>Ga0114933_10000001_pt1 | contig 541179 bp, 456 predicted proteins | sample 4SBtaG_FD_89691 | JGI IMG/M metagenome (GOLD analysis project Ga0114933, IMG submission 89691) | Deep subsurface microbial communities from Kolumbo volcano to uncover new lineages of life (NeLLi) - 4SBTROV12_W25 metaG | ecosystem: Environmental > Aquatic > Marine > Volcanic | place: Kolumbo...
ACCCAGATCCCTAGCTACCTTGGCGACACTTTGGTGCTTTTCTAATATTAATCGCATCGCTGAAACTTTAAAATCTCTATCATATGTCTTTCGTATTCGTCTATTATCCATTTTGCTTCCTTTCAACTTATTCAAGTTAAAAAGTTGCTTAACTACATGTACACTTTTTTATACTAGGTCCAGAGTGTACCTAGTATAAGTATTTGGTCAAATAATCGTGATTATTTATGGGCAATTACTTACTGGGGTTTATATAGAATAAATACTGGTATAAATACAGACTTTATCCGTTATCCTGATCAAAATGCATGGAGCGGTTATATAAACAAAATACGTGGAAATACTTCTAGCAATATAATGTTTGCAGGATACGAATCATCGGTGTGGCATTATAATGGAGATAATCTTTCTAAGATTGAGGAACTAGCCGGTGATATCGTAATACGCAGTATAGACATGAAAGGTAGTCTGGTATATTTATGCGGGGAAGATTATCAAACGGATCGTGCTATTATTATTAAGGGAGTACGGTAGGAGGGTGAAAAACTAATGTAGAAAATTGAACAAATAATTCCATCAATTATATTGCTAACACCTTGGTTAATTAAAAAACCAATAGTTTACTTTAATAGCAACATTTTTTGTGAAAAGATGTGGTGTCCCACATTGACTCTTAAAAAGTAAATACCTGTTCCGACTGACTCATGGAAGGTATTTTTTCCATCCCATCTTATTTCATGAAATCCAGCCTCTAATTCACCTAAGGGGCGATGGTATATTTCTCGACCAAGAATATCATATATTTTCATATCTAATACTGCATTTTCCGGAATATCAATTTTAAGTCTTGTTTCTGCATTAAACGGATTTGGGAAATTAGGATGAACGGCAAATTGTTCCGGTAAAACATCTAAGACTAAATCAGTAAATCCAGAAGCCAATGCCTGACCTTCCCTATTAAAGAATTGATAAAAAATAGATGTTTGAAAAAGGTCTTTTTCACTTTCTTTTAAAGAAAAGATAATTTTATCCGTGGAAGATTTTTGCAAATGAGAAAAAGCTGTGGATTGAATACCTTTGGAAGAATCATAATGGGTTAAAACCATTTGATTTGAAAAATCATTTACATTTTTAATGGATACTTGTTTTAATGATGGATCGGAAAAAGTGATTTGTCCTGTTGTTGTTCCTTCCGGAAGGTAAATGGATAATGAATGGACTCTCGCTACAGCTTCAAGCGGTTCTCCCATGGTCATGATAGCGCCAGGAACGGGCTCATAATCTTGATAATACCAATTCCACATTTGACCAAAGGCAGCCAAATCTCTCAAATTCACTTCTCCATCCGGACTCGGAATAACATAAGGTGGCGTCGCATCAAATGGTGCTAAATCCACATCGGGCCATGCCGTATTAAAGGCAATCACATCTTGCACATCAATGACAAAATCATGATTTAAATCGCCCCATAATTCACTGAAGAATTGTAATGTATCCGAAACAGTTAACAAATTATACGCCATAGCCGAATCCACAACCACCGTAACTGTATCAAAACTTGGAAGTACATCTTCTAATGCAATTACAATGGAAGAATCAGTAGGAATTAATGAATAAGACACATTTCCTAATTGGCTGGATGCAACTGAAATATCAAAATCCCATAATAATTTATTGAATTGAATATTTAATGTATCCACTGATAATACGGACACCACTTGGCTTGAATCCACTTCGGGTAATATTTGAGTTACCATGGGAAAAACATCATCAAAATATATTCCATCCGTTTCGACTGTTTCAGATGTATTACCAGCAGAATCAATTGCCTTTAAAAAAGTTGTATATAAAATATCCCTTTCTAAACTTAGCCCAATAATGGTATCTGTTTCAGCAAATCCAATATGGGTGAAAGGCATAATATTTGTTTCTTCTCCATCCATTCCGATGGCTAATTGATAATACTCCAACCCTACATTATCCGAAAAATTTCCCCACCGATAACTAAGCTGGGATGAATCCGGTGTATAATCCACATCCATAATCCAATTTCCGTCAACTATAAATCCAGTGTCAGGAATTTGTACATCAATATAAATTCCATTTCCCCAAATAGTATCCGAAAAATTTCCAGCGGAATCTTGGGCGAATGCGCCTCCAAAATAACGCGTATCATTACTTAGATTTAATTGATTCCACCCGCCATAATTAAATGTATTTCCATTAGTCCATCCTTGGACATCTGTCATATTTGAATCTGTACCTAATGCATAATAAGATTCTCGTATTCCCGATAATGCATCTTCTTGATCCCAATAAAGTGTTAAAGAATCACTTTCATTATAATAGGTAATATCTTCCCCACCTCGTCCTTCAAGTAGATTTAATACTTGGGGGGATGTACGATCTATTTTGACGATTGATCCATCTGTTGATTCTGACATATCACTCCCACTATTCCCAGCTGTATCCATGAATGTTATAAAAAAGGATACAATGCCATCTGGATCATTGTCCGAAACCATATGTTCCCCGACCCACAGGGTTGCATTGTTCGATTGGGCGGTATTAACGGTATCGTCTAAAATAAGTGTTGTTGGATTATTAAGCCCTTCGCTTGACGTAAAAGAAAGAGTAAATGTATTGCTTATTGTGGCCCAATTTGAACTGAATTCATTATTAGATGTTACAGTTACTTCTGAAAGTTCTGGTATCGTTTCATCAATATGATAAGCAACATTATAGGTGTTTCCAACCGTTTCATTACCCGCTTTGTCCTGAAGGATGGCGGTGAATTCAGCATTTCCATTTTCTATAAATCCGTCAGTGGATGAAAAAGTATCCCGCGAAATGTTGACCTGGAATGCTCCCAAAGATTCAATTGTGATAGATGATCCTAAATTCACTAAATCTCCTCCATCGAACCGCACTTGGGGTTGGACTGAACCATCTATCAATGTTTCATCATCTTCAGAAATTGGAATATCCAAAACCATTTCTAAATTGGTCGAATTCCAATAGCCGGATAAAACTGTTCCTCCTGTTGAATAAACTGTATCTATATTAAATGCGGCGGGAGCTGTCATATCAAAAAAGACATAACTGTCATCCGTAGTGGAATCCACTTGAATGCCTTCATTCCCCACCCAATCGATCATATCAATGGTGAATGGAATATACCCTTCTGTTTCAGTACCTTGAATTGTGTATGTGGATGTTAATGTCCAATCCACCGATGATTGAGAATCAGGATTATTTTCAGCAATTTGGATTGTTGTTGTCCTCAATGATTCTGCTGAAACGGCGATGAGTGTTACTTCATCCCCAATTCCCGCTAACGATGTATCCGTAGGGTGATTTGAAGAAAGGGTTACACTATTCATGACAGGTGGCGTTCCGTCAAATCGAACCATTGACCCATCAGATGTTGAAATAATTTCTTCCGGTGTATTCCCAGCAGAATCTTCGCAAGCAATTAAAAATGTTACCCAACCATCTGACTCTGATTCTGAAAAAGGATAACTAGCATCATAATCCAAACCATTGGAATTAACTGTTTGATCTTGGTCCGCAATTTGAGTTGTAACGGTTCTAATGGCTTCGTTGAGAGAAAATTGTAACGTTACAACATTGCCTAATGCGGCTAAAGAGTCACCATAAACATTATCCGAAGTAAGCGTTACGGGAGATACGATTGGTGCTGTTTTATCATATTGAACTTCAGTATTATTTGTAGACCCATTGTAATCCGGTCCGGACTGCCCCGCTAAATCTGTGTATGTAATGGAAAAGGAGACAACACCTTCCGGGTCTGATTCCTGCATCACATATGTTCCATAATACAGGAGCCCGGATGGATTCTCTGTACTTGAAAGGGTTCCAACTGTGGTTAATTCTATATTCGCTAAAATTTCTGTCCCTGAAAAAGTGACCGTAATTGTATCACCGACCTTTGCCCAAGACGAATCTGCATTAGATGAAATAATGGATACATCCACCAAGTCTGGCGGTCCAACATCATGGCTCACAAAACTTCCATCGGTTGTTGATAAAACAGAATCAGCTACATTTCCTGCTCTATCATTAAAAGTAATGTAAAAGTCTAATGGGCCAGAAGGTTCTGTCCCCAAAACAGTATATTCCCCTGTATAAATTCCCGCATTTTCTGTAACGGCCACATTTGTTTCAGCCACTGTTAGCACTACTGAAGTAATCGGTTCATCTGGTTCAAAAGTCATGGTAGCAATATCTCCACCCACAGCGATTGATTCATTCATATCATTATTCGATGCAAAATGAACAGAGGACAATAATGGTTTTGTTCGATCAAAAACCACATTGGAACCATCCGTAGTAGAAGCTAATGTATCACTCATATTCCCCGCCCAATCTGTACCTAAAATTCCAAAGGGAATACTTCCTTCTGAATCCGTTTCACCCATAATCCATGAGGCAGTAAATGCATTTCCGCCACCATCTGCCATGGTTGCAATACTATCGGCAATGGTTCCACTCCTATCCATAAGAGATTCACTTGATGTAAATGAAACTGTGGCAGTATCTCCCACTTTTGCCCAAGTCGGGTCTGCATTTGAAGATGTAATGGACACTGGATCAAACGTGGGAATGGTTCGATCAAAAATAACCTGTGACTCATCACTTGTTTCTATGACAAATTCTCCTACATTGCCATCTTCCCCCGTATAAGCAATTGAAAGAGAAATTAACCCCTCAGGTTCATTTTCTGTCATAGTATAATCGGCTTGAAATTGGTTCCCACCCAAATCGGTCACAGTGGCTATTTGATCAGCAATGGTCACATCTGGTAGTTGAATAGCTTCGCTGGCAGAAAAAGTGACCGTTACCATATCACCCACTTTAGCCAATGAAGTTGAATCATTATTCGAAATAATCGATACTGGATCTAATGTGGGAGGGATTCCATCAATCACCATGTAAGATTCGCTCACACTCCCTTCTGTTTCATTCCCGGGAATATCATAAATCACTGCTTTAAAAAAGAGAGTATCATCTTCATCATATCCAGCCAATGCCTCAACCGAATCTTCAATGAGAGACATGGTTTTAATATTTCCCACTTCTTCTGATGCTATAAAGACATAATCTCCAATCGATTCAAATGGGTTACTCCCAACCTTTCCCCACATGTGTACACGACCACTATCCAAGGTTGAATCGGAATCAATTGGCACAAGTATGTCAACTCCGGTATTAGTGGAATTCCAAATTCCATCACTTACATTCCCTCCTGTAGCAGTCATACTTCCAACCGTAAAGTCAGTCGGCGTTGTCATATCAAAAATGATATAGGAATTATTTGTGGATGTTACAACCGTATCTCCTTGGTTCCCGGCAGAATCAGAAAAAATAACTTCATAAGAAACAATTCCCTCCGTATCTGTATTTGAATACGTATATCCTAATTCAAATTCATGGGCATTATACCACGAATCTGTTGACGCATTTCCATTGAATGCACAAGCTAGCGTTAATAAATCTTCACTAGAATTGGCATAAATACGGCCATAGTCTCCTTCTTTAGCCCAATAAATATTCCAAGGATTATTCGTCTGCAGTTGAACTTGGTTTAATACCGGTTTTGTTCGATCGAAGACCACTTCACTTCCGTCCGTTGCATCTGCAAAGCCATCGGCAGGATTCCCACGTGCATCCACTAACTCATTTACGGTAAAAGCAATAATACCTTCATTATCAGATTCTAACATTGTATATGTGGCAGACCAATTGAATGATCCTAAATCAGCTATGGTTGCGTCGCCACTTGCAATGGTTGCTGTCGGAGATTGTATTATTTCACTGGTTAAAAATGTAAGTGTAATTTCATCACCCACTTTAGCTTTAGTCGAATCTGCATTATTGGACTCAATATGAGAACTCATAACGGAAGGTGCCGTTTCATCAATAACTAATACATTTTCGCTCAATGTTCCTTCTGTTTCATTCCCGGGGCGATCTGTCATAAATGCTTTTACATAAAGTGTATCTTCTTCTGCATATCCAGTGATGGCTTCTACCTGTGCTTCTGAAAGTGAGATTGTTTTATCTGTACCAAAATCATCTGATGTAATGGGTACGGCATCTCCAAATAATTCATATGCATTGGCTCCAACCTTTGCCCACAACTGAATGGAACCATTTTTTAATGTTGTATCATTTGCTGCAACAGGGACTTGAACATCTAAACCAGTATTTGTTGAATTCCAAGCATCTGTCACACTATTCCCACCCGTAGATACCACAGTGCCTACGGTAAATGCTTCCGGAGGGTCTGGGTCAAAAACCACATAACTTCCATCTGTTGTTTCAATCGTTTCTACACCGCTATTCCCTGCGCAATCATTGTATTGAATACTTATATCAATCGGACCCACAGGATCATCCGTGGCCATTTCTTTATTTCCATCAACAATTGTGGTGTCATTTGTAAATGTTTGGCCGTATTTATTTCCTAAATATTTATACGTTTTTGATAATTCCGATTCTGTTAATTCTCTATCATATAATAATACCTCAGCTATAAATGAATCATTATATTGAAAATTCAGCCGATTGCGGTTAATCTTATATTTATCGAATTGTCTTCCATTCGTATTATTTGCCCAATTGGCTACATTTCCATCAACAATAGTAGATGTTCCAGACGCATTTGCAATGAGTCCATAAAGTTTTAAATCATTATCCCACGGTTCAAAGTTGATTTCGCCACCACTTAAAAATTTAAAATTTCCATCATTGGTTTTATGCGTAATCTGGAAATAATCATTATTATTATTATCTCCATTTGAGAAAAAGGAATCAAAATTTTCTGGTGTATTATTTTGTTGAAATACAATAAATAAGGAAAATTCTGCTGCATTCCATTTGTTACCACCTAAATCATGAGCCAGCATATCTTCTTCTGCTTTATTAAATTGAAGTGCAGCTTGACCATTAAATTGATTCTCAATCAGTGATGGAATTCCTTGTCCTGCTTCTTCAATAACATCTGCACCATTCCCGGACTTATCCACCCATAATGGGACATTACCATCTACAATATTATCTTCGTATAACCCTTCGGAAATTCCATCGCCATCCACATCGTTGGCATCTAACCAAAGTTTCAAATTATCTGTAATAATTTCACCGCCCACACATTCACTCGCACCATTATAAGCCACATTGGATGTATCATAAAGGGTAAGGACAGAAGTGGCTAAAGTAACGGTTGTTTCATATAATATTTCATTCCCGCTAAAATTTAATTTTACCGTGTCACCAACTTTTGCCCATTGTGTATCTGCATTATTAGAAATGATTGTTACAGGGGATACTTCTGGTGCCGTACGATCTAATATAACAGATGTCCCATTAGTCGTGCCACTATGCGTACCAGGATTTCCTAAATAGTCTGTAGTTGTTATGTCAAAATCAATACTTCCTTCAGGTTCTGATCCATCAATTGTATAAGTTGCTGAAAATTGTTCTGCGCCTAAATCTGTTTCTGATGCATTATCATTTCCTTCGACTGTTACATTCGGCGTTTCAACATCTTCATCATATTCCATAGTTATGGTTATAATATCTCCATCTGTTGCCAAGTGAGAAAAAGTATTATTTGATGAAATAGAAACGGGATTTGGGTTACTTGCAATTAAATCAATCGTTAAGGTTGTTGCGCTCGTATCACCTTCTGAATTATTTCCAGCAACATCAAATAATAATGCTGAAAAGGACCCAATTCCACCATGCGCATAACCAGTGACGCCTCCGAAATCAACCGCCGATGCTGTAATTGTTTTTGTCCCCGATGTTACATCGCCAATGACAATTGGAGTTTGGGGACCAAAAGTTTCATATCCATTTCCATCAATTTCTGCACGCAATTGAAATAATGATCCAACAATTACTGTATTGTCATAAATGGGCTCTTGGAAATAAATGGGTGATTCTCCACTATCCCAAGAGGGTCCACTTAAAGTGGCTGTATTATTGTTTGATGTATAATCAGCTGTGGTTCCGCCAGATGTTTCATCCATTTGCCAATACCCGACTAAACCTGTTTCATCCCCATTAAGTGTAATTTCTTTTGATGCTTTTATTTCAGCGGCTGATCGAACAACATTCCACAATCGAACATCATCCATATTTCCATCAAAGTATTTTGTTGTACCATCTTTAGTAAAACTACCTAAAGTAACATTTCCGGGTGCGCCTGACCATTCCACATTTCCCATGGCATCTGTGGAATCAATTGCCGAACCATTTCGATAAATACGAATTTTACTCCCATCATAAGTGGCGGCTAAATGAGTCCATTGCCCAACGGGAGTGGACGTTTCAGCCATATTTGCATAATCAATTGTATTGGTCGTTGTTTTTAAATAAAAACGCCAACCTGTTGCAAAAAAGACAAACCCAAATCCAGCTTCTGTTCCACCATTATCCGTAGCAAAATTCAGAAATCCTTCATTATCACTCCAAGAATTTGGTTTAACCCATGTTTCAACGGTTAATGTATTTGTCACTTGGTATGAAGCAATAGCAGGAATCGTCACTTCATCATTCGATCCATCAAATGACAACGAGTTTCCTTCAATATAATTAAAATTCACAACAGCAGAATCTTGTGGAACATTTACTTCTAATTGAACTTCTGTATTTGTACTTGCCCACGTTCCCGCTTCTACAACACCTCCAGATGTTGTTACCCCACCAACCGTAAATGATGGAGGGTCGGAATTATCAACCACAACACTTGATCCATTTGATGTTTGTTTTACTGTACTGCCATCAACCCCATTTGCATCAGTAAAATCAATGGTAAATTGGAGTGGGCCATCTGGATCAGAGGCTTGAACCGTGTAATAAGCAACCCAATTTGTTCCGCCTAAATTATCGACAGTACATGCGTTACCATTCATTTGAACATATGGATCACCTGAAAAATCGGAATCCGCTGTAAAATTCAACCATATATTTGTTCCTTCTATCGCTGTACTCGGGTCTTCATTTGCGGATTCAATTGTTACGCTTGTCAATTGCGGAAGTGTTATAATTTTTACATTATCAATAATCCAAGAATCAATCCAATAAGAATCTGTTCCATAAGCTGTCCACTTTAATTTTAAATCATTCCCCGGTGTAATATCTGCTGTAAATGATTCAACTCTCCGTTCGATAGAAACAAAACCAGCAGCGGGACCAATTTCATAATTAAGTACAGGGACCCAACCATTTCCTCCGTCATAACTGATAGTCATTCCATTGGTATGGTCCGACGCACCCCAGAAATCCAATGCAAAATCAAATTCAATCAAAACGCCTGCATTATCACCTACATCAATATCGGGCGTTTGAACATCGTTGGAATAATCATAAATCCGGGGTGACCATGTGAATGATAATGCTGGAGGAGTTGTATTTCCATCATACCCCGTTTGGACTCGCCAATTATTAGCATTATCTGTCGTCCAACCCGCGGGTAAAACACCATTATCATCAAATGATTCCGTAAAGAGAACATCCCCTCTTAATGGAAGAATTGATGAAATGATGATTAGAATTGGGAGCCAATGTCTCATTGTACTGTAACGACACAATCTCGCTTCCCATTAATAATCATAGATTCATCCTGTGAACTCACTAATTCACATGATTCTAAATCGTACTCAACTATTGATTCTCCCGAAGAAATGCTTGTGAATTGTATATCTGCAATATGGCCTGTTCCACTTAATGATGTGACTGTGGAATCTAAAAAATAGATAAATATATCGATGGACTCGGAAGATTTATCCCACACAAATAAGGGTGTTGTTAAACTCGTATCTGTAAAAAATAATCCAGGGAATAAGGTATCTATTTCTAATATTGATGCATCATATTGGATACTTAAATGAGCGCCGGCGTAACCTGAGTCCGGTTGAACAATATGTGCACTTAACGTAAATGTTGAATTAACAGCAACGGTTGTATCTTTTGGATGAAATACTAAGGCAGGTGGCTCAGGGTTATTTTCCGCTTCTGAATCCACCGGGTTATCGAGTTCCACATCATATAAGGTGCAACTAGAAGTTAATAGAAGGAAAAACCATAATAAATATGTGAAATGTTTATTCACCAGACATTATCCGGTCATTATTCAGACTGAATCAATGGGCCGTAAATATGTATTTCCGGTCTCGGCCCCGTGATATATGCGTGGATTGCATTAGACATCCACGTTGAAGATGCCGCTGCAGAAAAACCAATAATGTAATTATTAAATTTGATATGATCCGTATGATAGGTTTGTACATCGTTTCTTAAAATGCCAATTTCACGTTCATTCTCAGACAAGTTATACTGACTCAAACTTTGATTCATATTTTCTACACTCGTTGTATATTGGGAGTAACTATACAAAATGGCAGAAATCAAAATGCCTTCAAAAGAAGACCATACAAGCCCCGATGTTTTATTTTCTGAATAAAATTGCCCCCATCCCGGAACGGCAAAAGAACGCATCATGGCACCCATGGGAGTTTTATCTAATACAATGTCATCGGGACTTGGAAATAATAATTCATCTCTCGCATCCACCAAATCACTTTTAGTCTTATGAAATATATCTCCAGCCCAGAGAAGAAGTTCATTAAATACACCATCGCTATATTTTAAAAATCGAACACTTTTTTCCTGAATAATTCCACCAGATCTAACAGAAAAGAGTTGTCCATTCAAATTGGAAATATCTCCATTTTCCTTCAATGTATTGAATAAAATAAAATCACTATCATGGATTTGCCCTAATTCTCGAATAATTTCCATTTTATCGATTACTGTACTTTCATCGGATGAAAATAAGTCTAAAACAGATTGTTCAATGTGAGATGTAAAAAAGGATAATTTTGATCCAAACTTTATTTGGATAGACTCTTGGACATCCCCAAAAGACGGTAATTGTTCTGAAGGTCCAAATTGGTTGATAACTAATAAATTACTTTTTGCAAATAGTAAACTCGAAAACAACCATATTAGACTAATAATAATTTTATAATTATTCATGGTCAATGTTTTGATTTTCTTTACTCAAATGATACTTAATAGTCGTCGGTTGGTCAATTGTTAAAGGTCTAGTATCAATCAATACGCCTTTGCGGAAAACTTGTAATTCATGGTCTCCTGCTTCAATTTGAAGTTTTATTTTTCTTTTATTCCATTCATGTATTTTATTGAGCTTAAAGGTTAAATCTTTATGTTTTGTTTTAAACTTTATATCATAAACAGGATTTAGAAAAAATTCAAGATTCACAGCTTTTGATTCATTAATAATAATAGGATAAAGAATAGGAGCATATCCTTTTGCAATTATATGAATTTGGTGCTCCCCAGGACGAATTATATATTGATCTATAGGTGTGCGACCAATTTGTTCATCATCAATATATACATCTGCTGGCCGTGGAACAGTCACTAACGAAAGTCGGACTTGTCCTGATGAAATAGACAAAAATAGAATGATAAAAATAATCTTTTTAATATCTATTCTCATGAGCTTCTCTTAATGTTCCATCTAAAAATAAATTTAAATCCAATTTATCCACCCATCCGTCAATGAGAATTAATTCTCCCGAACCAATTTCAGTTTCAACAAAACCATATACACGATCGCCTGTAACTTTTTGTCCAGCTAAAACTTCCCCTTTCCCAATGAGCATGGAGCTATTACTCCCGGCATGAGGAAAATATCTTAAATGTGTCTGATCTTTTTTAACAATATACATATTGCCCAATGACATTAATTCTGCGCTTGGGCCAATATCTAGTAAGTATTCGGTTTGGGGTAATTGAATGCGTTTTTTAGCCGGGGCAAATTGATAATCCGTTCCTGCAATAATCGATAAATCATCCACATACTTATATCTTCCAGGAATGGTTAATTCAAATTTCCCTGTAGAATCTGTATAGACCGTATTAATTGTTGAACCAAAATTCATTATGGATACATCTAAATCCGGAAGTGGCGATTCATCTGCTCTTTCTCTAACTCTTCCTGTAAAATAAAGAGGGCGCTCTTCAATTAAAATCGGCGGGAGCTTTAAATCACCATATTTTACTCCAGTAAAAGGGAGGCTTAATGGGTCAAAGTCTTCATTAGACATTTTGATGACTAATGTATTATTTGGATTCTTGAAATCTAAAATTCCCTGGGGCAAGAAAAGGGGCATAATGGGTGGCGGATCCGTCGTAACAGATACTAATAATTGCTGAAATGAAGAATCGCCGGTATATACTTCAAATGTAAGTCTTCCAGGGTCTAGACCTTCGTATTCTAATGGAATGATCATTTCAATTTCACCAAACTCATAAGAAATAGATACAAGTGGAATTCGTTGGTTTGTAATAATTTTCGGATATTTCGCCATAAGGGAAAAAGAACATCCTGATAGAGTCATTAATGCTAAGGGTAGCATAAACATTAACCCATATTGGGCCATGATATTTCTTATCTTCTTAATCATGCTAATATTATTAATTAATTAAAATTAGATTCTCGTATCTGTTCGATTTTTATGCTGAACGCCGATAGGTCGAGTATGTGGAAAATAAGTCAGAGTTTAGCAGGTCAAACTTTAGAATTTGTGAAAAAGAATGCAAGCATTTTCATATCCATTTAATTAGGCACCTTTTTTCTGAAAAATATCAAAAATTAAGTAAGTAAGTACCTCAACATAATCGTATTGTAATTGAAAGCTTTTATAAGCCTCGGGAATGTTATGTAGACCTTCTACCTCCTTTTGTTCATTTTACATTTTCGAGGCTTATCTTTTTCACATATCTATTATTTTATGATTGTGCCCTAAATTCCCATCTTCATTTTATGGGCGAAAACGAACACATATTACTCCAACAGGTTAAACAATCGGATAAAGAAGCATTTAAAACACTCTTTACTTTATATCATGATACTCTATTTCGATTTGTTTTTTATCGCGTAAAAGATAATGACCTCGCAGAAGATATAACTCAAGATACCTTTTTACGGGTTTGGAAAACACGAGACTCCCTCCAACCTAAAAAATCATTCTTTTCTCTTATTGCCAGGATTAGTTCCAATTTATGTTATGATTATTTTCGACATGAAAATGTGAAACATCGGCATGAAGGTTTTATTCCCATTCACGGATATTCAGAGTTGGATAATCCTGAAGTCAATACACATGCGACTGCTCTAGAAGAAGAAATTCAAGAAATCATCAACAACTATCTTCCAAATAAATGTAGAAATATTTTTATATTGAGTCGAATTGAAGGAAAATCCAATCCTGAAATTGCTGGAATTCTTGATTTATCTGTTCGCACGGTTGAGAATCAAATCTATCGAGCCCTTAAAATTTTGAGAAAACATTTAAAGAATTATTTATGAGTAAAATTAATCCTATTATCGTTTTTATACCAGATGCGGGGAAAAAACACCTTTGGGTGTCCCTCCATCTATTTAATAAATAGACATTATGAATATCAAAGAAAAAGACTTACGTAAAATTTGGGAATTAAGTTCTCATGTTGATTTACCATCACCTCCCCCTTTAGACGAGGCATGGGATCAATTAGAGCAAAGAATGACCCTGGCTGATATGGAAACTGAACCTAATCAAAAAATAACGGGTTTACAATTTTCATGGTTAAAACCAAAGTTTGTTTTTGCCGCGGCAATGGCTCTCTTTTTGGTGATTTCAACTCCCGTAACATTGAATTATTTCAATACAATATCGTATGTCACACATAAATCTGAAATAGAAAATATTGAATTAGTCGATGGGTCTTATATACAATTAAATAATGATAGTAAAATTTCATTTCAAAAAGATTTTAATACCGACAATAGAACTATTCAATTAGCAGGAGAAGCTTTCTTCTCAGTTGAAAAAAACTCCGTACCTTTTATTATTGAAACGTCGTTTGGGGATGTATCTGTTTTAGGGACTTCTTTTAACGTGAAGTCTCGCGGAGATAATCTAGAAGTAGGCGTTAAAACGGGGATTGTTTCTGTCTCGTCACAAAATAAAACATTTAAGCTTAAAGCAGGGCAATTTGTTAAATTAAATAAAAATAGTATTTCAACCGTTCCAACAAATTTGCCACATAATGATTTTCCCGCTTGGTTAAATAATAAACTTATTTTCCAAGAAACAAATCTTGTGGAAGCTACCAAAGAAATTGAACGATTATTTGATATTACTTTTGAATTTGAAGATCCAAGTTTACGCGACCTTACTATTACGGGTGTCATTAATACAGATGATTTGCAAACTGTATTAAGTGCAATCTCGTTTTTAACACAGCGGGATTATAAATTCAATCGTGAATCCCGTACCTGTATCATCCAGTAAGGCCTCTTTTCTTACACCCATACTTTTTATTGCCTTGTGTTGGTTCCCCCTAAAGGCTGAAAATTCCTATTCTTTTTCATTCGAGAACAAACCTCTGCGCGATGCGCTTATACACCTTATTCATGAAAAGAATATATCCATCATTTTTTCTGATCAGGGAGTTGATTCCACATCCATTTCTGCGCAATGTGATGATTGCACCCCTGAAGAAGCACTAGATATAATCCTTCGGTCAACGCCCCTTTCATGGAAAAAGACAGGTCAACAATTCACCATTTATAAACCGCGTTATTTTCAATTTTCTTTAAATGGCATTGTGACAGATTCTCTAACAGGTGAATCAGTTCCTTTTGCAAATGTATTTATTAAAAATAATTATGTTGGTAATGTGACCAATCAAAACGGACGATTCACTCTCGTTAATATTCCAACAAAAGTATGTACGTTGCAGATTTCGTATATTGGATATGAAACATCGTATAAACCATTATTTTTTCCTATTGATGAATCCAAATCTATCCTTATTCATTTACGACCAAAAGTTTTGACAGGGGATCATGTTATCATACAAGGGGATAATCTAGAGTTTATGGATCAATCATCCGGACAAGGACAAGTAGCCTTTTCACCTCGACATATTTCCGCCTTACCCTATTTAGGAGAAACAGATATTTTTCGATCCTTACAATTATTGCCAGGCATTCAAATGGGAACTTCAGGGACAGCTGATCTTTTTATTCGAGGAGGAACTCCCGATCAAAATTTGATATTAGTGGATGGAATCCCCATTTATAAACCTGATCACTTTTTTGGATTCTTCAGTGCTATTAACTCAGATGCTATTAAAGATGTTCAAGTATATAAAGGACATATACCTATAAAATATGGAGGGCGTCTTTCAAGCGTCATATCAATGACAGGTAAAAATGGGAATGTAAATCATAGAGAATTATCTGTTTTTATGAATATTTTAAGTTCTGGTTTCTCCTATGAGCAACCTCTTCCCCTGAATGGGAGTTGGATTATATCGAGTCGAAATTCAAACTCTAAATACATCGAATCAGACTTATATCATTCTATTCAACAATTTGTTACCGGAGATGATCGGTTTAATTTATTGGGTGAATCTGTCATGGGGGATGAAACTAAAAAAACAACTTATTCTCCTCAGTTTGATTTTTTTGATTTAAATAATAAGATTTCCTTTTTACCCACTTCGTCTGATCGCATTTCTTTTTCTTTCTTATTAGGGAAAGATCAAATTAATGAATCAAGGTCTTTTATTGGGCTCTCAGAATTATGGACTTATGATTCTGTCAGGACAGAAGAATCGACGCAATGGGAAAATCAAGGAATGGCCATTCATTGGGCACATCATTGGAATCCTTACTTTGAATCTGAATTCAGTCTATCGCAAAGTAATTATACGAGTGTTTTTAGTATTAGCCAATTGCCAATAAACCCGAACCAATCCTTTATTATTCAAAAGTCGAATGAAAACAATTCATTCCACGATCAAACAATCCGCATGAATCATCATTGGGTAATTAATGAATCACATCAACTCGATTTTGGAATGGAAAACAACTTCTATACATCAACCTTATTAACTCAAAAACAACACAATGATGTATTTATTAACATTTTTAACCAAAAAGAAATAATGGGTATTTCTACAAGTTATATTCAAGATAAATGGTCTTTATCCCCCACAAACAGTGCCATAATTGGATTGAGACTTAATACAGACCATATACAAGATGAATTCAAAATTGAACCTCGCTTATCGATTAGATCAATCATTACACCCCAATTAAAAATTGAAGCTTCCTTTGGTAAGGCAATTCAATTTATTCATCAATTTCAAAGTGATTTAAGCAGCCGTGGTAGTGAAAAATTATGGATACTTTCAAATAGTGCTCTTCAACCGAGTGAAGCAATCTTTTTTAATATTGGGACTCAATGGTCCACAGATGCCTATCAGATCCTTTTTGATATATATAAAAAAGGATCAACTGAATTAGCGAACTATTACCATATGAATACCCCGGCGCCCTACCAATTGACTCGTAGGGGAATTTTACCATCAAGTGTTTTTATTGGAAGTGGAAATAGTTCTGGATTGGAATTATTAATTCATAAACGTAAAGGGGATATACAAGGATGGGTCGCTTATCATTATGGAAAATCAACATTTTCTTTTGATGGCCTTTACGGAGGACAAACCTATTTAGCAGACCATGATCATACTCAAGAGCTAAAGTTGGTTGCAATGGGTAAAATTAATTCATGGGATATTACGTTAAATTGGATTTATTCATCTGGAACGGTATTCACATCCTTAGACCAAATAACCATTTCAGATGATGAAACGATTGTTATTTCTGACAATGGGAAAAACACCAGCCGCCTTTCTCCTATTCATAGACTTGATATTAGTTTTACAAAATCCTATTCTATTGGGAGTATACCATTTGAATCGGGTCTTTCAATATTTAATGTTTATAATCGACAAAATATAAGTCATAAGCGAGTCAACCCATTTAGTCCGGAACCCACCATAACAGATGTTAAAATGCTTGGGTTTTCACCAACGGTTTTTATTAAAATACATTTTTAAATATAAATAGAAACTAAAAATATATACGAGTTCACCCACCGGAACGAAATGAATGCGAACTTTATTCGCTTGAATGAAGTGGAAGCATGTAGTTCGCCTTGGCGAATAAAAATTGAACTCTATATATTTTCTTTCATCCATTCACGCCCAACACCGCTCTTTAAATATTTCTCTCTCACTCTAGCTGTTTTATGATTGGTATATTTTTCTGTATAAACACATTCAAATTCACCCAGCATTTTAGAAACGGATGATTGTCCAGATCTGTGTTGAGCTAAACGTTTTGATAAATTATTGGTAATACCAACATACTTCATTTGATTGTTTTTACTTTTTAATATGTAGAGTATTACCATATATAAAGGCGGGTTCACTCGCCGGAATGAAATGAATGCAAACTTTGTTCGCTTGAATGAAGTGGAGGCGGGGAGAATTGAACTCCCGTCCGAAATAGAGGGATGAAAGACGTCTACATGCTTAGTCGTCTGATTGGGTTCTCATTCTTCTTTTTATCAGCAACAAAAATCAAGAAGAACCAGCCTGTAAAATTTCGCTCCAATATCACAGGCAATTATTAGAACTAGTCTATGATGGTGACGCCCCTGAGCCAGACCATAGACGCATCGAGCTCGGGACGGGTTGCATCAGTTAAGCTGCAGCCATGTAGCCATAATCGGCATTTATGTGTTTTGTCAGATGATTAAGGAGGGAACTGACATCCTCCGCATGCAATCCAGCATTTCTCATATCCCGTCGAAACCGATCGCCCCCATTGTCAAAAATCAACTGAATATAAGTAAAAAAAGAAAAGGCTTCAAACGCCAACCTGAAGCCTTAACTTACGATTCATTTGGCTTTCTGAGCCAATATTGATTCATTTGTCAGCCCCTTTTAAAAATTTCTTTGTCAAAAATTTTTTGCCAAAAGAGGCAGACAAAGTATAGAGGTTACTTGTGGTTTTACGCAATAGGAATTGTTCGCCATTTTCATTTATTTTTCAATAATAATGTCATAAAATGGAATCCATCTTTTGATTCTATTAAAAATATCCGATAACTTTTCTAGCTCTTATTAATCTTATCAAGAATCAAAAGTACTTATTATTATGGAATTCAATTGGGTAGAATGGCTCGGATATATTGCATCGGTTATTGTAGCCATTTCATTAATGATGGCCAATATTCGGCGATTAAGATGGATTAATTTATTAGGTGCTTTGGCTTTTACACTCTATGGCTGGATTCTCAATTTATACCCTGTATTTTTTGTAAATCTATTTATTACATTTATTAATATATATTATTTAATTCGAATGTCCTTAACAAAAGATCGGTTTCATCTAATCCCAATTTCATGGAAAACGAGTATTTTTTTACCTCGATTTATTGAATTTTATTTAGAGGATATTCAAAACCATTTTGGGAAGATAGATATAGACTTTTTAAAAAATTATGATTCTATTTTTATTACACGAAATGTGGTTCCTGTTGGATTATTTGTTTATGAAAAAAAAGATGACGGCATCATAAAAATACATTTAGATTATGAAGTTCCCACCTATCGTGATTATGAAACTGCTCGCTATTTCTTTCGAGAATTTAGGGAATTGATGAAAAAAGATGGATATCATACATATATCACATTTAGTCCCATTCCAGCCCATCAGAAATATTTAAAAGTGATGAAATTTATTGAAGATAAAACAGAGTCTGGAAAATTTATTCGCGAAATTTAATTATGATGATTATATATCAATCTAATTTTATACTTTAGAATCTTCACTTAACTTTTGCATCTAATTTTACACCGATAAAGGAGATTATCTTATGCCAGAAGCAGAAGGCAAAATATTTGACTATTTAGATGAAAGTCATATCAATTCGGGTTTCTTAGAAACATTTTCATTTGAAAGTCCAAACCAATACATTGTTACGGAAACACAAGAATTCTGTGCCGTATGTCCTTTTAGCGGATTGCCGGATTTTGCCTATCTAAAGATTGAATATTTTCCTGAGGGGGGAAAATGTATCGAACTTAAATCATTGAAATACTATATCATTAGTTTTCGCAATGTAGGCATTTTTCAGGAAGAAGCCACAAAACGAATTCATCGAGATTTATCGAAAGTATTAGAAACGAATCGAATTCGCATTACAACTATTTATAATACTCGCGGTGGTTTTGATACAACCTGTATCGAAGGCAATATTGATTATGAAGCACCTGGTGGAGGATGTGGTTGCTAAATTAAATGAATAATTTATATAACAAAAAAGCCCCGCATTTGCGGGGCTTTTTTTATCCAGAAAATCTGGAATGTGTTTTAACCTTCTGTTTCCGTTTCAGGAATGGGGAATGTTACAACAGCATCGCCATCACGATCTAAAGGTAAATCACCTGTTTTACCATAATGACGCATATCAATTAAACGTTGCCCCTCAAAGAAGAGAGAATAACGTTTTTCATGTAATACACGATCTACTGCATTTGATGCATCTGTATCACTATACCCAGCAAGACCTGCCGCAGCACGAACAACATTCATGTCTGCTTCAGCTGAAGCATAATCCCCATTTCCAATCGCAACTTCCGCACGAAGAAGTAATAATTCTTCATTACGAATAACTGGAACTGGATCATAAGAACTTGCCCATACTGTTGGCGCAAGATTACTGGTTAAATCATCATAAGTAATCACAGGCATACTTGTATCACGAACGGATACATTTGCAGCATACCGTCCATCACCTTCTTCTGCATCTGTTGCATAAGATGGATGAACCATGAGTTTGATAAAGTCGTTTGAAGCATCTTCAAACATGCCATTATCTTGATCGTTTGCAGCTGAACTAAATACATGGAATACACCTGCACTCATATCACCTGCATCATCCACAAAGGAATTCCCTAAAGCAGAAGAAGCAGTAGACCAATCATCTTGGTTTACAGCAACACGTGCTCTAAGTGCTTGGTTGAATTGAGCAAAGGCAGATGGGGTATCAAATCCACTGAATCCAGAAGATAGAGTGAAAGAGAAAGCATCACCTGCACTAGAAAGGTCAGAATATCCGCCATCGAGCAGACTTGCAATTTCTGCTAATACTTCAGATTTTGAAGCAACAGAAGCAGAAATATCACCATCATAATTCAAACGGGCACCATTATCATCTGTCAAAGACAGTATACGCCATAAAGCGTATGCATGAAATGTTTTCCCAACACCTGAAGCACCTGCATCGCCAGAAGCGGCAAGGTTCAAGCAATTTTGAATCACTTTGTAATTTGCATTCCAAGGACGCATCGCCAAGAATCCACCTGGATCAACGGGCCCTTTCATTAATTCGTTTGTGTACCGTGGATCTGCAGGTTCCAAGTAATAAGCTTCTCGGCCTACCACTAAGAGATCTCGCAAATAGACCCCAATATCCGTACGAAGACCTGCTTCTGCACCGGTCACAAGTGACTGGATCGTAGCTGTGTCATCGGTTGGATTATTCGGATCTGGAAAATCCAGGTCTTCACATCCTACCCATAAAAAGGAACCTAATAAGGGAAGGATCATTATCCATTTTTTTAATCTAAATGATTTCATGTTCATATCCTCCTATTAAAATCCGATTGAGAGTGAAAAATACATACTTTTCGATTGTGGGAATGGATTTGTATCCACTGAACCACCTACAGCTTCACTACCGAACTGACTTACTTCAGGACTTAAACCAGTATAAGGTGTATCCATCCATAAGTTTCGTCCAGAAAGACCTAACCGTGCATACCCAAGACCAAACTTGTCAGACAAGCTGGATGGAAGCGTAAAAGTCAGGTTAACTTCTCGAAGCATCGTGTATGTTGTTGATTCAATATATCCAACAGTTGTTGTACCAAGACCACCGAGTCTATCGCCAGCATTCGCTACATAATCAGCTGTTGTACCGCCTAAATCATAAATCAAGTTTGCAAGGTTAATCGCAGATCCACCTTCTTTATGATCAATCAAGAATGAAAAGTCAATATTTCCTAACTTGAAACTATTGTAGAGAGAAACCTGATAATCAGGTGTTTCATTTCCAAGCTCGATATAGTCGCCATTTGCATCTACATCAGAACCAATAATCGCTGTTGGAGACCAACCTTCTTGAATACGGTATGTCCCTAAGAATGTTGCAAATCCACCATAATTGTAAGGATCAACATTTAACTTGGTGACGGTTGAACTTGTGGTGTAATAATTTGTCCGGAATGTCCAGTCCAAACCACCTAAACTCACAAGTTTCGTCGGATTTAAGGTTACAGATAATTCTGTTCCTTTTGTTTCCATTTCACCCCCATTTTCCCATTTAGAAGTAGCACCTGAAGATGCAGGCATATCTACTTGTAAAATAAGATCGGTAATTTGTTGAGTGTACATCGTTGCTTCCACAACAGCTAATCCACCCATGATTGAGAAATCAGTCCCGAATTCAGTTTCAGTTGTTCTCTCTGGACGAATATCGCTATTCCCTTTTAATGAAGAAGGAAGTAAACCATTAATTCCACCAATATTGTAGGAAGCCATTGTAGTATACTTTGCAGAACTACTTGGCATATTTCCTGTTTGTCCATTGGCAAAACGTAATTTCAAGTTATCAAAGATACCTGCAACTTCACCAAATTGGTAAGAAGCAGCCATTTTTGGATACCATTGATATGTTTCCGTATCACCCATTGTGCTGGATTTATCTCCGCGTGCACCAAGTGAAATATGAATATTATCACCTACGGCAATTTCTTCTTGTACAAAAATACCACGATCTTGTTGCTTTTTGCGATCATGATATACAGACTGTGAGCTTGCTTTATCCACATTTGTCTGAGTTGGAATCATACCTGTTGCATGAACAAAAAGTGAATTCCAATCATAAGTTTCATATTGAAGACCAGCTGTAGTATTAAAACCCAATCCGCTCATTTTCATTTTATGAACCAAATTCAAAGACATATTTGTATTCAAATTATCCGTTGCTGTCATTACAGATTGACCTGCATCTGTTTTTCCACTTTCAATTTGTGTGAAAGGTGGAGAAAAGACAGTATTTTCCTGATTATAAAAATCAGCTGCGGCAATCGCTAAAAGTCCAAGACTCATAGAAGAATTACGCATTAAGCTATAATCAAATTGAGCTGATCCTGTAGCACGATGCGTTAATTCGTTATTCACGAAATATGCAACCGTTTCTAAAGGATTCGAAGGATTCATAGGATGACTTGGGAATGAACCGTCAGCATTTTGACGAATGTCAATAAAGCTAGGCGTAAACCCAATGGAAAAACCAACAGTCATATTTGTATTATCATTTCCTGTTACACCCCGATCAGAACTCGATCGAGAAATATTTGTTGTAACAGATAATTTAGCTTTATCACTAAAGCGATGATCTACATTTACACGACCGGAAACTTTTTCATATCCAGTGTTTTTAATAATACCACCTTCATCCATGTATTGTCCACCAAGGTAGAATTGTGTTTTAGAATCACCACCCGTAATGCTGAGTGTAGATTCTTGCAATTGACCTGTTTCACCATAAATGAGCTGTTCATAATCAAAATCATTTCCAGCCCAATTTCCATTAGCGTCGTTTCCAAGTGCAGCCACATCTTCACCATATTGGTCGATGGCTTCTTGCTCGGTAAAAACACGATGTCCCATTTTCTTTAGAACAGAAGATTGTCCCATTCTCTGAGAAAAGCTGAAAGCAGTTTTACCATTTTTACCCCGTTTTGTTTTTATGATAATAACACCATTGGATGCTTTTGCGCCATAAATAGCCGCTGCACTCGCCCCTTTAAGGACTTCAATGGATTCAATATCATTGGGGTTAATGTCACCAATACGATTCGTGGGCTGACCTTGCGGACGAGAGCTTCCTGCTCCAGTTGCTGCAGTCACAACATCAATACCTGATTGATTTGCATCATTATTATAAATGACGCCATCAATGACATATAAAGGTTGAGTTCCACCTGTCAATGTTGATGAACCACGTAAATTCACATTGATACCACCACCTGGCGCACCTGTGTTTCTACGAATATTGACACCAGCAAATTTACCAGCTAATGCACCATCCAATGTTTGGGTGGGAGCATTAACGAGTTCATCGCCAGAAACAACGGCAACGGCATTTGCCAAGTTGCGTCGTTTTACTGTTGTAGCCAAACCGGTTACAACGACTTCATCCTGTTTAAGGACATCGGGTTCCATACCAAAATCAAGCGTGCCGCCACTGGATGATGCTTCTTGGGTTTTATACCCAATATAAGCAACCATCAATGTTGCATCGCCTGGTACGTCCAGACTGTAATAGCCGTTGAGATCGGTCGTTGTACCCGTGAATGTTCCCTTCACAAAAACTTGAGCACCCGCTAAGAATTCTCCTGTTTCTGAATCGGAAACAGTCCCAGACACATTGACTGCTTGAGCCATTCCCATGCTAATGCTAAGCATCAACACAAAAAGTGACTTGAGGATATACGTGTTTTTTATCACGATCCTACCTCCTTCGTTATTGTTCGTTATTAATAGACCTTCTATTGTGAGATTTTCTTCCCCAAACCATGATAATTGAGGATGTTATACTATTATCAAGTTCGGAGTCTCCAAGAACCAACCGTATATTCCGAAAAACTGACGCTTTTGGCAAGGTTTTTTTTAAAAATCAAAAAACTATGTTTATCTATTTTTTTTCATGAATGAGCTACCGTAATTTCCCCGCCAGTTTTCAATTCAAAACTTTGTTGATCCGGTAGCTCAGTTGGTAGAGCAGTGGCCTTTTAAGGCGAAATCGCATTTTTTATAAAAACCCTATTTTACCCACGTTAAAGACAATTTCTCGTCGAGAAACGCCTAGATTTATCTCAATTATTTTGTGTTTTTAATGGTCAGAAATAGACCGAAAAAGCCATTATTTCCATTCACCACCTGAAATTTACCTGAAATTTTTTTGGGTATATTTTTTCATTGTGGACTTTATAAAGTAAAAAAAAAGCACCCATAAGATGAGTGCTTTTTATTTCGGTTCTAGAAGTTTAATCATAAGAGATTATCCAACCCAACTACAGAGTCTCTTAAATTTTCATCCAAAAGATCTACATAGTACTTCTCTGTTGTTTTTACTGTAGTGTGTCCAAGGAGCTTAGCTACCCCATACAAGTCTGCCATGCCATTTTGAAGCAACAAGCTACCGAATGTTTTTCTTAGAGAATGAAGATTCGCACCTTCAACCTTTGCAAGAACATAATATTTAGCAATCTTTTGACTTACAAAATCCCGTTTGAATTGGAAGGGGTTTTCACATCCCGATTCCTGCCTTCTTTTTAAAATTTCAAACAAAGCATTATTCATTGGGATATATCGTTTTCTATCGCCTTTTCCATGAAGTAGAATTTTCTTCCCAACAAAATCAACATTTTTCCATGTGAAATATGGAGGTAATAATTCTACTCTTCTGGCACCTGTATTTAAATAAGCATTAATTAGATCTAAATAGTCATAGTTGTTATCTGCATCTATTACTTTAAGCAATCTATTAATCTCATCCCGTGTCAAAAAGCGTACCTTAACGATATCTTGTTTTGGTATTTTAACCCCCTTAACTGGGTTCTTCTCTAACAATTCCCATCGAATTGCGTGATTAAAAGTTGTTTTTAATACACGCATTTCAATAGATACTGTTGCTGGTTTCTCCATGGGGCGAATAATCAAAGCTTCCAGCGGAATAGTTTTCAAACAGATCCTGAGCCTTGCCGGATTCTGTTTCTAAAAAGACTTCTTCTGGCACTATTTGATCAATCTTTTTAATGAGAGATTTGATTTCATCTCCAAAAGGTGTTTTTTGAAATACTTTTAAATTCGCTTTTAATATGTGAGCAGCCAAATATTCATTTGTTTCTAAAGGCATGGGAATAAAAGATCGGAAACGGCTCATCAATGACCAAGCATTTTCGTTTGCCATAGTCTTTTCAGATAATAAGGGGATACCCGCTTCTGATAATGCTAATAAATCTCTTTGCAATGTTCGCAAAGAAACATCATCATCAAAACGATGAAGCAACTCTTTTGTAGTAACTTTTCGTCCACTACTTAAGATTTGTAAAATCCGTAAAAGCCGTTGTATTTGAGAATACTCGCTCATAAGCAATCAGAACTTATAAATGATAATGGACAGATGGTGTCGTTTTTAATAGGAAAGTTAATCAATACACTTTCTCACAACATTACTTGATGGACTCGCTACAATAGGTGATCTTTATTGGGTAAACTCACTACATAAGGTGTCTTTTGTTGTGAGTTTACAAATCCATACTTTTTATTAACCGCCAATTCACTGACATCAATAAAAGTATCCCGACTAGTCCTGCCATCATACAATAATTGTGTAACGCTTCAAAAGAAATAATCTTTAACAATTCATTACTTTCTGAGAATGGAAAATATGGTTGAACATCAGCATGCATAATTGCATCCAAAATCACATGGCTATACGTGCCAATAAATGCGCTAACGACAGCAACAACCCAAGACACTCGGTTATATTGATATGAAAACCCCATAGCCAGCAATAAAAACTCTGACAAATACTTACCTGTAAATCCTGAGAATATTGCAATCAATGTTGCACCTATAAATGTGTGCGAAAAACCATGCAATTGGCCTTCACCGGTTATGAGAACAAATAAGGGCTGAAGATCCATTATGAATTGAGCCCACCCAAACACTATTAGACTAAAACTGCCTTGCAATAAGGATTTGATGAGTAGCCCTGGACCCATGTGGTATGGAGTGAATGGCATTATTTTGTAGAAATTTAATTAATTCTTACTGAATACTTTTTCTAACTCAAAATCATCAATAACTAAATCTTGAGTAGGCTTTCCATTCGAATACTCTGCAATAGCTCTAGTCAGAACCAACTTATTGAAATTTTCAACCGGATGATAAAACAAGGTCAAGCCGTCCTTACAATTTGCTTCACTTAATTCTGAACAATTAATATGTATGGACTCTTCAGTGATTTGATATTGCATTAATTCGTGATCCAATAAGATACCGTCCGGTGATATTTCATTCATTTCTACAATTTCATTTTCAAGAAAAGTAAATTCAAAAGGCACTCCTTTAAGTGCCCACGTTCCAATTATTTCTGTTTGATAATCAAGCTCGGGGTTTGTTATGGGTTGGGTATTATTACAACCAGATAAGATTGCTATTACTAATATTCCTAAAATACTTTTATTCATTATTATTTACCGTCCCCCTATTAATTCGCTGTTGTAGTGTCTTGGTTTTCATGCCCAATGCTCTTGCAGCTTCAGCTTGAGTTGGAAATGTATTTAATGCTTTTTCGATAATCTTGACTTCATATTCTTTTAACGAAACTGGCAAAGGCAATTCTGGTAGAAATACTGTACTATCAGGCTTCTTAAGTAAATCCATAGTTGTTTTCGGTATTTGCTCTCGTTCAATTTGAATGGATTTGTCTAAACTTTCTGCACTTTTTAATGTGGAAAGTAATTCCCGAACATTTGCACCTTTCCATGATTCGCCGATCAATTGATTAAGACAATCCTTGGATAGATTTAAATCCGGATATTTTGTTTTAATTATCTCATAAATATCCTCTCGTCTATCGCGTAATGGGGGAAGTTCGATTAAGTGAGTAAACCTTGAAAGAAAATCTTCTCAAAACTTACCTTTTTCTACCATGTCTGCTAAATCTGCATTTGTTGCTGCAATAGTAACAACTTGGTCTAGTAGCACTTTCAAATGCACTAAATGCAGCATTAAATCCTTTTCCCATATCATAATATTAGCAATAAAAAAACGATTTAAACAAACTCCTCATTCGAATGGTTTGATGTTGTAGAAAGGGTAAATCTATTTTAACAGTACCATTTTCTTAGTCTCTCTGAAACCCCCTGCTTGTATCGTATAGAGATATAATCCTGCTGATACTGGTTGACCTTGATTATTGGTAGCATTCCATTGAATTGACTTATAGCCAGGATCCTGAATGCTATTTATTAGGGTTTTTACTTCACGGCCGAGAATATCATAAATCATTATTCGAACATGGCCTAATTCATTAAGCCCAAAATCAATATTGGTAGTTGGATTAAACGGGTTTGGGTAATTGGATGATAGAAAAATTTCCTTTGGCAGTAAATCCCTTAAATCAATGTCTAGAATATATTGTGATATTTCACCTTTACTATTTTTTGTGTAGTAAGGTTTTATAAATATTTCTATCTGATTAATGTCTCTGAATGAATTTTTGAGAGATAATTTGAGATTCAGCAAATTGCCATTAAGCGATAGCGGAGTTGCATTTTGTGACCAAGCACTAATAAAATATGTGCCAACAGTGCTGATATGTTTATCAAATACAAGTGCAGAATTTGCATTGCTATTCCAGGAATTTCCTTTCGATATTGACTCAATACATAATTGTTTTGGGTCATATTTTAACACAATGTCCAATCCCATTACTTGGATATCATCTGAATAATCAATGGAAAACGGTATTATCTTTTGGTCATCTTCTATTTTTTCGACAAGAGAGTGAATAGAAAAATGGTTATTTCCGTTAAAGTTTCCATCAGCAAATCTTGAACTATTAAGTGCAGTAAGGTTGCTTGCAGACCAGTACCACATTTGGGTAAAAGTTGCTAAATCTTCAAAATCGATCATCCCATCTGGCTGAAGAATAAGTTCAGGTGCGTTCCCAGATGATGGTCCAATATCGTAGGAACTTATATTATTGCCTTCCTGATAGAATACGGAAATAAGTTCAGCTATATCATTAGCTTGAATACCGATTTCTGTTTCAGGTGAATAAATATAATCACCAACAATATTTGTTATTGTTACACCATCTATTACTACAGTATCGCCAGAGATTGAATCAACTGTTGCGTATGCTCTAATCATAACTTGGTCTAAGTAACCCCAACCAAATTCTTCAAGGAGATCCCAATTATAGTCTATAGATAATAAGTTTACTAATGTATCTACTGAGAATTCATTAGTCCAGGTACTTCCACCATCAATAGAATAATCAATGGTTACATTCATTGTATCATCATAAATATATGTAGCATTGATCAATAGGTTCGATTCGTGACTCATAAGTTGAGATTCTAATTCAAATGATAATATTGGCACTTCAAAATTTATTATTTCTCGTTCAATAGTAAAATTAAAAGGGCCATTATCAGATGCCCGTGTATTCAAAGAATCATGGATATTGACCTGCCAATCAATAGATGCACTGGTTAGCGACAGGCTATCCATTTTTCTATAGAGATTCAAATTTGTAAAACTTATTTGGTTATCTGACAATTCAATATTATTAAATAGTGAAGTTTCACTTTCATTATTAACATAACCCAACGAATCAGTAAATAACAAACTGTAAGATGTAGATTCACTTAAAAAGTTATATGACTCCGACCAAATGAATGATAATGTATCAAATATATTTTCTACGCCTAAATTGATTTGATAATTATCCTGTGGCAGTGCCAAACTGAATGGGACTAGAGGTGGTGTCAGCCGTTTGAGTTTCAAATAAAATGGTCCGTTAAAAGATGGCAAAGTATTAACCGAATCAAGGACTTCTACCTGCCACATGAAGTCAATGCTATCGAGTTCCAAGGAATCCATCCCATGATATAAGCTGGTGAAATCAGTTGAAAAACTGCTATTTACCAGCATTGCATCTGTAAACAATGAGTATGAAGAATCATTGTTTAAAAAGCCTGAAGAATCTATAAACGACAACCTATAAGTGGTAGAATCACTAACAAGACTATAAGATTCTGTCCAGTTGAAAATAAGGGTATCATTAATAATCTCATGGTTGATAATTATTTCAGAACTATCTCCAGGACCAATCAGTGAAAATGATGCTAATGGGATTATTCCAGCAGAATCAATTTCAATACTGAATTCAAATGGCCCATTGAGCGACTCAATATAATCTGGACCATTTGATGCGGTAACCTGCCAATCACCCGAGCCAGACTCAACCCCTAAACTATCCATAAGAAAATATATGTCTAGAACGGAATAGTTTATTACTGTATCTGCCAATAATGAATCATTAAAGAGAAAGTTTAGTATACCGCCAAAATCGATGTTGAAATACATACTATCATTAAAAACACTGAAGCAAGGTTCCCAAATAAATGAAATTGTATCAGTTAAACTATTCTGAGTGATGGTCAATGTAGTATCATTGGTAGGGCCAATCAGTGAAAACGGTGTGTATGATGTTAATGTTTGATCTGTAATGATTGTTAGCTCAGAAGGTCCATTTGAACTATTTAAAGTATCATCTGCGTCAGCTACATTGACCCACCAATAACCATGAACTATGTCAGCACCCACATTTAGCATACTTCGATAAACATCTATTGCACTATACGATATATAGGTGTCTTGGTTAGAAATTGAAGTATCAGGAAAAATATTTTCTAATTCAAAGTAATAATTGATAAAATAATTAAATGTATCACCCGTTGTATGTCCTGAGCTTGCCCATTGAAGTGTTAGTGAATCGTCAAGTGTTGTGGACGATAAAATCAATGTATCAACCATTCCGCTATTTTGGGTAAAATCTATAAACGGAGGATGTGGTCCAACATTAAATCTTTTTCTTATAGGCATCTCAAGTACATTTCCAGCACTATCTTCAGGAATGATATGCAGAAAATAAACACCATCTTCAAGTGACGGTATGACCCAAGTGGAATTTATGGTTGGTGTAGATTCTCCAATTATAGGAACTGTGAATGGGGATTGATCGAAATCATAATGAAATGTATTGATCCCATCTGGCTGATTAACATTTATAACAACACTTAAATTTTCATACCAAGTGTCGCTGTCTGCATGGGAAGATGAAGTGATAATGATCGTTTCTTCTGTGGCAATATTTAATTGAAAAGATAAGCCTTGAGCATTCAACAAAATGCCTTCTGAACTAAATGGAATGGCATTAAAGTACCAAATGCCATCACTTAAAGGGTTTAGAATAAAAAGTGTAGTATCACCATCAGATGCAATATAATAAGATTGAATATCAACATTTAAGGCAGGAGAATTAGAGATTTCGTAAAAAAATCCATCAATACCTCCTTCATTAGCTAATTGAATTTCTGGCTGATTAACTAAATAATATAATGACTCATCTGGATGAGTGGAGCTACTGATCCAATTATTGCCTGATTCATCAAATACAATCTCAATTACACCATCTTGTCCATAGAAACCATTTACACCTCCAAAATTTAGATTGCCTGGCCCACCTACTCCACCTGCATAATATATTCTAGATAGATTAACCTGACCTGCTGTATAGTTCAAATATATTCGACCGCCGCCACCGCCACCACCGCCATCAGGGTTTATAGAACTATTGTTATAAGTCCCTGCAGATCCTCCATTACCACCATCTGCATTAAGCCAACCATTTATATCCATAAATTGTGCTATAATTATTATATGACCTCCGCTTCCTCCTCCTTTGCCTCCTGAATTTTCACCATTATTGATACCACTTTCTCCAGCTTTTCCTCGAGCATTGATTTCGCCGTCAATCCGAATATAATCTGCTTGTAGAAGAACTGCACCACCGCCAGATCCATAAAATGATGCATCATTAAGGGATGCCCCTCTTGAACCCAGATTCAATATCAAATTATCACCATAAGAAGCTCCACCGCTTCCTTGATTTTCACCACCATCACCACCTAATCCTCCGTAGCCACCTCCTCCAAAACCAATAGATCCGCCATCACCTGGATAAGAATTATCATAGAGACCACCAGCTCCTGATGCATCAATATAACTGCTTGCATCAATAATTATAGAATCTGCATAAATTTGAAGAAAACCCCTCTCGTCATTATATCCTGTGTAGGGATCTACATCTATATGAGAATTATAAAGAAATACATTGTTATAGGTATGCTCACCATACATCGTAACACCTTGATTCTGAAGGATCAGATCATCCTGGGCATTTAATATTATAAAAAATAGAAAGGGTAAAAGAGTTGCTGTAGGTTTTCTAATCAACATTTAGTCGCTAAAAACAACTCTGGAATTAAATGGGGAATTATTGCTGATATTTGAAATAGCAATTTCATTATTATCTTTATCCCTGAAGGATGAATTATTATTTATGGAAATAAAAGATTCATCACCTTGGCTTCCGCCAATGGGGTCTAGCATCACTGAAACCAATTGCCCGCTTCCTGCTGCTAATTCACAATCATCTCCAATAAATGATATGCTCAGTTGAAGTACACCTGTATCATCTGAATCATCGTTTACAATGAGTAATCCACTACTACAACCATCAAATAATGATCCTTTTGTTACAGCATTTGAATCTATAGAAAAAACATCTTTATCATATTCTAATTCAATATAAATGGATGCAAGACTGTCAGCATCTTCAAGCATTATGTCAAAAGTGTGTGAATTGTAACCTGAACTAGATGCATTATAATCTAATTGTTTCTGACTGGGAAAGATCCTGGCCCCATTCGACTCGATAGCATCCACAGAGAAGGAAAGCTCTTGCCACCCATATTCTATATTATCTAAAGAAGTAGAGTTTATTCTAAATGTATAATTCTCACCTACTTCACTTTCATCCAAATACTGGTAATTAAAAGATGTAATAGATGGACCTAAAATAGTTAGATCAGCATATGGCTCGTAATTTGCATCTAATAATTGAATACTCACATTTTGGTTTTCTGAGCCAATAGTCCAACTAAAGGTTACATCTGATGTATTAATAGTAGACCCATCTAAAATATTTGAATCGTCCATTCCAAGATAAAATGAAGGCTTTAATTGGGTTATAGTCCAGCTGTTTGTAATGTCTGATAGATAAGCCTCTCTATCGCCTATAATAGATATTGCTATAAGTGATTCTATCGTATCAGGTATAGTGTAAGTATTTGATTCGCCATCAGTTAAGTAAAAACCCTGATAGCTATTACTTTGAGTATCATGAATTGTTATGCTTTCACCACTTTGATTTGTAATTGAAATGTTTCTGTATGTCAGCTCATCTGATATTTCCCATACCATATCATACAATTCCATTACATAAATATTTTCCATTGTTTCAACTGTAGAGCCTGTTCCCATGGATTTAGCTACAAATTGATATGTGTCTTCAGGAATTAAAAAATTGAAACTTCCACCATTTCCTTCAAGAATGGATAGACCCGTAGGTGGCAGAGATGTAATCGCTATGGATTCAATAAGCGTGCTTCCATTAACATAAATCTGCAAATCTATATTCCTTTCATTAATAATATTTATATAACCTTCTCTTCCTATATTACTTCCGACATAAGCAGGCACATCAATAATACGGCTTGAGTTACTTGCATTAATCAATGTGCTTATAGAAATACCTGAACTATCTAATTCAATCCAGCCAATATCTTCCCTACCTGTTGTGGAATTAGGGTCAGAGTACCAGTACAGGTAATAGAAAAGGTAATATCCATATTCCAAACCAACTTTTTTACCCTGCATGCCTGGTCCTAATGCAGTGATTTTTGAACCAGTTTTATTATTGATAAATACGTCCACACTATAAAGGACTGTAGAACCTGTTGCATCTATACTGGGATAATTAAATAGCAACTCTCCAACAAAAACACCTGCGTCACCACTTTTTATAATCCATGTAATTCGATCTGCATCTGCACTCGAGCTAGGCAATACAACTTCCCACTTTCTATATAGATTTTCTTCGTCGGGTGATAGGGGATCTGAGATATCAGATGTTTTCCAAATTTTTAATACTTTTGATGTGCCTTCGGGGTTAGGAATATTTACCATAAAATCTGTACTGGGACCAATTTCCTTTAAAGGTGTCTCATCACCAGAAAGATAAATATAGATTGATTCATTTAACTGATTTACAATTAAGAGATTCCCAGCTGCATCTTGTTCAGTATCAAATTCGAATGATACTGGGGGTTCTTCACTTTCATCTGGTCCACAGCCCAGCAGAAACAAAATGAAAAAAAGTATAAGTGTCAAATGCTTTGACATTTTTTCACCCTTTTTATAATAAGAGAATGCAAGTAAAAAATTTATTAGTTGTTCACATCCCAATTAATCAGAGAATCCGCAACTATCGTAACTGTAGTATCGGCAATAGTAACAGATGTTTGTGTATCTCTTGCAGAAAATATATGCTCATCAATTGGCATTACATAAGTAATATTATCATTTGCTGGAATCGTTGAATAATTATCAACAACATCATCTGTATACATAACATTCTCAATTAAGTCAGACCCCACATAAATAATAATTGGAGAAGCTGTGTAATTCCTGATTTTAATACTACCGTATTGTTCATCGATAGCACCGCCACCATTCCAATGTGGAATTTGTAAATGCCTGGATTCGCGAGCAGCATTCAATACAACGAATATATCGACTTCAGTACCATTGACTAATTCTTTTTCTCTCCAACCAATTTCTTCAGCTCCTGAAGTGGACTGCTGGTCAGAGTACCAATATCTAAATAAAGCCGTATATGTACCATAGGATAGACCAACTTTTCTATTCTGAGCTCCTGGGCTTAAAGAAGCAATCTTCGCTCCTGTAGCATTATTCAAAAATACATCAACAGAATTATCAGTTCCGCCTATATAAGATAGTGTTAATTCTCCCGTTCCAACATCGTCTCTATTTTGCCCACCCTTGACAAACCAGGTCACTCTTCCTTCAATTTCAGTGTTATTTGAGAGTGCAACACTCCACCTTTTATAAACTGATTCGGCATTAGGATTATCAATATCACTCGATACACTATCAAGTAGAAATAATTTCAGATCTTTAGTTTCTTGGTTGGGGTTTGGAATATTAACTAAAAATTCTTCAGAAGCAGCAGGAAGTATTTTTACTTTACTTGTACCAGAGTAGAGCACTAATTCATAATCCGAGTAGTTTATAACAACAAGGTTCCCCTGGCTATCTTCACTATCGGGAGTATATACCATATCTCCATCTTCAACAGAAGTTTCACAGCCAAACCCGAAAAGTAAGATAGTAATAAATAAGGCTTTTTTCATTGTTCATTTTCCTCCATAAATAAAATTAGTATTTAGTTGGTTAATGTTAGTATAACATAATTTAGTAATCAAATTATAAAATCTCACCTACATATACAATCGTATTCTACCCATCATCCATTAAATCAAAAAATCTCGCTAATGTGAGCCTTCTCAATTGTAAACCGAACTTCCATATCAGCCTTTCGCTCTTCAATTTTTGATAGTTCAGACTGATAAAAAGATACATCTTCATTAAACTAATATTCTTCATCGGCGTTGTTTTCACCCAATGCCATTAAAAACCCGCCAAATGCTAAAGAAACATAAGCCATGTCCGTTCTGAATTTCATTTTATCTACGAAATCTTCAACATCTTCCGATGTAGCATCATTATCTAACTCCATCTGGTTAGTAAAATATAGCATTACGCCTGATAGCCCAATTAAACTACTTCCTACTTTTTGTAAATTGATTGAAAAACTTACTACGGAACCTGACGAGTTGTTTTTATTTCGTGGTTTATTCCTATCAATTAAAATTGTACCATCATTAAGGACTAATCGTTGAACAGAAGATGAAGGGAAAACTTTTTTTGATCCATTATCGATTTGAAATATAATTGTACCTTTTTTTCCAGGAATTAGCTTCCCTGCATAGACTTCACCGCGAGTAGTAGTTAATTTATCTTGGCACATAATTGTTGTGATCATTAATAAATATATAAATATGTTTTTCATCGTATTCCTTTCGCTATTATTCCAAAATAATTCTTCTCATAATTGGTGATTTTTCATCCTTATGCACTAAAGTTTATTACTTAAATGCTCCAAGTCGTTTTATGGCGAAACCACTTATTTTTATGCCACTAATTGTAACGGGCATAATAGTACCTTGCGCATGAGACTCCAAATAAGGTTCAAATTCCATTTGAGTTAATGCATCAGCTTTCATTTCAATACAAAGATTATACATTTCTTCGATTCCTTTATTGGGGTCTATTTCTTCGACAACCCATTTCTTTTTCTTAATGGCTTCTCCAGTTTGAGAAGTTTCACCAGTATAAACATTTTTAATGCGTGCATCTGGGGTCATAATTAACTGAATTAGTCCAATAGACTCATAATCACCATCATATGTGTTCGGTGTGAATAAAAACCCTTTATTTGAATATTCTGAAAAGTTAAATCCAGATGTTATAATTTTGCGAGGAACTGAAATCGAAGGCGTGGCACACCCGTCTAATATCAAAATTAATACCATTATTGTACAAAATTTTCTTAACATTATAATTTCCCTTTATTTAACAGATAATATTACAACCCAGTGTCAAGTTTCTACAATGGGGTGATCTACGTATTTTTGGGTGTTTTGGGGCAGTATTTTTGCCCTATTTTGGGCAGTAGTGCTTTTTTTCATAATAATTTTAACAAATCACCCAAATACGGCCTTAAAAAATCCAGGTGAGCCTACACCCATCTTATTCTCTATCATCACACCCAAAATGGCACGACAGTATTTGACAATAGATTCCAGCATTCAACAGGTCGAGTCAGGATAACCGGTATTTCGACTTCAAACCCTGGCTGTTTTTGAAATTATAATGACCGCTAGCGATAGGTTTTTCATTACATCTTTATTTATTAAGGATAAGTCTGACAGCAAATCAACTGTCTCAACCACCGGTCAAAATAACATAAATTATTCTTACAAAATAAATTTTGCTTTTGAGAAATAATATGTAATTTTTCAGGCTCTAATAGATACTTTGAAAATGCATTGAAATGGTAGTAAATATCCACCACCTGAAATTTACCTGAAATTGTTTTTTAGGGAAAAAATAGTAGAAATTTTAAGTATCGTAATATTAAGAGTTATAGCATTTTGATCCGGTAGCTCAGTTGGTAGAGCAGTGGCCTTTTAAGCCATTGGCCGTGAGTTCGAGTCTCACCCGGATCACTCGAGAGAAGTACCAAGTTCATCTCATAAAGCCCTCGACAAAAGTCGGGGGCTTTTCAATTATATAAATTTTAAGTTCAACTATCGTGAGTTCCCTGCCCGACTACGTCATACAGGCGGGGAGTCTCACTCAGATCACACCTAAAGCCCCTTTATATTATTAATATACGGGGGTTTTGTTTCTACAGATTAAGAATAGTCTCATTTTTCCTACTGCGATATAAGGCTCTGAATTGCGTGTTTTTGAAAGGAACTGGTATTCTGTTGTTATCCACCTTTGGTAGTAGATGCAGTCTTTTCTTTTGCCAAAAAGTATAGTCCGCTCAAAATAAATAAAACAGTTCCAACAGTAGCCATACCGTAAGTAAATAAACGTATAAACTGGTAATAATTAAGATCCGCCTGACCCCAATCTTTATAAAGTTGGATTCCAATCGACCCTGTGTAACCTATCGCATCACTCAAATAAATAGCAAAAACAGCTGTACCTGTGGCTCGGGTTGATGCCATGATTCTTTCAAATAAAACAGCACCAAAAGGGACATAAGCCAAATAGGCACCGAAGCCAATCAAAATCATCCACAAAAGACCGCTAATAATATTTAAATCTTTAAAAATAGTCGCAACTCCCATGAGAATCATTCCAACCAACATAACAGAAAAAACGGCTATCAATCCCTTCCTATGATCTTTGGCCAGATTGAGTAAAGCCATAACAATCATAATGCCGAGTGCGATTGGCAAATCCGCTTTTGAAAATAGGGTTGGTTCAGATGCGTATCCCATTGTTGCAAAAACTTCAGGCATATACATATCACGTACATCCCTGTATGCCGTCAAAAAGAAATAGAGGATGAGCAATAAAATCATACCGCCCATAAATTGTTTAAAAAATGATGAGCGACTTTGACCATCCATAACGGTACGCTCACACCTGCTGGAAATATCGTCAGCGGTTGGGTCAGGTATTAAATTCAGTAAAAAGACCGAAGCAATAAAGGGAATAAAGAAAATGGCTCCCACGGTTACCGGCATCCAAAATTCTGTTATGCCCGCTTCCATTATCCAACCACCCACAGTTTTAACCGAGCTACTAGCGACAATATAGGAACAACTTAATCCTGCGAATAAAAGTTCGGCCGTTTTTCTCCCTTCCAAATAGCGTGAAACGAGCCCCCAAACCATGCCCAATGGTAAACCGTTAATGAAAATGGCTAATACTTTGATGTTTTCAGGGAGAATTGCGAATCCAAGCAATGCTAATTCTGCTATTACAATCATCATGACCAGCGCTTTTGCCTGCTGGTTTCGACCAATTTCCGAGCAAAATTTGGTTCCGTAATATTTCGAAATGGTGTAACCCATTATTTGCCCGATGACAAAGGCAGTTTTGAGTTTTATTCCCGTACCCATGAATTCGAGACCGGCAAAAGTCGCCGCTCCGAAGGGCTTCCTGAATGCATACATACAAAAGTAAGTCAAAAATGCAAATCCCATAGCATATAAACTGAACTGCCAAGAAGGAGCACGGCTCAACCATGATGTAATTATACTCTGTTTTGTTTGATTTTTCATAAATCAGTTAATGCCATACAGCTGTCCTTCCCCAGTTATAATTACAAAAAAAGGCTGAAAATCCATTAGGATTTGAGCCCAGCCAAATGCTATTAGACTAAAACCTTCAATCGTTCGGGCGGGCCTGCCAGACTGTTGTGCGGTCATTCAGGCGGGGAATCTCACCCAGATCACTCTGATTGCTTTACCAAGTGCACCTTCAAAAATCATCATCAATCTTCAGAAATCTTTTCAATAGCCGTAATGGTAAACTTTGTCTCATTACCTCGAATGTCAAGCGTAAATTCATCATTAACCTTTTTCCCAACGATGGCTTGGCCAAAAGGCGAATGATAGGTTACTATCCAAGGATAAAGATCCAACTCAAATTCAATAGGTCCTAATACGTAATAGTCTTCGGCATTATCTTTGCCATCTTCAAGGATTGCAACCTTAGTACCAAATTCTACATTATCAGTTTCAATTTCGCTATTCTCGACGATCTGAAATGGCGAATGAGAATGCATCAATTGTTTCTTACGTACGATTAAACTCTGCTCCTCTCTGGCGGCGTGATATTCCGCATTTTCCTTAAGATCTCCATGACTAGCTGCATCTCTAATCTTTAATGAAGTTTTTCTCTTTAATTTATCAAGAGATTCCAATTCATCTAACAATGCGCGGTGTGTATCCCGCAAAATCAATGTGGCCATATTTTATATTCCTATAATTGATCGGATTAAATAAATTGTTTGGTTGAGTTTACAATTATCTGCAATTCAAGAGAAAAATTAAGCCAAAGAAAAAAACCAATCAAGTGCTTGTTTCTCGTCGTATATCATGGATTTGAACAAATGATAATGTATCGCCTTCAAGTATTTCAAAGACATAGTTTAGGTGTGTTTTTTGTTTCTTTGTTTGGGAGTAGATTCTCTTCATAATGAGAGAGATTAAATTACATATTTTCAAATTTCCATTCACCCAACCATGAAAAACCTTTTCATACTATTTAACCTTTCATTGTCCATTTTAATAGGAGAAATCATCCATGAGTCTGGACAATTGAAAGAGTTTATTGGCGGACAGTCTCCTAACTCTTCCTATGATAATTGGATCAGTCATGTATCTGAAGGAATCGCAGACCCCGGTTATAATGATTATGGTCCTGATTGGTTAGATGTGCAAACAAATGGTTTTGGAAATTATATTCCCATTCCTGAAAATTCGTCAACTCAGTTTTATATTGAAAATATTCTTTCCGCATTCCTCGCTCAAGATACATCTTTGGTTGATCAATTATTAACAGACTCTCTGGCATCCTTTCAGTATGAATTGGTTATTTTTCAAGATACGCTTTATGATCGAACGTATCATATGTTGCGTGAAAAATTGAATTATTCTTTTCAAGATAATAATATACCAGAAGACCCCAGTGATAATGTGGCCGGCAGTTTTATAAATGGTTGGGGATTATATATCATTGATCCCAGTTCGCCCAGGCATCAACTTGCCTATCAAGTGCCTCATCCTTGTGATGATTTTATAGCCCCTTATGTAGCCACAGAATTATTTCAACAAACACGCGCATATGCATTAATGATTGCTGGTGCGGGGAGAGAAATTTTATGGACAGGAGAAGGCTCTTACTCAAATAATAAATCGTTAGCTGATCCCGCTAGAAATGAAGATTCCTTTTTCCATATATTCCATAGAATTCTTTCAGATGCTATCATTCAAGAAGAACAAATTCATTCGCCTATGTTTTTCCATATTCATAGTTTTGATAATGAATCTCATTCAGATAGAAATTCAGTTATTTTGGCTGCGGGAACAAACCAAACATATACCAATAAACCGATTAGAGATGTAACAGACTCTCATTTTGATATTATCAACTTCACTGAAGAATTCACGATTTCAGGGAATCAATTTGGTGATCATACATTTTTACATGTATCTGATTATTATGAAGCCAATTATTCGGGTGAGTTTTTTTACGAAGGCATTTCAGGCCATTATCCCATTGTAAAAGCGACCGAATTACGAGGCCCGTCTCATGGCGTTCAAATGCTCTATTTGCAAAATCAATTTCATCCTGGTAGCGTTTATGAACCGTGGGTTCATGTAGAATTAGACGAAAAGCCTCAACTATTTGACGATTTGGACATGTCAAATGAAACATTATACTTATTCGATCTTAATCCAACCACTTACAATAATTTTTCTATAACTCTTGAGTATTACCAAGCATTGATTGATGGAATGAATACCTATTTTTTCCATTGGGAGAATGATCAAGATTCTGATGCGCCTCAAATAATGAATAATCTTTATCCAGCATCAATAACACCTAACCAAATATCTCTTCAATGGAACCCGGTCGATGATACCAATTTTAAATCATACGAAATTATGTATGACCGCGATTCGCTTGTGCAAAATTCGCCCATATGGAATAGCTCACGTGATATTGATTTGATTGATATGCGTACAACGTCCACGACTATTTTAGGTATAAGCCATAATGAAACGTGGAAATTTAAAATTAGAGCTGTTGATCATTTTGGGAATTCGGGGAATTGGTCAATCCCGACTCAAAATATACTGCCCGGGCACCATATTGCAGATACTTTAGTATCTTTCACGCGCACCGAGCATACCTTTATGTCATTCACCGACGAGGATATTGATCCAACATCATGGGCTTTAGATACTTCTAGGGCACTGCCCGGGAGTCCCACATCATTGCATTTATATGGAAATACATGGAAATGGGTAGAAATCAATCCTTTCTCGACAGATTCAAACACGATAATTCAAGTATCCACATTTATGGACAGTGTCCCAGAAATACAAGCAATTGGATTTAATAATAATGAACATACGCTCTATTACTCTCTCTCAGGGAGTCAAGAATTAAACATTGAACAATGGGTTACAACATATCAAGGGTACTTCCCCATTCGCCAATGGAATTCATTTCAAATACCGCTAGGATCGGATTGGCTTGCATTTTTTGATACTTTATCTCCCATTACAGGTATAATTTTTATCAATGATCAAGATGAAGGTAGCCCGGGCAGTATATATTTTAGTGACATTTTAGACATAACACCCAATTTAGGTATTCCTCCAATAGTCAACGCAGAATATAATCTGGGGGATGGTTTCCATCGATCCGGTCAAGAAATACAGTCTGTACAATTTACGAGTACTATCCACGATACGGATAGTTACTCCCACCAATATTTTTGGGATTTTGGAGATGGTTATACATCTATTTTGCCAAACCCTTCCCACGAATACATTATTACAGACGATCATCCATATTCTGTATTATTAACCGTCCAAGACGAAACAGGGTTAACAGGACAGACACATCTTTCAATCCCCATCGATGACGGCCAAACATCTTATCCTCTCATCATTAATTTTGTGGGTGATATTATGATGGGACGTTCTTATGAAGCAGAAGGGGGCATTATTCCAACTCAAGGCATATATGCACTGTTTGATCCGACATTACATTTATTGAATGATGCTGCTGATATTTCCGTCGCAACCTTGAAATCCCTCTAACAAACCAGGGAGAGCCTCATCCAACCAAAGGTATTTCATTTCGGTGTGCACCTGAAAATGTTTCAGGATTAGTGTATGCCGGAATTGATGTTGTAACGCTTGCCAATAATCATATTTTAGATTACATGGAACCGGGGCTTATTCAAACTACAAATATATTAACAGCTGCAAATAATCGACATTCTGGAGCTGGTTTATCAAGTTACGAGGCTTATCTCCCCGCCACCATTTCTCGGAAAGGACAAACGGTCGCATTTTTAGCATCCAGCGATCGAACAGGGCAATACAATAACGCACAACCCTATTTAAATGCCGGCGCAAATAAAGCAGGTTTTGCCTATATGACACCCTTCTATTTACGGCAGCAAATTGAGGCCGTTGAATCTTATGCAGATTTAATTGTTGTTGAAATGCATGCCGGGAGTGAATATTCTGGCGGCCCGGGCAGCGATTATGATTATTTTATCCGAGACAATCTCTATGCGCAAATGGTCACTTATCCCACAAGCCATTGGGGAAACCCGAATTTACCTGTAACAGGAAACACTGAAGAAGATTATTCACCACGTTTAGATGTTCCGCACATGTGGGATCGTGAAATTCGCCAATTTGCTATTGATGAGGGCGCAGATTTAGTTATTGTCCATCACCCGCATATTTTACAAGGGATTGAAGTTTATAATGGTAAAGTAATTGCCCATTCCTTAGGTAATTTTATCTTTGATTTAGATTATCCTGAAACATATCCAACTATTATTTTGAATGCCATGGCCAATGGAGACGGATTTAATGAATTTGCCTTAACACCTATTTATATAGACGATTACATTCCAGTTCCAGCTAAGGGTGAATTGGGGCTACATATTTTAGACAATCTAGCTAAAAAATCTAGGAACTTGGATACTTATGTTTTTGTCGATCGAGAAAAGGGAATAGGGGAAATCATTTTAAATCCCAACACGGCTGAAACGACTCTGATCGAATCACGCATTCCCTTTTCACTTATAGAGCAAAACAATTATTGGATGTCGGCGCCAATTCATTTAGCGCGCGCGGGTCATCTTTCTACGATTGAACATATTACTGAATCGAATGGTCTTGAATATCGTGTTGGTAGAAATTTAGTATGGATGGGCAATTTTGAAAATGAAGGAAGCTCATTGTGGAATACCAATAGTTCTGATGAATTTTTGGATATTTCACAAGCTCGATTTGGCACCCGTTCGCTACATCATATTCGAAATTGGGATGACCCGGGAATCATTATTACCAATTTGGAAGAAGCTCTTCCCTTGAATCCGGAAAAATCATTTTCCATGGCTGGATATATTAAAACGAATAATGGCTCAAATGTAAAACTGCAATCAAGATTTTGGGATAATAGATTCGAAAATCCAATTCAAACATTATCCATGGCCAATTCTATTAATGGGACACATGATTGGCGGTATTATTGGCAAAATATGGAATTACCTGAAAATGCACAATTTTTCAATCTACGAGCTTTCAGCGGTTTACCCGGAACGAGCATAGCTAAATCTTGGTTTGATCAATTAAGTTTTATTGAATGGGATGAATGGCAATCTATTAACAGTTTCCCCATTGAATTTCAAAATCCAAATGATACATATTTTATTCAATTTCGATCCAATCAACCTCACTCAGGAGGATTAGTAGATTTAACAGAAACTTCGTATGGAAACCCCGGCCCAATCATTTCCACACCTCACTCCAATATCCATTCTGGGCAAATGCCTTTAAAAGTGCATTTTTCTGATCGATCATCTGGGCCTTCAGCAAAGTGGGATTGGGCATTTGGTGATGGGAACACAAGCCAATTTCAGCATCCGACTCATACTTACACAGAACCGGGGCTTTATGAAGTAACTCTTATTGTATCGGCTGGGAACCCAAATGAGTCCGTTGGATATATTCCATTCCCTATCATTGTCACTTCTGAAGATACTTCGGATTCGGGTGATTTAAATGGAGACGGAATAGTGAATCAATTAGATTTGGAATTATGTATATCCATTATTTTAGGCCATTATTCCCCAAGCCCTGAAATGTATATTTCTGCTGACTTAGATGGAAATGGATTGATTGAAATCTACGATTTACTTCGAATCACGGATATAAGTGAAACTTATTCTTCTTCCCAGTCTGAATAATTTGGTGTGGGCGGATCGCCCATCAATATATTAAATAAATCTTCTTCCAAAGATTCAATGGGAGATTCTACAATTCGCCCTAATTCAATCCCGTCTCGATAAAGAATAAACGTAGGCACATGATGAATATTCCTTCCTTTTTCATCGCCTTGCGGATTAACTCTATCTCGATTTAAGTATGCAATAGTTTGTGTTTCCGACTCATAGCCCGCTTCTTCTATAATATCTAAGAATCGAGGCACTTCCCTGCGACTATCCCCACACCATGTTCCCATGAAAATTTCCATTGTAACACCATGAATAAAATCAGATGCCGCTTGCACGAGACCATGATCTGCTTGGTAGGATTCGCTATTTTCTCGATACCATTCTAAGAATGGTTCTTTTAATATATCAGCTTTAACGCCTCGTCCAACAAGCATTGGGAGATCTGTTTTTGAGTCAGTCTCTATGTTTGTTTGAGCTTGAATTGTCATCATTGAAATTAGTGTAATGAATAAAAGTCGAATCATTGGGCTACTCCATTCTTTCCTAAAATTAAGTGTTATTCAATTGTTTATCAGATAATTTTTTAATTCGTCTAAACTATCATAAATGTTGGCATGAACTTTTTCGAGCCTTGAACGATTTGTGTGACCAATGGCAACAAGGGCACAATCGGCTCCAATGGCATCAGCAACTTCTAAATCATGAAGCGTATCGCCAATAAATAAGACTTCATGCGGGCCATAATGGAGCTTATCCATCCATGCTTTTCCAATATCAATTTTCCCATCAGCATAATGATTATCAATCCCCAATACTTTAATAAAATAATCTCGAATTTGGTGATGTGTTGTTAAATCGTCTAAATAATCTTGGCGACTGGCAGATAAAATAGATTGAGTCATTCCATTATCTCTAAAAGCATTTAATGATGTTATGGCATCTTTATGCAATTCGGCTTCTTCGGCACGTTCATTATATCTATCAATAAATTCTGATCCTGAAATGGTAAAGGGCTCTTTTTCGAAATCAAACCCTAGACGCTTATAATAGTCGATTACAGGAAATGTAAATATATCTAAATAATGCTCTTCCGTTAAAACAGGCATAGATCGTTTTGACAACACCTGATTCATCGCTGACACCGTAAGTCGCCGATCATTTAGAAGTGTTCCATTCCAATCCCAAATTATATGTTTGTACTTTGACATTTTATTGGCTGGAAAGTTCGGACAAAATGATGGATTTTTATATGATTATTCCAATGCGTAACTTTCCCCCTTATGTTAGCGTTTAAGGATAGACTTAAATCATCTCTTTCTCATGATCTTCCAGGAAAGGTTGCCCAAAAAAAATTAATGGTTCAACCGCGTCTTCCCATGAAATGGCCACCGATTCGCCGGGAATTGAAACCGGCTGGCACATTAATTCTCCTTTATCCCGAAAATGACTCCATTCACTTTTTTCTAACAAAACGATCGGAAGATGTTGAACATCATAAAGGACAAATATCTCTCCCTGGCGGTGTGCAGGAAAAAGATGAATCCATATCCGAAACCGCTTTACGGGAAACAATGGAAGAAATTGGCATTACAGAAAATATCGAAATGTTAGGGCAATTATCTACTCTACCCGTTCCAATTTCCGGTTTTGAAATATATCCATTTGTGGGTTGGCTTCCTCAAAAACCCGAAACGTCTATCCAAGAAAAAGAAGTGGAAAAAGTATTTACAGTTTCCATTGATGATTTAACCAGCGAAAAATGCGAAAAATGTAAAAAAGATGTCATCCGTGGATTTCCTGTAGATATTCCTTACTTTCAACTCAATGGAGAAACAGTTTGGGGTGCAACATCTATGATTTTATCTGAATTCAAAACAATTTTAAAAGAGATTGCGTATGGCTAAATATTTTACCATCTTTTTATTTAGCGCTATCCTATTTGGCACCAAAGTGGATATAAAAACAAATACTGAATTATATGAAAATGTTTATTTATCCGATATATCCACCGATTCTATTTTTGGCGAAATGATCTCCTATAACAATCATGGGGCCTTTGTAAAGATGGCATCTGAAAATATTTCGATAGATATTGAAAATATTTTATGGGTTAAAAAAATCGATCCAAACAAAAGACGTCTTAAACAAGTGGCGGGTATATTTGCGGGCGTATTATCTGGCTTCTATTTAGGGGATTATTATACTCGTATCTCAGAACCGCCTCACACCCCAATCCCAGGTGCCCCCGAATGGGGGTATTATGTTGTTCATAAAAATCAAGGAGGGCAATATAGAGATTATATAAAAAAAGTATCCGTAAGTGTTTTATTATTTACAACCATCGGAATTAAAGTAGAGAAAATATTAAGTAAGTATGGCAATAAAATTGATTTTTCAAATATGAAAAAGGAAAACAAACGTCAAACATTAAAACAAATGGCTCAACTAATATGAGTCTAGGACATTGGTTAAATTCATTAGATTTTTGGGATCATTTGGCCCTACTACTTTTATTTGGGTTGGGGATTTATTTAAGCTTAACCAGTTTACTGTTTTTAAAAAAAGCATACGAAAAGAAACAAAAAAATAATCCATTTGCAACACCCTTTCGCATTACACCCTTTGCGCTGTTGGGTATTGGAATATTTTATACAATTATTTTGTACAGGCTATTAGGGAATTATATAGATATGGCTCTTGATTTCCTTCGATAAAATCAATTGAAGATTATTTCTTTTTCTTTCTCATTTTTTCTAAACCCATCCAAACCAATTTTGGCAATTTTTCTAATTCATTAAATTGGCCTGCACCTTGTAACCATTCTCCCCCATCAATGGTAACAACTTCTCCATTAATATAGGCGGAACCATCACTCATAAGAAAAGAAGCTAAATTAGCTAATTCTTCATGTTCACCAAATCGTTTGAGTGGAATGCGATTCTTCATTTTTTTCTCAATCCCAAATCCTGGTGGCGCTAATCGTTTCCAAGCACCTTCTGTTGGGAATGGGCCAGGAGCAATCGCATTCGTTCTAATACCATATTTTGCCCATTCCACAGCTAAAGATCTTGTCATCGCCAACACACCTGCTTTTGCCGCAGCCGATGGGACCACATATCCTGACCCTGTCCAAGCATAGGTTGTTACAATATTTAAAAAGACGCCGCCTGATCCTTTCATCATTTCTTTCCCTACAGCGAGGGTACAATTAAACGTCCCTTGTAAGACGATATCCACAATCGTTTTAAACGCATTCTCAGATAGATTTTCTGTAGGCGAAATAAAGTTACCTGCCGCATTATTTAAACAGCCATTAATTTCTCCAAATTTTTCAACTGTTTTGGAAACCATTTCTTTTACTTGTTCAGGTTCTCGCACATCTGTTGAAATGGGCAAAACTTGTCCACCTGTTATGGATGATATTTCTTCCGCAGTTTGATCTAACACATCTTGTTTACGGCTTGTTATAACCAAGTTGGCGCCTAATTCAGAAAATTGTTTCCCCATGGATTTGCCCAAACCGGATCCACCGCCAGTAATAATAATCGTTCTATTTTTTAATAAATCTTTTTGAAACATACGAATCCTTTATTTTTTCAGAACCTTGATAGGCGATTTAACCACCCCTAAATTCTATTAGCCTAAGCGTATCTTACAGCATTATGTTTACACAATTCAACCTAGGAATTTATCATGAGTCAGCCTACGCAAACTAAATCCACTAAACTTTTCGTTCTTGATACAAATGTCATTTTACATGATTCGTCGTGTATTCATCAATTTGAAGAAAATGATGTTGTCATCCCCATTTCTGTGCTAGAAGAATTAGATAATTTTAAACGAGGGAATGAACAAGTCCATTATAATGCTCGTGAATTTTTAAGACTCCTGGATGATTTTTCTGAAAAACATGTGAATGGCGAAGAACAACAAATAGGCGAAAACCACCAAGGCACTATTCGGGTTGTGGTAAACCATCAATACCATCCTGATGTAGAAGCCTCTTTCCATGAAGATAAAATGGACCATCGAATTCTAAATTGCGCCTACAAATTATCAAAGGATAATCCCGGAAGAACAGTTGTTCTTGTTACAAAAGATACAAACCTAAGATTAAAAGCGCGTTCATTAGGAATAACAGCTGATGACTATTTAACAGACCAAGTTCAAAATGTGGAAGTGATTAGCAAAGGGATTCATCTATTAGAAGATGTTCCGGAAGCTATTATTGATACAATATATGAAAAAAATGAATGCGAATTAGATGGCATCGATAACATAAAAAATCCGATTCCAAATGAAAGTTATATTCTTCGTAACGGTCAAAAATCTGCTTTGGTAATTTATAGTTCGTCGGAAAATAAATTAAAACGAGTTAATAAAGTGCCTGCTTATGGAATAACACCCCGAAATGCGGAACAATCATTTGCAATGAAAATATTAACAGATGATACTATTCAACTTGTAACACTGGTGGGTAAAGCTGGAACAGGAAAAACACTTCTTGCTCTTGCAGCAGCGCTAGAATGTCGGCAAGCGTATCGTCAAATATATTTAGCACGTCCCATTGTACCATTAAGCAATCGAGATTTAGGCTTTCTCCCCGGCGACATTCAATCCAAACTTGACCCATACATGCAACCTTTGTTTGACAATTTATCTGTGATCCGCCATCAATTTAAGTATGAAGATCCTCGTGCCAAAAAAATTAATGATATGTTAGAACAAGAAAAATTGCTCATTACACCTTTAGCTTACATTCGTGGAAGATCGTTACAGAAAGTTTATTTTATTGTAGATGAAGCTCAAAACTTGACGCCACATGAAGTTAAAACAATCATCACCCGCGCTGGCGAGGGGACGAAAATCATTTTCACTGGAGATATTCACCAAATTGACCATCCATATGTTGATATTAAATCCAATGGGATTTCCTATCTTATTGCTCGCATGAAAGGCCAAGAAGTATTTGCGCATATAACGTTGGAAAAAGGTGAACGATCCGGATTAGCAGAATTGGCAACAAATCTTCTTTAAATAATTATCATTCATGAAAGACAATTCCTTTTTTCAGGATGTGTTTTCTATATGTAAACGCATCCCAATTGGCAAAGTAACAACGTATGGAATAATTGCTCAATCGTTAGGAAAACCACAATCGGCACGAATGGTTGGTTGGGCTTTAAATCAATGCCCAGAAAACGTCCCAGCCCATCGTGTGGTTAACCGAAATGGACAATTATCCGGGAAAGACTATTTTGATGCCCCGGATATCATGGCTCAAATGCTTCAATCAGAAGGCTTATCTGTTATAAATAATAAAATTCAGCAATTTGAAAAAGTATTATGGACGCCGGATTATTAAAGCGTATTAAACCCAATTATTTTTTGTTTATTGGGTATTAAAAAAAGCTATTCGCCAAACATTTCATCTACTTTTTCACCGACTTTCTTTTCTGCCGCTTTCTTGGCTGATTCGGTAACTTCTTCGATTTTTTCTGAAGCAGTTGATTTAATCGTTTCGGTAGTATTTGAAACGGAATCTTTCAATTCATCCATCGATTTGGGAACGTCTTGCCCAGTCCATGATAAATAGGCAATGTATAAAACGAGGAGCGCCGAAACCAGCAAAACGAGTTTAATGATTTTTTTCACAATCCCAAAAAGAATGAACAGGGCTAAAATAACGGCCACAGCCATATAGGTCGGATTGGATGTTAATAGTTCAATTATTTGTTCCATCGTAAGCTGAATCTAATTCTCTTTACCCAATCGCTTCAATAAAGACTATTTGGGGAATCATCCTTTTGTAGTAAACTGATCTATGACGAAAAAGGCCATCTTCTTCACTATTTTTTTATATTCCATTGGATGGGCGCAATCCAAATATCCGGCAGATTCTCTTCTATCATCATCCGAGATTGGTTTATTTAATAAAATCGGTCTATTACCTATCGCAGCATGGCAGAGAATAAGTTACAATTCAAAATTACTTAATTGCCAATTTTACCCAAGTTGTAGTAATTATAGTGCCCGAGCCATTCAAGAATATGGAATATTAAAAGGGGGCATTCTTGCATCAGATCGAATTGTGCGGTGTAACCCATTCGCATTTCATTATCATTTAAAAACAAATCAATCATTTCATGTGGATGGTCGACTTGCTGATCCTGCCATACAGAAACATTCATACTCCATACCCAATAAATCGCCCTGGATTGCGGCAGCACTTTCTGCATTATTACCGGGAGCTGGACGTATATATGCTGGGAGAACTTTAGATGGAATTATGGGTTTATGGACTTTTTATTTATTTGGGAAATCTGCTTATACATCCGCCCAAAATAAGAAACCTATTTCCGGACCTTTATTTGGGATTGCTACAGGATTCATTTATTTTGGAGAAATTTATGGTGCTTGGCGTGCGACCAAACTACATCTAAAAACTAAAATACCTTGATCCCAGTTACCCTGTTGTTTTTTTTATACTATAAATATTACTAATTTTCCCCACTATATTTTACGCCTTTTGAACCATTAATATTCTTGCCACCGTAGCTCAGTTGGTAGAGCAACGCATTCGTAATGCGTAGGTCAGGAGTTCGTCTCTCCTCGGTGGCTCATTTTTTCTATATTTATTATTTTTATATTCTATGTAAACAATCTCGTCCTGACACGCATAGTACTCTATAGAAATGGAATCCTTAATCAAAACCATATTAGGCGGTAACACCGATGGATTCCGAAAAATAATACAAAAATATGAGAAACAATTGCTAGGGACAGTTTATCATTTTACCCATGATTGGGATCAAGCAAAAGATATCACCCAAAACACCTTTATTACCATTTATAAAAATTTGTCCAAATTTGATTCAACCAAACGTTTTGAGCCTTGGTTATACAAAATTCATTTAAACCAATGTCGTAGTGAGTATCGAAAAAACAAAATTCGAAATCAATTTATGAAAATGCTTACGCTCGATTCTCAAAATTCAATTGATCATTACGAAGTAAATCTGGATGTAGTACGACTTTGTATCGACAGACTTTCATGGAAACAAAAGACGGCCTTTATTCTAATGAATATTGAAGGATACTCTTCGAAAGAAGCCGCTGAAAGAATGGATTGCAGTGACGCTACGGTGAGGGTTCACCTCAATAGAGCCAAAATAAATATTCAAAATAATCCCGTTAATTGGAATCAAAACCAGAATATTAAAACTGAAGATAATCGATTTTTCAATTCCTTATAAATCAGAGAATATTATTCTACTTTTAATAATTCAATATCAAATATTAAAGTGGCATTTGGTGGAATAACACCACCGGCTCCCTGAGCGCCATATCCCATATCAGGTGGAATGGTTAACTTTCTTGTTCCGCCCACTTTCATTCCTGGAACTCCTTCGTCCCATCCCTTGATGACAACACCAATGCCAACCGTAAATGAAAAAGGATCACGACCGGGATTTTTAGATGAATCAAAAACGGTTCCATCACCCAACTTCCCAGTGTAATGCACGGTTACTTTATCCAACGCTTTCGCTTCGGCTCCATCGCCAACAACAATATCTTCTATAATAAGTACGTCTGTCACAATGCCTTCTTCCTCTTTTTCGCAACCAATACTCACAAGTAATGTGGCTGCCATTATCAAATGTAAAATGTTTAATTTCTTCATTAGTTGATTATTCTTTTCTGTTAAAAGGGATGTAAATTTAATCGATTATGAACCGAACCCAAACGCTCTTCGACACTCATTTGCCACCATTGGCAGATCGCCTTCGCCCTACTTCCCTTAATGAATATAAAGGTCAATCTCATTTAGTGGGCGATGGAAAGCTCCTTAGGCGAATCATTGAAGAAGAAAAAATATTCTCCATGATTTTTTGGGGACCACCCGGAACCGGGAAAACAACCCTTGCGCGTATTATTGCAAAAACAGCTAATGCAGATATAACAGAAATTTCAGCTGTTTCAAGTGGTGTAAAAGATTTACGAAATGTGATTTCTAAAGGAAGTTCAAATCGGGATATGGGAAGACAAACGATTTTATTCATTGATGAAATTCATCGATTCAATAAATCACAACAAGATGCACTCCTCCATGCGGTTGAAGAAGGAACAATCATTCTTATTGGAGCCACAACTGAAAATCCATCCTTTGAAGTGATTTCTCCCCTTTTATCTCGATGCAGAGTTTTAACATTAAAAGCATTGGAAGATTCTCATCTTGAATCCATTTTGGATCATGCGTTTAAATCGGATATTCATTTAAGTCAATCCAATATTAAAATGGAATCTGATACTCAAAAAACATTGATTCATTCATCCGGTGGAGATGCGCGAAAAATGCTTAATACATTGGATGTGGCTGTTCAATTATTAGGAGAAGAAAGAAAGATTACGAATGAAATACTTGCTGAAGCGATTCAATCTAAAACATTGATTTATGATAAAACGGGCGACTATCATTATGATACAATCAGTGCCTTTATCAAATCAGTTCGTGGAAGTGATCCAGATGCAGCCATTTATTGGTTGGCTGTTATGTTAGAAGGTGGGGAAAAACCAGAATTCATTGCACGCAGACTCATCATTTTAGCTTCTGAAGATATTGGGAATGCTGACCCCAATGGATTAATCATGGCAACATCAGCATTCCAAGCAGTGCATATGATTGGCATGCCAGAATCTGCGATTATTTTGGGACAAATAACAACGTATCTCGCAAGCGCGCCAAAATCAAATGCATCGTATAAAGCCATTAATCAAGCTATGAAAAGTGTGAAAGAAGATGGAACTCCTTCTGTTCCTCTTCATTTACGAAATGCGCCTACAGGGTTAATGAAAAATTTAGATTATGGAAAAAATTATAAATATCCCCATTCTTATCCGGACCATTTCGTGGATGAACATTATTTGCCGGACAATATGAATACTTCCTTTTATCAACCATCCAATCAAGGGCATGAAAGATGGATAAAAGAAAGATTAAAGTCGCTTTGGGAAAGCCGTGATGGGCTCCAGTAACAACACGAATTATAGAGATTGAACGAGATAATTATATAGGCTAATATCCACCAAGTGATAAATGTTAAAAAATTTATTATTCATGATAAATAAATGACGACTTTTTACAAATATATCAAAGTGCTAATGAAGATTTCTATTATACTCTTATTAGCTAGCTCTTGTGAAGACAAAATAATTTATAAAATGGAGGATCCAATTCATTTGGGTTGGAAAAACTATAGATATGATTACTCGAATACAGGGTATTATCCTGGAGATGGACCAACTCAAGGGATATTAGTTGACACCATAAATATAGGGTATTCTAGCGAATTATCGTCTCCCATAATTGATGATGATGGAAATATTTATATTACAAACGCAGATGGATTAGCCTATAAAATAGACTCATCATTAACGATTGTTTGGACGAAGGACTTAAATGTAAGTATCGATATTTCATGTGCTACAATTATTGATTCTATAGTCATTTGGCCTACCAATGATGGTGAATTAGTGGGCCTTTCTACTTTGGATGGGACTTTAATGTGGTCTCTAGATCTAGATGATGATATATGGAATCCTCCCATTATCCATGACGAGTTAAAATTTGGAATAGTTACAACACGTAATGGCTGACTATTTATTTTTAATGCAGATGGTCAAATTATTAATCAAGTTCAATTTAGTGAAACAGAGTTTCTTTATAATCCTCCACTACCTGCCATGGATAATTTGGGCAATATTTATATCATATATTTAAAAAAAGCATTTTGTTTCGACAAAAATGGAGAATTGGTTTGGAGCCAAACATATGATGATTTTTTTAATGCTAATGGTACTTCCATCTGTTTTTTAGAAGGAAACATTTACTCATATGCCCAATTAGACAGCCATTATCAATACACGGGTATTATATCAATAAACGCAGCAAATGGTGTTTTAAACTGGATGTTGAATACTATAGAATACACTAATTATACTCTATACAATACATATGAGATGACACTAACCTCTGAGAATATAACTACCGCTGCGAAATACGTCGGCATTGGATTTTTTGGATACAACGGATTAATCCTAGATGTGTTAAATCAAACAGCTGATAAAATTCCTTCTTCAAATATTGTTGTTGATTCACAAGGAAACCTTTTTTATGGAACATATTTTGGTGAGTCATTTATTTCATTATCTTCAGAGCAAAATATTAATTGGGAATTACCAATTGATTATTATTTTATACAAAATATTGCATTATACAATGGTCGAGCCGTATTTACTACAAGACATAACCCCTACCTGTGGGTAATAAGATAAGGGGTTTAAAATTGGGTATAGTGTGAATTTTGGCATGTTGAATTTGAAGCGCATTTTTTTATATTTTATTCTTATTCCTTCTTTTCTCTTTTCGGATAATCGATTAAGGCTAAGAAAAGCAGATATTCTCGAAAGTAAAGTTGTGAATGATGAAAAAATCCAATTCATTTCCGGGAATGTGACCTTTCAAAAAGGAACATTAAACCTTGATTGTGAAAATGGGAAGTACATCGAAAAGAAAGAAATTGCCTATTTATATAATGAAGTTGCAACCACCCAAGAAGGTCGAACACTCACGTGTGATACACTCATATTTAATTCAAAGTTGGATATACTTACCAGCCACGGAAACCCACATGTGTGGGATATCGACTATGATTTAACCAGTGATTCTCTCATTTTCTATACAGAAATAGATAGTGGAATTGCCGTTGGGAATGTCCACTTAAACCAAAAAGGACAAATAATTACTGCAGATCGAATTGAATATGTTAAAGACCCCAATGAAGATGGTATTTCCTATAAAGCTATTGGTCATGTAACCATTGAAGATTCCACACAAACAGCTTCCTGTGGTTTAGCCATTTATGATCGATCAAATGAAAAAACGATTTTGAAGGTAAAACCTGTCATAAAAGAAGGTAAACGTATTTTATCTGGGACAGAAATCACATTATCCTATTCCAATGAAATATTAGAAAATATACACATTCCAAAACAAGCTCATGCGCAAACGATTACTACCGGTTGGACAAAATTCGGTCCGGATAGTTTAAAGAAAAAAAGGCCAACTAAATATTCAGATGATATGACGGGGAATCAACTTCGTGGTTTTTTTACGAACGGTTATTTGGATTCTTTACGGTTAGAAGGAATGGCAACCACATTATATCACGTAATTGAAGATTCTATTTACCAAGGAAAAAATCGCGCATCTGGAGATACAATTACTATGATGTTTGCTGATTCAACGCTTGACCGGATTGTGATAGTAGGAGGCTCAGAAGGAACTTATACGCCTGATTCTTCTGCCAGTGATATCAGTGATCCAGTCAACTATCATGCCAACGTTATTGATTACAATGTAATTACGGAAGAAACGGATCTCATCGGTAAAGCAACTATTTTAAATGAAGCAACTCATCTTGAAGCAGGGTTTATTAATGTAAGTTGGACGACAAATTTACTCACGGCACTCCCCGTTCAAATGGGCGATACGTTAGCAACGCCCTTCCAACCTGTGATTAAAGAAAAGGGGCAAGATCCCATGGAAGGAGATATTCTTACTTACAATCTTAAATCAAGAAAAGGGAAAGTCGTCAAGGGGAAAACGAAAGCGGATGATGGATTTTATACAGGGCATGAAATTAGAAATGAAACAAAGGAAGTTTTTTATATCCAAAATAGTACCTATACAACCTGTGATTTAGATGTGCCACATTTTCATTTTAAATCAAATAAAATGAAAGTAATTAACGGGGATAAAGTAATTGCCCGTCCCATTATTCTCAATTTGGGGCAAATTCCTGTATTTGGTTTACCACTGGGTGTATTTCCACATAAAGGCGGGACTCGACACTCTGGATGGATTATGCCATCCATTGGAGAACACCGAGGCCGGGGACAACATTTTGATGGTTTAGGGTATTATTGGGCGCCAAATGATTTTTGGGGTTCAAAATTCACAATGAGTTTTGGCGATCGACAAGGTCTTGTTTTCAAAGCGGATAATCAGTACAGAGTCCGATATAAATTTAATGGAAATTTATTTATTGAGAATCGTCAGTTTTTATCCGGTTCAACCAATATTATCGATCTTCCAGAAAACCGAAATGCGAGTTTTAAAGTGAGATGGAAGCATAATCAAGTTATGAGAAAAGGACAAACATTCAATGCGAATCTCAGTTATTCTTCCAGCGGAAATTATAATCGCGAATATGGATTAGACCAAGCCACCCGAATGGATCAATACGCTGTTTCTAATGTATCGTATTCAAAACGTTGGCCAAAGTCTGGTAATTCTCTCAGTTTAAATATTTCTTCTAAACAAGATTTAATGGTGGATGAAAAAATTGATGCAAATTCTCCCTTTTATCAATCTCCTTCACGAGCAGGGACTCAGTTAAACATATTTAATAATACGCTCCCTAAAATATCTTTTCGCCATGGGCAGAGTGCCTTAATCCCAACTTCAGGGAAAACGCCTAAATGGTATAACAATATTAAATGGAATTATGGCGCAAATTTCACAAATAAATCTCGGATTTATTATGAATCGATCGAAGGCGATTCATTGGGAGTTTTTGAATGGGCAAATACAGACAGTGGCAATACAGAAAAATTTGATGAAGTCGAAAATGGATGGAATCATACTATGGCCATCAATGCGCCCCAAAAAATATTTAAATATATATCCATAAATCCGAGTATGAGTTTACGATCTGCGTGGGTGAACCAATCTTTTGATGGATTTATTGATTCTACGGGAAGCATTCAAAAAATTGAAATTCCGGGATTTGCAACACGAACAACCGGATCTTTTAGCTTAAGTACGAATTCAAAAATATATGGGCTATTTCCCATATCTATTGGATCTCTCATGGCAATACGCCATATAGCAACTCCCTCTGTTGGATTTTCATTTACACCTGATTTTTCCAAACCCCTTTTTGGCGCTGATCTGGGATATTTTAATACGCTTATTGATACAGCCGGGAATGAACAATTTATTGACCGCTTCAGTGGAACCATGGCTGGAAATACATCTCGAAGCGAAAGCAAATCTATGACTTTTTCCCTTAATAATAGTTTCCAGGCAAAAATGAAATCGGGTGAAGAAGAGAAGAAAGTAGATTTATTAACTTGGCGCATGAGCTCAAATTATAACTTTGCCGCTGATTCCATGAATCTCGCAAATCTTCGATCAAGTATTCGATCAAAAATTGCAGGAAAACTCAATCTTGATTTATCCTTCACCCATGACTTTTATAAATACAATTCAATAACCAATCAACGGATAAACACATTTAATACGAATAGTTCCGGTATCCCAACACCAAGACTTATTAATGCGCGGTTTTCAACGAGCTTTAGATTCTCCGGAAAAAGATGGACTGATATAGCCACACTCGTTGAAAGTGAACCTGACACAACAACTCTTGATTCTGAATTAGATAATTCGGTTTTATCCAATCCATTAAAAAATGTGAAAAAATCTTTAAAGGGCGGTAAATTATGGAATTCAACTGTATCGTTGAGCTATGCCTATAATGCATCAAATCCGACGGACCCAACAAAAACATTCTGGGTCAATACACGATCTACCATTCAAGTAACCAAAGATTGGCGATTCTCCTATAACGCGCGGTTTGATATGATTGAAAAAGACTTAGTCAGTCATACATTATCTATTTACCGTGATATTCATTGTTGGGAACTTTCATTGAATTGGACACCCACTGGCATCGGGCAAAGTGTTTACTTTAAATTGAATGTGAAATCACCTACCTTAAGAGATATTAAGGTAGAAAAGACAAGTGGGCGAAGGTCGAGATCGCCATTTTAATATTTATTTTTCTTCGATTTTAAATAAAGAAAAGTCCATAAAGGATAATTGAAGTATAACACCCGACTTGAGATTATAAATCCAAAGTTGCTCATCTTGAGCATTATTATTTATATGAATCATGTCATGGGGTTCTCCCATAAGAGATTGAACTTGCGGCACAGTTAAACCAATTTTTAACTTTGGAGATCGAGCTAGCGCTTGTTCATTTCGCGCTATTTTCATTTCATTATCCATCCATTTTCTCGCTTTATATTTATCTAGTTTTTCTAATTTTGATTTTAATTCTGTTAATATTTTTTCATTTTTGGGGCCAATATCTTTTGCCAATTTTCTCGCCATTTCTAAAGAATAAATAGCCAATTGGATTTCGGCAAAATCATCCACCGTACTAGCTAATTCTGCTAATTGGATACCTGCCTGATATTGTAAAGCTTGAACTTCGTATTTCAAGTCAGGATTCATAGAGAGAGCATCCGTATAATATTCCATTGCACGAGAAATAAATTGATATTTCTGAGCTTTTTTCCCCTTTTCTAATATGGCATATGAATGGAATCGGTTTAATTCATTTTCACCCAAAATAGAAAAAGCTGCCACTTCCTGAACAAGCGAATACGCATCAGTATAATATTTTTCTTTTAATAATAATTCTGCTCGATTCATCCACTTCCCAGCAATTTGCAATATGCGGTGATCTAATGTTTTTAATATAAGTGTATCATCAACCACTAAACTCCGAGCAAACAAATAGCGACCTAATGCTTCTTTTGTTTTTCCTTGACCGTCGAGTTCAATTCCTTCATCCATTATTTGATAAGGAATTTTATAATTGCATTTTTGGATATAATCTTCAGCTCTATAGCGATTCGCATGATGAGGAAATTGTCCAATAAATTCCCTTAATTCTTTCCGTGCAGTTATATAATCTCTTTTATAGTAATGTTGCTTTCCTCGGTCTCCGATGGATTTTTGTCCACCATAAAAAGCAGATAAAGTTACATAAATACCATAATTGGCTAAATCAAATCTAGAAATCGGAGTCACATCTGCCTCGTCAGAAATATTATTTATTTTTGTATACGAGTGGCGTAAATCAACCCCAACTGTAAATCGATTCATTTTTCCTGGATCAATTATATAACGGAATCCAAGACTCAAACCCATGGATGTTCCAGATCCCGTAGGGCTATCATCGAATATTATATTATCACTTGTATAAAATTTGGTTCGAGCCAATCCGTATGAATATCGAAAATCTAAAAACCATGAATCGAATCCTTGCCACAACATATGAGTTGTTACAAGATATTCAGTCATTTTTGGAGAAAACTTTTTCTGGGTTCCCCAGCTTGGGTTTACTGTTCCCCATTCTGAATAAGGAACAATTGCCGGCGCAATGAGTCCGCTGGTTCGATATGTAAATCCTGAAACAACATCCATCCAATTACTCTTTACTATTTTATTCGCAAAATTGTAAAGAAATATATCTGCCTCCATACCTGATCCAATCATTTCTGTTATATCAGGACGGAAATCTTGCACTTCTTCTTCAAACTCGAGCCATTCATTCGAGTTTAAAGTATTCGCAGATGGATTAGCAAATGAACCGGATAGCTTTCCATTAAACCCCAAACCATATCGTATTTCAATAGGGATAAATGTAACAGGCGCATGGAATTCTCTTCCTCTTAATATTAAATCGAGCCAATATCCTTTTTCATATTTTGACTCCATCTCAAATTTGATTAATCCCCACAGCAACGATACTTTCTTTTTTTCTGAAGGCATCTCACCCGATAGCGCTCCGAAAGCAATGGATAAGGATAATACAATCTTTAGAAAACGTGGATGCATCATTCCCCAAAATACCTGAATTTTTGTGTTCACTACAAGAAAAACAGCAAGAGGTTTACCTCCAGTTTTTTTCTTCCTAACTTTGAAGATTCACATTGGGAAACTTTTATCTCTTTCGTGATTTAAACCATTTTATGAAAAAATTAATCGCCATCTGTTTTCTATCCTTTTTAGGAATGGGATATGCCCAGCAATTTACCATAGCGCGCGTTCAATATAGTGGCGGGGGAGATTGGTATGGAGACCCCAGTAGTCTCCCAAATTTATTGACTTATTTGAATGAGCATACTCCTATGAATCCGGCACCGGAAGAAATACGTGTCAAACTATCGGATACTGAATTAAGCCATTTCCCCTTTTTATACATGACAGGCCACGGGAATATTCGCTTTACGGATGAAGAAATTATTTCACTCCGAACCGCACTGCAAAATGGGGTTTTTTTACATGCAGATGATAATTATGGAATGGATGAATCCTTTCGTAGAGAAATAAAACGCGTCTTTCCAAATAAAGATTTAGTAGAACTTCCACACACTCATCCTATTTTTCATTCATATTTTAATTTAGAAACAGGTTTGCCAAAAGTACATGAACACGATGGAAAGCCTCCACAAGCATTTGGTTTATTTGAAGGTAAAAAATTGCTTTTGATTTATACATTTGAATCAGACTTAGGAGATGGTTGGGAAGATGAATCTGTACATAATGATCCATGGCCTATCCGAGAGAAAGCTCTTCAAATGGGTGTGAATATTATATATTTTGCTTTAACACAATAATGTCGATTCAAAAAGAACTTCGTAGAGCTCGCTCCATTTTAATCCAAAAAGATTTAGTTGCTTTTGGATGGCTAATAGGTATTTTTATTTTTCTAGGTTTAACACTTGCCATCTATTTGGAATCATTTTTTTATTTTTCTAAAGAAATTAAAATGATATCCGCTTGGGTCTCATTAGGTATAGTCAGTCTTTTAATTTTTTTAGGTGCAATTTATTATTTCTTAATCCAAAACAATAAAATCTATCGTTACTCCTGGTCACATTTGGCGCAACTCTTAGGCAATAAAGGAATACAAGAAAAACCAGATCGAATCCTTAATGCTCTTCAATTAAGTGAAGAAGAAAACCAATCTGACTTAGCAGACGAATATATTTCTTCTATAACACGCCTATTAAAAAAATTGGATTATTCTATTTTATTAATTCATGGCAAATTGCCCATATTAAAACAATGGACTGCTGGGGCAACTATTTTATTTTTTGCTTTATTTTTAGTCCGCGCAGATGAAAACATTCCCGCTATTTATAGACTTGCTCACCCAAATATTACCTATAATATTCCCAAACCATTTCAATTAGTTAATATGACGGGCGATGTTCATTTATTAGGCGGGGAATCCTCCGAATTTATCATCCGTTCGGAAGGAAGTAACCCGGATACAGTTTATGCCATTTTAACGCCTTCTCAGTTCAACCTTGATTCAACAAATAATCAATTCCTTTCATTAAAATCGGAAAGGCATGATGACGGATTATATCATTTCGAAATTGAAAATGTATTTCAAGACTATACCTACCAAGGATTTGTTCCAGCTGAACATTTTTGGGAAGTATGGGAAGAAGTTGCAACAGATACTCATCAAATTTATGTAACAGATCGGCCTACATTTGAGTCCTTTACGATTACGGTTATTCCACCAAAATACAGTGGGTTACAATCTGAGACTCAAGAAGGAAATGTCGCAAATATTCAAGGATTGAAAGGGTCTGTGATTCAAGTAAACCTTAAATCTAATCGCCATTTAAAGGAATCATATATTGTCTTAAACGATTCAAAAAAAGGTATGAAAATTTATGGGAAAAAAGCAACCGGGCAATTTGAACTAACCAGTGATGGGCAATTTACAGTCCATTTATTGGATTCAAGAAATATCGCTAATCGCGAACCTGTGCCCTATCACTTACAGGTTCTCCCGGACCATTTACCCGTATTAGATGTATTATCTCCTCCACCTATGGTGGAATTGGGCAATTCTATGTCCATCCCGTTTCATTTAAAAATTGAAGATGATTATGGTTTTTCACAATTGCAAGTTGGCTATGAAATTAAAAGACCTGCTTTCCTTGAAATGGATCCGTATGTGTCAATTTTTACAATTCCAGGATTAAAAATGGATACAGTGTCCCAAGAAATAATTATGAATTGGGATTTATCCGACTTTTCGCTATTACCAGATGACGAAGTTCACTATCATTTTGAATTATACGATAATGATAATATTTCTGGACCAAAGAAATCAATATCTGGAACTTTTATTGCACGTCTGCCCTCTTTAGCAGATCTTTATGAATCTATGGAAGAACAACAATCAATGGCAATGGATGATGCCGAAGTGAATTTAGATGCGTTAGATGAACTTCGTGAACAATTGGATAATCTCGAGCTGGAAGCTTTAAAAACAGATGCCATGAATTGGGAACAACAAAAAGAAATTAAAGAATTACTGGAAAAAGCATCTGAAGAATTAAAAGCGCTTGAAAAATTAACAGAAGCGATGGAATCCATTAATTCTCAGAGTGAAAAACACCAATTATTTTCGGATGATTTAATGGAGAAATTCAAAGAACTTCAGGAATTAGTGGAAAGTTTAATCCCTGAAGATTTATTGAAAAATATGAATGATCTGCAAGATGCTTTGGATGAGATGAATATGGAAAAACTTAAAGATGCCATGGAAAACTTGTCTAATAATATGGAACAATTAGAATCAGATTTGGATCGATATTTAGATATTTTTAAACGACTTCAAGCAGAACAAAAAATGGATGAAATTACGAAACGGTTAGAACAATTAACTGAACAACAGGATGTATTAGATCGGGATTTAAACAAGTCACCGGAAAATGCAGACCCATCAACTTTTGCCCGTATGGAACAAGATGAACAACGAAATCTACAAGAATTTCAATCCATTGAATCACTGATGGAGGATGCATCAGAAATCATTTCGCCTTACAGTGAATCTGCATCAGAATCATTAGAAAAAATGGAATCATCCGACCTAACAGAATCAACGGAAAATGCCTTATCTCAATCCATGAAACATATAGGGAAAATGCAAAAAAGTGATGCTCAACAACAAAGTATGAAAGCATTACAAAACCTTCAAAAAATGCAGGAACAATTTTCACAAATACAAAATCAATTTAGAATGGAATCTGTTGCTCAAATGACAGAAAAATTCCAAGCCATGATGCAGGATGTTCTTTATTTATCAAAAAAACAGGAAAATTTAACTCAAGAAGTCAAAGATATATCCCGCACCTCACATCGTCTCCGTGAATTGACAGCCCAACAACAATTATTGCAAGATCAATTGCGCCAGATTATGAATCAAATGATGGAATTATCTCGAGAAACATTTTCTATTACGCCCCAATTAGGTCAATCCATGGGTATGACGGCCGCTATGATGGAACAAGCAAAAAGCGAGTTGGCAGACAGAAATACGACTAAAGCAAATACCAGCCAAAGTAAAGCAATGCAGTCCTTAAATGAAGCAGCCTTATCTTTATTTAATAGCATGAAGCAAATGGAAACTTCCGGCTCCGCGAGTGGATATGAAGCCTTTTTAAAACAATTACAAGAAATGTCGGGGAAGCAACAAGGATTAAATAACCAAGGGATGCAACTATCGTTAAGTCAAATGGCTACAAGTGCGCAGCAAAAAATGATGAGACAAATGTTAAAAGGTCAAAAACAGGTTAAAAAATCTTTGGGACAGCTTATGGAAGAAATGCAACAATCAGGGGAACAAGGTTTAGGTGATTTGTCCGGGATTGGAAAAGATATGGAAGAAGTCATTAAAGATCTTCAACGGAAACGATTCACCCGGCAAACACAAAATCGACAACAACGCATATTATCTCGTATGTTAGATAGTCAAAAATCCATGACTCAACGCGGACAAAAAGAAGAACGGAAGTCAGAAGTAGCCGATTTCAACATACTTTTTGAAGGACCCGCTGGTCTGCCGGGCGACTTAGGGCAAAGAAAAAGTTTAGCCCTTGATGCATTAAATCGTTCTCTAGGTTCGGGTTACCCCAAAGAATACCAAAATATGATTAAAAAGTATTTCAATACCATTAGTGAAAGTAAAGTTTTATACGAGAAGGAATCGAAAAATGACTAATCGATTTCAAAAATTGATCTTTATTGGACTCATATTTTCTTTGATTCAATCGCAAAGTACATCCTTTAAAGCCTCTTATAAAACGGCTCAAATGTTCGAACGTAAAGGAGATTATGACGCAGCCATTTCTATTTATACTGATCTTTATAATAAGAATGTTAATGATCAACGTGTTTTTCGTTCATTAGTTAAAGTATATAAACAAAGTGAAAAACTAAAAGAAGGTATTACCTTTTTTGAAATTCAGCACCAGAAAAACAAACTCAATATGCAAGTAGGGTTAACTTTGTTTGAATTTTATTATTTAGCCGGAAATAAAAGTTTGGCTGAAGCATCATTATCTCAACTTGAAGCACAATTTGGCCAATTAGAACCCTTTTATCGTGGCATTTTACAAATTTATATGAATGGTGGCCTTGAAAAAGAAATTGTGACTTTATCCCTTAGATTAAGAAAACAATTTCACCCAACTATATTTTCTCAAGAACTCGGGTATTATTATCAAGCTCGACGTGTGTATGACCGAGCAATGGATGAATATATTTTATATTTAAGTCAAAATAAAGATCGCGGACATTTTATTTCAAAACGTATATTGAAAATGAGCGATGAACCTGAATCGCTTTTGATTATAGAAGAAAAATTAATTCAAGCATCCAGAAATCAAAACAGAATTATATCACTTCTAGCTGATTTTTATTTTAAACAACAGCAGTATCAAAAGGCATATCAATTACATGCTCAACTTGGTACTTTGACACCCAGCGATATGAATCGTTGGTTGAAATTTGCAAATCAATTACAAAAAGAATTAGCCTTCGCTCATTCAATCCATGCCTATGAAACTATATTAAAAAATTCACATGATTCCCATCTAAAAGGGCAAACACTTATTGGTTTAGGGAAATCTTTTGAAGCACAAATATCACCAATATCACATACAAATATTATTGATTATTATTATAATGATAATATTTTTCTGGATACACCTTTGCAATCCATTTCTCATATTATGGATGAAAATCTAAATTCAAGTATTGCCTTTTATGATTCTGTATTAACCGGTCACTCATTTTCGAAGCAATCAGCACAAGCATATTATCGCCTAGGAGAAATCCATTACCATGTAAATCAGGACTTTGACGGAGCATTAATGCAATATCAATCATCTTTAAAAAATTATCCTAATAAAAACCTTGAAAAGAAACTCAACTTACGTATCGCAGATACATATTTAGCCAAAGGGGATCCGCAAAAAGCATTTCAATATTCAGATTCTCTTTTTAAAAGATTAAAAATCCCGGATTTCGAAAATAAGCGTATATTGATGGCTTTACATTCCTTACCGATGGATTCTGTTATGGAATATATTGAATCAACTTTCAAAAATATTAACCCTACATCACCATTTTTTAATGATTTGATGGAAGTGAGGGAATTAGTACAAAATCATTATATAAAAGGTTCAGAAAAAGATAAGGAAGCTTTTTTATTGTTTTTAAAAGCTGATTTGAAAATTAGGCAATCAAAATTAACCGAAGCAGTTGAAACATTAAAATACATCCAAGAAATGTATCAAAAATCATCCATATATCCATTAGCATTATTTAGGAAATCTCTCATATTAAGTCATTTGAATGAACCCAACTTGGCGCTGGAATCGCTTCAATTATTAAGTGGAACATATTTAGAAGACCGTGCTATCATTTTAACTGGACAAATTTATGAATTGAATCTTTATAATTTGGACAATGCTCTTGAGTCATTTCATCGCATTTTAGATGAATTTCCACAATCTATTTATTTTCAACCTGTTCGATACCATATTCGCGCATTAGAAGAAAAGATTAAAAGCTAATGAAAATTATCATCACACTTTTTTTAACTCTCACGTTCACCTTTGGACAAAAGCTACTCATTCCAATGGATATTACACAAAATGACCATTTGAAAGCGTACGGCATAGCCTTTTATACACTCAATAAAGATGTCGATGTAGAATGGTTATTAAATTATAGAGATGGCTCATTTCTGGTAGATCATTACCCTTTTATTGAAAAAGAATGCCGCATACGTGGTGTCACTTTCGAAATAGTTGATGGCAGTAAAGCTTTATCCATATATGGTGAAATTGAACAAAATAATATGGATATTGTTTTATTAGAAAAAGCGCCAAAAGTGGCTATTTATACACCACCAAATAAACAGCCTTGGGATGATGCGGTTACTCTTGCATTAACTTATGCTGAAATTCCATACGAAACATTGTGGGATGAAGAAGTTTTAACAAATGGATTATCCAATTATGACTGGCTTCACCTTCACCATGAAGATTTTACCGGACAATATGGAAAATTTTATCGTAATTATCATAATGCACCCTGGTATATTAAGCAGCAAAAACAATTTGAAGCTGTAGCAAGAACATATGGTTATTGGTCAGTCCATGAGGAAAAAAAGGCGATCACACAAACTATAAAATCATATGTAGGTGAAGGCGGATTCATCTTCGCCATGTGTTCAGCAACAGATTCTTATGATATTTCACTTTCATTGGAAAACGTGGATGGGGTTCATTCCGTTTTTGACGGAACACCTGTGGACCCAAAAGTTCAAAGTAAATTGGATTATTCCAAAACATTTGCTTTTACTCAATTCAAATTATTGACAGATCCAATGGTATATGAATTTTCTGATATCGATTTTCCACCAAGCCATATTCCTAAAGTTAGAACGGCAGAATCCGATTATTTTTCTCTTTTTGAATTTTCTGCCAAATATGATCCAGTCCCCACTATGCTGACTCAAAATCATGTTGGCACAGTAAAAGGATTTATGGGGCAAACAACCGGTTTTGATCGAAATAAGATTAAGAACCATGTTGTGATTATGGGTGAAGACCCTGCATCAGATCAGGTGAAATATCTCCATGGAAATTTTGGTAAAGGAACATTTACCTTTTATGGTGGACATGACCCAGAAGATTATCAACATTTTGTGGGCGATCCACCCACTGATTTATCTCTCCATAGAAATTCGCCTGGCTATCGATTGATTTTAAATAATGTCCTCTTCCCTGCTGCTCGGAAAAAAGAAAGAAAAACATGATAAAGGTCCGACAAGGGACTTTCCGTGAATGTGTCGCTTTGTCCAAACGAATTCCTGAATTCAATCCTCCTTACAAAATTGATGAATATAAGAAACGGTGTAATGATAAATATCTGGCTCTCAATGCAATAATTGATGAACGACAAGTTGGATTTAAAATAGGCTATGATCGATTTAATGATGGCAGTTTTTACAGTTGGATGGGCGGCGTTTTACCAGAATTTCGCCGGAAAGGAATCGCTTCTTCCCTAGCAGATTTCCAGGAGAATTGGGCATTAGAGAACGGGTTTCAATCAATCAGTTTGAAAACAAGGAAAAAGCACAAAGGCATGATCGCTTTTTCATTGAATCGTGGATTTATTATTACAGAAGAAATACAAATGGGCCCAGATGAAGAAACCCGCATTTGGATGAAAAAAGAATTACAATAATGTGGATCCAAAAACAAATATCACTATCGCCGTTTTCACGCGGGTTTCATCTCATAACAAAAGAAATATTGAATCAATGTCCAGAAATAAAAAATATCCATATTGGCCTTATTCATATTTTTATAAAACATACATCTGCTTCTCTTACATTAAATGAAGATGCAGACCCAACCGTACGCCAAGATTTCGAATCTCATTTTAATATAATGATTCCGGAAAATGCACCTTATTACCGCCATACTTTTGAAGGGTCAGATGATATGCCCGCTCATTTGAAAGCATCTGTTTTAGGCTCTTCAGTAAGTATTCCCATCACGGATAGACAACTTAATTTGGGCACGTGGCAAGGAATCTATCTATGCGAACATCGGAATCTCGGATCTGCAAGAAGACTGGTGGTAACCATTCAAGGAGAGTAACAAAATGAAAATTAGTACTTTTTGTACATTCATTATCTTAACAAGTATTGGATGTAAAGAAGAAGTTCAAGATTTACCCGACTCCTGCTATTTAGAACCAGATCCAGGCAATTGCGAGGCAGCAATCCCAAGATATTATTTTGACCAAGATGAAGAAAAATGCAAAGAGTTCATTTGGGGTGGATGTGATGGTGTCGGTCCATTTATAACATTAGAAGAATGCCAAAATAGTTGTGAATAATTAAAAAGTTTATTTTTTCTTTGTAATTCAAGTATTGTACTTGTACTATTAGTACATGCAGTACAATAAAATATCGAATTTATGGGAATAATCATAAATACCGCCGATTCTGTTCCGGTTTTCTCACAGTTGATCGAACAAATCAAAAGTGCAGTTTCTAATGGAGATTTAAGTCCGGGCGATGCCTTACCATCTGTGCGCCAGTTGGCTAATGATTTGAATTTGAATCACAATACAGTGGCAAAGGCTTACAAACATTTGGTCCGGGATTCGGTGATTGTTTCCAAAGGTTATCGCGGCACATTTATCCATACGGATGCAAAAGCAAACTGTAATTTTGATATTAATACAGTGGTTACATCAAAATTAGGTGAAACCATTCAAGCGCTGCGAAATACGGGTGCCACCGATTCAGAAATTCGAATCGCTTTTGGTGCTGTTATGAAAAACCAATCAGATTCAGGAGCCTAAAATGGAAACCAAGTTTCTATTCATTACCGTAGTTTTAAGCCAATTATTTCTCATGTCGTATTATTTTCCAAGAAAAATAGCCAATCGAATCCAATACATGTTGGACACCTACCACCCGTCAGAATTTCCTAAACTTTATCCCAAGTCAATTGAGTACTATACGAGAATACAGCGCAATTACAGAATTTTAAATACATTTATTTTGGTTTTGGGGGCAATGTTGCTCGGTATTGTTTTTAACAATTTCCCTGAAGATTCAAACAGAGAACGGTGGGATCAAGCTATCGTTTTAAGTCTTTTTATGGTTCAGTTTATTCCTATCTTGCTCTTAGAAATATCGTCATTCAATATTTTTAGACAGATGCGTAAAACTGATTTGCGCACAACACGAAAAGCCGAACTGCAACCTCGGAGATTGTTTGATTTTATTTCACCCATTCTTTTTGGAGTTGTGGTTTTTGTGTATGTTAGTTTTGTTGTATTTATTCTCTATTTTAAACGATTTGATTATCCCTGGTTTGATGGAAATTTGAATATCGTCATTATCACGGGGGCTTATCTCTTTTTCTCGGGAGTTGCCGCCTGGAATATGTTCGGTAAAAAATTAGACCCATATCAATCTAATGAAGATCGCAGACGACAAACATCGCTCATTGTTAAGCAATTAGCCCTCATAAGTATAGGTATGACACTTTACGCCATTTTTACAATTTTAGCCCATACATTTGAAATTCGTTATTTGGGTTCTATTTTTATGAGTATATACTTCCAAATCCTTGCAGTGTTTAGTTTTCAATTTATTCAAATGGAAGACATTAATTTTGAAGTGTATAAAGAAGAACCGAAATAATAACCTTCACAAAAGAGTGAAAATGATTTTATTAATGTAATTATTAAAAAAATGAGAAATAAAGATTAAAAAATGGAGATTGTATGAAAGTGAAGCTTTTTTTGACTAATGAGAAACTGTCTAAAAAGGACCAATCATCTGTAAAACTCGAGGATGAGATTAATTCTTGGTTAGAAAATCACTCCGAAATAAAAATTGTTAAAATTAAACAATCATCTTGCGGTGGGAGTATGGATCCCGCCAAACATTTGATTTCTGTTTGGTATGATTCTTTGACATAAGCATTTTACTTAATATTAATTAGTGCGGAATGAAAATTAGAACTAAGTTTATTTTCTATCCATTATTTTTTTTTCATTCCAAAGGGCTTCCATTTCATCAAGCGTTGCGTCATCTACTGATTTCCCTTGAGATTCCAACGTTTTTTCTATATAACTAAATCGAGTGGTAAACTTTTTATTTGTCTTCCGTAATGCATCTTCCGAAGATATTTTTAAGAAACGGCCTAAATTCACAATAGCAAATAATACATCACCAATTTCTTCTTCTATATGATCTTGAGTCCCGATAGAATGAGCATCTTTTAATTCTAATATTTCTTCATGAACTTTATCCCATACTTGCTCTACTTTGTCCCAATCAAATCCTGTATAACTTGCTTTTTCCTGTAAACGTTGAGCTCGCGTTAATGCTGGTAAAATGACTGGTACTCCATCCAACCGAGATTCCCGGTTTTTTTCTTCATGTTTTACTGCTTCCCAGTTTTGTTTAGCGGTAAAAGGTTTATCTGCATTTTTTTCACCAAACACATGGGGATGACGTCTCACTAATTTTTTCGTAACTTCATCAAGAGACTCATCAATGCTAAATATTTTTTCTTCGGTTGATATTTGAGATTGAAGAACAACATGTAACATAATATCACCTAATTCTTCTTTCAAATTGTCCCAATCTTCTTGGTCTACACTTTCTATAACTTCATATGTTTCTTCTAAAAAGTATGGGAGCAAAGAACGATGTGTTTGTTCTTTATCCCAAGGACACCCATCTGGCCCACGTAATTTTTCTACAATATTAATTAATTCCTCAAATTTTTCACCAGCTTTTTTTTTATCTACCCTCAAGACAATAATCCCTTCCAATGTGTTTTTTGTAAATATGTTTCTTCCATTTGACGCATTTGCTCAGATTCTTCGTCTGTTTGATCGTCATAATTTAATAAATGCAAACTTCCATGAATTATGAGCCGTGCAACTTCTCGTTCGAATGGCTCCTTATATGTTTTTGCATTTTCTTCTGCTCTCGGTAAACTGATATACAATTCACCTTCAATATTCGGTTCAGAATATTCATTCAATCGGAATGCGATAACATCCGTTAATTGGTCCACTTTAAAAAATTCTTTTTTTAAGTTCGCTAATAACTCATCTTGGGCGAAAATGATTGAAACTTCTCCGTTTTGAATATTATGGTCCTGAAAAATAATTTCTAGAATGGAAAAACATTGATCCTTATTCGGAGCAGTGAAAAGAGGATCTGTTTCAATATGAAGATGTAACAATGGGCAATTATTTTTCTATAGAAGACTGATCTGTTTTAGGATCATCCGGATATTCAACACGAATATGATATATACCGCGCAGAACAGGTAACATCCCTTTCTTGCCATCAACCGTACCTTTTATTCTTCTCAATTCATCCATTGTTAATGGACATTCATCTAACTGTCCATCGTCAATTCGAGTTTTAATAATTTTATCAATCATTGCATCAATTTTCATAATATCTGGGTTTTTCAATGATTTCACTGCTGCTTCTACCGCTTCACAAATCATTAATATACCAGTTTCTTTTGTATTAGGCTTAGGACCTGGGTATCGAAATTGAGATTCGTTGACATTGGATTCATCACCGCCTGCTTCTTCAACAGCTTTTCGATAAAAATATTCAACACGAGTTGTCCCATGATGCATGGGAATGAAATTACTAACAATTGTAGGCAATTTATATTCTTCAGCCAACCTTAATCCATCTGTCACATGATTTCGAATAATCCTGGCGCTCATGACCGATGTTAATTCATCATGCAAATTTTCGCCACTGTATTGGTTTTCAATAAAATAATCTGATTTAATCATTTTCCCGATATCATGATAATAGGCTCCCACCCGACACAATAATGAGTTTGCATTAATAGCAGCGGTACAAGATTCCGCTAGATTCCCAACAACAATACTATGATTGAATGTTCCATTAGTTTCTCGTTGAGCACGCTTCAATAATGGATGATCAAAATCCAACAATTCGATGAGAGTAAGGTTAGTTGTTAAATCAAACCCAATTTCAAATAAACCAATTAAACCATATGTCACAATCGGCGCTAAAAAACTAATAATGGCCAAAACTTCAATATCAAATAAAATATTTTGCCATGTGTAAGCTTTGAAAAACCCTAGACCAATGACCGCAATAATACTTCCTGCAATTAACGCAAATAAAGTAATAAAAAGTTGGCTTCTCTTTCTTAAATCTCGAATATTATATACTGCAACCGATGATGTAAATAAGGAGACAACAATAAAATCAAGATTATGCCCCATCATTATACCCATAAGTAATGCAATCGATGTTGTGGCCATAAATCCAATTCTTCCATCAAACAATATGGTTAACGCCATGGCGGCTACCGTAATGGGTATAAAGTATTCCGACCAAGAAAATTGAATAACAATAATATTAGCAAGCGCTAATTCTAAGGCGAAGATTAATGAAATCAACAAAACCATTTTCCAATCATTAAAAATTGAAATACGATAAATCAATAGAAATGTGAAAAAGAATGATACAACAACAGATATAAGAATGAATTTTCCAACGTAATTAAAGAAACTTTTTGTCCATCCTTTCCGATCTTCTTGTTGTTCAGTAATCAAAGCTAAGGAATTTAATTTTTGTAAAATATCAACTGTTATTCGTTGATTTGCATCAACAATCATTTCATTTTCTAAAACAACCCCTTGGCTCCTCGGCACTTTATTTAATGCTTCTCTTTGACGAAATTCCGTTGTTTCTCTGTTATAAATCAAATTTGGTTTCATGAATTCAACAACAATTTCATTTCCCAAATTTTGAAAGAATGGTTCTCCTTCATATAGGTCAATAACTTCTTTCTTTGCGCGAGTCCAGGCTCCTTGGAGATCATGATAGTCGTCTGGTTGGGCTATGATCGGTACTGCCCCTTGAATAATAGTTACATCTGAACTGAGAATTTCAGAATTAGAAATATCATAAATGCCTTCCGCCCACCTATTTTTACAAACTTGAATTAGTTGATCTTTATGTGTGGTTAAATATTTCTTTTCAATTTTTGGATCTTCAAATAACAGAAATTTCGTCCAAGTTTCTTTCCCGCTTGCAAACGGATATATTTTGAAAAACTCCTTCTTTAAAATCTCAAGATTGGCGCTATCAGCCACAAAATCCGAACGTGCTTTTTCGTATTGTTTCTGGTATCGTCTTTCATAAACTAAGCGTTTAGATTCTTCAAATCGCTTTCTTGCATGACGAATTTCATTCAGCGTGAGAAAAAATTCGTTTAATGCACTTGTCTGGACTTTAATAATTGATTCATCTCTAAAAAAAATAAAATCAATCGATTTCAATTTTTCATCTAAATCGTTTTTTAATGTCTTTTCAGTTTTCAATACTGGGAATGTAGATGGTGCAATGATAGCATCTCGTGCAATATCATTAAGCTGGTATGTATAATTTAATGATTTTCCACCTGGGAATAAATAAGCTATTAGGAGTACTAAACTCGTAATAATAAGTACTTGAGGCCAATATTTTATTAATGGGCCCAAAAATCCATAAAACGAATTTTTATTAATCCCCTTTTTAATCATATTGTGGAAATTTCATTTAAGAGTTCACGAAAAATAATTAACCGTTGAATTTCACTCGTCCCTTCGCCTATTTCTAAAACTTTCGCATCTCGAAAAAAGCGTTCTACATCAAATTCTTTAACATACCCATATCCACCATGCACTTGAATAGCCTCCGTAGTTGTTTTCATTGCAACTTCACTTGCAAATAATTTTGCCATTGCAGCCTCTTTTGCAACAGGCATTCCTTGGTCTTTCATCCAAGCAGCATGATAAACTAATAATTTCGCAGCTTCGATTTCAGTTGCCATATCTGCAATTTTAAAGGAGACAGATTGAAATTTATGAATCGGCTTTCCAAAAGCTTCTCGCTCGGAAGAATATTGTAATGCTTTTTCATAGGCACCTAACGCCGTACCAACGGACAACGCACCTATGGCTATCCTACCCGAAGTTAATGTCTTTAGGAATGCCTTAAACCCGTCAGCGGGTGTTCCCATCATAGCAGATGCAGGAATCACCATATCTCTGAAAAAGAGTTGCCTTGTATCACTGGCTTTCCATCCCATTTTCTTTTCTTTCGGGGCTATTTCTAAACCGGGAGTGTCTGAAGGAATAATAAATGCACCAATCCCTTTAAAATTATCTCCATCCATAATCCGCGATGTAAAAGATAAAACGCCCGCTTCACCTGCATTCGTAATAAAAACTTTTCCACCATTGACAATATAGGAATCACCATCTTTAACAGCGGTTGTTTTTGTTGCGCCCGAATCACTTCCGGCAAAAGGTTCCGTTAACCCAAATGCACCTAAAATTTCACCTGTTGCTAACTTCGGTAAATATGTTTCTTTTTGCTCTTCACTCCCAAGTTGAAGGAGAGGTAAACATCCTAAGGATGTGTGAGCTGTCATGGTAATTGCAACAGATGCGTCTACTCTAGCTAACTCAATAATAGCTGTTACAAAAGCTACCATATCTAAACCAGCGCCGCCGTATTTTTCAGGAATAACAATGCCCATCATTCCTAATTCACCCATTTTAGATACAATATCCTTTGGGAATGTTTCATTTTTATCTAACTCAAATGCGATGGGTGCTACTTCTGATTCGGCAAATTCCCGAACCATTTTTTGTATCATTATATGTTCATCGCTGAAAAATAAACTGTCCATAAGTGTGTATTCCTGTTATTTGAATTCAATATAGAATTAATAATGCAATAAATTTACGACAACTCTAAGCAACTACCGATGACCTAATATCTCTGGCATTTAATTGAATTGTTTCCTGTCCACGCCATCGATTAATTTCCACAACAAAAGCTAAGTCAATTGGTTTTTCATTGATTAAATCTTGATATTTATGAGCCAGGTTAAACCCGATGACCGGAAAAGATTTATTTCCTGATTTTACCTTAAACCGTATATGATCTCCATTTCCAATTATTTTGGGTATTCCATCAACATTTAATTGAAATGCGCCAAATTTAGGTCTCATATTATGAGGTCCGAATGGTGATAATTTTTCTAAAAATGTCATAAATCGAGTGTGAATATCCTCAAGTTTAATTTCACCATCTAAATATAGGGTTGGTTCTAAATCTTTTTGAGTTAATCGAGTCTCTACATAAGATAAAAAATCAGTGCGAAATGATTCAAAATTATCGGAATGAAGCGACAAGCCCGCCGCCATTGGATGCCCACCATAATTCACTAATTGAGTACTTGTTTCTTTTAATGCTTGATACAAGTTGAGCTTTGATACGCTCCTTGCAGAACCTTTTCCGTTGCCTTCAGGGTCAAAACCTATAATGATGGTTGGCCGATGAAATGATTCTTTTAACTTTGATGCGGCAATTCCTACCACTCCAGCATGCCAATTATAAGAGCCCAAAACAATGGCATGATCTCGCTTTAAATCCACTTCAGCATTAACTTTTAACATTGCTTCTTCCACCACTTGGCTCTGGATTAACTGCCTTCTTTTATTTTCATCGTCTAAATCTAATGCAATCATTTTTGCGAGTGACTTGTCTGTGGTTGTCAATAATTGCACCGATCGATTAGCATCTCCTAAACGGCCAGCAGCGTTAATTCTTGGCGCTACATTAAAAACAACTTGTCCAACTGAGATGGTATGATTTATATCCACTCCAGCTACTTTTAATAATTCTCTTAGTCCCGGACGATCAGATTTTCTGAGCACTTTCAATCCATGAAAAACAATGATTCTATTTTCATCGATCATGGGAACTAAATCAGCAGATGTTCCCAAAGCAGCTAAGTCAAATAAATCATAAACAAGATTAAATGATAGATTTAAAGTTTCCACTAACCCCGACAGCAATTTAATAGCTACCCCGCCGCCACATAATTCCTTAAACGGATATAAACAGTCTTTTTGCTTTGGGTTTAATATCGCAACAGCGTTAGGAAGAATTTCACCCGGGGTATGGTGGTCTGTAATGATTACGTCTATTCCGCTGGCATTAGCATAATCCACATGATCAAAATCATTCGTACCACAATCACACGTAATAATGAGATTTGCATCGCGTTTTTTTGCTGTATCAATCCCCAAATCGGACATACCATATCCTTCTTTTTCTCGATTTGGAATATAGGTCGAAACTTCTGCGCCCATATTAAGTAATCCTGTATATAAGATGGATGCAGCGGTTGTGCCATCCACATCATAATCTCCAAACACCATGATGGGTTCATTTTTTTTTATGGCATGGATAATTCTTTTTACTGCTTGATCCATATTCTTCATGCTAAAAGGATCATGAAGATTTTGAAGATCAGGATCAAAAAACGTGTTTATAACTTTTGACGATGTTAAGCGTCTCTCAGCTAGAATACTTGCCATAGTTTCAGGAATACGGTATTGTTTTTGAATCTCCGAAACAAGTTCAGGATTTGGGCTTGAGAATATCCACTTCATAATAAAAAGAGTCTACGGTTTTGTGTTGGTAAATAAAAGGAATTGAGTCGGTCTATAAGCCGAGTCCTGTTCACCCATTTACATGAGCTTGATGATCATTCGTCTGGGACGATCGTTGCCGACCGCCTCGAGCAACCTACCCGCTCCTCAAACAACGCGGATAACGTCTTAGAGCCTATTCGGTCTTGCACTGGGTGGGGTTTACAAGCTTTTTATGTCACCATAAAAACTGGTGGTCTCTTACACCACCCTTTCACCCTTACTCCGAAACGAGTTCAGAGCGGTTTACTTTCTGCTGTACTTTCCATATTCTCACGAATTCCCCGCGTTAGGGGGCACCCTATCCTGCAGTGCCCGGACTTTCCTCCCTAATAACAAAGTTACTAGAGTAATCATCCGACCAACTCAATTCTCAATAATCTGTTAAACTTTTTCTGATTTTTCTTTATATAAAAAACGGCCACATGATCCACAGTTGTGAACTGCTAAAGAATTTTTAATTTCTGAAACAGTTTGAATCGGTACAATAGCCCCACATCCGCCACAGGAACTATTTACAATTTCGACAACAGCTAAACCGTTTCTTGCTTTGATCACTTTATTATACAGCGCGATAATTGGAGGAGCAATCCCTTGAGCGGCATCATTTCTTTGGATTTCCAATACGCTTTTTTCTTCTGCGGATTCTGAAATAACACGCTCTAACTTTATTCTACGGTCACCTAAATCAGCTGTTAAAGATTCAAGAGATTCTTCCTTTTCTGTTATCGATGATTCTAAACCGTCTTTTTCTTCTAACCACAATAATTCTTCTGTTTCAATTAGATCTTTTTCCTGCTTCAAATGATCCATCTCATTCATAATCGCATCATATTGCTTGTTATTCGTAACAAGGAATAACTGATCTTTGTGTTTTTCAATTTTTTCTTTTAGATCTAATAACTTTCCTTCATTCTTTGAGCAAGACAATTCAATCTCTTTAATACGTTCTTTATTTTGAGCAACTTCATCAATCAATGATTTTTCTTGATTGTTTAATTCATCAACTCTAATAGGTAAATCGCCTAACAATTCATCAATATCCGTCAATTGTGTATCAATGTGCTGAAGTTTAACCAAATTTCTTATCATATTTCCTCTTTAATACTAATTGTAAAAAAAAATGCACCATCTTGGGTGCATTTACTAATTTATTTTTTGAAAATAATTTCCAACAGTACTATGACTGTCCAGTCGGGCTACTTTTTTCTTTTTTTTCCAATATTCCATACGTTTTGAGCCTTTGAATTTAAATCTTTATAATAACATTCCGATAGTTATTCTCGTAGTTTATAAATCAGGTTTCCGTATGTGCTTGCAAGAAATAAGTCACCTCAGCAAGAGTAAGTTTTTTTATGTAAATTTCTCCGTCGGGTGATTCACGAATTAAAGTAACCATTCGATCTATTATTTCCGAGATTCGCCATTCTAAATCTTTAATCATGATTCGTTTGCCAATCAATTGGTTCATTTCAAATTTTAAACTATTGTGTATTGTAACCATTAGAAGCCCCTCAATTAACTCAGACTAATCAATATTTCCTGTGAGAATATATATAAATTTAAATTCTATTTAAATTGAAAGCTGAAGTATTTTCTCTTAATGTTTCACATCATTATACGTCTAAATACATTTAAAATTGTTCAATGAATAAAAATAAAACACAATTATATCCATTCTTAAATCGCCATATTGGGTCTAGGGAAAAGCAGCAAAATGAAATTTTGTCTGAGTTGGGTCAACTATCTCTTGACGCGCTTTCAAATAAAATAGTTCCCGAAAACATTCAAATCAATGATGATTCTAATCAATCAATTGGGATGACAGAATCTGAAGTGATAAAAAGACTCCAAGGTTTAGCATCAACAAATTCAATTTATCGATCTTTTTTGGGTATGGGGTATTACGGGACTATAACTCCTGGGGTAATTAAAAGAAATATTTTAGAAAACCCGGGTTGGTATACTGCCTACACTCCATACCAAGCAGAAATATCGCAAGGAAGATTAGAAGCGCTATTAAATTTTCAAACAATGGTTTCAGATTTAACAGGTTTCCCCTTAGCCAATGCATCTTTGTTAGATGAAGGGACAGCAGCAGCGGAAGCCATGCTCATGTTTTATCATCAATCACGTGATCCACTTAGAACGACCTTTATGGTGTCTGACAAATGCCACCCGCAAACCATTGATGTGTTAAAAACGAGAGCAGAACCACTTGGAATTATATTGAAAATTCAATCATACCAATCATTTCAATTTAATGAATCTATCTTCGGGGCATTAATTCAATATCCGGATACAGAAGGTTCAATTAACAACTTTACCGAATTGTGTAATATTGCCCACGGAAATAAATCATATGTCTGTATGGCCACGGATCTACTTGCGCTGACCCTTTTAAAACCACCTGGCGAAATGGGAGCTGATGTAGCCATCGGGAATTCCCAACGATTCGGAGTCCCTATGGGATTTGGCGGTCCTCATGCTGCCTTTTTTGCAACAACTGAAAAATTTAAACGAAAAATACCTGGACGCATTATTGGCGTATCTCAAGATTTGCATGGTAATTACGCTCTACGAATGGCACTACAAACACGTGAGCAACATATTAGGCGTGAAAAAGCCACATCAAATATTTGCACAGCTCAAGTATTGCTCGCCATCATGTCTGGGATGTATGCCGTATATCATGGCGCCGATGGAATTTTAAACATCGCAAAACGGGTCAATCAACTCACGACAGCCCTCGCGAAGTCACTTGAAGATTCAGGGTATCATCTCATTCATAACACCTATTTTGATACTATTCGTTTTGAAGCAACTGGTTGGAAAGATAAAGCTAAATCACTGGAATTTAATTTTCGAGATTTTGGTGACGGAACTGTTGGAATCTCATTGGATGAAACGACCACTGAAATACATATCCAAAAAATATTAACTATTTTTAATGCTGAGATGCATGAAGGCTTTAATGAATCAATTCCAGGGGAACTCATTCGCAGCTCTCCATACTTGGGAAACCCGGTATTTAATACATATAGATCAGAAACCGAAATGTTGCGATATTTACATCGGTTGGAGTCAAAAGATTTATCCTTAAATACAAGTATGATTCCTCTTGGATCTTGTACGATGAAACTTAATGCAACAACCATTATGGAAGCAGTTACTTGGCCAGAGTTTGGGCATATTCATCCTTTCGCCCCCCAAGACCAAACAAAAGGTTATCAAATGTTAATTCATGAATTAGGAAGTTGGCTCATTGATGCAACCGGGTTTAACGCTATTTCCATGCAACCTAATTCTGGAGCTCAAGGTGAATATGCAGGACTTATGGTTATTCGCGCTTTCCATAAAAATAATGGGAATAAAAATAGAAATATTTGTTTAATTCCCGCATCTGCGCATGGAACAAATCCTGCGTCAGCGGTTATGGCTGGAATGAAAGTTGTGATTGTCAAATGTGATAAATATGGAAATATTTCAGAAGATGACTTAAATAACAAAGTTCAACTTCATGCAGATCAATTGGCTTGCATAATGATAACATATCCATCCACTCACGGAGTTTTTGAACATTCTATAAAAAGTATTTGTCATCTTGTTCATGAAAATGGTGGGCAAGTATATATTGATGGCGCTAATCTTAATGCGATGCTTGGTTTATGTAAACCCGGTGAATTTGGAGGCGATGTAATGCACATTAATCTCCACAAAACATTTAGCATTCCCCATGGGGGGGGTGGACCAGGAATGGGTCCCATTGTTTGTCAAAAACATTTATCTCCATTTCTTCCAAATCATTCTCAAGTGAAAGTTGGCGGCGAAAAAGGGATTACCGCAGTATCTTCTGCTCCTTTTGGGAGTAGTAGTATTTTACCAATATCGTGGGCATATATGGCTCTCATGGGAAACCATGGATTAAAATTAGCTACCCAAGTTGCTATACTAAATGCAAATTATATGGCTAAGAAACTGGATAATCATTTCCCGGTTTTATATCGTGGGAAAAGTGGATTTAACGCTCACGAATTCATTATAGATTTAAGAAAATTAAAAACAGAAACCGGGATCACGGAAGAAGATGTGGCTAAACGCCTCATGGATTATGGATTCCATGCACCGACGATGTCATTCCCCGTCCCAGGGACACTCATGATTGAGCCTACCGAAAGTGAATCAAAAACAGAACTGGACCGATTTTGTGATGCTATGATTTCCATTCAACAAGATATCCAGGACGTTATGAATGGGACATTGGATGCATTAGATAACCCATTGAAAAATGCGCCACACACCGCTTCTGTTGTTACAGCTGATGAATGGGACTATCCATATTCAAGACAAAAAGCAGCCTATCCTGCGCCATGGTTAAAAGAGCATAAATATTGGCCTCCTGTTGGTAGAATTGATAATGCCTATGGCGATCGAAATTTGATATGCTCATGTTTACCCATCGATACTGATGATATTTAAGCTCTAATTATTCAATAATTATAGCATATAAATGCTGATCATACTCTCGCCATCTAAAACTCAAGATTTTTCGTCTATTCTCAATATCGAATCATCAAACCCTCTATATGTTGACAAAGCCAATTATTTAGTTCGTTTACTGAAAAAGTTATCTGCACGTGAATTATCTGAATTAATGTCATTAAGTCAAAAATTATCAGATATAACTTATAATCAGTTTCAACATTTTAATCAAAATAAATATAATGAAAATTTAAAACAGGCAATTTTTGCCTACACAGGTGAAGTGTTTAACAATATAAACCCATTAACTTTTTCATCTAAACAAATATCTTTTTGTCAATCCCATGTTCGGATATTATCTGGGCTATACGGCGTACTAAAACCATTAGATTTAATTCAACCTTATCGACTAGAAATGTCTACTAATTTGGGAACAAAAAGTGAAAATAATTTGCTTCGTTTTTGGGAAGCATCCATCACAAAAAGCCTAAACCAAAATGAGAAAGAATTCATTATCAATCTTGCATCAAAAGAATATCTAAAAGCCATTCAAATCAATGAATTAAAGGCTCAAATGATTCATATCCATTTTAAAGAAAAAAAAGGTGATACGTATAAAGTGATTGGATTCTTTGCCAAAAAAGCCCGCGGGCTGATGGTTCATTTTATGGTAAAAAATCAAATTGATGACCCCCAATCATTGAAAAATTTTAGCCAAGATGGATACAAGTTCAATTCATCTTTTTCAACCGAGACTGATTGGGTATTTACACGGAATTAGCTAGTAGAACTTCTTGTTCTTCCATCAATTCTAAATATTCGGTCTCTAAAGTGGTCATGAGCCCCATAGCTTTTTGCAATAATTCGTAATCATCTCCATTGGCTGGGTCTTGGATAATGGATCTCTGATTTTCTATTTCTATTTCAATCATTCGAAACCGTTTTTCAATCCATGTTAATCGATTCCTGACTTTCTTGCGTTCTTTATAATCAGATTTCCCTTTCGATTCAACCTTAACTTTGGGGTTTTCAGGATTACTGTGTTTTTCTTCCTGTTTTTTCCATTCATAATATTCATAATTTCCTTCAAATAATCGAATATTACCCCCACCTACTTCACATGTTAGATTTGTAACTTTATTTAAAAAATGTCTGTCATGAGAAATACATACTATGGATCCTGAAAATTGCGACAAAGCTCTTTCAACAACATTTCGAGTCATCATATCCAAATGGTTTGTTGGCTCATCCAATAAAAGCAAGTGTGATGGTTGAACCAACATTCGTGCTAAGGCAACACGTGCTTTTTCACCACCGGATAAAACTTTTACGAATTTTTCTATTTCATCTCCCGAAAACATAAAACTACCTAGATAGGTTCGTATTTCTGTTTCGCTCCAACCTGGGCTAACTTTTTGAATAGATTCGAAAACAGAATCATTCGGCTCGAGGATTTCTAATTGATGCTGGGCATAGTATGCACAATCTACATTAGAACCAATTCGCACAGCTCCAGCTGTAACAGACTCTACTCCTGCCAACATTTTTAATAAAGTTGATTTTCCTGCTCCATTTTGTCCAACCAAACCAACCTTTTGTCCCCTTTCAACATTGAAATTCATTTCATTAAAAACTTCAATATCGTCATAATATTTTGTTACATTCCGACAAGAAGCAACACTTAAAGGTGGTCTATCTGGCTGAGGAAGTCGAAGATTCATAACATGATTATCTTCTGTTGGTTCTTCAATTTTTTCCATTTTATCGAGCATTTTCACTCGACTTTGAACTTGGGTAGATTTTGTATTCTTATATCTGAATCGTTCTATAAATCTTTCCGTATCTTGTATTTGTTTTTGTTGGTTCTTATAAGCATTTCGGTGTTGTTCTAACCGAAGGGCTTTTTCTTCCTTATACTTTGAATAATGGCCATGATACAATGTGATCTTTTTTAAATCTATTTCAAGTATTGTATTTACAGATCGATCTAAAAAAGCTCTATCGTGACTTATCATGATCAACCCACCCTGCCAATCGGATAAAAATGATTCTAACCAAAGTATTGCTTCTAAATCAAGGTGATTTGTTGGTTCATCTAAAAAAAGGATATCTGGTTCTTGGAGTAAAATAGTTGCGAGTGCGACACGCATTCGCCAGCCGCCACTAAATACATCCATAGGTTCTATCATTTTTTCACTGGCAAAACCTAACCCTCCCAATATTTTTTTTGCACGATCTTCAAGATTCCATCCACCCAAAGCTTCAAATCGCGTTTGCGCTTCACCTAACTGATGAACCAAACTCATATTGTCCGGATCCATTGAAATATCATGAGATAATGAAATAATTTTTCCCTCTAAATCTCTGACTTCAGGGTAAGCAGAAAGAACCTCTTCCAAAATAGACTTGTTTGATCCAGCAACAATATCTTGAGCTAAATACCCTATGGAAATCCCTTTTTCCAATTGAATATTCCCTGAGTCCGGGGATTCTTTGCCTAACATGATTCGAAGTAACGTTGTTTTCCCTGATCCATTAGGGCCTACTAAACCTGCACGCATGCCCCGTTTGATAGATATATTTACATTGTTAAATAAATCACCATCAGGAAATGATTTAGAAATACTTTCAAGGCGAATCATTAGATGATTTTCGACTTGTGCTTAATGGAATAATTATAATGGATATATTTAGAGCATTCCATGAAAATAGTCACCTTCATTTTTAATCAGTGAAACAGATTGAATTGTATTAATAAGATTCTTTTCTCCATCCATTTTTACTTTCATATAATTATCAGTATGTCCTTGAATTTTTCCATTTTTCATATTTTCGAAAAGGACTAACCGATTCTGCCCAATGAATTGATCTTGGAAATATCTTTGTTTTTTATTTGATAGGATATGAAGCATTTTGCTTCGTTCCGCCCGTTTTTCTTTGGAAACCACTTCCCCCATTTTAACGGCTTCTGTATTGGGACGTTCTGAATATGTAAATACGTGGAGATAAGAAATATCCAATTCGTTAAGGAAATGATATGTTTCGAGAAAATCATCATTTGTCTCACCGGGGAACCCGACAATCACATCTACACCAATACACGTATCTGGGTTAACCGATTTTATTTTTCTAACTCGATCTTCAAAAAGACTCCGTTTATATCGCCTTCTCATTTGAGCTAATATTTTATCAGAACCCGATTGAAGTGGTATATGGAAATGGGGCATTAATTTTTCTGAATTTGCACAGAATTCTATAATTTCATCTGTAAGTAAATTTGGTTCAATCGAAGATATACGAAACCTATCAATGCCATCCAGCGTTTCAAATTCCTGAATTAAATCATAAAAAGATTCATCTCCACCTTGCCCAAAATCTCCAATATTCACACCTGTTAAAACTATTTCTTTTGTTTGGGTTTTAGCTACTTCTTTTGCTATGCTAAGCGTTTTTTTAATAGAGTTGTTTCTACTAATGCCTCTCGCCATGGGAATCGTACAAAATGAACATGTATAATCACATCCATCTTGAATTTTTAAGAAAGACCTAATTCTTTCGCTTGATGAATAAGATGGTGAAAATGTGTGTACCTTGTCAATTTCTGACTGAAACACTTTTGTCTCCCCCTGGAAATCCAGCGAGTCTAAATGGTTTAATAGGTTGAATTTTTCTTCTGCACCCAGAACAACGCTAACGCCATCAATAGATTTTATTTCTTCAGGTTTTAATTGAGCATAACACCCTATAACGGCTATGGATGCATTTGGATTTTTCCGTTTCGCCTGACGAATTAATTTTCGTGCTTCTTTATCCGCATTTTCTGTAACGGAACATGTATTTAAAACATATATATCAGCTTCATCTTTATAATTCACTTGCTCGAAGCCATGGCGAAGAAAATCACGGGAGATCGTAGCAGTCTCTGAGAAATTTAATTTGCATCCCAATGTATGGAATGCGACGCGTTTTGTTTGTGTACTCATTTTATTAAGTGCTAAAGTGTTCATGTAATAAAGTATTTCGAACACTTAAGAAATTCTGGGGCGGAAATTACATAGAAAACTCTTTCCACTCATGGATTGCATTGAGTACTTTTCAAAATGAATACAAAAGAAAAAATAAACCAACTCCGCTTAGCTATTGACAATTATGATGATCAAATGCTTGATCTATTGGTACAACGGTTTTCGGTATCAAAAGAAATCGGTAAAATAAAATCTGCAGAAAACCTTAAAGTAGGCGACCCAAATCGCGAAGAGGAGATCATCGACCGCCTTGCGAATAAATTAGATGGAAAACTGGATCGAGATGATATTGCTGCTATTTTTGGCCCTATTTATACAATTTCAAAAAAACTGCAAAAGAAATAAAATAAGGTTGGTTCTGGTTCCCTTCCGTCCTTAATATTCTGCCCATGATAAACATGAATACAAATAATTATTATAGCTGGTATTGGTTTTTTAGCCGCGAAGGGGTTTTGTAGTCCCAGGGAATACCTGTATAAATTGACTGCTCTTAAACCCCGACATGATCGGGGATTTTTTTTGCTCAAAATGGATAATACACAACTCACATTCGACGAATTTCAGAACTTGGTTTCTCAAGAATACCAAACTGTGCCTGTATATAAACGTATTTTAGCCGATATGCTTACACCCGTTGCGGCTTGGACTCATCTTTCTAAAAAAGCCGATTATGCTTTTTTATTGGAATCAGTTGAAAAAGGGAATCAATATTCTCGATACTCTTATGTGGGCATCAATCCACAGAAAATTCTAATACATAAAGATGGGCAATCCACCATTACCGAAAATGGAAAGTCCATTAAAGTAGATAAGCCATTTCTCGACCTACTTCGAGAAATGCAATCCCAATATAAAATGGTAAAATTACCAGGAGTTCCTTCTTTCACAGGCGGACTGGTTGGCTACCTTGGATACGAAACGATTGCTTGGGTAGAAGATATTCCAATCTATGGAAATTCTGAATTAAATGTCCCCGATTCTGTATTCATGCTTTTTGAAGATATGATCGCATTTGACCATTTAAAAGGATCTGCCCTTGTCATTTCCAATGTAACTGTAGATTCAAATCGTGATTTAAAAGAACAATATGATTTGGCGCATGATCGGATTGATGTTATCGGTGAAGCGTTGCATTCGAACATTGATTATCGAACACCTGTCCGCGTTGAACAAAGTAAAGTTTCATCTAATTTTGATCAAGAATCTTTTGAATCAGCAGTTCTCAAAGCGAAAGAACACATTGTAGATGGAAATATTTTTCAATTGGTTTTAAGTCAGCGATTTGAACGCAAAACTTCGGTGGACCCGACCACTCTTTATCGTGCATTACGAAACATCAACCCATCGCCTTACATGTTTCATTTAAAAATAAACGATTTTGATATTATTGGCGCATCGCCAGAATTATTGGTAAAAGTAGAAGATGGCACGGTGGAGATTCGCCCTATTGCAGGAACTCGCCAACGGGGACAAACAGATGCAGAAGATGAAGCGCTTGCCCAAGAATTAATCAATGATGAAAAGGAAAAAGTGGAACATTTAATGCTGTTGGATTTGGGACGTAATGATGTAGGGCGCGTATCCGAATATGGGACTGTGACCATTCCAGAAAATATGGTGATTGAAAATTATTCCCACGTTATGCATATCGTATCTGACGTAAAAGGAAAATTGGCGAAAGATAAAGATCCTTTTGATGCACTCATGAGTGGATTCCCCGCAGGGACGGTCACGGGCGCTCCGAAGATTCGTGCCATGGAAATTATTCATGAATTAGAACCGGATCGCAGAGATATTTATTCCGGCGCCGTTGGCTTTTTTGATTTTACCGGAAATGTGAATACATGCATCACCATTCGAACTATGATTATGAAAAATGGCACGGTCCATTTTCAATCCGGAGCAGGTATTGTGCATGATTCTGATCCAACCAATGAATTTGATGAAACAGTAAATAAGGCAAAAGCCATTATGGCGGCGATTGACTTTGCCGAGAGTGGATTGATCGCATGATTTTGGTAATTGACAATTACGATTCATTCACATTCAATCTCGTACAATATATTGGGGAAATTAATCCCGATGTAAAAGTCGTGCGGAATGATCGGTTTGAATTAAATGATATTGAAAAATGGAACCCAACTCACATTGTGATATCTCCCGGTCCTGGCAGACCCGAAAATGCAGGGAATTCTATTCAAGTGATAAAAAGATACGGAGCAACCATTCCGACTTTGGGTGTTTGTCTCGGACATCAAGCGATTACAGTGGCTTATGGTGGGAAAGTTATTCATTCATCAGAAATTGTTCATGGAAAGACTGCTATAATTCAACATAACAAATCAACCTTATTTAATGGAATAGAAAATGAGTTCATAGCAACTCGATATCATTCACTCATTTCTGATAAGGAAACATTGCCAAAAGAATTAAAGGTCACTGCTGAACTGGACAATGGGCTCATCATGGGAATTGAACATGAAATTCATCCAGTGTATGGCGTTCAGTTTCATCCTGAATCCATTGCTACTGAAAATGGTAAGCAGATAATTCAAAACTTTTTAGAAATAAAATCATGAAAAATATATTAGAACGATTACTCGACAATCAAAATCTTACCCGAGATGAATCATCCAATGTTATGCTATCCATCATGTCGGGAGTATATGACGATGCACAAATCGCCGGATTCTTAATGGCACTCCGAGCAAAGGGTGAAACGGTAGATGAGATTACGGGCTTTGCTCAAGCTATGCGAGAAAAGATGGTTACCATTCAATTAGAAGCACCTGCCGTTGATTTATGTGGAACTGGCGGAGATGCACTTGGCACATTCAATATTTCTACCGCCGCTACTTTTGTGGTTGCTGGCGCTGGCGTTCATGTAGCGAAACATGGCAATCGGTCTATGACATCTAAATCCGGTTCTGCTGATGTGCTCCAAGCTTTGGGGATTCCCATTGATAAATCGGTAGAAGCATCTACAGAAGATATTGAAGAAATCGGTTTGGGATTCATGTTCGCTCCTGCCTACCACCCCGCCATGAAACATGCTATCGGCGCCCGGAAAGCGTTAGCGACGCGAACCGTATTTAATATTTTAGGACCCCTTTGCAATCCCGCAGATGTAAAAGCACAAGCTATGGGTATTTTCCACCCAGATTTAACGGAAGTCCAAGCCAATGTTTTAAAAGCATTGGGTTCCACCAATGTTATGGTTTTTCATGGTCGCGATGGATTGGATGAAATTTCGACCACAACGACCACAAAGATAAGTCAAATGAAAAATGGCAGTGATATAAATACGTTTGAATTTGATCCATCTGAATTGGAGTTGAATCGTGTTTCATTGAATGAACTTCAGGGTGGAGAGCCGAAAGAAAATGCTGAAATAATTCGAGAAATTCTCAATGGAGAAAAAGGGCCAAAACGGAATATTGTTTTACTCAATGCCGCCGCAGGAATTGTTGTGGGCGGTAAAGCAGATAACCTAAAAGATGGTATTAGAATCGCGGAAGATTCTGTGGATTCAGGTGCAGCGCTCAATATATTAACTCAATTAGCCGGATGAATATTTTAGATCAAATATTAGATGTGAAGCGTCAAGAAATTGATCAAATCCAAGAATCAAAATTTGGAGATAGAGATGGGCAAATACGCAGTCTTAAGAGTGCCCTTTCTAAACCAGAGATTTCAATCATTGCTGAAATTAAAATGAAATCACCGAGTGAAGGTGAAATACTTCCCAATGCTGATCCAGTCCAAATTGCTAAAGAGTATGAATCGGCTGGCGCATCGGCGATTTCTGTATTGACGGATGAACAGTTTTTTGGTGGAAATTTGGATATTTTAACCGACGTTCGAAAAGCAGTGTCCATTCCCGTTATTCGTAAAGATTTCATTATTGACTCAAAACAAATTCCAGAAACAATTCATCATCAAGCTGATGCTTTTTTGCTCATCGCGGATGCCTTGGATCAAGATTCTTTGCAACAATTAATAAATGATGGCAAAAAGGCCGGACTGGAATTTCTGGTAGAATATCACGCTGAAGAACATGCTGAATTTATTTTTGTTTTGAATCCGGAAATTGTGGGTATCAACTGTCGAAATTTGAAAACGATGATTACGGATTTATCTTATTTTGAAAAAATGATTCCATTCCTTCCATCTACTTCCATTAAAGTGGCCGAAAGTGGAATTCACACATCTGATGATCTAAAATATATATCTGATTTAGGATATGATGCGGCGCTCATTGGCACATCACTCATGAAGACCGGAAATCCTAGAAAAGCGTTGGAAACATTGATTAGGGAGATATTATGATTCCAACAAAAATTTGCGGTATTACCAATTTAGACGATGCAAAAGTGGCTGTAGAAAATGGAGCATCAGCGATTGGGTTTATTTTTTATGAAAAAAGCCCACGAGCTATTTCTATTGAAGAAGCAAAAATTATTTCAGATAATCTCACCCATAACATTTCCCGCATTGGTGTATTTGTGAATCATAATAAAGATTATATCCATGAAGCAATTTCGGCAGTCCCATTGGATATGATTCAATTGCACGGAGATGAATCGCCCGACTTTTGCACTCAATTTGATGTGCCCGTTTTGAAAGCATTACGCATTAAAAATGAAGCAAGTTTATCTATCATGGATCAATTTGATGTGGCTGGATTTTTGTTGGATACATTTTCTGATAATCAATATGGCGGAACGGGAGAAACGTTTGATTGGTCCATCATAAACCGGAAATTTAAAACACCCATTATTCTTTCCGGCGGACTCAACCCTGAAAATATTTTAGATGCTATTGATGCTGTAAATCCATCTGGTATTGATGTAAATAGTGGCGTGGAATCTTCTCCGGGAATTAAGAATCACGTGAAAATAAAAAAACTTTTTAAACAACTCGAAAAATCATTCTCGAGTGTTCAAGTGTTTAAGTATTCACGTGTTCACGAACACATTAACACTCGAACACAATAACACTTAAACAAAATGAAAAACAAATTTAAAGATTACAATTTACCCGATGATCGGGGACACTTTGAGAAATTCGGTGGCAAGTTTGTCCCTGAATCACTCATTCCGGCATTGGAAGAATTGGAACGAAATTATGCAAAAGCAAAAACAGATAAATCATTTCAAATTGAATTGAATAACTTGCTTACACATTATTCCGGGCGGGAAACAGCCCTGTATTTTGCATCCCAAATTTCTGAAGAATTAGGATTCAAAGTTTGGCTTAAACGGGAAGATTTGAATCACACTGGTGCACATAAAATCAATAATGCTTTGGGGCAAATATTATTGGCACGACGCATGGGCAAAAAGCGCATAATTGCCGAAACGGGTGCAGGACAACATGGTGTTGCCACAGCAACCGTCGCCGCATTATTTGGTTTAGATTGTATCGTTTATATGGGCGAAGAAGATATTCGCCGGCAAAAATTAAATGTATTTCGAATGAATTTATTGGGCGCAGAAGTTCGCCCCGTTTCATCCGGAAGTATGACCTTGAAAGATGCAACCAATGAAGCAATTCGGGATTGGGTAACTAATGTGGAATCCACTTATTACTTAATTGGGTCCACAGTTGGTCCCCATCCTTACCCTATGTTGGTTCGAGATTTTCAATCGGTCATTGGCAAGGAAGCAAAAACACAATTTAAAAATCAATCCGAACAACAATTACCCGATCGGCTGGTAGCATGTATCGGTGGTGGCTCAAATGCTATGGGTTTATTTTATCCATTTATTAAAGATGATGTAAAAATCGTAGGCGTTGAAGCGGCGGGAAAAGGGTTGGAAAGTGGTGAACACGCAGCCACCTTAACCAAAGGCGATTTTGGCGTTTTGCACGGCGCGGCATCTACACTTCTCCAGAATGAAGATGGGCAAGTCACACTCCCCCATTCCATTTCTGCAGGGTTAGATTATCCGGGGATTGGGCCGGAACACAGCTATTTAAATGAGACGGGTCGTGTGCAATATTTTTCCGCCACAGATCAAGAAGCGCTGGATGCCTTTCAATGGCTTTCGGAAAAAGAAGGCATTTTACCCGCTCTTGAATCGGCACATGCTTTAGCGTATTTACGACAAGAAAATAATGGAATTAAACAGGGTGAAAATGTTATCGTGTGTCTCTCTGGTCGTGGTGACAAGGATGTTCATACAGTGGCCGAAGCATTGGGGATCGAATTATGAATCGCATCCAAAAATTGTTTTGCGAACCAAAAGAAAAACTCATTCCATTTATAACTGCGGGATATCCTACAATAGATTCTACTGTGGATTTAGTTTGCGGCATGGCGGAAGCTGGAGCAGATATGATTGAAATTGGCATTCCCTTTTCTGATCCACAAGCGGATGGTCCCGTTATTCAAGCTTCCAGCCAACAAGCGTTGGAAAATGGTATGACACTGAACAAAATATTTGAACAAGTGACACAAATTCGGGAACGAACTGACGTGCCGTTAGCGCTCATGGGCTATTACAATCCTATCTTAAAAATGGGACATGAAACATTTTTAAACAATTGTATTTCGTCCGGCGTGGATGGACTGATTTTACCCGACTTACCTTTGGAAGAAGCAGTTCCATTTTGTGCGTTGGCAAAATCAAAAGGCATTTCACCTATCTTATTGGTGGCGCCAAACACACCCGATGAACGTATCAAAAAAATATCAGAATTGGCAGGTGATCTCATTTATGCAGTTAGTATATTGGGAATCACCGGAAATGATTTGGCATCGAAAGATGCATTGGCAAAATATCTAAATCGTGTGCGAGAAAATAGTGTAACTCCATTTGTAGTCGGCTTTGGAATCAGTTCTCGTGAAGATGTGATTTGGTTTAATGAATATTCAGATGGAGCCGTTGTAGGTTCTGCCATCATTAAGAATATGGATGAAGGTCCGAATCCAGTAGAAACAACAAAACAATTAATTGAAGTATTAAAAGGAAGAAAATAATGACAATAGGAATCCAAGGTGGAAAAGGAAGTTTTTCCGAACAGGCCGCTCACGAGTTCGCCCATAATCATGGGATAGAAGGAGCGGAAATTGTGTATCAAATTTCGTCAGAGCATGTTTTGTCTGGCGTAGAAAAAGGCAAAACGGAATATGGTATTTTTGCAATGGAAAATGCCCAAGGTGGCGTGGTGATTGAAAGTGTGGAAGCATTAGCAAAATATCGCTGCGAAATCATTGAAATGTTTCATATTTCTATTACGCAAAATTTATTGGGACTCGCAGGAACACATGTGGGCGATGTGACTGAAATCCATTCCCACCAGCAAGCTCTTCGCCAATGTAAGGATTACTTGAGTGAACATTTTTGGACGCGTCCATTGGTTGAAGAAGATGACACAGCAGAAGCAGCTCGGAGATTATCGGAAGGCAAACTTCCTTCCACAGCTGGTGTCATTGCCAATAAAGCATGTGCGGATTTATACGGTTTGGAAATCCTTCAAGAGAGCATTCATGATTTAAAACATAATTTGACTCTATTTATTGGTATAAAGAAATTGGGTGATTCATGAATAGCGTTGGCATAATTGGATTTGGTCGATTCGGAAAAGTGTTGGCAAATATTTTACAAAAAGGATTCTCCATCAAAGTGTATGATCCGAATCAATCAGTCACTTTTCCAGGTGTTGAATTTGTTTCATCGGATGAATTATTAAAGGAAAAAACAATCTTTATCGCTGTTCCGATTCGACAGTTCGAAAAAGTCATTTCAGATATTTCACTAAATCTTTCAGAAGGAACAACCATCATTGATGTTTGCTCTGTAAAAAAACATCCTGTGGAAATGATGGAAAAATATTTGCGGAATAATGTAGGTATTATTGCAACCCATCCTATGTTTGGCCCAGATTCATTCATGTCGAATAATCGACTAAAAATGATGATGAATAATTCGAGAGATTCCCAAAAACAATTTAACTTCTGGAAAGGATTTTTCATGGATCAAGGTATTCAAGTATTGGAAATGACGCCAGATGAACACGACCGGATGGCAGCACAAACCCAAGGCGTGACTCATTTTCTTGGACGTATGTTGAAAGAGTTTGGGATTAAAAAAACATCTATAGACACACAAGGTTTCCGGGATCTTCTGGATTTGGTGGACCAAACTTGTAACGACACTTGGGAGCTTTACACTGATTTACAATTATACAATCCCTATACAAAAAATATGATTAAGAATTTGAAAGAATCAACGAACACCTTGGATAATCGCTTAAAGGAATTGCAATCATGACCCAATGGCAAACAGATAGTTGGAAAAATTTTACCATCAAACATTTACCTGATTATCCTGACCAAAAACATTTGGATGAAGTGGAAAAAACTTTGAATAATTTCCCACCTTTGGTTTTTGCAGGTGAAGTCCGTTCGCTAAAAAGAGCATTAGCAGATGTTACTGAAGGAAATGGATTTTTACTTCAAGGGGGTGATTGTGCCGAAAGTTTTTCAGAATTTCACGCTGATAATATTCGTGACACATTTCGCGTTATTCTACAAATGGCCGTGGTTTTAACATCTGGCGCAAATATGCCGGTGGTGAAAGTAGGACGTATGGCTGGTCAATTTGCCAAACCCCGATCCAGCCCTACCGAAACTATTGATGGTGTGGAACTTCCCAGTTATACTGGCGACATTATTAATGATATAATTTTTGATCCTGACAAGCGTCAACCCAATCCAGATCGTATGTTAAAAGCTTATTCTCAAGCAGCATCCACATTAAATTTACTCCGTGCTTTTGCTGATGGTGGATATGCAGATCTTCGCCATGTTCAATCGTGGAATATGGGCTTTGTCAAAAGTGGTCCACAGGGAGAACGGTATCGACATTTGGCAGATCAGATTCAGGAAAGTTTAAACTTCATGGAAGCTTTGGGAATCCATTCTACCAATACACCCCAACTTCGACGGGTTAAATATTTTACGAGTCATGAAGCACTTCTGCTTCCTTATGAAGAAGCGCTCACCAGAATCGATTCTACTTCAGGAAATATTTATAATACATCCGCTCATTTTGTTTGGATTGGAGATCGAACACGCTTTTTGGATAGTGCTCATGTAGAATTTTGTCGCGGGATTGAAAACCCCATGGGCATCAAATGCGGGCCATCTTTGGACCCTGATGAACTCATTAAACTTTTAGATATTTTAAATCCAAATGATGAAGCGGGGCGAATCACACTTATTACTCGATTTGGGAATGATAAAATTGGTTCATATTTACCCAATCTGATTCGCAAAATTCAAGAAGAAGGGCGAACCGTTATTTGGTCTTCAGATCCCATGCATGGAAATACCATTAAGAGTGGCAATGGAATTAAAACACGTCCATTTGATCGAATTTTAGACGAAGTTAAAAAGAATATTGAAATCCATAAATCTGAAGGAAGTCGCATGGGCGGAATCCATTTAGAAATGACAGGCCAAAATGTAACTGAATGCACGGGTGGTTCTGACGATGTAACTGAAGCTGATTTGACCGATAGGTATCGCACTCATTGCGACCCAAGACTCAATGCAAATCAAGCCATTGAACTGGCTTTTTTGATTGCGGATGAATTAAAACAAAATGGCCATTAAAGGCGAACTTACATTTCCTGGAGATAAATCTATCTCCCACAGATCACTTATGTTTGCCGCTTTGACGGATGGAGAATCGCGAATTTCAAATCTATCATCTGGAGCCGATGTGCAATCTACCCGAAAATGTCTTGAAGCGTGTGGTGTAGAAATTTGGGATGATAAAGGTGATGTAATTGTGAAAGGCGGAAAATTCTCTGATCCCACCCAACCATTGAATTGCGGGAATTCCGGCACAACAACACGCTTACTTTTAGGACTGTTAGCAGGACAAGGCATTAACGCTACATTTAATGGCGATGATTCACTTTCGACTCGTCCTATGAATCGTATTTTAGATCCACTCTCTCGAATGGGACTAAAATCAGAAAGTAACGATGGAAGATTGCCCATCACCATTCACAAAAGTGATTTGGTAGGAATCCGATATGAATCTCCGGTTGCAAGCGCTCAAGTGAAATCGGCGGTTCTGTTAGCTGGACTTGGCGCCAATGGAGAAACAACAATTACAGAGCCTACTTTGTCTCGTAACCATACAGAAAAAATGCTGTCCGGACTTGAAGCAAATATTTCTATGGATGGTTTAACGACCACAATTTCAAAATCAACATCTCCCCTTTTATCATTTAACTTATCCGTTCCCGGAGATCCATCCACTGCAGCGTTTTTCGCAACCGCTTCCGCTTTGGTCCCAAATTCAAAAATAGTGATGAACCGTGTTTTAGCTAATCCAACCAGAATCGGATTTTTCGGAATATTAGAAAAAATGGGCGCCGGAATGAATTGTTTGAATCAATGGAAAGAAGCAGGAGAACTCATAGGTGATTTGAAAATATTTCACCAGCCCTTACAAAGTATTAATATCAATGAAAACGATGTTCCTGGATTAATAGATGAACTTCCAATCATTTCCATTTTGGCTACTCAAGCCATAGGCAAAACGGAAGTCCGTGGCGCCGAAGAATTGCGGGTGAAAGAATGTGATCGCATTCACGCCGTGTGTAATAATCTAAAAAAAATGGGTGCTGATATAGAAGAATTAGACGATGGATTTATCATTAAGGGTCCGACACCTTTAAAAGGAGCGGAGATAGAAACATTTCATGATCATCGGATTGCCATGGCTTTTTCCATCGCTGGCCTTATTGCAGAAGGTGAAACAATTTTAGATTACCCTGAATGTGCTTCCATCTCCTATCCTGAATTTTATGATGTATTGGGGAGTCTAAAATAATGAAACGATTCGCAGTTATTGGAGATCCCATTGATCATAGTTTGAGCCCGGTTCTTCATCAGGAGATATATCGCCAACTTGGATTGGATGCATCTTTTGAGAAGATTCATATTAAAACCAATGAACTTCACTCATTTATGAATTCAAATGAATTGGATGGATTTAATGTAACAATTCCCCATAAGCAATCGGTCATTCCTTTTTTAGATGAGTTGGATGAGTCGGCACAAATCATTGGTGCCGTAAATTGTGTCCATAATGGAATAGGATATAATACAGATTGGATTGGTTTTCTTAAAGCGTTGGAGTTAAATAGTGTTCATTTAAATGGAAAGAATTGCGCCATTATCGGCGCCGGCGGTGCGGCACGAGCCATTGCTTATGCTTTAATCAATTCAAGTGTAAACTCCATATCTATCATAAACCGAACAATAGAAAAAGCGGACGCTTTAGTTCATTGGGTAAAACCAATTTCGAATATTCCAATTAATGTTCAATCAAAGGAATACGTTAACACTCAAACACGTGAGCACTTAATTATCAATTGCACACCTTTAGGTATGTGGCCGGATACAGAACAAATTCCAATGGAAATGGATTTAATACATGAAAATCATATTTTAGTCGATACTATTTATAATCCACTTGAAACACAATGGCTTAAATCTGGTACAGGAATAGGGGCAAAAGTCATCGGCGGGTTGGATATGTTTATCGCCCAAGGGTTAGCATCTGCAGAAATTTGGTTTGAAGATGCCCTTTTTTCAAAAATAGATTTTAATCATTGTAAATCAGTCTTGAGACAATTCCTTAATTCGTATTAAGGCAAATTCTAATTCTGACAATCCTACATTCCGGCTAAATCGTTGCACTTCCTTCCCATTAACATAAAGTAGTATTGTAGGAACTGCAAAAACTAATTGTTGCGCAGCTTCTTGCATTGATTGGGTTGTATCAATAAATTGAAATGTCCAATCTCCAATCTCTTTAAGAAGCTCTTCTACTTTCGGTTTCAAAACTTTACAAACATTACATGTTGGAGTTGAAAAATATTTAAGCTCTAAATTCGCCATTTAATCTCTTTATTGTATTATTTCGATGAATTTTCCCAGAAGTGGTTACAATAAAATTATCTAAAAAGAAAATTTCTTTCGGTTGTTCATATTTATCTAATTTTAAGAAAGAAATGTCCATCTCATCCCCTTCCACAACTAAAGCCACTATTTCTCCTAAAGTTTCATCAGCTACACCCGCGATAAAATATCGCCTATTCAAAATGACAGAAGCCAATTTTGCTTCCACCACTTCAGGAATAATCTTTATTCCACCGGAATTGATTACATTGTCAAATCGGCCCAACAATCGGAATGAATTATCAGATTCAAGTTCAATTATATCATTTGTAATCACCGGATTTGGATTGAGCCTGGGAGCATGAATCACCAAACAATCTCTACTATCCTTTTCAAAATGAACCCCGTCCAATGCTTGGAAAACATCTGATATATTCGGTCCATTTAACGATTTGATGGCTACGTGAGTCAGAGTCTCCGTCATGCCGTATGTTTCATAAACTTGGGTTGATAAAGTTTTCAATTTTTCCACTAATTGTGGATTTACCTGTCCGCCACCGACGATCAGTGTTTTTACTTTATCTAAATCGTTCAAACTATTTTCTAACTGAAATGGAACCATGGCAACAAAATCAATTTGTTCATCTATCCCATCTAATGGTTTGGATGATGGTTCCACCGCTTTCAAATCCAATCCCAATTCCAAAGCACGAATGACCATCATTTTTCCCGCTACATATTTCATGGGCATGCAGATCAATGCCGTTTTTCCTTCTTTGAGTCCAAATGTTTTTTCCGTGAGTTTTGCAGAATTCCGCATCCATTCTTTTTTCACCGAAATAGATTTGGGCTTGCCTGTGGATCCCGAAGTTTGAAGCACCATTTCTTCATGGGATGAATACCATTCTGAAACAAATTGATTCACATCATCCCAAATTTGAGATTGATCTTTTGATAATTTCCCCGATTCAACTTTGAGCGGAGATGGAATATTATTCAAAAATAATTGACCTGTCCCCAATCCCTGAAATCCGTCCGGATTCATTGTCGCTGTCCATTGCGCCAAGGCATTTAAACCAATATTGGACTCCAATGCTGATGTAATCCACCAACCTATATTTCTTTCTTTCGCCAACTCAACCCACTTTTCAGATTCAGAAAATCCACCTATCAAACTTGGTTTCAACACGACATATTGGGGTTTTACTTTATCCAACATTTCAATTCGATCTTCGTCATTGATTAATGGAATCAGTTCTTCATCCAATGCAATGGGAACAGGTGACTTTTGACATAATTTTGAAAGCAATTCCCATTGCCCAGATTTTATGGGTTGCTCAATTGAATGGAGATCAAATTCTGAAAGTTTATCTAATTTATTATAAACATCATTTTTTGAAAATGCACCATTGGCATCCACGCGAAGTTCCAATTCATCTTTGTTAAATCGGGAACGGATGGAATACAAAATCTCTAATTCTTTTTCAAAGTCCAATGCACCAATCTTCATTTTGATGCACTTCCAACCTTCAGTCAATTTCTGTTCTACCTGATGTAGCATGAAGTCTGGATCACCCATCCAAATGAGTCCATTAATTTGGATTGATTTAAAATCATCAAAATAATTTTGACCACCACCGTTAGTTAAATCTATATATGCCATTTCCAATCCACATCGAATTGAAGGAAAGTCGGTTAATTGAGATAAATCGTTTAAATAATATTGTGGATTTTCACATACTTTATCCAGTTTTGATTCAATTTGGTTGAAATCGTCTAAACTCAAGCCCGGCAACGGTGCGCATTCACCAATTCCGATTATATCATTTTGTGATAAAGTTATAATCCAGATATTTCTGGTATCCATCACCCCGCGGGATGTTCCTGCAGGCTTTTTGAAAGTCAGTGTTCTTTTGGACCAATGTGCTTTCATTAAATATTTAAAATAAATACGAAAATTAGGGTAAACAAAAATGTGCCAATGGCTTGCTTTTTCAGATAAGGATCAAATGATGCATGATCTTTTCTACTCGCTATTTCCTTCGCTGGCTTTATAAATAAAACAAATCCAAATAAGAATAACCACACTGCTTTTATATCTGGCATTAAATAAAATACAATGAACAATATTCCCATAAAATTCAACATGAAATGATATCGCTTCGCCCAGCGAATTCCCATTCTCACGACTAACGTATTTTTCCCGGACTTTGCATCCGCTTCATGATCTCGCATATTGTTTATGTTCAGAACAGCCGTTGTAAAAAAACCAATCGCTGATGCGGGAAGTAGAAGATTCCATTGAAAGGAATGGGTGTGTAAAAAATAAGAGCCCAATACTCCAAGCCATCCAAAGAAAAGAAAAACAAAAAAATCGCCCAAGCCTGCATAACCATAAGGATTTTTTCCCATGGTATATTTCACAGCGGCACCCATGGCGGTAAGTCCAAGAATGGCAAATAATCCTGCTTTTTTCAAATCCAGTCCAATGGTTCCTTCGTAGATAAGCCATACGCCAAAAATGGAACAGAGTAAGGCAATCGCCCACATGGCGTTGATCATTTCACCTTTGGTGATAAGCCCCGACTGCATGGTTCTGTCCGGTCCCACGCGATCATCATTGTCCGCACCTTTCATAAAATCGCCGTAATCATTGGCCAAGTTGGAAAGGATCTGGAGAAACAAAGTTGTCACCAACGCCAGGGTAAAAACGGTTATATTGAACTGTCCATCTGCCATAGCCAATCCGCTTCCCATTATGATACAGGAAAAAGCCAACGGTAAAGTCCGTAGTCGAAAAGCGTTAATCCAGTTTTTTATAGCCACAGAGATCACAGAGTCTATTTAATTGCTTCGGTAAGAATTATAAACATTGTCTCTGTTTGAGTTCATCAGAATTAAAATTTTATCCATACTCATTTTTTCTCTGTGCTCTCTGTGGCTCTTTAAGGAAATTTAGGATACTTTGAAAAGTCCGGCTTTCGTTTCTCCACGAAGGCATCCCTTCCTTCTTTCGCTTCATCAGATAAATAATAAAGCAGAGTAGAATTCCCCGCCAATTCCTGGATTCCAGCTTGTCCATCCAACTCCGCATTGAAAGATGATTTTAACATTCGGATAGCCAAGGGTGATTTCTCCTGAATCTTTTTCGCCCACGCAATAAATGTATCTTCCAATTCGTCCAAGGGAACCACCGTATTTACCAATCCCATGTCCAAGGCTTGTTCCGCATTATACTGATCGCATAGGAACCAAATCTCCCGCGCTTTTTTCTGTCCCACACTTCGGGCTAAATAAGATGCACCAAATCCACCATCAAACGATCCTACTTTCGGACCGGTCTGTCCAAACATGGCATTTTCCGCAGCGATGGTTAAATCGCAGACCACATGAAGCACATGTCCGCCACCAATTGACCAACCAGCCACGGCCGCAATCACCACTTTTGGAATGGATCGAATTTGTTTTTGTAAATCCAATACATTAAGTCTGGGCACTTCATCTTGCCCTACATAACCGCCATGCCCCCGAACGCCTTGATCTCCGCCACTACAAAAGGCTTTGCCACCTTCACCAGAAAAAATAATCACATCAATATTTTCATCATCACGGCAAATAGTCATGGCATCAATCATTTCCTTCACCGTTCGCGGTGTAAATGCGTTATGCTTCTCCGGACGATTGATACTGATTTTGGCAATCCCTTCAAAGAAATCAAATTTAATTTCATCGTATTCTCTGATGGTTTCCCAATTTTGTTTCCATTTCATATTATTCTCCTATTAAAAGTGTTAAAGTGTTTACGTGTTACGGTGTTCATGGCGTGAACACATGAACACTCGAACACTTATATTTTTTTAAACACTATTGTGTTAGTTTCCATATTAGTAAATATTTCCAAGATACCCGATTCCCATCCCCTAATTTCTTCCAATGATTCTGCTGATTGATAATTCAACCCAAATTCTATCGCTGTGAGTTCTGCTGTTCGTTTGTGCGGTGTGGTAAAAAGGTTCGTCAGTCCATCCTGGTTTGACGGACCCGGAATCATATTAAAAATTCCGCCACCGGAATCATTCAATACAACAATCTGTAAATTAGTTGGAAATTCGTGATTCAACCACAACCCGTTCCGGTCGTAGAAAAATGAAAGATCTCCCACAATCAATATATGTTTCCGATTGGGTTCAGCCAATGCATGACCCACAGCAGTACTCAAAACGCCATCAATACCAGACGTTCCCCGATTGCACCAAACATCAACGGATGAATCGTCAATTCCAATAAAATTAGTAATTCGCACCGGCATACTATTCCCCACATGAAGCACAGTGTTTTTGGGTAATTGCTTCAATACTTTTTGGACAGCAGAAAAATAATTGAATTCAGATTTTTCCAATTTGTCAGATAATTCTTGATCCACTTTTTTCTGCATTTCAGTTAATATAAATTGATAATCACTTTGATCGTTTGGAGATATTTTTTTCTCAATCCATTCTTTGAAAAAATGTACAGGCGTTACTTCGATTATTTTCGTCAAACTTTGAAACGGATCTCCAACGTTTCCCAACCCAATATGCCAATGATGTTTCGGTTTATATTTCCGTAAATAGAGCTTCAAATTTTTAGAAATAATGGATAGCCCAACCGTAATGATAAAATCCGGCACAATTGATTCATCGTTCGTTTTAAAAACCAAATCAGACGATTTTATTACGCCATCCACACCATGAAGATTAGAAATCACATCACCCACAATTGGAATATTTACTTTATTCAGCAATTCAACCAATTCGGAATTCGGTTCCAACTGCCCACCCAATACCAATACTTTATCCGATGAATTCATTATAGTTTCAAATTCATCCCAGATCGAATCTTCAATCTCATATTTTTTTTCTTTTGCGAATTCTGTGCCATTTGTGGCTATTTCAATTTGTTCCAACGAGTTAGGATAAAACGGCTCCCTAATTGGAATATTTAAATGCACTGGTCCCTTCGCACCATCTGATGCCAACGTCAATGCTTCTTCCCCAACGTTCACATTATTTTCATCATAAATAAAACTCCCTTTCACATGGGGCTCATACATTTTTTCTTGATGAATCGTTTGACCATCCCATTGATCGATCCATTCCGGTGGGCGGTCGGCCGTTAAAACAATTAAAGGGACATTTTGATAAAAAGCTTCTGTTACCGCTGGAGCAAAATTTTGTGCAGCTGTTCCTGATGTGCATACCAAAACAACGGGCATATCCGATTGCTGGGCAAGTCCAAGTGCGATAAACCCAGCCGAGCGTTCATCTGTAACAGAAATTGTTTCAATATCCGGATGTTTACCAAAACCAATAAGCAATGGCGCACACCGTGAACCCGGACAGACCACCGCTTTCTCTACGCCATAATCTGCACAAATACCCACCAAATCATAAATATGTTGAGTGTTTTGTAAAGCCACAGAGCTCACAAAGATTCCCTAATATTTTCAATCATCTTCTCTTTTTTCTCTGTGTACTCTGTGGCTAAATCTCCATTCATTACATCCAACAACGTCTGGCATTTCAACGCTGTCTCTTCCCACTCTTTTTCCGGTATAGAATCGTGGGTAATTCCTGCACCTGCATATAAAACTGCTCTTGTTCGTAGGATTTGCATACAACGAAGGTTTACATAAAGTCGAGACACACCATCCATATTCACCGGACCTAAATATCCGCTGTAAAATTCCCGATTCAAATGTTCATTGGCTGCAATAAATCGCAAGGCAGAATATTTTGGCATTCCGCAAACCGCCGATGTAGGATGAAGCAAATTGAGCATTACCGTTCCCAATTCGGGGAAATGAACTTTTTTCAAATCCACATCATACTCTGTTTTCAGATGAATCATATTCCCGGCACGGACAGATCGGGGTCCTGATTCTTCAAATTCCCGCAATCGAATCGTTTTGAATTGCTCAATTATATAGCGGCTCACCATTGCCTGTTCTTCTATTTCTTTCTGATTCCATGTCGCTTCAGACACATTTTTATCTAATGGAAATGATTGTGTTCCCGCAACAGATACTGTTCTAAAATGATTATTTGAAGATTCAATCAAAAGTTCTGGTGTCGCTCCCATCCACGTGCCACGATCCGGGATGGAAACTAAACTTACGAAGGCGTCGGGATATGCTTTTTCTAACCGGTTAAATTGATCAATAATATCAAAATTATCTGATAATGGTTCATCATAAGTTCTGGCAGAAACAACTTTATCAAATTCGCCTTCTTCGATGGCCTTAATTCCATTTTCTACCATTTTAATAAAGTGAGATTTTTCACCGGAAATTTCTGTATCAGGACGTGTATTCAAATGATAAGGCATTTTATTTTTTTTCTCGGTGTTTCCGTGACTTTGTGGTTTTCCCGTCTTTACTTCCCAGTTCCCATTTTCATTTGATAAAGCTAAAATATCAGACTTCAAAAATAGCGTTTCATTCCCTTCGGGGTTCATGAATGGACTAACAACAAATCCCGACTCTGTATTTTGGAGGTTAATTCTTCCTTTTGTTGAACTACCGGACAGGTCAGCAATAAAAAACATTTTTTTATCACGAGGGCATCGCCACACCGCAATCGATGCATTTTCAGCCATCGCTCCGGACCAAATTGATTTCAAATTCATTTAATTTCTCTGTGGTTCACTTTTTATCAATCACCGCCAACGTCAACCGACTCACTGCAACCATTTTTCCATCACCATTTTGTATATCAATATTCCAAACATGAATTCTTTTTCCAATTTTAATTGAAGTGGCTTTTCCGTAAACCCACCCGTCTCGGGCGCTTCGTAAATGATTACAATTAATCTCTAAACCAACCACAGTTTTTGAATCATCATTTAAAACCATACCGCCGGCAATGCTTCCTAACGTTTCAGCCAATGCAGCTGACGAGCCACCATGCAATAACCCAAAGGGTTGGACAGTTCTATGATCTACTGGCATTTTTCCCGAAACGAAATCAGATCCAAAATCAGTAATTTCAATTCCAAGCGCTTCTGCTAAAGTTTGTTTCCCAAATGCATTTATTTTTTCTAATTGTTTTGTTTTATCCACTATTTTTCTCCGATATATAAAGTGCACACCCCAAATGTTAGGGGTATTGCTTTACAGTTTTTCAACCCAATGGATTCCATGAGTGACACAAATTCTTTCCGGGTGGGGAAATTCATGATGGAATCAGCAAGATACTCATATGCTGCGGGGTTTTTCGTAAACCATTTAGCCAGCTTTGGTAATATTCCATTTAGATAAAAACCATAAGTGCTTCGCCAAAAACCCGGTTCCGGCGTTGTGAGCTCTAAAACCATAACTTGTCCACTACTAACTATAATGCGTTTCATTTCTGAAAGTGCTTTTGTTTTATCTGGAATATTCCGAATCCCAAAAGCAATGGCAGTTACATCAAAGGAATTATCTTCAAATTCAATATTTGTTGCATCTCCCCATTTGAGGTTTACACGCTCATTCAAGTTTTGAGTATCTACTTTTTTCAATCCATTATTCACCATTTCCTGGACAAAATCAACACCAACTACATTCACATTTTCATAAGTGTTGGCACAATCCAAGGCTAAATCACCTGTCCCAGTAGCCACATCTAAAAATCGGTTTGTGGAAAAGAAATTCATTTCATTAACGGTTCGTTTTCGCCACGCCACATCGCGTCTTAAAGATAGAAATCGATTTAAAAAATCATACTTGTCTGTTACTGAAGCAAAAATATCCTTCACGATTCCAATGCGTTGATCGTCATTCATATCCTTAACAGATGGATATTCGTTATCTGATTGTTTAATCATTTAAACCCTTTAGTAAATAATTCCGTTATACTATTCACCCATTCATTTCGATCTAATAGTTTCCCATTAGATAATGAATCATGGTATTCTTTTAAAAATCGGTTTAATACAGCATCTAAATAAAAAACTGCTTGGGCCTTATTTAGTGTCGAATTCAACTCTTTATGATTAATTCCATCTTGTATGATTTCGCCTAAATAGTTATTTGAAAGCAGCTGAAGTTCCGTAATTATTTTTTTTCTATTTGGCGAATCACTAGAATACACCAATCTAAAATATATTTTGGCTAATCTTGGATGGTCTGCAATGAACTGAACGCCCGAATCAATTATTTGTGTAAGTCGCTCATTAAATGGGAGTCCTATGGTTGAATCCCTTACATCTTTTAAATAGGCTTTTACTTCTCCAAGAGCTAAAGCATACACATAATCATATAGGGTGCTTTTTGTTTTAAAATAATTAAACAATGATCCTTTAGAAATACCTGCATGATTAACAACAACATTCATGGATGCCGTTTCATAATCTTTTTCAGCAAATTCAGAAATGGATGCATTCACTATTCGTGCTTGCTTTTCTATCGGTAATCTTTCAAATGGATTCATATGGATATTTCATTAAGAAAATGTAAATTGACCGGGTGGTCAAATTAAGATATTTTCTTATTTATTGATAACAAAATAATTACGAATGAGTAAATTAGTACTATGTTAAAAAAACTTACATTTCTAACTGCGGGGGAATCACACGGCCGCGGTCTTCTTGGAATATTGGATGGTATTCCCGCTTCATTAGATATTTCTGAAAATGAAATTAATATTCAACTTGCTCGTAGGCAAATGGGTCATGGTCGTGGTGGACGTATGAAAATTGAAACAGATACGGCTGAGATTTGGAGTGGAGTTCGTCACGGGAAATCGCTTGGGTCACCCATTGGAATTTTAATTCACAATAAAGATTGGGATAATTGGACAAAAAAAATGTCTGTTGAACCTATAGATGATGCAGTCAAAAAAGTTACTCTTCCTCGACCTGGCCACCCCGATCTTGCGGGAATTCAAAAATTTGGTTTTGATGATATTAGAAATGTGCTCGAACGCTCTAGTGCTCGAGAAACAACTATGCGAGTCGCATTAGGGTCTATTTGCAGAAAGCTATTGAATGAAGTAGGCGTACAGGTCGCCAGTCGCGTTACCCAAATACATGATATCAAAGATGAAACGCCTATCCCGTCCAATAATAGCCCTGAAATATTAAATAAAATTGCTGACGAATCTCCAGTTCGATGTTTAGACAAAGATGCAGAAGCTTTTATGATAAGTACCATTGATGATGCAAAAGACAATGGTGATTCAGTCGGCGGTATCTTTGAAGTGGTGGCAACGGGGCTCCCCTATGGCCTTGGATCCTACACACAATGGGATCAAAAGTTACACACTCGTATTTCTGCATTAATGATGAGTGTTAATGCTTTCAAGGGAATTGAAATTGGAAATGGTTTCGCTGGAGGAACGCAATTTGGAAGTGAAGTACATGATGAAATTGGATGGGATGGTGAAAATTTTATTCGTCATTCAAACAATGCTGGAGGCATTGAAGGAGGAATGAGCAATGCACAACCCATTATTTTAAGAATGGCGATGAAACCCATTCCAACTTTGATAAAACCACTACGATCCGTTGATATAGAGACTAAAGAAGATAGGGATGCGCATAAGGAAAGAACCGATTCTTGTGCTGTACCTGCAGCTTCCATCATTGCTGAAAGTATGCTATGCTTTGTATTGGCTGATGCGTTGCTCGAAAAATTTGGCGGTGATTCCATGGACCAATTAAAAGCGCATCTTTCCGCCACTGCAAAATACTAATGACCCTTTTATTAATTGGCATGATGGGATCAGGCAAATCCACGGTTGGTGAAATTCTCGCTGCACAACTTGGTATTCCATTTATTGATTTAGATTCAATTATTGAAAAAATGACCGGAAAATCTGTCTACACATTATTTGATCAATTTGGGGAATCCCATTTTCGTAAATTGGAATCTGAAATACTTAAAGAAAATATTAATAAAAATGCAGTCATATCTTGCGGTGGGGGAATCATATTAGGAAAAGAGAATAGAGTTTTATTGAAATCTGGAACTGTTATTTATTTAGATGCATCCATATCAGAATTAAAAAAACGACTTAAAAACGCTAATGAACGCCCATTATTAAAAAATGGAACTTTAGAAGAAAGCCTCAGGCAAATTTTGATTAAACGAGAAAAATTATATACAAAATGTGCAAATATTATCATTAATGTAAATGGGGAAATTCCCGATGATATTTCTCACAAAATAATAAGTCTATTAAATTAATGAAAACTATTAATGTAAACCTTGAAAAACGATCATATCCTATTTATGTAGAAAATGGATTAATCAAGGAAATACCGTCCATATTGAAGGATCATAATAAAGATCAAAAATGGATTATTATATCTCAACACAGATTGATGGAATTTTTCGGGTTCGAATTAATGAATCAATTAAAACAAGCTGGCTATTCTGTCGATTATATAACCGTCCCAACAGGAGAGACAGCAAAAAGTATTGTTGAGTTTAACCGTATTATTAGTCAAATGATTGAAATGAAATGTGATCGATCTACAACTATCCTTGCTCTTGGAGGCGGTGTTGTCGGTGATGCTGCGGGATTTGTTGCATCGAGTTTTATGCGAGGTATAGATTATTACCAAATCCCAACCACATTATTGGCTATGGTTGATTCATCTATTGGGGGTAAAACTGGTATTAATATTGCTGAAGGTAAAAATTTGGTTGGAGCAATTTATCAGCCAAAGGGCGTTTTTGTTGACCCAACAATATTAGAGTCACTCCCAAAAGAAGAAGTTGTGTCAGGCTTGGGTGAAATATTGAAATATGGCGCAATAAAAGATGCGACTTTCTTTTCAGCCACATCTCAACATTTGGATAATTTAGATGCGTTCCCTTTTGAAGATGCTATTGCTCGATCATGTGAAATAAAAGCCAATATTGTTTCTCAAGATGAACGTGAAGGTGGTTTACGTAGGTTACTCAATTTTGGTCATACGATTGGCCATGCACTTGAAGCTCATTTTGGTTATGGCCAAATACGACACGGTGATGCTGTATCATATGGAATGATAAGCGCGGGATGGATATCAAAAGAGTTAGGACTATTAAAGAAAGATGAATACAAAACTTTTAAACAATCAATTTTAAGATTACCTTTACCAATATTAAATAAATTTGATCCTGTTTCTTTATTACCATTTATTAAAAATGACAAAAAAACGATTTCCGGCCAATTGCATTTAGTTATTTTAAATCAAATTGGATCTGCTGACACAACTGAAAAAGTCACAGATGAACTATTGCTTAATTCCATGAAAATAATCCAATGAAATTATTAATAATCAACGGTCCAAATTTGAATTTACTCGGTTTGCGAGAACCGGAGATATATGGCAATGAAACATTATTTGATATCGAAAGTTGGCTAAACAATCAACCCGAAGTGGATGGCCACACCATCACTTGGTTTCAATCAAACCATGAAGGTGAACTCATTGAACGTATTCACGATGCCATGGGAAATGTGGATGGTATCGTTATTAATCCCGGCGCACTCACTCATTACTCCTATGCCCTTCGTGATGCCATTGTAGCTGTTAATATCCCCACAGTGGAAATTCATTTAAGTGATATTAATACGCGGGAAGAATTTAGAAAAATATCTGTCGTAAAAGATGTATGCTTAGCCCAACTATCAGGGTTAGGTAAAAAAGGATATTTAGAAGCAATTAAAAAATTAATCCATTAATGGCACTAAATAATTACATTTTAATAAATAATTGATTGACAGATAATATATTAATCTATATTTTTACTACCGAATTATGAATATCCGACGACGCCATAACCATCATCATCGACCCTTTACATTAAAAGGAAGGTCTGGCCTAGCTACATAGTTTTTTAATAAAATTTCAAAAATATAAAAGCCCCCCAGACATCTGGGGGGCTTTTTTTTTACCATAAAGGAATACGAATGAAAAGTACATTAAAAATGGGATTACCAAAAGGAAGTCTCCAAGAGACAACCTTAAAACTCTTGAAAAAAGCAGGATGGGATTTTTCCACATCCGGTCGTGCCTATAAACCTTATTGTGATGATAATGAAATTGAAGCATGGCTCATACGGGCTCAAGAAATGTCTGTATATGTTGAACAAGGCGTTTTTGACATGGGTATAACCGGCAAAGATTGGGTTGAAGAAAATGAGTCAGATGTTGTTGAAGTTTGTGAACTCATTTATGCTAAATCTTACATGAGGCCCGTTCGTTGGGTATTGGCTGTTCCTGAAGATAGCGATATTCAATCCGTTAAAGACTTGGAAGGAAAACGTATTAGTACAGAAGTTGTAAATATTACCAAAAAGTATTTGAAGGAAAATAATGTAAATGCACATGTTGAATTTTCTTGGGGTGCGACTGAGGTTAAACCGGGAATTCTTGTAGATGCTATAGTAGAAGTGACTGAAACAGGCTCTTCATTAAAAGCAAATAATCTTCGTATTGCTGATACCATTATGGAATCAAGCACGCGATTAGTAGCAAATATGGACGCATATACAGATCCATGGAAAAAGAAAAAAATAGATAATATTGCAATGTTACTCCAAAGTAGTATAAACGCGACTGCCCGGGTTGGGCTTAAAATGAATGTAAGTACGGATCAATTAGAATCACTTGTTTCAGTCCTCCCTGCCATGAAAAAACCAACTATAAGTCAACTGACTAATGGATCCGGGTCAGCTGTTGAAATAATTGTTGAAGAAAAAATCGTAAGGGATTTTATACCACTTCTTATTGAAAATGGCGCAACTGATATAATCGAATATCCATTAAATAAAGTTATCATATAATGTTAAGGTCTTTCCACCACAAATCTGAATTATTAAATACTATTTCGGTTCAGCATGAATCGTCCATGGAAAATTTGCAACTAGTGGAAGAAATAATTTCATCTGTTCGTGATCACGGTGATGAGGCCTTAATTGAATTTTCACAAAAATTTGATCGCATATTACTAGATGATATAAAAGTAAATATACCTTCTATAAAAATAGAGGAATCTGCATTAAAAAGTGCAATTCAACAGTCTTCAGAGAATATTAAAGCATTTCATCGGAAACAAATGCCGAAGCCAATTGACCATCTACAAGAAGATGGTACGAATGTTTCTTTAAAATGGCGTTCAATTAAAAAAGTGGGCGTATATATCCCTGGAGGAAATTATCCATTATTGTCAACGGTATTAATGAATGTAATACCTGCGCAGGTTGCTGGTGTTGAAAAAATTATTGTTTGTACGCCACCTCAATCTAACGGAGAAATTGATCCTTTAATATTAGCTGTTTGTCAATATCTTGGCATTCAAGATATTTATTGTATTGGTGGGGCACAAGCTATAGCGGCATTGGCCTACGGTACGGAAACAATTCCAAAAGTGAATAAAATTGTTGGCCCAGGGAATCGATATGTTGCTGCAGCTAAACAATATGTGTCAAATCGAGTGGGTATTGATATGGTTGCTGGCCCAACTGAACTTGTTGTTATTGCAGATAAATCAGCTAACCCTACATTTATTGCTTCAGATCTTATTTCTCAAGCGGAACATGATAAGGATGCTTTTACATTTTTATTATCCACAGATAAAAATATCATTGAAAACACTAAATCTGAAATTTTTCGATTGTTGAAAACTCTAAAAACGAAAAATACTGCAACAGAATCATTCATAAATAATGGTTTTGCATTTTTGGCTGATTCCTTAGCTGAATGTATCAAAATATCGAATCAAATTGCCCCCGAACACCTTTCAATTCAAACAGTTGATAGTGATACCCTTTCAGATAAATGCATTGCTGGAGCCATTTTCATAGGAGAGAAAACTCCTGTGGCTTGGGGAGATTATTGGGCAGGTCCAAACCATACTTTACCCACATCTGGGACGGCTCAATATCGTGGTTTATTAAATGTATTAGACTTTCTTGTTCCATACTCAGTTACAACAGCTAATAACAATCAACAAAGTATTCAAGCAATTAGTACAATGGCGGAAGCGGAAGGATTAATGGGGCATGCACTTTCTGCCAATCTTCGAATAGGAGATAAATCATGATCAATAATTGGATTCAAAAGGATGTGCTTAATCAACCTTCCTACAAAGTAAAAACAACTCCATTTAAGATTAAACTAAACCAAAACGAATCCCCTTGGGATTGGCCAATTGAAATTAAAAAGGTCATTGGAGAATCTATTCTAGAAAGTAATTGGAACAGATATCCTGATTTGATCCCTAAGGAATTAAAAAAGAAAATTGGTGAATTAAATAATATTGATAAAAAAGGTGTCGTAATTGGTAAAGGGTCTAATGAAATTTTACAAGCACTATTTACGGCTTGTATTCGTTCAAGTGAACCTGTTGTAACGCTTTCTCCAACCTTTGCTGTTTATAAAATGTTGGCTGAACAAAAAGGCGCACAATTTCTTGAATCAAAACTTGATTTTAATTTTGAAATCAACCTGTCAGATTTATTATCAAAATCAAAACAAGCAAAATTGACTATTATTTGTAACCCAAATTCTCCAACTGGAACTTTGCTTTCAATTAACATTATTGAAAAAATAATTCAAAATACATCTGGGTTAGTCATCATTGACGAAGCATATGTAGATTTTTCAAATTGTTCATCTGTTGGATTGTTATCATCTTATGGGAACCTAATTGTAACACGTACCTTTTCAAAAGCTTTTGCCATGGCTGGTTTTAGGATTGGATATGGTTTAATGAGCGGGGTTTTAGCATCTGAAATTCAAAAATGTCTTCTCCCTTTTAATGTGGATATGCCATCATTGGTTGCATTAAATACTTTGTTAGACCACTCAAATATTGTTGCTGAAAGGGCAAAATATATTTGCGAAGAAAGAAATCGAATGGTAAATGAATTAAATACTATTCCAGGTATGGATGCAATACGGTCCCAATCCAATTTCTTTTTGATATCAACAATGTATTCACCTGAATACGTATTTAATTATTTAGCAAAGAATGGAATATTGATCAGGAATGTATCATCCTATAACGGTTTAGAGAAATATAATAGGATTACTGTGGGTACCCCCGATGAGAATAATGCACTTATAAAGATTTTAAAGGAAATGTTTTGAATTACGACGCATTTATATTTGACGTTGATGGTGTATTGATAGATACTAGTCAATCGTTTAGTTCTGCTGTATTGAATGCAATTGAACAAATGACCCATTCATCAATATTTCAAATGAACCATTATAATTCATTAAAAGAACTATCTGGGTTTAATAACGATTGGGATGTTGCAATTGCTGGCGCAGCTTGGATAAAATATTACCCTGAAACTTCTTTTGGCTCCTTTCTTGAAATGGCAACTGAAGCCATTTCTGAATTACCAAACTCATTTATTAAAACAATATCTCGATTGGCAATGGAGTCATATGGTGGAAATACAGCCTGTGAGCAGCTATATGGATTTAAACCTTCTTCTATTCAAATAGATGGAATGTGGAAGAATGAAAAACCGCATTTAAAAAGAAAAGATATTGAAACGATTTTACCCATATCTGGAATTGTAACAGGGCGAAATAAAACTGAAATGAAATTAGGATTTAAAATACTCGGTTGGGAATTGCCAGATTCACGTGTTGCCATCTCTGATAATCCAAAATTAGATAAACCTAATCCCGAGAAGCTATTAAATATGGTTAGCAAAATGAGCTGTCAATCACCCATCTATTTTGGCGATTCAATTGATGATTATTTACTCGTAAAAAACTTTAATGAGCAATCAAAAACGCATATGGAGTTTTGTTGTGTTGGGGAAAACAACCAAATCCCAGTGTGGAATTATAAGGTTAAAACCATTATGGACTTCTTCAAAACAGATGGAGCCAATTCATGACAAATATTTCGCGTAAAACAAAAGAGACTGACATTCAACTTTCCTTAAATATTAGGGGGACCAAAGAAATATCCGTAGATACCGGAATAGGCTTTTTTGACCATATGCTTACAGCTTTAGCTTTTTGGGGTAATTGGGACTTAAACCTTAAATGCAAGGGCGATCTCTATATTGACACTCACCATACTGTTGAAGACATTGGCCTTTCTTTGGGAAAAGCATTCTTTAAAGAGTGGTATAAAAATAAAAATATTGAAAGAATCGCTTATGCCTTCTGTCCTTTAGATGAAGCGCTAACTCGTATCGTTGTGGATGTTTGCAATCGTCCATATAATACATTCGAAGCAAAATTCAATGTTGAAAAAGTCGGAAACTTTGAAACGACAATGACAGAACATTTTTTCCATTCTTTTGCACAAGAAGCGCGAATTACTCAACATATTCATATGCTCCACGGAAAGAATGCACACCATATTATTGAAACAATGTTTAAAGGACTTGGACTTGCTTTAAAACGGGCCTGTACGATTACAGGAGATAAAACTCAATCAACAAAAGGTGTTTTATGATTGGCGTTATTCAATATGGAATGGGAAACATTGGATCCGTTAAAAATGCTTTAGATCATTTAGGAATCCCAAATATAGTTACCGCTGATAAAAACCAACTATCATCCTGTGAAAGATTGATTTTACCTGGTGTTGGTGCCTTTGAGCCTGCAATGAATATTTTGACCGATTTGAAATTTGACGTATTTATTAAAGAATGGGCATTAAACGAGAAGCCTATTTTAGGAATCTGTTTAGGTATGCAGCTTTTATTAACGAGTAGCAAAGAAAATGGAACCACCAATGGACTCAATCTGATTCCTGGACAAGTAATGCCAATAAAGAATGCCCATCGTAAAATACATATCGGTTGGAATAAAGTTGAACCAACAATAGAAAATGCCATTATCCCTAAATCTGGATTTGCATATTTTGTTCATTCATATGCGTGCCAACCAGAAAATAAATTGAACGTTATTGCAGAAACTAAGTACGGGAATTCTTTTCCATCCGCCATTCAAAAGAGGAATGTAACCGGTGTTCAGTTTCATCCTGAAAAATCCCAAGATTTTGGTTTAAATATTTTAAGGAATTTTGCATATGCTTCCGTTTAAAATAATTCCAGCTATCGATTTAATTGATGGTAAATGCGTCCGGCTCATTCAAGGGAATTATGCTCAAAAAACTATTTATAATGATGACCCAAAATCGATTGCAAAACAATTTTTAGACGTAGGTTTTGACTTAGTTCATGTTGTGGACTTGGATGGTGCTAGGGATGGAGAACCAAAAAATCTACAATCTATTGAAGAGATTGCATCATGTGGCATCGCCGTAGAACTTGGTGGAGGGCTTCGGACTTTAGATCATCTTACATCTGCAGTTAATGCAGGTGCTCAAGATTTGATTCTTGGGACAAAATTATTAAACATTGGACCAGTTATAGATGAATGGATAACGAAGTTTCCTGATAGATTAGTTGCAGGAATTGATGCTAAAAATGGATTTGTTGCTGTTGAAGGTTGGGAAGAAACATCTTCTGTTTCTGCAGTCGATCTAATCAAACGCCTGGGGGAAAAGGGGTTTATTCGGACAATTTATACGGATATTCAACGAGATGGTATGTTGACAGGACCAAACTTAGAACAATTAGAATTATTCTCTCAACAATCTCCAATCCCTACCATTGCATCAGGTGGTGTTGGCTCCATATTGGATATTCATAATATTAAATCCATGTTTAATAAAAATGTAAGTGGTGTCATTTTAGGTAAAGCAATTTATGATGGGAAAATCACTTTGGATGAGTTAATCAAATGTTAGCCAAACGTATAATTCCATGTTTAGATGTAAAAGATGGTGAAGTTGTAAAAGGTGTAAATTTTCTAAATCTAAGATCAGAAGGCGATCCAATCGAGTTAGCGAAAAAATATAGTAAACAAGGTGCTGATGAATTAGTATTTTTAGATATTACTGCTACACTAGAATCCAGAAACAATGTTGTAGACTTAGTTCGAAAAGTTGCAAAAAATGTATTTATACCATTTACCGTTGGCGGTGGCGTTAGATCTGTAAAAGATATTTCAAAATTATTAAGTGCTGGTGCGGATAAAGTATCCATTAATTCTGCTGCATTAAAAAACCCTAAATTGCTCAATGATGCTTCCAATCGGTTTGGTTCTCAATGTATTGTTTTAGCCGTAGATGTAAAGCGAACTGAAGGATCTTGGAATGTTTATTCTCATGGTGGAAGCAAGTCTATAAACATCAATGCTATCGACTGGATTAAAGAAGCAGAAGATCGTGGTGTAGGTGAAATATTACTTACAAGTATGGATGCGGATGGTACGCAGGCTGGTGTTGATTTGGAAATAACAAAATTAATTAGCGACATGGTTTCAATCCCAGTTATTGCATCGGGTGGGATTGGAAAATTGGACCATTTTAAAGATGCATTTATCATTGGGGAGGCAGATGCGGTTCTTGCTGCTTCTGTTTTTCATAGAGATATATTTCCCGTACAAACAGTAAAAAAATACTTATTAAAAAACGGTATACAAGCCCGGTAAAAAAAGGAAAATAATGAAAGAAAAAGAAGAAGGTCTAAATCTCAATTTAGATTTTACAAAATTAAAACAGATTGCATCAATTGATGAAGATGTCATCCCTGTGGCTGTGCAAAATGCAGAGACAAATGAACTCATTATTGTGGCATATGCAAATAAGGTGGCGGTGGAATATACATTGAAAAAAAAGGTCGCAGCTTTTTGGAGTACATCTCGAAATGAGCTTTGGGTGAAAGGTGCCACATCTGGAGACACATTAGAGTTAGTGGATGTGCGAGTAAATTGTGACCAAAATTCTTTGGTATATCGAGTGGTTCCCAAAAAAGCAAATGCCTGTCATACAAATAGGCCAACCTGTTATTATAGAAAAATTAAATCAAATCGAATGGAGTTTATTAATGAGTAAAAAAGTAGTTCTCGCTTATAGTGGCGGATTAGATACATCCATAATTTTAAAATGGTTAGCAAATCAAGGATACGAAGTTATATGTTTCGTTGGAAACGTGGGCCAAAAAGAAGATTTTGAAGCAGTAGAAAAAAAGGCGTTTGATACAGGTGCATCAAAGGTTTACACTGAAGATTTACGGAAAGAATTTGTTACCGATTATATTTTCCCTGCTCTTAAAGGGAATGCACTTTATGAAGGGCAATATTTATTAGGTACTTCATTAGCTCGACCTATTTTGGCAAAAAAACAAATTGAAATTGCAAAAATTGAAGGTGCTGAATATGTGTCCCATGGCTCCACCGGAAAAGGGAATGACCAAGTACGATTTGAATTAGGGTATTATGCATTGAACCCTGATATTAAAGTAATTGCTCCCTGGAAGGACCCAGGTTTTTTAGCAGAATTTAAAGGCCGGACTGATATGATTAATTATGCGAAAAAATATGATATTGAAATCACTGCATCCAAAAAACGTCCTTATAGCGAAGATGAAAATTTGATGCACATTAGCCATGAAGCTGGCATTCTTGAAGACCCATCTAAACGCCCAGACGATGATGTGTTTACCATTTCAAATACATTAAAAAATGCGCCTGATTCAGAAACGCTCATTGAAATCGAATTTGAAAATGGTATTCCCATTTGTGTAAAAAATATGGATGATGGCACCGAAAAAACAGATTCATTAGAGTTGTTTAATTATTTGAATGAATTGGGCGGAAAAAATGGTATTGGTCAATTAGACATGGTTGAGAATAGGTTCATCGGAATCAAATCTCGTGGAATTTATGAAACACCTGGCGGAGCCATTTTATGGTTGGCTCATCGGGACTTAGAAGGTATTGCGATGGATAAGGAAGTGATGCACATAAGAGATATGCTCATCCCAAAGTTTGCAGAATTGATATATAACGGATTTTGGTTTTCTCCAGAAATGGATTTCATTATGGCAGCATTTAACAAGAGTCAGGAAGCGATTAATGGAAAAGTCAAAATTGCTTTGTATAAAGGGAATATAATCCCAGCAGGAAGGGAATCAGCAACTTCCTTATATGACCAAGATTTATCCAGTATGGAAATTGAAGGTGGATTTAATGCTATAGATTCACAGGGGTTTATTAATATTAATGCTATTCGACTAAAGGCGCATCATTTGGTGCTCCATAAGAATAAGCCGTATAAATGGCGGAAAGATAATTCATGAAAAAACTGTGGGATAAAGGGTATGACTTAAATAAAACGATTGAATCCTTTACTGTAGGAAACGACCCATTCTTAGATAAACAGTTGGTTTATTATGATTGTATTGGTTCTATTGCTCACGCGAAAATGTTGGGTAAAATGGATTTATTAACAGACACAGAAGTAACTGATTTAGTACGAGAATTAAATCACATTATAGACCTTGATAAAAAGGGTCAATTTTCAATTGTACAAGAACAAGAAGATTGCCATACAGCTATTGAAATGTTTTTAACTAAGTCATTAGGTGATGTAGGTAAGAAAATTCACACAGCCCGCTCCAGAAATGACCAAGTATTATCGGCGTTGCGTTTGTTTTACAAGGACCAAATAAATAATTTGGAAAAGCAAATACAAGATTTGAAAATAGCCATTTCATCTTTTATTGAAAAATTTGGAATAATCCAATTCCCGGGATATACACATATGCAAAAAGCGATGCCATCTTCATTTCAAATGTGGGGTGGAGCATTTTCTGATTCCATGGAAGATAATCTTATTTTATTGAATGCCATTAAAAATTTGGTTAATCAATCTCCTTTAGGAACCGCTGCTGGTTATGGTGTTCCTTTGGATATTGATCGAGAATATTCTGCAAATGAGTTAGGGTTTGCTCGCGTACAAGAAAATCCAATTTACACACAACATAGTCGCGGGAAATTTGAAATTTCTATTTTGCATGTATTAGCCCAAATCATGTTTGACTTGAATAAAATTGCTTCTGATCTAATATTATTTAGTATGTCTGAATTTGGCTACGTGGAATTACCGGACGAATTTTGCACCGGGAGTTCCATCATGCCCCAAAAGAAAAACCCAGATGTACTCGAGTTACTCCGAGCTAAATATCACGTAGTATCTTCATATGAGTTTCAGATTTCAAGAATTTCATCGGATCTTATTTCAGGTTATAACAGAGACATCCAACTTACAAAAGAACCCGTACTGAATGGGTTTTCAACTACATCAGATAGTTTGGATATTGCTATATTACTTTTTCATAATTTAAACGTGAATGAACAAAAATGCACCTGCGCTATGACAGATGAATTATTCGCAACAGAAAAAGTGTATGAATTAGTTAAACAAGGTTTGCCTTTTCGTGATGCGTATTTGAAAATAGCAAAATCGATCAATAAATCATGAAGCGTAAAATTCCAAAATTAAAACGAATTGTTGTAAAGATTGGTAGTTCAAGTTTGTGTCATGAAAATGGACAGATAGATCCTAAGCGAATTGAAACTATCGTAAATGAAGTTTCGTATCTTTTTAAAATAGGGATTCAAGTGGTACTTGTTTCCAGCGGAGCCGTGGCAGCCGGGAAACATTTATTAAATGAGAGTGGTACTTCAATCGAGAATAAGCAAGCAGCTGCAGCCATAGGCCAACCTGTTCTATTAGGAACATTTCAACAATTTTTTAAAAATCATGATTTAACCATTGCTCAAGTTCTACTGACTCATGATGATTTACACAATCGGGCTAGATACTTAAGTGCCAGAAATACATTGGATAATTTATTAGACCATAAAATAATTCCCATTGTTAACGAAAATGATACAGTCAGTACGGAAGAAATACAATTCAGTGACAATGATTTCCTAGGAGCTTTATGCACTAATTTAGTTAATGCAGACTTATTTATAATTTTATCTAACATTGATGGAATTGGCAAACAAGATCCAATGGTTAATCCTGATACTGATATTTATAATACTTTAAGTATTGAAGAAGTTGAGCAACTGAAAAAAGTGTTCCCAAAAAATATACTGAACCAATTGAGTCGTGGCGGTATTTTTACAAAATTAGAAGCACCCATTATGGCCGCCCAATATGGAGTTCCTACTATAATTGCGAATAGTCATTCGGAATCAATTTTAAAAAGAATAATTAATAATGAAAATATCGGCACCTTAATTTTACCAATAGAGTCTAAATTAAATTCTAAAAAAGCTTTTATAGCACATGCATTAAAACCAAAAGCAAAATTGATTATTGATTCTGGTGCAGCAGATGCAATACAAGTTAAAAAAGCAAGTTTATTACCATCTGGTATAATAAAAACAGAAGGGTCATTTTCACGAGGTGATGGTGTAGTATGTCTATTGCCTGATGGGCAAGTAATTGCTCGAGGAATTGTAGAATATGACCAAGATGAAATAAATCTTATTCTTGGAAAACAATCATCTGAAATTGAATTTATTTTAGGATTTAAACATCATCGGGGAATTATTCATCGCGATAATATGGTTATCATAAAGGAGAAATAAAATGAGTATAAAGGAAATTGGTCGTAGAATAAAGTTAGCAAGCCGTATCTTGCCGACCATAACAACAAGACAAAAACAGACGGTATTAATAGAGTTGGCTGAAGCGATTCTTGCCAATAAAATATCTATAAAATCCGCCAATGAAATTGATTTAGTTGGCGCAGAAAAAAAGGGGTTGTCTCAAGCTATGATTGATCGGTTGCGATTAACCGATGAGCGAATATCGACCATGGCAGAGAGCGTAAAAGAAGTGGCTGGACTCAAAGACCCGGTGGGTGAGATTGCTGAAAATTATAAAAGGCCTAACGGGTTACGGGTGGAAAGACGGCGTATTCCTTTGGGCGTGATTGGCGTTATTTATGAATCTCGACCCAATGTAACCATTGAAGCGGCAACTCTTTGTTTTTTTGCTGGAAATGGTCTTTTGCTCCGTGGCGGTTCAGAAGCATTCCATTCGAATATGGAACTTGTCCGAATAATGAAATCCGTTTTGAAAAACCATAACCTTGAAGATGTTGTTGATATTGTTCCTTCTACCGATAGAGCAAATGTAGATATAATGGCGAAAATGAATGATGAATTAGATGTAATTATCCCAAGAGGTGGAGAAGGACTGATTCGCCATATTTATTCAGTCGCTACGGTTCCAGTTATCGCCCATTATAAAGGGAATTGTCATTTATTTATAGATGAAACGGCCAATATTGAAAAAGCTATTTCCATTGTTATGAATGGTAAAGTACAGCGACCTGGAGTATGTAATGCGTTGGAAACATTGCTCGTGCATGAAAAAGTGACTGATTCATTTTTACCAACCATGATTAACGAACTTCTATCTGCGAGTGTAGAAATTCGTGGTTGCGAAATAACACAGAAATTTTCGGACGAAATTAAATTGGCAACAGATAAAGATTATGATACTGAATTTCTTGATTTAATTTTGGCTATAAAAGTAGTTGACTCTTTGGACAAGGCCATTAATCATATTCATAATTTTACCAGCGACCACACTGAAGCCATTGTGAGTGAAGATCAAATTTTTATTAATAAATTTATTCAATCTTTGGATAGTTCAGCCATTATAGTAAATGCTTCTACTCGATTTAATGATGGGGGTGAATTGGGTTTGGGGGCCGAAATCGGAATTAGTACTACAAAATTACATTCATTTGGGCCAATGGGTTTACGTGAATTAACGACAACAAAATTTGTCGTAATTGGTGAAGGACAGGTTAGAAGTTAAATAAAGGGTTCGCCTTAATCACGGCGATCAGTTGTATCTCTTCGAATATTAAATCGACGATCTTTGTGTCCTCGGTTTTCTTTTACTCTTTTCTCCGTAATGCCTTTAGAGACAGATGATTCTCTCCGATCAGACTCACGCTGTTCGTTACGTCGACGATCATTACCTCGACGATCTTCTTTTCGATTATTATTCATTTACTTTCCCTAGGCAAAGTAATAACCCCGGAAAAACCGGGGCTATCAAGTGCATTTTATTCGCGTGAAAGGCGATTAGCTTTTAAAATCAACAAATAATGTTGAATCAGTTTTTACTAAGCTGACTTTATCTGTCATTCCCAAAACGCTAACTGATTCTTCAACCATTGCCATTTCATTTTCATGAATAAATTCATCAGCGCGAGCGATGTAGGCTAAGTTTTTAACTAATTTAAATCGATCTTCGTCTGTAGTAAGTAATGATTTTAAAGCAGTTAATGATTCAGTATACTGAGCAGAACGTGCGCTTTCACTTCCTAGTTCAATAAACTTATCAATGACGGCAGCTTCTATAGCATTATAATCATCGTCGGATAAATCCGGCGCCATTACTTTAACATTTCCTCGCATTGCTTCTTTTTCCGAATCGTCTACTTCTCCATCTGCTAGATATGACACACACACAAACGCGTAGACCAAATCATGATTTTGACTCCAATTTCCCATGACTTTCCCTTATATTCATCTTTGCCGCAATTTTATCGAAAATAATAGGCGGGTTTGCGACGTACACCCACACTAAAATTCATGAAAACTTACTCTGTGTTTTATAGAAGGTCAAGATTTCTCCTAAAACTTTATAAAAATATTTCTTCTGATAATTACGATGGATTGTTGCTTCAATCTTCAGTCTATCGTAGTTTTTATTTTATATTCTATCGATAGAATAAAAAACCATGAACAAATATATCATCAAAAATAAAATAACTCACAAACTACCAGCGAATCCTGAAAATTATAGTTTTATCATTTTTTGCTAATAAAAGATCATAAATATGAAAAAATTTTACACAGCCCTCGTCAAATTCAACAGCCTGCAATTTAAATATAGAACTTTTATTTCTTTTATCATTGTCCTTGTGGGCGTACTCATATCCGATTTCATTTTCCATAATAATTTCCCATCAATGGTTAATTTTTTTGAGAATCAACTAAATATCTCATTAGCTGACCATGAAAATATTGATTTAGGTTTTGCGCCAGAAATTTGGGGCGGTGTACTGGCCATGGTATTGGGGACATTAATTATTGTAGTAGCTATTGCAGCTGAATCATCTCCAAAACTTATGGACCTTTTTGTGAAAGATTGGCTGAGCTTGAACTACGTTTGGTTTTTAATCATTGCATCACTCCACGCCATTGTAATAATGTTTTATGTTTCCCCATTAAATCGGGTTTCTAGTGTTGTTCTTAATACCTATGTTTATCTTTTCTTAGCATCTCTCTTTACACTACCCTACATTTTTTATATTTTACTTTATTCTAAAACCAGCAATGTTGTAATTACTATTTCTGGAATTATTAAATCATTTATTACTAATTTAAAAAAACCATCCATTCAATCTGCCATGGATAATAACGTTGATGTGGTGGAAGAGTATCAAAAGGAAATTATGGGTTCCTTAGATCAATTAGATGATCTTCTCGCATTTACAGAATTCAAAGAGACGCAAACGGAAATTATTCGCGAAATCAGTACAGTCATCCAATCCTATATTTGCGAGAAACCAAAATTCAATCCTCACTTCTTTAAGTTAACATCAACCATAAGAGCGAATGCGACATTTAGGACTTATACTGAATTGCAATATAAGGAGATGGCAGATACTTCTACCTTTTATGAAATAAAAGTCTTTCGGTTACTCGGGAATTCTTACATTAAAATGATTGAAAATGACCGGTTTGATATTGCTTCTCTCATCCCGGCAGAACTTGTGGACATTGGTAAAACATGTATTCGCGTTGAAGATAATACTATAATGGATAACGTAAATATTCGATTTAATACTTTATTTCGGTTTGCAATTAAACATGCCTATAAAAATAATGAACCTAGAAACTTGTACAATTTAGCTTTTCATTACTCAAATATGATTCAAGAGTATATAAAAGCCGATCGGGTAGATATGGCCAAATATTGTTATGATAAATTCAAATTTTACGCAAACGATATATATAAGAATGCTGAATCAAATCCATCTTTATATTTTATTGTAGATACTCTAACGTTTGAATTAAGAAAATGCCAAGTACTTATCCATGAAAAAGGGTGGAATGATGAGGATCAATTAGCCTTGCTTAATTTAATATTACAGTTGGACAAACCGCCTGGATATTTAAAGGACAGTGTTGATAAAGGGATTTTGGGTGGAAATAATGGCACACGACGTATTCAAATTGGACTTGCCTTATTTTATTTATCTGTTGGGAAAAAAGAATATGCTGAAACAATTGCACAAGATTATTTAGATGATTTAGCTTATTTTGATGAAAAAACATTCAAACAAAATGCAAATACTCAATGTTTCCTATTGTCAATTTTTGGGCCCACGTTTTGGGAAGATACGGATCGCGGTAATCTGAATATTTATTTTGCACCAGAGAAAGATCAACTTGAGCCGTTCAAAGAATTATTATTTGGCTTAATGGATAAGCGTATTGAAGCTTTGGAACGCGACGCACAATTTTTATCGTTGGAAGTTGATAAGTTGATGCAAAAACGCCTCAAGCAAGATGGTTATCTAAATGAAGCAGATAAAGAACGATTGGAAGATTTACAAAGGAAAATATCCGCTAGAGAAAAATCAGAAGATGACCAACTATTAGAATGGACAGTAAATCATGACATTCTTTATTCACTTTTGTGTATTTCCTTTTTTGCCGATCAAGAAATTGATGAATCAGAAAAAAATGCTATATATGTGAGTTTTGGGAAATTTGTAAAAGGAATCACAAGTGACAGTTTTAACGTTGACTTTGGAATGGCTACCAAAAAATTTATCGATCTAATAAATGAAGAATCCCGGCAGAAACAATATGAAGATTCATTAATGAATATTAAGAATTCATATGGCGATGATACAGATCATTTAACGCAACTTCTAAATGCATATATCGATATTGCCAATGCCGATGATTTTATTCATGAAAATGAAGTTATTCTTATACAAAATGCTGCAACAATTTGGGAATTAGACGTTCGAATCAATAAACCTCAATCCGGAGAAAAACTAGCGATTATAAACAGTTAACGAGTTAGGGCAAAAAAGAAAGCTTGTGTAAGGTTACCAATATCTTGACTCGCTGTAGCTAGATTTTCAACAGCCGCTTTAGCAACCTCATAATAGACAGGTCCGCCAATAGACGGATTTTCGTCCACAAGTTTAGTAAAATCTTCAAGTTTTAAGATACCATATTTTAATGGGGTTGTTGCATGTACGTGAGCTGTTCGGATGGCATCGTCCAGAACCAATGAAAATTCTCCAATTCCAAAGGCTGGGACTTGTACAACAAAAACCGTAGCCTCTGTTAAGGGCTCAGCTGAAGGTGGCGGGTCTGTTGTTTCAAGACGAATAATGGATTTTCTTGACATAGTGAAACCACTCGGTGCTTTAACCATAATATTTTTCGATACTTCTACTTGGCCCTGGAATACTAATAACATGGTATCCCCCGTATCACCTTCTTTAAATAATCGCTCTTTAGGTTTACATTCTTTTAAAGTGACTTGCTCAGCAATCTTAGCACACATTTCTTCTGACAATTTTGAGAAATGATTTATTTTTTTGATTTGTTCGGGTGTTGGATTCATAAATTAACTCAATACTAAAGCTTGATGTTTGGCATCTACAACATAATCATCTGCGGGATTTATTTCTACAATAATATGTTCATCGCTTGTAAGGTTAATCCCGGCACTATCAAGCTGTTCCTTAATCATATCTCTAATGAGAGGGCTACCACTTTCTCCCATCTGATCTTCTAAACTAAAACCGGATTTCCGAATTGCATACCCTATTAATAATTGCTTATGCTTGAATTTATAATAGGCTGATATTTTATTATGAGCAAGACCAACTAAGCCCTTCGGTATAGTTGCAACACTAATGCCTTTATTGTCCGCTTCTTCATTTATCAGTTCATCTAAAAGTTGAGGAACACCTGGGTCCGTAATGTGTCTCGCCAAAAGATGAGGAACATGGTTATCAGTAAATACGATTTCATTAACATTCGCTCTTTGAAGGTGAGATATATTTTCGCCATTAAAGACATGAGCAACAACTTGAACACTTTCAGATATCGCCTTTGCCGTTAATGTTGTTAAAACTGTCTTATCTTCGTCAGGTTCCTCGTTTGGAAGGAGTCCAGAATTATCAGGGACTATTATAAACATACCTGCCTGTTCAAGAAATGCTTTTCTTAGGACCGCCTCCTGTGTGAAATTTTCAGATAAATGTGTTACATCCAAACGCTGAAAGCCAGATATAGCACGCTTTATTATTTCCTGTTCTGTTTCATTCACCAATATTACAATTGGGTTTGCTTCCCTATTTTCGTCAAGTAACTTTAATACGGGAGGCACAAATTGGTTCCACCCCGCAATAATTAAATGACCATTAAATTTAGTTTCATCCAATTTTTCATCTCCTTTTAATCTTTCAGCAACCAAAACGGAAGCCACTGCCCCACCAAGTAACGTCACAATACCAAAATCTAATAACATAATAATAATGGCCAAAAATTTCCCAAAGTGTGTCACCGGACTTACGTCTCCATAACCAACCGTTGTAAATGTAACAACAGACCACCAGAATGTATTATAAAATGTATCAGAAAAAGTGGGATCATCTGTCCCAATATGGCCACTTACAGATTCTTTAAATGTATCATATTCAACAATAGTCAATGCCGTTGAAGAAATAAAGAGCATAATAATTGCCCATAATGCATATCTAAATAAATCATTATTTACATAGGCACTTTTTAGATATAAGGGTATAGATGCTAATTTGCTAATATGTTTTTCCTGAAGATGTTCTTCAGGAAGTTCATCATCAAATGGTTCGACAGCTTCAATCTCAGTTAATTCATTTAACTGATCAAACATATCTTTATTTGCTTTCAGCAAATCATCAATCGGTTTATCGTATTCTTTTTCTACCATCTTGGTTTTTTGGCTCTGGCTGACAAAATTGTTATAAGATTTAGTTTAAAATACTATAGAATTATTAATCAATAAGCAAACAGGATTTTTATATTTATTTAGTGATATTCTTGAATGGATTTTACAACAATTTTCCGCTTGGAGCGTATGGCGCGAACGGCTGCTTCAGCCCCCGATAATGTTGTAATTGCCATTATACCTTTTTGTATGCAAGAGCGCCCAATGGCTTCTTCGTCATATCGAGATTGAGCCCCTAGAGGCGTATTAATAACCAAGTTGATTTCCCCGTTTTTAATCCCATCTACAACATTCGGTCGCCCCTCACCCACCTTAAAAATTGGATCAGAAGGAATTCCATTTCGTTTTAACTCACGAGCGGTACCTGATGTTGCAACAATATCAAATCCAAATTCATGCAAATCTCTAACTAAAGGAATTGCAGCCATTTTATCTTGATCATTTACTGAAATGAAAATTCGACCCATTTCAGGAATCTTGTTCCCCGCACTAATTGTTGCTCTTCTAAAAGATCCGCCAAAGGTTGTTGATATACCCATCACCTCACCAGTGGATTTCATTTCGGGACTTAAAAAAATGGACTCTTCAGGAAATTTATTAAATGGAAGAACCGCTTCTTTGACTGCAATATGGTTTAGCTCATCCCAAAGATTCAAGTCCATGTTTATTAATTTTTCTCCGACCGTTAATTTTGCTGCAATTCGAGCCAAAGGAATATTTGTTGCTTTACTCACAAATGGTACCGTTCGACTTGCTCTTGGATTTACCTCCAATACATAAACTTTTTTATCCTTGAAAGCAAATTGAAGATTAATTAATCCAATCACTCCTAACTCTATAGAAAGAGATTTTGTAATACGAACAATTTCTTCCATCGCTTGTGTTGTAATTCGATACGGTGGCAATACACAAGCTGAATCGCCAGAATGAATTCCCGCTTCTTCAATATGTTGCATAATAGCGCCGATATGAACCGTTTCACCATCACAAAGAGCGTCCACGTCAAATTCAAAAGCATCTTCAAGGAATTCATCAATCAAAATAGGGTGACCTGCCGTAACATCAGCTGATCGTGCGATATAATCTATTAACTGCTCCTTGGAATAAACAATCTCCATTGCACGTCCACCTAAAACATAACTAGGTCTAGCCAAGACTGGAAATCCAATTTTTTCAGCAACAGATACCACTTCATCCAAAGTTCTGCCTGTTCCATATTCGGGGCAAGTCACATTTAATTTATCTAAAATAGCGCCGAACTTTTCACGATCTTCGGCCAAATCAATATTCACAGGTGAAGTACCAATAATTGGAACGCCCGCATTGGCCAATTCATTTGCTATCTTAAGTGGTGTTTGCCCGCCAAACTGAACTAATACGCCATCAGGTCTTTCAAATTCAACAATATTCAGCACATCTTCAAAAGTCACTGGTTCAAAATAAAGTCGATCCACTAAATCAAAATCTGTGCTAACTGTTTCCGGATTACAATTCACCATGATGGTTTTGTAGTTTAAATCTTGTAAGCCAAACACAGCTTGAACACAACAATAATCAAATTCAATTCCCTGCCCAATTCGGTTCGGACCTCCGCCCAAAATCACAACTTTTTTTCCAGCTAACGGTTCGATTTCGTTTTCTTCATCATAAGTGGAGTAACAGTAAGGTGTTTGAGCCTCGAATTCCGCCGCACAGGTATCCACTACTTTATAAGAAGGAAGAATATTTTCTTTTTTTCGTAATTCTCGAATTTTCAACTCAGTTTTATTCCACAATCGTCCAATTTGTTTATCAGAATATCCATTTTGTTTTAATTGATGTAGAGATGTGGCATGCCGCGTCTCTACCAACAATTTAATTTGATATAAAAACCAAGGATCTATTTTTGTAATCGAGAATAATTCTTCTACTGATTTCCCTTCCTTAAAAGCTTGATGAACTTTTAACAATCGAAAGGCAGATCCATATCTTAATGCGGACATATCCAAAGCACGGGCACGACTCACATCTTCGTCTCCATCTGCTGGCGGTTTTGGCTCAAGCCCATCTAATCCCACTTCCAGCGAACGGAATGCTTTTTGCAAGCTTTCTCGGAATGTCCGCCCAATCGACATGGCTTCCCCCACACTTTGCATTTGAACCCCCAAATGCCCCGATGCACTTGGAAATTTTTCAAAATCAAAACGGGGAACTTTTGTAACGATATAATCGATTGTGGGTTCGAATGCGGCTAATGTTTTTCCCGTAATATCATTAGGAAGTTCATCTAAAGTATAACCTACAGCCAATTTCGTAGCAACTTTTGCTATGGGGAATCCTGTAGCTTTGGATGCCAATGCAGATGAACGACTCACTCTTGGATTCATTTCAATTACAATCATTCTGCCATCTTCAGGGTTCACGGCAAATTGAACATTGGATCCACCCGTTTCAACACCAATCGTTCTCAAACATTGAATCGACCAATTTCGCATTTGTTGGTATTCTTTATCAGATAATGTCATGGCCGGAGCGACTGTCACGGAATCGCCGGTATGGATTCCCATGGGATCGATATTTTCGATAGAACAAATAATAATAGCGTTGTCATCTTGATCTCGCACCACTTCCATTTCAAATTCTTTCCAACCCAAAAGCGATTCTTCCATCAGAACTTCTGTAGTTGGACTTGCATTGAGTCCATTTTCGATCAATTCCTGAAACTCATCCCCATTATACGCGACGGATCCGCCCGTTCCACCCATGGTAAATGAAGGTCGAATAATGATGGGGAATTGCATTCTTTCTAATAAAGATTTTGCTTCTTCCCAAGAATGAACAAACCCGCCTTTGGCTGTATCAATCCCACCTTCATCCATGGCTTTTTTGAATCGTTCACGGTCCTCCGCTTTGTCAATGGCGTCTACTTGAGCGCCAATCAATTGAACTTTGTATTTTTTAAGAATGCCTTCTTTGTGTAATTCCATTGTCAAATTGAGTGCAGTTTGTCCTCCAACAGTTGGTAAGATTGCATCCGGGTTTTCTTTCTCAATGATTGCAGTCACATATTCAACAGTTAACGGTTCAATATAAGTAGCATCCGCTAACTCCGGATCCGTCATAATGGTGGCAGGATTGGAGTTCACCAAAATCACACGATAACCTTCTTCCATTAATGCACGGGTAGCCTGAGTCCCGGAATAATCAAATTCACAAGCTTGACCGATGACAATAGGTCCTGCGCCGATGATTAAAATTGATTTAATGTCAGTTCGCTTAGGCATTTAATTAAGTGTTAAAGTGTTTGAGTGTTGGGGTGTTCACGTTCTTTAAACACATGAACGCTTTTACGCTCGAGCACTTATTGAAAAATTGAATCATCGAAACCTTGGTTTACTTTATATTTCGTAAATTCCATGACAACAGTGCCAGCAAATTCCTTTTCCTTAGGATTAACTCCCGCTTCCTTTGCTACTTTTTCAAAATCTTTTCGATCTCCAATTGGTCCGCCAAACGGGTCACGCATAGACCATTTTCCCATCCCTTTAAATCCAATTGATAATATTGTTTTTGTTGGTAAAAAAACGCCATCTACTTCTTCATATTCGGAAATGAGTTTAAACACCTTTTGCGAATCAATTTCTGTTTCAACCTGAGTAATCGCCCAAGAATCACCTTCCACCCAAAGATTCATAACAATATTTGGAAATTTTTCTTCATTTACATGAATATCCATTGAATCTGGATTTACTGACCCAGTCAAAACCCAATGGTCCCGCCCATTCAACACTTCCACCCCAGAAACATGAACGGACTGCATCATATTTAAAAATTGGTTGGGTGAACCTCCCAATCCCGTTTTAGGAACTATAGCAAAACCTTTGGATTCTACCTTTATTTTATCGGGGGATTTATAATATAGCTTAATTTTTTTTCGTGGCATTCGCAAGCCGGTCATTTTAACAGATACTTTGATCTTCACAGAATAATCTTCAATCCGATTAAATCGCGTAATGAGACTATCTTGGATGGATTCAACGGTAGGTGTTCCAGCAAAAAGGAATCCCGAAATTAAAATAAAATATTTGATCATGATTTAATATCTCTTTTTAAGAATACGGCAATGCTTATTCCAATGAAACCTGCTGTATATAAAGTAAGTATTCCCAGGCTTTTAGTGATGCGGTCCCAAGGAATTGGGTCTTTGAATGCTTGTTGCCAAACATCAAAATATGTGACAAAAATATAGGGCTCCATTTTTTCAAATAAATCAATTGGAATGGCCATAATAATATACCCAATGACAATAAGAAAAATGGCACCAACAATCGGGCCAATTCCATTATCTACCATTGCTGAAAACATAAAACATAAGGTCGCGACAACACACATAACAAAAATTGCCAATCCAAAAGAGAGTGCCATTCGAACCCAAGCTTCACTCTGATCCAAAATCAGAATACCTTTATCGAACACAATTAAATCGCCACTGCCCAGCCATAAAGACCCGATTCCTAAGCTCATAAATGCCAAGAATAAAATGAGTAATGCTGTATAAATCCATGTAGCAAATAATTTCGAAAATAAAATTTTAATCCGGCTTGTAGAACGCGTTAATATTATCCGAAATGTTCCAGAAGAACCTTCTGCTGCCACTGCATCTCCTGCTGCCAAGGCAACTAGGAATGGCATATGAATCCAAAACGCATTCATAACGATATAAGTTGCTAAAAAAGCATTAAAAATGGAACCAACTACAAGGAAACTATCACCTAATTCCCTAGCATATTTATCGTGGATTTCGCCGCCGCCATATGAAAAGCCCCAGAGAATCAATGGCATCAAAATAGCAATTCCGATAAAGCCAATATAACTCCGCCATCGCCCGGTTATTTTCAATAATTCATTATGAATCAACCCAATCATATCAAGCGCCACTTGTCCCAGTTTTGGAAAGATATAAATCTTCAAGAGAAGTTTTGGGAATAATTGCATCTACATTACATTCATTCTGAACCAGTAGTGGGGCAATATCGGAGATTCTCCCCTGGGATACGCTTACTAACAATGAGCCATTTTTTTCTTCACAACGATGAATCCAATCTTTGGATTTCAGCACGGATTGTGCCTTTTCCAATGGGCTTACATGAATCTCTGTTGTAAACAAATCCGATTCAGATAGTAAGTCATCCATTTTACCTGAGGTGATTAGACGCCCATGATAAATAATGGCAACATGCGAACATATTTTTTGCACTTCGTCCAGTAGATGAGATGAAATAAAAATAGTGATTCCTTCGCTATTTAATTCTTTTACCAAATCTCGAACTTCTTTCATCCCTTGTGGATCAAGACCATTCGTTGGCTCATCCAAAATCAATAGTTTTGGTTTAGCAAGTAGTGCTTGAGCAATGCCTAATCTTTGACGCATGCCTTGTGAATAATGTTTGACTTTATCATTGGCTCTTTCTAAAAGCCCAACCCTTTTCAATACTATTGGAATTTGGCCAAATCCATTTCCATCCATTCGAGCTAGCATTTCAAGATTCGTTTTTGCTGAAAGATGTTTGTAAAAGTCTGCCCGTTCAATAAATGCGCCAACTCGCCCTAATGCTTTTTGATGGTTTTGTTGAACAGATTGACCCTGAATAAATACCTCACCACTATCGGGGCGAATCAAATCAGTCATCATACGAATAGTAGTGGATTTTCCACTACCATTCGGACCCAAAAATCCAAATACAGATCCTTCAGGGATTTCGAGTGATAGATTATCCACAGCTTTACGTGGACCGAAAGATTTACTTAAGTTTATTGTTTCTAAAATCATGATTGCATCAAGCGAATATATTTTTGAAATAAGTAGCGACTATCATGTGGCCCCGGACTAGACTCGGGATGATACTGAACAGAGAATGCATTTAATTCATCGCAACGAATTCCTTCCGAAGTATTGTCATTTAAGTTTACATGTGTTGCTACAACATTTGTAGGAAGTGAATCCAAATCAACTGCAAAACCATGATTTTGGCTCGTGATTTCTACTTTTCCGGTTTCTAAATTTTTACAGGATGATTGCTTCCTCGATGTCCGAATTTCAGTTTAAATGTTTTTGCACCCAAAGCTAATGCTAATATTTGATGTCCAAGACAAATGCCAAATATGGGTTTTGCTCCTAATAATTTTTTTACTGTTTTAATTCCATACGTAACCGCTTCCGGATCACCCGGGCCATTACTTAAAAACACACCATCGGGGTTGTAATTCAATATTTCGTTCGAAGAAACGTTTGCAGGAAAAACAGTAACATGACAACAATGGCTTTCTAATAATCTTAATATATTATGTTTGATCCCAAAATCTATGGCGGCAACATTCAACCGTCCTTCCTTGGGTTCATTCCATTGGTATGAATTATCACATGTAACGTCTTTAGCTAAATCAAGCCCTGTCATATTTGGAGCTTTTTCTAGCTTCTTTTTTAAAGATTCAATATCTGTATCAATCGTCGATATGATTCCATTCATGGCTCCATGGTCTCGGATATGTCGCGTTAAGGCTCTCGTATCAACTCCTTGGATTCCAACAATTTTATGATCTTTTAGATAATGGCCAAGAGATTGCGTCGAACGCCAGTTGGATGGTATTTCTGTTTCTTCTTTTATGACAAATCCAGCAACTTGTATATGATCCGATTCTATGTCGTCTAGATTTACACCATAATTTCCCATATGCGGTGATGTCATGGTTACGATTTGTTTACAATAGGATGGGTCCGTCAAAATCTCTTGGTAACCGGTCATGCCTGTATTGAAACAGACTTCGCCAATACTTTCTCCTTCACACCCAAAAGTTTTTCCTATAAAAAAACGGCCATCCTGTAACAAAAGGATGGCCGTTGGATTAATTCTCATAACTGAATTTGAAATAATTCAGTTTAATAAAAAAATAAATTTAGTTAATAAGGACAAGAACTTTACACTCGGCAAATAAATCAAATGATTTTTGGGCAGCTTTTATTTCAAGCCCCGATTTTAAAGACACTACAGGGTTTGTCTTGCCAGAATAATCTTTATTTAATGCTTTAACAATTAATGGATTTTTTCCAATTCGTTTTTCCAGTTCTGGCGAGCCCAAAGTGTGCGCATAACCAACTAAGCCTTTATTAATTGCATTTCCTCGAGTTGAATTATTCATACCATAAATGGGTGTACCATTTTCATCAACTATTCTTGGGGCGATGGCAGGTTTTAAAGATGTATTCCTTGCGTCAATTACAATGCCAGTTATTCTTTGTGCTTTTGGAATTGTTGAGCGTGTCATTAAGTATTGTGCACTTTTGGATTTGTCCGGTGCAAAGCCGACTCCGGGGAAAATAATTTCAGATAATCCAACCATTGAAATAGCCATAGCCACTTCTACGTTTCCGTCTTTAATAAATTCAACCTTTCCGTTTTGATATGCACTTGAAACATAATACGATATACGTTTTTCAATTGTAGGGTCGTATTGCATGAATTCGCCAAGTGGAATACCATTATAGTTTACCTGCTTAACAAGGTTGTTTATATTGTTTCTTGCTCGATTCTTTGCAGAACCTTGGGCGAATTTTATTTTTTTATCACTAGGGGATGGTGCTTCACTGTTGGATAGCTGAATTTTAGCTACACCTTTTCCAACTATAACGCGCTTTTCATAATCAATAAACCCTTGGTCACTTCTTTGAATAATAGAAGATTGGGCGAATAATAAGGATGATACGAAGATTAAAACGGCTCCGGATTGAATCCTTTTATAAGAAGAATACATTTTCATCATGGTTAGAAGGTAATTCATTTTTATTGGAAGACGCAACTGAATCCAATACAATCACTGATCTTTTTTTTGTATTTTCAATCGTATGTTTAAATTAAAGAACCTTTCACTCATATTATTCCTAACCATTTTTTCTAGCTGTGTAGAAAACATAATCACTATTCGTATCCACCCGGATGGCCGATCGCATATTCAGTTTATGTCCAAAGGGGATTCAACAGATATTTTTAATCAAGATTATTTGCATCCTAATTCTCCCAAATGGCATTCTATTTCTAAATCCACAATAAATAAGGATGGTGACATCATTTGGGAGACAATCACCGATGGTCTCATAGCAGCTAATTCAACTGTAGCGCCACCTTCATCAGAATTTTCTCTTAATTATTCAATCAATACATTTATGAGTAAAAATTGGTTTTCTACTTCTTATAAATTAAAGGCGGCATTCCCCCAATTATTAGATTACAATAATACACCCTTATTATCAGAATCATTATTAACGGATAAAATGGATAGTATTCAATGGTTACCCGAAGCATTAATGGATATTACGAATTCAGCTTTAAATCAATTATATATGGATTCTTTAATTCAATTCCCATATCCGCAAGATAGACTCTCTAATCACTTCCGAAATGCGTTTTCACATATACAATCTGAAATGCTCCTGGATGAATTAAAGGTTGATAGGGTTTTATTCCTTTCGCGCATTCTTGCTCCATTCAAGAATGTAGATTCTCTTTTTATTATAGAGTTGGCTCATGCTATGGTCCCATTAGAAAATAAACTAGAAAATACGATTAAGCTTAAAGATGACCAGTTTAAAATCAGACTCACGCTCCCTGGGGTTTTACAATCTACAAATGCAACATCCATATCTAATGATACCCTAAAGTGGGAATTTGGCCTTAATGAATTTCTTAACGATGCATATATACTTGAAGCAACAAGTACGATCTATTCTGTTAAAGATTTACAAAAAACCATAACTTTGGGCTCTATAATCCTATTAATTGGGCTTGGACTGCTATACAGAAAAAAATACACATGATAAAAAAAATATTTATACTAGTTGGGCTTTTGATTTGGGTGAATATGTCCAACCCAAAATACAATGATCGGCATTTGTCCATTTTAACTGAAGAATATTTTAAGACAGAAAATTTGGCTCCTAAATTGATTGGGCACCGAATTTACATGGATGAAAAAGATCGTATTTTTCTAATCGACATAGAATCAACAACTATTACATCATGGGATGATATCTATTTTTCTTTTGAGGCATTATCCTTGTTAGACAAATTATCTAGGGACGAATTTCAAACATTTATTGTAGTATTGCATATCCCCGACCAAATTTTGCCCTTTGTTACAATATCTAGTGCAGAATGTGCTAAACGATTTTTTGTTGATGGAGATTATGAAGAAAAATGGTGGCGTGGGGAATGTTTGCAGGTGAAAGAATTATGAAAAACCTAATAATAATCTTAATTGCACTATTGCAACTCGGATGTTCAAAAAAGGAAAATACTATGGATAATAGCCAAAAAATGCATCATTATCTTGGGATAGAAATGAATATGCAAACATGGAATTTGTTAACGAAGAAGAATAGAAATGATCAAGATGATACTCGAATGGTCTATTTTGCAAAAGCATCTAACTATCATTGGAAAGAATCCCCACAATTTGAACCAATAAATGAACAGCGCGGTGAATGGCTTATTTCACATGTATATGCAGTTTTAGGTCATGGAGAAAATGCGCTTGATCATGCTCAAAGTTGTATGAATTTGACAAAAAAACATGCTTTTAAAGATTTTGACCTCGCTTATGCATATGAAGGGATGGCTCGGGCTTATGCTGCGCTGAACAATTCTACAAAAATGGAAAAGTATTTCCTTTTGGCAAAAGAAGCCGGTGACAGCATCCAGAGCGAAGAAGATAAAAAAATGTTTTTTTCAGATTTACATAATGGGCCTTGGTATGAATGTCTTAAAACAGAGGATTAATTAATAATTATGAAAAATATTTTAATGTATCTGAGTATCTCCTTACTTCTTTGTCCCTTGAGCGCCCAAGATCATTTATCTAAAAACAAACCTGGGATTTTTGATTTATTATTTAAACCTTCAGAAAGGTTAATTCATCATTCGCCTAAACCTTTTTTTCAAAATAGACCCATAGAATTACAATTATATATTGATTTTCCTAATGATTCACTCGAAATGGCTTCAATATTTCTTAAAACCGATCAAATGAGTCAATTTCAGGAGCAACCCTTAAAAGTAAAAAAGGGACTATATACATTTGAACTTAATCAAAAAGTTTACCCAGGAATTACTGTCGAATACTTCTATTATGTAAAAACACTCTCTCAAGGATCTTTTGCGTACCCATTAAATGAAGTTGGAGAAATTGACCCAATCAAACAAAGATTTATAGACCCAGTTGACTATTATAAATGGAAAAAGATTTTAAATCGATGACAACTTCTCTTAAGGAAATCCAATCATTACGCGAGCAAATTGAAGATCATAATTACCGTTATTATATCTTAAATGACCCCATTATTTCAGATGGTGAATATGATATTCTTTTCCGGGCATTAGAAAAATTAGAACAGAATTTTCCTGATTTAATTTCATCTGATTCACCAACACAAAGGGTCGGCAATATACCTCTGAATTCATTTGGGACATTGACTCATAGAACGCCTATGTTATCATTGGCAAATGCTATGAACCGAGAAGAGCTTGAGGCATTTTATAACCGCATAAAGAAACAATGGGATGATGATTCAACATTTACATTTGTGGGTGAGCCTAAACTGGATGGGCTTGGCGTAGAAGTTATCTATGAAAATGGGCATTTTATCCATGGGTCAACTCGCGGTGATGGATATACAGGGGAAGATATTTCTTTAAATTTGCGAACCATACGTGCTATTCCACTCGTATTGCGAAATCATAAATTACGACCACCAAAATTATTAGAAGTTCGAGGCGAAGTGTTTATATCTAAATTAGATTTTGAAAAACTCAATATAAATAGAGAAAAGAATGGGGATCCGCCTTTTGCTAACCCAAGAAATGCAGCAGCAGGAAGCTTAAGGCAATTAAATCCTAAAGTAACAGCTAATCGACCGTTATCTATTTTTTTCTATGAATCAGGTATAATAGAAGGACATTCTTTTGATTCCCATCTTAAATTTTTAAAAGCCTTAAATGAATGGGGTTTGCCTACAAATCCCTATATTGAAAAATGTGTCGGTGTAAATGCTTTAATTCAATACCATGAAAAAATGGAATCCATTCGCAATGAAATACCTTATGAGATTGATGGAACTGTTTTCAAAATTGACCATTACCCCATTCGTGTAATACTGGGGACAAGAAGTCGTTCCCCGCGATGGGCTATTGCAGGGAAATTCCAAGCACAGCAGGCAACAACTATTATTCATGAAATTGATGTACAAGTTGGACGAACAGGCGCATTGACGCCCGTTGCAAAATTAGAACCTGTTTTTGTTGGTGGAGTAACAGTGACAAATGCTACACTTCACAATCAAGACGAAATTGATCGAAAAGATATTCGTGTTGGGGATACAGTCATTATTGAACGTGCCGGAGATGTAATTCCAAAAATCGTAAAAGTTGTGAATGGGAAACGAAAAAATAATTCTTCCCCATTTACTATTCCAAAACAATGCCCTGTATGCAAACACGAAGCTAATCGTTTTGGCGATGATGTTGTTATTCGTTGCACCAACGTATCCTGCATGGCTCAACTCAAAGGACATATAGAACATTTTGTATCTAAACTTGCTTTAGACATTGATGGCTTTGGCGAAAAAATAGTGAACCAATTAGTTGATAAATCTATTATTAAAAAAATAGATGATATTTTTACACTAGATATTCATACAATTGCTAATCTTGATCGAATGGGAGAGAAATCTGCAAAAAATTTGATCGAATCTATTGCAGATGCGAAACAAACCACTTTTGCCCGATTTATATATGCCTTAGGGATTCGCAATGTTGGGGAACATATTTCTAAAGTTTTGGAAAAACATTTCTTAGGTGATTTAAGCTTATTTCAACATGCGACTCAAGAAGAATTAGAAACCATAGATGAAATTGGTCCCATTGTTGCTGAAACAGTTTTTCAATTTTGGTCCGACCCTGAAAATATATCTATGGTAAATCATTGTCTTGAATTAGGCATTTCATTCGAAAAAATAATTGTTTCCAACAAACAACCACTTACGGGAATGACTTTTGTTTTTACTGGGTCATTTGACCAATTTACTCGGACAGAAGCAAAAGGAATGGTAGAGCAATTAGGAGGAAAAGCAGCGGGATCTGTCAGTAAAAAGACAAACTTTGTTGTTGCTGGGCCTGGAGCAGGATTAAAACGAACAAAGGCAGAATCACTCAATATTTCTATTATAACTGAAGAAGAATTTCTGCAAATGGTTGAATCATTTTAATGCGAACCATTATAGTTTTATTTTTATTTTTATTTTCTCATCTCGGTTTTTCACAATCTTATCGATTGGAAAAAATAAAAACTAAAATTTCAAAATCGCTCTATATAACACAGCCAAATGATCAATCTAATCGCTTGTTTGTTGTTTCGCAAAAAGGAACGATACATATCATTCAAAATGGAAAGGTTTTAAAACAACCATTCTTAGATATATCTGACCGAGTTCATGGGTCAAAACTCCCCGGGAGCGAAGAAGGATTGTTGGGGCTCGCATTCCACCCAAAATATTCAACAAATGGTTTCTTTTATGTGAATTATGTTAATAAAAATGATTCCTCAATTGTATCACGGTTTCAAGTTTCATCGGATTCAAACCAAGCAAATAAATTATCAGAATCTGTGATATTATCTCTTCCGCAACCCTTCGGAAATCATAATGGTGGGCACCTTACTTTTGGGGTAAATGACGGTTTTCTATATATCGCTTTTGGAGATGGGGGGAAATTTGGAGACCCCTTTAATCATGCGCAGCGATTGAATAATTGGTTTGGGAAAATTCTTCGAATAGACGTGGATAAATCATTCCCCTATGATATTCCGGACGATAATCCATTTATAAATAGCCCAAATGCAAAACCGGAAATATGGTGTTATGGGCTCCGAAACCCTTGGCGATTCTCTTTTGATAGAAAAAATGGCAATCTCTTAATTGGGGATGTTGGACAAGATTTGTGGGAAGAAATAGATTGGGTATCATCTTCAGATTCTCGTGGTGCGAATTTTGGGTGGAAACGAATGGAAGGAAACCATTGTTACCCACCAGAAGAAAATTGTGAAAAAGAAGATTTACTTTTGCCCATCTATGAATACCCAAATAATGCAAATTATATGAAAATCCTTATGGGGTTTGATGATAATGCAGCCACAGGTTGTTCTGTAACAGGTGGGTATGTATATCGTGGGAAATCTATCCCTGAATTATTTGGACGTTATATATTTGGGGACTATTGCACTGGGCGTATTTGGTCCTTCAAAAATGAAAACAATCAAATGGTTGACTTTTGTAATGAACAAATCATATTGAAAAATAATAGTTCGTCTATGCCTCAGTTTGTTTCATCCTTTGGCGAAGATCAACAAGGTGAATTATATATTGTGGATTACCTTGGGGCTATTTACAAATTTGTCCCTTAATTTTTCATAGGTTCATTCACCTTATTTATTCTAACTCGCATTCAAAGGATATCACATGGAAACAAAAATGATGAAAATCGAAGAAATTGTTGGAGATCTTATTTTGATTGTTTTAGACAATCATGATCCATTAAAGAAAATTGGAATTGACCAAGATAAAATATTTGTCTATGTAAATGGATATGATGAGAACGGTATTTGGATTCACCATCCTAAATTTAATGTACCCAATGTAACGGGTAAGGGAAAAGCAAAAACAAAAAATGTTGAAGCATCTATCCTTATTCCATGGCCTTTTATCGTTTCAATTGCCCATTTCCCTGGTGCTGAAGGGTTTGATTTTCCATCTCCTTTTGAACAACATATTGGATTCTAATTCATGGCTGTACCCGCCATTCAAATATCTGGATTAAAAAAATCCTACGATGATGTCCATGCTTTAAATGGTGTAAATATTCAGATAGAACAAGGTCAATTTTTTGGATTACTGGGTCCGAATGGCGCAGGTAAAACGACAACAATTAATATATTAACCGGGTTGGTTCGGCGAGGTGAGGGTGAATCCAAAATCATGGGGAAAGATACGGTTAAAGATTACCGTTTTACACGATCACAAGTAGGCATTGCGGCGCAGGAGTTATCGGTTGATTGGTTTTTCCCAATTGAAAAACTACTCTATTTCCAGGCTGGGTATTATGGTATTCCTAAGCAAAAAGCAAAACTGCAAATTGATCAATTATTAGATCGGATGGGTTTAACCGAAAAAAAGGATTCTCGTTTACGTCAATTATCAGGAGGAATGAAACGCAGATTTCAATTAGCTAAAGCGTTGGTTCATGATCCGAATATTATTATTCTGGATGAACCCACTGCTGGAGTTGATGTTGAACTTAGACACGATTTATGGCAATATTTACGTGACCTTCATGCAGCAGGAAAAACTATTTTGTTAACGACACATTATATTGAAGAAGCTGAATTGTTATGTGAAAAAGTAGCTATTATTGATCATGGCAAAATATTAAAAGAAGGAACTCCGAAGGAATTAACACGCGAATTAGGTCATTCTGGGATTACGATTCATTTGTCAGGTTATGATGAAAAATTAATTCCATGCCTGAGCGATTATTCTTACACACAAGAAGAAAATCGTTTACATTTTTCTGTGGATGATCCTGACTCTTCCTTGCCAGATATAATTAAACAAATCAGTTCTTGTGATATTCATATACAAAGTGTGGAATCTTCATCCTCTTCACTAGAAGATGTTTTTCTTCATTTAACTGGAAAAGGAATCAACCAATGAATTGGGTCGGACTTTGGACCTTAATAAACCGTGAAGTAGGACGTTTCTTATCTGTTTATAAACAAACGATTCTTCCTGGCATTATTTCATCCGGATTATATATTGTCGTCTTTGGTTTTACCTTAGAACAACGCATCTCTCATATTGATGGTATCCCCTATACTTTATTTATTTTGCCAGGGCTTATTATGATGACAACATTAACAAATGCAACATCCAATACCGCATCATCTATGCTTCAAATGAAACTGCTGCAACAATTACCTGATTTGTTAACCGCACCATTATCCGGTTTAGAAATTTCTTTAGCCTATATCATTGGCGGAACTTTACGTGGGTTTATTAATGGACTCATGGTTATGCTCATTGGCATTTTGCTTATTGATATGCCTATTCAAAACCCGCTGGGAACCATTGGATTCATTTTTCTTGTATCGTGGGCTTTTGCTAGTATGGGATTATTGCTTGGGCAATTAGCTGACACTTGGGATCATTTGGCCACTATGCAAAATTTCTTTTTAACGCCATTGAGCTTTTTGGGTGGCATATTTTATTCGATTAAAATGCTACCAAGTTGGGCGCAGACTATTAGTTTTTTCAATCCCATTTATTATATGATTAATGGAATCCGACATACAATTTTAGGTGTCTCTGACTCCGATCCCTTGATTAGTTTTTTTATGGCATTATCCATGACTATTTTATTTTCACTATCTGCGATACTCGTGATGAATAGCGGGAAAAAAATTAAACTCTAAGTTGTATGAAATATTTCGGACTCATTGTTTTATTCTATACGTTCGCATTTGCTCATGATCCTAATAAAGATGAAACTCCGTCATGGACATATTATTCTCGATTTAGTTTTGTTCAGGATGTAGATCAGCAAATTGGGGGAGGCTTTTACGCTCGTTTAAAAAGGATAAAAGGGAATCAATTTAATGATATTCGGTTATTTGGGAATGCGTTGGCAAATGATCAATATGTGTATTTAAGACATAAATCCAGTCAAATACTTACATCCTACCCGAAGGTATATCGATTTACCACGGTCTCTTATGAAAAAAACACACTGGCCGATGTTTCTTTACGATATCATTATAATAATGGGTTAGGGTATTTTCTCCAAAAAAAAAATCAAGGTAATATGACTGCTGAATTGGGACTCGCTTATGATATGTCGGATTATTTAAATGACACATGGAAAACATCTTATATCAAATCGGCCTTTACGTGGGATACACAATTATTTAATTTTGAAACCAAATTAGAATTAGAATACTTTTCCCAAATAAGTGATATTGCTGATTCTGATTTAACGCGATTTCAGGCATTGGGGGAAGTACAATATCCCTTAACCAAATCAATTTATTTATTTGTATCTTTTATTCAAGAATTATCTAAAGATGCTTCATTTAATCCAAAAGCAACCACAATCTCCTACTCCATTGGTTGGGAAAAACCACTCTTCGGGAAACTGTTAAAATGAAATACTTCCTTTTAATCCTTCATTTAGCTCTTCTCCCTCTTACGGGGCAAGAGAACGAATTAACTTTGGAAAGAAAAAAGTTAATCATTTTACCTGCAGATTCAGGCCCAGAATCCATGGGGCAAAAAATAACGAATATAGTAAGTGGGGAAGCTGTGCAACTCGGTCGTTTTGATATTATTGACCGATCTCATTTAGAAGCCATATTAGAAGAACAAAAACTTCACCTTTCGGGCTTAATAGACGAAAATCAAGTTGTAGAAATTGGTGAAATGGCCGCAGCTGAAGAAGCATTATTCATTAAAATTATTGCTTATAATCAAAAGGGTGTTCCACCAAAAGAAAAAGTTAAAAAGAAAGAAAAAGATGAAGAAGATGATTCTTTATTTGAATGGATTGTAAAAGAAACTGTCACGGCTGTCATAGATGAAAAATTAGAAGGTGTTGAGCGATATCCATACAATATTCAAACCACCATCCAAGCTGAAGTGCGTTTAATTAATATTAAAACAGGGAAATCAAAACACTCTTTCAAATTGTATGGACATTATACAGGTGGCACAAAAGCAGAATCATTCACCCGCGCTTTAAGGTCCATGCGCTGGCAAATTCGCACTAAATTAAAAACTTTATATATTTTATCCAGTGAAATTGTAGAGCTGAATGGAAAAGAAATTACAATTCTGTCTGGCAAAAATTTAGGATTACGAAAAGGGGCTATCTTTGAAATTGCATCAAACGATCGCAAAAAAACATATAAAGGAAAATCGATTACCATTCCAGGAAAACCAAGGGGTCTTTCCCGCATAACTGAGGTAGGTCCTGATGCGAGTATTGCAAAAATTGTCCGAAAATGGAGACCCATTAAAGAAGGGAATAAAGCGTACGAAATAATATCATCTCCAAGTGTGAATGAACTCGCATTTTCTTATAATGAAAGCCCTGGAATGCAAATGATGATTCAACATTGGATTAATCCATTTGCACCATTTTCAATGAGCGTCTCAGGGCAAATTGGGACATTCACTGATAGTCGTAATGAAACGACTGGACAATTTGGATTTGGATTTGGATTTGGGTATAAACTATTTCAATTAGGCCCCATTGGGAATGCTTTACGTTTCCATATCCCCATTGATTTTGCTTTAAAGAGTGATGATGCTGATCATCTTGCTTCAGCAACGATCCTGTCTCCTATGATTGGTTGGGAGACTTCCATTCTTATTGGAAAATCAAAAGATTTAGTCATATCTGTATTTACTATTCCAAAGAGTACATTTGGAGAATGGACTTATACTGAACAGTCCGATTCAGATAGTGAAGAGTCCACAACTGTTGATGCATTTTGGAATGAGGAAGCACCTACTGTTGATTTATCGGGGCTTTTTCTAAGCGTTGGAATTCGATTTATTAATATTCGATAATTTATTCAGTAACTGGTTCATAAATTGCAATGCGATTTTGATCCAAATCATAAAATTCTGCCCACCAACCAATATCTTCCGTGATTTGGGTTCGAGGAATATGCACGTTTCCCCCTGCTTCTTTCACGCGTAATAAAATAGCCTTAATTCCTTCTGACCCATCTAAAAAGATTGTTGTTCCGTTTTTCGGAGCAATATATCCAGGATCTTCAACCAATGCACCACCAACATTTTCATGAGGAATCATACCCATATTGGATGACCCAATTTGCATAATTCTAATGTCTGTTCTTAAAACATGATTATAAAAAGTGACTGCTCTTTTAAGATTTGAAACTGGAATTTCAAACCACGTTATAACATTTTTTTTCATTAGATTTATTAAAACGGATTAATAAGTGTAAATCGAAAATAGGTTTCCAGGTTACTATTCTCGATTTGCCATTCTTTGAATTCTTGAGCCTTTCCGTATCCCAATACAAACAGAGGAAGGTTCATAAATTTAATGACCGCTCTTAATTCATATCCAGCTGTAATGACCATATCGTCTTTAGTTTCATCTTTAGAGTACCAAGCATTACCAAAATCAGAAATAAGGGCAAAAGATAAATCGCTTACTTGAAATCCGATGGCTTGAACAATATTCGCTTTTATTCCCGGTGTTCGAAATTCCACTGTTCCCATAAATGCCGTATCTCCTAATCGTATTTGGTCCCATCCACGAAGACTCATATTCTCTTTCCATGGTGTAGTTCGGCCCATCATATAAAAATTATAATCTTGAGTAAGGCCAATTTGCTCCTGATTTGGATAATTATCTCCCTTTAATGCTTCCCCTTTCAATCGCCCATAAAGAGCAAAGGGGCCTAATGGAACATTTTTAAACATGTCCAATGAAAATATATCGTACGTAAAGTCGCCCCAGATTTTTTCATCTACTTTATAATAAGACGCTGAAAAGCCATGGCCATTTTTAGGCAAAAGAAAATCATCAAGTTGTGGACGACGATTTACCCATGAATAGCGCACATAAAAAGATCCTTCTTTCCCAGACTCTGGCTCCGGTAACCCATTGTCAGAATAAATAAGGGATATTTCATTCTCTTCATCGATGGGTGTAAAGGCTGTTCGATTTAAAAATTGGATTCCCCAATTCACACGATGGTTTGAATAAGAATTTTTCCCAAAATTAAATGGTGTTTTCCCCCAGAATGACCAACCATCATACACCTCCACCAAGCCACTTCTACTGTCATCATACGGACGCCATGTATAATTAATATTATCATAATAATTGAAGCCCCAAAATCCACGTAAAATTGCATGTTCGGCATTTTGGTATTGAATCATAGTTGCCGTAATGTCATAATCCGTAAAAAATGTTCCTGCAAATGTATGGCGTCCTGTGGCATCAGTCCACACACCTATACTTGTTAAACTATTATTATCTGGTAAAATAATGGCTTGTAATAAATTAATATGGCGATAAAATCCATATTTTTCAGGAGCCGTCAATGGAATTATTCTATTGGGATCAACATGGACAATGGGAGAGTCGGGTGATTTTGTTCGCCAACTTGAATAATTGTCTCGAATGTTTAATGAAATAATATCTGCTTTTCTTTCAGGTGAAATATCCGCCACTCGAACCGAATCAGCATTGGGTAATGTTATGGCTGTAACGGCCGTTTTATCCCGATTCCAAGATGTACTCCACACTGCTTCACCCACATCCGTATTTTGAATTTCAGTTTTAGATTCTAAATCATAGGTATAAATATTGGGTGTGCCACCTGCATGGGATGTATAAGTTATTTTCAAACCATTTGGATGCCATAATGGTAAAAAATCCACATCCGGGCGGTCCGTTATAACAAACTCTTCACCAGATTCAACTGTTAAAATATGAATATCAACATTTCCATCCGGCCCAGATTGAGCATAAGCAATTTGCCTTCCATCAGGACTCCAAGATGGTGAAATAATTTGATCATCATCCGTATAGTGAGTCATCTGCTTAATGTCAGATCCATCGGGATTCATTGAAAACAGATTTGATGTACTCGCTTCATGTGCTACAAAACAGATTTTTTCGCCAGATGGATGCCACACGGGAAAGCTGGCTCTTCGGGATGATGTGAGGCGCGTTTTTTTCTTTGACTCTACATCAACAGACATAATATCCCACACTAAGGATTGATTTTTTCCATAGCGCCATTTTGCATATAGGATCGTTTTGTCATCCGGCGACACATCGATATAAGGGTGAATTCTTCCAAAATCCAGTTCTGTTAATTTCCAGATAGGTTTCAATTTTTTAATTTTTGCTTTTTTCTTTTTTGCTTTTTTTATTGCTTTCTTTCTTTCTTTCTTTTCTGATGCTGTATCTCTTGTGGCCACCATTAAAGATATATCTCGTTGCTTCTTTCCTTTCTGTCCTACAAGAGCTGTTTTTAAACTATCGGAAAAATAATCAAAGCCAAAAACTTTTTTACCTGGGAGTGTATGAATGCGTCCCACTTCTTCTAATACTTCCTTCTGTGCGCGAACGCCAAAAAAGTACGTATTCATTTGTCTTCGCCAATCTTCGGTAAATTGTTTTAGTGTAATACCTGTATGTTTCTCAAACGCTTTTTTGAAATCTAACAATCCCATTTCATTTCGATCATTTAATACTTTAACAATAGTGGAATCTCCAAATCTGTCTGCCCAATAAAGACTTTTTGAAAAACCATCATTGTGTGGATCTTTAATTTTATGAACCGTTCCTTTTATTACATGAGATTTGTGAGATAAATCATAACGGTGAGGGCGCCATCTTTCTGTAAAATATTCCGCTAATCCTTCAACCACCCAGCCGGGGATACCGGAAAACATCATATCCATTCCGCGGGGAAGCCATGTTTTAGTTACATTAAAAAAGACAATATGTTGAAGTTCATGCGCTAAAACGGTCCGTAGCCATTTTTCATCTTCTGTCCATACAGCAACTTCATTTTGATCCACCCAAATAACTGTATGGTTGCTAGGCATGGCAAAACCATTCATAATTTCATCTTCTGCCGTAAAAACAATATCTATTCGTGGTAATGTATCTAATCCAACTTGTTCCATAAGTGTGGGGCGAACTTGTTCTGCAATAGATGCCCCTTGCTGGGCAATTTTTTCTATTCCATTATGGTAATGAATATTGAAATGCTCAGATTTGATTGTTTTCCACTCTAATTCCGGATGGACTCTTCCGCTCATCATCCAAGCGCCGGTAGCCCATACACTATTTAAGGTCATTACCAAAATAATCATTTTTTTCATCATTGTATTTTTAATACTCCAAACGGTTCTAATTCATTTTTTAATTGATCCACATTCTTAAAATGGATTCCATTCATGCCCACTGAAATGGCTGCATCAATATTCTCTTTTAAATCGTCAATAAAAATGCATCTTTCGGGTAATGTTTTTGCCATCGCACATGCTTTATGGTAAATGGCAGGATCTGGTTTTCTTAATCCTACATCGAACGAATACACCGCCCCATCTACTTGATGCGGAAATTGATAGGCATGTATTTCCGTTTCAATATGCATGGGATTTGTATTGGACAATAGCCATGTTTTTGATGATTTAGCCACAGACTTTAAAACGTCAATTACCTCTGTTTCACCTACAATTAACTGGGACCAAGCATCCCAAAATTGTAAAGATGTTAATCCATTATGTGAAGGAAGATTCTTTAAATAGGCTTGATAAAACCCTTCATCTGGGATAAAACCTTTTTCATATTTATCGTGGGCATCTTTAGGAAAAGCATTTTGTATATCTTCTATTGTTAAGCCTGTGTATTGAGCTAATTGTTGAATGGTTGTTTCGGGTGATATCGTTAACAAAACACCCCCAATATCAAAAAATACGGTATCTATCATATATTTACCATTCAAAGGGACCATCTACTACTTTCCAAAAATAGAGACTCATGATAGTTCTATATGGTTTCCATTTCTCTGCTCTTTTTTCCATATCTTTGTGTTTAGGTAATTCATTTAATTTGAAAAATTGCTGAAATCCTTTTTGAACACCTAAATCCCCCGTTGGAAATACATCCGGACGATTTAGTGTAAACATGAGAAACATTTGAGCTGTCCAAGGTCCAACTCCTTTAATAGAAACCAACTTTTCTATAATTGTTTTATCATCCCATTGATCAATTTTATCAGAATCAATGATTCCATCCTCAAATGCTTTTGCAATATTTTTTACATAATTGGCTTTTGCATTTGATAATCCAACCGATCGTAGAGTTTCGTGATCTGTTTTTAGAACATCAGTTGGCGTTGGGTATTCTTTCCCGTCATAAAGTGCAATAAATCGATCAGAAATGGTTTTAGCTGCTTTCCCACTTAATTGTTGATAAATAATAGCTCGCACTAATGATTTAAAATAATTGGTTTCCCGATTTAATTCTGTTAATTCAAGTTGATCAATTAAAGGATGTATTTCAGGATCGGCTTTTTTGAGTGTTGCTAATGCATTCGCAACATTATACCCATTTCTACTTTCCGCAGACATAAATCTGGTAATCGCTTTCTTCATTAAATGGGGATTTATCATGATTCCCATATTTATTCAAAATGGTAAATCCAGCTTCACTGAGCAAACGATCCATTGTATCGGGGTAAATCATATTCATATCAAATTCGAACAAAGTCGCTTTTTCCATCTTTTCTTTATAAAAATACCACCAAATATGATTGATTTGTGTTTCGTCGTTGTAATGATTTCTTTCTTTAACCATTCCTTTTGAACCGTCTTCGGGCCAAGTAAAATTTGTGACGTGATATAATTTATTTTCATCTTTATATAAAAAACTTGGATCAGGAATAAATAAATCAATAACAAATTTCCCATCAGTAGATAAGTGCGTGTAAACAGAATCCAAACATTTGGATGCATCTTCATTTGTTAATAAATGAAAGAATGAATTAAATCCAATAAAGATGAAATCATATTTTTGATTCAACGAAAAATCACGCATATCTCCCAATATGACATTCCCAATAAATCCTTTAGATTGGATTTTATCATTTGCATAATCTACATATTCAGGACTAGAGTCCACTCCCAAATAAGGATGCCCCTTATCCATTATTTCTACAGCTAATCTTCCAGTTCCTGCTGCTAACTCTAATACAGATCCGCCAATCTCATCAGCCAATCCCGTGATAAAATCTACATCATTATTTTTCCACCAATTTACCGCATCGTATAGGGCGGGCTCTGAATAAATATTTCGACTCATAATTGCGAAGAAGTTACTGAAGTATTTTGGACTTTAATTAGGAGATTCCCTAAGAATTGGAACTCGTATAGTATCCTCACTGTAATAGTATATGTTTAGATAATTAGGCCCCAATGTGGGGAAAGTAAGAGGTAGCCGGAGGATTGTTCTTTTTAGAACGGTTTTGCGGCTATTTCTTTTTAATAACATAATAAGGAGTACACTATGGCTAAAATGTACCTATTCTTTTTTCAATTTCTCTTTTTGGTCTCTATTGGATTTTCAGATACCAAATCAACATCTATTCGAATGCAGGATATACAATCTGGATCAATGGTCTATAAAGATGAGTCCACTCAAATGGTACACCCTTTGCAGGTTGTGGAAACTGATGTAAAAATACATATTGTAGGTATGGCGGTAAATGCCACGATTGACCAAATTTTCACCAATACTCAACAAATGCCAATAGAAGCTATTTATGTATTTCCTTTACCGGAAGAAGCGGCCGTTTATAGTATGCAAATGCTTATAGGTGACCGATTAATTGAAAGTAAAATCAAAAAAAAAGCAGAAGCCAAAAAGGAGTATGAAAAAGCGAAAAAAGAAGGAAAACGAGCCAGCTTAACCGAACAGGAACGACCCAATATATTTACTCATTCTGTAGCGAATATTCTACCGGGAGATACGATAATTGTACGATTAAAATATGTGGATATTGTTCACTATAAAGATAACCATTTTTCATTTCGATTTCCGACTGTTGTTGGACCCAGATATATTCCGGGAGAAACCATCCAAGGCTACTCAGGATCCGGGTGGGCATTTGATACAAATCAAGTTCCTGATGCAAGCCGAATTACGCCACCCATTTTAAGAAACAATGAACTCGAACATGGGTCTGTGTCACTTGCTCTAAATATTGATATGGGTTTAGCCATTGATGAAGTTGAATCACTCTCTCATTCAATACAAGTAAAGGACTTAGGCTTTGGAAAAAGAAAAGTATTACTCAATACCCATAAAGAAATTCCTAATCGAGATTTTCATTTAACCATATCTCTAAAACAAGGGAGTGAACCAAAAGCGGCCTTTTTTTCTACTCAAAAAGATAATGACCTTTATTTTATGCTCATGGCTGTTCCTCCTACCCAATCTGATGATACTACGCTTCCAAAGGAAATTATATTTATTGTGGATGTATCCGGTTCCATGCAAGGGGAATCTATCCGGCAAGCAAAACAGGGAGTCATGACAGCTATTCAATCTTTAAAACATACAGATTCATTCAATATTATAGCATTTAGTGATAGGTATAATTCATTTTCACCGAATCCGGTACAAGTGACAGAACAAAGTAAAGCAATCGCTATTCAATATATTCAAAATTTAAATGCAGGCGGTGGGACGGAAGTTTTATCTGCTCTAGATGAAGGACTCCGGCAATCCAATCAATCATCATCTGTTCCTATGATATTTCTTTTAACAGATGGATCGGTTGGAAATGAATCAAAAGTCATTCAATCGATTCATTCTCATTTAGGGAAAACGAGAATATTCCCAATTGGCATTGGATCAGCGCCAAACTCATTTTTACTTCGAAAGGTGGCAGAACTCGGACGTGGAACATTTACGTATATATCTTCCCCAAGTGAAGTGTCCACAAAAATACAATCATTATACCAAAAGATAGAAAATCCCATTATTACCAATATTCAACTCAGCATGAATGATTCATATGAATTGGTCCCGAAACAAATACCCGATTTATTCCAAGGAGAACCATTAATTGTTTTTGGGAAAATGCTGAGCACCCAAACAAATCATATTTCATTTTCGGGAAAAACACCCAATGGTATCATGCAGTTAAACTTTCCCATAGACTTTAATACGGGACAAAAAGAATCAGCCATTTCTACGTTGTGGGGAAGAAAAAAAATATCAAGTCTTATGAATGAATATCGTTTGGGGAATGCATCTGTAAAACAATCCATCATTGATGTAGCTATGGATCATAATCTTATTACAAAATTTACATCTTTCATTGCCATCGAAAACCAAATTGTAAATCTTTCCAATCAAATAGATAAAGTAGCCATCCCTGTTCCGCTACCAAAAGGTTGGGATTATGATGCCATTTTTAATCATCCAAATCAGTACAAATTACACTTTGCTTCTAACGAAATGGATACACCCAAAAACAAACGGATGCGATTACCACAAACGGCTACATCCTATCCGTTGCAGTTAATGGTTGGATTAATTCTTCTATTTATTGGAGTTACAGCAAGGAGGATTTTCTATGTTTAATATGAAAAAATGGATTTTTATTCTCCCCCTTCTCTTTATTGGAGTTGGGCTCTTTTTTGCGGGGAAATCATTCTACTACTATTCAAAAAGTATTGCTGCATATCATTTTATAGAAAATGCATGGGAAGATACAAAAGAGAAAAAAGAAACAACAAAACCTTGGACCTGGGCAGATTTTCACCCTGTTGCAAAACTCCAAATTGAAAGTATTGATTTACAATGTATTATTATGAATCAAATTTCAGATGAAGCATTAACTTTTGGCCCGGGGCATTTATCTCGCACATCTCTACCGGGTCAACCGGGGAATATCGTTATTGCAGGTCATCGTGATGGCCATTTTCACAAATTGAATTCCATTCAAGAAAAGGATGTTATTTCCATTGAAGGTATTAATCAATCTGATTTTTATATTGTTACAGAAATTACGCCTACATCCGGACAAGATATTTATTGGACAGAACAAACGGAAACGGATGTAATAACATTAATTACCTGTTATCCATTTCATTATATTGGAGAAGCTGAAGATCGATTTATTGTGCGGGCAGAAAAAATGGATACGTATAGCACCCTTCAATAATTATTTCACCAATTGAAGCGTTTGGGTTGATGCAAATTCTCCATGAATCATGTGGAGTAAATACATTCCTGAAGCGCTATTTTTTCCAAAAACATTTTTTCCATTCCAAGATAATTCATGATTCCCAGGGGTAAGTGTTTGGTTTACCAGAGTTGTGACTCTTCTCCCCAATGTGTCATAAATAATTAATAATGTTTTTTCATTTTCATGAGTGGTTATTTTTATTTTACATGATTGATTAAATGGATTTGGATAAATGTGTTTTATTCCAGGTGATAGTGGAACAAGATTGGATTGAACAGATACACTTTCAATTGCATTTCCTAATGCTTCAATAAATCCATTCATTTCATCTATTGTCCCTGTGGAAACGCGTAAATGGTTCGGCATATCCCATCCATGGCGAATAATAAATCCTGCATCATATAATGCTTCTGCAACCGGCTGTGCTTCAACCCCACAATCCACCATCATAAAACTCGTTTCTGATGGAATATAAGATAATCCTAATGAGGCAAATCCATCGTAAAGAATGGTTTTAGCTTCTTCGTTTAACGCTAATGTGGCTTCAATATGGTCTGTATCTTCCAATGATGCAATGGCTGCCGCTTGAGATGTGCGTGTAACGGTTGCATATAATTGAACACTTTCAATTTGGTCCGTGAGTTCAGGAGTAGAAACTGTATATCCAATGCGTTCTCCTGCTAGCCCAAATACTTTTGAAAATGTTCGAATGACAACAACAGGTTTCCCATCTTGAATGGTTGGAATAACTGTTTCATAATTTGGATCTGTGACATATTCAAAATAGGCTTCATCCACACATACAACAATATTTTCCGGAACTTGGTCCAGAAAAGATGCAAAATCATTTGATGGTATAATGCGCCCTAATGGATTGTTCGGGTTGACTAAAGAAATGAGTGTTGTGTTTTCTGTCACTGCATCCAGAATAGCCGTTAAATCAATATCATAGTTTTCATCCAAAGGAACATAGACCGCTGATCCGCCATTCTTAATAGCTTGATTCGCAATTTGAGTATAAGATGGATAGGCTGTAATCACTTCATCTTCCGGCCCGACAAAAGCATCAGCCACTTTTTGAATCATTTCTGTTGCGCCGGCTCCTATACAAAATTGATCCGAATTCATTTCATAATATTCAGCAAGCACAGATTCAACATTGGTATTTAACCAATTTGGGTATCGATGAGCCAAAACAGCTTCGTCGCGTAATGCCTGTAATCCTAACGGTGATGGACCCAATGGGTTTTCATTATAACAAATGCGTCCCACATAATCTTCAGGTTCATCTATGGGTGAAAAAGGCCTAGCCTGGATTCTCCCAACTCCCGGTAACATCATAAAACTGAGTAAACTTGCGGATTTAAAGAAATCTCTTCGTGTAACGGATGGTTGTTTCATTGGATTATCCTTTTTATCATTCAACGCCATATTGATTTTCCCAAATTTCTAGTGGCTTGGAAATAATTTTCATCCACAAGGGTGGAATAAGACAAATAAACAAAGTGGTTAAATACCCGAACGGCATTTGGGGTGCATCTGGATATGGATCTAATTCCCAGAATGGGACACGCGGTTTTTCATGATGGGCCGAATGGCGGGTTAATGAAAAAAGAATTATTCCACTCATTCGCCTATTTGTATTCCAAGAATGTTCAGGGCCAACCGGAGTTTTGGGGTCGCGTTTTAATCCATAATGTTCCATATAATTCACAATTTCCAAAATGAATTTGGCTAAGATTGCTTGGCTAAAAAACAAGACTAAACCAAACCAACCGCTGGACAGGATAAAAATCATACTCCACGAAAATGACATGCTATAACCTGTAATCATTTGGTTGTGAAGTGAGAATAAACGATTATTTTTTCTTTTTAATCGCTTTAATTCTATTCGCCAAGCATTTATATGACCAAATACAAACGATCGAATAAAAAATGAATATACATTTTCACCTTTATGCGCTGTGGCTGGATCAGCATCCGTTCCAACGGTTACATGATGTCCATAAACATGTTCAATCGAAAAATCGGCATTACAACTGGCCGATAACAACCACCGCCCTTCAAACATAGCTATCTTATTTTTTATACGGTGGGTTAATTCGTGCCCCACATTAGTCCCATAACCTGCCACCATAAATCCTACACCTAATACGGCACCTAAATAATCTGTACCTATATTTTGATTTCTTGCTTCAAGAAAAGAATAGTGAAAAATATTTGAAAGCATTTTCCCTAATCCCAGAAAATCTTCACCACCTTTTCCGCCTGCCCAAGCCAAACTCAATAATAATAAAAATATTAAGGGTAGTGCTAAATGGAGTGGTAATTCAACGAACCAAGAATGTGAATAAAGGGGTGTAGATTCATCGTCCCCAAGGAATGCGTCTCCTCCGATAATGATAATACATAATGTAATAAACCCAAGCCACATCCAATGCCCGCCTAATAGAATGCCTACGATTATTGTGGCCGTTATTAATGGGGTAATATAATATTTTAACGTGTGAAACATTTCACCATTTCAAATGAACGATGAATGAATTTATAAAGAAAAGTTGAAAAGAACCCTAAATGGGTTAATTTAGAATCATCAGTTCTTTTGATGTTTGATTCAAAACTTCACATCCATCTTTTTGAATAATAACATCGTCCTCAATACGGACACCGCCCCATTCTGGGATATATATTCCAGGTTCAATGGTAACGACATAATTCTCTTTTAAAACATCCTGACTCACAGCGCTTAATCGCGGCATAGTGTGAATCTCTAAACCAAGCCCATGACCTGTTGAATGAATATAATAATCTCCATATCCAGCACCATCAATATGATTTCGGGTTAATGCATCTGCATCTTTACAGGATAATCCTGCCTTTACGCCATCCAATCCTTTTTGTTGAGCCTCTTTCACAATATCATAAATTTCACGATGGCGGTCGGTCGCTTGGCCAACAACAGGCGTGCGAGTCATATCTGCATGATATCCGGCATATTTGGCGGCTGCATCAATCACAATAAAATCTCCTTTTGCGAATGTTCGCTCGCCAGCTACAGCATGGGGTAGAGCACTATTAGATCCTGTTGCAACGATTGGAGAATATGCTTCTCCATCTCCATATGCCCTGTATCGAAATGATAATTCATTGGCAATTTCTTTTTCTGAAACGCCAACCTTTATCATAGGTAAAACTTCTTTATACACTTGGTCGGTAATTTCAACTGCCGTACGCAAAGCATCCAACTCTTGCTCATCTTTTACAGCTGCTAATTCTTCCACCATTCGATTTGTTTTTTCCCATTGGATTTTCGGGAAAGCCTTTTTCATATTTTCAAATAAATTCACTGAGACAAAATCAGATTCAAACCCGATAGATATGCCGCTTATGAGACCACTATTATTCGCCATCATCTTTAGATGGCTTTCATTACCAATAAAACATTGGAATCCCTTTACTTCACTTTTTGATTGGGTTAAATAACGCCCGTCAGAAAAAAAATGTTGGCTATCCATTGTAACTAAACACGATCCGGCTGAACCTGTGAATCCTGATATATATCTTACATTGGTTAAATTGGTAATATAAATACCATCAAGATTTTGTTTCGATAAAGATTCTTTTAACCGTTCAAGACGATTAGCATAAATAAGGTTACTCATATTTTGGTATTTGTAGGGTTAAATGTTTGAAATGAAATCAGAGATTTCTTTTCTCTCTCTTTTAATTCGATCAAGCGATTCGCCTTTTTCTTCTAAAGCATTTAATACTTCTAAAGCCTGATTTAAAAGACCTTGGTTTTTCAATACTGTAACCATAGTAAATGTAGCCAATCGGTTACTTATTTTTAATGGTTCTGTATCTTCTTTATAATCTGTAATCGTTATTGGGCTGGTGGGTTTGGTTTTGTTTGACTCTGCGGAAGGAGATTTTTTTTGTTTCTTACTTGAGGCGGGTGCTACTGATTTTTCCTTGGATGCAATAAGGCGTTTTCGTGTTTCTTTTTGTTGCGCAACCGCAGCCTTTTTTTGCTGCATTTCCATTCTTTGCACAAAAACTTGCGCCGCTTCATTTGTGTGATCAAGCTCCAACACCTTTTTCCAATGTGTAAAAAGTGTTTTGGGTGAACGGTCTAATTCAGTTTGAACACTGCATAATTCTAACGTTGCATTCAAATGGTCAGATGGGTGGTTAAGGCACTGTGCGAAGGCTTTTTCGGCTAATTTTAAATTCCCAGCTTGTTTCTCAATTAACCCTAAAATGTAATATCCTTCTTGATCTTTTTCGTGGTAACCGAGCCCAATATCACAGACTTTTCTTGCGCGATAATAATCACCTTTAGAATAATATTTTTCTGCTAACACAGGAAAAAGAATTGTATCCATATGGTCAGCAAAATATAATTCTAATTCTAAAAGGCTATTTATATTCATACATTATCGACGATTTGTTTGAACCCACTGCGTAATAAAATCAACTGTTTCTTGAACAGGTGTTCCTGGACCAAATAGCCCTCCCACGCCAAGAGATTTTAATTCATCCATATCTTTTTGCGGTATTATACCTCCCCCAACAAGCAAGACATCATGAATACCCTTTTCATTCATTAAATCAAGAACGCGAGGAAATATGGTCATATGAACATTATTTAAACTTGAAAGGGCAATCACATCTGCATCTTCCTGTAATGCTGCAGACACAATCATTTCAGGTGTTTGACGGAGCCCAAGATATATCACTTCCATTCCCGCATCTCGATATGCGGCGGCTAAAACTTTTATGCCTCTGTCGTGGCCATCTAAACCAGGCTTTGCCATTAATATGCGTATTTTTCTTTCCATAAGACTAAAAATTAAAAAGCTTCATTCTCACTTCATAACCAATTCGTTTTTAAATAATGTGATTTTCACCTATCTATTATTCTCTTACTTTTGTGTACTATCTAAAACAAATGTAACTGGACCATCATTCATTAAAGAAACATCCATCATTGCACCAAATTTTCCAGACTGGACCGGAATGCCGCCTTGGCTCAATTTGGTCATAAAATATTCGTATAAAATTTTTCCTTTTTCAGGCGACGCTGCATGTGTAAAACTTGGCCTACGACCTTTTCGTGTATCGCCACATAATGTAAATTGACTGATAACCAAAGCAGATCCACCTATATCCAATAAAGATAAATTCATTTTATCATTGTTATCGCTAAAAATGCGTAAATGCATAATTTTATTTACTAAATAATCCCCATCCTGCTCCTGATCATTTTCAGCAACACCTAAAAGTATAACCAATCCTTGCCCAATCTCGCCAACGATAGATTTATTAACAGTTACATTCCCGTGGGAGCATCGTTGAATTACAGCAATCATTCTATCCAGATATTGTCTTTGCCGTAAATAGCTCTTAGTTGTCTAAGAAATTCACGTTCGGTTGATACTTTAATATTATGAGCTAAAACGCGTGTAGGTTTATGCCCATTTCCATTCGGGAGATGAAATACAACCCCACATTTCCCCGGGAATCGGTGGGCTAACGAATAGACTTGTTCCACAGATTCTGCGTTGGAGAAACCTTTATTAAATTGGATATTAAGCCGCGTCGAAAGTAATTCTCTCACCCGGTCGATTGGGATAATTTCATCCGCTAACATTTTAAAATCTGAAAAATCCGTATTATCTGACGGTTTCCCTTTTACAAAAACAACTTTGCCGTCTTCAACTAAATCTCCATACTTGCGATAACATTCACTAAAAACAACAATTTCTGCTCGCCCACCCAAACAATCCAAACTAAAAAAGGCCATGGGATTATTTCTTCTATCATACCGTCGGGTAATGGATGTAATAAGACCACCCACTGTTATAATATCATTCTTTGATAAGGTCATTTCACTTTCAAAATCTGCGTTGGAGAATTCTTCCAAATCTTCCGCATGTTCCAGTAATGGGTGCCCTGTTAAATACAGACCTAATACTTCTTTCTCTTTGGCTAATGTTTCTTGCTCAGCCCATTCAGCAACATCGGCTAAATTGGGTGTCCGAATTAAATCGCTTTGGCCATCGGCATTGCCAAACATATCAACTTGGTTTAAATCTTTCCCATTCTGCATTTGTTGACCATATTTTATAGCATCATCCACCGCATGTAACATTTGGGCTCTCGTCCCTTCAAAAGTATCCATCGCTCCAGCAAGGACAAGACTTTCAAGTACTTTTTTATTTACGGTTCTTTGTTCAACTCTTGCGCATAAATCAAAGATAGAATCAAAAGGTCCATTTTCTTCTCTATCTTCAACAATTTTTTCTAATGCTTTAAGACCAACATTTTTAATGGCATTTAAACCATAGGAAATTGTTTTTTCTCCAACAGGTTTAAAATGAACATCAGAAACATTTATATCTGGAAGATTTACTTCAATGCCAAATTTCCGACATTCATTAATTAGAATTACAACGCGATCCGTGTTTGTCATTTCACTTGTTAAATTCGCAGATAAAAATTCTGCCGGATAATGTACTTTTAACCAAGCTGTCTGATATGCGATATAAGCATAAGCCACTGAATGACTTTTATTGAAACCATATTGAGCAAATTTTTCAATTAAAGCAAAAATATCACGCGCTTTTTTAGATGAGATTTTCTTATTACCGGCGCCTTCAACAAATTTAACAGACATTTCATCCATTAAAGATTTGATTTTTTTACCCATGGCACGACGCATTAAATCCGCTTCCGCTAACGTGAAATCAGCAACTTCGTGAGCAATTTGCATCACTTGCTCTTGGTATACGATAATCCCATACGTTTCTTTTAAGATAGGTTCCATGATTGGATGAGCATACTCAATCCGTTTTTTCCCATGCTTGCGATCGATAAACTCTGAAATATTCTGCATAGGACCTGGACGGTATAATGCATTCATTGCTACTAAATCTTCTAAAACAGTTGGTTCTAATTTTTTCAAAAATTCTCTCATACCTGAAGATTCAAATTGAAAAACGCCAATTGTTAACCCCTTAGCAAAGAGTTTATAAACTTTTTCATCATCCATTGGAATTTTTTCTATATCAACTTCATCCCCTTTTTCTTTGATAAGCTTTACAGCTTTATCAATCACCGTTAAATTGCGTAATCCAAGAAAATCCATTTTGAGCAATCCTAGCTCTTCCAGCCCTTTCATATCATATTGACTGGTTACATCGCCTGTATTGGATTTATAAAGTGGAACATAATCCGTTAAATCTCCAGGAACAACGACTACGCCCGCCGCGTGAGTTGAAGCATGCCGATTCATCCCCTCAAGAATTTTAGATTGCTCAATTAATTCTTTGTAAGCGCCATCCGCCATTTTTTGTAATTCTGGGCTCTTTTTTAATGCGCTATCAAGTGTAATGTTTAATTCATTCGGTATAGCTTTTGCCACTCTATCCACTTCATTGTATGAAAAGTCTAAGACGCGCCCAACATCTCGTACTACTTGCTTCGCCTTCATTTTCCCAAAAGTGATAATTTGCGTGACTGAATTTTCTCCATATTCACCTTTAATATAATCAATCACTTCGCCTCGACGTTCGATGCAAAAGTCAATATCAATATCTGGCATACTAACGCGATCGGGATTTAAAAATCGTTCAAAAAGCAAATCGTGTTTAAGAGGATTAATACTTGTAATACCTAGTGCATAAGACACTAAACTTCCTGCAGCAGATCCGCGACCAGGCCCAACAGGGATTCCGTTATTTTTAGCATATTTAACAAAATCAGCAGTAATTAAAAAATATCCAGCATACCCCATATTTTTAATTACAGCTAATTCATGATCAAGGCGATTTCTTGCATCGGGTGATATATCGCCCAATAATGATTCGGTACCTGAATCAGATAAATATTTTAAATAATCATCCGGATCTTGTGTGGGAGAACCTTCGGGAATCATGTATTGCGGTAATAACAGGTTCCCAAATGTTAAATCCATATCTATACTATCAGCGATTCGTCGTGTATTTTCTATTGCGCCAGAATAATCTTTGAATAGACCATGCATTTCATCTTGAGTCTTAAAATAGAATTCAGGTGTTGCATATTTTAAACGCTTTGTGTCCGTTTGTATTGCACCCGTTCCCAAGCAAATATGAATATCATGAGCATTTGCATGTTCCTTCTTTGAATAATGAGCATCATTTGTACACACCATGGGTAATCCTAAATCTGCAGACAGTTTTTGCATATTTTTTATATTTTCTGCTTCTTCAGGAATACCGTGATTTTGGATTTCTAAATAATATCTATCTGGGAAAATTTCGGAAAATTTTAGTGCTAATTCACGCGCCCCTTTATAATCACCCTTTAACATTTTTTCGGGGACAGCACCTTTTAAACAGCCTGAGAGACAAATCAATCCCTCGCTAAATTCTGCTAATAGATCCATATCTATCCGCGGACGATAATAAAACCCTTCAAGATAGCCCGCCGTTACCAACTTCATAAGATTCCTATAACCGACATTATTTTGAGCTAATAAAATTAAATGGTTATTTCCCCATCCGCTTTCAGCTGTAGTTTTTTTCTCAAATCGACTCCCAACCGCAACATATACTTCACAACCAATAATGGGCTTTACTCCTGCTTTTTTAGCGGATTTATAATATGGGACAACGCTAAACATATTACCATGTTCTGTTAAAGCAACAGAATCCATGTTTAAATCGCCAATCGTATTAACCAATTGATCTACACGTTGTGCTCCATCCAACAAACTATAGTCAGAATGATTATGAAGATGTACAAATTCAGATGTCATAAATAGAACCTAGATAAATAGCCAGCAACCCAATAATGGTACTGAACTTTAATAATTTTGCGCCTCGGATAGCGCTTGTTTTTCCCGGATTATTCTGTAATGAAACTACAACAACTCCTAAAGGAATCTCAACGCCCAAGATCAATAATATTCCATAAAAAATACCATAAATATCTATAAAATATGGGATAAATGCTCCCAACCCAACCAAGCCTGACAATAATGTAACAAGACGAACGCTTTTTGATATTCCAGCTACAATTGGATATGTTCTTAGACCCGCACTTTTATCTCCTTCAACGTCGGCTATGTCTTTTACTAATTCGCGAATAAAGGTTAACCCAAAAGCTAAAATAGCAGGAATAATCATTAATTTTACTTGCCCAAAGGCAGCTCCAGAAAAAATAAAGGTTAACCCGAGAATAAGTGAAACAACAATATTTCCCACAAGAGGTTGGCCTTTTAAAAAGCCACTGTATAAAATCATTAATGGTAGCGCAATTCCTATAGAAATTAGTTTTGCTCCATCATTCAACTGAAAAGAAAAAAAACTCCCAATTAAAAATAAAATAACAGATATATAAAATGCGCCATCCTGAGAAAGAGCGCCAAGACTTAATGGGCGATCTGGTTGATTAATTTTATCAATTTCATAATCAACAAAATCATTATAAGCATTTGCCCCTGCATTGAAACAGACGACAACGCCCACAGTTAACATTATCAACAACAACTCACTATCAGAGCCTATTATTAAAGAAGAAAAATAAACGGCTATTGCACTTGTAAATAGATTTAATGGCCTCAATAATTTGATTGTTGCAGTTATTTTATTCATGGTGAATTGCTAGGCAATATTAACAACCAATATTCTATCATCACCATTATAATCCTTCAATAATTCAACATTTTTAAACCCCTGATCTTTAAAAAGATCCATCGATTTTAATGGATGATCATTTAATCCTACTTCAAGTATTATCCATCCACCAGGGGTAATCCATTCTCGTGATTTTTCTGCTATTCGTCTATAAAATGTTAATCCATCCATCCCATCCGTTAATGCGTGTGATGGTTCATATTTTTTTACATCTTCCATGAGGGAATCCATTTCTATATTTGGGATATATGGAGGATTGCAAATAATGAAATCCACCGGCTTTTGGATGGAATTATTTAGTATATCAATCTCACCAAAGTGCACATTATTTGCATTATGATGGTTTTTATTTTTTTGTGCAATAAAAAGCGCTTCTTTAGAAATATCTATCGCATCAACATGAACGCGGGGTCTTTCCATGCCTATTGTAATTGCAATACACCCCGAGCCAGTTCCTATATCTAAAATATCCAACTTATCAGTTTCAGGTATTTTATCTAAAGAAATATCTATCAATCGTTCTGTTTCGGGTCTCGGGATTAGGACAGATTTTGTTACAAAAAAATGTCTGCCATAAAATTCTGTTGATCCTGTAATATATTGCAATGGCTCATGGGTAATTCTTCTTTGAACCCAACCGCGAAGTTTGGATAATTGGGACTGAGTAAGAGTTTCTTCAAAACGTAAATACACATCCATACGTGAACAACTTAATATGGATTGAAGGAGCCATTCAATTTCTGCCCTAGGATTTGAAAATCCTTTTTCTTTAAAATAGGATTCTGCCCAATGAATTAGGTCAATGACTCGCCAAGTTTTTTGTTTATCTTGGGCAGATGAAGACATTTACTCTGTACTGGCTAACAATTCTTGCTGTTCTGCCATTTTTAATTGTTCAATCAATTCAATTATGTCGCCATCCAAAATTTCATTAAGTCTGTGTGTTGTAAAACCAATCCGATGATCTGTGACTCGACCTTGTGGAAAATTATATGTTCGAATTTTTGCAGACCGGTCCCCTGTAGAAACCAAACTTTTTCTTTCTGCTGCACGTTTTTTGGCTATTTTGTCTTGTTCTGCAGCGAGGAGTCTTGATTTTAGAACCTTTAATGCCGCCGCGCGATTCTTGTGCTGAGAAGATTGATCTTGGCATGTAACAACTAACCCGGAAGGAATATGAGTAATCCTGATCGCTGATTCAGTCTTATTAACATGCTGCCCTCCTGCGCCACTAGCGCGATAAGTGTCGATTTTCAAATCACCTTCATTTACATTCACATCAACATCTTTGGCCTCTGGCATAACGGCAACCGTTGCCGCCGACGTATGAACCCGACCGCTTGTTTCAGTTTTCGGAACGCGTTGAACTCGATGCACGCCACTTTCATATTTTAACATACCGTAGGCGCCCTTTCCTTCAAGCGCAACAATCACTTCCTTAAAACCGCCAATACCCGTTTCATTTGACTGAATTACTTTTTGTTGCCAATTATTTCGTTCCGCATAACGCGAATAAAGGCGATATAAATCAGCCGCAAATAATGCGGCCTCATCCCCTCCTGTACCGGCACGAATTTCTATAATCAGGTTTTTATTATCATGGGGATCTTTAGGTAATAATAATAATTTAATTTGGTCTTCAAGTGAAATTTCTTCACTCTCTAATGATTCAATTTCTTCTTCAGCCATAAGCTTTAATTCTTCATCGTCACCCGTAAGAAGATCTTTAGCTTCATCAATTTGATCTAAAATAGAAATATATTTTTTAGCAATATGAGTGATTTCTTCTATTTGCTTTTGTTCTTGTGCGAGAGTTTTTAATTTATCAATGTTTGTAACATTTTCAGGATCTGCCATTTGACTTGAAATATGATCATATTTTTCAATGATGGAAATAAGTTTTTGCTTCATCCAATGGCCTCTGCAACATATTCTTTTCCAGATACATCTTCAAACTTATCCCCAAAAGCTTTTTTTAAGGCATGAATGGCTACTTCAACCATTTCATCATCTGGGTGGCGGGTAGTTATATTTTGGAGCCACAGGCCCGGCTTTTTTAATATTCTAAAAAATAAATTATCATTTTTAGCTGTTAACTTTATGACTTCATACCCAATGCCTGATACCAATGGAATTAATGGTAAATGGAATAACAGTCGAATGGGCAATGATATGGTTCCTAAAATAGAGATAACAATCATATCGATGACTGCAAAAACTATGATGGCAGATAAAAGAACAATAAATAAAAAACTCGTCCCACATCGCGGATGTTGTGTTGGGAATGATTGCGCATTTTTAACATTAATTTCTTTGCCTGACTCAAAATTGTAAACCACTCTATGTTCTGCTCCATGGTATTGGAATAATCGGCGGACATCCGCCAAAAGCGAAATCAACCCCAAGTACACAACAAAAAATAAAATTCTAAAGCTTCCTGAAATAAGATTAAATGCTAATGCTTCTTTTTCTACATTTAATAATTTAGTCGTTATCCACATGGGTGCAACCATAAAAAGGAGCGCAGCTAAAACTATGGAAAAAAGGGTCGTTAGAAAATTGGCAATTTTACCGGGTTCTTTTTCGCCTTCTTTTAATGGAATAGCAATATCCGCAGACCACTGCAATGTACCTAATCCGATTTTCATAGCTTCATAAAGAGATGCCATACCTCTCAAAATAGGTTTTTTCCAAAATGATGATTTTTCGGTGATGGCAATAAATTCTTCTCGTTTAACTTGAATATCACCTTCCGGATCCCTGACAGCAGTTGCATATGCACCTGGGACTCGCATCATTACACCTTCTATGACAGCTTGCCCTCCAACAAGTATGGTTGGAGCAGATGTTAATATTTGTATGAATCGATTTCTCATAGATAAAAAAATGGCTTTGATAGCAGATAATCCACTCTCAAAGCCATTTATAGAATGTTGGTTACTGAGCGTTACCGTATTTCTTTTGGAACTTCTCGATCCGACCAGCAGTATCAACTAAATTTTGTTGACCTGTGAAAAATGGATGCGATTTATCAGATATTTCAATTTTACATAAAGGATATTCATTTCCGTCATCCCAGACAATAGTATCTTTCGTTTCGACAGTAGATCGAGTTAGAAACGAATAATCACAAGATGTATCTTTAAAAACAACCAATCGATACGATTCTGGATGTATTCCTTTTTTCATATTTTTGTCTCCTTTAGACAATCTGCTCTAACGCAGATTTTACTTTTTCCAGTCCATTCTGGATAATTTCAATATTGGTCGCAAAAGAAAATCGAATATAACCTGTAGCGCCAAACCCATCTCCTGGTACTGTTACGACCTGTACACAGTCTAGAATATACTCAGAAATATCAAAAGAATCCTTCAAGATTTTCCCATCAACTTTTCGGCCTAAATAGGATGAAAAATCAGCAAAGGCATAAAAAGCACCGCCGGGTAATCCACACTTTACGCCCGGCAATTCGTTTAATAATTGAACCATAACATTTCTACGATCCTTAAAGTGGTTACACATATCAACGACACAGGTTTGATCTCCAGACAAAGCTTCAACGGATGCTTTTTGACCGATTGAATTTGCACAGGATGTTGATTGCCCTTGAATCTTAGCCATTGCTTTGGTCAATACTTTATTTCCGGCAGTATATCCTATTCGCCAGCCAGTCATAGCATATGTTTTTGACATACTTAAACATGTTAATACTTCTGCGCCTATCCTATGATCTCGATTTATTTTTTCAGTACTAACAAACGGATCTCCGAAAACTAGTCGCTCATAACATTCATCGGATATAATTATCCAATTATGTTTCACGGCCAGTTTGAGTAATTTGACGACAGCTTGTTCACTCCAAACACCTCCCGTAGGATTAGAAGGGGAATTCATAATTACCCCTTTTATATTTGGCGTAATTTTTGATTCTAAGTCTTCAAAATCAGGTTCAAATTGTTGATCTGCATTTGTTTTAACGAAGATAGGTTCTGCGTCTGCTAATCGAACCATTTCAGGGAAAGAAACCCAATAAGGCGCAAAGTTAATGACTTCATCACCTTTTTGGAACAATGCCTGACAAGCATTATATAAACTTTGTTTTTCCCCATTTGAAACTAAAATTTGATCAAGTGTAAACTCTAATTCGTTCTCACGTTTCAATTTTTGAATAATAGCTTCCCGTAATTCTATCATTCCTGACCCAGTTGTATATTTTGTAAAACCATCATCCATGGCTTTTTTGCCTGCATCTCTTATATGGATTGGGGTATTAAAATCGGGCTCTCCGACACTAAAATTAATTACAGGAATTCCCTTTGCTTTCATTTCTGCTGCACGGGCAGCCATTTGAAGCGTAAAAGACGGATTAACTTTATGGACTCTGTCTGAAAGTTTATATGTCAAAGTTTGTGTTGACGCTTATGATATTTATCAGAATTAAACTTAGCATCATTGGGGTCATCTAATTCATCGGGTTGTGCTTTATTAAAATCGAAATCTTCTTCAATCTCAAATTCTTCGGAAAGGACTCTTTTGCTTGAAGATTTTTTTGGCTTGCTTTGTTTTTTTGGCTTTACTGGTTTTCGTGGCTTTCTTTTTGGTTTTTCTTCGGGCGTATGAGTTTCTTTGGTACTGGCTTTACGTGAACGGCGAGGTTTTGGAACATCTTCAAAGCTAATGGATTCCATATCTTCCGTAACATCTTGCCCGCCACTAACGGAAGAATCTTTATCGCCTTGTTGTTTTGCTTCTGATTTTAACTCATCTTCGTCGAATTGAAATGTTTCAGGATTAAACATTCCATAAATAGACCCGTACCCTCGGGTAATACCATTCCCAATACCAATATAATTTGGGAGCACAAAATTTGCTTTAAACTCCCCCATGAAAGCGCCCCAATTATTTTCATCAACCGGACGAGGGAAAAGGGATGTTACCTTTACTTTAGTGAAGATTTTTTCCTCTGTTTTAACGCCCATCTCGCTTGCTATAAATAAAATGTTTTGCCCGAGCAACCGATGGAGGAAAGTTGGCTTTTCTTGATTTGTTAAAAACCGATATCTCCCGCCCGTCATTTGGTTTAAGGCTACCCACGGAGTAATGAATCGATAACGGATGAGCCGCTCAGATGGGATAAATTGATTATCACAATTTTCTACATCCGCTCCGCCCACATCAAATGTGATATTCCCGAAATCTAAATGGTCCAATTTTTCGGCAAGTGAGCGTACAGGGTCTGCCCCTTCATTGATTCCAATAATAAAGATTTGTTCATTCAAGATTTTAACTTGAACTCGAGGATATAAAAACTGTTCACGGTAAGTTCCATCCATATACGGAATGACAGGTTCATTCTCGAATTGTCGCATAAAAACACCTTTAACCTGATAGGGTGTTTTTCGAACCGGTTTATCAGTTACAACTCTTACCGTTACAGTTTCTACATTAGGATAATTAACGTCAGTCATATTCATATAGAAAATTTAGATGCATGGAAGTTAAGGTATTACATACTCATAGTGTCAAGAAATTCTGAATTACTTTTTGATCTTTTCATTCTTTCCAGCATGAACTCCATCGCTTCTTCCACATTCATTTCATTTAATAATTTTCGGAGAATCCACATTCTTCCTAATTCTTTACGAGAAAGAAGAAGTTCTTCCTTTCGGGTACCTGATTTAATAATATCAAAAGATGGATAAATTCTGCGGTCACTTAATCTTCTTTCTAAGACCAGCTCCATATTTCCAGTTCCCTTAAATTCCTCAAAAATGACTTCATCAGCGCGACTACCTGTATCAATTAATGCAGTAGCAATAATTGTTAAACTTCCGCCTTCTTCTGTATTTCTAGCAGCGCCAAAAAATTGTTTAGGCTTTTTCAGTGCATTAAAGTCTACCCCTCCTGATAATATTTTCCCACTGTGGGGCGTTACAGCATTATGAGCCCTTGCTAACCGAGTAATACTATCTAATAAGATAACAACATCATCTCCAAATTCGACCATTCGTTTCGCTTTTTGAATAACCATATCGGCGACGGATACATGCCGTTCTGGCGGTTCATCGAAGGTTGAACTGACAACTTCAGCATCCACATTCCGCTTCATATCTGTTACTTCTTCTGGCCTTTCATCAATCAACAAAACAATTCTTTTTGTTTCGGGATGATTTTTACTAATCGCATTAGCCATCTTTTGAATTAAAACAGTTTTCCCGGTTTTTGGTTGAGCTACAATTAATCCTCTTTGGCCCTTACCGACAGGAGACATTAAATCCATAACTCGCATTGAATAATCTTTTTCTTCAACTTCTAACTTGAATTTTTCTTCAGGATATAATGGTGTAAAATTTTCAAATAAGATTGCATTCCGCAATTCTTCAGGTGGGCGATTGTTAATCATTTCCACTTTCAATAATGCATAAAAACGTTCTTTCTTTTTAGGGGGCCTAATTTGACCCGAAATAAGATGCCCCGTTTTTAATCTGAATCTTTTTATTTGCGAAGGACTCACATAAATATCATCCGGTCCTGGCATATAATTAAAATTTGGGCTACGTAAAAATCCGTAACCATCATTCATAACTTCTAAGACGCCTCGAGCAAATAATGCTCCATCTTTTTTAGCTTGAGCTTCCAGGATTTTTACAATTAATTCCTGTTTATTTAGACTTGCGATTCCACCGTTTATTTCTAATTCCTGAGCAAGTTTTGTCAGGTCTTTTATACGGAGAACCTGTAGTTCATTTAGATCCATAAAATGGCACCTCTGCCGGTTTGTGATTAGTTAAATTTTGAAAGTAGAACTATGTTCTGGGGAAAATATGAAACTTAAATTACGTAAAAACATAATTTAGTCAAAGGGGAATTGAAAATAGTCAAAAACTTCAGAAGCAATGTAGTGGCTACCAAAAATGAGACCAATTTCACCATCAGTTAATTCGTCCATACATTCCATAATTGCTCTCTCTAAAGATGAGGCAACAATGCCTTCAATTCCATACGATTGCATTTCTTTAAGTAAGTCAGTCTCGTTCATTAATAAATTATTTTTATCCGAAACGATCCATAATGATTCAAACTTATTTTCGATTGCATGACAGATTAGGTCCAATTCTTTATCTCCTTTTAGGGCGATAATCCCTCGGAGTTTTTTAGAATATAGTTGCTTCAAATTATATAAGGTTTTTTCAATTCCTCGCTGGTTGTGAGAAACATCATAATAGATTGTTGGATTTGATGCCATTTTTTGCAATCGACCCATCCAGTAACTCTTGGATAACCCTTCCTGTATTTTCACTATATCTAACATAGGCTGGTAAAGCAATGAAGATTCAATAGCTAATGCCGCATTCTCTGCTTGAAAATCACCCACAATAGGAATAAAATATTTATTATCTTTAAAATAAAAGTGAGTGCCATCATCCATAAGCTCAATATCTGTAATCAAATTATGATTAATAAAGTTTATATTTGTTTCAGCCCTTTTACTTGTTTCTTCTAAGACTTTCTTAACATCATTCTTTTGGTTCGAGGAAACGATAGGTGTTTTTTCCTTAATAATACCCGCCTTTTCAGCGGCAATCGTTTTTATTGAGTTCCCTAAAATATCTCTGTGATCTAGTGAAATAGGCGTAAAAACAATTAAGCGAGGATCCAGAATATTTGTGGAATCTAAACGCCCGCCCAGCCCTGTTTCAATAACGGCTAAATCTATATTATTATCCCTGAAATAGGAAAAGGCCATGGCGGTAATAACCTCAAAATATGTAGCCTTTATTTCAGATATTTCGGATTCATACTTTCCCATAAAATCAACAATATACTTGTCTGAAATATTGCGGTTATTCACATTTATTCTCTCATTAAATCTAACAAGGTGTGGAGACGTATAATGCCCAACTGAATAGTCATTTTGATGGAAGATAGAAGCTATCATTTTCCCTGTAGAACCTTTACCATTCGTCCCTGCAATATGAATAGAATCAAAATGCATCTGGGGGTTTTCACATGCATCTAATAGTTGAATAGTGTGCTCTAACCCAAGTTTGATCTCATCTCTTCTAAGAGCGTAAAGATCTGAGAGTATATCTTCAAGATGGGTGTAATTCAATCGTTTTGACTTCACCAATAGGAAAATCCACAAACCTTTTTGCTACACGAGAAAACTGGCTAGGTAAATCCGTAACATAACATTCAAGGTTCCCAAATGTTTTAGAGGAAGTTCCCGTTTTATTCTGTTTAAGTATTTGAATTACTTTCTGAGATACCGCTTCTCCCGAATCAACCAGCTTAACATTTTCAGGTAAAACATTGTAAATGGTTCTCTTTAAAATGGGATAATGCGTACATCCTAGAATCACAGAATCTACATGTGCATGTAATAATGGCTTTAAATAAACGTTTGCTATTTTTTCGGGGATTTCACCTTCCAACCATCCTTCTTCTGCTAAAGGAACAAATAATGGACATGCTTGATTTATAACATGAATATCCGAGCGATTCTCTTTTAGCTTTGATTCATAAGCACCGGATTGGATAGTGGAATGAGTCCCTAAAACGCCAATATGATTATTTGTTGTCTCTTTAATCGCTTCATCAACACCCGCATCAATTACACCCTCAATGGGGAGTGAATATTTTGAACGTAAATACTCTAAAGCCAAAGACGAAGCCGTATTGCAAGCCACAACAATCATTTTACAATTTTTAGAAATAAGGAATTCTGAAATTTCTTTTGAATATTGTTGTATTAAATTTTTGCTTTTATTTCCATAGGGAACTCTCGCGGTGTCACCAACATAAATCATATGCTCATATGGAAGGTATTTTTTTAATTCATTCAGAACTGTCAGCCCACCAACACCTGAATCAAAAATTCCTATAGGTCTAGAATCTGACATTTTATTCTTCTGCTAATAACCTTTCTCGAGATTCTTTGAAATGTTTAATCCCTTTATAAATAGATTCGGCAATTTGTTGGCGATAAGATGGCTTTTTCAAATTAGCTTCTTCTTGAGTATTGGAAATGAAGCCAACTTCAACTAAAACATTTGGCATACTTGCGCCAATTAGAACATAAAACCCGGCTTGTTTTACCCCTCTATTCGGCGTGGATAATTTTTTATCTAATTCCATTTGTATTATAGCGGCCAAATCTTCACTTTCTTTAGAAAACATACTCTGCGCCATTGTAGCCATAATCAATGCTTCACCAGTAAGTTCTTCATATTTCCCATTAATTTCTTCTAATTTTATAGCAGCATTTTCTCTTGAAGCCACCTCAATAGCATCTTTGTTTTTGCCTGGTCTTAATAAATATGTTTCAAAACCTTGGACTTTTCTATTTGGATTCGCATTTGCATGAATACTTACAAAAAGCTTCCCGTTTGCCTCATTGGCTATTTGGGTTCTTTTCCGCAGAGGGATAAATACATCTTCCTCTCGAGTATATACAACTCGAGTTCGAAGGTTTTTCTCTATTTGGCGGCCAAGTCTTTTTACAATATCCAACGTAATATCTTTCTCCTTGGTTCCTTTTCTTCCTGTTGTGCCTCCATCTTTACCGCCATGACCTGCATCTAAAACGATCGTATCTAAGCGCCAACGTTTCTTAACAGATTCTATTCGCGCCGAACTTTTGCCAAGCGGTGTTCTTAAGGTCACAACAATTTCGTCGGGATCCCTACTTTGATAAAATTCATGGCTTATAATTTTAGAGCCTAACTTAAAGGCAACTTGAGCCGATTGCCCTAATTGATCTGCCTCAATCTGCCTAACAACACCCCTCGTCGGGGTAGTGCTTATATTTAAAGTATCTATAAACCCACCTGATACAGTTAGGTAATACCAACCGTTTTTGTTCTCAAACGAACTAATACTTCTTTCATCAAAAGCTTTTCTTGTTTTAATTCTTAATATAGTTCCATTAGATTTTTCCTCAATAGTCATTCCTGTTATATTATAGCCTACAACATCCACATCAAGTATTCCTCTGCGAGCATCATATGATATTCCAGGTAGTGCGGTTGATCTCATTATGTTTATAAAGGGCTCGATAGGAATATATAAATCTTTTTCCCAGTATTGAGCATAGCTGGGCATTTGGAATATTTGTTCATCGACTAAAACGAAACTTGAACCCCTCGAAAGTTTAACTCTGCGACCAGCAATGTAAATGACAATTTTTCCTCTGTCTGTATTTTCATAGACTTTCAAAGTTAAGGCATGAGCCAATTCTTTAGCAGACACCATAACATCCTTGGATTTGGACACGGTTCTTATTTCGGCTTCTGTGCCCGTACTTCTATTAAAAACTCGGATTGATGAATCTCCTAGCAATAAAGAGAATAATAAAAATATCCCCAATGTACTCTTATTTCTAAATAACATAGCTCTGAATTTATCGGTGGATTTTAGTGGGATACAATAAAGGACCTTTAATAATATGATTCTAATAACAAACCAGAAGTCACTTCTGGTTTAATCATAAAAAGACTGTCCTTCCATGTAGATGATATACGAAAACTTAATCGGTAATGATCTGCCTTATATGACATCCTTATTCCCAAATTGTGCCCCATATATGATACCATTTTCGACCTCATTTCACCGGGCAGGTTAATATCCCAAAAATAAATTCTTGTGTCGAATGAATTAACATTTGAAGATATCCAGTCAATTGTATAATTCATATGGGAAATTTGTTTATCTAATCTGTAATTAACGCCATACCCAATGGCTTCATTTGCTTCTGTAACATTCAACTGTAATTTTGATTTGAAATTACCTGAATGTGTATAATAGCCTGTAATCTGATATCGAGTTGTCGAATTAGTTGTATTTAATTCATCCGTAATAAATTTTGTAGATGTTAATGTTTTATTTTCCTGCTTCAGCCTTAATCGAATGATTGAATTTTTACCGCGTTTTTCATATTGCGCTCCAGATTCTATGCCCGATTCAGGATAAATTCCCAACGTTGAACTCCGTATTTTTCTGAATAAATCAGTATAAAGCGTAAAACGATGTTTATCTATTTTAAATAGAATACTCTGGAAAAACCCATTTTCTCCTTCAGATGTGGACAACCATTCCGTCGATGGGTTTGATCGTAATGATTTATATCCCGGCGCGATTTTTCTCACAATACCTAAATATTTAAACATTTTAAAATTTGTTTTAACTCCCATTAGTGATGCCATTGTTTTATTATTTCCATTCGCAATTTCTCCAAATATATTTAACACATCTATTTTTTTGTTAAAATATAAAGAGTTTCCTAATGCCCTCAATACTCGTTTCTTTTCAGTCCAAGAAGCGCTTAGTGTTGTAAAGCCGAATACGCCATCTTTAATTTCCTTTTCCCAATTCATAATGATCGATTTTTCGCTTAATGATTCTTGTCTATTTAATTCTGTTTCAGAAACATGAATGCCCGAATCATAAACTTTCAAGTTGCCCGTACTGTCAATTTCCCCATCTCGGTTTGTTTGCCCAATTGACACTGTTATTTGACCTAGTTTAGTATAAATTTGGGAGCCTACCCCTCTAATTTTCCAATTTTCATGACTTGATTTATATATCTGTAGCCCTTTCCCAATTCTTGATAATTGATTGAAACTCCCAATTCCTTTTTTAACGGGTACTGATCGCCATAACAATAATCCATAACCATTATTAATCTGGTGGTCTCCTAAGAATATATTCCCATAATTAGTTTTAATTTCCATATACATCGAAATTTGATCTAGTGCTCTAGTCTCAAATGGGTCTCTTTCTGCTAAAAAGCCAAACTCTTTATTTCCCTGATTGATTCTCCCTGTCCAGCGAAATTGCAAATCATTCTTTGCTGTAAAATATTGTTTAAAATAAATATCTACAGGTATTTGTTTTTTATTTAAGGTGTTTAGAAAATCAATGAAAAGTTCTCCATTCTCAGATAACTTGTTTCTTGGGATAAGCTGGAATTCCTTTGTGGACTTTAATAATGAAATATCAATTTCTTCTAAAAAAGTAAGCCGTTCAATATGCTCAATAATGCTTGGATTTAGTTCCGAAAAACTATGTTCAATATATTCCAGCAAAATGATATCATCGTCAGGTAAAGGATTTTCCTCTTCGCGATTAATCCGGGAAAGAAATTGACCTAGGCCCTGGGCAATGCAAAGTTCACTAAGATAAAGGAATAGTATAATACATACTAATTTTATGGGAATACCTTCCAACATTTTCATATGAAATAATGCCATATTCTATTTTATATTTTGAGATAGAAAAAAATAAGCCACCTGTTACTATTCCGGGATTTGATCCACTTCCCAACGCTATTCCTAAATTGGGTATGGGCGTATAAGAAGCTCCAAATTTTAAACTACCATTGAAGACTAAGTCTTGCTCCCAAGAGAGATACGCTTTTATCTTCTCTTCAAAATGAAATATAAATCCAGATGAAATATATTGAGGCAAAACTTCGCGAGTTAACCCAATTCTAGGTTTATTAATATTTGTGATTAAACCAACAAAATCAAAATTTTCTGACAAGGAAGTTCCCCAAGATAACGTTATACCTATAGCTGATGCATTCCCATAGTTTTGAATAAAAATAGAGTAATAATTAGCTGAAATACCCCAAGATATTTTATTTTTTATTTTTCCTGAAGTTATAAACGATATTGTCGACTCTTGGTAGATGTTGTTTCCAAAAGAGTTTACACCAAACCCTACATGATACTTTTGTAACGGCAAACCAACCAGCCACGAGGATTCTTTCAAATTTGGAACGCCAAACTTATTCCCAATTGTCCCCGAAAAATGTATGTTTTGATTTTGGATTAAACTCCCGGGATCAATTTGAGCGCCAATACCATCACCGCTTACATTAATGGCTGGATTCCCTAACGCTAAATTATAAGCTGAGCTTGATAATGTTTCGAATGCGCAAAAGACTTGTGAAAATCCAATAGCTAAAAATATATAAAACGTATTAAAAAGTGAACGTAGTTTATTTTTCATATAAAACAGTTATTATTAAATAGAAACGCCCCATCTCGATTAATCAAGTGGGGCGTTTCTTTATGTACTTGTGGGGTACCGTTTATTTTTTCTGGTACCACATTACCATGACCGCTAATGCAAGCAGCCCGGCAAATCCCGCATCACCAAATTGGGACATTACGCGGCCAATGCCGGCAATAACACCAAAATAGTCGTCAAACAGAATGCCAACGACGATTCCAACTACAATCAAACTTTTAGCAAGTTCGGTAAGTAATCCCAACCATTCGTTAACAACGTCTAAAGCTTTGCGCATGTTTTTCCTCCTATTTTAACATAGTGAACGACCCTAACGGGCCTAACATTATGTCTATGATTATCCTAGGAATGAGAGAAAAACTAACAGAGCTAACAGCCCGGCGAAACCGCCATCAAGGAACATGTTAACTAAGTCAACAATACCATCAATTGGAGAAAATCCAGTTGAGTACAGGATGTTTACGAAAACAAAGAGAACGATAAGTGCTTTAACTACGCTTACAATTCCTGATGCCGCATTCTGTACGGTTGTGTTGATATCTGCCATTCTAATACCTCCTTGGTTTGTCCAGAAAACAAAAAAGGGGTGCCAAAGTGCCCCCCCAATGATAAATGTTCTCTATGTATGTGTTTTTAATGTCAAGGGTTAATCCCTATCGATTGTTCAAATTTACGCATAAACAAACTTTTGGCAATATTTTTATTTAATCGTCATTTTGCTCCCTATTTATTCGTGTTTCCATATTTTTAAAGGCTAAATAAACTTGATCAACCGTTATAGATTCAATGCACTTTTTACAAAGTCTCCAATGTTCTGAATTGTGTAAACAAGGTTTTTCCGGAGCGACCACGTCAACCATTCTACCGAGAGGCTTCGTCAATTTCGGGTCTTGTGATCCAAATAGCGTTACCACCGGAGTCCCAACAAATGATGCCAAATGCGCTGGCATAGAATCCAAGGCAATTAAAATCTTTTGTTTTTTAAGCCACTCTTTAAACTCAATTAAACTTCCTCTGAAAGTATCTATCCGTAAGCCCGCATCAAATGCTTCTTGAATTAAGGCCAGTGTTTCAGGCACTTTAATGATACAAATTATTCTGTCTTCCGAGAGCTTTTTGATTAATTGTATCCATTTTTCATTGGGCCATTCCCTTCTTGGATCTGTTGCGCCAGAATGAATTACAACCGCTCCATCCAAATTATAATTAGTTTTTGAATAAGCATAATCACTATCCACAATTCCAATATTTTCTAATAATTGGATCGCTCTTGTTGTTTGATGTGTGGGCGAATAAAAAGATTTTGGATTCGTGTAAAAATATTCACCGCCTGTTTCATTATAACCTAAACTAATTTTTGCTTTTATATTCCAAAGAAACCAACCATTTCTCACATCGCCTTTAAAATCTATCGCAAGGTCTATGGAGCGCTTTCTAAAACTTTTAGCAAACACATATGCATTATACCACTTAATGGGAGACCATTCCCAATTTGTCCAAGGAGCGTTAAAAGAAATAATATCATCCCCGAGAAATAAATTACTCGCTAAGTCTTTTGCATTTTCATCGCAGATTAAAATAATTTGTGCTTTTGGAAATGTGTTTTTTAATTTTTCTATGGCTGGAGCTATAAGTAAAACATCTCCAATCCTATGATATTCCGTTACTAATATTTTTTTAATTTCAACTTCAGAAACTTGGTACTGTTTCCTAAATAAATTTAAAAAAATAAAATAAGGAGAAATAAAAGAGCTGAATACCCTCGCCCAGAATATGTGTTTTGGGTTGTATATCTTTTGATTCACAATTACAACCCTATTGATCTATAGTATTCATAAAGAGTCTTCGACACTTGTTTTATATCATGTTTCTTTTCAACCCATTTTTTTGATTCTCTACCATAATCTAATATTTTTGATTTATTGGCAATCAAAGTCCTTATTTCAAATTCAATATTTTCTTTATTTATCGAAATAAATGGGTGATTTGGAATAAATGAATTATATGAATCATTCATCTCCGTTAAGGTACAAATTCCCATCGACAATGATTCAACCGAATTCATACCATATCCCCAACCGCCTTTATCCCCAATTTGGTCAATAAATATATCTGAAATTATTTTTCTCTCTAACGCTTGGGCATGAGGAACATTCTCTATGAGATCGAATTCGATTAATCCTTCTGATTCCAACTTTTTACAAGTATTAATAATGATTTCTGACCCTTTGTAAAATCGATTGGTCGGAGCGTGTGAAATTCGAATTTTTTTATTTAAGGTCGTCTTTCTAGGAAACTGAGTTGTGTCATAAGGAAGAAATAGATAATGAATATTTGGATGTTTATTTAATAAATCAACTTCATTTGTAAGGTTTAAATCTGCCAATGAATCCATTACAGGCATTACGCCTCTTGTTCTTAGATCTTCACCATGATAATGGGAAATGATTTTTTTCCCTTTATTTTTTAATTCTTTAACGAAAAATTCATCTTTTAAAAAATCCATCCCACTTTCAAAATGGATGACATCAAAATCATATAAGTTATAATCTTGAATTGCTTTCAAAACAATAGGACGCCATAATAAATCCTTAAACTTTAAAAAGGTATAATCAAACCACCCCTCCGGACTCCACTTTGGATGGTACCCATCCTTGGATTTAAAATATCCTTCATCCCCTCTGTATTTTTTATAAATGAAGTTGCGAATCCTCGCCATCTTTTTTCCTGTAAAATTGAAGGGCAAATTCAGACAAATATCTTCTTCAAAGTTTTTGGGAGATTTAAAAAAGGTTACTGTTCTACATTTATTCTCTCGGGCTTCATGCTCTTTTTTCCAAAGTGTTAATGTCCCAACAGTATTCTCTGGTGATATGTATAATATTTTTAAAGCCACTAATTACTCAGGATATTCCAATTTTCTCCAAGGGATTGAGATTGAGTATTCCCCTGTTTCATCTTTAGGGTTTTGTTCGGTTTTTAAGAAACTATTATTAAACATAATTTTAGTTTTTTCTGGAAATTTCGTATAAAAAGTTAAGCCCTGAAGTTGGTCATATTTGATCTGTTTTAAACCAATAGGCGTACCCATTTCTGATTCAATTACAATGTGGATTTCTTTTTGACTCTTCAAAACTGTATATCTGATATAATCTAATAATTCCTTATACTTTAATAGTCTAGAAGTAGTACACATAAAAATAAATCCATCATCAACTTTCCCCTTCAAATATTTAAGGTTTTTAATTAATAAATACGGAAGGCCAGACATTTTAACGTGTTCATTAAAATGTGTGTATAAGACCATAAACCCTTCATTCTTTATTAACTGATTGATGGTCGATTTTTTTATTTGCGTTGATAAATCATTAATATCTAGGACTTGTTCCTTCCCCCAAGAATTAATAAAGCGTGTAAACTCGAATGCTTGTGTCCCATCCCTAAATATGATCGGTGTAAGCAATTCATTACCATCATCATATATCGGATCTACAACATTTTTATATTTTGTACGTTTCATGATGTACTGAATTGCTTGTTTAGCTTTAACTGAAAGAGTGGGTTTTGAATTTTGGCCAATGATATGTGTTGTTTTTCCAACCCAAAAATATTCACATCCTACATTAAATGTATAATCTAAATGGTATGCAGAATGATTGGGACTATCCCCGTACATATTGGGGTAATTCCCCACTTTTTGGTGGTTTAAACCAATACCATGATTTATCCAAATAGGTATTTTAATTTGATATTTATCTAACTCTCGAAAGCCTATTTCGGCATACTTCCTTTCAAAACTTCCCTTATCAAAATTTCCCCAAGAATGAATGGTATCAATGTGGTTGGATTTCCATAACTGTTGAATAATGGGGGCTAACTCAGTCCGCTTTCTATTTAACCCATCAAAGTAGGATAATTGAGTCCTTTCTGAATTGTTAAAGAACCAAAAACTATTCCCGACTTCTAAATCCAAACCCATACCGAAGGGGGTTTCTTTCGTACCATTAAAATAATCCATTATTGCGCTGAACGATTCCACGGATGAAGCATTATCTATATCACTTGATATGGATAATGCGCACATGAACGGATAAGGGAACTTTCGAAGTGAGGGTTCCACTATATTTTTTTAATCATTTTTGCGGGATTTCCGGCAAAAATTGTTTTAGCAGGTACATCTTTTGTTAAAATACTTCCAGCGCCAATTGATGCTCCATCTCCGATAGTCACACCAGGAAGAATAATTGAATGAGCGCCAATTCTGACATCGTTTCCTATTTCTATATTGCCTTCATGGCCCGAATGCGCTTCATCAGAATTATCTTTAGCCATTGAAAAAGGTTCAGTTGTCATAAATGCAAATGGGCCTACCATTGACCCGTCTCCAATAATGATTTTTGAATTAGGCCCAGCATATATATGATTTTCAATTCCTAAACTACATCCACTCCCTATGAAAATGTTTTCAGGGAAATTACCAAACCTAACTGTTGGTCCTATATCTGTATTCTCACCGCACTTACCTAATCTTGCTTTCGCCATTATATTTCCAACTGCAAATGAAGCTAATAATAAATAGATCTGCTTCCAAAAACGAACTGAGAATAATATTAATATTTTATTAATTTTTTTTGTCACTTTAAACTCCATTTAGAAAAATCTCTATTGAGCAAATCGGATAATTTTTTAATATCATTATTAAAATATCCAACCAGCATTTTTACTGTTTCCGAATTAAGCTTAGCTGGTGAATCATTTGTAATATTTTTTGCATGAATTTTGTTAGCTAATCCAAATTCTGATTTTATTCCTACCGCCTTTTTCCAAGCTAATGCCACGTTGGTTAATTTCGTAATAAAAGGATATTTTATCCTTCTTGTTTTATTGTGAATTTCAAAACTCACTCCAGGTGTTTTTTTAATATTCAGAAACGACAATACATTTTCAAAAACATCATTTGTATTAGTTGCAAATTCATCAAAAAAAACAAAATGTATATTTTCATCATTTACAAGAGACTGCAATTTTTCAACTTGTGATCCAAATTTTGCAATTTCACCATATAAAAGCAATTTAACATCGGGGCATCCGCTCGGTATATTTTTACCGTTATTTCTCGACTGCATTAATTCCCACGATTTTTCAAAACTTATTTCTGTTTCTCCGAATATTTTAAGCGCGAGTTGGTGAAAAGAAAAAACCACTTCTATTGGGTTTCTTAATTGAACAATAAATTTAGCATTTGGATTAAACTTGATGATATTTTTAATCGCTACTTGTGAATAAAGATAAAGTGTCGAGGCTTCTCCAATGGCTTTGTAAGATTTTTTTTCTGATACAAAACAATCCAAATATTCTTGCATTGTCTTCACTCTGCCATTTTCAATATCGTCACTAAAATAATGGGGTTCTTTGGGGGTAGACATTAAAATATCTGGATGATTATCAAGATAAATAGACAGGGATGTTGTTCCGCATTTTGGGGCACCAATTATAAAAAAGTTAGGAACGTGACTTGGCATTTTGTTACTTAAATATACTTTTCAACTTTTTTAAATCAATCCACTTCATCCCAAATAGACTGGAAAGATAGAGAATTGTTAAAATAATATTCACGATATTATGGTCCTGTGATTGTATAGATACAATTACGCTACCAATAAGAAATAAGCATAACGTTCCAATTTTCGTCCACTCTATCTTTATTGGGTAAAGTTTTTGATTAATATAATACATACTGATACTCATGATAAAAAAAGAAAGACTTGTGGAAATAGCCGCACCTATAGCACCATAATTAGGAATCAATAAAAAGCATAAACCAATATTAGAAATAGCGCCGATAAATCTAGTCCAAGCAGCATACGATGGTTTATCTTTTAAAAATATCCCCGGCGTTTGGAGTATGTAAAACCCATAGAATAAATAGCCAAGACCTATAAGAGGAACAATTCGCAGAGATTCTTGAAACTCTGAGCCAAAAAAAGAATACCCCATTATGTTAGCTTGGATTAATTCATCTGACCAAAGAAAAAGCATCAACCATATAAACCCTAATCCTGAAATAACAAAAGTTGTAATTCGCCCAAATAATTCCCCCCGATTACCTTCTTTACCTTCTTTAATAAAATAGGGTTGCCATCCCATATTAAAGCCCATGACGACTAACATCATTAGCATCCCTATTTTATATCCAGCATTGTAAATACCTACAGTTGATAAATCTGTTAAGGCTTTTAATATATATCGGTCTGCAACTTCCATCGCCATTGAAAATAATCCTGCAGGTAGAAATGGTATTGCAAACTGAACTATTTTTTTCCATTTCTCAAATGAGAGTGATGAAATATTTAATCGTGAAAAAATAAAAGGTATACTTAATAGAAACAATACAATTGAGGCAATTACATTGCTCAAAAATATTGCTTCTATTCCCATATGCTTCATCAGGATAAAATACAAATTAAGTCCAATAGTAATACTTACGTTTAGCAAACTAAATAAAATAAATAAAAATGGCCTGTTTTCTGATCTAAACCCAAGCATTGGAATTGACCAAATAGTGTCTAGAACAATAATAATTCCCATCATTGTAATAAACTCAGGCCTATTCACGCCAAGGATAATCGGCGATAAAAACTCCCTATTTCCATGCCATAAAAAGAAGAAAGGAATTCCTGTAATAAAAAGAGATACAATGACGCTTGTTAAAACGGTTTTTCGTTCATTCCCATCCGCTGGAACAAAATACTTTAAAAAAGATGCCCCCATTCCATATCGCATAATCACATTCATGAAAGAAAGAAATGTATAAAATAGAGCAACTGTTCCGTATTCTTGGGCTGTAAATGTATTCGTATATAGTGGTAATAATAAAAAAGTAACTAGTCGGACTAAAATATGCCCGACACCATAAATCAAGGATTGTTTACCAAGGGACTTTATTGACATATATTTATGGCAGTTTTAATTCGAGCGTATCTCTAAAAATTCCGCTGGCACCAAAATTTTCCTTGAATCTACCGAGTCCCATATTCGGCTCTTCATTGACAGTAAATATGCCAAAATCAAATAATTGAAAATTCTTACTAATTGCCCATTCAAATGTTTTATAGAATAATAAATTAACAGCACGATAATCTTGAAATTGTTCATCATGGCTAATATAAAAAGCCAAAACAACACGATGATTCACAATAAAGTTCACAACACCGGCAATCATCGTATTATCCACATAAGCGGCAAAGAGATGAATATCATCGGGGTAAATAGCATGAAGATGTTGGAGTTCTTCAAGAGTATGGGTTGGCGTTACATCGTGTCTAATTTTTAAGTTTCGTTCCAAAATTTTATAAAATGAAGTGAAATCATCAGATCGCCTTACGTCTACGCCCATCTTAACCGCCCTTTTTACAGCACGTCTATGTGTTTCTTTAAACTTCTTTAAATTTTTCTCCATGGAATCTTCTAGGAACAATACACTCGTTATTTCTCGTTTTACATATGTAAAACCACTTTTCAATAATGTAAAGTCTAAATAATTAGATGGTCGTTTCTGATATACGACTGGCGGAAGTGTTATTCTTATACCTTTATAATTCTTTTCTTTTGCATGTTTAACTAATGCTTCTGTTAAAAGAAAAGAATCTGCAATGGATAAATTCTCGGGAACAACAAACGAACCCATTGATGCTCCAGGATGAGAAATTAACCACTTTTGTCCATCTATTATTTTTTCGGCTGCTGGAAATGGAACAAAAGGTAGTTCTTTTTTATAAAAGAGAATGCTCTGATCTAAGAATCGGTTCGGTGGGTGATACCCTAAAAATTCACGTAAATGGAAAATAGTTCCATTATTAGCATCAGAAACTAATGTATTCCATTTGGTGCTATCACTTGTTTTGAATGGCTTAATATTAATCATAAAATAGAAATGTTGAATTAAGTTGAAAGTTCCAATTCGGGAGTTGATTGTATTTACTACTTAAATCTAATTTAATTGGTCGTTTTTAAGGAGAAAAATGTTGAAATCACACATAAAAAATATTCATGCACGGGAAATTTTGGATTCTAGAGGGAATCCAACAGTTGAAGTGGACCTAATTCTTAATGATGGAAGCTTTAGTCGAGCTGGCGTTCCTTCCGGAGCATCCACTGGAGAATATGAAGCCAATGAACTCAGAGATGGGGATCAGAATCGATTCCTCGGGAAAGGCGTTTTAAATGCCGTAACAAATATTAACACAATTATTAGCCCCGAACTAATAGGGCAAGATGTAACACACCAAGAAAATATTGATCAAAAAATGCTTGATCTTGATGGGACAGATAATAAATCTAATTTGGGCGCCAATGCTTTATTGGGTGTTTCAATGGCTGCAGCAAAAGCGTCTGCCATTACGCAGGGAATCCCATTGTACCAATCTTTCAAACCAGGCGGGAATTATTCCTTGCCTGTTCCCATGATGAATATTCTTAATGGAGGAAGTCACGCCGACAACAATGTCGATATACAAGAATTCATGGTGTTCCCGTTTGGAGCTGACTCTTTTTCTGAAGCATTACGTATGGGAACGGAAGTTTTTCATCATTTAAAATCTGTTTTAAAGGCAAGTGGGCTTAATACATCGGTTGGGGATGAAGGTGGCTTTGCGCCAAATCTAGGATCAAATGAAGAAGCTATTGATGTTATACTAGAAGCCATTAGCCGCGCTGGGTATGAACCTGGAAAAGATATTTATCTTGCGCTTGATGTAGCTTCGAGCGAAATATATAAAGATGGGTTTTATCATCTTTCATCAGAAAATAAAATACTTTCTTCTGACGAAATGATTCACTTTTTAAAGAATCTAGCCGATAAATACCCCATCGTTTCTATTGAAGATGGGTTGGACGAAAATGACTGGGATGGCTGGGCTTCCCTTCAGTCTTCCATCGGTGACTCAACGCAAATTGTTGGCGATGATTTAACCGTTACCAATATTGCTCGCCTACAAAAAGCTATTGATGAAAAATCAATGAATGCTATTTTGATAAAGCTTAACCAAATAGGAACAGTAACAGAAACAATTCAAGCTGTTGAAATGGCCAGAAATAATGGAATGGGTGCTGTTATATCACACCGGTCAGGCGAAACGGAAGATACAACTATTGCAGACTTTTCTGTTGCAATGGGAATGGGACAAATAAAAACAGGTTCAGCTTCAAGAACTGACCGAATTTGTAAATACAATCAATTACTTCGCATAGAAGAAGCTTTGGGATATAAAGCTGTATTTCCATCCATGGAGGTTCTTGGTCAGAATCGATGAGCCAGTATAATAAACTGAGACGAAGGCGAAAACCTCGAAATGTGAGGAAAGATGCAAATTATGCTCAAAAGGAATTTGTTCGAGGTATTTTTTTACTTGTTACCGTCACGCTTCTCATTATTTTCATATTTGGAAACCACGGATTGTTGCAATTATATCGGCTAAAAAGTGAACGCGAAAATATTCAGAATTATATTTCTGAGCTTCGACAGGATAGAGAAACGCTTAAAGTTGAAAAAAATAGATTAGAAAACGATTTAGAGTATATTGAAAAACTGGCTCGTGAAAAATTTCGGATGGTTAAAAAAGGGGAAAAAATATTTAAAGTTATAAGGCCGGATTCCATTCCATAATTCTACGGGATTTCACGGCACCTGATGAATCGTGAACCGTTTTTTGTAATTCATTCAAACTCGGCCAATAATCAATAAATGTGGCTTGTTTATATTCTCCGTTTTTATTGAAATGATAGATTTCATAGGGGTGTTGATCTTTGTTATTATAAATTAAATGGCTTCCGGAAAGTGTACTATCGCTTCGAAAATAAGATGAACGTATTTTTTCAAAATATAGAAACTTGTCTTTAGTCATTTTATAAGATATTTTATACCAGTAATACATGATTCCATTTTCATCATAAATAGAGACATCTTCCGGTCGACCATCTCTTCTTGTTTTAAACCGAGCAATCCAATTTGGTCTAACATCACTTAACATATTTGAAAAAAGAATAGGATCAATTTCAGTTAACCGATTATTTTGAATAAAAGTAATAAAATATTCATACCGCCCTCCTTTTTTTGACCATTTAAAATTCCATATATATTGCAAAACATGACTATTGTCAAAATAGGATACTCTTTTAATTCGTCCATCTTTGTTTAATTGGGCTTCATAATATGGTTTTTTATAAAACCATTCAATCGTATTTCTTTCTTTCAACCGAACCTTATATGGATCCCACTTACCGAAATACCCCTTTGAGTGAGCTATGTCTTTTTTATTTGTCGTATCTTTTACAATAAAATTAATAGATTGAGGAATTTGATTATGTATGCGAATTGTATCATGAACAGTTACAATTACGTCTCGATCCACAAATACAGTGTCAGGCGATTGAATAGGAAATGGGGTGTCTTTTTTAGATTTGCCGAATGAAGGGACCCATTTCGGTATTTTAATAAATGATAATAATCTATTTTTCTTTCCTTTATTAAATTGAATATCAACAATTTCATTTACAGCTGAATAAGAAACGGAATAGTAAGGGTTTCGAGTTAATTGGTCTTCTAACCTTTCTTCATTCCAGTCTATTTTATTATTTTTTCCAATAAGGAAATATCTCGTCGTATCTTGCTGGGGGAATATATATCCACAAAGAAGAAGAAAAATTGTGGTTATTTTAAACAACCGCATCAAACCGTCAGGAAGTTGAATTATGCCATTCCCCAACTCAAAAGTACAATCAATAGGAAAAACATGCTAAAACCAATCCAAGCACCTGAATTCACTTTATCCTGATACTCATAAACATCTTCATCAAGAGATTGATATGTTAAAACAATTTCTTCAGTTTTCCCTTCATCCACATATACATCTAAAATGCCCATTCTTAATATATCATCTAACATTTTATCTTTTGGCGATTTTGGGGAACCCATTTGAGTTGGGTCGCCTGGGAAATATCCAATTTTATGCCAGCCGGGAAAAACATCAATGTCATGTTTTATTGGCGTATGACCAACATATATCCCATCTACATATATAGGTAAATCGGGCGTGTCACATAAAATAGTAACATACGTCCGGACTCTCTCTTCTTTCCATGAAGATGGATGTTTCCACTTCCCTTGATTAAAATCTTCTTTCGTAGGTAAAATAAATGATGTTGAAATTACATCATCCCCATTTTGATCTAAATTTTCGTCTCCCCAAAATAATAAAACTTGAATCATAGATGTATCTGGGAAGAAGGCGAAATCATAACTGGTTATTTTTTTAGCAAGGTGAATGGATAATGTTGTTGACGTTTCAACAAACTGTGATGATATATCCAATGTGGGGTATTCAAAAGATTGAGTCAATATATCATTTGAAGGTGGGATAATTCCCTCCATTTCAATATTGAGCCAATTGACGCGGTCAACCCATCCTGAAATTTTATCAGTTTGAATGGGGCTCGTTGTATTTATAGTAACGATAACTTTATCTGACTTTGTTTCAATGGAAATACCTGTTATCCCATTTCCAAATAAAGATGATGTTAATATAACAATACTAAACAGGATGGAAATAAAACGCGAAATACTCATATATAAACTACAAATCCATCTCTAAAATTATCTATTTAGATTAAACAGATTGGGGAACATCCTAATATTATTTGGAACTTGATTTTTCTTTGTCTGGTTTCTCAGGAAGAGTAAAAACCAGTTTTTGTGTTTTCCCACCGGGAATGTACACTTCTTTTTCGTGAGGTACTTGAATAGAATACATATCTGAAATCAAATTTTCGGGAACATTTAATTCTATTTTATGAAACCCGGGCTCAATAATGATACCTTTTTTAATAGGCGTTTCTCCAATTATTTTACCATCAACTGTAACGGTAATGCCATCTAAATTACATACTATTTTAATTTTTGATTCTTCAGACGGGTCTTGTTTTATCGGTTTTGGGAATCGGGGTAAAAACTCTGTTCCTTCGATACCTGTGGTCTTTTTAGTAACAACGCGTTTTTCGGAATAATTAGATGTCTTTTTTTGTGATTTGGGTTCTGCTGACTTTACTTGGTTTTTGGGCTTGCTCTTCTTCTTTTGTTTCTGTGTAGGAGGTTCAACTTTAGCATTGCCTTTTTTTGAACCGGGAACGGCATTTGTGCTATACCAATCACCATACCATACAAAATATTGATCTGAACCGTATTTTGACCGTGCATCCCAAAATGATTCTTCAAAAGCTTTCCCTCTAAATTCATTTTTTGGTATTGTAATGATTTCACTTGCAATACTTCCCGCTGCTTCTTGAATTCGGTCAATCGTTTCTCCATCCATTTTATTTCGAAGTTGAACCAAAATGACTGGATGGGTTTTTGAATGATATATTTTAAAAGATGATACTGAATCTTCAAGAAAAAACCCAATCTGGGATGATTCGGGGTTTTGGATCGCTTCAATCTCTAAGACGGGAGGCTCAATATTAATCTTTCTCACATTTTCAACATTGACGGCAACATCGCTTAAGGTGAGGTAAAACCAATTTGACGTAGATATCCAACCGGTGATATCTTCTAGGCTTACTAGCTTAGTAAACCTGAGGCGGATTAACGTTCCATTGCTCTTTTTGTGATATGAAAGTTCTTTTATCCTGTTATTGGATGCGCCAAAAACAAGGCTCACAACAAAAAGAGCCCAAATAATATATTTAATTCGAGTATTCACTTAATGTACTTTGGAGTTTAATAACTTCTTTTATTTCTTCTTCAATTTTTTCGCCACTTGATTCTTTTTCTCGAATAAGTAAACGTAATGTTTGTATTTTTTCTTTTATTGGCTTTGATTTTAAGATATTTAGGCAGTCTTTTACAATCTGTTCGGGCGTTCCGTGAATTTCTTCTTGAATTAGAATTTCTGTTACAATATCGCGTTCGTCTTTGTCGCTAAAAGATTCCGTTAAAGCAGAATGATCGACTACCATAGCTTTTCCCATTAATTGTGTTGCTAATTTTTTTAAAATTGGTTCACTGAAATCTTCGGGTGAAATATGTATTTTTACAAGTTGTCTGTGATCAGGGTCATCACTCGCTAAAAGTCGAATTAATTCTAACTGAGCTCTTTGGTCCACCGAAGTAAATGAAAATATTCTTTTTTCGCGAACAGGTGGTTCATCCGAGAATCGTGATAATCTGCGTTGAGATTGACGCATATATTTTTCGAGATCTTTATCGCCAATGTGAAGTTTATCACCAACAACTCTTAATAATTCATCTCGGATAATTCCATCATTAATATTTGTTATTTCTTGAAGAAGCGCTTTTACATAATCACTCTTATCAACTCCTTTTATTTTGTCCGCTTTATAAAAAGAGAAATGAAAATCTAAAAATGTCTGTCCGCTTTTTATGGCTTTCTCAACCGCATCTTTTCCAACTTCTAAAACCCAATCATCGGGGTCCTTTCCTAAAGGAGGGCTGACAACCGTTGGTTCTACTCCCATTTTTAATAAAAGGAATCCCGCTCTTGCGGCGGCATTTCCCCCCGCATTATCCCCATCATAAAATAAAATAGCTCTATTTGATAATTTCCTCAAATTACGGGCATGGTTTTCCGTTAAGGCTGTCCCAGACACGGCAACGACATTTGTTATTCCAGCTTGATATAACTGAAGAAAATCGAAATACCCTTCAACAACAATCGTAGATCCTTCTTTTCGGATAGATTCTCGCGTTGCGTGTGCACCATAAAAAATATCACTCTTTTTATATAATGGCGTTTCGGGAGAGTTTAAATATTTAGCAGGATCATCCATTCCAAAAATACGACCTCCAAAGGCAATCACTTTCCCTGAAGAGTTAAAAATAGGTACCATAATACGCGATCTAAAACGATCAAAAGTTCCTTTTTCTGTTCGCACAAAAAGACCCGTCTTTAAAACAACATCAGATGAAAAACTTTCAGCATTCGTTTGTTTGGTTAATTGATTCCAGGTATCAATGGATAATCCAATTTTAAATTGCTTTAAAATATCTTCAGTAAACCCTCGACTTTTTAAATAGGCTAACGCTTTTTCTCCTCTAGGTGAAAATAAGTTGTCTTGGTATAATTGTGTCGCCACTTCATGTACTTCATATAATTTTGAATAAATATCTCTTGATTTATCATCTTGAGTAAAATCGACTTGAATCCCGTAGCGTAGCCCGATGGTTTGAACTGCTTCCGGGAAAGTGATTCTTTCATATTCCATCAAAAAAGTAATTGCATTCCCGCCGGCACCACATCCAAAACAATGATATATTTGTTTGGCGGGGGCTACGCTAAAAGAAGGTGTTTTTTCATTATGGAATGGACACAATCCAAAATAATTGCCCCCTCTTTTTTTTAATTCAACAACTTCCGATACAATATCAACAATATTGGCTGTATCTCTAACGTGATCAATTGTATCTTGTGGTATTTGTGCCATTTTTTAAATCGTTAAACCGGATGAAATATTTTGAATATAATCTTCACCTTTTTTTATAGGATCTTGCCAATTAAAAGTTTCAATAATCCCATCACGAATGATAATATTTGTTTTTGCAATTCTAGATTCATTTATAAGAATGGATGACCATTTATCTAACGGAAGAATATCTATAAACCAAATAAATATTGCCATGACAACTAGTCCCTTTAGAGCGCCAAATAAAACTCCCATAAATTGGTTAACCCATTGATTGCTTTCAGATAAAAAAGCTATATGAATAAATTTTGTCAGTAATCGAACAGAAAAAATAGTAATAGCAAAAATACCTGCCGCGGATAAAATCATTTCTACCCAAGGATCAATAGACATTAACTGATGGATTTTACCTGCTAAAAGAATATAATATTTGAATGAAAAAAGGGTTGCAATTATTAATCCAAATAATCTACCTAATTCTTCAATCAATCCCCTTTTAAATCCAATCATTCCCATCACTACTAGGTAAAACGCTGCAAGACCATCAATAAAATATCCCATTCAGCCAAGTAATTCCCTTAAAATTATATTAGCCACTTTACCATCAATTTGTCCTGCACCTCGCTTTAATACTTCCGGCATTACTTTTCCCATATCGCTCATGGAACTTGCGCCTGTTTCTGCCACAATATCTTCTACAATTGATCGGATGTCGTCTTCGCTCATCATTGTTGGTAAATATATTTCCATTAATTCTGCTTCATATTTTTCAACTTTGGCAAGTTCTTCTCGTCCTGCTTGCATATAAATATTTTCTGACTCACGCCTTTGTTTTACTAATGTTTGAATTGTTTTAATTTCTTCAGCTTCGGAAAGTGTGTCTCTTTTTGCGATTTTCTTATCTTTTAATTTTGCTATAACGCTACGAAGTGTAATGGCTTTTTGCTTCTCGCCCGCCTTCATTGCGGTATACATATCTGATTGTATTTTTTCGAATAAACTCATTATTCTCCCCTACGATTGATCAATCTTTTTCATCGCCATTAATAATTTATCTTTATTGTTCCCAAACCCAATGAATCGCCTACCAGCTTTTTTTGAAATTCGTCCTATAATTCCCTCACCTAAAAATGGATCTAAAACCCAATTTAGTTTAAAACTGCTTGCGCTTAATACTCTATTCACTAACCGATCTGGAATCGATTCATCCCCGGGAAGAGGCCTTATGTCGGCCCAAAAATTAGAAGATATTATTCCGCGTTCATTTAAATCGAGTTCTGTAGAATCTTTTTGAACATAGTTTTGGTTGAATAAAAAATCATTGGTTTTTGTTGCAAACCAAATATCCGAAACTTGATTCTCCCAAGTGGCAGATTTTAACTGCCTACTATTAGGAATATTATTCCACGTAATCCGCGATTGCACTTTTAAATGATTACTTAATAAAGAATGATACATTCCTGAATAGCGCCATCCGCATAATAGATAAATAGCACCTGTAGGTTGTAAAACGCGCATAGATTCTTGTAGCCACCGGTCATTCCATTGGTAAAAATCTTGAAGCGTCATTTTTTGAGGTCGATTATCATTATTCGTCCAAGGGTCTTCCGGAGGTTGGGCTATAATTAAATCAATGGAATTATCTGGCAATTTTTGTAATCCATCAATTACGTCAGCTAAAAATAGTCCTTCAGACATAGTATCATTTGTCATTTTGATATCTTCAACTGTTTGGACCGCTGGCAAATATCGGTTTAAATCATTTATCGTTAACCCCGGGTACGGCTCCAGCGGATTGCTAAATAATGGAATGAATGGTTCTTTTGATTGCTCAGGCATAACTTAATTTATGTTTAATTCAAATCTTCTCAAGTATTTGTTTTTCAATTTCACTAAACTTTTCATGATCTTCAAAAATATTAAACCCGTCAGATTCAATGACCAATACGGGCATATTTCTAATTGAATTCACCCAACGGTCATATGAAATATTTAAACTATGTAAATATTCAGGGTCGATAGATTGTTCATAATCTCTCCCTCGAGATTTAATCCTACTAATGAGGGTATCTGTTGATGCTTTTAAATAAACAATTAAATCGGGTTTCCTTAAGAAGGATGTCATTACTTCAAACAACCCGCAATAATTTTCCCAATCTCGTTTATTCATATTTCCCATATCATAAAGATTTCTTGCGAAAATTTCTACATCTTCATATATAGTTCTGTCTTGGATTACTCCTTGAATTTTTGAAGACATTTCTTGATGTGTTTCAAATCGTTTATGTAAAAAATATATTTGAAGATTAAAACTCCATCTTTTCATGTCGCCATAAAAATCAGATAAATAAGGATTATCTGATACGGACTCATAATAAGGGAGCCAATTTTGTCTTTTGGCTATCTGTTCTGTGAATGTTGTTTTTCCGGCGCCAATATTTCCGGATAAACCAATAAAGGGGAATTTGCCATTTTTCATGGCCGGAAAATACTGATGAATTCTATATAGCAGAAGATTGAATTATTGACAATTTCATGTTTTGTTTCTGAAATTCCCTTATCTATGAATCAAAAGAAAAAAGTATTATTCGTGTGTACTGGGAATAGTTGTAGATCCCAAATGGCTGAAGGCATTCTAAGAGATATTGCTGGAAATCAATTTGAAGTCTTTAGTGCGGGGAGCCATCCATCGCGTGTTCATCCCATGTCTATTGCAATTTTAGCGGAATGGGGAATAGATATTTCCCATCACACATCTGATTTTATTGATATGTATCTGGATGAAGGAATTGATATTGTTATTACTGTTTGTGATAACGCGAATGAAATCTGTCCTATTTTCCCCGGGGAAGTCCAAAGAATTCATTGGAGTATCGATGATCCATTCCATGGTTGGGGGAATGAAGAACAATTTAAAAATCGATATCGAGAAACCCGAAATGATATTAAAGCCAGAATTGAAAAATTAGTAAAATCGGAACAAAGTTAAATTCGCCTATTCAAAATTATTTGAAATATTTTTTTACAATTTTCTTCTTTTTTTATTCTCAATCATTTGCTCAAATCCTTTTTACTGAAATTTTATATGATTTACCCGGTTCGGATTCACCAAACGAATTTGTAGAAATATTTAATCCATCCTTAACGGATACTGTCCACTTGGATGGATGGACCATTGTAGATAGACTTTATACTGATACCTCGAGGATTCTGGCGATGGGTTATCTATTCCGCCTAATGGGTATGGCTTAATTATGGAAGGGGATTATGATATTACTAACGGTATTTATCAAAACATTATTCCCGAAAATACTATTATCATAAAAGTGGACGATTCTAGTATCGGAAATGGTTTATCGGGATTTGACTCCTTGTTTTTATATGATTCATCTGGATTATTAATTGATTTTCTTGGGTGGGAAGATATTGTTACAGATGGATATTCTTTGGAAAAAGTTCGTCCCCTTCACCCAAACGAGCCCTATAATTGGATTGCGGGTATTGATTCATTGGGAACTCCCGGAATGAAAAACAGTGTTTACCCTTTCGAAATAGATGGATCTATTGTTGAAAATTCTATATCAATTCATCCGTCTGTTATACAACGAGGAGAAACGACTACAATTATGGGGGAAATTGTTAATATTGGTTTTCAATCTTTTGATGGACAGATATATATTTTAGAAAATGATGAAATAATAGCTTTGGAATATTTATCTCCTTTATCCGAATTAGACACAACAGAATTCGAATTAGAAATAGGTCCATTTTCTTCAGGAGCGCATACGTTTTCCGTGACTCTAATATTAGATAATGACTTAAACCTTTTGAATAATGTTGATTCAATTTCCCTTGGTGTAAGATATGAAACATCCGTAATCCGTATAAACGAATTCTATCCACAACCAACGAGCGAAGAACCGGAATTTGTTGAACTCATTTATTTTGGGGATGAAGATTTGAATTTAGCTGGATGGAGAGTCACAGATAATTCAAATGGGTTAAACTATATTTGGCCAAATATAGTCGTTGTACCAAATGAATATTTTATTATTGCAGACGATTCATCTTTTTTTGATATAGTCCCAGAAAACACTCTTTATATCGTTCCATCAGGGGGATTCCCATCCTTGAATAATTCTAGCGATATTATTCGCCTATTCGATCCTTTCGACTCATTAATTGATTCTATTTCCTACCAGTCTAGTTGGGGGTACTCGTCGGGCGTTTCTTCAGAAAAAATCTTTCCAGAATCGAATTCGAATCAGGTAGAAAATTGGCAACACAATATTTCTGAATTGGGGAAATCCCCCGGGCAAATAAATTCAGTGACACCATCAGAAGTAAATGGTACTTTAATAAACACTATCTATACAAGTCCATCTTTCCCATCTGAAAATGAATCATTTTTGATAAATGTACCTGTTGTTAATTCTGGGGTAAACATTTTTTCAGGCTCTGTTCAAATCAAGCATAATGATGTGAATTTATCTGTATCAAATTTTGTATCCGGCGCTTTGGCTGAAACGACAATGGTTTCTCTTCCAATGCCGGGATTTGAATCTGGAATACATACTTTAGAAATAAGCCTCATTATATCTGAAGATTCTAATTTGAATGATAACACAATCATAGATACGCTATTAGTTCGTTATGGGTTTAATGATATTAGCATTAATGAATTCATGGCTTTACCCAATAATGACCAGGCTGAGTTTGTAGAAATTATTTCTAATCGCGATATGGAAATGACCGGTTGGAAATTTAGTGATAACCGTAAAAATCTAAGTGTATTGCAAAATATTATTGTTCAAGAAGATGAATTTATCGTTATTGCATCTGATTCACTTATTTTTGATTTTGTTCATCCAGAAGCGCATACGATTGTATTACAAAATCAGTTCCCATCTCTCAATAATTCTGGAGACGCCATTTATATATACGACATGACAGGCGCCATTGTGGATTCTCTTATTTACAATGAAGATTGGCCTCTTGAGTCAGAAATATCAACAGAGAAACTTCGACCAGAATTCGAATCAAATCTAGAAAATAATTGGACTTTAGCTGACCCAATCATTGGCAGTACTCCTGGAAATGAAAATAACAAAATATTAAAAAACATTGATGGCTCTATTATTCAATCATTTGTAACACATGCTCCTGAATTCCCTGAATTATCAGATTCGATTCAAATAAATATTTCTATCTACAATGCAGGTGTTTCACCTTTTTCTGGATCATATTATGTAGAAGAAAATGATGATGAATTAATAGAAAATTCTTTTTCAATCATAGATCCCGGGGATACGTTAAACACACCTTTTATGATTATGCCATTAAGTTCTGGAATTCATTATATTCAGATATATTTAGATATACCGGGTGATTCTCAGCCTAACAATGATTATGGAGCCGATACAATCTTTGTTTCATTCCCCTTTGGGAGTGTAAAGATAAATGAATTTATGTCGCTAACAGATTCAAATCATTTTGAATTTGTTGAGCTCCTATCTATGGGGCTTATTAATATTGATAATTGGGGTTTAACTGATTTATCTGGAAGGATTATGACTTTCTCGGATTTCGAACTGCATCAAGGGTCTTATTTTACAATAAGCGGTGATTCTGCTTTATTAGAAATAATCTCTGACACGTCGCTATTAGAAATATCTGAAAATATGTTCCCAAATCTAAATAATTCTTCAGATGGAATTTATATTTTAGACATGACAGGAAAAGTAATTGATTCTCTCCTTTATGATGAAGATTGGCCTATTATAGAAAATAGATCAACTGAAAAATTTCAGTCCAATTATGAATCTAATTCTATGAAGAACTGGGGTATTGCGGTGAATGAATTGGGATCGACACCTGGGAGAACAAATAGTCTTGCTTTTGACACGCTCCCCATAGATGGTTCAGTTTTTATATCTCCCAACCCCTTTTCGCCTGATGGTGATGGTTATGATGATCAATTAAAAATAGAATATTCATTCCCTTTTGAAAATAGTACATTGCGAATGGAAATATTTGATATGGTTGGACGCACAATTGCTCAACCGTTTTATAATTTAAATGTAGGTCAGAATGGCGTTTTATATTGGGATGGGCAAAGATCATCTGGACAACCCGCTCGAATTGGTATTTATATCATTAAAACAACCGCCAAAGATCATGCGTCTGGCAAGGAATGGGAAGATTTGCAAACAGTCGTACTTGCCAAAAAGCTCTAAAATAAAAAAGGGTGAAATCATCACCCTTTTTTTATTTGTATCTGAATTTAGTACTCTATTTAGAACCCAAAACCAATTCTTGCATGATAACTTGTAAACCCTGCTGAACCTGGGATAACATCATCAGCCATGGTATAGCGCGCAAATAGGAATGTATCTAACATGAGCACTTTAAATTGAATGCCCGCTTGAGCATGATACCCTTCAGACTCGATTCTATTTTCATCTAAATATTCAATTAAGGCGTCTGTTTCAAATTCACCATTTTCAAGATTACCACCAGATATAACCGCCTCAAACATTTCTTGGCTAACCATCGGGGTGCTTACATGTTTATTAATACCTAATCCGGCAAACAATTTTGCCTTGGCAAGGAATGGGATTCCCAACCCAATTATTTTTTTCCGGACAGTAACATAATAAGATCCCGTTAACAATCCGGCTTGTGCGCTATCAAGATTCATTACTTCATTATTAAATGAATAGGTATATGGAGATACCGATGCGTATCCTTCTGCTTCAAGAGCAAGTCCAAATGGGATAGCATCAAAATATACATATCCACCAAAACCAGCTCCTTCTTCAAACCCATGGATTGAAAATTCACCCACCTGCACCATCGTGCCCAACGCATCAATCATCATTGCGCTAGAAGTGTCGCCCACAGAAAACATGTTATATGCCCCTTGAATCCCAAAACCGCCAATAGCTTTTAATGGTGTGAAAGGAATAAGAAATGATATAGTTGTTGCGATTAATAATTTACGAATTTTCATATTGTCTCCAATTTTATTTCAGTGTCTTTATTAATTTACGGAAAAGAAATGAGCAAATCATTAGCAATTGAATCCCAACTTCTTCTTCAATAAATTGACACCATCAATTTTATTTCATGAATAGACTTCCCATATTTATACTCCTTTTTTTCCATGTCTTTTTAATCGGACAGGAATTAAAATGGCCCACATCAGCCAGTCGATCATTTTCATCCAATTTCGGAGAAAATAGAGATGATCATTTTCACATGGGAATTGACATAAAAACGAATGGCACAACCGGTCATCCTGTATTTGCAGTAAATGATGGTTATATTTTTAGAATGGTTTCCAATTTTTCCGGTTTTGGGAAAGCGTTATATTTAAAAACTGAAAGTGGCCATACGGCTGTTTATGCTCATCTTGAATCCTTTTCACCTTTGTTAGAAAAAGTATGGGAGTTACAAAAATCGGATAAAAACAGCTATATCATAAATGCTCGTTTTTCCCAGTCAGAATTCCCCGTGAAAAAAGGTGAAATTATTGGATACTCAGGAAACACTGGCAGTTCTTTTGGTCCCCATTTACATTTTGAATACCGAGATGATTCAGATTCACCTTTAAATCCGCTAACACATGGGTTAACGTTACCTGATCATGTAACACCCATTTTAAAAGAAATTGCATTAACGCCACTATCGCCCGATGCTCTAGTAAATGCAAGCTCAATTACACAATCATTTCCTTTATTCCGTGATAGGGATGGGACATATTTATTCCCGGATACTTTGAGTGTTTTTGGTGCTTTTGGGGTTTCAATCAAAATGGTTGATAAACGCGAAGGTGCCTCTAATAATTATCAAATCCATAAAGCTGAACTTTGGATTGATAACCAACGATCTTTTTCGCTACAGTATGATCGAATACCTTATAGCCAAACTGGTCGAGCCAAAACATTAATCCAACCATCTCTACACAGGCATAACTTTGGGGAATTTCAAAAATTATATCGCCATCCCGGTCATGAAAATCTTACAATTCATTCCACAGATAAAACGGGCATAAATCAATTATCTCCCGGGCTTCACCATATAGAAATACGTGTTTGGGATGTGGCCGGCAATAAGGCTGTGTCGAAGGGACTGATTGCAATGGGCTTTCCAACAAAAGTTCAGATAGATAAAATATTTAAAGATGAAAAAGTAATCACATTTGCGATTTCACCCAAAACGGGTGTTACACCTATTAAAGAAGCGACTCTTTACACCTTTACGCCTTTTGGGTTTGCTGATCAAAAAATTGAAATTCTCCATCAAGAACAAGTTGGAAAAGAACTGCATGTTACTATACCTATTCAATCTACTCGTGAGCGGATTGTTCAATTCATTTGTAAAAATCAAACGGGCGGTATGGCTGCTCCAGCCCACTGGCAGGAAGATGCCCCTATTTCTGACATGATTAGCTTAATTCCAGATTTAAGAATTTCTCATACAGATTTTGGTGTTTTGTTTCAAATTGAAACAGGTCGATATACAGAAGCTAAAGTTGAGTTAAAACTAGCAAATGAACATACTTTTAAAGCTTATCCGGTTAAACAAATTCAACCCAATGTTTATCTAAGTGATGTGATTTTACCCCAATATCTTTCTAATATAAAATATGTAGATATATCTTTTATGAAAGACGGCCAGACGCGGGACGTTCGATTTAAATATCAATTTGGTTTAGCTGAAAATGGCAAAGCTATACGCGTTTTATCTCAAGATAAACGATGTTCCATATTGACTAATAAAAACACAGTATATAACCCTGTTGCATTTTGGATTGATAAAGTGAAAAAAGGAGCTGCAGTAAAAAATGGGTTTCAATTATCCCCGATCTATCAGCTTCAGCCATTCGAATTAACCCTTAAAGATACTTTTAGAGTAGGTATCCGATACGATCAACAATATGCTCTTCATTCTGGTATGGCTATTTATAGATTTGACCAGAAGGATGAGTCTTGGGTTTTTCTTCCAACTAAAAATGACAAAAATGAACATATTTTATCCACAACGCTTGACCAGTGTGACGCATTGACAATTATTCAAGATTTAAAAGCGCCTATCGTAATCTCATCCTTCCCATCAAAAGGCGGGCATTATAAAGCAAAAGACATGGATAAAATTCTAGTTGTTATTGATGACATACTTTCCGGTATTGACGGGGATGAAGAAACATTATCATTAGAATTAAATGGGCAACCTGTTATATTTGCATATCAACCAATGAAAAAGGAAATATCTTTTTTCTTAAAGTCTCCTTTGTCCTCCGGCCCTCATGATTTTTCGGTATCAGCAATTGACCGCGTTGGGAATAAAATGACTCGAACGATTCCTTTTCTTATTCTTGATTAATGCTATTTCCTTACAAAGACGATAATCCCGCAATTTTAACTCCCTTTGTAACATATGGGATTATTGGGATCAATATTCTTGTTTATCTCTTTCAATTGAACGTCGAGTTCAATCATCCCGCCACAGGAAAATCCTTGATCTATATATTCGGACTCGTACCAGCGGAATTCAGTATTTTGTCTGTTTTTACATCTATGTTTATGCATGGGGGTTTTGCACATATTATTGGCAATATGTGGTTCTTGTGGATTTTTGGGGATAATATTGAAAGTCTATTGGGACATGTGCGTTATTTTCTATTTTATATCACGTGCGGTATTGGAGCAGCCATTGCGCAAATCTTGATTAACCCCAATTCTACAATACCAATGGTAGGCGCAAGCGGCGCGATTGCGGGTGTACTCGGCGCCTATATGATTTTATATCCAAAAGCTAAAGTACATGTGTTTGTATTTTTTATATTCATTACAACCATTCAAGTTCCTGCTCAAATTGTCCTTGGTATATGGTTTTTAATGCAATTAAGTAATGGATTAGGAAGTTTAGGATTAGATATTTCTGGTGGTGTGGCGTGGTTTGCTCATATTGGCGGATTTATTGTAGGAATTAGCACACAAAAATTGTTTCGTACCTTTCGAATTGAATAATTTCTAGGACTCTATGAACCACTCCTTGATTAAAAAAGCTATTGCTATGCGCAAACAAGCACATGCCCCTTACTCCAAATATTTTGTGGGAGCCGCTGTAGAAACAGATTCTGGACAAATTATAGGAGGGTGTAATATAGAATCGAGCAGTTATAGCTTAACCTGTTGCGCAGAAAGAGTTGCTCTTTTTTCATCATTAGCTCAAGATGAATTCCCAATAAAAGCTCTCGCTGTTTCAACTGGAAATGGTGGTTCTCCTTGCGGAGCTTGCCGGCAAGTCATTTGGGATTTATGTGGAGAAATCCCCATTTATATTTGCGATAAAAATGGACTAACAAAAGAAACAACAAGTAGTGCTCTATTGCCCGGTGCCTTTGATCAGAATTTTTTAAAATGAACAAAATACCTATATTAATTGGAATCGGTGGTGGGACTGGTTCCGGTAAAACGTCTATAGCTAAACAACTCTTTGATAAATATGGTGAAGGTGAAGTGGTGGTGGTTGAGCAGGATGCCTATTATAGAGATCTTTCATCTATAAGCCTTGAGGAGAGACATAAACAAAATTATGATCATCCAGATGCCACAGATATAGAATTATATAGCCATCATGTTATTTCTTTAATGAAAGGAAATGCGGTTGAAATTCCTATTTATGATTTTGCAACCCATTTACGGTCAAGTGAAAGTAAAAAAATAAAGCCTCATCATGTTATTGTTGTTGAAGGTATTTTGGCCTTACACTTTCCGGTTTTGAGAGAATTAATGGATATTAAAATTTATGTAGAAACGCCCGCAGACATTCGATTTATTCGTCGATTATCTAGAGATATTGAAGAAAGAGGGCGAACAGCTCAATCCGTAATAAATCAATATTTAAAAACGGTACGCCCTATGCATGAACAATTTGTAGAACCTTCTAAATTTTATGCCGATATTATCATCCCAGAAGGTGGGGAAAACAAAGTTGCAATTGACTTATTACATACAAAAATAAACGCAATATTATCATAAGGAAAATAATATATGACTCTTACACCACGAGACTCCGGATGGATAGAAGTTATCTGTGGAAGTATGTTCAGTGGAAAAACTGAAGAACTTATACGAAGATTAAAACGGGCTGAAATAGCTCAAATGAAAGTGGAAATTTATAAACCTAAAATTGATAGTCGATATAGTGCAGAACATATCGTTTCTCATAATCAACTGAAGATGAAATCGGTCATGGTTCATTCGGCATCAGACATACTTGACTTGGCGAAAGATGCTAAAGTGGTTGGTATTGATGAAGCACAATTTTTTGGAGATGATTTAGTCCAAGTATGTCACGAACTAGCAAAAAATAATAAACGCGTTGTTGTCGCGGGACTTGATACAGATTACAAGGGGAACCCTTTCGGCCCTATGCCAAACATCATGTGTGAAGCAGACTATTTAGATAAATTGAGAGCCATTTGTATCCAATGCGGAAACCCAGCTACCTACTCTCAAAGACTCACACTAGATAATAGCCAAGTGGTTATTGGGGAAACAGATGTATATGAAGCTCGTTGTAGGAATTGTTACAAATCACCGGAGGATGAATCGTGAATTTTATTAGTCTATTAGGACTCGTAGCCCTGTTAGGAATTGCGGCAGCATTATCCTATAATTTTAAACAAATAAAACTAAGACCCATAGTTTGGGGACTTGGATTACAATTCCTTTTTGCTTTAATCATTTTGCGAAGTGATTACCTTAGTTTTATGGGGATGGGAATATTAGGGCTACTCTTATTAACATATATCCTTCAGAACGATGATAAAAAATTAGGCGGCGGTATTCAGAGTATCATCATTTTATCCATTGGAGGTATTGCAATTGGATATGGAGCAAGTTTACTTGGATCTAATATCGGTAAGTTGCTTATGCTACTATTTGTTATAATGATTTTAAATAACTGGGTACAGTTGATACAAAAATATCAACGTTATGTAAGTGCTTTATTTATCATTGTTGGTATAAGCTATATGATTAATTATGACATTACTGGACAATTAATTTTTAAAACTTTTAGTGATAAGGTGGCTTATTTTTTAAACCTATCAGATTATGGTGCTCAATTCCTTTTTGGAAATTTGACCAATGCGGAATATTTTTTTACAGCGCCTAATTCTAGCTGGCCGGGATTTGGATTTCAATTTGCCTTTAAAGTGCTTCCTACTATTATCTTTTTTGGTGGTTTCATGAGTGTCTTGTATTACTACGGAGTTATGCAAAAAGTTATTGAAACAATTAGTCGATTTATGCGATGGACAATTGGCACAAGTGGCGCTGAAACTCTTTCTTGCAGTGCAAATATATTTGTAGGACAAACAGAAGCGCCTTTATTAATAAAACCATTTTTAGACCAAATGACGAAATCTGAATTATTAACAATCATGGTTGGAGGTTTTGCCACAATCGCTGGTGGCGTATTGGCTGGATATATTTCAATGGGAGTTCCTGCGGGACATTTAGTTGCAGCGAGTGTCATGTCCGCACCTGCAGCATTAGTTATTGGGAAAATTATTTACCCTGAAACTGAACATTCTGTTACAGCGGGTGATGTGGCGTTGCCGAGTATTACCGTAGGTTCGAATGCAATTGAATCTGCCTCTAACGGCATAACGGATGGAATGAAACTTGCTGCAAATGTTGGCGCTATGTTAATTGGCTTTATAGCATTAATTGCCGTTGTTGATCTATCTTTAAATTGGATGGATGGCATTATTGATGGGAAATGGTTTAAGGGAGATTATGTTAGTTATGCCGCAGCTGGGCTTTCGCCAGCAAAAGGGGAATTCGTAGGATATTTCCCAGGTTCTTTACAAACTTTTTTTGGAACCATCTTTTCTCCCCTTGCCTTTTTAATGGGTGTGCCATGGGCAGATGCAGGTGCTGTTGGGAATCTTTTAGGGATAAAAGTTTCTTTGAATGAATTCGTTGCTTTTGGAACTTTAGGTGGTTATATCGCTGATGGAATTATAGGTGACCGAGCCATTATTATATCTACATATGCATTATGTGGGTTTGCTAATTTTGGATCGATAGGAATACAAATTGGTGGAATTAGCGCTATTTCACCAAAAAGAAAAACAGATTTAGCAAAATTAGGTGTTAAAGCCATGTTTGGAGGTGCTATCGCATCTTGGTTAACAGCTACAATTGCAGGAATATTATTATAGTCGATAAACTTTTATGAGAATATTATTTATGGGGCCTCCCGGTGTCGGGAAAGGGACTCAAGCAGCAAGAATTGAAAATCACTTCAGTATAATTCACCTTTCAACCGGTGAAATTTTACGTGAAGAAATGAAGGCAGAAACGTCTATTGGAAAACAGGCAAAAGATTTCTGCGATTCGGGGCAATTAGTTCCCGACCCTATCCTGTTGGATATTATAGAACATCGACTCTTTCATGATGATTGTAAAAATGGTTTTTTACTTGACGGCTTTCCAAGAACGCTCCCACAAGCAACGGGTTTAGATACAATACTAAAAGATATAAATCAAAAACTTGACTGTGCGATTAACTTAGTCGCTGATGAGGGTGAATTAGTGAGTCGACTTGTACAGAGAGGAAAAGAATTGGACCGTTCGGATGATTCAGAAGAAATTATTCAACATCGCCAAAAGATTTATTGGGATCAAACAGCGCCCTTATTAGATTTTTATAGAAACAAGGGATTATTAAAAGAAGTTGATGGTACTGGCGACATTTCTGAAATCACAAATCGAATATTAAAAGTGTTACAATAAAATGATTAAAATTGGTCTAACGGGAGGAATCGGTTCAGGCAAAAGTTTAGTGAGTCAATTTTTAGTTGAATTGGGAGCCTATATTTTTGATGCAGATAGCGAGGCAAAAAAAATATTAGACACAAATGAAACAACACAAAACGAGCTTATTGCAGAATTTGGTACGGACGTTTTAAATGCAAAAAACCAAATCGATAAAAAGAAACTTGCTAAAATTGCCTTTCAAGACGAAGATCACCAATCAAGATTAAACACAATTATTCATCCATATGTTTTTGTTGAAATAGATGCTCAATTTGAAAAAATTGCTCAAGGTGATAAGTATACATTGTTTGTGGTGGATGCAGCCCTAATCTATGAATCTGGCGCCGATACTCATATGGATTATGTTGTTGTCGTATCATCCCATTTAAAACTCCGAGTTTCTCGTGTGATGGAACGAGGCGGATTAACACGTGAAGAATTTATGAGGCGACTCGAATTACAATGGCCAGAAGAAGATAAAGTTCATATGGCTGATTTTGTTATTCCGAATAATGGAACACAAGAAGATTTAAAAATAAGCACTCAAAATATTTTCAACCAAATGGTATAAAGGCTATCGAATACTTTTTCGATAAGCTCTTGGTTTATCTAATATTTCTTTTATTATAAATGATTGTTTCAATTGTACTTTATTGCTAAATAACTTTTGAATAAATAACGTTTTTTTCTTTTTCTGAATATGGACTGTTTTTCTATCTACTAATTCAGAATGGTATATTTGTTCTTCAAAGTCTTTCGTTAATTTACCAATATGCGATAATCCTCCTTCTTTAGAGTTTACCTCAGAAGACTGAGCTATTTCACCTTCAGAAGATTCATTATCTATTATTGATTTATTGAGTGGGGCATCTATTTTTGGTGCATTTTCTTCGATTATTTCCGCAGATTTTGCTGTCTCTTCTTCTAACCAAACTTGCGCTTTAAACCACTTTTGAACCTGAGGGGAGAATGGAATGGAATCATCATCCCATCCGTCCTCAGATTCAATTTCTTTATGCTTTTGTTTTTGTTGAAGCTTTTTCTTGTATCCGCTTAATAGATACATAAGTAATAGAAAAAGCCAATATCCGATCCCATCCATTTAATTTAGTCCTGATCATCTCCGTCCGAAACATGAGAGTCATCTGACGCCCCATGAGAAATAGATGTTCTCATTTCTGTATCCGCTTTTACATTGTGCATATTATAATAATCAAAAATACCCAAATTCCCATCCAGGAAGGCTTGTGACATTGCTTTGGGAACTTCAGCTTCAGCTTCAACTACTTTTGCTTTCATTTCTTGTGTGCGTGCTTTCATTTCTTGTTCCTCCGCAACAGCCATAGCTCTACGTGTTTCTGCTTTTGCCTGAGCAACCCTTAAATCAGCTTCTGCTTGATCTGCTTGTAAACTTGCACCAATATTTTTTCCAACATCTAAATCAGCTATATCAATGGATAATATTTCATAAGCTGTACCAGCATCCAATCCTTTCGATAATACTGCTTTAGATATTGCATCGGGATTTTCTAATACATTGGAATAAGTCAATGATGAACCAATAGCACTCACAATACCTTCACCAACACGAGCAATAATCGTTTCATCTGTAGCACCACCTACAAGTCCGGCAATATTTGTTCTAACCGTTACGCGCGCACGCGCTTTGAGTTCAATACCATCTTTAGCGACAGCAGCAAGAAACCCATTCTCAGGCGCATTAATCACTTTCGGATAAACACTTGTTTGGACAGCTGTTTTAACATCTCTGCCTGCTAGATCAATGGCTGTTGCCGTTTCAAAAGGGAGCTGAATGTTTGCCTTACTCGACGCAATTAATGCAGAAACAATATTTAAAATATTTCCACCAGCTAAATAGTGTGTTTCTAGCATGTCTGTTGTAATATGATTTAACCCCGCTTTATGTAAATTAATAACACCATCCGTAACTAACCTTGGCGCAATTTTTCTCAATCGCATCCGGATAAGATCGACAATCCGAATTCGACCTAGCCCAAGCGAAACAACCGCTTGAATCCACAACCCAACTGGGACAAAATAAAAGATAAGTAAGACTGCAAAGACAATCATTACGAGAAAAAATATAGAAATACCTGGCATAATATTGCTCCTGTGTTATTTAATTTTTGATGGATCGAACAACAACGCGATTTCCGTCCACCGACAGAACTTTAACGATTTGTCCTTTATCAATGAATTCACCTTCACTTACAACAAACACTTTTTCATCTCCTAGTATAACCCAACCAGATGGGTGAAGATCCGATTCTGCAATGCCTTCTTTTCCAACTGAATCTTCGAGACCTAAAGTGGTTGTATAGCCCGCTTCTTTACTTTGAACTCCAGGTGATGTGAGTTCCTCCCAAAATTTTGTTTTAGTTAATAATCGAAATAATAAGAACATGCCCACCAATCCGCCTATGATTCCAATTGTAAGACCTGTGGCTGCTTGAGATGCAATTTCTCCATCTACGGGAATATCTGGAAGTAACAATTCCCAAAAGCCCCATAAAATAGCTACAATTCCAGCTATTCCAATGACTCCAAATCCCGGAATGACTAATACTTCAACCAAGAGCAAACTCATACCAAAGATGATAATAATAAAATCACTCATTGTGGCGAGTTTGGCTATATAGGATGCTCCTAAAGATAGAACAAGACAAGCTAAACCGAAGCTCCCGGGAATACCCCACCCGGGGCTTTGTAACTCAAACAGAATACCCAAAAACCCAAAAGTAGTTAGCAGGGATGCAACAATTGGGTTTGTTAAAAATCGCACAAAAGCTTCTGACCAATTTTCAGATGTAGATTGAACGGGTGTTTCACCAAAACCTAGGACGATCAATAATTCATCAAATGTATCAACTGTACCATCTGCTATTTTATATTTCAAGGCGAGTTGGGTCGTTAAAGTAATGAGTTTCCCTTCTTTTCGTCCTTCTAAATCGTTGACTAAAACTGAATCGCTATCAATGATTAAGTGGGTAAAACTTAATTCCTCATCCACCATTCCTTTTGCTATATCTGTATTTCTCCCGCGTTTTTCTGCTGTAGAAGCCATTTCTTCCCGCATATAGCTAATAACTTTTTCTGTCCCTTTCTTTCCCTGCATATCTACTGCGGTTGCGGCACCAATCGTTCCTCCACCGGTCATATAAATCGACTCGCATGATAAAGATATGAGAGCGCCCGCTGATATGGCACGTTTATTTATAAAGGCTATTGTTGGTATTTTAGAATTTAAAATAGCATCTTTTATTTGAGTTGCAGCATCCACTCTACCGCCAAAAGTATTTATATCAAAAATAATGACATCTGCTTGGCTTTTCTCTGCTTCAGCGATTGACCGTTCAATGAATGGAGGTAAACCTAAATCAATTGTATCGTGAATGGGAACGCGATAAACACCCGAGGCATTTATCATTGTTAAACTAAATAAAAAGTATAATATCTTCATTTTCATGATGGGTGAATTTCTAGATAATTATTTTCTGGTTCCATACATAATCTTGCAATTCATTAATTAAATATGATTTATTGAAATAAGTATTTAGTCCAAACAGTACTTGCCGGTGGTTAGTATTAGCTGATGATGATGGACATTATCTTGAATCTGGCACTTGGGAAGCAATGGGAAGTAGTGAATTAACTATACTAATATATGATTCTAATAGAATATTACAGGAAAATATTTCCTTTAAAATTAGCAACCTAGAAAAGAATCTACTGGAAATTGAACCAAATGAATAAAATCAGATCAATCAAGAAATACCTAACAAGGCGCTGCACCGGACGGCAATAGCGGGCAGCGTGAAAAGTAAGTTTGGAGTACGAAATGATGTTTAGAGTAAAACAGAAGGAAATCGGGAGTGCCGCAGAGCTTTTCCGTTATACGCGCTCAAACAGATGATTCAAATCAAGTAAGGAAAAATAATGAAGAACACTTTTACGACATTATTTACAATACAATCAAAGAATAAAAAATTATTGTATGTTTCTTTTACAATTTTAGGAATTCTCTTTTCTGGGTGTGCAAAGCGAGACGATGTGATTTTTGATAACGGGTTAAAATTCTTCAATGAAGGAAAATATATAAATGCCCATAAAGAGCTTTCTAAAGTTCAGATGGAATTACAATATTATGATACCACAAGATGATTCCCCCAATTAAAAGTATAGTGTACTAATCTTTAAAAAAGGCAGTTTTTTAAACTGCCTTTTTTTATATAAATAGGTGAAATTCATTCCTATGAAATTCGCAAAATAATGAAACCTGTTGAAAAAATATCATACCTAGCTTTAAATACGCTATCAAATCTCTTAGGACATATATCCCAATCTGGGAGACAAAAATGTGGCGATTTTCTTGCATCAATTGGTTATAGAATTATAACAACTCGCAAAAATGAAGCATTATCAAATATTAAACGAGCCTTTCCAGAGAAAAGTGACAATTGGCATACTCAAGTATTGAAAGAAGCATATCGTTTCTTTTCAAACATGTTTACCGTTTTTATGTCTTACCCAACCGTATTTCGATTTATTACGTTTACTGTATCAAATAAATCCATCCTCAATGAAGCTCTCAAACTCAATAAAGGGGTTATTTTTATAACAGGACATTTTGGGTCATGGGAATTACTTGCCGCTTGGATGGGCAAAGCAGGATATCCATTTTATGGGGTTGCTCAAAGACAAAGAAACTTAGGGGCAAATCGCTTTTTTGAGGAACAACGATCATCTAATCATGTTAGCCATTTATATAGAAAAGATTCATTGGATACAATGTATTCATTATTAGAACAGAATCATGTACTTGCTTTGGTGAGTGATCAAGATGCAAAACAAAATGGCGTTTTTGTGGACTTTTTTAATACGCCTTCATCCACAACAAAGGGGGCTGCTAAATTCCATATTAATACGGGCGCACCCATGATTTTTGCATCTTGTATAAAAACAAGTTTTAATAATTTTCATGTTTCCTTCGAAAAAATACCTAATGGAACAGATTTAAAAATGATTACGCAATCCTTTACTAAAATTTTAGAAAACAAAATACGCGAATATCCAGAACAATATTTTTGGTTTCATCGACGATGGAAAACAAAGATCAATCACGGTATCAACTAATTCTGCGATGGAATTACAAAAAATAAACTGGGATGACACGAGTGCAATAAAAAAAACGCTTAGTGTGCTAGGTGATGGTGGTGTAATTGTTTACCCAACCGACACTATTTATGGTTTTGGCGGAGATGCAACTTCTGAAACTGTCATAAAAAATATTAATTTGATAAAAGGGAGATCGTCCCCTATGAGTGTTTTAGCTCCCAGTGTTAAGGTTGCTCTCACTTGGCTAAATATTCCCAATGAAGAACTTCCTTCTATTTCTAATGTGTTGGGTGGGAAAACAACTGTAATTGTTCCAATTCATAAAAACATAGTTCATGAAAGTATTTTGGGGCCCGGGAGAACATTAGGAATTAGAATCCCTGACCATCCTTATTGTAAAGCTATATCAAAGGAATTTTCAAATCCAATTATAACAACAAGTGTCAATAGATCTGGGGAAGTTCCTATATCACAACCCGCTGATGTTGTTTCACACTTTGGTCAAGAAATTGATTTATTTATTAATGATGGGGTACTTTCTGGTTCAGCATCTAAAATTTATATTTACCAAAAGGGAATGTTGAAAATATTGCGGTCATGAAACATTTTATTTTCATTCTATTTATTTCTGTTATTTATAGTCGTGACATACCATTTAATGTTGATGAAAAACTTACATATAAATTTCAATTCAATTATATTGAAGTCGGTACCGCAACACTCGAAATTGCTGGGCAAAACATTATTGATGGATCATCTTGTTTCAACATTCAATTTATTGCGGGAACGAGCTATTGGGGCGATTTCATTTTTTCAATTCGTGATACTATTTCTATTTGGGTAGATCAAGAATCATTAGCTACTAAAAAAATCTATAAAAATATTAATGAAGGTAATTACCACAAACAGACTCAAATCTTCATCAATGAAGATGAAAAATATGCTACATCTAATGGAGACACCATTGCAATTCATTCATCGGTACAAGACCCTTATTCTCTGTTCTATTATTTAAGAACACTCCCATTAAAATTGGGAGATATTTATTCTTTTACGGCTATAGATGGTAGAGATTTAACTGATGTCAAATTAGAAGTTGGACAAAAAAGTCGCGTAAAAACACCTATGAAATGGTGGGATACTATAAAAGTACATCCTTATCGAGATGGGAAAAACTTGTTAAAGAATGAAGGAGAAATGACTATCTGGTTTTCTGACAGTGAAAAAAAATATCCAGTTAAAATTCGTATTGAGCTTAAATATGGTTCGCTCATTTTAGAATTATCAAATATTAATTAAATAGTCGCCCAACATCATTGAAGATAACCGTTACCATCATTAATAGTAAAAAAGCCATTCCAATTTGCTGAATGACCATTCTCGCTTTAAAGCTTAAGGGTCTTCTTAAAATGCTTTCGATTAAAATGATAAAAATGTGACCACCATCTAACCCCGGAATAGGAATAATATTTAGAAAAGCTAAGTTTACGGATAGCATTCCCATAAAAGTTAATAATGGAACCCATCCCGCTTTTGCCGTTTCACCAGCTATTTGAGCAATCATTATTGGGCCACCCATATCGTTCATAGATGCCTCACCTGTAATGAGCATTTTTATGGATAAAACGATTAGTGCAAAACTGTTATAGGTGGAAATGACCCCCGCCTGCATGGATTCACCTAGACTTACCGATCTATAATTAAATATAGGTGAAATTCCAATGGCACCTAATGTATCAATCCCAGCCTTTCCCGGAACTTGCTGAAAGGATGTTTCCATTTGAATTGCATGCTCAACGCCATTTCTTTCATACACCAAATCAATGGATGATTCAGGCAAACCATGAATGACTTCAGTAATATTTTTCCATGTAGAAATTTCTTGTTGATTAATAGCAACTATGCGGTCTCCCGCTAATAGGCCTACTTTCTCAGCGGGCATATTTTTCCGTACTTCTGCTATAACAGGTTCATTACTTGCTTCCGGGTATCCTTGAATAAATGCAATTCCAGAAAACAAAACAAATGCAGTAATCAAATTCATTATGACTCCGGCAGACATAACCCAAACTTTAGCTATATTTGATTTGCTCATAAATTCATCTGGTTCGAATGTGAATTCTGTATCTAAACTTTCATCAATTATTCCCGCCATTTTAACATACCCACCTAATGGTACTAGCGCAAAAACATATTCGGTTGTTGAACCTATTTTACCTGGACTAGAAAATGTCTTATTAAAAATTGGTCCCCACTCCATCCGACCGGATTCCGATCTACGATAAAAATATAAGGCCATTAACCACCCATCACTTATAGATGTAAAAGTGATAAATCGTGGAGGAAAACCAACAGAAAACCTTTCAACTCGTATTCCAACAGATCTTGCTGCAAGGTAGTGTCCCAACTCATGGACGAAAACTAAAACGCCTAATACTAATATTGTTGCCCAAATAAATGTCATTCTTTATAATTCTCCTTTAAGAATTCGTCTAAACATAATTACTATTTAAATTGTTTCTATAAACTGTTTTCACTAACAAAAGTTTCACCCCATTTTTCAAGATGAATCAAATCTTCCAAAGAAGGATGCTCAATCCAATGATGTAAATCCATCGCTTTTTCAATCAATTTTGGAATATCCATAAATTTAATTTTATTATCTAAAAACTGATAAACGGAATATTCATTTACAACATTCAAAACGGCTGGTGTTGTTCCACCTTTCTCCAATGAATCAAAGGCTAATTGGATACATGGGAATTGGTTTGTGTCCGGTGGCTGAAATGTTAAATCTCCACACGTTGTTAAATCTAGTCTTTCCCATGATGCTTCACTATGTCTGGGATATGTTAAAGCATATTGAATAGGTACTTTCATGTCAGGGACACCCAATTGAGCTTTTACTGAACCGTCCTTCATTTCAACCATAGAATGAATTATGGACTGAGGATGGATTACAATTTCAATTTGTTCAACAGGTGTTTTAAATAGCCAATATGCTTCTATAACTTCTAAACCTTTATTCATCATGGTGGCTGAATCAATTGTTATTTTTGATCCCATATCCCAATTTGGATGGTTGAGTGCTTCTTCCGGTGTTATTTCAGAGAAACTATTTATGGGTCTTGTGCGGAAAGGACCACCGCTACCGGTTAAAATAATTTTGGAAACATCTTCCATATGTTCACCAACCAAACATTGCCAAATAGCAGAATGTTCGCTATCAACAGGAAAAAGGGTTGCTCCAGACTCTTCACATATATTAGAAATAATATCTCCGGCCATGACTAAACTTTCTTTATTTGAAAGGGCGATATCTATTCCAGATTTTGCAGCAATGACTGTCGGTTCCATACCAGAAGTACCAACGAGTCCATTTAACATAAGATCAACATCCGTTTTTCCTGCAATTTCTAATAACCCTTCACGACCAACTAAAACGTCAATTTTTTCTGTTTTTAATCTTTCTTCAACAATTTTTGCAACATTTTCATCAACAACAGCAACAGCTTTTGGCCTAAATGTGAGTGCTTGTTCAATCAGTTTATCCCCGTTTTTATAGGCCGTTAAGTACTTCACCTTAAAATCATCTGATAAATGATTAACAACATTTAATGCATTAACACCGATGGACCCCGTGGATCCTAATATTGAAATATTTTTAGCCATCAATGGAATCCTCTTTCCAGAGAAAAACGAAGGATATTCATTTGGGAATAAATACTTAATCCAGTGCCTAAATGAAATCCGAAAGCGGGAATTGAAACATGAATATTAAAGAAATTCTTTTCGCCTTCGATATTTTTCTCAATTTCTTCTAAGAAATTCAACGCACGGCCTTTGAAAGTGTTCACTCCAATCCCCAAAGATGTAGTAAAATTTCGAATATGGTATTTTCTGAAAAAAGTTAGGGTAGTTGTATTTAAACGAAAGTCCCGTAACCCATTAATTTGTGAGCGATCAGCAGAAAATTGCCATAAAGGATTTTCATCACTCCCAAGATTAAGCCTTAGGCCTCCACCTATGACTTGTGGTAAATCTTCTTTTAATGAAAAACCGGTCATTTTTAAAGATAGGGTTAAGTTTCTACTCGCCTTAATAAACATGGAAAAATTGGGTAAACTCCAACCATATAAATTATTTTTCATCACACTTTTATCTGCTAAAAGTTTTATGCTGAATCTTTGGTTGTTTTCCATCCAAACGGGTGAACTTTGGCCAACCCACATAACTGTTGAGTTTATAATATTTTCTGCTTGGTCAGAAAGTTCTATATCGGCAAAAGTGTCGTATCTAAAACCAATATTACTTTGTCCTGATAGAATCCCAATCAAAACAAAGCCTAAGCAAAGCTGTTTCATTCGCTTAAATAATGCCTCGGTTCGAATTTTTTATAAATAAAAGTAATTGATTTATTTCATTTGATTGAGAGCTGTTCATTTCAATAAGCTTAATAGCCTCTGATCGATTTACGTCAGAACGAAAATAGGTGCGATAGGTTTTTTTAATTTGTTGGCGCGTTTCAGAAGAAAAGCCTCTTCTCTTTAAACCGATTTTATTTATCCCGGCAAAACGAAGAGGATTACCGGCGGCTAAAATATATGGAGGAACATCCTGAAGAACGGTATAACCCGCTCCCACAAAAGCATGAGTGCCTATTTTACAAAATTGGTGAACAAGTACACCGCCACCTAAAGATACCCAATCATCAACTTCTACATGTCCGCCCAAAGTTACCTGATTGGCAAAAATAACATTATTCCCCACGATGGAATCATGCCCAATATGCACATAAGCCATAATGAGTACATTGGAACCCACTTCTGTTTTGCCATGAGCTATGGTACCTTTATTGATTGTCACATATTCGCGAATAGTGGTATTGTTGCCAATGATTGTTTTTGTTTTTTCGCCTCCAAATTTCAAATCTTGGGGGATTTCACCAATCGATGAACTATGGAAAATTCGGCAACTTTCTCCCACAATTGTTCCTTCAGCAACAGTAACGTGATTACCAATAAAGGTATTATCGCCTAACTGTACATCATCGCTAATGACAGAATAAGGGCCTATAGAAACATTTTCTCCTAACTGTGCATCTGGAGAAAGAATTGCGGTGGGATGAACGTGAGTAGAAATATCAGAATCCCTCCCGATCAACAATCGTAGCAGAAATTGAGGCTTTTGTTACAAGGGATTCGCCCACATATGCTTCACCTTCAAATTTGCAAAGGTTTAGTTTCTTTTTAACCAAACGCATTTTAATGACAATAGTGTCTCCCGGCATAATGGGTTTTCGAAATTTTGCACTATCTACTCCCGAAAATAACATATTTTTGGACATGGGATTATCAACGGTTTTTAATGCTAAAAAAGATCCCGCTTGCGCCATTGATTCTAAAATAAGCACCCCCGGCATAACGGGTTTTCCTGGGAAATGTCCCTGAAAAAAAGGTTCATTTATTGTCACATTTTTAATAGCTGTGAGTGATTCCCCTGGTATCATATTTTCAATTCGATCAATCAAAATGAATGGATATCTGTGAGGAATTAGTTTAATAATATCCTGAATATTAAATTCAGTTTTAGTTCTATAATCCATGTTTAACCTTTTCTACTATAAAGCTTCTAATTCGCTTCGGTAAGCAGATTTGATCATTTTGACAAATTCTACATTACTAGCATGACCGCTTCTTGCGGCCGTTACATGCCCAATAATTGGGACGCCTAACAAAGCTAAATCACCAATTAAATCTAATGTTTTATGTCTTACCGGCTCATTTGTGAATCGAAGTACTTTCCCGTTTAGGATACCGTTGGCTCCTGAAATGAGATTTTCTTCAATTCCAAATAATTTTTTTAACCGTATGACTTCATTTTGATCAATTTTTTTATCTACAATTACCAATGCATTATCAAGAGAACCTCCTTTAACGAGGCCTTGCTCTTTCAACATTTCTATTTCGCTAAGAAAACAGAATGTCCGTGCGGGTGCAACTTCTTTTGCAAAATCTTCTTCCATATTATAAATAGCTTCATACTGTGTTCCCAAAGCTGGCAATGGATACTCCACCATAAATGTAACTCTAAAACGATCTGACGGAATAACATGAATATCAATTTCTCTATCTGCATCAGAATAATTAACGACATTTGTAATATTTAACACTTTACGTTTGGCAGGTTGTTTAACTAATCCTGCTTTATGAAGACAAGCCACAAAATCTTTGGCGCTTCCATCCATCACAGGAGGTTCTTTGCTCGAAAGTTCAATGAGCACATTATCAATTCGAAGACCACTTACTGCGGCTAGTGCATGTTCAACAGTATGAATGCGTACGCCCTTTTCTTCAATGGTTGTTCCGCGAGATATATCAACGACTCTATCAATATCAACTTTTATCTCTGGGCAGTTTGGGATATCCGTTCTTACAAACCGTATACCATGGTTTTCGGGAGCTGGTTTAAATGTTATTGTACTGTCAACGCCTGTATGAAGTCCAATTCCATCAGTCGATACAGAGTTGCGGATAGTCCACTGGTTTCTTATCATGACAGTAATTTAATTGTTTTTTACCTGATTTTGCAATTGATCCAATCTCTTCTTTATTCGAGCAATTTCAGCAAATGCTGCTTCTCTTTTATGTTGAATTTTAATTTCTCTCGCAGGGTTTCCTGCATATATTTGATTCCCAGGAAGCGATTTGGTTACAACAGACGTAGCCGCGAACGTAGAATGAGGGCCAATAACTAGTGAATTAATAAAACCCACCATACCGCCTGTAATCGTATTATCGCCTAATTCTGTACTACCGCCAACACATGCACCGCCTGAAATTCGACTTCCTATACCTATCTTAACATTGTGTGCGATTTGTACTTGATTGTCTAATTTTACATCATCTTTGATAACGGTATTCCCAATCGTACCACGATCAATTGTGGTTGAAGCGCCAATTTCAACATCATTCCCTATGATAACGGAGCCCGTATGTGGGATTTTTATATTTTTACCATTATCATTCGTAAATCCAAATCCGTCAGAACCAATGACTGCGCCGCTATGAATAATAGCACTATCGCCTATTTCAACATTATGGTACAATGTTACATTTGCATATAATCGAGAATTATACCCAATCTTTGAATTTGTGCCTAGAACGGTATTTGCTCCAATCCATACATTATCTCCAATAACCACACCAGCTTCTATAACGACACCAGCTTCAATCGTTACATTATTTCCTATTTCAGCATTGTCATGGATGGTGGATTTAGGGTGAATACTCGCAGTTGGTTTTTCTTTTGGGAAAAATAAACTCAATACTTTTGAAATGGCTAATGTTGGATTTTTTACAATAATTCCATTTCTATCTGCAAGGATTGATTTGTCATGCGAAATAATTGCAGATGCGGTTGTGCTATTCAAATATTTATTATATTTGGCATTACCTAGAAATGTGATTGTTCCTGGTTTTCCATTTTGAATTTCAGAAACACCTGAAATATTTATCATTGGATCACCAATTATTTCGCCATCCACCAATGAGGCAATTTTTTTAAGCGTTGGCACGCGATTTTATTTATTTTGATGAATCAAGATTTTTTAATTCGTGAAGGACATCGTCGGTTAAATCATATTTTGTTTTAAAATACAATAAACTGACAGACCCATCGAAAATAAAATCAAAGCCACCTTCAATGGCAACTTTATCAACAGCTTTTTTTACTTTTCCAAGAATATCATATTCCATTTGAGCTTGCTTCCTCATGATTTCGCCTTGGGGACCTACTTTTTCAGCTTGATAAGATTGAATTTGCCTTTCACTGTTTTCAATTTCTCGGCGAATACTTTCACCTTTATCTAATGCCATCAAACGTTTGACTTCATAATCCTGCTTTAGACTATCAAGTCTTGACATCATTTGGTCAAATTCAAATTGAACTTTACGATACTCCAATTGAAGCTGAGCTTCAGCTTCTTTGAATTCATCAAATTCTGTCCGAATTCGTTCTGATTGTATGTATCCCAATTTCATTTGCGCCATCACAGGTGCACTGAAACCAAGAATAGCTATTATTAGGATTCCTTTTTTTAATGTGTTATTCACATTTACCTCCTTAGTGTAATTTAAAATTGTTGGCCAAAGGTTATGGTTGTTTTCCAGCCTTCAGGGGATCCATCCCCATTCAAATCGTCAAAACCATATCCTAGATCAAACCCGAGCATACCAATCATTGGCATAAAAAACCTAACCCCAACTCCGGCAGATTTTTTTAGGTCTAAAGGACCTCTTCTGGGTAAACTAAATTTTTCTTCCATATCTAATGAAGCCCAAACATTCCCCATTTCAGCAAACGCTAATCCATAAACAACCGGATTTTCAGAAAAAGGGACTCGGAATTCATTCACAATTTTTATTAAAGTATTTCCACCAACCGGACTTCCCGATGATGTTAATGGTCCGACTCTATTGTCATCATATCCGCGAAGAGCATTTCCATAGGGAATACCATTTCCACCCATAATGAAACGTTCATCAAAAGGGACAATAGATCTTTCGCCTTCAGATGATGGCAATGGTTCGATCACGCCAATTTTGAATGTACTCATTAAAACAAATTTCCAAAATGTAGGCGTATACCATTCCATATTTAAAATATGTTTATGAAAATCTTCATTCCCGCCAAGCGGTCCACCTGAAATAGTGGAACTCCAGCTAAAATGAGATCCTTGAGTTGTGAATTCTGGACGATCTCTACTGTCTCGGCGAATTGTTTGTGTAATATTAACACCAATCGATTTATCTAATCCTTTTACGTATTGATCTAAATCTTCTTGGGTTCCATCATAGGTTTTTTGTACAATTTGGAAAGACCAATTCCCGCGAAAAAAATCATCTGGCCATTTAAATAATCGTCCCCAAGATGCGCTTCCGCCTCCGATTGTGAAATCTAATGGATAATAATATTGACTCGAGCGACCCCGGAAAGAATAAAATAATGAAAACCCTAATAAGTTTTTAGTGTCATTGACCATTGGATCTGTAAAACTCAAACTCACCGATTTATACTTTGGTGGAGTTGTGGCACTATAAAAATTATAATTTGTCCCAACATTAAAACTAAACATGAGACGCTGTCCCTTCCCTCTAAAATTAGGAAGTTCTACGCCACCACCGCCTGTCATACCATAGGTTTGTGTAAAGCCAACATTTGCATTTGCTTTACCGGCGGGTTTTTCTTCAACAGTTACCTCTAAATCTACTTGATCGTCATCTACAGGAAGCACATTCGGCACCACATTACTAAAGAAATTTAGCATCCAAATTTCACGCTGACTTCGCATGAGACGTTCGCGATTAAAGACATCTCCCGGGAAAACTCTCAACTGTCTTCTAACAACATTTTCTCGCGTTTTGGAATTACCCACAATAGCAATATTCCTAATATATACTTTGTGATTTTCTGTAATAACAAAATGAATATCTAATGAATCTTCTCCGACAGGTGTAATGTGCGGTTCAACCCGACTGTATATATAACCACGATCCATGTACAATCCTTGAACGCGTTCATAAACCGCTAAATTAAATTCTTCTTCGTTATATTTTTCTCCAGAAGATATACCCAAAGCGCGACGGAATAAATCTTCATCAAATAATGTATATCCTTCCCAAGTGAAATTTCGAAATTTATATTGGGGTCCTTCATGCAATTTAAATACAATATCCATCTTATGTGTTTCTTCATTATATCGCACCGAATCAGACAGAACTTCAAAATCACGATATCCATGATTCTTATAGAAAGTAGTTAACTTTAATTTATCATCATCAAATTTGTTATCATCGTATGTCGCTCTCCAAAATAAATACCATCGTTGTTGTTTTGTATCTTTTAATTGCCAACGTAATCGCAAATTTGAAAAACTATCATTCCCTTCGAACACAATATCCCGAATTTTGATTTTTTTGTTTTCTTGAATATGAAAAATCATATTATGGACCAAACCTTTTGCCTTACCTGCAAAAAGTTTTGATTCTTTTTCTGGTTTAATTAACTCAGCCGTAACAATCGCTTTTAAAAATCCATCTTCCGCATATAGGGATTTAATTTTTTCAACCATTTCATGAAGGGTGTTTGGTTTAATTCTTTGTCCTGAACTCAATTCTAATTCTTCTTCAAATTTGGAATCTTTAATTTTTTTATTCCCAATGAATTTCATTTCTCCCAAAATAGGATTTTCATCTACCGCAATTGTAATTGAAATGCCGCCTTCTGTTTCATCGTCATATTGAATTTGTATATCTTTAAAGAGCCCCAATTGCCAAAGACGTTTTATCGCTCTTGGAAATTCGCTTGGCATAATTGTCATATCTTTTCTTAAGCCAGCGGTGAATAAAATGGTGTTTTTTGAAACTAAAATATTTCCAGAAACTTGTACATCATCCAAATGTATTTCTGCTTGACCTTGAGCGCTAAGGGAACTCACAATCATAAAACATATTGCTAAAAAGTAAAATCGTTTACGCATCTAAGGTTCCGTATCGCCTTTCTCTAGATTGATATTCTTGGATAGCTGCGATGAGTGCATCTTCTCTAAAAGCAGGCCAAAATGTTTCAGTAATGTATAATTCTGTATAAGCAGATTGCCAAAGCAGGAAATTACTAAGACGTAATTCACCACTTGTTCGTATTAACAAATCCGGATCGGGTAAAGATTTTGTATATAAAAAAGATGTGAATTTTTCTTCATCAATATCCTTTGGGTCCAATGTCCCATCCTGAACACATTTCGCTAAAGATTCTACAGCATTAAGTATTTCTTGTCGACTTCCATAATTCAAAGCTAATACTAAATTTAATCCAGTATTATTTTTGGTTTTTTCAATCCCATCTTCAATCCCTTTTCGGGTACTGTTTGGAAGTTTATTTAAATCACCAATTGTGGTAAATCGAACGTTATTTTTATGTAATTCTTTCACTTCTTGTTTTATTGACTTCAATAACAATTTCATGAGCGCAGAAACTTCTGTTTTTGGTCGAGACCAATTTTCTGTGGAGAAGGTATATAATGTTAATATTCCCACGCCAATTTCGCCGCAGATCCGTGTAATTTTTCTCACAGAATTTATACCTTCTTTATGCCCAGCCAAACGAGGCAATTTTCTGCTTTTAGCCCAGCGACCATTTCCATCCATAATAATAGCAATATGATTGGGAATCTGCCCTGAGGACAAAAGGTTTTTTATATCTTTTTCTATCATAGATTCGAGAAAAATGCGGGCGAAGTTACTTCATCCGTTCCCTCTATCCAAAGTTCATGTATTGATAAAGTTTTCTTCAAATTTTACAGTAAAACGAAGCAAAAACGATTCAGTTCCAGATTATAATTATTTTAAAGTAGATAAAAGATTATCTATAACAGCTTGGAAAGCTTTTCCGGATGTTGAGTCTGGCGCACTTCTTATAACCGGTTCACCAGAATCAGTCGCTGAAATAATTTCCGGAATAATAGGGATTTCGCCTAAAAAGGGAACTTCAAGTCGTTCGCTTTCTTTTTTTCCTCCACCGTGTTTAAATAAATCTAATACATAATCAAATTGTCCATTTTCATCCAGAGCAACTTCTTCTCCAAACATTTGAACGCTTCCACCCGATGATATATTACCATCAGAATCTTTCACATGTCCATTTACCGCAAACCCGGACATATTTTCAACGACACCTAAAACAGGCACATTTACTTTCGCAAACATATCTGCGCCTTTTCGGACATCAGCTAATGCAATATCTTGCGGAGTTGTAACCATGACAGCACCGGTCATTTGTATTTTTTGGGTTAATGTTAGTTGAACATCTCCTGTTCCGGGAGGTAAGTCTAAAATCAAATAATCTAATTCTCCCCAAATAACATCATTAAAAAATTGTTCAGTCATTCTAGCTACAAGTGGTCCTCGCCAAATGGCTGGCGTATCATTTCCGCTAATAAAACCAAAACTCATTACTTTCATTCCATATCGATCTAATGGAATCAATTTTCGATCTTGTGTTAACTCTGGCTGGCCATTGAACCCGAGGATTATCGGGAGAGATGGGCCATAAATATCTAAATCTAATAAGCCAACCTTATAGCCTTTTGCTTGAAGTCCGCACGCTAAATTTGCTGCAACTGTTGATTTTCCAACTCCACCCTTACCGCTTGCAACTGCGATAACTTTATCAATTTCACCCAAAGGTGATGGCGCAGGCGTTTCGGGTTCTTCATGAGTATGAGCTGGCTTTTGATCAGAAAAAGCCTGTAAATCCACTAATACATTTTTAAAATGAGCGGATAATTTTTCTTTAATTGCGCCAATGACTTCTTGTTTTTTTCCTTCATTATCCGATGTGATTTTTAGTTGAATCGAAACAGCATCTTCATCTATTTCTATATTTCCAACCATACCAAATGATACAATATCTCTTGAGAAACCAGGATAATTCACTTCCTTTAATAAGGATAAAATTTGTTCTTTATTCATATGTCTTTCCGAAAAAAAACGGCTGTAATTGAATTACAACCGTTTTTAGTTGAAGGTTTGGTTTTGGTTAATTCTTATCCAGTGTAATCCCGACCGAACCAATCATAGTTTACTTTAATGAAACTATTCCATTCGTCTGGGACTTCACTTTCTTCAAAAATTGCTTCTACAGGACATTCAGGTTCACATGCACCACAATCGATACATTCTTCTGGATCGATGTAAAGCATTTTACCTTCTGGATCAAAGCCATCCGCTTTTGCTTCTGCACCAGCACCGGTTTTATCTTCTGGGCCATGTATACAATCTACAGGGCAAACTTCAACGCATGCTGTATCACAAGTTCCTACACAAGGTTCACAAATAATGTAAGCCATTTTATTCTCCTAATGAATTAATTAAAAATCTTCCTAACCCGTTCTGGATCATCGAAAAATTCGAACCGCAATTTAAAATGATTTTTCAAAAGGGAAAATGAATTTTGGGTAATAATTTCACACTTATATCTCAACGTCAATGAACAAATATAATAAACGAAACTTAATCGCCCTTTGGTCTGCGCAAACCATTTCCCAAGCGGGAGATGCCATTTATCAGTTTGCACTCCTGTGGCTAGTGTTGGATATGACAAAATCTCCTGCCGTAACCGGCTTAATTGCCATGAGCGCCTATTTACCTGCTTTATTTTTGGGTCTTTTTGCGGGCGTTCTGTCCGATCGCATTAATCGCTACTTTCTCATGATTGGTGCACACGTTAGTCAAAGTTTGACTGTGATGGCTATTCCAGTATTAATTTATTTTGATATGGCCACTGGTTTGTTCATTGGAATTGTTGCTTTTATTCGAAGTGGATTTTCTACTTTCTTCCAGCCTGCATTTAATGCATTTGTCCCAATGTTATTTCCTTTAAATCGGCTCGTTCGCGTTAATTCAATTTTAGTGACTTCGGGCCAAATTGCTTATATCCTTGGCCCCGCGCTTGCAGGCGTTCTCTTGGCTGTAATCTCTTTACCAAATCTTTTTATTCTTGACAGTGTATCCTTTTTAGTCGCCATTGGATTTCTAATGATTGTTGTTAAACCAAAGCAAGAACGAATAGAATCATCTCACAGCCACTGGAAAGAATTAACCGAGGGATTACACTTATTAAAAACAACTAAGCCGCTTTTAGTATTAATGATTATTACTTTCATTAATAATTTATTCATAATGGGGCCCGCCATTGTTGGTGTTCCGGTTTTAGTGAGAAATGCCTTAGGAGGAACCGCATCCGACTTTGCTTTTGTGGAAGCTTGTATGGCTGGCGGATCACTCATAGGTTCTTTAATCGTAACGCGACTCAACAAACGATTATCTAATGGCGTTATTTGGACAATTGGCATGCTATTGGATGGTATTACATATTCCATTTTCTACTTTGCGCAATCTATTCCTATGGTTATGATTATGATTTTTATTCATGGGATTGGCATTCCCTTTATTATTGTAAGTCGAACCGTCATTATTCAACAAAATGCACCTAACCGTTTTCATGGCAGGTTATTTTCAATGGTTCATTTAGGCGTGGTTGGCATGACGGCGCTCTCTTCTGCAACGATCGGTCTTAGTGCGATGGTTTTTCCCATTCAATCGATCTTTTTATTTATTGGAATTGGAGCTACACTTTGTGGCCTTTATGGCATATCATTAAAACATATACGTCATCTTGCATAATAAAAAAACAGCTTATATTGTATTAGACCAAGGAACTTCTGGCACCAAAGCGTTTATTTTTGACGAATATGGTAAAGTCCTATTTTCGCAAAAAGAAAAACACGCTTTGAATAAACCGGCGCCTCACTGTGTGGAGTGTAATCCTAAAATAATTTTAGACGCCTGCCTTTCCCTTCTTCACCAAATGATCCATTATGTGGATGAGAATGATTTAATGATTGAATCAGCTGGTTTAACAGCCCAGCGTTCCACCTTTATGTTTTGGGAAAAAGATTCAGGGGAAATTCGATCGCCCGCCATCAGTTGGCAAGATAGCAGATCTAAGAAAGAAGCAGATGAAAAAGAAGATTTAGCTGATTTTATTTGGGAAAAAACAGGCACACCTTTAAGCGCTCATTTTGGCGGTCCAAAATATGTTCATTTTACGCGACAAGATTTTTCCTTAAAAAGTGATACAGAAAATGGGAAAGTATTATTCGGCCCCATGAGTGCATTTATTTCTCATCAATTAACAGGTGAACCATTTGTAGATGAATCCATCGCCTGCCGATCTTTATTTATAAATCTTGAAACAAGCGATTGGGATGATGCATTGTTGGATATTTTTAATATGCCTAGAAATGGTTTACCTGAATTACGTCCTACAATCGCTGAATATGGACACATCAAAATAGGAAACCACTCCTTCCCGCTGAAAACAGTTATTGGAGATCAACAAGCGGCCCTAATTGGGCAAACAGGATTGAATCCCGGTACATTAGCCATGAATTTTGGCACATCCGGCTCGGTGCAATTTAATGGGGGATCTAAACCAGGCGGAACAACGGGTTTGATTTCAAGTGTTTTAGCTTCCGATGATTCCTTCCGTCATTATTTATTCGAAGGAACTATTAATGCGTGTAATTCCCTTTTTTATCATTTGGAGGATGTGTTGAATATTCCACACGAAGATATGAAATGGGATCAACGATGCGAAAACCAACATACCGATGGTATTTATATTCCAGGATTTGCCGGTCTTGCGTCACCCTATTGGATGAGTGGGATAACAGACTTTATGTGTAATATAGATAAAAACAATCCAAATGAAATGATTCGCGCTGGGATGGAATCTATCGGTTTTTTAACATCAGATATTTATAATATTATTTCAAAGAAAGTTGATCGTATTCCTTCTATGATACCGGCAAGTGGCGGTGGCGCTCGACCCGTTTTACTACAATTTTTGGCAGATTTACTTCAAATCCCAATGGGACATACAGCTATGAAAGATCGCACTGCTTATGGTGTATATAAAATATTGAGCGGAAAAGCATTTGATAAAGAAATGGTAGAATGCGACCAAATATTTACGCCTATAATGGATGAAAATGAAAAACAATCTAAATTAGACCAATGGCATTCTACTTTAAAGAAGGCTAAAATACTTTAGTCGGAATTATTATTAACGGCGAAGTTTAAACGTAATTTAAAAATTTAAAACAAATCCCCTAGTACTTCAATCAATCGATCTGCATCTTGTTCATCATTATATGCATTAAAAGATGTGCGAAATAAAATTTTATCTCCCCAAGGGAAAACGGGCATTTCTAATTTATACTCATCCATAAGTCGCCATTTAAAATCAAGTCCATTTTCAATATGAATAATGACACTTGCCATTTGTCCCAGCCATTCAGAATTATTCGGGCAAATGGGGTCTGTATCCATAATCTCATAGATTCGGTTTCGTGTATCTCGGTTCAATTTTCTACAACGAGCACGGACGGCATCCCAATCATGATCTTCTTGGAATTGGATTGCAGCCGGCACTGTTAAAAATGCACTTGGGTCCCAAGTCCCTTGATATTGATTTTCATAAATAAAAGCGGTTAGCGCAGGATCAATGACCGAACCCCAACTAATGATAAGTGGTTTTATTTTATCCTGTAATGAACTTTCCACATAAAGAAAGGATGACCCTTTTGGCGCAGAAAGCCATTTATGACAGGCGCCAACATAAATATCAGGATTCATTTCTGAGATATTTAATGGAATATGAGCTGGCACATGGGCGCCATCAATAAAAGTTATAATACCCGCTTCTTTAGCTTTTTTACATATGTCCATGGCAGGTAAAATCAATCCGGTGGAACTGGTAATTTCGCTCAAATAAATGACTTTAGTGTTTGCAGTCACACCTTTCCAAAAATGCTCTACATAATCTTTATGCGTTGTAAGAGGATTAGGTGTAGATCGTTTTACGATTGAATATCCGTTTTCATTTCCATAATGTTCCCAAGTGCGCACCAATGATCCATATTCCATATCTGTCATAAGTACTTCATCGCCTGAGCCAAGGTCCAAACTTCGAATAACCGTATTTACTGCAGTCGTTGGATTGGTCACAAAAATAAGATCATCACCGTTGCAACCCACATAATCACCTAACGCATGGCGGGCTTTTTCTAAATGCTCATACACTTTCCGCGCCATGAATTCCACGGGCTGTTGCTCAAGTTCCAATTGCCACTTTTGATATGTTTCAAAAACAGGTTTGGGGCAGGCGCCAAAGGAACCATGATTTAGAAATGTAATATCTGGATCTAATAAATATAGGTTTTTCATCTATCAACCTTTGCGGAAATTTTAAACTTTCGCAATGTAGTTTCTTTCATATATTATTTTGCCAAAGCGCCCATTGGGTCCCACGGTTTTAATGGTACAGGATCTTTTTGATATATTTCAAATTCTTCCTCGGTGATATAATCCTTATGCACAACAACTTCGTATGTATATTCATCAAACCAAGGGTCGGTCATTATATCATATCCTTTATCTCCATATTTGTCGCCCCAACTATTTTCCACACGCCATTTTTTAGACTTTTTCTCGTTATCTAAATCAACCCCAGTGAATAACATGGCATGAGTCATTTGACTATCACCATATTCCAAACGATCAGCTTTTGACATGGGGAAATCCGTATTATAAAACAATTCAAAATCATAAATATCCAAATCCATAATGCCCATATTTCTAGAAAAATGTTTCCCAACATCACACCCAAACCAAACAGGGTTATCCTCGTTAATGGATGCAATTACTGCATCTTTTAACCGCTGGACAGGAAGATTTAGATAGCGAATCATTTCACCTTCAATCACATTTCCTAAATAATCCACCGTGTAAGTTTCATGATATTCTTTATCCGACATGGGGCAATCTATTAAACACACATAATCATCTAGATTTAATCCAACATGATTTTCAAAAAAGGATTGTGGGGTTAAATTTTCGAATCGATAAAAGGCCTTATCTTTATCTCGCACTTGCCAATCAAATGTATCTGGCGGAGTTCCCAAACTGATAGTTAACATTTGATATACCACACTCATCATGTCATCTTTCATGGATTGTAATTTCTCTAAGTTCGCTCCAATTTTGGATGCATTTCTAAGATCAATGGCAAAGCCACGAAGTTTTCGTGTAATCATTCGATTCATTCGCATGGATGTGCTACTTTGATAAGTTTCCGGCATTTCTGATTTTGGTACAACGCCATATTTTTTAATCAAATTCACAAACATATGCCACTGCCCACCATCTTGAATCGGATCAGATAATAAATGCATGACTAATCGACCCTCTTTTGGCTCGTTGGCTGACCTTAAAATACTTTCTAAAAAGTAATTCGATTTTTCCATTTTATCCCAAAACATGAAATAATTTTGGCTGAATTCAAATCCTTTCAAATTATATTTTCTTCCCAAATAAATACGAAACAAATTCAGTCCAGCAAACCCCCAACAGCGACCGCTAGATTTTTGGTTTGTTACTTTCATTTCACCCGTAACAACATCTGAGAATGTATGGTCAATACGCCGAAAAGCATCCCAATCCAATGCAATATCAACAAAGTTTGACTTGATTGATGCATTGCGCGCCATTCGAATTTGTGGATTTGATAATGCTTTATCCTTATAACGATTCAATGATTCATTTGATAATTTTTTACTCATAGTTTCCTCTTTCTAGTACATGCTCATTATGCCGAGCATCGTTAAAATAAAATATAATACAATGGTTGCTGCCCCATCATAATCTTTCGCAATCCGTTGACCAAAAAATAATGCTATTAATGTAAATGATGTTATTAAAAATCCATTAAATATCATCATTGTTGTTCTCTCTGTGATGGCATATACCACACCATACGCCAATAATCCACCGGCTGTTAGCTCCATAATGGTTAATAATGTGAGCGCAATTGACGAAACTTTATTTAATGGAGAATTGGCAAACTGACTTTTGAAATAATCAACATTTCCTTTTCGATCTAAAATTTTATCAATACCTGACTGAAGAAAAGCAATAGCCAAAAATATGGCAATGAACATTTGCCCCAATACAAGTGGATCTTTTACTTGAACACCTAATATTGCTATGCGCCCATCGGGATATTTTTCTTCAATTGTTTGACCGCTTGAAACCAATCCTGGAATCGAATTTTGCCCATAAGATATTGTTCCTAACATGATTAAAAAAGTGATACTTATCCATATTGTTTTATTTTTCATATGCCCTCCTTTACCTACGAAATGAGTTTTGTTATTTTAGTTCTTATAAGAGATTGAAGTTCTTCTAGTGATAAATCTTTGTATACCTCGCCTGTAATCGGTTCCCCATAATGAATTGTAATAATACCCGGCTTTAATCGCCAATCGGATTTTCTTTTAGCGTCAAATACGCCCAATAACCCAACAGGGACAATCGTTACACCCGTGTTTTTACTTACATGAAATGGCCCTTTTTTAAACGGACCTAATTCCCGAGATAGTGTACGTGTTCCTTCGGGTGAAATAAGAAAAGAAATTCCATCCCTAATGGCATCTTCTGCTTTATTAAGACTGTGGATGGCTTTCCCTAATTCTTTTCTTACGATGGGAATCATACCATATTTTTTAACAATAGCCCCATATAAAGGATATTTTAATTGTTCAAATGCACCAACACCGGTTACGTAATGCTTGCACGTTGCGCCTAACATGAAATGATCAAACATAGATTCATGATTTATCATATATAAATAAGGTTCCCCAGAAGGATCTGGCGGTGTACCTTTTGTTTTTAAATACTGCCCCGCCGATAAAAGTAACGCTTTACACATGGGTCTTAAAAAATAATGTAAATGCCTTTTTGGCAGTAACATAATTAAAACATAAAGTATTGATCCAGTTATTAGGAATGTGGTCATAGACAATGGCCATAAAATAATGGATATAATTGTTTTAAATATTCCAGCCATCTTGATCTAAAATTTTAAATAATTTATGATTTGCTGCTGGAAATGGGTATTGAGCAATTTCATTTGGCTTAATCCATTGGGATGGCAGATCTGTTTTGGGTTTTTCTCCATTTATTGAACAATGGAATAAATTCATTTCGATTGAAAAATGACTAAATACATGTTTCACAACCCCGACCTTTCGGTGAATGGTTGGTTTAATTTTACACTCTTCAAAAATTTCCCTTTTTAAAGCCATCTTTAACGATTCGCCTTTTTCAACTTTTCCGCCCGGGAATTCCCACAACCCACCTAGAAGACTTTTTTCTGATCTTTTTTGGATAAAAAATTTATCCCTATCCCAAATTAATCCTGCAGCTACATTATAATGGGGCGATTTTTTTTTCTTCATTTTTTCTGGATATGATTCCGGATTACCCGAGCCCAAGGCTGTACATATTTCATTTACGGGACATTGATTGCATTTTGGCTTTTTTGGTGTGCAAATAGATGATCCTAAATCCATCAAAGCTTGATTGAAGTCTCCAGGTCTGAGTGGATCAATTTCGTTTTGTAAATAATTTATTATTCGCACATGAGCGTGTTGACCCATTTTTTTTCGACCTAAAATTCGAGAGGTAACACGGCGAATATTTCCATCAATTGTTGGTATAGGTTTATTAAATGCAATTGACATAACAGCTGCGGCTGTATATGGACCTACGCCCGGAAGAGATAAAAATTTATCATAGTTTGATGGTATAATGCCGTCATGTTCATTCATAACAATGTGTGCGGCTTTATGAAAATGCCTGCACCGAGAATAATATCCCAATCCTTCCCATTGTTTTAACACATCGTGTTGGCTGGCTAACGCGACATCGTTTAAAGTCGGGAATGTTTTAATCCACTTTTCAAAATAGGGAATAACCGTATCGACCTGCGTTTGCTGTAACATTATTTCTGATAGCCACGTATAATACGGGTTTTGAATATCCCGAAAAGGTAAAATTCTTTTGTGGGTGTCATACCATGATAAGATATTTTCTTTGAATAACATATTTGTATTATACAATTTTATTCTTATCTAAAATGAATTTTGATAAAGTCCATTGAAAGGAAGATAGAATTTCTCTTACCTCGTCACGGTCATCCATAGATACTGTTGATTCAATCCTATCGCCTAAAGCATCAATACTTGATTCGATTTCTTCCTGAATCTCAGTTCCAAGTTTAGTTAGTCGAATAATTATGACTCGCCTGTCGTATGGATCTCGTTTTTTTTCAACCCAATTCTTTCTAATAAGTCCGTCAACCATTCTTGTTGCTGTGCTATTATCAATTCCTAAAGTTCGAGCAAACGTGGTCATATCAATACCGCGGTCTGGAATGATTGAGATAGCAAGTGCCTGTGGAAGGGATAGGGAATCAGATGTTATTTCAGTGCGATACAATCCCTGCAGATTAAGTAAAAACGATTTTAATAATTCTCCGAATTCCATATTTGTATATTACAAATACTTACATCATATTCAAAGAATTCTAATTAAGAGTGAGTTTTTTAAGCCTTTCAGCATGCGCCAAATAAAGAGACCTTGCCCTTGCCCACTCTTCATCCGACAATGTATGTCCAATAATACTCCAATGATCTAAATCGTACGGTCCTAATGTATACCACTGCCCTGGGATCAATAAATCATTTTCTTGATATTCAATAATGGGATCAGGACCGTTTACCCCCGTCTTTGGTCCGGTCATAGAAATTGTATTAACAACACCATCGTTATTAAACCATGTTGAATCTGTGGATGAACCGTCTTTCCAATAAGAAATAGTAGAGCCCAAAATCTTTGCTCTGGGTCGTGTCAATAACATTGCATCTTCTTTTGGAATATAATAGCCAGTTGATGTATCTAAGTTTGTTGCAGTCGTTTGGAATGAAAAATAATAAATATTTGGATCTACAATAAGAATACTATTTAGTTCTTTTGCTCCATCCAAACTGAAATCCCAGGCGCAAATATTTTTAGTTCCCCATGCGGGATGGTCCTTCATTCGCCTTCGATAAGATGACCACGTTTCGTTTTCGCCTCTAGAAAAACCCCAATGTTCTAGATCAAAATCATAAAACCCCGAACCTACTACATTAGCAATTCCAATGATATTTTGAAGATATGGAAATGTTTTTGTCATAATATTGGCTAACGTTGTACCGTCATGCGGCGTAGCAATACTTGTTATAGAAGCAATCCACCCATTTTTTTCTTCACCAAGTAATGCGCTTTTTTCGGGAGCGTTATTTGTTGTATCCGAAATGATGATTTGAGATAATTGATATTGTAGCATGCGAATCGTTTGTCCGCCCATACTATGCCCAATCAAATGGACAGGATGGTTTTCGTCCCATTCTGGATAAAGTCCGACATATTTTTTCCCTTCAGGCATTTGAACAATACCATACTTTTTAGCATGTACATTTCCATAATCAATCTGCCCGCCCTTTAATTGGGTATATACTTCTATGGCTCTTTCCCAATTAGATGAAACAGGCCCAACTGAAACGGTAAATACTTGATATCCTTTTTCCTCCAATATTTTTTGCAAATCTTCTGTTCCGCCCCAATATTTATAGCCGCCTAATTCTTCTGGGCCCCAACCCAAAAATCCGTGAACAAGAACAATGGGGTAATTATTGTCAGCTTTTAAAACTACAGTTGATAATAAAAATAATATCACTAATAATTTTTTCAAAAATTCCCTCCAAATTCGATTCCATTAATCCATTCGCCAGTACCATAAAAATACGAACCAATTCCAATACTATAATCTTTCCCAACATAATTTATGCCCAACCCTGTACCACTTATTGCACTCTGAGAAACAGATTGTTGAATATTTTGGTTTATTCTTTCGGATGAAGTTCCCAAACGAATTTGTATTCCATTGATTAATTTAAATTCCCCAGATAATATAATATTTAATTCTTCTGTCTGAAATGAATACGGCGCTTCGAGCATTATTTGTAAGGGTAAATGGGCCAATTTTTTTGAAAGACTAACTGCCATTTGAGAAGGTAAAGATTCTTTATAATCTGTATAACTTGATAAAGGGAATCCAACATTCTCAAAATTAATACCAATAACAGATTTAATAATCGGTATATCCAACAATACACCTCCATTAAGCGCAATGGCCACCGATGAGTAATTATATAATTGGCTATAGAAAATGGAAGAACTGACCCCCCAGCGAAGTGGCATATTTTGGACTTTTTTGCTGAAAGATCCGGTTATAATTGTTTCACCTGATTGATATTTACCTGTTTCGTTTCCACTCTCATCATATCCATCAAAGATGCCTAGAGACTGATGCCTAAAGCTTAAACTTTTATTTGATATTTCTGTGGGGAGTAAAATCGAAAACGACTCTAGGCGTATATCGGCAGGGAACTGAATTAAGCTTGCATGAAATTGTCGGTTCTTTTCATAGGAAAGTACAGCCGGATTAAGACGATCTCCCTCAGCGCCGAATAATATTCTGCCGCCACCCGCCAAAGCAATCGTTGGAGTATGAGACCAAGTCAGTAAACCAGGATAGGATATTTCCCCAAAAACAGTGGTTAACCCTAATAATATAGTCATGATTATTTTATTCATTATAAAAGGCTTAATGGATTCACATTAACACTCATTTTTATATGATTTGAATTTGTTTGAGTTTCAAAAAAGTTTTTTTCCAAAAATACGTGCAGCTTATTTCCATTAGGATCTAATTCTCTTGATACCTTAAAAACGATTTGAGTCCTATAATTCCCTCTAAGTTTTTCGAAATAACATGGGGCGGGCCCTAAAATATCTAAACCTTTAAATTTTCCTTTTAATTTTTGCATAATTCTAAAAGAATGTTTTTCCACAGATTGTTGATTTTGTCCTGTAAAAACAACTTTAGCTATCCAACTAAATGGCGGATAATTCAACTCCTTCCTTTCGTTTAAAAGAATGTTATAATAAGCCTTCAAATCAAGCTTTGCAGCTTTTTTAATAACGGGATTTTGACTATTATACGTTTGAATAACTACTTCACCAGACTTGGACCCTCTTCCTGCTCTACCTGAGGCTTGATAAATTAATTGAAATATTCTTTCTCCTGCACGAAAATCCGGTAAATGGAGCCCAACATCAGCATTAATTATTCCAACTAATGTAGCGTTGCCAAAGTCTAACCCTTTTGCAATCATTTGAGTCCCAAGTAAAATATCAATTTCTCCCTTTTCAAATGATTGCAAAACAGCCGTGATTCTAGTCCCCGATTTTGTGGTATCTAGATCTAATCGCTCAATTCGTGCATTAGGGAATGTTTCCCCAAGTATATCTTCAACGCGTTGTGTCCCTGTTCCAGAGAATTTCATATTTGGCGAATGACACGAATTACATGATTCGCTTATTCCTAATGGCGAATACCCGCAATAATGACAAATGAGCTTTTTATTGCTTCTGTGGAATGTTAACGACACATTACAATGTTTACACGAGACAACTTCCCCACAATCCCCGCAACGCATCACGGGAGAATACCCACGTCTATTTTGAAGTAAAATTACTTGTTCGCTTTTCCTTAGTCTGTCTTCAATTTTATCCTGAAGTAACCCTGACAATATCATACCATATTTGCCTGACTCTTCTTGATCTTGAATCATATCAACAATATGTGATTGAGGATATTTTGCGCCACCAAACCTTTTTGATAAATGTAATAAACTTAATTTGCCCAATATTTGATTATAATAACTTTCTAAACTGGGTGTTGCGCTCGCTAAAACAACGGCAGACTTTTCATATCGACCTCGGACTAATGCAACATCGCGTGCATGATATCGTGGGGCAGGTGCTTCTTGTTTAAATGAACTCTCCTGTTCTTCGTCGATGACTATAAGACCTACTTTTTTTAATGGAGCAAATATGGCACTTCGAGCACCAATAACAACTTTGAACGTTCCGGTGCAAATTTCTTTCCATGTCCAAGCTCTTTGAGATGGGGTTAATTTCGAATGCCAGAGAGCAACTTCTTCTCCAAATACAGAACGAAACCGTCCAGCAATTTGTGGCGTTAAACTAATTTCGGGTAATAGAATAATAACCGTTTTCCCTGCAGAAATAGCATTCCGCGCTGCTTCAATATAAATTTCAGTTTTACCAGACCCAGTAACGCCATGAAGCATGTAGGGTTGATAAATATTTTTCGTTATGGCGCTAGTAATTTCATCTATTGTTTCTGTTTGCTCTTTATTGAATTTTATTTCTTTCTGAACAGGGTCAAATGTAAATCCGGTTACATCGGGAGGAGATACAATCTCAGATAGCTGAACAAATCCGCTTTTTTCCAGTTTTCTACAAACGTCTAAGGGGTTAGACACAAAATCATTTAATGTGTTAATTAAAATTCGTTTTTGTGATTTAAAGAGCATATCGGCGACGGTTTTTTGTGCCTTTGCTCTACTAGAAATCGATGATATATCTTCTTTTGTTGTGGAAGCGCATATTTCAACCATCCATTTGGTCGGCGGTTTATACTTTAGGGATAAAGACGATGGAAGGACACTTTTTGCAACTTGTCCTAAGGGCGTTAAATAATATTGACTCATCCATAAAATAACATTCCAAAGATGCTTACTTAAGATCGGGCTGGTATCAACAATGTCTGAAATTGATTTTGTTTTTCCTTTAAATGGTGTTGATTTAGATACACCAACTATAATACCCATAACCACTCGCCGTCCAAAGGGAGTTTTAACGCGCATGCCCACTTGAATGTTTTTCTGAAATGCTTCAGGAACTTTATAGGTAAACGTTTGGTAACTAGATATTGGAAATGCTACTTGTACAAACATGGTTAAAATTGTTGAAAAAATGAACAGTAATGAAAGGAAAACGTTTAATATTTTTAATTATTTTAAATAAAAAAAAAGCCCCCAAATCTGGAGGCTTTTTTTATACTAAATTGAATTTAGGTGGTAATAACATAAACTTTTATTTCACCATTTAATTCAGATGTCACTTTAACAGGGACTCGATAAATGCCCAAAGCTTTGATTGGCTCATCTAGAAGAATGTTATGTTTCTCAACAGATAATCCTTTTTCCTCTAAGCTTTTTTGTATGTCCATCGTTGTAACAGATCCAAACATTTTTTCATCTTCACCCACTTGGACTTCAATCGTGATTTCAGCTTTGTTTAATTCTTCTAATTGGCTGTCGAAAGCCGCAGCTTCTCTTTTAATACGAGATTTAACGACTCTTTTTCTTTCTTCAGCAATAGCTCGATTTTTCTTAGAAGCCCTTAAAGCTAGCCCTTCAGGAATAAGTTTATTCCTAGCATATCCCGGTTTTACCTTAATAATATCACCCGCTTCGCCCAAACTTTCTACATCATGTAATAATATAATTTCCATTTGTAATTCTCCTTTTATTCAACGCCAGTATCAGAAAACGGCATCAGTCCAATCATTCTGGATTGTTTGATTGCTCTAACGAGTTTACGGTGCATTTTTGCACTTGTACCTGTTACGCGCTTCGGCATGATTTTTCCCTGATCGTTTACAAAACGACGGAGAAGTTTCACATCTTTATAATCCACTTCTGATATATTATTTTCTTTAAAATAACAAAATTTTCTTCTCGATGTAAAAGCCATTATTTGGACTCCTTTTCTGTCTCAACTGATTCTTCAGCTTCTTCTGGTGTTTCATCTTTGGCATCTTCAGGCTCAATAACATCGTCAGATGGACTTTCTTCTGTCGCTTCTTGAGCTTCTTCCTTACCTACATCAACCGAAGCATCTTCAAGTTTCTCTTCGCTTTCAGTGGCATCTTCTTTGGCAGGAGTAGATTTATCCTTTTCTTGTTCTTTTGTTTTATCTCCAGTTTTTTCAAAAACAGGAGCTTCAATTTTTGGAGGCTCCACTTCTAGTCGAGTTGTTAAATGACGTAAAATGGATGTGTTTAATTTCATCCATGTGTCAAATTCAACCATTGACCCAGTGTCCCCACCTGAATATTGTATTAGAATAAATGTGCCATACTTTTGTTTTTGGATTGGGTACGCTAATCGTTTTTTACCCCACACATGATGGTTAATAGGTTTTGAATTAGTTTTTTGTAATTCTACACCAACTTCAGAAATAATTGTTTCTACTTTTTTATCTTCAAAGTTGGGATTTACGATATACAACGTTTCATAATATCTCATTGTTTTTTTCCTTTCACTAGGCAATCAATGGTGCAATGACCAATGATACCACAGACATTAATTTGATTAAAATATTTAGAGAAGGACCTGATGTGTCCTTAAATGGGTCTCCAACCGTATCACCAACAACAGCTGCTTTATGTGCTTCTGATCCTTTTTTGATTTCTTCTCCATTGACAACGACTCCCTCTTCAATCATTTTTTTGGCATTATCCCATGCCCCACCAGCATTAGATTGAAATATAGCCATTAAAACACCTGTAACAGTTACACCCGCAAGCAAACCGCCTAATGTTTCTGCGCCAAATACAAAACCAATTATAACTGGTGAAGCAATGGCTAATAGGCCTGGCAAGACCATTTCTTTAATCGCAGATTGTGTGGAAATTTCTACACATTTTCCATGCTCTGCTTTATCAAGTCCAGCTTCGTAAGTTGCCTTTTCTTCATCAGACCAAGTAGACTCGTCCCCTTTATTTAATACAGCTAAAGCTGCTTTTAATTCGGGGATTTCTCTAAACTGACGTCGAACTTCTTCAATCATTGCCATAGCAGCACGACCAACAGCGCCCATTGCCATGGAAGAAAAAAGGAAGGGTAACATCCCGCCCATAAATAATCCAGCCATAACCATTGGGTTTGAAATATCAATAGAATCGATACCTGTTTGAACCATAAAAGCAGAAAATAGCGCTAAAGCTGTTAGGGCAGCCGAACCTATGGCAAATCCTTTTCCAATGGCTGCTGTTGTATTTCCAACTGCATCTAATTTATCCGTACGCTCACGCACTTCTGCTGGTAATTCAGCCATTTCAGCAATACCACCTGCATTATCAGAAATAGGACCATAAGCATCAACAGCTAATTGAATTCCGGTGTTAGCAAGCATTCCTAATGCTGCCATTGCAATTCCATAGAGTCCCGCAAAATGATGTGCACCCATGATTCCTGTTGCCAAAATTAAAATAGGGATTGCTGTCGATTGCATACCAACGCCCAATCCTGCAATAATTGTTGTAGCGGGTCCTGTTAAAGATTGTTTTACAATAGACATAACGGGAGGTGTACCTGTCCCAGTATAATGTTCAGTAATCATGCCAATGCCTAAACCAGCAACTAAGCCAATAACCGTTGCATAAAAAACACCCATCGATGTAAACGAAACTCCGCCTTGTATAAATGTTTCAGGAAGAAAAGATTGAATCAAAAAGTAAATTGCGCCAATCATAATGGCTGAAGAACCAAATTCTCCAATATTTAATGCTTTCTGCGGATCGCCACCTTCTTTAACCGAAACCATAAAAGTTCCAGCGATAGAAACAAGAATGCCAGACCCTGCAATGAAAAGAGGTAGGATAACAAAATTAATATCAAAAGCATTAGCCGCCAATATACTCGCCCCTAAAACCATCGAACCCACAATCGAACCTACATAAGATTCAAAAAGGTCAGCACCCATTCCGGCAACATCGCCTACATTATCACCTACATTATCTGCAATTGTAGCGGGATTTAGAGGGTGATCTTCTGGAATGCCTGCTTCAACTTTTCCCACAAGGTCTGCGCCAACATCAGCAGCTTTGGTATAAATACCCCCGCCAACGCGAGCAAACAATGCAATGGATGATGCACCCAAAGAAAATCCGGAAATAACATTTAATACAGTATTAATATTATCAGCATCTGAACCGAAAAGGTTTGAATAATAGATAAATAATCCGCCCAAACCAATGACGCCTAAACCAACAACACTTAGCCCCATTACGGAGCCACCAGTGAATGCAACATTTAATGCTTCAGCTAAACTTGTTCTTGCTGCATGAGTTGTTCGGTTATTTGCTTTTGTAGCGACCTTCATCCCTAAAAAGCCTGCTAAACCAGATGCAACAGCACCCACAATAAAAGATAGAGATATCAAACCACTAGAATCTTGTCTCCCTGCATTCGCAAATCCTAGCAATACAGCAACAGCAATAACAAATATGCCTAATACGCGGTATTCGGCTTTTAAAAAAGCCATCGCACCATCAGCAATACTTGCCCCTATCTGCTTCATTCTGTCAGTGCCCTCTTCCTGCTTATTAATCCAACTTGTTTTCCAAAATGAAAACAACATGGCTAACGCGCCTGCACCAACGACTAATAATAAATTATTCATTAATATTTGATCCTTTGTCCATTAGTTAAAATTATTCATTGTTTTATTTAATCCATTTCTCAGAATTGATTCTACAGCATCGGCCGCATCTACAATTTTTTCATCGCCTAAAACTGAATCTTTTTTTTTGAATGGTTTAAGAACATATTCTTCAGAAGGTCTTAGTTTTTCACCTTCAACAGCAATGCCAAATCGAATTCGCGGAAAATGCGTATTCCCCAATTGATAAATTATAGATTCCATTCCACGATGACATCCATCTCCACCTTTAGGTCGAATTCTAATCGAACCTAGCGGTAAATCAACATCATCTAAAATAATAAATAATTCAGATAAATCTATTTCCCACCTATGCATTACATCTTTAACGGGAATGCCGCTACCATTCATACCAATTGTGGGTTTTACGAGCAAAATATTTCTCTTTTTGTCTTCTGCAAACACATATTGACCCACCCCAGGTTGAAAGTTGATCTTCCAACGACGCGCAAGTTCATCCACGACCCAAAAACCCGCATTATGCTTTGTTTCTGAGTATTCATGCCCCGTGTTTCCTAGACCGACAAATGCGATCATAGTTATTTAGTTTCTTCTCCGGATGCATTATCAGAAGCAGATTCTTCATCCCCACTTGCTTCGCCATCTTCATCAAGATCTTCATCAAGATCTGTTTCAGGTTCTTCTTCGGCTGCAGGTGGATGAATAGATGCAACGTTAATATCATCACTTGTTACAATTTCAATATCATCATTCCCGGTATTTACATCGGCAATACTTAGACTTGTATTTAATTCAAGATCAGTAATATCAACTGTAATTTGTTCAGGCACATCAGTTGGGAAACATTTAATTTCAACAGACATTAATTGTTGGGATAAAACACCCCCTTCTTTAATACCTATTGATTCACCTTCTAAAACGAGTGGAACTGTAATACTAATTTTTTCTGATCGACGTACCCGCATAAGATCTAAATGAACGACATCATCCGTTACTGGATGGTATTGCATTTGTTTAATCATCGCAAATTGTGTTTCACCGCCAGTTTCAATTTCAAAAATGTGTTGACCTGAATGAAGCGCATGATAAAGATCTCCACCGTCAATCGTAAGATTTACATTCTCCGTTCCAGCGTAATACAAAATTGCAGGAACCTGACCTTCTCGGCGCATAGCTCTGGCAAATTTGCCACCTGTTGTAGTTCGTTCTTTAATATTTAGTTTGTAATAAGATGAAGCCATTTTTTTATCTCCTGTTTAAAATTCGAAAAGGGCACTGACAGATTCACCATAGTGAATTCGCCCCAGTGCTTCTCCAAAAACTTTTGATACAGTTACTATTTCCATATTTGGTAATATTTTTTCCTTTGGTAATAATATCGTATCCGTTACTATAATTTTTCTTATAGGTGCGTCACTCAACCGTTCGATGGCCGGTCCAGATAAAACACCGTGCGTTGCAACTGCGGTTACGCTTTTTGCGCCTTCTTTCATGGCTGCTTCAGCTGCATTTGCCGTTGTTCCTCCAGTATCAATCATATCATCTATAATTAATACATCCATACCTTTTAACTCACCAATCAAATGACTGATTTTCGCTTGATTTGGTTTATACCTTCGTTTATCAATTAATGCAAAGTGCATTTCTAATCTTTTTGCATAAGATTGGCCCATCGCGGCTGACCCAACATCTGGCGCAAGCACAACACATTCTTCTTTATTGAATCCTTGGTTTGTAATAGCATCCAATAAAACCATTCGACTATATAAGTGGTCAAATGGAATTTTAGCAAACCCTTGAATTTGCGTTGAATGTAAGTCCATGCTAATAATACGATCCGCACCTATGGTAGAAATAATATCTACCACCACTCTAGATGAAATAGGAACGCGAGGCTGATCTTTCCGATCCTGTCTCCCATACCCAAAGTAAGGGATTACCACCGTTACTCTTTTGGCTGAAGCACGAACCGCCGCATCAATCATAAGGAAAAGTTCCATCAAATTTTCAGATGGACCATTCGTAGATTGAATAATAAAAACATCATTCCCTCGAATATTTTCTTCATATCGAACCCACAATTCTCCGTCTGAGAATGTACGTATAGATACATCGCCAAGTTTATGCCCCATAAATGAGGCAATTTTTTCAGCTAAGACCTGGTTACTGCGGCCTGAAAAAAGTTTCATGTTGTTTTGTTTTGTCATGTTTGCTGGGGCGTAGGGAATCGAACCCCAACTACCTGGACCAAAACCAGGTGTCCTACCGTTAGACGACGCCCCAATAAATTATTTGGGTTAGATTACAACACTCTTTGTATAGGGAAAGTAAGAACGGTACGATATTCGGATGATATTTCTGACTCCGCTTCTATTGCATCGGCTTCATCGTCAAATATTCCGAACACAGTCGAGCCACTTCCCGACAGACTGGTATATTTCGCTCCATAAGCTTGAATCATACTCTTGATTCTACCAATCTCTGGATATGTTGGAATTACTACTAATTCAAAATCATTCTCAAAAAGCTCAAGAGGACTTTCATCCCCCTGAAAAAGGTTGGCGAAATTATGAGGAACACTTTCTCTGTCCAAGTGCTTTTTTAGCATTGAATATGCCTGCGTTGTGTCAATTGTACTATTTGGAATTATAAGTAAATATGTTCCAGTAACGGGTGTTTTGTAAGGCGTTAATTTTTCACCAATACCTTCTCCTAATTGTGTCCCGCCGCGAATAAAAAAGGGGACATCTGCCCCAATTATTTTTCCGAGATTCATTAATTCATCATCGCTTCCATTTGTCTCAAATAAAGTATTTAAGCCTTTCAAAATAAACGCCGCATTGGACGATCCTCCCCCAAGACCTCCACCTGCTGGTATGTTTTTCTTTAAATCAATATTAATACCCTCCGAAATATGATAATAGTCGGAGAATATATTCCACGCTTGGATGCACAGATTTGAATTATCGTTTTTAAGCCAATCCACATTAGATGAAAATTCACATCCATGGTTTGTTTGGTTTAAAGTGATAGAATCATGAAATGATATTTCTTGAAATATGGACTGAATATTATGATACCCATCGGGGCGTTTACCTACAATCCGGAGGCCAATATTAATTTTAGCGTACGATTTTAAAGTGAGTGTTTTATTCAACGGGATGATAGTGTGGCAATACTTTGGACAGCCCAACCTTTTCCTTCACCAATATATCCCAAATGATCTGTAGTTGTTGCTTTTATCGACATTTGATTTTCATCCACCTGAAGGATATAAGATAATTTGTATTTCATTTCAGCTATAAAACCAGAAATTTTCGGTTGTTGCAAAATAATAACACTATCGATATGATTTATATCAAAACCAGCATCATTAATTCTGTGAGCCGTTTCTGTTAAAAAATGACTACTTGCCATCCCTTTCCATGCAGTATCATCGCTAGGAAAAAACTGCCCAATATCTCCTAAAGACGCTGCCCCTAATAAGGCATCTACAATTGCATGAATAAGCGCATCGCCATCTGAATGTCCGACAGATCCGTTTTGACTTGGTATTTCAACGCCACCTATAATAAGTTTTTCGCCAATAGCTAATTGGTGGGCATCATACCCTATACCTGTTCTAATCATTCTGATTCCTTATCGCTATAATATGAATAGCTAATTCCCAATCTTCTTGGGTGGTGATTTTCATATTACGGGGTGACCCCTCAATTATTCCAATTGTAAATCCTGCATTCTCCATAATAGAAGATTCGTCCGTTCCGATAAAATTTTCCTTTTGGGCTAGGTCAAAGGCTTGCATTAACCTGTCCTTGTGAAAAGTTTGAGGTGTTTGAGCCTGCCACATAATCGTTCGATCAATGGTTGATTGAATTGTAGATCCATCTGATTGTTTAAGCGTATCACTTACGGGAGTCGCTATAATGGCACCATCCAATACAGTGCATTTTTCAATACTTTTTTGAATCATTTCATCTGTAACAAATGGTCGAGCTGCGTCGTGAATGCACACACACTCAGATTCTGTTGATGATGCATTTATTCCATTTATTACCGAATCCTGCCTCAATAATCCTCCCTCAACAATTTTGATTTTTTGAGTTGAAAACAAGGAAACAACTTCACGATTCACTTGATCTATATCTTTTTTAGGGACAACAAAAATCGTTTCGTCAATCCACTCCGAATCGATAAAGGGACGAATTGTGTAATAAAGAAGTGGGCGGCTCCCAAACAATTTAAACTGTTTAGCCTCTCCAAATCGCGAACCGCTTCCAGCCGCTGGAATAATGGCGCTTACTTTAAACGGAGATTGATTCACAACTATATTATTATCATTGAATCCCCATAGCTGAGGAATCGATAATCATTTTTCTTTGCTTCGCGATAAGCTTTCATCATTAAGTTACGATCCGAAAACGCAGAAACCATCATCATTAAAGTAGATTTAGGTGTATGAAAATTGGTTACCATTCTATCAACCATTTTAAAATCATAAGGCGGGTAAATGAATTTGTCTGTCCAGCCACGCTTTGGCGAAACTTGAAACCCAGAAACAACTACAGTCTCTAATGCGCGAACTGTAGAAGTTCCAACAGCCACAATTCGTCTATGCCTCTTACGAGCTTCATTGATTGCTAATGCTACTTTCGGAGAAACTTCAAAATACTCAGAATCCATTTGGTGGCGATTTAGATCTTCAACTTGAACCGGACGAAACGTGCCTAGTCCAATATGAAGCGTTATATATTCTATCTTAACACCCTTTTTTTCTAACTTTTTAAGAAGGGGCGGTGTAAAGTGTAACCCTGCGGTTGGCGCCGCTACTGCGCCTCGTTCTTCTGCGTAAACAGTTTGGTATCTCTTTTTATCAGACGATTCAGCATCACGATTTATGTATGGTGGAAGGGGCGAAATACCAATTTTATCAATCATGCTATGAAGATCATCTCCTTCGTATTCAAAACGAACAACACGACCTCCAGAAACAGTATTATCAATAACATCACATTGCATTTTTGGAGTAAACATTAATTTATTACCAATGCGGACTTTTCTAGCTGGTTTTACCATCACCTCCCAAAGGTCGTTGGATAATTCCCGCAATAGAAAAACTTCTACTTTAGCGTCTGTTCTGTCTTTTGTTGCAAATAAACGCGCTGGGAATACTTTTGTTTTATTCAGAATTAATAAATCATTTTTTTTCAAATAATCCACAATGTTTGAAAATTTCTTATGCTCAATCGTTTTATCTTCTCGATTGACTACCATCATTTTTGCCTGATCTCGTTTAGTTTCTGGGTATTGGGCAATATATTTTTTTGGCAAAGCGTAATTAAAATCTGCTAATTTATATTTTTTCTTTTTTTCTATCATTCAAATATCCTCTGTTGTTCTTTCTTTATTGTTTTTCCTAATAATTTGAAGGCAGACTCTTGAGCTAACCTTCCTCTTGGCGTTCTTTGCAAAAACCCATTCTTTATTAAAAAGGGTTCATACACATCTTCTATTGTATTTGGATCTTCTCCAATGGCTACTGCTAATGATTTAACGCCTACGGGCCCACCGTTAAATTTATCAATAAGTATTTCAAGAATCTTCCTGTCCATATCATCAAGACCAATTTCATCAATTCCTAATGTATCTAAGGCTCCTTTTGCTACGGAAATATCTATTTTCCCACTTGCTTTTACTTGAGCAAAATCTCTTGTTCTCCTTAAAATACGATTAGCAACTCGAGGAGTTCCTCGACTTCTTCGTGCAAGTTCCATAGCTCCATCATCATCAATTTCAACTTCCAATATATCCGCTGATCGATTAATAATATGAAATAAATCTTCCGGTTCATAATAATTCACCCGCAATACGACACCAAATCTGTCACGTAATGGAGATGTTAAATTACCCAAACGCGTTGTAGCCCCAATCAGGGTAAATGGTTCAACGCTTAATTGTACACTTCGGGCGCTCGGTCCTTTATCAATCATAATATCAATTGAAAAATCTTCCATAGCAGAATATAAATATTCTTCAACAACGCTATTGAGTCGGTGAATTTCATCAATAAAAAAAACATCTCTATGTCCAAGATTGGTAATCATACCTGCTAAATCACCCGCACGCTCTAATACAGGTCCAGATGCTTGTTTAATATTGGTATTCAATTCTTTTGATATAATATTAGCTAATGTTGTTTTCCCTAGCCCTGGAGGCCCAAACAAAAGAACATGATCTAATGCATCGCCGCGGTTATTGGCTGCTTCAATATATAACTTAAGATTATCCACTAAATCCTTTTGTCCGATAAATTCATCAAAACAAGAAGGTCGGAGGGATTTCTCTACAACAAGATCATCTTCAAAGGGTGTTGGGTCTGTAATATGTATTTCTGTCATAATGAAACAATCAATAATCAGTCAAAATCTAATCCTGAAGATACAAAATTGAGGAAGGGGGTTGTCAAGGATGGGATTAAAATAAATTTAATAATCGATATTTAGGATAATGCCTGATCAAAATCATCTATTAAATCCCGGTAAAACTCAATACCAACAGAAAGACGGACTAACGTTTCGCTAATGCCTAAAGATTCTCTTTCATCTTTGGACATACCCGCATGTGAAGTAATAGCTGGGCGTGTAATTAATGTTTCTATCCCACCTAAACTCGGCGCCTCTGTCGACAAAGATAACCGAGATATAAACCGATCTGCTTCTTCAACATTGCCTTTTAGAACAAAACTCATCATTCCACCAAACCCATCAAACAGTAAAGATGTTCTATTATAGTTTGGGTGTGATTCTAACCCGGGGTAATTCACTTGTTTAATTTTTGAATGAGATTCAAAATAGTTTGCAATATTAAGCGCATTTTCATTTTGCCGCTCAACTCGCAACGAAAGTGTTTTTAATCCTCGATGTAATAAAAAACATGCATGAGGATCCAAACTTCCGCCAAAATGATCCAAATGATGTTTTATTGTTTCGATCAAATCTTTTTTTCCAATGATGGCTCCAGAAACAATATCTGTATGTCCATTTAAATATTTAGAACCACTATGCAAAGATAAATCAAAGCCTAACTCAGTGGGCCTGAAATTTATGGGGCTTGCAAACGTATTATCTATCACGGTTAAAAGATTATGTTTTTGCGCGCAGTCAACAATCGCTTTTAAATCGGCAACTTGAAGGAGTGGATTTGACATGGTTTCCACATAGATTAACCGGGTATGTTTGTTAATTTTATTTTCCCAAGTTTCAGGTTTGTTCCCATCAATAAAATCAAATGAAATTCCCCTTTTTGGGAAATCTTGATTCATCAATGTATGCGTTCCTCCGTATAAACAATCTTGCGCTAAAAAATGATCACCTTGAGATAATAGCGAAAATAAAGTTGTAGAAATCGCCGCCATACCGCTTCCGGTAACTAAAGCGTCTTCTGCATTTTCAATGGCCGCCAATTTTTCATGTAGAACAATATGGTTTGGCGTATTGTTTAACCGGATATATCGAACATCGTGATAATCAACTTCACCCGCAGATTCAAATGTAGAAGATTGAAATATAGGCATACTGACAGAACCCAAAACCTTTGGGCTTGGTTCGCCACTATGAATCAATTTTGTATCAATATGTTTATTTTTATCATTCATATTATTACTTCTCAATGTTGTGAGTTGACTTAATATTAAACCAACGAGTTCATCAATAAAATATTAGGATTGATTAAAAACGGATTTAGCTTTTTCTAAACGGGTTATTCGCTTATTTGCAAATCGAGTAATCGCTTCCCATTGCCACTCTGCCGATAAATGAGCCTCATCAATCACCTCACCCAACGTACCTCCTGAACGCCAACGATCATCCCAATCCGCCGATACGGAATATTCTTTTACAATGGGATATTTTGCCCAATTACCCATATTAGCTATACTTGTATTTGTAACTATCATTGCATCCACCCATTCAGAGTTTGAAATAATTGTTTGCTGATATTCATCTGGTTGCATTTTAAATAATCCATAAGACAAAACTGCAACAATTTTGACGTTAGGTCCGTCTTTATCAAATTGAGGTAACAAAGTTAATAATTCATCAATGGCTTTTGTTCCGCGAATAAAAACAACACCGTCTTTTGGGCGATTACTATCATAATTTCGAATAATATATGCACCTTTTGCTGCGTCAAAATGACTTGCCATACCTAAAGCTTCCCTATCGGGTATTTCCACGCCTGGACGCGTTAGATGAAGTGCAATAATTGGAATATCAGAGGCTAATGCTGCCCCCAGCATTACTGGAACTTCATTGTATTCATATGGATGCAAATTAAGAATATGTCCTTTAGGAAATAGTTGCGTTACTCCGGGAGAAAAAATCCCAAAATGTGTCCGACTATCCTCCGCTGTTTCGGGCCCACTGTGCCCCGCAACCCAAATTGTTTTTCCTACCTTAAGTTGGGAATCTTGAGCCACTTGACTGAATAAACGATATGCTCCGTACTTTAAATATGAAAATGAACCATACGTACTGGATGCGGTAAAGAAACCATTAAAATCTTCGAATCCATTTTCAGAAAAGTTCACTGAACTGACTCCAACATTAATACCCGCATTCGCAAATTCTGTAATCCCTTGAGGCATCAGAGAACCTTGTGGATTGTTATCGCGATGATACATACCAGAATCAGGAGAACCACCATATCCTTTTGCAAAACCGGCTATATTAGTTGAGCCAGCCAAATCCGCTGAATTAACCAGAAATAAAGGTCGCCCATACTTCTCCTGTGAATAAGAATTTATCCAAGAACCAAAATCGCCAAACCCCGCACGATTTGGTGCGTTTTCGCCGGGTTTTTTATAGAATGGATAATTTTTAAAATCAAACAATACTGGGTCATTTAGTGGATTTTCCTTGAATTTATTTCCATCATCTGTTTCTACATTATCGCCTAATTCAATTAAACGATCTGCTAAATAATCTAACAATCCTTCTTGCTGATCAAATAAAGATAATACAGATTCTAGCACATCAGCCATTTGGCTTTTATTCGTGTCATAGTCCACTTCAGATGTATCACCTAAATGAGGAATATCAATTCCATATTTACTTGAATAATCTTGTTTCGTTTGCCAAAACTCTGATGAATTTCGTTTATGTGGCGCACCGTGACTCGGTGCATCAAATTTTCCATATCCTCGGCCTTTTCTCATTTTCATATATATCATTTTAGGTTGGTGTGGATTATCGTTATCCATTAATCGGCAATAAGCATCCATTAATTCCTCCCAATTTTCACCATCTTCAACGCCTTCAACAGCCCAGCCATACGGCTCAAACCAATCTCGAGGCGTGCCGGCCATAACATCGCTAAAAGGACGTCCGTCAATCCCAAAATCATTCCAATCTACGAGGGTAATAAAATTGCCTAGCCCCAATCCGTAAGCTGAGTTTTTTGTTTCATGTATTACGCCAGGTGTTAAGCCGCCTTCTCCTTCAATTGTAAATACTTTTACTTGGTTCAACCCGGCATATTTCAAAGCAAATGCTTGCCCAGCAGCGATAGGGAAACCGTGTCCACTTGGCCCTGTATTCGATTTAAAAAATAATGTTTTTCCCTCCATTTCCGCATGTCCTGGAAGCCCACCTCGGCGACGTAATGTTAATACATCTTCCCAAGTAAGCGTGAAATCATCTCCCATAGGATTTAGGTATTTATCATTACCTGTTTGTTTATATTTCCGACGTAAAGCCTCATTGAAAACGGCTAGGGTAGCATATACTACCGGATTTGCGTGGCCTGCGCTTAATATAAATCGATCGCCAAATCTTTTACTGGGATTCCTAATATCCCACGACATTGCTCCAGATAATAAAGTTGAAACCAATGCGTAAACTTTTGAGCGACTACCGCCAGGGTGGCCACTCTGACTTAGGTTTAACATTACATCAATATGTTGATCAATCATATCTTTGATTGATTCCCAGTATTTAAAATCCGGTTTTAATTCCTTGAGCGTTTTCATCGCTTTTTTCCTTTTTCTTTTAATAACTTATTTAAGTAATACCCAGTATAAGAACCTTTTACTCTTGATACCTGTTCGGGTGTTCCTTCTGCTAAAACTGTACCGCCTTCATCACCCCCTTCAGGTCCGAGATCAATTACCCAATCAGCTGTTTTTATTACATCTAAATTATGTTCAATCACGACAACGGTATTTCCTCTATCAACTAATTTTTGCAATACATTAAGAAGCATTCGAATATCTTCAAAATGAAGACCGGTTGTTGGCTCATCTAATATATAAAATGTTTTAGTAGTGCTCGTTTTGGATAATTCTGTCGCCAACTTTACGCGTTGTGCTTCTCCGCCGGATAAGGTTGTTGCTTGTTGCCCTAAATGGATATAACCCAAACCAACCTCATTTAATGTTGTTAGCTTTTTCTTAATTGGGGGTATATGTTCAAAAAAATCTAAAGCCTCCGAAACAGACATTTCTAATACTTCAGCAATAGATTTTCCTCTGTATTTTATTTCCAATGTTTCGCGATTATATCTTTTTCCGCTACATACTTCACATGTTACATAAACATCTGGAAGGAAATTCATTTCAATTTTTATAATACCATCACCTTCACAAGAAGCACAACGCCTCCTTTAACATTAAAGGAAAATCGTCCCGGTTTATACCCGCGAATTTTAGCTTCGGGTAACTTGGCAAATAAGTCTCGAATATGAGTGAATAGACCCGTATAAGTAGCAGGATTTGATCGAGGTGTTCGTCCAATTGGTCTTTGATCAATATCAACCACTTTATCAATAAATTTTATTCCATCAATAGACTCATACGGAAGAGGGTATTGGCGTGAATTTGTAATATGTTTAGCTAAAGCCGGATAAAGAGTTTCATTAACTAATGTGCTTTTCCCACTTCCGGAAACACCTGTAATAACCACAAACCGGCTTAAGGGAAATTTTACATCTATTTTTTTTAGGTTATTTCCTGTAGCCCCTTTTAATGATAAGTCATACGATTCACTACTTCTTCTTTTTGCCGGAATGGGGATTTTCTTTTTCCTTGATAAATATTTTCCCGTAAGAGATTTGTTGCTTTTTAGTAATTCAGCGGGGGAGCCTTCAAATGTAATTTCACCTCCATTAATTCCAGCGCCTGGGCCTAAATCAATTACATGATCAGCTTCCAACATTGTTTCTTCATCGTGCTCTACAACTAAAATGGAATTACCAATATCTCTTAATGTTTTTAACGTATTTAATAGACGGTTATTGTCTCTAGGATGAAGACCGATTGATGGTTCGTCTAAAATATATAATACGCCCATAAGTTGAGAGCCAATTTGAGTTGCCAGCCGAATGCGCTGTGCTTCCCCGCCTGATAAAGTTGTTGCTGAACGATCTAATGTTAAATAATTTAGTCCAACATTCACCAAAAAACCCAACCGCTGTTTTAGCTCTTTTATAATTTGATTTGAAATAGTTTGATGCATTTTTGATAGCTTAATATTTTCAAAAAATGCGTAAATATCCTTTATCGACTTTGAAGATAATTCACCCAAAGTAACATCATTAACCTTTACGCCTAGAGATTCTTTTTTTAATCGACTGCCTTTACATTGAGAACAAGGACGCATACTCATAAATTGCTCTATCCATTCTCTGATTCCGGCAGATTTTGTTTGTTTATATCGCCGAATTAAATTTGGGATTGCTCCTTCCCAACCGCCCTTATATGTACCGGACCATCTTTCTGATGAATAAGACATTTTAAATTTCTCTTTCCCTGTTCCAAAAAGAAGTATTTGCCTCACAGCTGGATCTAGTTTTATCCACGGTGTCGTAAACTTAAATTCATAATGTTTAGCTAAACTTTTTAAAATACTTCCATACCAGTTTCCGCGAGGCTGTTCACCTAACGGGGTAATGCTTCCCTGAATCAATGATTTAGTTTTATCTGGAACAATGAGCTCGGGATCTACTTCCATATGAGACCCAAGTCCATCACATTTAGGGCATGCTCCATAGGGCGAATTAAATGAAAACATCCTCGGAACCATTTCTTCCATGCTCACTTCACAGTCTGGGCAAGCAAAATGTTCACTAAAAATATGTTCTTTATTTGGCAATTCATTCACCACAATAAGACCGCTTCCAATTTTAAGAGCGAGTTCAACTGACTCCGTTAATCGATCTTGTATTTTATCCTTAATTTGAATGCGATCTACCACTACTTCTATGGTATGTTTTTTATTTTTATTAAGAATAATTTTATCGTCTATAGAATACACATCGCCATCAATACGAACACGCAGAAACCCCTCTCTACGTACTTCATCAATAACTCCTTTGTGCTCCCCTTTTCTTCCGCGAACTAACGGCGCAAGAATATGTAGTTTTGTGTTTTCGGGAAATTTAGAAACGGTATCAACAATCTGCTGAACTGTTTGCTTTTGTATGGGTTTTCCGCATTTCCAACAGTGTGGAATCCCTATATGAGCATAAAGTAGTCGAAGATAGTCGTGGATTTCTGTTACAGTGCCTACCGTTGATCGCGGATTGCGAGCCGTAGCTTTTTGTTCGATAGAAATTGCGGGGGATAAACCTTCTATGGTATCCATATCCGGCTTTTCCATTAGACCTAGAAATTGACGCGCGTAAGATGATAGTGATTCCACATATCGACGCTGACCTTCTGCATAAATAGTATCAAAAGCTAAGGATGATTTCCCTGATCCTGATAACCCTGTAATGACAACTAACTTATCCCGAGGAATTTCAACATTGATGTTTTTTAAGTTATGTTGGCGGGCGCCTTTAATAATAATTTTGTCGTTTAGAGTGCTCATGTTTTTCAATTAGATCGACCCTAAAGTTACGTTTTTTCGATGAGTGAACAGATAAACATTTGTATAATATTAAACCTATGTTCTCAAACATAACTAAACGGGGATTGTTAAATCAGAAAATTATATTATAAGAAAGATGGTAGAATTTGAAATATAAGGTGAATTGAATTTTGGATGTATTGAGCCGTCACCAACTTAATACCTAATTCATTGTAAAAAATTTAAAACCCTAATTGATAAAATATTTTCTCTCCACCTCTCATTTTAGGAGAGCAAATCATTTCTACATCCTTTGGCGCCTTTTTAAAATCATAAACTAAATCCGCAATAACAGATTTATTTTTTGTCATCCCAAACGAAACAGTATTTTTTCCTTCAAATGGATTTAATTCAGCTTTATTATTTCCGGTTGCAATTAATTTAATTTGAGTCATGGCAGAAAAATCAAATGACTTTTTCGTTGAATTGGTTACCTTCACCTTCAATCTAACTTGATTGCCAATTTGTTTAGCACTTATTAATTTATATTTTACCCCTTCCGCGATTTGTTCAGTGCCGACAGGAAGTGAAACACGCCCATCTTTCAAAGCATTAACTGGGATATAAAATTCAATAGTTGCTTTTACATATTTACCGGATTTATCTAATTTTAATTTCGTTATTTGAGTCCCGCTCGACAAAGATCCTATGGATGATTTTTCATTCGCTTTAATAAAAATATCTGTACTGGATTTTAGGGTCGTTGTTTGTCCGAGCAAAACACTGCCTGTAATTAGAATAAACGCCCATCGCATCGTTTGCATTATAAGTTATCTCCATTAATTTTTTCTTTGATGAAAGCGTCTAAATATATTTCTACCCGACGGTTTTTGCCTCTAGCGTCTCTCAGCGTCACGTTATTTTTAATACCCGCCGTTTCAACAATGGGTCGGAATTCTCCATACCCCAATGCGGAAAAGAATTTTTCATCTAACTGAGCATATTTACTTAATAAGCGAACTAAGTTTAATGATCGGGCCGAAGATAATTCCCAATTACTTGGGTAATCTGCCCGCTTTGGAAGAGGTAAATCATCTGTATGCCCTTCGCATCTAATTTCTACATTTAATAATTCATCCCGTTTTTCTATCAGATCTAATAAACTAATATAATCTTCGTCAGTATATACATTTAGAACTTTGGATGTTCGGATAATGCCTCCAATTTGAATCAACAAAGGATAAACTCGCGGGTCCACATCAGCCGACATGGATTTAAATAATTTTCCCCGCATTGTAATTTTTATTCCTTTTGTAACTCGATCAACCTGAACATAGGATGAGGATACATTTTCGGCTAATTCTTCATATGTTTCATCTAAAAGCTTATTAATGACTCGATCAATATGTTTTTCTGCATCATTCAAAATTACTAATAACATAATAAAAAATGTGAGAAGCAGTGTCACCAAATCTGCAAAAGTCAGCGCCCAAGCGGTACTCTTCGCCTTTCGCTCATTGAGGGTTATTTCTTTTTTTACTTGAAGCAAGTGACTGTTTATTCGGTTCGCAAATTGGAAGGAATGAAGGTCATTAATTTTTCGCGAATCAATATAGGATGTTCTTTTGAATGAAGGCTAATAATACCCTCTACAATAATATTCTTCATCATTAATTCGTCTTCCGATTTGCGCTTTAATTTTCCACCAATTGGAAGAAATATTAAATTAGCAAAGAACACACCATAAAAAGTGGTAATGAGTGCTAGCCCCATCCCGCCCAAAAGTTCTGCAAATTTAGCCGCTACATCAAAATCTAAAGTTTCATCGCCAGATCCGCCAAAATTATTCATCATAACAATTAACCCAAGTACTGTTCCAAGCATTCCAAAAGCAGGCGCATAAGAACCCATATATAAGAAAATCTCTTGACCTGATATATGACGGCTCATAATATTACTCATTTCCATTCTTAAATAATCCCTAAGTCGAGCAGAGTCTCGTTCGTTTATGGCAAGTTCAATACCTTTTCTTAGAAATTTACTTTCTATTTGATCTAATTCACCTTCAAGGGAAAGAATACCGTCATTACGAGCTTTTTCTGCTTTTTGAACTAATTGTTCAATGGTTTGGATATAGTCAAAACGCTCTTTAATAAAAACATTTTTTAGAATACTCCCCACGCCTAGAAAAACTTTAAGAGGATAATTAACCAATGTTGCAGAAATGGTTCCTCCTAAAACCAATAAAATTGAATTCACATTAAAAAACCAATAAAGTTCGCCTCCGCCATTAATGATTCCAATAATTATAACACCGAAACCTGCTGTGAGGCCTATTGCAGTACCTAAATCCATATGATCCTAAAGTTTATTAATTGTATGGGGAAAGAAGGCTGTTTGCCTGTCTTGTCGTCGTAAATCTTATTGAAAAATAATTTTCGATTCAATCTTTTTTCTTATGACGATGAAGCGACTTACTCCCTTCGAAGAGTATGTCTTTTTCTTCTTGGGTTAATTTATCGAAACCATCCTGATTGATTTTTTCCAAGATGCGATTTATATCCATTTCTAACTTATTGCGTTGGGATTTTGTTTTTTCGTATTGATGTATTTTATACTCTAATACTTGTTTGCGAATATTAAATATGGCTTCTTTCCATCTAAAGTTTGACCGCAAAATTAAAAAACCAATCACCATGCCGGACAAATGAGTCATATGACTAATGCTAGACGTGTTCCCAATAGAAGAGAAAAAAGCAATAGCGCCTATACTAATAACGAACCAAACTGATTTAATAGGCAAAATACCATAAAGATAAATTGTTCTGTTGGGGTACATGAGCCCATAAGCCAATAAAACACCATATACAGCACCGCTCGCCCCTACAATAGGAATGGTTGAGTTAATATTAAGAACAAACGTAACTAAGCCAGAACCAATACCTGTCATAAAATAATATTTTAAAAAACGCTCTTTTCCCCATACCCGTTCTAGTTCTGTTCCAAACATCCATAGAACAAACATATTAATAAGTACATGCCATATACCTCCGTGAAAAAACAAATAAGTGACTGGCTGCCAAATCATGAATTGGGACCAAACAGACTTGGGAACGAGTCCGAATAACTGAAAAAACATCCTTGATTGGCCAGACATGGTTTGGAAAAAAAAGATGATAAAATTCACCGTCACTAATAATTTAATAGCATCCGTAAATATTTTTGGCCTAAATGATAAACCTCCCGATGGTGATTGGAATTGGTATCGCATGATTTCCGAAAATTAATAATAATTCAATCTTTATAGTACACATTGATGAAAAAGTTCAATTAAAACCATCGCCACTCCAATTGAAGCCAAAAAAAACCGTACTATTTTTTTAATTATTTTCTTTTTAGTATTTCATTCCGTCTATCATGTAACTTGTCCAAACATTTTTTACCCCATTACTTAACAAAGAGAGGAAAGTGATAATAATGAAAATGACTTATTTAAGAAAATGGACCCTACCTATTGCCATCGCTCTGGCTTTATCCTTAACGTTAGTTGGCTGTAGCAAAAAACCTAAAAAATCTGGAAATGAGCATCCAACACAAGAAAACATTTCTAAAGAGCATCCTAAAGGTGAGCATCCTTCTAGAGAACATCCAAAGAGCGAACATCCATCAAGCGATCACCCGACCGGGAAATAGATTACTAAAAACAAGTGCTTTCTGTCTCTTAATAGGGTTTATACTCTATTGAAAACATAGAACGCCCAATACATTAAAATGAAAACACATCTAATTATCATTAACATAATAACGCTCTTGTTTTTCGGCTGTGGCGATTCAACTCATCCATCAGAGAAAATTCCAGATATTGTTACAGAAGATATTCAATTTGGCATAGAAAAACATATTGAAGAACAGACAAATCTAGGTAATGGTTATTTTAAACTAATGTTCGAAGGGAGAGAGCTCAAACTTAAGCTTGTGCGCGTTCATACGGAATACTTGGCTCATCTTTCGCCCGGCAGACACTTTGCTTGCGTTGATTTAGCGAGCACAGATGGCCATGTTTACGATGTGGACTTCTTTCTTTCGGGAGATGTGGGCGAAATGGTGGTTACGGAAACCACCATCCACAAAACAAATGGACAACCTTTGTATGTGTGGAAACAAAAACAAGACAAAACATGGATTCGTCTTCCCGCAGATGATGCAACACCTGACTTACTCGGCGTCCTTAAAGGTAAAGATATATTTGAGTTTTTCTATAAGGCTACGCTCCCTGAAATAACAGGACCTAGCCAAATATGGATTCCATTTCCCACTATTGATTCTTTTCAAAAAGTAGAAATTAAAATGACAGACACACCTGCGGAAACACGCATATTGGATGAATCTGAAAATGGAAATAAAGTGTATTATATGGAATTAATGCCAAAACATAGCGGAGAAACCATTGTACTGCACTACCAAATTGAGCATTCAGAAAGAGGTGTTTATTCGGATATTAGCCGTGACCCAAATGCATATTTGCGCCCGAATCGCCTTGTACCCGAAGATGATTTGTTTAAACAAATTGCTCAGGATGTTATCAAGGGGAAATTGGGGCATCTTGCCCAAGCTCGGGCTTTATATGACCATACAATTGATCGTATGAGCTATATAAAGTATGGCGAAGGTTGGGGGAAAGGTGATGCTGTGTATGCGTGCGATTCAAGGCATGGCAATTGTACTGATTTCCACTCGTATTTTATTGCTTTATCTCGCGCAGTTGGCATTCCAGCGCGATTTGCAATTGGTGCTTCAATTCCATCGGCTAGAAACGAAGGTGGAATTAATGGGTATCATTGTTGGGCAGAATTCTATACAGATGGAATGTGGTGGCCTGTTGATATTAGTGAAGGAGATAAATGTTCTGCTTTATCTACATATTTCTTTGGACATCATCCCGCTAATCGAATTGAATTTAGTCGTGGGCGAGATTTAATTGTTCAGCCAGGTCCTACATCCGGTCCCATTAACTTCCTTGCTTATCCTGTTTTGGAAATTGACGGAATGCCCGCAAAAGTAAATGTAGAATTTTCCTTTAATCGCATTACACCTACACTATAATTCATTCTAAATATTGGGTATAAAGTTTTAATACAATATCAAGGAAACACAATAGATAAATCAAAAAGTAGTTTTAAAATTCATCCCTTAATGAATAAATAAAATGGAACTCTTTTGAATGAAAAATTTCAATCCTTTAAACCTTTACAATCAAGACGATTTATCTCAAATTTTAAATAAAAGCGCTCGTTCTCTTGGCGGAATTAATTATTTTCTCCTACTTTTAGAGGCTGTACGTGACGCTCAACCCCATCCGCTGATAGCTAAAAATGCTGAATTTAAATTCTCTGTTGGGTCCATAAAATGGTCAAAACCAATATTTAGAGAAAAGTACACTTTATTAAAACATGTTAGGATAAATAGTGCAGATGGAAATATTTTCCCAAAAACGGGGATAAAAGGGTATAAAACTATATTAAACTTACTTAGAACACTCAAACCTATTACTTTTACTGTTAGCCCTAAAAACATAAAGGATGGAGGAGGCTTTACCTTTCAACCTTTGATTATTGTAGATGGCAAAACAACGGAAATAAATCCGCTTTTTGAAGCTATATTTTTTGCGCCTGTTTATCTTGTTAAAAAAAGTTTAACATTGAAGAAAAGACCGTCTTAGTTCAAACTGATGCCAAATAGAGTACTCTTTTTCTTTTATTTACTTTTATTGCTCGGATGTAGTTCAAAAGAAACGCTCATTTGGCAAAAAGGAAATATTCACACCCACACTCTTTGGAGCGATGGTGACGCCCCGCCCGAAACAGTTGTCAATTGGTATAAGGAAAATAATTACCAATTCTTAGCTCTTTCTGATCATAATATTTTATCTGAAGGTGAAAAATGGATACCTGTTGTAGATGAAGAAAATTCAAGTAAGTGGCCACATCCTTTTTCATTAGAGAAATTGGATAAATTAAAAAAAGAGTTTGGGGACGATTGGCCTGAATTAAGATACGTCGGCGATACACTTCAAATGCGCCTGAAAACATTAAAAGAATTAAAAGATTATTTTGAAGTACCTGGAAAATTTATTTTAATTCCGTCTGAAGAAATCACAGATGCATTTGAAAAAAAACCAGTTCATATTAATGCCATCAATATCCAAACACTTCTTCATCCTCAGGGCGGCGAAAGTGTTTTAGATGTGATGCAGCGTAACTTAGACGCCATTCTTCATCAACGACAGGAAACGGGTCAACCTATATTGGCTCATGTAAACCATCCCAATTTTGGTTGGGGAATTGTTGCCGAAGATTTAATGCAATTAACTGGAGATCCATTTTTTGAGGTATATAACGGACATCCAGGAGTAAATAATTGGGGCGATGATGCTCACCCAGGAACAGATCGAATGTGGGATATTATTTTAACAAATAGACTTCATACAAATAAAAACCTGTTTTATGGCGTTGCGACAGATGATTCTCATGCTTATTATGATTTTGGAGTAGGAAAATCTAATACTGGTCGTGGCTGGGTAATGGTTAAGTCCAATGCTCTAACACCATCTTCTATTGTTCGAGCGTTAGAAAAAGGTGATTTTTATTCATCTACCGGAGTGACAATTGATAATAATAAATTATCAAATAATAATTTTTCAATTCAAATTCAACCTGAAAATGATGTTCGTTTTATGACACAATTTATTGGTACCCTCAAAGATTTTGATCCAAAAGCAACACCCATTGTAAATGATGAAGATTTTCCATCACACGTTGCTCATGTTTATAGTCAAGACATTGGCCGAGTTTTATACGAAACATCAGAAAACCCCGCTAACTTTATCATTCCAGACGTTATGCTATATGTACGCGCAAAAATCCTTTCAACTAAAAAGCATCCTAATCCATTTTCTAAAGGCGATGCGGAAATGGCTTGGGTTCAGCCTGTTGTTCGGGCATCCAAAAAGAATCAATAATCTTGGGACAACCTTTATTTACAAATGATGCTGTTGTTCTTGGGCTCCTCATTGGAATCTTAGCTTTTGTATTTATTTCATCTAAAAGTGAACATCCTTTCTGGAAGAAATTTTATACTTTTGTTCCAACTTTACTTCTTTGCTATTTCATTCCTTCACTTTTTAATTCCTTTGGAATTATTTCAGGAGAATATTCAAACCTTTATTTTGTAGCTTCAAGATATTTGCTCCCAACAAGCCTTGTTTTGCTCACCATTAGTATTGATTTATCTAGCATTATAAAGCTAGGACCCAAAGCATTAACAATGTTCTTTACGGGAACAGTTGGCATAATTATTGGTGGTCCATTGGCAATTATGATAATTTCATTTTTTGCCCCCGATATTGTTGGAGGCGTTGGTCCTAGTGCTGTTTGGCGTGGATTAACAACTGTTGCTGGAAGCTGGATTGGCGGAGGGGCAAACCAAGCAGCTATGAAAGAAGTTTTTCAGGTGGGAGACCATTTATTTTCAGCGATGATTGCGGTTGATGTTATTGTTGCAAATATTTGGATGGCCTTCTTGCTTTATGGTGCCGGCATTCATCAAAGATTAGATAATTGGCTTCAGGCAGATACTTCTGCTCTTATTAGACTCAAAGAAAAGATGGAAACTTATCGAGCTCAAATCTTGCGTATGCCCGATTTGTCAGATACTATAAAAATAATGAGTGTAGGGTTTGGTGTAACGGGTATTGCTCATTTCGGATCAGATATAATTGCTCCTTGGGTTTCATCCCATGCGCCAGAATTAGAAAAATTTAGTCTTACGTCTGGTTTCTTTTGGCTAATTGTTTTAGCCACAACGATGGCGTTGGGATTATCGTTTACAAAAGTGCGGAATTTAGAAGGGGCTGGCGCATCAAGATATGGGAGTTTATTTCTATACATATTAGTAGCCACAATTGGAATGAAAATGGATCTATTAGCCATATTTGATCAACCTGAATTGTTTTTAGTGGGGCTAATTTGGATGACAATTCACGCTTTACTTCTCATAGTTGTTGCGAAATTAATCAAAGCTCCCTTCTTTTTTATGGCGGTGGGAAGTCAAGCTAATGTGGGGGGCGCTGCATCGGCGCCTATTGTTGCATCCGCATTTCATCCATCCTTAGCTCCGGTGGGTGTTTTATTGGCGGTTTTAGGATATGCTGTTGGTACTTATGGCGCTTGGCTATGCGGCATCATTATGCAAGTTTCCGCAAATTAATCCTTTATTAATCTATAAGGTTTTTTGGGTGATTAATCTATTCCTAATATAATTCTTTGGATTTAAAATTGGAGACATGGCACTTAAGTCTGCTTCTGGGACAACTAATTGAGGCATTATTATTTGCTCTACTTTTAATGAGTCTTCTTTTAATAAATGGTATGCAGCGCTTATGTATAAATCTCGTGGAAATATCCCTTTAATTTGACTAAATCCATATTCAACAAGTCCATCGCGAATAATGGTTGAACAACTCCGAGTAAACATATTAAACCCGGAATATGCTTCCGGCTTTTTTGGCTTAGGAGGTGTTGATCGAATTACATCTAACTGGTGCTTATAAATATTCCCCAATTTTTTGACATCTATACCCTCTATACGCAATACATGAATTGTTCGCATAAAATTGCGTCCAAACTTGTCATAATAAGGTGTTCCATTACTCGTTATTTCATATTTCCCATTATTAGGTGACGGAGCAAATTCGCCTAAAGCCGGGCGAAAGAAAAATTCTTCTTCTGTGATAATTTCATTTTCATTCATCAAGTGAGAAAAATTAAAAATTTCACCATTTACATTAATCGCACTATGCCCCAATGTGGATGTTAAATATTTGACTAATCGTTGCGCATAATAAATTTCAACATATGGTTTTGTAGGCACGGGCTTATCCGGCCACATAATTACAATGGGTTGTTTTTTTTCATAATCACATTCAGATAATAGACGCGCAAAAACAGGTTGCCCGTCCCAATGTTCTAAATATCCGCTCCATAAACGATGATCAGTAAAGTATTTAACACCATCAGCCCCTTCAATAAATGGGCTACCATCATTTCTTCTTAGAATCCCTTTAATAGTCATGTTCATTATGATAGTATTTTTTTCAATACATTTAAAGATTTTAATTGGTTTAATGTATCAAAATGATAAAATAAGTTTGCTTGAATATAATCAGAAATAACACGATTATCTTTTGGAAGAACCTCCAAATTGTCGATGGATGCAAGATCTTCCTTTATTAACATTTCTAATATTTTCCGACTTTTTGGACCTTCGCTTGGGTCTGGAAGCATGAGTCCTGGTAATTCACGTTGGTCTAAATCCGGTTGAAAACCTAAATGAGATAAAAGAGCCAATTCATAAAACCAAAAAAGGACATTTAAGTTATTTTTTCCTTTATTAAATGCACGATATGTTTCGACTAACACATGAAATAATCCGGGGTGAGGATTCTCATCAGACAATGTTTTATCCGTCATTTCTAAAATAGACAATGCTAATGTAATTCGTTTTAAATCATTTTGAATATTAGGCCAAATTTCTATAAAACTTCTTTTAGAGATAATTTGAAGATTTCTCGACTCTTTATAATTAAATATAAGTTCTATATGGCTCATGGGTTGGAATAATGCAGCGCTTCCTGATTTTTTTGATCGAGCTCCTTTTATAATAAAACTCATTTTCCCCTTTTCAAGAGTGAAGCATCTAGCGATTAAACTTGTATCACCATAAGGAAATGATTTTAAAACAATGGCGGTAGTTTGAATAAGCATCGAACAGAATTATTCGCGAAATAATCCGAGCTTAATATGCTTTGGCGTAAATCACTTCGTGCAATGCAGGCTTCCCGGAAAAAATACATGTTAAACCTTTTGGATTCTCATCTAGAGGAATACATCGAATAGTTGCTTTTGTTTCACCTTTAATAGCTGCTTCGGTTTCATCGCTACCATCCCAGCCACATTTGATAAACCCACCCTCTTTTATTTTCTCTTTAAACGAATCATAATTATCTACGGTGAATGTATGATCATTTTGGAATTTTAAGGCTTGGGAAAAAAGCCCCTTTTGGATTTCATCCAATAGGGGCGGAATAGTTGAAATAGTTTCATCTAACGATAGAATGCTTTTTTCACCTGTATCCCTTCTTGCAAGAACCGCTTTGCCGCTTTCCACATCTCTTGGGCCAACTTCTAACCTGAGAGGAACGCCTTTCATTTCCCATTCATTAAATTTATATCCAGGAGAATTATCTGACCAATCTTCGTGAAAACGGACATCGTTTTCCGTTAATGCTTGGCGAATAGGTTCTAAATAATGTTTCACGGCCGATTTCTGCTCATCATTCTTTGCGATAGGAATAATAACCACTTGAATGGGTGCAATTTTTGGTGGAAGACGTAATCCTTTATCGTCTCCATGAGTTAAAATAACAGCGCCAACTAACCGTGTACTAACGCCCCAACTTGTCGCATATACTAATTCTTCTCGATTATCTTTTGTCTGAAATGTGACATTAAAAGCTTTTGCGAAATTTTGACCTAGGTTATGAGATGTTCCAGCTTGTAAAGCTCGCTTATCTCCCATCATTGCTTCTATACAATATGTTTTATCTGCGCCGGCAAATTTTTCTGATTCAGTTTTAACTCCCGTAATTACAGGCATCGCTAAATAATCTTCCGCTAATTGTCTATAAAGTTCAAGGATATCTAGCGTTTCTGATTGAGCTTCTTCTGGCGTGGCGTGAGCTGTATGCCCTTCTTGCCATAAAAATTCAGATGTACGTAAAAATAAACGTGTGCGCATTTCCCACCGCACAACATTCGCCCATTGATTTATTAATAATGGTAAATCGCGGTAAGATTGGATCCATTTTTTATACATGGACCAAATGACCGTTTCTGATGTGGGCCGAACAATGACTTCTTCATCTAACTTTGATTCGGGGTCTACAATTATGCCATGAACCGGATCGGATTTTAAACGAGTATGTGTCACCACCGCACACTCCTTAGCAAACCCTTCTACATGTTCTGCTTCACGCGCTAAAAATGATTTAGGGATAAATAGAGGGAAGTATGCATTAACATGCCCTGTCGCTTTAATCATTTTATCAAAAATATCTTTTATATTATCCCAAAGCTGGAATCCGTATGGTTTTATTACCATTGTTCCTTTTACTGGGCCGTGTTCTGCCAGTCCCGCTTTAGAAACAACCGCATTATACCAGGCTGAAAATTCTGAATCTCTTGAAGGTAATCCTTTACTCATTGGTTCTCTCTTTATGATTTATAGACTATAAAATTACCGGCGATGAATGGGATGACCAATCTTTTTAACTTTTAAGGATAATTAAATTCATTATAAAAAAATTTCTTGAGAGTCCACCAAGAAGCAATTATTTTCTGCCCCATGTTCTTATTCAACCGCTTTGTTCTCACTTTATTCTTTATATTAACAGCCACAATTTCTATGGGAAAAACACTTTTAAAAAATGGCCGCTTTTATGGCCTTCCGAATGTCTCTTCAGTCGAATGTAAAGATGGGCGTATTCTTTCCTTTAATCCAAATCATTCAAACTTTTATGAATCAACAATAGATTTGAAAAACGGTTGGGTTTACCCTGGATTTATTGATGGTCATATGCATCTTACTGGTTTGGGCTGGGCGTTAGAAACATTAGATCTTGTTGGGACGCCTGATAAGCTTTCCATCATTTCGATTGTGAAAAAGGCTACTTTAAACTCACCCAAAGGTCGTTGGATACAAGGACGCGGATGGGATCAAAATGATTGGGAAAACCAAACGTATCCCACAGCTTTAGATTTGGATCGCATTTCAGCGGATCATCCTGTCGTTTTGAGGCGTATTGATGGGCATGCTCTTTGGGCAAATACAAAAGCGATGAAAATTGCCGGAATCTCCAATAAAACAATTGAGCCGGATGGTGGTAAAATACTCTACGATAAATCCAACAAGCCTTCGGGTATTTTTATAGACAATGCGATGGATTTAATTACAGCCTTTATTCCGAAATCCACAGAAGAAGATAAATACCGCCAAACAGTCAAAGCCCAAACACTATTGAATTCACTTGGCATTACTTCTGTTCATGATGCTGGGGTTGGTGTAAACGATATTAGTGCTTATAAAAAATTAATAGGCGAAAACCTGCTCACTGTTCGTATTTTTGCAATGTTAAACGATTCTCCTGAAGATGTTGAATTTTTCTTAGAAAATGGTCCTGTGACTCAAAAACCTTTTCTAACCATTCGAACCCTAAAAGTATATATGGACGGTGCATTGGGGTCACGAGGCGCTGCCTTATTAGAACCTTATTCTGACGACCCAAAACAATCTGGATTATTATTTATGGACAAAAATAATCTCAGCTCAATTGTGAAAAAATTTAACCAAGCCGGCTTTCAAGTCAATACGCATGGCATTGGCGATAAAGCCATTCGAATCATTTTAGATGCATATGAAGATTCTGGAGAAAAAGAAATGCGAAATCGTATCGAACACGCACAAATTGTTCATCCGAATGATATAAACCGTTTTAAAGAATTGGGTATTATACCAGCGATGCAAGCAACGCATTGTACCAGTGATATGCCATGGGCAGATGAACGTTTAGGCGAAGAACGGTTAAGTCGCGCCTATCCTTGGCAATCTTTTGCTCAATTAGGTATTCCAGTTCCGGGCGGTTCTGATGCACCCGTGGAATTTCCTGACCCATTGGTTGGAATTTACGCTGCCATCACACGGCAAGATTCTTCCGGTTGGCCTGAAGGCGGATGGCAACCTCAAGAACGCCTCACATTAGAACAGGCGATTCATATGTATACTCTATGGCCCGCATACGCATCTTTTGAAGAAAATGATAAAGGGAAAATTGAATTAGGGTATTTTGCTGATTTTACCGTTTTGGATAAACCTTTGTCTGATGAAAATCCAAAAATGATTTTAAAAACAAAAGTAACACATACAATTGTGAATGGGAAAGTAGTCTATCAAGCTTATGATGAATCAAAATGATCAAAAAAGAATCCGTTCTTTAAACCAAAAAAAGTACCGAGATAAATATAGGCAATTCCAAATTGAAGGTGTGCGGCTCGTAGAGTCTGCTGTTTTAGCTCAAACTAAAATTGTTAAATTGTATTGGACAGAGTCTGTCGAAAATCAATATCCCAATTTTGTTACGACTGTCATAAATAACGGTATTGGTATAACACGCGTTACGGATAAAGAAATTCAATCAATTTCATATACAAAATCACCGTCCGGTGTTGTGGGTATTTGTGAAATACCTGATTCGTCTGACCTTGATGTTACATCAAACACTCATTGGATTTATCTAGACAGAATCTCAGATCCGGGGAATCTTGGTACAATTCTTCGTACTGCTGCTTGGTTTGATATACGTCATATTGCTCTTTCAGCGGGATGTGTTGATCCTTATAACCCAAAAACAGTTCGTAGCGGAATGGGGGCACATTTTGATTTAAACATTCATCCAAACGTACAAATAGAATTATTTAAAAAAGCTGGATATACACTCATTGGGGCTGATATATCTGGGGATGATGTGGCCATATCCAATGTTCAAAAACCTTGGGTTTTAATATTGGGTGGAGAGGCAAATGGAATACAGCAGGACACGCTGAGCCAATGTGACACAATTCTATCCATCCCTAAATTGGGAACGGGCGACTCATTAAATGTTGCATCTGCTAGCGCTATTCTTTTATATGAATTATCTAAACTGTGATGGCTCTTTCATCGTTTAGTTTTATATGAATGCGCCGTAAGTTTCGGAATATGAAAAAAAAGGATTTAGACTCTTATGAATCAACCCCTGACAGTCCGCAGTGCTTTTGGCATTGTATTTCTATCGGTCCTAACCGCTTTCGTTCTCGGTGGTTTGGGCTTGGGAATAGCTCTATCTAATCCTGATTCGAATCAATCGTTTCTAACATATATTTCTTTTTTTATCGGACAGGGAGCAATGGTATTACCCCTGTTTTATTATCTATATTCACGAAAGCGCTCTTTTGTTGATAGCTTAAGATTAAACCCTATTTCGCCCCACATTATTATTCATACCATCGTTCTGGCAATTGGTTTTAGCGTCATTAGTGATGAATTGGGTCGTTTGATTAGTTTAATTGTTCCAACGCCAGATTATATTATAGATATTGATAATATATTGATGCCGGATAATGCCCTCGGATTATTTATGATGATTATTGTTTTAACTGTTGTCGCTCCGATTGGAGAAGAATTATTATTTAGGGGCTTTTTACAAAAATTTTTAGAGGACCATTGGAAAGATGTAACGCGCGCAGTTTTGGTTACGAGCTTATTTTTTGCCTTGATTCATTTAAATCCCTATTGGGCGATTCAAATATACATTTTAGGCGTTGTGCTTGGATACGTCGCTTGGCGAACCCAATCTATTTATCCAAGTTTAGTTTTTCACGGAATCATCAATGGTATGGCGCTTCTTATTGGGGTTGGACCTGAAACAGATCTTACTTTTTATATTTGGAATGGTCATGTGGCTTTATGGGTTTTAGTTCCAGCGCTTTTTTTGGTTTACCTTGGGTTAAAAGGCATTAATAGACAACGGATTACATCATGAAAAAAGAAATGTTTGAACATGAAATAATGCTTCTTAGAGATACATTTCGAAGATTGCTTCGACGCCATGCGCGTACAAATCTTGTCAAATTAATCCAAAAAACACACTCTGCTGATTTAGCGGTTATCTTTAGATATTTTTCCGATAGTGAGCAGGAGCAAGTTTTTAAGTTAATGGGTGACGATGAAAGTACTGCAGAATTTCTAAGTGCTTTAGATGAATCCCTATTGTCTAATTTGTTAGAGAAAGAACAATCTGAGCGTATTGCAATGATTGTTCGAGAAGCAGATTCAAATGACCAGGGAAATATTCTTAATTCTTTATCGGAAGAAAAAACACAATCTGTTTTAGAATTATTACGAAGAGATGAGCAGGAAGAAATTGAAGAAATCCTGGCTTACCCCGAAGACAGTGCCGGGTCATTAATGTCAACAGATGTTTTTGCCCTCCATCAAGATTCCACTTCTCGCTCCGCCTTAAAAGCGCTTCAAGATCAAGATGAAGCCGAAATGGCGTTTTATATATATGTTATTGATGGTGATGAACGATTAGTCGGTGTTATTAGTTTAAGAACATTAGCCATTACACCTCCCGAAACACTCTTAAGTGATATTATGATTAAAAGTGTCCATATGGTTCGGGCAGAAACAGATCAAGAAGATGTAGCGCAACTGGTAGCTCAGTATAACTATTTAGCTGTACCTGTTGTTGATGGAGATACGCGTCTATTAGGAATTGTAACCGTTGACGATGTGGTTGATGTTATTCGCGAAGAGGCAACGGAAGATTTCCTTCAAATGGCGGGTGCAGGTAAAGATAGGGAAATTTTGAACAAATCCAGTTGGGATAATGCAAAAGCACGACTCCCGTGGTTATTTGCAAGTTGGTTAGGGGGAATTTTAGCCGCAACCGTTATCGGCGTTTATGAAGATGTTCTTCAAAACACCATTGCTTTAGCTGCTTTTATACCTGTCATTATGGGAATGGGTGGAAATATTGGAACCCAATCTTCAACTATTGTTGTTCGCGGTATCGCAACAGGACGTGTTGATTTTGGAAGTGAATTTAAAATTATAATGAAAGAAGTAACGGTTGGGTTTATTCTCGGTGGATTATATGGCATTTTACTGGGGTTGTTTGCCGCATTTAGATTTATTAATGCACCTCCATATTTAGGTTTAGTTGTTGGGTTAAGTATTGGTTTATCTATGCTCGTGGCGGCCGCTGTTGGTACGATTATTCCCCTTTTTCTTAGAAAAGTAGATATTGATCCAGCCATTGCAACAGGTCCCTTTGTAACTACAAGCGTTGATATTGTGGGTGTTTTGCTCTATTTCGTGATTGCTACTTCTTTTTTGAATCTATAATTAAGAAAAAAGTATGAATTTCTTTCTTTTTTTATCCCTAGCCATCTATGGTGGTTTTGTAATCTATATAGTGATTGGCCTCTTCAAATATGAAAACCATGAACAGGATGAATTGCCCGGCAGAACCGTATCCATTATTATTGCTGCACGCAATGAAGAGAATAATTTAGAATCACTTTTAACTGATATTCTTCTTCAAGATTTCCCATTAGATTTATTGGATGTGGCTGTTGTTGATGATCGATCCACCGATAAAACTTGGGATATCATTACTCGATATTCGGATAAATACTCTTTTATAAAAGGGATTCAAATCCAAGAATTATCTGAAGAAATGACGCCAAAAAAATATGCACTCACAAAAGCAATCGATGCAACATCTGGAGAAATTATTGTTACAACCGATGCTGATTGTAGGGTGCCTACCACGTGGGTTTCATCCATGGTGAAATCGCTAGGAAGCGCACATTCAATTTCCATTGGCTATTCTCAAACAAATATATCTTCAGGTTCTCTGTTTCATCGATTACAAAATATGGATTTTTTAGGTATTATGGCCGCAAATGCGGGTGCAGCAGGATGGCATAATTATTGGTCTGGATCTGGGCAAAACTTGGCTTATCTGCGAACATCGTTTAATGAAATCGGTGGATTTACCCCTGTTCATTATCGTATTTCTGGAGATGATATGTATTTGGTTCAGGCAATTTCGAAGATTGGAAAAGCTATTTTTAATATTGATTTAGATGGGGCTGTTAAAACGAAATCTGTTGAAACAGTCAAACAATTCATAAACCAGCGATCTCGGTGGGCATCCAATTCTCGAAGAATTTCAGATGGGTCTCAATCATTTTTTATTTTTCTTGTGGCTGCCTTTTTAAGTAATGTTTTTATCTTTACATCCTTTCTTTTTGGGCATGGGTCCTTTTTCTCTGCATTTATTATAAAATTTCTATTTGAAGGAAGTGTTCTTTTTTTAGGCGGGTTATTGTTTAAAACACCCGTTCAGTTCTCCGTATATATTTTATGGGCTCTCATTCAACCAATCTATATTCCAGTCATTGCACTCATGGGTTTAAATGATAAATTTAAATGGAAGCCTTAATATGAAATATGCGACCCCATTATTATTGGCGACTTTTCTTTCAGCCCATCAATATACCATTTCCGTTTTAGGCATACCGATTGTCAATGTTACAATGAATCAAAACAGTGCATCTTCCCTTTCTTTTGAAACCAAAACGCTTGGGGTTTTTGATGTTATTTGGCCTACAAAAAATATGTATTCTGTCACATTTGATTCTACTTCATTTGGTATAAAAACATATGAAAAGGATATTAATCAGGGAACATTTTCTCAATCACTTTCTGCTCATTATAATGAAAAAACAAATTCTATAGACTATAATAATGGGCCATCTGTCGAACGGGAAAAATCCTGTAAAACAATTTTAACTCTCTTGGCTTGGGTTCAAAGTTCAACAGCTGATCAAATAAACGAACAATGGTTTTCCATGGAACATGAAGGCGATTTATATCAGTCTCGTGTATTATTAGCCGACACGCCTTTTTTAGGTATTTTAGGTGATTCAATATTAACGGATCATTATCGGTTAGATTTGAAATTAAAAGAATCTGGGAAATTCCTTGATAGAACCGATTATTTTATGGAAAATATTGTTATGCCTGGAATGGTAAAACAATTGTGGATCGAACACGAACCGCCACACCGCATATTACAAGCAACCGTGTCTGTTTGGAATCTTGATGTAAAGGCTAAGTTAAATGAGTAAAATAACATCCATTAAAAATCATAAAAAACAAATCTTAATTTGGATTGTTATTTTAATTGCAATTATTTTAGCTCTTCGTTCGGGAATTGATGAAAAAATTGTCGTTTTTGTTACGTTGGTATTGGGGGTGTTTACGCAAATATTTGCTGGATTGGGTGCATTAATTGCGCTTGTTCCATTTGTGGGACCTCTTTTTATTAAAGTATTAACCATTCCCATATTTTGGATTTTAAACGCAATGGGATATGTTGTGTCGGGTGTGGCTATAAAAAAAGGATATGCTCAAGAATTAGCAAAAAGTCGAATTGTTACATTAGGATTATTAATTGGAATTATTATAGGTTATATCATAGGTCATATTGTCCCATTAAGGTAAAAACATGAAATTATTATTACTTCAAGGCCCAAATTTAAATCTGTTAGGTGTAAAAGCAGCTGAATCAAAAAACGTTCTTACATTGGATAAATTAAATCGCGCTATAAAGAAACACCTTCATATGAAAGAAGTTGAAATAAAGATTTTACAAACGCATAAAACATTTCAGGCAGTCAATTTTATTCAACGGAATCGAATTTGGGCCGACGGACTCATTTTTATTCCAACATCTTGGGCTAAATATGAATGGACACTATTTGAATCTATTCAATTGAGCAAAATTAAAATGGTTCAAATAAAGTTTGATCATCCATATTCATTTTCTGATTCGAATGATGAATCTATTTTTGATTCTATTGCAGAAAAAACTTTTGTGGAATTACCCGTTGAAGCATGTCATCATGCGGTTGATTATTTCTTAAAATGAAAAACGTCTTATTTATATTTATCACTTTTTCTACTATTTTTAGCCAACAGGCTATTGGCGAAGATCCTTTGAATTCACCTATGCATCTTTTTTCCCTACCTAAACAAATCCCATTACAATCTATTGAACCATTGGGAATACCTATATTAGCACACTTTGATTCACTTGAATTATTACTTCCCTGTCGTGGTGTTCCTGTTCCAAAAAGAGCATCCCGACTGCCGAATGCTCCTCGCACTTATAGAAGCGGAACTCACCGTGGGATTGATTTTTTTGCAAACTGGGGAACATCAATATTTTCACCGGCTGACGGTGTTGTTGTGCGTGCAGATCATCATTATAAAGAAGTGCCGCCCAAATTTAGGGTGGATTTGTTAGAAGAAAGCGCTCAAGTCGGGCAAACACCTTCTGATGTATTTCATAATATATTGTTGGGAAAAGCTATCTTTTTAGACCATGGATTTGATCTCGTTCCTGGATATCGCGTTATAACAATATATGCTCACATGTCTACCATAGACAAAGAAATTGTTCCAGGTGCGCGAGTTAGCCGAGGCGATTTTTTAGGGAGGAGTGGAAATACAGGAACAAAAGATTCAACGCTTGGAACGCGTGCAGGAGCTCATTTACACTGGGAATTAATATTGCAGGATTCGCAGGGTGAATATTATATGGGACAAGGATTTGCCTATAGTCATTTATATAATATGTTAAATCGCGTTTTTGTTACGGAGTAATATATTTAGGGTTTAACCAAATATCGTTAGACGTTAAAATTCTGTTTGATAAAATATCAAACGTTAATCCTTTTTCCGCTTTTAATTTTTGACTTATTAATAAATTTATAATTTCTGCTCTTTCTACTTTTTTCATTTCTTGGTCCAACACTTCCGCCGCTACATATCCTTTAGATATGGCATCTTTTACTCCTAAATGCCGGTATGCAATATCCTGAAATATTTTTTATAATGTGTATCGGTTATAAATTGGTGTTCCATTTATTTCTTTTACTCGATTTGCTTCATTCAAAAACCAGGATAATAATATTGGAGTTCCATTTTCGAAACCAATAGGCATGTCAAATGATATTTTATTTAAATATGAAATGGCAATATTTTGTTTTAATTCCATTTTAATATTTTGAGAAATTTGAAATAAACTATCAATAGCATCCATAGAAAAAGTGAATTGATATTCATTAATGAGGCTTTGTTCTTTTTTTTCCATTTGAACTTTGAATTCGGGTGTTTTTCCTGATTTAATTAAACGAATAATAGATTTTTTTGCTTCATCAAAAGGGGGTTGTGGTGCGGATTTTGTTCCATAAACACGTATTAAGTGATAACCAAACGGGGATTCAAATGGACCTACAATTGTTCTTGGTGGTGCATTCCATGCTTTATAGAGTACTTCTGTAAGCATATTTCCCCAAAAGATAAATCCTAAATCTCCACCTTCAACTTTCATTAAAGGATCATCTGTATAAAAACGTGCAGCTTTTTCAAAATCTATTTCGCCACTTTCTATTCTTGCTACAATATTGTTTGCTATTGTCAGTGCTTCTTCTTTGGTTCGGGTTGTTTTTGTTTTATGCCCCCAGCGGTGAGAAATTAAAATATGTCTCATTCCCACTGTTTTATGAAGCTTTTGATAAGCATCGTGGATAACACTATCAGATAAAGTTCTTTTCCAGATTACTTTATTAAATAAAGAATCAATCGCTATTTGATGTTTTTTGATTTCAACTTGCGATTGAACATATTTATGGTTTTGTAAATCTTCATCATAACCTTCTTTTAGAAGAATTTCATTAACAGCGCATTGCTTTAATGCCATCTCCCGTTCATTTGGCGGCATTGCATTAAAAGATTTTATTGGTGATGTTCTATATAAAGCATCTTCAAAAACTGATTCGCCGTTGATCGTTAAAACCGGCTCTTTGTTTGAAGAGCAGGAAAAGAGAAATAAAAATAAAACTGTATTAATTAGGATTTTTTTCATCGCGGAAATTAAAGGAAAACAATAGTGTGAAAAATGAGAAAAGGGTTAAAATAAAAAGGGGCAAGTTTCCTTGCCCCTTTTTAGGTTCATCAAATGAATGATCTTATTTCAAGAGCATCATTTTCCCTGTTAAGGACTGTTGACCCGCTTCTACTTGATAAATGTAGAGACCAGAAGCAACGGATTGACCAAAGTTGTTTGTTCCGTTCCAAGAAACCATATTGGTTCCTGAAGCGAGATTGCCACTTTGGATTGTTGCAATTTCTTCACCTAATACGGAGAAGATTCTTACAGTCACATCAGAACGTACATTCAAGTTGAATGCAATGTTCGTTGTTGGGTTAAATGGATTTGGATAGTTACCGAGTAACTCAAAAGATTGAGCTAATGGGTTTGTATCTTCATCACCAACGGATGCCCACATGTCAGCCCATACTACAGCTGATTGTAATGGTCCAAATCCTTGAATACCTGTCCAATGATACGCAGAATCAGTGTCTGTTGCATTTGTTGCTAAAGGATCAAAGCCAAAGAAAACAGAATTACTTCCATTATCGTGTGCTTTATAAGGTCCGGTAGCCATCAATACAGCATCATCTGAAAGAACACCATTAGAATCAAGAACTGTGCTATATGCGTTGAAAGCGTTGCCGAAACCATCAACAACATCTACTGCATCTAACCAGTTACTAATTCCTAATTCATAGTCAGGATCATAGTTTAGATCTAGTGAGTCTGCTAAGAAAGCATGAAGTGCACCAGAAATAGCATCACCCTCAACAGCTTCTAAACGAGACACGCCATTTTGGTCTCCGCTTGCACCATAATTAATATCATTATAGTCAGCATCAATACCAAGAACATCATATTGGAAATCACCTTCAACATAGTCAAGGTTTTCCCAACCTGATTGAGCACCTAACCATTCATCGCCTGCGAGGATATAATCTTTTCCACCTTCTGCAAACCATGGAGCAACAGCTTCACTGTTTATCACAGCTGGACCACCGCCTGTCATTTCGATTACACTTTCGTAGGCTGCTAATAGGTCGCTAGTAGCTGCACCATAATTAGCACCATCCCAGAAATCGAATGGGTGTGTTAAACCATACATGTAGTATCCAGCAATCCAGGAACCATATTCACCGCTATTATAGAAAAATAGTGTTGGTTGTGTTGCTTGGAAAATACTGTAGTACCATTGGGTTGTTTCAGTTTCATTCCCCTCAACGTCTGTTGCAGTAATCCACCAATAAACTTCTGTTCCAGCTTCCATTCCAGGAATTTCACCAGAATAGGTATCACCGTCAGCAGTCATATCAAATGTTTGATAATCATGAGATGGCATTGGATATACATGCAATGTTGCACTTGCAACACCAGCAGCACCACCTGATGGATTATCATCTGTGATTGTAGCTGATACCGGACGAGCATCATTAGACATTGTTGTATAAAGAGGTGTTGCGCCACTAATAGCTGGAGCACGATCGCCTGTTAGTTCAACCGCTAAATTATAGCGAATGAGCCAATGGCGAATATGCCAACCACCGTTACCGGAAGTACCACCACAACCTGCATAAAACTTCATGAAAGCCCATGGAGAAACAACGCCATTACCTTCTGCATAGAAGAAACCAGTTGCTTCATCGTCGCCACCACCTTCACCGGTGAAAGCAACCATAATTCCAACCCATTCACCTTGCAATAATTCTGGTTCAGAACCAAAATCAGCAAAGTTAATCCAATGGTCAGAAATTCCATCCACAGCATAGTCGCCGTGTGTAGCGGGTGTCATTGTTACAGCTGTAACACCGTCTGGCCACACAAGACCCATAACTGGAACTCCGGGAGGTCCAAAACCTGCCTCGCTGCCCAATGGATCTGTTGCGCCTTCTGCAACAGCATTAGCACCATCTTGACAAATACTTACTGTTCCGCCAGCTGTGTATTCTGTACCTTCAATAGAAACAGAACCATCATCAGCCATATCATATCCACCAATCCAACCGTCACCATCAACAACATCACTGCTATAAGCAGTTTCGCCATCTACTGTAACTGGATAGGAGAGTCTATGGACAGAAATAGTAAATTCCTGATCGCCAGTACCCCATTCATAAATGGGAATATTTACGCCCTTAAGGGTTGCATCTGCTGGTAATTGATACATCATTAACATAGCATCACCTGGGGATTGAATAAATTGTCCACTCCAACCAACTTGGCTATCATAAGACATTGTATCAGCTGTACCACGGTTAAAACGCTGAGTGTATTCCTTACGAGGAAGTACAATCGGTCCCGTTAAAGCATCTGCTTCACCTGTTGAGCCGTTCTCTGAATAATGTAATCCTAAATGGCTTCCAGCACGGTCAACCGAACCAGATTTTGCTCCTTCTGCAGAAAGAGTCCATGTTAGGACGAGCATTACGCTTAAGAACTTTATCACATTCTTACTCATTTTAACTCCTTTGTTTGTTTTTCTTGCTTGCAAGCAACAATAAATGGGAATACTACCTGTATTTTGTTCCACCTATTGTGCCTTCTACCTTCGTTTAAAAGGCGAAGTTTAATGATAACCAGCTTACTCCACTGAAAAACTCAGCAGATCTGTAAGCATAGTCCACGGATAAACCTACACCTAATAGTTTAGAAAAGTCCAGTCCAAATCCAAATGACGGACCCCATATAAAATCTTCTGTTTTTTGCTCCCAAACAACATCATCACTATCGTCTGTTGTTCCTTCAATACCGTCGTCTCCAAATGGTTCTGGATCTTGCGCAAAAGCCATTCCACCGCGGAGATAAAGCATTCCCATGGTTTTAACTTCTGCGCCGATGCGATATTCTTCAAAAGAAAAATTGTTGTTTAAAAAGGATGCTGCTAAAATGACATCATTTCCTGAAAAGGATTTATTGTATGCAACGCCCATTTCAAATGTTGTGGGTATTTCAAATTGAGACGTTCCAATTTGTCGAGGTTCATTCGGTGTGCCTGGGTCTGTTCCATCTGGTTGATGAAATTCATCTAAGTCAGAACCGCTAAATTTCATATTTGTCCCAAGGTTACGAATGGATGCCCCAAGTTGAATATGGTTAATATTGTATTGAACGCCCGCATCCACTGCAAATCCTGTTGCCGTTTCGCGCATGATAGATTCATTCACAATTTTGAATTCTGTTCCAAATCGAATCCGATCCGTCACATGACGTGCATACATAGCACCCAATGTAAAGAATCTCGGTGAATACATTTCACCTGTTCCGTCTGGTTGAGAACTTGTCGTAACGGGAATATCCCCAAAGTTGAATGACTTCAAAGATACACCAAACATATTGGCGCCCACAGAAGTGGCAACAATACCGTAAGACATATCAATTCCAGCAATCCAATTACTCTGAGAAAACATGGCTTCCCCATTTCCTTCCATACCACCCAATCCAGCAATATTCCACTGGGCAGCTTCAACACCGGTAATACCGGCAACATAAGCGCCAGACATAGCTGTACCCTTCGACCCAAGTGGCATTAATAATTCCTGCGCTCCTGCTGTTCCGCGGCGAGCTTTACTCCCCGCTTCTACTGCTGTGCTCAGAAAAAAGATTCCGAGCAAAAGCCCAATAGACACACATTTGTAATAAATAGATTTATACATTCTATCCTCCAATGCTTAAAATAAGTCCAGCCGCTCTTCAGGCTGGAATATTGCGAGTTTCAAAATTTTATCTCCAATGGCAGTACCATTCTCATCTGTTACGGTGATATAAACAATGTATACACCGCTTGCAACCGGAATTCCGTTACTATTCCTCAAATCCCAAATAGCGCGATTACCGCCCGCAGCATTTTCACTTTCAACGCTGTGATCAAATCGTGTAACAAAATCACCCGAAATAGTATAAATCCGAATTGTAGATGTTCCTACACCTAAATGCGTAAAATAAACCATTCTGCCCTGAGGGTTACTTTCTTCCGGGTTTTGACCAAAATATGGATTGGGAAATACATTGATTTTTTCAATGTCAACTGAAGCATCTGCACTTGCCTTTGTTCCAATAGGAGTAAATTGATATTCATCCACTCCTTGGACCAATGGATTATCAAATACGATTTCGATTTGATCACCGCTTTGCCATACTGTATTATTTCTGTTGAAATTCAAAACCCAACCTGTTTGATCTGCATCGTCTTGTGGGTGAATTGGTGAAACAGAGCTTGCTTCATAATTCGTATAAACAGGAATATATTGGAAGTTGGCTGCAAAAGCCCAATGACTGACAGTTGAGTCTTCATTGTATAAGACTGGTTCAATAAAACTTTCTGGCTTCGTAGCACCAGCAACCTGATATGTTAGGACATTAATTTGTCTCTCTTCACCGTTTTCAATATCCCACAACTCAAATGGAATCATAATTGTATCTGGGTCCACATTTCCTCGTAAAGATTGAATGTTAGCGTAAGAAGCAATAGAACCATTATCCGTGAACCTAAGCTCAATATCTCTTTGTTTGTCATCAACAGATGGGGCACCATTCGCAGGTGAGAAACCAGCATTAGATCCGTATGTATCAAATAAGAAATTCATATAATCTGCCCAGGCGCTAAATCCACCAGACCCTAACCCTGAAAAAGCAAGCTCAGAATTAGCTGTATCTGCCACTGTTTCTGTTGCGCTAGAATAATCATTCACATCCCAGAGTCCGTCTTGAAATGTTAAAATAAATCCATCCGTAATGGTATTATTAATATAAACACCATCTGGATCAATTCCGCCATTAGCCTCTTTTAAAGTAGCAAAATAATCTTGCGTAATTGGGAAAAGTGTATCTTCAGCAACCACTTCAGCGCCACTGGATAATACCCATTTAGATCGAGTACTGTCTGCTTCTTCAACCGTAACACTGTATAATTCGCCTGTTAATAAATATGGGTCAACCACATTTGGATAAATGGATGTACCTGCTGTTCCTGCGGTATGTGAATAATCCACATTTTCATTATTACCGATAGCTAATTCTGTTCCAACTCCCGGCGGGTTTGGAATGGCTGTATACGAATAAATTGGACTTTCAATTACGCGTTTCGCCGCATCTGGGTCATACGCATAAGCTGTAACAGCAAAATAATATTCACGATAATTGATGAGTAAACCGCCATCTACATAATCTTGATCAATTTCAATGAAGTGATCAATCCCAGTATCCGTACCAAACTGAGATGGGAATTCTAACAATTCGCCTGTTTCATCATCTAAACCTTGATCTATGATTAATTTAATATCATCAACTAAATCATATGTTGTAATTCGTTTCCAAGGACCTACAGCAGATTCACCTTGGTAAATATTATACCCTTGAAATCCATATCCAGCACAAGAATATTCTTCTACTTTATCTGCGATTCCTTCAAACGACAGAACTACTTTTCGATCCATCTGAGATACTTCTACCTCAGGAGCTGGTGGTGAACATACATTAAAGTTTGCATCAAAAGCACCTTGAGCGAAATTATCATAATATTTCATTTTGGTAATAGATTTTTGCCAATCGCCACTTGCTGCAATAATAATGGAGCCAACAACTTCTGCTGTGTCGCCTACATTAAATGTAAATGGACCTGATGTCATCATATAGCGACGATCACCTTCAGTATGATCTAAATCTCCAGCCCCTGTAACAGGATTTCCTGCATGGCGGAATAAAGTTGGTTCGCCCGTACCGGGATCAACAAATTCATCACCTGTTTCACCATTCCTCCCATTCATATAATTTAATGCTTCTTCGGCTGTTTCAGGGTCACCAGCGGTTGGATCGCTGTTTGTATATTTCGCAAAAGATGTTAAGCCAAGTCGTTTTTTACCATTAAAAGTTTTCACATAATAACTTGAATCTTGCGACCAGGTTAATATGGATGCAGTATCACCCTCAGAGTCCACGAGCGGTCCTTGAAAGAAATCTGCACCAGCTGCTGGAACACCAGCGCCGTATAACATATCTGCACCAGCATTATAGGTATATCCAACACTTAACAATGTATCGCAACCAACTAAATCATCACTTGCATCTCCAACATCATCATCATGCCACATAGATACATAAACACTGTCTAAATCATCTGTCCCTTTATTAATAGCCACCCAGCGAACAAACATAATATTCCCTAGGGCACCTGCTTGATTAAACCCGAAAACAGATGTTTGAACTTCCATTCCCATGGGAGCTGTTCCCCATAAATTTTGGTGTGTTGCAGCATCACCATCATTCATAACATACCAATGGAACATATCTCCCAAAATATCAGGATAATCACCGTCTTGTATATTATAAACACCATCCCCATTTGCATCTACCCATGGAGCTCCATCTACTGCGGGCCAATTTTCAAAATCACTGGTAGGAAAGGATTTTGTTGCTGGCTCAGTAAAAATATTTGCACCATCAATTTTAGTAATGGGTAACGAAGCGCTCATAGCACTATATGTTGCATAATCATTTTCAAGAAAAGCATCTAGCTCAGCGCGGTGAATTTGATAAATATGTCCATCGCTTGTACCAGACATATTCCCCGGCACAAATTCTGCAGAATATTCTGATGCAGCAGATCGCACATCATCAGTATAAGGCGTTGTATCATCTTCATCCGATAAGGATGGATCGTTTGGTCTTGATTTTGCACTTATCATCCAAAGTCCAGATTGGAAAATGGCAAATTTGCCACTTCCTTTTGGCCACTCCGTTCCCGAGCTTCCTGTTACGTGATAACTAGATACATCGCCATGGTTCCCGTGAACGGTAGAAATATTATTTCCATCCCATAAAACGTGTTCAACTACGCCCGAGTTAGGGAACATAGACTTTAACAGCCCTTCAGCATGAGCTGGATCCCCTACTCTATTTGTTGGTTCTGCTGCCATCAGCATGGCGCTGGCAGCTAACAGAAGTACTATTTTTTTAATTTGCATTGTATTATATCTCCTATTTCCCTGTCTCATCATTATAAAACAATCCGGAAACCAATTCGAACTTGTCTTGGCTCTTCCCAATTATAAGGATTTGACAGCTTAGAATTATAAAGGTTAGCCGCTTGTTCTTGTGTTGCGCTTCCATTAAAAGCAGCATTTGTCATCCAGTTTACACCTTCATCTGTGCCTAACCAGCCATCATTATCGGCTTGGCCAGTCGCTGGATAGATTGTGCTCACATTTCTGATGTCTAAGAGATTTTTCACCCAGACAAAGAATTTCATATTATACTTACCAAAACTCAAACCTTTATCCACTTTTAAATCTACATTCATAGACCAAGGCATATTGGCAGAATTAAATGCCGCTGTGGGTCGGTAAGAAATACCACCTGTTAATACTTCTGTATCTACTTGTACAGGTGTGTATGGAAGACCGCTTCCAAATCTCATTAACATATTTACACCGAATAACGGTACCCTAGAACGAACGCCGGTTCGATAATCCAAAGCTAGATTCCCTGTGTGGCGTTGATCAAAATCAAGAGGCGAAACATAGGTTAAATTGTTTCCACCCTGCCAAGCAATACGGTAGTTGCCACCCGCACTTGACCCCGTACCACCTGCATACTGTAGCGTGTAATTCGCATCAAGCATTAAGTTGCTAATCCGTCGCGTTTTTAAGGATAGACTTAATCCCTTAACTGTTCCATAATCCCCATTCACATAAAGGGCATATCCAACAGGGCGCGCAGCAATATTTCGAATTTGCGGGTAACCCGTCATTTGCTTATAAAAGACAGTAGCATCAATACTTACATCTGCAGAAACCATTTGTTTAAAACCAATTTCATATTGAGTGTTTTCTTGAGGTTGTAAATCTGGGTTAGCGGAAATAGTAAAATTCCCCTGGCTCAAATTCTGAACAAATCGAATATAACTTACAAATAAACGATTATTTTCAGGCTGCTGGAAATATTTTCCATACTGCGCATGAAATACTGTTTTATCCGAAATTGGGAACGCCATGCCAACACGCGGACTAATTAAAGATCTTGGTTCAGCGTCAATTCGATGAGGACGACCTGATGCATCTTCTGACGTAGGGTCCCAATAAATATATTCAGCAGGATCTAGGATGCCATTTTCATCTGCATCTTTTGCATAAACTGTTTCAGCGATTTGATTGTTATCATCAATAACAATATTGTTTGCTCCACCTGTTTCCGGGTTAAATATTTTGTTTGCTGGATCGAAATAATCATAACGCAAACCTAGATTTAACACCAAATCATTTAGCTCAATTTTATCCCTAAGATAAAAGGCTCTACTGTTAGGGCGGCGCGCATCGTCTTGCCCAGAATTCACTTCTTCTTCACCTGTAATATTGTAACCAATATTTTCGGCATAAGCAGACGCATATGCTTGGTGTTTATAATTACCAAAATAATCATCATAATCTGAATCGCCATCACCATCATAATCATCATTTTTCCATGAATCAGTATCATCTTGAGTATAATCTAATACACCATCTTGTCCCATGGTGACTGAAAGCGCTGAATCTAGTACAACACCATTTGAATCTGTATCTGTAGCAACCCAGTCATACTTCCAAATATCCTGATCGCCTGAATAAGGAGGGTTGACTGAAAAATAACTCGTAATAGAGCGAGAACGACTTAACCGATAATAACGAATCATACTGTTTGTTATTTCAAACCCTGCTTTTAATTCGTGATTATTATACTGCCACGTCAAAGAACCTGTAAATGCATCTCTCGATGTATTCCGTTTTGTATAATTACTTCCATCTGCGCTTGTATACCCAGCTTTAGTATAGTTTGCTAATTCTAAATCTGGCGTTGGCATTTTTGCATTACCATTATATAATGGGTTGATATAATTCATATCGTCATAACGCATTTCATTGTAATGCCAAAAGGCTGTTGAATCCCACGCCCAATATACACTTGTATCTTGAGCCCATGCTTGGGAAGCAATATCTACTGTGTCAAAATTCCAATAATCATAATCATACACACCTAAAATATTGTCGAGAGAGTCTGTAACAACATACTGATAAACAGGGTCACTTGTATAGTCATACATTTTACCCGAATTAATAAAAGGCACTTCTAGTCCAGATAATGTTCCGTCTTCGTAGGTAAACTGACCATAACTTTGATCAAAAACAGGATCATAATATTTATATGAATCTTGCGAGTGACTATATTGCACATTAAAAAACATATTTTTAAATGCAGGAATCGCACCACTTAAATTTCCATAAAATGATTGAAACCCATTATCCGATTTATTAAATCTATTTATCCAGTCGCCTGTCCCAACTTGGATTGATGTACTGTTTGGACTGTACACATCAAATAAAGATCGTGTATGACTATAATTTGATCTTTCGCTATTAAAGGATGATCCGCCAATTTTTAATTTCCAAGGCAATTTGAATTTAGGTTGAAAATCAATTAGGATATTTCCAGCTACGCTTGATTTTTCAATCCAGTTATTTGGTTTGGGCCCCCATCTATATTCTACATCGTCAGCAGAAATATCTTTATAATCTGGAGCATCGTATTCACCATTACCATTAAGGTCTGTATAAACTTCCGCAGGAGTATCAACGCCTTCATCGTATACACCATTCGCGTCTTTATCAATAAAATCATCCCAAATGGTATTTCCGTTTGCGTCAATATAATTATCACCAACATTAGGTCGGCCAGCAGCATCAAGATCGCCCGTATAATAGGGAACTGTTGCATTCGTTGGACTAGCGTCTGCTAAACTGGACTGTTCAACAGAAAGAAAATATCGCAACCAATTTAGACCAGGAACCGGTCCACCTAAAGCAAATGAACCTAACTGATATCCGTAAGAGTAAGCAAAAGGTTTATCAACGGATGCATCTGGAGAACCAAAATCTTTAATTCCCTCAACGGTTATATTTAAATCAGATCCACCTGTTTTTGTGGTTGTTTTTACAATCCCCGAATTGGCAGAACCATATTCGGCTCCAAAACCACCAGACTGGAAAGAGACCTCTTCCAAACTTAAGTTTGGAACGTCGCCTGCGCGACCGCTCGTGAATGCGTTATTAACATAGACGCCATCCACATAAAAACCAACTTCATCTGTACGACCACCACGAATATGGAGGTCTCCACTGGCATCTACAACAACACCTGTTTGTAATGCAACAACGTCGGCATATCCACGAACATTCATGTTTTGAATATCTTCTGAACGAACAACACGCACTTCATTTGTGGCATTAATTTCAATCAATGATTTTTCAGCGATAACAACAACTTCTTCCCCTTCTAGGGCTTCGGAAGCAAGTTTCGTTTCGAAAAGATTTGTGGTAAGATCTGACGTAACACGAACTTGCTCAATCGTAACGGAACGATACCCAATATAGCTGAATTTCACGCTATAAAGCCCTGGCGCAACATTCAATATTACAAACGATCCTGTTTCGGTTGTCGCGGCACCATATGACGTTCCAACCAACATAACATTTACGCCTGGCAATGGACTGCCATTTTCTTTATCCACAACTGTCCCTACAACCTTACCAACATCTCCCGCAAATAGGTGATTGGTTAATAGCAGAAACAAAACAACTTTTACGTAGAAAACTCTTTTGAAAGTATCCATAAGTAACTCCTGACTAACTAGTAATGTGTAAAATAATAAAAACCTCGGCTTTTGGGGGTTTAACTAACCCTAGAGCGGAACGGAATATGAAACATTTTTTTATTTGATTCAAGAAAAAACAAGATAAAAATGCCTTTTAAAAAATAGACGATATTTCGCTTGATGCATCCCGCCTTAACGTTCTACCTTTCACTTCATTTTCAACCTGCGTTATTCTGGAGGAAACGATTTATGAAAAAAAGAATCTTCTTTTTCACCTTTTTATCATTTCTGTTTGCTGGGGATACTGGAAAAATAACGGGCAAAATCACCGATAATACTTCCGGGGAATCCTTGATCGGGGTAAACGTTGTTTTAATAACAACAACAATGGGAACTGCAACCAACAAAGATGGTGATTATTCTATCATTCATATTCCCGCCGCAAAATATACCGTTTCGGCAACCTATATTGGATATAAAACAGTTGTAGTGCGAGACGTCATTATTAATGCAAATCATACAACTAAATTGAATTTTTCGATGGAAATCTCCGCTATCGAAGGCGATGAAATAACGGTTGAAGCTGAACGCCCAATTATTGTACGCGACCAAACAGCCACCACCATAACCATGGAAGAAGAAAAATTAAATAATATGCCTATCAATTCTTTTCAGGATGCCATGACAACCATGGCGGGGGTTGTTGAAAATGAAAATTCAGAAAGTGGAATCCATTTTAGGGGTGGCCGTACAGGAGAGGTCACTTTTCTTGTAGATGGTTTTGTTGTGGAAGATGCACTTTATGGAGAAATGGGGATGGATATTTCTCAAAGCGCTATTTCTGAACTCTCCGTTATTACCGGCGCCTTCAACGCTGAATATGGCGAGGCCATGAGTGGGGTTGTAAATATTGTGACAAAAGAAGGACGCTCAGACTATTCTTGGAATGTGCGCGGTGTAACGGATAATTTTTTGAATACAGAAATAAATGATTGGGATCAATCCCGAATTGAAGGATCTCTGAGTGGTCCATTATTACCCTTTAATCCTGATTTGGCTACATTTTTTATTTCAGCAGATCGTTTAAACACTAGAACGTCTTTGTGGAAAAACAAACTTCCTTTCGATGTTTGGAAAGATGTAAATGATGATGGAATTGATGGTAATTGGGTTGACTTAAATGAAGATGGGATCGAAGATGTAAACGAAGTAGATACGTTGGCAATGTCTGATATTAATTTAGATGGCATGCCCGACATGTTATCTGCTGGAAACATTGAGGAAACAGGAGCGTATCGTTTGCGAGATCGATATAATGCAAAACTTGTTTTACGTCCAGTATCTAAATTAAAACTCACCTTAGGATATAATCAATTTTCCGAAGAATCTAAATCATTTTCCATGAGCTATCGCCAACTACCCGATAGAAGTGGAATTGATTTTGATCTTTCATCTGATTTACAAATAAAAGCAAGCTATGCCGTTTCAGAGAATATGTATATCACGGCTCGCTACCAAGATCATAAAACAGAATCTTGGAACGGGTATGAACCGCTCTTAAATCCAAACCACGAATTAGAAAGTAAAATTATAAATATTCCCGAGGGATGGGATGGGTATACGCCAGAAACAGTTCCTGCGGGAGAAGATTATTTATGGTTGGGGTATTATGCCGAACCTTTTGCAGATATGAACGGTGATGGTGTTTGGAGTGTTTATTCTACAGAATGGTGGAATGATGAAAACGGAAATGGCGTTTGGGATAATAATGAACCTTACTCTGATTGGAATAATGATAGCACTTGGAATGTTTATAACTGGTCCGATGATAATGGTAATAATATCTGGGATTCCGGAGAAGCAATTCTGTCGGATGAATATTGGGATATTCAATCCGGGGCTACGTCAACAAATCCAGGGAATTACGATTGGGGCGTTGATGCGCGCTTAAGGGAAGGTGATGCTTATGATAATACTTCCAATTATGAATTTTATGGACGGTATAATATTTATAACATTTATGGCGATTCTATTAGAGAAGGCGTTTCCACAATGCATGACTATACATGGTATAAGTCCAATTACAATAGTGTTGGAGGCGACCTCACTTGGCAAGTGAACAAACAACACCAAATAAAAGCTGGGTTTGAGCAAAAAAAATATGACTTGGCGCGCTTTGCTGCTTATGGAATTGGAGGTGGATATTTTGGTAATTCCGGCGATCCATCTTTTATAATGTATGAACATCAACCTGAATCTCAAAGTTGGTACATCCAGGATAAAATTGAATATAATGATGTTGTTGTAAATATTGGTTTAAGAATGGATAAACTGGACCCAAAAAGTAACTACCCTGATCCAACCCGCGAATTAGGATATTATTATTCTGACGGAAGTGAAACCGTATGGATAGAACCTAGCGATGTGGGTTCGCTAACAGATGAAAATGCAAATAATCTAGAATGGGGTTATCTTAATCGCGATGATAGCGGAACTATCACTGGCGGAACGCCTGCCCCTGATGCTGAAATAAAAAGTCAATTTAGCCCAAGGCTTGGTATTGGGTACCCCATAACAGATAAAGTAGCTTTTCATTTTTCCTATGGACACTTTTACCAATTCCCTGATTTGTATTATATGTTTAATTATGGAAATCAAGAAGGCAACGGCATTATGGCGCCGGGTTGGTCCGGGAACGCCAACACGATGGCTCAAAATAATAATTTATACGGAAATTCACTTTTCCCGTTTCCATATAATTTATCCGATTGGTATATCCCGGAAGTTGGAAGTCCAAACGTGAGCCCCCAACGTTCTGTTCAGTATGAAATGGGCCTCAGAGCTTGGATTGGAAAACATTACGTTGTAAGTACCACATTATACTATAAAGATTTATTTGATTATGCTGCCTCACGAATTTATGATGCAGACCCACAACAGTATGCTGTGTATGAAAATATGGATTATGCAAATTCACGCGGTTTTGAAATTTCTCTAGAAAAATTATTTTCAAATAATTATAGCTGGTACCTCAATTATGCTATGGCTCGCGCAGAAGGAAATGCGCCCAATTCATCTTACCATTGGGATGTGGCTTATCTAGAATCAGTCTATGGATGGCGTGATTATAATCGTACATTTACGATGGATTGGGACCAAACCCACACTATAAACCTGGGTATTGATTATCAACATCCAAAAGGATTTGGAATAAATATTTTAGGAAATGTTGGAAGTGGCCTCCCTTATACGCCTACAGATTCACGTGGTCGTCCAATCGACGAACCTAACTCAGGAAGGATGCCGCCTACCGCAAATTTCAACATGAAAGCTTTTTATGATTTACCTGTAAAAAGAACAAAAACTCGGATATTTATGGATATTACAAATTTATTTAATTACCAAAACGTATTAAGAGTATTTGGTAACTCCGGACAACCGGATGTTAATCTCAACCCCAATGTTTCGCCGATGTATCTCTGGCGGCCTTACTATTACAGCTCACCTCGTCATATTGAAATTGGCCTAAGTGTAGGAATGTAAAGATGAAAAAATATTTAATCCTTGCCTTATTACTTAATATTACAATCCATGCAGGAAACCCATCAACCGGGCTTTCTAAACGTGAATATTATAATCAAATTATTGCCCCATCAAAAGGACGAGCTCCTCTTGCTAAACCTACCGCTTATGATGACAGAAAACGAAGTGTTCTTGATAAAGGTAATATGGTTTTGCGATTGTCAAATGCGGCAATATATGGTTACGATCGATGGGGATTAAATCATGAATTTCCCGCAGGAAGTATGATTACAAATGGGTGCTGTACATATTATTGGACTCAAGCTCCAATGGTGGGCGCATTAAAGAACGGTGTCCCTTCTGTCTCAGTGGGTGTTCGTGGTTCTGTGAGAGATTCTGAGGAAGAGTTTGAACCGTTACCGGGGTATGATGCAGGATATAGCGACACAGATCAAAATATCGGAATTGCATTTAGCGACTTAGAACAATCTTGGCCTACAGAGTGGCCAATTGAAGCAGATCCAACAGGAACGTTTGTTTCTGTTTTATACGATGCTAATGGGAATGTTGAAGATACGCTTTATTTCCCGGGTGTAGAGCCCGTATTGGGACCGGAAGGATTTCCGGATGCTCCTTGTGGCTTGGGCGTTCAGGCCGATAGAGAAGCTTACTTTGTTGTTACGGATAATGATCCGCTTCAAGGAAATACTTTTGCCAGCAATAATGGCGTTGGCCCTCTCAATGTCCGCATCGATACTTGGGTGTTAAATTATGCAAATACCTTTGGGAATGATGGGCTTATTTTTATTCAAAAAATGACAAATGTGGGTAAAGACACCTTAAGAGATTTATACTTTGGAATTGCTGGAGATCCAGATGCGCCTGAACAAGGAAGCGCAGAATGGACCGATGATTTATGTATGCTTATTTCTGCAGATGATCCTCACATTGCAGAAAAATTATCTGATACTACAGATGCACATTTATTAGAAAATTTGGCCATTGTTTGGGACCCCGACGATGAGTCGTCTGGGTTTGTGTCATCTGGATTAGGTTGGATTGGGCTTAAATTTCTTGAATGTACAAAATACAATATGGATGGGTCAACTCAACCATATGATATTTCAACATTTTATACATATGAATACAGTGAAGATTCCCAAAGTGATAATGATGCTTATAATATTCAAATGAGTCACGGGATTCAAGAACCTCACAATGTAGAACCTCCGGCGAATGATTTATTCCAAAAACCTTATTCTTATGGTCCGGACATTACATGGATTATTGCGGCGGGTGGACCCGAACAAATATCCGCAGAGGTGATACGATTCCAGAAATGGCTGTGGCTCCAGGGGAATATGTTATATTTACTTTTGCTGATTTTATGGGAATAAATGAAGCGGATTTATTAAGAAATGCGAAAATATTTCAATCATTATATAATAATAATTGCGCAAGCCCACAACCTCCACAACATCCCGTTGTTCATGCTGTCCCTCAAGATGGAAAAGTAGCATTATTTTGGGATAATCGAAGTGAAAATTCTATCGATCCCGTAACAGGAAATAACGCATTCCAAGGGTATCGCATTTATCGAAGTTCTGATCGGGGAAATACATGGGGATCCGTTATTACAGATTTTAACGGTAACCCAACTGATTTTTATAAACCGCTGGCTATTTTTGATAAAATGGATGGACTCAATGGAGCTTATGCAATGTCTGATCCGTTGATTTATTATAATCTCGGAAATGACGATGGATTACGATATTCGTTTATTGATCAAGATTTAGTAAATGGTTATGAATATTGGTATACTATTTCTGCTTATGATGGACCCGATGATTGGTCTGGAGCTGTTGTAGACCCTATGGAAAATGCAAAAGTTAAAAATGCGTTTATTGATGGGGATAACACTATTTCAATTGTTCCTGCGGGAAAATCGTTAGGTCATGAAATTGGGGACAAAAATGTTACACATACCGGTTTAGCCAAAGCAACTTTGAGCGCAATAGATGCAGAAGCATTTGTTTTTGAATTCTTAGGAAATGATGAAGTATCTGAAACAGATTTTGTGAGCAAAGGATATTCATATTTGGTGGACTTTTTTGATGATGGCGTAAATATTGATTCCACAGATGATGATACGACAAATTGGGATACAACGTATTTTTCATATTGGACATTAACAAACTCAACAACGGGAGAAACTATTATAGATCAAGATTCCGATGTTGAATCAGGAAAAATGAAATATGTTATTGATGGTTTTATCCCCGTCTTTAGTCATGCATCGTTTACCATTTCTGGAGCTGACACCGTTATTCAAACCGTGGGCGATCCCCTTGCATCCAACCTTGCTTTTACAGGTGGTGGAGCCTCTGGGGCTGACAACCCATCTTGGGGTGGATTTGTTGATTATTTATATGGCAATTATCCTGCTTCAGCAGGATTTTCTGCGCCATCAGGTATTGTTGGCTATAAGGAATTAGGTTTCGATTTGCAAATTCGATTTACAGAATCTGGGTCTATTTCTTCCTATTATAATTTGAATATTTTACGGGGAAATGCTGAGCCCGACACGATTCAACTACCCATCGAAATTTGGGATACAGAAAATAGCAAAAGGTTAAATATGGCAGTATATCAAGTTGCCGGAAATTCGAAACCTTCTCCTGCCTGGGCATTGGATAGCCTCATTGTAGTAGATTCTGTTTTCACCGAATCCGATACAACATTGGATTCTTCGTGGGTTTCCTTCTACTCCCTTTCTACAAATTTACAATTGATACCAATACATGAAGAATATGTTGACTCCAATATTCCCTATCATTTTGCAAATGATGCTGTTTTGATGGGTTGGGTTCTCAACTTTAATACAAGCAATTTGCGCTTTAATTATGGGGATATGTTAGATATTGTATTCCCAAACCCTATTATTCCGGGAGAAGATCAATACATAATTCAAACAACAGCAGATGGTACTTCATCCGATTTGGATTTGAGCGAAATTCTTGTCGTCCCAAATCCATATGTTGTCACATCCGCTTATGAATATATACAATATCAAAAGGAAATTCAATTTACCCGCCTTCCTGAAGAGTGTATGATTCGAATCTATAATTCAGCAGGCGAATTAGCACAAGTCTTAAACCATGAAAATGGGAGTCCGGGATATCGGGGAGCGAGTATTGAAGCCTGGGATTTACGGACATATAATAATCAAGATGTTGCTTTTGGTGTTTATATCTTCCATGTAGTATCTGGGGGATTTGAAAATGGTAAAGAACATATTGGAAAGTTTGCGGTGATCAAATGAAGAAATTATTATTTGTCTTAACAACGATTGCAATTTTAAATGGACAATTTGATAATGCATCCACATCGGCAGCTAATTTCTTAAAAGTAGAAGTTGGCGGTCAAGCGGCAGCAATGGGAGGTGCATTTACGGCGCAGGTGAATGATGTATCCGCTTTATTTTGGAATCCGGCTGGAATAACCGGTATTGGTAAATCAGAAATAATGATAAGCCAAACAGAATGGATTGCTGGGATAAACCACAATTATCTCGCAACGGCTGTTCAATTTGGACGACAAGGATACCTCGGCTTAAGTATTAATCAAATGTCCTATGGTGAAATGACTCGAACGACGGAGTTTTCTCCCGAAGGTGAAGGAACCTTTACCGCCAACGATTTATCTTTAGGTTTGGCTTATGGAACGCGAATTAGTGATAAATTTTCAACCGGGATTCAATTTAAAATTGTTCGGGAAACGATATCCTTTTCTAGTGCAAATGCAGTAGCGATTGACGTTGGATCTCAATATACAACGTCATTTTCTGGGCTTAAAATTGGAATGGCTATTACTAATTTTGGTACAAAAATGAGCCTGACCGGAACGGATCAAAAAGTGGACATTGATGCGTATGAAGATTTAAATGGAAACCCAGACGTGATTGCTCGACTCGCAACAGAACAATGGACTCTTCCCATGACTTTTAAGGTTGGATTGTCCTTTTCACCCATTGGGCCGAATGCGCTTGTAAAACAAGAAAAGGTGAGTTTAACCGTTAATGTAGAATACAGTGACCCAAGAGATTTTAATCCTATTTATATGGCCGGCGCAGAATTGAAGTTGATGAAATTACTCTATCTCAGAGCAGGTGTTAAAAATACTTTTTTGAGATATCCAGATGATTTAGACGATGTATCGGATAAAGCATTGTCCAACCATGAAGAAGGCGAATATATTAATCGATTTTCTATGGGATTTGGATTATCCTCAAAGAATTTCCCATTTATACCTTATCGCTTAAATCTAGATTATGCCTATTCAGATTTAGGATTGCTTGGTTGGGTTCCGAGACTGACGCTAAAGTTAAACTTTTAAAGGCTACCTTCGATCCCAGGCCCACTGGAAATCCATAAACGGAACCCAAGTTTCGGCCATTGGAAGATAGGGTAATATATGTGTATCTGTCCCAAATGGATATTCTCCATGGACTAACTTATACCCTAAAGATATCCGGAATCGATCGCTTTTATTCCAACTCATCATTCCTTTATGTTCTATAGCAAATGACCCTTCCATTCCAGGAAGAATATGAATATCCACATCTAATAAATAACGAATCTTTTCCGTGACTTTCCCCGCCAAACCAACACCTGTTCTAAGTCCATATCCATTATATAATGGAGCAAATCGAGGATAAACTAACGGCAAATCTATGGTTGATCCTTTTGAAAGTTTTTCTGCAACCACACCAACGTTTGCGCCCAACTTAAATGTAATATCGTAGGATTTGCCTTTTCCCCAAGTAAATAATAATTCATTATAAAAAATGGCTGCTGCTGGGAAAGTAAATTCGGGAGAAATAATACCCCCTGTTCCTTCTCTCGCTAACATGTTCAGCAAAGGGGTTGGATATAAAATTGAATGTCGAGACGATACATCAAATTCCCACCACACATTTCGTGTTTTTTTAAAGCTCACGTTAGGCATTATAAAGAAATAAACAGGATGAATGGACCACTCTTTTCCTCCAGAAGCACCCATTTTTAATGGTTGAAACAGTCCAATTTCTACTCGTTTTTCCGGTAATACATTCGCAGAATGAGATGACCAATTTTCAGCTTTAGCTGAAAGTGATGATAAAACTATTGTAAGAATGAGTAAATATTTCATGGCAGTTGCAATATGGCAGATACAGCCATATGGTCCGATATATATTTAAAATTTTGGTGTGTTTGGTCAGAGCCTGGTTTCCAACCGTTGGAAATATTCGTAAATAAATAATCTAATTTTCGATCGTTGTATATTCCCTTTCTGTCGCTTGTACTTGGAGCATGTGTAAAATATGCGGATTCATTATTTAAATAATCTTCCAACAGAATAGCAGGCTCATACGCATCGTATAAAGGCTGAAGAATCATGGGTTCATTTTCAAAGTTTTCAAAATAACTTCCATCTTTATGTTGGGGATCACTTCCCCCATCATGATACTGATCTCCTTCACACATATCCTCTAAACAAAAATCGGTAGAATCCGCACCAGGCGGTAGTGAGTTTAAATCGCCCCCCGTAACAAATAAAGCGCCCTCGATTGTTAAAGATTCTAAAGTTTCCAAATATGTATCAATGTGTTTTTGCTTGGTATCATCTGTTGCGAAAGCTGTTGCATGTATATTAATAGCATAAAAATTGTCCATTCCCGGGACTTGTATTTGCGTTTTAAGAATACTTCTTCTTAAATAAAAGTATTGCACAATAGCTGCTTGATTTTCCATTAATGGAAGTTTGATGCGCTCTGCATTCGTTAATGGCCATTTTGATAAAATAACATTTCCCATATCCATACGACCAATGCCATCACTGGGGATAAATTGGGAATTCCAAATGGTTGCATACACGCCATAATTCATGCTTGTATTGTCTAATAAATATTGAACTTGATCTATATAATTTGTCCGCTTTGAAGAACGATCCATTTCCTGAAGTAAAAGAACATCTATGTCTTCTCGATTCAATCTATCCACAACAGAATCTAAATTCGTATTAACTTCCGTTTCAGTTAATACAACGCGATCACCACAAGCATCTCCAAAAAATGGAATACGCCCACATCCAAAACGAATATTCCAAGTCATTACCTTTAATTCATTTTCAGATGGCGCCCCCACATTATTAATCGTTTGAGATTCATAATAAATTGCATCTTCTACATCATTGTACGTATCCACAATAGGATCACACCCCAGCAATAGGAATACTCCTAATAATACAAAAAATAATCTATGTTTTTGCCCTGAATTCATCCTAATAAATCTAATACATTTTCCGGCGGTCGGCCCATAACAGCTTTCTCCCCTTTAACAACTATGGGTCTCTCAATGATTTTTGGGAATTGACTCATAGCTTTAAAAAGATTTGAATCGTCATTTAATATTTCTTTTAGATTATTTTCTTTAAAGTCGCTTTCACCTTTTCTAATAAATTCTGATGGGCGCATCTTTAATTTTGCAGATAATGTTTCCAAATCTTTTACAGTGGGTACATTTTTTAAATAATCTATAATTGTGGGTTCAACGCCGTTGTCACGCAACAGCTGCAGAGTTTTTCTGCTCTTCCCTCATCTCGGGTTGTGGTATATAATCATGATTTCCTTATTTTCCTTTAATTCTTCTTTATGAAATAATACACATAAAATACATGTAAAACATATTTGAATTAAACCCCGATATCCAACACCTAACAATTATTTAATAAATGTTAAAAATCTAAACGCACATATTAAACGACATTTACCAACATATTTCAACCAAATAGCTATATTTACTTTAAATATTTATACATTTATTGATTATTGCTTAATTTTATTTGGTTATTAATGTTTTATCGTTATAATTTATTATATGACAATACATGAAAATCATTACGAATTAGATCAAACCGATCGAAAAATCTTGGATATATTGCAAGTAGATGGCCGTGCTTCGGCAAGCTATATTGCTGAACAAATTAGTATGTCTGTCCCTTCCACATCAGAGCGTATTAAAAAACTGAAAGATGGTGGAACTATTCTCGGCTACCAAGCTGTAATTGATCCCCATAGTGTTGGGTTAGATGTTCTTGCACTCATTACTATTATATCAGATTCTTCTGATCACTATATTGATGTTGTAGATAAAGCAAACCAAACACCAGAAGTCGTTTGGTGTTTTTCTACAACAGGACGAGGTTCCCACCTTATGATGATTGAAACAGAAAGCAGTCGATCATTAGAAAAACTTCTTCGTGCTATACAGCAATGGCCGGGAGTTAAGCGCACAGAAACGCAAATCATTTTATCGTCTTATAAAAGATTAGCGCCTGTTCGAATACCAGAATAAATAACCACAACCATTCATTTTTCGGAAGAGAGGAAATGACATGAAAAGACGTATTATAATATTGGCCATTTTGGGGACAATGGCCTATTCACAATTAACTGCTCAAGAAGAACTTGGGTCAAAAACCGTGAACCCCTGGAGTATTTCTTGTGATATATATAGTAGATATGTCTGGCGGGGAACTGACTTTGGAAATTCGCCGTCAATTCAACCTAGTATTACATATTCTTCGGGGGCGTTGACGGTAGGTGTTTGGGGAGCCTGGCAGTTTAATGGATCTGCGAATGAAAATGATGTTTTTATATCCTACCAAGTTGGCCCTTTAGCGTTGACGTTAACGGATTATTTTTTTCCGTCTCATTCTGGTGAAAGTGATTATATTTTTAATACAAACTCTATAGATGGTCCACACTTCTTAGAATTAAGTCTATCTACGTCCATCAAGGCATTAACAATTACGAGTGGATATTTCTTTCTTGAACCTGGCGCCACCACTCAATCGTTTTACAGTAATCTTTCATGCGGACCATTTCATATAGGGCTAGGAAACGGAATGTATACAACTGTCGATAAGGATGGGTCAGATGTTTTTGGTGTTGTGGATATCGGTATTACAGCTACCAACGGATTGTATAGTTGTTCGTGGGTTTTAAACCCAAACCAGCAAACAACATTTTTAACTGTCGGTAAAAGCTTTTAACTGGGCGCGTATATGAAATTTTTAATTCTATTTATATTTGTACTGGGTGGATATCTATTTGGAGAATCTACAACTACAGGAGATGATGCTTTATTTGTTATAAATAATACTTGGATGCTTGTGTCCGCATTTCTTGTCTTTATTATGCATTTAGGTTTTGCGACTCTAGAGTCTGGACTAACTCAGGCTAAAAATACAGTAAACATACTTTTTAAAAATGTCAGTATTGTTGCTATTGGAATATTAACCTATGCCTTTTGCGGGTTTAATATTATGTACCCTGGAACATTTAATGGAATTCTTGGATTTGGCGGTTTTGGCTTATCGGTTCCTGCGGGTGCAGATGGACTCATTGATTATGCAGGTGGTAACTATACATATTTTACTGATTTTATTTTCCAAGCCATGTTTGCAGCAACAGCAGCAACCATTGTGTCGGGTGCCGTAGCTGAACGAATTAAACTCAGTAGTTTTTTAATTTTTTCTGCTATATATGTAGCACTTATTTATCCTATCGCAGGGTCTTGGACGTGGGGCGCTGGCTGGTTAGGAGATAAAAATTTCCACGATTTTGCAGGATCTACGCTTGTACATAGCGTCGGAGGCTGGGCGGCATTAGTGGGCGCATCTATTCTTGGACCTCGTATTGGAAAATATTCCAAATCGGGGGCTATTAAACCTATTCTTGGACACAATATGCCTTTGGCAACTATTGGTGTATTTTTATTATGGTTTGGGTGGTATGGTTTTAATGGCGGTTCTGTATTATCGGCAGACCCTGGGGCGGTATCGCTTGTATTTGTCACCACAACTCTTTCAGCAGCTGCGGGTGTGGTTGGAGCCATGATTACTTCCTGGTATATATCTAAAAAACCAGATTTATCTATGATTTTAAATGGGTCCCTTGCTGGTTTAGTTGGCATTACTGCTGGTGCGGACTGCATTAGCCCAACTAATTCTGTTATAGTCGGTTTATTATCTGGCATAATTGTTGTGTTGGCTGTTATTCGGTTGGATAAATTAAAAATAGATGATCCGGTTGGGGCAATTTCAGTACACTTGTTTTGCGGTGTATGGGGAACGCTTTCTGTTGGAATCTTTAGCTCAGACTATTCGTTTACAACCCAGTTGTTGGGGGTTTCTTCCTATGGAGCCTTTTGCTTTATTTGTTCATTCGTTTTATTCAAAGTTATTGATTTTTTACTTGGCCTTAGAGTTACGGAAGAAGAAGAAATTATTGGATTGGATATTGGTGAACATGAAATGGAATCGTATGCGGGGTTTCAAATTTTTTCAGCTGAATAATTGAGGAAAGTACAATGAAATTAGTTATAGCAATAATACAGCCCGAAGAACTTCCGTATATTAAGGATGAATTATTAAAAAGAGAGATTTACAAATTCACTGTTACGAATGCAAAGGGTCAGGGAAAGGAAATACCCGTACAAGAAGTTTATAGAGGTATTTCACATGAAATAACTTTATTGAAAAAAGTGCGCCTTGAAATTGCGGTAAATAATGAATATGTGGATTCAGTAGTAGACGCCATAACCACCGTCGCACAAAAGGATGGGGATAAAGGGCGCGGTAAAATATTTATTCTTCCTATTGAAGAATGTATCCGTATTCGCACAGGCGAACGAGGAAAAGAAGCCATTGGTTAAGATAATAAAAAAGAGGATAATATGAGTAAAGTAAAAATAGAATACATTTGGATTGATGGTCATCAACCCACTCAAAAAATGAGATCAAAAACAAAAGTGATTGATGGGCCGATAGACCGCTTAGATCAAATCCCTGATTGGGGATTTGATGGTTCCAGTACCATGCAAGCAGAAGGAACAGATAGTGACTGCATGTTAAAGCCTGTTTGTTTTGTTCCAGATCCTATTCGAGGTGGTGATAGTATCCTTGTAATGTGTGAGGTCATGAACGCTGACGGCACACCTCATAAAACAAATATGAGAGCAGCATGTGAAATAACAGCAAATAAATATTCTTCGGAAGAGCCATGGTTTGGCATTGAACAAGAATACACCTTTTTTCAAGGTCGATCTCCATTAGGGTGGCCTGAAGGAGGTTATCCTGCACCTCAGGGACCTTTTTATTGCGGAGTAGGCGCTGATGAAGTTTTTGGTCGCGATATTGTTGAGGAGCATATGGATGCTTGTATTGAAGCAGGATTAGAAATATCTGGGATAAATGCAGAAGTCATGCCCGGTCAATGGGAATTTCAAATTGGCCCTGTGGGCACATTAGAAGCTGGAGACCAAACATGGCTAGCGCGGTATTTGCTTTATCGTATTGCGGAAGACTATGGCGTAAGTGCAACGCTTCACCCTAAGCCTGTTTCTGGCGACTGGAATGGAGCGGGCGCTCATACAAACTTTAGCACAAAATCAATGCGTGAAGAAGGCGGTATAGAGATAATTGAAGCTGCATGTAAAAAGCTCGAAAAAAACCATGAAGACCATATTGCTATTTATGGCGCGCATAACGAAGAGCGATTAACTGGTTTACATGAAACATGCAGTGTTCATGAATTTAGATATGGGGTAAGTGACAGAGGGGCGTCTATACGGATTCCCATGCAAACAGCAAATGACGGTTTTGGATATCTTGAAGATCGTCGTCCATCAGCAAATATGGATCCATATTTAGTTTGCGCGGCGTTACTTGAAACAACCTGCGGTTAATTTATTTAATCACAATTGTTTCCGAATATGATTTCTTTTTTAGGTTGGGTATCATTGCATTTTCTGCTGGGTACCCAACAGGAATCAACACATAGGCTTTTTCGTTTTTAGGGCGTTTTAATATCTTTTCTAAAAAACCCATCGGACTTGGCGTATGTGTTAATGTGGCAAGACCCGCATAATGTAATGCTGTTAATAAAAACCCTGTGGCAATCCCAATGGACTCATTGACATAATAATTTTTTTTACGTTTCTCCCCATCTTCAAAAACTTGTTTAAATACAACTATTAGATATGGGGCTTTTTCTAAAAACGGTTTTTGCCAATCTGTATTAAATTGATTTAAATCGTCTAGCCATTCTTGCGAAGCTCGATGGGCGTAAAATTCTTTTTCTTCCTTTTCGGCGCTTTGTCGAATTTTTTTCTTCAATTTTTCATCTTTTACAACAATAAAAGTCCACGGTTGCTTATTCGCCCCAGATGGTGCGCCGCAGGCAACTTTTATCGCTTGTGTTATAATTTCTATAGAAATAGGTTTATTTGAAAATTCACGTATTGACCTTCTAGATAACATTGCATCATAATGCGCGGTAACTCTATTTAGCATTACTTTCTGTGGAATTTTTTTATATAAAAACTTTTTCATGGACATAGCAATCCTTTTAATCTTCGTTGAATAGGTGCAAAATAAACCCTATGAATAAAACAATCTATCAACAATTGCATCATTGGCGGAACAGTCTATTATTTGGATTAATCATTATTCTTCTTTCGCTTGCTGGTTCTACTCCCCACATAATTAATGCACAAACACTTTTAGAAGCAGATAACTTTGGCATTCATATTTCCCCGCTACGCATTTTATTGGAACCTATTTTAGGACCCTTTCTATTTTATTTAAGGTCTTATGATCCAATTCCCGAATTTTTTGTTGTGTATGCCTGGATTGCGATAGCTTTGTTAGTCCTTTTATTAAAAGGCGTTTTTTACAAAAAAATATCCTTAATAGGAGCGCTGGGTCGCTGGGCAATTTTATCTATATTATTAAGCGGGTTGTGGCTTATGATTTTTATTTATATGATTTCCGGCCCTCTCCCAAGCAATACCATTATAAATCATGATAATGGTCGAATTTTATTTAATACTCATACTCACAGCCATTGGAGTCATGATGGGCTGATTTCGCCCAAACAACAAATGGACTGGCATAAGCGAAATGGGTATGATGCTTTCTTTCTAACAGAACATAACCACAACAACAATACTTTAATTGTTGCAGAAAATCAAAAAGAAGGACTTCTTCCTCCCCGCCCTCACATTATAACTGGGATAGAGTTTTCTGGCAGTAACCATATGTTGCTCCTTGGTTTAAAAAGCCCGTTCATTACCTTTGGTTTAGATGATAAACTGGTCATTGATTCTACGCACCAAGATGGTGGTTTGATTGCTGTAGCTCATTGGTTTTCTGATGAACATAATTCGATTCAACATTATATCGATAAAGGTGTTGATGGGTTTGAAATTGACAATCGTAATAATATTTATTCAAATAGTGTTAGGCAACAGATCATTGAATCGTGCCGTGACAATAATTTATTTATGCTTGGGTCAGCAGATTATCATGGATACGGATCTGCAGCTCATGTTTGGAATGGGATACAAATACCGAATTGGGAATCATTATCGCACCAAGAAAAGACAGATTCAATTATGGGTCGTTTAAAAGAAAATCGATTTAATGCCAATAGTGTATTTCGATATATAGATAGACCTGTTTTCGTTAAATGGCCCCTATGGCTAAGCCCAATTTATTCTTTTGTTGCTTATTTTAAAGGACTAACCCTTAGTCAAATTTTTTCTTGGATTATTTGGTTATTTTTATTTCAAAAATTTAAACGAAATTCGTATTATAAATTTATCATGAAAAATAAAATTCAATCTTTGTCCGCGTTGTGTTTTGTTTCGTCGATGGGTGTATTGCTTTTAGGTCTTTCGTATCTACAAAAAGCAAAACCACTTGTTGGGTTTAATGAGCAATATCAAGAATTCGGGTTAAACTTTTTAATTCTTGGTATTATTATTGGCGTCGTTTCTTTATCGATTGTTTGGTTAAATAATAAATTTAGCCGATTGTAATATTAAAAACAGACCCATTAAATGTGATTCATAAATGCGGCAATTAGAATTCTTCATTATTTTATCAAGTGCAGTTGCGCTATACTATTTGTTTATAAAAAATGACCGAGCATCGTTTCTCTATTCTTTGTTTGGCTCTATTGCTATTACTCTGATTCACTTTTTCACTGAATCTTCCCGATGGCAAATGGTTCCTGCGTATTTTTTTCTCGTTGCTCTATTTATTGTTTATAAAATATATAAAAATAAACCACCCATTATTTTTCTAGTACTTTTTACAGGTTGGCTGGTTGGTTCAGGATTACTCCCGTGGTTTATACCTATCTTTTCTCTACCAGAACCCGATGGGCAGTTTAGTGTTGGAACTGAAACATTTCACTGGGTGGATTCTTCACGACAGGAGTGGTTTACTCAAGAAGTTGAAAACGATGTTCGTGAAATCATGGTTCAGGTTTGGCACCCTACAGCTAAAAATAATAATACAAATAAAACACCTTATTTTGACTTTGTACAACAAAGAGCCCGGGGACTAACTCAAGCAGGCGGGTTGCCTTCTTTTTTTGCGAATCATCTCGGGTTGATAAAAACGAATTCATCGCCTAACGCTCAACTTGCTAAAACAATTACCAAAATGCCCATCATTATTGTGTCCCACGGAATCACCGGCTCCAGACATCTTCATTCTTCCTTAAATGAACATTTTGCCAGCGAAGGGTATATCGTTTTTGGTGTCGATCATTCTTTTGATGCAAACTTAACTATTTTTCCGGATGGTCGTATTGCTGATTACCGTTCTGATTTATATGGGAATCCCGACAGCCTTCAGATTCGCACACAACAAATGAAAACGCGAACCAATGATGTTATTTATATATTAAATCAAATTGATAAAATGAATTCGGGGGAAATCAAATCCAAATATCTCGCAAAATTGGATTTGGATAATATTGGAATTATTGGCCATTCTTACGGAGGCGCTACGGCCATAAATGCATCAGCTATAGACAGCCGGCTTAAAGCATGTTTTGCTTTAGATGGGTGGATAAATCCAATTCCAAAATCAATTATAGAGTCTGGATTGGATATTCCTTTTTATTTTTTAGGAAGACCCAGTTGGGAGAATTCTGATTACCCAAATAATTATACATTATTGTCTGCTTTATTACATAACGGATCTGGTGAACAATTATTTTCCATTGTTAATAAAACACAGCATTTAGATTTTACCGATACGCCTCTATTCTCTCCATTGGCGTCCTATTTTTTGGATGTAGGGGAATTGCCAGCATCTATTTCTCAACCTTTAATCTTTTCGCAGGCTTGTACTTTTTTTTATCATTTTTTAAAAAAGAGTTCGGGATATTATGTTGCGCCAAAAAGCCGTCATATAACCATTCAATATCGCTAAATAAATGATAAAACACTCAATCAGAATAACGCTTGGAATTATCCTTGTGATTGTTGGTCTTATCGGCGGGTTAATTCCAATTTTCCAAGGATGGATTTTCGGCATTCCTGGGTTAATAATTTTAGCAGATTACTTTCCGCCCATTCATCGATTATTGGTTTGGGCAAAAAAGAAAGCTGGAATTTCTAATAAAAAAGGGGGAGAGTGATTTTTATCAGAAATTTATTTTTATCATATAGTAGGATCATGTAAAGTTAGATACGGGATTTTACTAAATCTAGTGACTTTTAGAGATAACATACCAAACCAGCCTCCGGCAATTAGTGCCTACCAAACGGTCTAATATAACAACAATTGTCGGCGCCCAGTGGGGCGACGAAGGCAAAGGAAAAATCACAGACTTTTTTGCCGGCGAATCTGATTATGTGGTTCGTTTTCACGGTGGAAATAACGCAGGGCACACCATCATCGTTGATGATGTAACATTCAAACTTCATCTCATCCCATCTGGAATTGTTTACGGAGAACCCATTTCCATTATTGGGAATGGCGTCGTTATTGATCCAAAAGCGCTTTTAGATGAAATTACATATGTAAAAGAAAAAGGAATCAATCCAAAGCTCATGGTAAGTGATCGCGCTCATGTGATTATGCCATATCATATTGCCATGGATGGCGCCCTTTCTGGGCATCAGGGCGATCTTGCTGCAGGAAGTACGCGTCGTGGAATTGCACCTGTTTATGCGGATAAAATGTTCCGCAATGGCATTCGTATGATCGACCTTTTGGAGGCTGATGTATTCAGAGAAAAGCTTGAGAAAGGATATGCTTTTTGTAAAAGCATTATTGAAAAAACGCTCAACCAATCTTTGGATATTTCTATGGATCAAATCTTTGATACGTATTTAGACTATGGTCAAAAATTAAAAGCCTACATTCAAGACACGTCTGTTGAATTATACCAAGCTCATCAATCTGGAAAATCTATTTTATTTGAAGGTGCGCAAGGCATTAGTTTGGATGTGGATCATGGCGTTTATCCCTATACCACTTCTTCCAATACAGCTGCCGGACATATTTCCACCGGAACTGGCGTAAGCTTTAGAGATATTGATCGAATCATCGGCGTTACAAAAGCATACTTGAGTCGCGTAGGTGAAAGTCCATTGCCATCCGAAATTCATGGCGATGAAGCAAAATTGTTGCGGGATAAAGGTGGCGAATACGGCACAACAACCGGACGACCCCGGCGCGTGGGTTGGTTAGATTTAGTTCAAGTCCGCCAAGCAGTTCGGGTAAATGGACTTACAGAAATTGCTCTGACAAAATTAGATATTTTAAATGGCTTTAAAGAGCTTCCCGTTTGTGTCGCCTACAATGTAAACGGTAAACACATTACTGAAATGCCTGCAAGTTTGACCGAATACCGAAATGCAAAGCCCATCTACGAAACGCTACCGGGCTGGGGTGATTTGCCTGATAGTATTTGGAATAAAGGATATGATGCCATACCTCAAACTCTAAAAGATTACATTTTATTTATAGAACAAGAAGTGAATTGTCCGGTAAAAATTGTTTCCGTCGGTCCCCAAAGACATGAAACTATAATTAGGTAATATTATGCATACAGATATAGAAAAAATTATCGTTGATGAACAAACCATTTTAAATAGAATCAATGCGCTTGCAGATCGAATTAATGCAGATTATGCTCATGTTAAAAATATTATGATTGTTTCTATTTTAAAGGGAGCTTTTATGTTTACATCAGATTTAGTTAAGCGCTTAAATGTGCCACACATTGTAGACTTTATGGCTTTAAGCACTTATGGAGATGAATCAAAAGCAAGCGGTGAAGTTCGTGTTATTATGGATCTTCGCCACCCAGTGCAAAATCAACATGTACTCATTGTTGAAGATATTTTGGATACAGGCCTTACGCTAAAATTTTTAGAAAGGATTCTCCAAACGCGAAATGTCGCATCTTTAAAAAAATGTGTTTTAGCGCAAAAAGAAGGGAAAGAAAACGATATTATAAATATCGATTACTTGGGTTTTACCATTCCAGATGTTTGGGTCGTTGGATATGGATTAGATTTTGCTGACAAACATAGAACATTGCCCTATATCGGCGAATTAAAGCCGTCTGTGTACTTGTGAGCTAGATGGCATTCTCGCAAGAATTAATAGATTTTTCGGGATTGTCACATAAACAAATTTCGCACGCCCTATCGGAATACAATATTCCACTCACCGTCGAAGAAGCTCTTAAAATCCAGTATAGTATGTTGGGTCGGGCACCATCGTTGGCGGAGCTCATTTTATTTTCTATTCAGGGTTCAGAACATTGCTCTTATAAAAGCAGTCGCAACCATTTAAAGCAATTTACCACTGAAGGTCCAGATGTGGTTTTGGGCGCAAAAGAAGATGCGGGCGTGGTGGCGGTCACAACCGATAATAATGGTCATCGCTGGTGTATTGTCATGAGTCACGAATCCCATAATCATCCGTCCCAAATTGTGCCTTACGAAGGCGCTGCAACAGGTGTGGGCGGAAATGTTCGAGATGTATTATGCATGGGCGCAGAAGTGATTGCGGTAACCGATTCATTTCGATTCGGAAATATTAATAACAACAAAACAAAATGGATTCATGATGGTGTGGTGGCCGGTGTTGCCGGCTATGGAAATCCATTAGGCATTCCAAATATTGGCGGCGATCTTTATTATCATGAAGGATATAATGAAAATTGTTTAGTCACATTGGTTACCCTTGGAATTGTTCGGGAAGATGATATTATTCATTCTTACGCGCCGAAAAATGCAGATGGTTTTGATTTAATTTTATTGGGAAAACCTACGGATAACAGCGGATTCGGCGGTGCGAGTTTTGCTTCATTAGAACTGGAAGAAGAAAAGAAGGAGCAAAACAAGGGAGCGGTTCAAGAACCTAACGCATTTTTGGAACGACATCTTTTAAAATCATCCTATGCCCTTTTTGATATTCTGAAAGAAAAAGAATTGATTGACAATATCGGTTTCAAAGATTTGGGGGCTGGCGGTGTGGCTTGCGCCAGTGTGGAGTTGGCAGAAACATCCGGATACGGCGCTGAAGTGTGGATGGACAAAATCCATATTGGTATGGATGGTTTACATCCGTCCGTTTATCTCTGTAGTGAAACTCAAGAACGGTTTATGTGGGTCTGTTCGCCGGACATAACACCCATGATTTTAAATCATTATAATAAGGTGTTTGATCTTCCTGGAGTCAGCGAAGGGGCTCGCGCATCCGTAGTAGGGAAAATCAGAACCGATGGTCAATATATCGTCCATAATGGCGATGAAGAAATTGTGAATGCGAAAGCAAAAGAAGTGACGGAAGGTTTTTTGTATGACCGTCCATTTGAAGCGCGGAAGTCAAGTTTTGCCGAACCAAGTATCCCTGAACCGTCAGATTATAATCAAGTTTTGGTGTATATTTTATCCCACGAAAATATGGCCAGTCGTGAACCCATTTTTGAGCAATACGACAAACAGGTTCAAGGACGAATTTACACTGAAACAGGTTTGGCGGATTCTGGGGTTATGGCACCATTCAATTCTGAAAAATATCCGGAAGAGATTCGAAATGTGGGCATCGCCCTTTCTACGGATCATAACCCAAGATATGGTTTAATAGACCCTTATTGGGGTGGTGTGAATGCGGTGGTAGAATCCATGCGAAATGTGGCAGCCGTTGGGGCAACGCCACACGCTTTATCGGATTGTCTTTGTTTCGGCAATCCTGAAAAACCACATCAAATGTGGGAGTTTGTGGAGAGTGTCCGCGGAGTGGCAGATGCATGCCACGCCATTACTTTAAAAGAAAATTCAGAACATGCCACACCCATTATTGCCGGAAATGTAAGTTTTTATAATGAATCAAAAAGTGGCACAATTCCCCCAAGTCCCATTGTGAGTTGCTTGGGTCGACTCAAAGATGTGAATAAAACGGTGCCGGCACATTTCCGGGAATCTGATTCTGTTTTACTCATGGTCGGCGAACGAAAAGATGAATTGGGTGGGTCGGTATATTATAGTCTATTTGATGAGTTAGGCGCCAATGTTCCAAAGCCTAATTTGGAAGAAGTGAAAGATCAAATTTTTGCACTCACTGATTGTATTGATGATGGTTTGGTTTTATCCTGTCACGATATTGCAGATGGCGGCATTGCTTCTGCGATTGCAGAAATGACTTTTGGGAATGAGATTGGATGTAAGGTTAAAATTGAATCTGACCTTTCGACCGACAAAATTTTATTTTCTGAAACAGGTGGATTTGTATTGCAAGTATCATCGACACATGTGGAATCAATAAGAGAAAAATTTTCAAAATATGGACTGGATGTTTCCAAAATTGGATCTACAGGCGGGAATTCGATTGAAATCAATGGTGTTGTAAAATTACCTGTGAAAAAAGTGAAAGAAGAGTGGACAAATGGGTTGCGTGAGAAACTATAAGCCACAGAGTTCACAGAGAAAAAGGTTCTAATGTTAACTAACAATAAAAAGAAATAATGTCAGATAGGTTGACAGAAATGATTATTGGTGCCGCAATCGAAGTCCATAAAATACTTGGACCCGGATTGCTCGAATCAATTTATGAAGAAGCGTTGTGTCATGAATTGGCGCTCCGCGGTTTAAGCGTAAAAAGGCAAATGAAAATTGATGTTACATACAAGGGCAAAATTATTAAAGGGCAGCGATTAGATATATTGGTTAACGATGAAGTTGTTGTCGAATTAAAGTCGATTTCTTCTCTTCCAGAAGTGGCAATGGCTCAAACATTATCTTACTTAAAAGCAAGCAATCTAAAACGCGCTTTATTAATTAATTTTGGTGAAAAGAAATTGATTGATGGTATTAAAAGAATTTCTAATTAAATCTCTGTGAACTCTGTGGCTAAAAATAAAATAGATTACAAATCAGCAGGTGTGGATATTGATGCTGGAAATGAAGCAGTCGATCGCATTAAGGATGGTGTGAAATCCACCTTTACGTCTAATGTGTTGACAGGGGTTGGTAGTTTTGGATCGCTTTATGATCTGAAACCCATTCTCGAAAATTATGATCATCCCGTCATGGTTCAGAGTATTGATGGTGTTGGGACAAAAACTATCATCGCGCGGAAATTGGGAAAATTCGACACTATTGGTATTGACCTTTTGAGTGCCGCCGCTAACGATATTTTGGTCATGGGCGCACGGCCGCTCACCTTTTTAGATTATATAGCCAACGATAAACTGAAGCCGGAGATTGTGGAAGAAATTGTATCCGGAATGGTGAAAGCTTGCCGAGAAACGGGTGTGTCTTTGGTGGGCGGAGAAACAGCTGAAATGCCCGATACTTATTTGCCCGGTGAACATGATTTGGTAGGCATCATCACCGGAGTCGTGGAAAAAGAAAAAATTATTACAGGCGAAAACATCAAGCCCGGAGATGTGGTTTTGGGGCTTCCTTCCAGCGGATTACACACCAACGGCTATTCATTCGCACGAAAACTCTTTTTTGAAATTGGTGGATACGATGTGAGCGATACAATCTCAGAATTAGAAAAATCGGTTGGGCTTACATTGCTGGAACCACACATCAATTATACAAATCATGTTTTTTCTGTTTTGGATAAAGACATTGATCTTAAGGGCATCGCTCATATTACCGGTGGCGGATTGGTAGAAAATATTCCACGGATTTTACCTGACGGATGTGGTGTTGAACTTCAAAAAAACTCATGGCCTTCCCTTCCTGTCTTTAATGTAATGCAATCCATCGGCAATGTGGGTGAAAGCGAAATGTTTCGTGCGTTCAATATGGGAATCGGCATGGTGTTTATTGTGGATCCGGCTAATGTTGATGCTGTGAAAAATGCGCTAAAAAACTTGACGGAAGTTTATGAGATTGGAAATATTGTGAGTGGAGAAAAGTATGTTTCAATTAATTGAGCCACAGAGCACACAGAGTTTTATGAGAAAAACAAATAGGAAATTTTCTCTGTGAACTCTGTGGCTAATATCGCTATCATCCAATTCCCCGGTTCCAATACGGAGCGTGAAACGCTCATGGCGTGTCGTCGTGTAGGGCTAAATCCCGTGGAATTTTTATGGAATGAGCCCGCCGAAAAATTGTCAAACTATGACGGATATATTATTGTGGGCGGATTTGCATACGAAGACCGATCCCGGGCCGGCGTCATTGCAGCGCTTGATCCTATTATGAAACAAATTAAAATTGAAGCGGAATCCGGAAAGCCTATTTTGGGTATCTGCAACGGGGCTCAAATTCTCGTGGAAAGTGGACTGGTCCCCGGTTTAGAAAATCATCGTGTGGGTATTGCCCTTACTGATAACAAGCGAGTAAAAGGCGACCATGTGATTGGGGTCGGTTATTATAATACTTGGGCAAATTTGCAATTGACTTCGGCGCCTGGACGCTGCGCATTTACGCGACATTTAAAAATCGGCGAATGGATAAATGTTCCTTTAGCCCACGGTGAAGGACGATTCATCATACCGGACGAATTAGTAGAAAAAATGATTGCTAACGAACAAACGGTCTTTCGCTATTGCGATAATGAAGGCATTGTTTCCGATGAATTTCCCACTAATCCCAACGGATCCATGCACAATTTAGCGGCGGTGTGTAATCCCGCCGGAAACGTTATGGCTATGATGCCCCACCCGGAACGAACGGAAAATGGCGATACAATTTTTTCTTCCTTGAAAGATTTTATCGAAAATGAAAATCCGGTTACGGACCACTCATTGTCTTTTGATCGCCCCCATTATAAAGTGGAAAACTATGACCCGAATGGCGGTTCCACAGAGTGGATCGTTGACATGATTATTACCGATAACGAAGCTGTATCTGTCCATAATGCACTCAATCATTTGGGGTTTGATGTAGCTATTTCTCGCCAGACTCATTGGGAAATATCTACGGACGGTGAGCCTGATTCCATCCTGAAAAAAATTGATAAAACAGGTGAACTCTATAATTCTAATAAAGAATTTATCAACCAAACGACAGCCAAAGAAAACACCGCATCCTTTCTCGTTCGACAAAAAGAAGACATGATTGGTCGAGCAAAATTTGAATCTCTGACAGAACGATTTGAAATTGATAGAATTTCCGAAATTAAACGCGGTGTCATATGGAATGTGACCGTAAACAGCGGTAATTTGGAAAATGTTTTAGGCAACCTTTTAGATACACACATATTATTCAACCCATTATCTCATGAATGCTATAGAATCAACTAAACATTACAAAGACCGCATTAAAGCGGAACTGAATAACACACTAACAGAGACGGCTTTGTCCGGCGGATTTTCAGATCATCGCGTAGGGAAAGTCCGAGATCAATATGATTTTGGCGATAAAGTTGCGCTCATTACCACCGATCGCCAAAGTGCGTTCGATCGTGTTTTAGCTTCAATCCCATTCAAAGGGCAGGTGCTGAATCTTACCAGCGTATGGTGGTTTGAACAGACCAAAGAACTAATTCCCAACCAAGTGATATCGGTCCCCGATCCCAATGTGACACTTGCGAAAAAATGTGATGTTTTTCCCATTGAATTTGTGGTTCGGGGATATATTACCGGCAGCACAGAAACTTCCCTATGGACCGTTTATAATAAAGGTGACCGAACCTATTGCGGAAATGATTTATCGGAAGGACTCAAGAAAAATCAAAAGTTGACCGCCAACATGCTTACGCCTACAACCAAAGAAGAACATCATGATCGTCCTATTGCCCCGGATGAAATTGTAAGCGAAGGTTGGATGACGCAAGAAGATTGGAATTACTGCAGTGAGAAAGCGTTAGAACTTTTTGCGTTCGGACAAAAGAAAGCGGCAGAAAATGGCATGATTTTGGTGGATACTAAATATGAAATGGGTCGTGATTCCCATGGTAAAATAATGCTTATTGATGAAATCCACACGCCGGATTCAAGTCGATACTGGATTTCTGAAACATATGAAGAGCGGATGGCTGACGGACAAGAACCCCAGAATATTGATAAAGAATTTTTACGCCTTTGGTTTGTGGAACATTGTGATCCGTATAATGATGAAATATTGCCGGAAGCACCGGATGAATTAGTCATCGAACTATCGAGTCGTTACATCTATTTATATGAAACCATAACAGGTGGAGTGTTCCCTTTTCCTGATGCGGGGAAACCTGTGAATGAACGAATGAACGAAAATTTAAAAGAACATTTATAGGCCACAGAGCACACAGAGAAAAATGAGTAAAGATAAAAAACAAAACGAAAAGGCTGTAGGAACAGGTATTGCTATAGGGTTGGCTATCGGTGTGGGAATCGGGACAGCTTTGGGAAATATAGGAATTGGTATTGCAGTTGGAATAGCGATTGGAGCCGCTATTGGAACAAGCTACCCACAATTATTTGATAAAAATGATAATAAATAGCCACGGGGACATAGAAGTTTTAATGCTTTACTCTGTGAACTCTGTGTCTAAATAAGGAATAAAATGAAAAAACTAACGTGGATAATACAGGGCATAATTATTTTCGCTTTTTTGGGTGCGGGAACTATGAAAATGACTCAACCAATTGAGCAAATAGCCGAACAAATGAATTGGGTAAATTACTTTCAACCGTGGATGATTCGAGCCATTGGATTTGCGCAAGCGTTGGGTGCGATGGGATTAATTCTTCCTATGGTCATAAAGCCCATCCCAAGCCAATTAACAGTATATGCTGGGGCGGGATTATCGCTATTAATGCTTGGAGCAATAGGGACTCATATTGTGATTGGTGAAGCGACGCAGATATTACCGCCAACCATTTTATTCTTATTATCCGGATTTGTCACCTGGAAAAGGAAAGCTGAACTTTTATGAAAACAATCATCATAATGGGTTCCACGTCGGATGAACCACACGCAAAGAAAATTACAGATAAATTAGATGAATACGGCATCGCCTGGGAACAACATGCAGCATCCGCTCACAAACAACCCTTAAAAGTGTTGGACATTTTGAAAGCGAATAAAGATGAAAAAGATATTGTGTATATCACCATCGCCGGTCGGTCTAATGCGCTGTCTGGGTTTGTGGCGGCAAATTGTGAATTCCCAACATTGGGCTGTCCGCCCTTTTCCGATAAAGCAGATATGCTTGTTAATGTTCATTCCACATTACAAATGCCAAGCAACACACCGGTGTTGACAGTTTTAGATCCGGGGAATTGTGCGTTAGCGGTGAAGCGAATACTAAAAGCGTAGTGGGAAGTGTTCGGGTGTTTAAGTTTTAATGTGTTCAAGTCCCGCTGGACATTCATCCGCCTGGGCGGACTCTGACAAACAAATACTACGAACACATGAATACTATGTTTAATAAATAAAAAAGGGGAAAAAATGAAAACAATGACATGTAAACAATTAGGCGGTGCTTGTGATAAAGAATTCACGGCTGAAACGTTTGACGAAATTGCCGAAATGAGCAAAGCACATGGAATGGAAATGTATCAAGCGAGCGATGCAGACCATCTAAAAGCTATGGGTGAAATGCAAGAGTTGATGCAAGACCCAAAAGCAATGGGCGCGTGGTTTGAGAATAAAAGAAAAGAGTTCGATGCTATTACAGAATAATAATAGCAACAGAGCACACAGAGTTTCTTGGAAACTTAATAAAGGTTTTTCTCTGTGAACTCTGTGGCTAATTCTATAAACAATATTTCACCCCTTGATGGTCGCTATGCAAATAGTATAGAAGATTTGTCCGCCTATTTTTCAGAATCAGCGCTCTTGCAATATCGCCTGAAGGTGGAGATCGAATATCTCATCGCATTGGGAAACGAACGGTCCATCAAAGAACTTCCACCCTTTTCTAAAGATGAACAAACACGTCTGCGAAAAATACATGAAAACTTCAATTTGACTTCTGCGCAAAAGGTTAAAGAAATTGAAGCCACTACGAATCATGATGTAAAAGCAATCGAATATTACATTCAAGGAAAAGTGAAAAAAGCCCTTCATCCATGGATTCACTTTTCGCTCACATCGGAAGATGTGAATAATTTATCTTATTCACTCATGTGGCAAGATGGATTGAAACAGGTTTACCTGCCATCGCTTCAATCGCTGAATAAAGAATTAAAAAAATTAGCTCGGAAATATAAGAATTCATCTATGCTTGCTTTGACCCACGGCCAGCCTGCAACGCCTACCACGTTCGGAAAAGAATTGGCTGTTTTCTGCGCAAGATTAGATAGACAAATTTCTCAAATAAAATCTCACACATTATTGGGAAAGTTTGGCGGCGCAACGGGAACTTGGTCCGCTCATACGGTCGCTTATCCAAAAGTGAATTGGTTAAAATTCGCCGATCGATTTATCAAAAAACTTGGACTTGAACCAAACTTAATCACGACCCAAATCGAGCCCCACGATTCTTTAGCAGAAAGTTTTCACCAAGTGGTGCGAGTGAATTCAATCTTAACGGATTTATGTCGAGATATGTGGGCTTATATTAGCCGTGGAATTCTTGGACAAAAGAAAGTGGCCGGTGAAGTGGGCTCATCCACCATGCCCCATAAAATTAATCCGATTCAATTCGAAAATGCGGAAGGCAATATGGGAATCGCCAGTGCGCTTTTGAATCATTTGGCAACCAAACTTCCCATTTCGCGGATGCAAAGAGACTTAACCGATTCCACCACATTGCGAAACCAAGGTGTGGCATTAGGGCATTCTTATTTGGCCGTGCAAAATATTTCAAAAGGATTAAGTCGGATTACAATTAACAAAACTCAAATGGCGAATGAGTTAGATAATCACTGGGAAGTGTTGGGAGAAGCGGTGCAAACCATCCTGCGAAAATCGGGAAAAACAGACGCCTACGAACAGCTAAAAAAACTAACTCGTGGGGAATCCATCAATGCAGAATCTATGGTAGAATTTGTATCGGGTTTGAACATTTCTGATGAAGATAAACGGACTTTATTAAACCTTACACCCGAAAACTATATTGGACTATCGAGTAAACTGGTGGGCTTATTATGACACAGAGTTCACAGAGAATCACAGAGAAAAAAATTAATAAAAATATTGAGATAAATAAGCTCACAGAAGAAATTATTGGTGCTGCGATTGAAGTCCACAGAATACTTGGTCCCGGTTTACTTGAATCTGCCTATCAAGAAGCTTTGGTTTATGAATTGCGATTGCGGGGATTTTTTGTGGAAGAAGAAATTGTTTTAAGAATTCCGTATAAGACAATAACACTCAAAAAAGCCTTTCGAGCTGATGTTATTGTGGAAAAAAGAGTGCTCGTTGAGATTAAAGCACAAGAAGACCGCCATGATATCTTTAAGGCTCAAACATTAAATAACACACGACTTTCTAAACTTAAAGTTGGATTACTCATTAACTTTCATCATAAAAAACTTGTCAATGGACTTAAACGATTCATATTCTAAATATCAAACTCTGTGTTTCTCTGCGTTCTCTGTGTCACCTAAAATACTCAAACCATTGAAAAAACTCTCATGTGTGGTATAGCCGGAATTTTTTCTCATAAACCGGTTGCTACAGAGCTATATGATAGCATAGTAAATCTGCAACATCGCGGGCAAGATGCTGCGGGAATCATGACTTATGACGATCGCATGCATAAAGAAAAAGGGATGGGTCTCGCCAAGGAAGTCTTTAACAAATCCAACATGGAATTACTCACGGGCAATATTGGCATTTCTCATAATCGATATCCAACGCATGGCGGATTTTCTCATGGCGAAGTGCAGCCATTCTGGACATCCGTTCCTTATGGCATCGCTCTGGCACATAATGGAAACCTTACAAATTATGCAGAGTTAGCTGAAGGAATAAAAACCAAGGATTCCCGATACTTAAACACGAATAGCGATACAGAGGTATTGCTTCATTTTTTTGCGGACTTACTTCACACTAGCAATCCGCCTGAAGATAGCGAAGAATTTTTCTATCTCTTATGTAATGCGGTTACTAAAATTTTTAAACGAGTGAAGGGCGCTTATTCCGTTACCAGTCTTGTCATTGGAAAAGGGCTGGTGGTTTTTCGCGATCCACAGGGAATTCGTCCATTGGTAAAAGGTGAACGATCCAATGGGAACGGCGGCAAAGATTATATTTTTGCATCTGAAAATACCATGTTTTATTCCATGGGGTTTGAACCGAAAGGAACGGTCCTTCCTGGCGAACTGATTTATGTGGACGAAGATGGGAAAGTGTTCAGCAAGCGTTTGGTTAAAAAATCTTTTAATCCCTGTATTTTTGAATATGTGTATTTCGCCCGCCCAGATGCCACCCTGAACGATGTAAGCGTCTATCGATCTCGATTGCGGATGGGACAAAATTTGGCAGACGCATGGAAGAAAAAATATCCGGATATTGTTCCAGATATTGTGATTCCTGCGCCAAGCACTGCAAACACATCTGCCCTTTCGTTTGCTCATGAGTTGGGCGTGCGATATTCGGAAGGCCTGTATAAAAATCCCTTCATTGGTCGCACCTTTATTATGCCGGGACAAGCGGAGCGGAAAAAATCTGTGAAATATAAACTGGTTCCACAAGAGACTGAAATCCGTGATAAAAAAGTGATGATCATGGATGACAGTATTGTCCGGGGAAATACGAGTCGTGAAATTGTGCGAATGTTAAAAGACTTCGGGGCAAAGGAAGTTTATTTTGCTGTTGCCTGTCCGCCGGTGAAATCGCCTTGTTTTTATGGTGTCGATATGCCGACTAAAAGCGAACTCATCGCTGGGAATATGAATGAAAAAGAGATTGAGAAATATTTAGAAGTAGACGCCCTACTCTATCAAACCATTGATGATTTGGTGGAAGCGGTGACGCGAAAAGGAGACCACCATATTGATACACCGTGCATGGCGTGCTTGGATGGGAATTATGTGGCCAATGATATTGACGAAGCCAAAATTAACGAAATGAAAACCATGCGAGTTAATGATCGGAATGGTAAGTAGCCACAGAGTTCACAGAGAAAACAAAAAAAATGAATAAAGGAAAAGAAATGTCTATTGGTATCGGGCTCGCTCTTGGTGCTTCTTTTGGTGTAACCATTGGTGCGGTCGTTGGCGCCATAACTGGGAATATTCCCTTTTGGGTGAGTATTGGCGTTGCGCTTGGTCCAGCAATTGGAATGACGATTGCAATGATTATAAAAAATGCAAAATAATATATTTTTAATCTCTGTGTCGCTCTGTGAACTCTGTGTCCAAAACAAATGAAAAATAATATATTAGTTATTGGTTCCGGCGCTCGAGAACACGCTATTGTTCGGGCTTTAGATCGCTCTCCCCAAGAAAAAGAAATTGTCTGTCTCGCTTCCAATATAAATCCCGGTATTGCAGAACTCTGCGATGAAATATTAATAGGCAATTTCAACGACCCAGAATTTGTGGTAAGTTATGCCAAAGAAGTTGGAGCAACACTTGCTATCATCGGACCGGAAAACCCATTGGCGAATGGTGTTGCAGATGCATTGTTGAATACAAATGTGAAAGTCGTGGGACCCAAAAAAGATTTAGCACAATTGGAAACATCCAAAGCATTCACGCGAGATTTATTGAAAGAATATAAAATTCCCGGCGGACCGAAATATCAGAACTTTAATTCCATGAATGGTGTAGCGGATTTCTTAAATATATTGGGTGAAAATTATGTAGTAAAGTATGATGGTCTCGCTGGTGGCAAAGGCGTAAAAGTATCGGGAGATCATTTGCATTCCCATGATGAAGCTCTGGCTTATTGCCAAGAATTGGTAGATAATGACGGCGAATTTGTGATTGAAGAAAAATTCATAGGTGAAGAATTTTCACTCATGAGTTTTTGTGACGGAGAAACGCTGAAACACATGCCTGCCGTTCAAGATCATAAACGGGCTTATGAAGGAGACACAGGACCAAACACCGGTGGCATGGGAACCTATTCTGATGCAAATCATTCACTCCCATTTTTGACGGACGATGATATTGCTCAAGCACACGATATCAATCTTCAAACCGCCAAGGCGGTAAAAGATAAATTCGGAGTTGGGTATAAAGGCATTCTTTATGGCGGATTTATGGCAACAGCAAATGACGTGAAGCTTATTGAATACAATGCTCGATTTGGTGATCCGGAAGCCATGAATGTTTTATCTTTACTCGAATCAGACTTTATTGATATTTGCAACGGAATCTCTAATGGCGCATTGGATAAAGTTGATGTGCGATTCTCCAATAAAGCCACCGTTTGCAAATATGCCGTGCCGGAAGGCTATCCGGATAATCCTGTAAAAGACAAACCGATTGACGTTTCCACAATCGAAAATCCCGATGGATTATTTTATGCATCTGTTGATTTTAAAGGTACAAGTTTGGTGGAAGCTGGAAGCCGCACAGTTGCTGTTGTTGGAATAGCCGATTCAATTTCAGACGCGGAGAAAATCGCAGAAAAAGACATGTCGTCTATAACTGGACCGCTCTTCCATCGGAAAGATATTGGAACGGATAAAGTGATTCAGAAGCGTATTAATCATATGAGAGAAATAAAGTGCTAAAGTGTTTATGTCTTCGGGTGTTCGCTGTTCATTTTTCTTTAACACATTAACACGCTAAAACATGAATACTCTAAAATTAGGAATTTTAGGTTCCACCAACGGAACCGACTTACAAGCAATATTAGATGCCATTTCTTCCGGCGAATTAGATGCTAAAATTTCTGTGGTTCTATCCAATCGTAAAAATGCTTATATATTAGAACGCGCAGAAAATCACAATGTGCCGGCTGTGTTTGTTTCTCATAAGGATAAATCGCGAGAAACATTTGACGATGAAATGACGACGGTTTTAAAAAATCACAATGTTGATCTGGTATTGCTTATTGGTTTTATGCGAATTTTGTCTGCGAAATTTTGCCAAGAATGGCAGGATAGGTTGTTAAATGTCCATCCGTCGCTTTTGCCAAAATATGCCGGCGGAATGGATACGAATGTTCATGAAGAAGTAATAAAGAACGGTGAAACAGAAACAGGATGCACCATCCATTTTGTTACAGATGAAGTAGACGGCGGGCCGATTTTAGTTCAGAAAAAATGTAATATTGATTCAAACGAAACAGTAGATACATTAAAAACAAAAGTGCAACAATTAGAAGGTGAAGCCTTTATAGAAGCAATAAAAATGATTAGCCACTAAGACTCAAAGACACGAAGATTTTATTTTATGCTTTGTGCCTTGGTGTCTTTGTGGCAGAGAACAACATGATAAAAAAACCAATAATAAATCAAAATCCAATCAAAATTAATCGAGCCCTTATTTCTGTCTTTGACAAAACAGGTGTAGTGGAATTAGCTCAATCTTTGAAAAAACTCGGTGTGGAAATTCTGTCCACCGGTGGAACCGCCAAAGTTTTACGTAAAGCAAATATTTCTGTAACCGATGTGAGCGATTATACAAAATTTCCCGAAATCATGGATGGTCGTGTGAAGACGATTAATCCGCTCATAGAAGGTGGTATTCTCGGACTTCGGGATAAACATGCTGATGATGCAAACGCCAATAACGTACAATGGATTGACCTTGTGGTATGTAATCTGTATCCCTTTTCAGAAACCATTTCTCGGGAAGGTTGCAATTTGGCGCTGGCGCTGGAAAATGTAGATATCGGCGGCCCCACCATGATTCGCTCCGCAGCAAAAAATGTGGGCTGGGTGTGCGCGGTAGTGGATCCAGCAGACTATTCCATCATCACCGAAGAATTGCAATCTGAAGAAATTTCATTTGAAACTCAGCGAAAATTATCCGCCAAAGCATTCGGACATACAGCACAATACGACACCATTATTCATAATTATTTAAAGGATGAAAAACTATCGGACGACCTTTCGCTAACATTTGAAAAACATTCTGAAATGCGTTATGGTGAAAATCCCCACCAGTCCGCTGCTTCCTATAAAATCCCCGGAAATAACGAACCCAATATTTTGAATGCCACCATCCATCAAGGGAAAAAATTATCTTACAATAATATTATGGATGCGGACGGCGCCTTGGCCTGCGTTAGAGAATTTGATAAACCAGCTTGCGTGGTAGTAAAACATTCAAATCCTTGCGGTGTGGCTATTGGAGATGATTTACTCGATGTTTACACTCGCGCGTTCAATGCCGATTCTCTTTCAGCTTTCGGTGGAATAATTGCGTTTAACAAAACCTGCACAAAAGAAGTGGCGAGAGAAATCAGTAAAGTTTTTGTAGAAATCGTATTGGCACCCAGCTTTGAACCTGAAGTATTAGAGATTTTTAAAAAGAAAAAGAATCTCCGTATTTTAGAAATTGGCGAATTTGGTAAACGTAAGCCCAAACTTGAAGTGCGAAATGTGGATGGCGGATTGCTCATTCAAGACACAGACACTAACACCTTAACACGTGAACACTTTCAAACTGTGACAAAGGAGCAGCCTTCAGAACAAGATATTGAAACTGCTTTATTTACGTGGAAAGTGTTGCGTCACGCAAAATCAAATGGCATTTTGATTGCAAAAGAGAATACAACGGTTGGATTGGGTGCCGGACAAGTCAGCCGCGTAGATGCAGTTCATATGGCTTTGCGAAAAGGCGGTGAAAATGTGAAGGGCGGCGTATTGGCTTCTGATGCTTTTTTCCCCTTTCGGGATAGTATTGATGCCATCAAAGATTCCGGAATTAAAGTAGTGATGCAGCCCGGCGGATCTATCCGTGATCAAGAGATAATCGATGCTTGTGATGAATATGGCATTGCCATGATCTTTACCGAAACACGATGTTTTAAACATTAATATTTAAAAAATATATATTTAATTTCACCATCAAATTACTTGTAGTAAGTTATATTAAAGAATAAATGAAAAAACACACAATACTTATCCTGTTAAAAACAGCCGGAGTTTTAGGCGCCCTCTACATGTTTCTTGTTGGGATTAAAGGAATGTCATCTGCAATTAAACATATGGGTGCAGATGTGGCAGATTCAATTTTTACAGCTACAAGTGACCCTTTTGTTGCATTATTTATAGGTGTCTTTTCAACAGTTCTTTTTCAGAGTTCATCTACAACAACATCCCTTATTGTTGGTATGGTAAGTTCTGGGACTCTCGGACTTACGGGGGCAATTCCTATGATTATGGGCGCCAATATTGGCACCACAGTAACAAATACTATCGTTTCCATCGGACATATAAATCGTGGGAACGAATTCAAGCGCGCATTTGCCGCATCAACCGTACATGATTTTTTTAATATTTTGGCCGTACTTATCTTATTCCCATTAGAAATGATGTTCCATGGTATCCAGCGAAGTTCCGAATGGATCGCAAGTTTAATCTTTGGAAAAATTGACAATGTGGATGTTTTACAAGCCAAATCTCCAATCAAAGCAGCCGTTAAGTCCGGGGCGAAATTCATTGAGCAATTTTCCTTTGATAATGATATTGTGTATCTGGTCTTAAGTGTATTGGTTACTTTTATGATGTTGTATGCTTTGGTAAAACTCTTACGAAGTCTTGTCCTTGAAAAAATTGAAGTATTTTTTGATCAATATATTTTCAAAACAGTTATGCGAGCTATTGCATTTGGAATTGTGCTTACCATCATGGTTCAAAGCTCTTCCATTACAACATCTTTGGTGGTCCCTCTTGCGGGTGCCGGTGTTTTATCTTTACGTCAAATTTTTCCATTTACATTAGGAGCCAATATTGGAACAACCGTTACAGCCTTATTGGCGGCATTGACAGGAACAGTTTCAGCGCTCATCGCAGCCATTAGTCATTTATTATTCAATATTTTTGGGATTTTAATTATTTACGGAACTCCATTTTTAAGAGCAATTCCATTAAAACTGGCCGAATTAATTGCGGAATATTCTATGAAAAATAAATTCATACCCCTTGGGTATTTGTTCGTTGTTTTTGTTGCTATTCCTTTAACCATAATATTATTGGGCGGATAAACCGCTTATTTTTAAAAAAAGAGAGAGATACTATGTCCGTTTTTAAAGATATTGATAAACTTTGGAGCTCAGACGACCTCCTTTCACAAGCGTGGGATGATTCCTATAAAATGATGGTTTTATCTAATGAAATATTTAATCAAGCTATTAAATATTTGAGAAATGGTGAAAATAAAGAAACCATCCTTGCTCTTAAAAAACGGGATGCAGAGATTAATCTATTTCAAAAAGATGTTCGACGAAAAGTGGTAACGCACTACGCTATTTCTCAAGATATGGACGATTTACCTAATGGGCTTGTCCTATTAAATATGGTTGTTGATGTAGAACGCGTTGGAGACTATACGAAAAATATTCTCGATCTTGCCCTGAATCATCCCGATACCATTAAGTCGGAAGATTTTTCCGAAGACCTACATCAGGTTGAAACAGAAGTCATTTCTAGATTCAGTAAAACACTTGAAGCAATTCACACGCAAGATGAAGATGTGGCTCGATCGCTCATGGTTTCCTATAAAGAAAACTTAACAAGCGTTTCTGATACAATTGTATGCGGGTGTATTTCTGGTGATATTACTTTAGGAAATGAATCAAAGACTGTTGCCCTTGCATTATATGCGCGTTATTTAAAAAGAATTGGCGCTCACTTAAAAAATATTACAACTGTTTTAGTGAACCCTTTTGATGCAGTTGGGTATATCCAATAATGAAAAGTTTTATATGGTTATATCTTTCATCTTTTGGAATTATGTTTGCTATCCTTTCCTGGACACAAGACAGTGGACTTCTCCCTACAGAGCCGGGTTGGATGAAAGGTGTATTGGCTTGTGTTTTTGGTGCGGTGCTCTATTATGTATTACCGCGAACGATGGATTAAAATTTAAACTGAAAATTCACTACAATTGAGTTTTCTGCGTCGCCACCTTCGGCGGTTTTCATTCTAAATGTGGGTGCAATTTTGAATCCTTTTTCTGCTTTATAATGGATCCCAGCTATGATATTCTGTTCTGAACTGCCTTCAAAATCTGTATCTTCGTCATATAGATCAAAACGACCTAAAACAGACCATTTTTCATTGATTGAATATGTCCCATAAGCGCAAATAATTTGTGAACTCTTCCCTTTGATTCCTTTTTTGTCATATTCTAATCCGCCACGAAAATTCTTTGTGGAAAAACCACCGAACACCCCTAAAACGCCCGTGTTTTCTACAGATATCATTGTGGAATCTTCGGGCATTATTGTATAAGGATCGCCGTCAAAATCGCCAATAATTTCTTGGTCGTAGGGCTCATAAGAAAAACTTGTACCAACGTTGAATCCATTATTTTTGTTCAACTTTGATTCGCCATATACAGCGTGGAAAGATACTTTTTTATGTGAATCTGTTTCGGCTTTTTTATAGCCACCGCCATTTGTAATGAGCGTACTTGTTGAAATATTACCAAATGTTTTTGCAAACCCAATACCGACATCTGCAGATGCGGAAAACGTATAGGTGTCCATAGGCATTTTTGCAATAAATCGATGACCCCACGTATTTTCCATCGTTTTAAACATATTCATTCCCTGCATTCCCATGGTGATGTTTCCGAGGCTTGTTTTCCATTTTAACATAGCTACTTTTAAGAAAGCAGTATGAGCGCTTCCGCTCTCATTTTTCCCCATATCGTATGTAACTTTATAGGACATGTTTTCATTCGCTGATTGTGCAAAAGTAAGATAAGCTCGCTTTACATTGAATGCGTTATATCCATCTTCGCCCAAGTCTGTCGTGTGATTAAAAAAAATCTTCCCGCTCACTCCATTATCTGCGAATAATAGTGTTGTGGATAGAATAGCTTGAATAAGAATAATTATTTTCATGAAGGCTTCTCTTGATGTTTTATGAAATTATCTACAGACGTAAAATTAAGGAATGAAAAATATAATATTACAATACTTTAACAACTTAAAATGAACCGAAGCGGTTACATATATATTTTATTTATTCTTGCTTTTGTTGTTATTATTATGGGATTCTCATATAAAGGCGCGAGTGATATTTCAATCAAAAAAACTTTTACTCCAACGGGTATTGTGGGTTCAGAAAAACCTGTTAAATATTTTGGTGTTGTTTCTCGGTATTCTCCTCGAGAAATATATCAAGGATACCAACCAATTATGGATTATTTAACTGAAACTACTTCATTTCGATTTGAGTTAAAATTAAATGATTCTTATTTAGGCACCGCAAAACAGCTTTCGGCTGGTGATATTTCTATAGCGTCATTGGGGACTTATATTTATTTATCATATCGTGATGAATATAATTTAAAGGTCATTTTAAAGCCTTTGAATGAAAATGGGGTTGGAACAAATCGGCTTGTTTTTATCGCTCAATTAGATAGCCAAATTCAATCCATACATGACATAAAAAATGCTCGACTTGTGTTACCATCAAAGGAATCTTTAACCGGGCAATGGATGCCTACTTATATCATGCAGGAAACAGGATTGAAACTCTCTGATTTTCAAGAAATTCACTTTGCATCACATCATACAACTGTCGCAGAATTGGTATTTCAAAACAAATATGATGTGGGCATAATAAAAGAACCTGTTTCAAGGCTAGCAATAAAAAAAGGGTTGCGAATATTCCACATTGCGCCACCCATTCCCACTAGCCCTATTGTTGTTTCAAATAAAACAGATTCAACGTTTGTTGATGAAGTTGTGGGGGCTCTCTTAAAAATTAATCTTAAGGATGATTCAATGGCGATGAGAATAACGTCGTGGGATAATGAGTTGTCAAATGGATTTCATCAGGCAAACAATAATGACTATTTATCAGCAAAAGCGTTAATTGACTCAATGGATTTTAAGAAATAATGCTAATGATTCATTCATTAAAAAGTCGTCTATTTATCATTTTCGGTTCTTTATTAATTGCCATATTGTCTATTGGCTCTTTGATGGTTTTTCATCAAATGAAAACATTAATTATTGAAAAAAATATTGAAGTTGTTCAAAGGGTCGCGCATACAGGTGTAATTCCTCTTGCTGATGCGATGGTTTCCCAATCTATGGGAAAAACACTTCCAATTGGTTTTATAGACCATATTCTCACAAAACTTAGAAATGAATCTGATCAAAAAATCTATTATGCAAAATTCATTTCACATGATGGGCAATTTGTTATTGCTTCCAGTAGCGATAAAGAGTGGGTGTTAACCCATAATGCGTTCAGCTTTAATCCTAAAATTTACCTTCACCAAAATCGTTGGATTGTTGAAGCGGTTGAGCATGTAGCCATTTCAACAAAAACGTGGGGCTATCTTGTGTTGGGGTTTGAAGCAGACTCTATTCAAGCGGAGGTAATGCAGGTATTGTGGGGCGTCTATATGGTTGTTGGTCTCTTCATATTTATAATGCTTTTCGTTGTAGCTATAATTTCTGAGTCACTAACACGAAGACTTAATCAACTAAGCGCCGCTGTGGGACAATTTAACTTATATCCCGTCGACGATGGACTTCCCGATGGAAACGATGAAATTGGACAGCTTTCTGATAGTTTTAAAAAACTCCGACAACGGTTAATTCGTTCACGCGCAAACTTGAAAGAATCTGAACGAAATGTTTTTCACGCGGAAAAATTAGCTTCTATAGGGCGACTCGCAGCGGGTGTTGCACATGAAATAAATAATCCATTAACCGGTATTCGCCATTCCATAAATAATATATTAAAAGATGATGTAGATAAAAAAGAAAGGCATGAGTATTTGCGCCTGATAGATGATGCGTTAAAAAATATTGAATCTGTGATTTCAAAGTTGTTGGGGTTTTCTCGAAGAAAAGGAGATGAATTATTTAATGCATCTATAAATGAAGCTATTTTAACGGTTAGTAAACTTCTTGAATATTCTATAAAATCAAAAAATATACATTTTGAGACAAACCTATATTCAAATATTCCGGCGATTCGTTGTGATCCACATCTGTTAGATGAAATTTCTATGAATTTAATCATGAATGCGATTGATGCTTCAGACGATGGTGGTAAAATTGTTTGCACATCTACCTATGAAAATGAAAAGATATTTTTTTCTATTGAAGATTGGGGACATGGAATTTCACAACAAGATATTTCAAAAATATTTGATCCGTTTTTCACGACAAAAGATGTAGGAAAAGGTACGGGACTTGGTCTTTATGTGACTCAAGAAGTTGTTCGTGGCTTGGGAGGTGAAATCAACCTTACTACCCAACCCGATTCTGGTACTAAATTCACTATTCAATTTCCCGCTAACACATTATGAAAATCTTATTAATAGAAGATGAAAAAATTCTTCGTATATCCCTAAATAAAACGCTACAAAAAGCTGGATACGCCGTTTGCCCCTGCTCGGATGGTGCGAAAGCAATCTCCGTTTTAGATCAGGAAAATTTTGATATTGTTTTGACGGATATACGATTGCCGGGAAAAGATGGGATACAAATATTAAAATATATTCAACACCATTTTCCAAAAATTAAAGTGATTATGATGACTGCATTTGGATCGGTTGAATCAGCTGTTGATGCGTTAAAATTGGGTGCAACTGATTATTTAACAAAACCCTTTTCTCAAGAAGAGCTGCTCCACAAATTAGCGTCTATTCGCGATTTTCAGTCTATAGAAAAAGAAAATGTTGAATTAAAAAACAAATTAAGCCTATCAACAAAAATTATTGGCAATTCGCCAAGTTTTCTCAATTTAATTGAAAAGATAAAATTAACCGCACCAACAAATCATGCCATATTAATTGAAGGAGAAAGTGGAACAGGAAAAGAATTAATTATTGATCTAATTCATCAATTGAGCGACAGATCTGATCAAGCTTTAGTAAAAGTTAATTGTGCCGCTTTATCTGAATCATTATTTGAAAGTGAACTTTTCGGTCATGAAAAAGGTGCTTTTACGGGGGCATTAAAACAAAATATTGGGCGATTTGAGCGCGCAGACGGCGGAACATTATTTATGGATGATATTGATGATCTTCCTCTCCCTCTACAGGTAAAATTATTACGCGTAATACAAGAAAATGAAATTGAGCGCGTTGGCGGAGAAAAAACAATTCCAATTGATATTCGTATCATAGCTGCAACAAAAGTAAACTTGCAAAAAAAGATGGAAAAAGGCGAATTTCGAGACGATCTTTTTTATCGACTAAATGTGGTGCATATGGCTGTACCAGCTTTACGTAACCGTCCCGATGATATTCCTCTTCTTGTCGCACATTTTATTGAAAAACATGGGGCGGGCCACCACATTACTCCAGCAGTAATGAATGTGCTCCAAGATTTCCGTTGGCCCGGAAATGTGCGTGAGTTAGAAAATGCCATTATTCAAATGATTGCTCTTGCGCAAGGCGATACATTAGTTGCTAGCCTTCTCCCAAGAACGCTTCAACAAAGAAAAGACTTCCTAAACCCATCATCAGGCGAATCATTAAATCAAGCGCTATCGTACTCTGAAAAAGCCATGATTGAATCCGCGCTTGAAAAATGTCGATGGCGACAAGTAGATACCGCAAAGATGCTTAACATACCAAGAACCACCTTAAGAAGTAAAATGAAAAAATACGGCTTAGTTGACAAACAGGTGTAAGTTCGTCTTAATGACGAATATTCGTCATTTTACTCTATTTGTTTTATAATACTCGTCGGTGCTTTTTTTGGCATACTCATTGCACTTGTTTTCTATATAAATAACCAAGCATCGTGTTTCATAAATTCATTCAAGAAATAGTTTAATTAATCATACTTAGGAGAGTCAATGTCAAAAGGAAAAATGAAAGTGGGTGAAATATCCAAACCGCGTTTCGAGTTTAGAACTTTCGGGCAAGATTTTATTGATCAGGCCGAACGAATGGCGCGATTATCCATTCCCATTCCAGAAAAACTCTGGGTTCGCCACTCCCCGGAAATTTACATCATGTCTCGAACCAATGATGAAAACAACACAAAAATTCGAGATGGTAAAATGGATATTAAAACCTATATCAAAACTGTAGATGGGTTGGAGCAATGGAATCCACTAACTAAAACAGAATTTCCCGTGTCTGTTGATTTTTTGAAAAGCGATATTTTTCCTGCTTTTCAAGTGGCTATGCCGGATTTTGAAAAAGATGAATATTCACACGATGAATTTCTAGAAATGGTGAAGGCGCATCCTGACTTACAAGCTGTTAATGTTGTAAAAGAGCGCTACGGGTATATGGTAAACGATACGATTTGCGAGGTTGGTTATGTTTTAGTCAATGGCGCAACAATCATGTCTATTAATTCCGAATCAACAGAATTGGAAGATATTAAAAAAACGATGGCAGATGTGGGGCTTAATGACATTGAAAATATAAACTATCTCCAAGCGATTAAACGCGTTATAGGTTGGATCGACAAACCGTTGGCAAACTAAGTCGTAGAACAGAATTAACGGTAAGATTCATTTTTTTATTACACTTTAATAATTCACATAATTAAATAGGGGCTCAAATGGCTAACGAAATCGAAAGAAAATTCTTAATCAACACGCTTCCAGAAGGCATGAGCGGAACCACTATGCGTCAAGGTTACTTGCAACCAGAAAAAGAACGAGCTGTCCGAATTCGAACTGTAGAAAAAGGCGGATCAAAAAAAGGCGTATTAACCATCAAGGGAATGGGGAATAAAAGCGGAATGAGTCGTTATGAATTTGAAACTGAAATTCCCGTATCTGATGCCGATCATCTTCTTTCTCTTTGCGACCAACCGCTTATTGAAAAAACGCGCTATAAATACGATCATGAAAGACTTATTTGGGAAGTGGATGAATTCCATGGCGTTAACGAAGGGTTGGTTGTGGCAGAAGTTGAGCTAGAAAGCGAAGATCAAGCTTTCGACAAGCCGGATTTTGTTGGCGAAGAAGTCACGGGGCAAGTAAAGTATTATAATATGATGCTTCTAAAAAACCCCTACACCACCTGGTAATAAGAGCATTATAAATTATTGGACTGGTGGAAATTTTATAATTAAACATTCAAATTTTTATGGCAAAATCATTTTATAAATTCTGTGTTTTATTTATTCTTACGCTTGGCTTTGCGTTAGCCAATTTTCCTGATAAGCCTGTAAAAATTATAGTCCACACTAAGCCGGGTGGAGCGGTGGATCTTATGGCGAGACAGTTTGCTCAAATTGCGGGTCAAAAATCCGGTGAATCTTTTGTTGTTGTGAATAAACCTGGTGGTTCGGGGCTTCTTGCCTTGGCTAATGTTTATAATCATAAAGCTGATGGGTATTCAATCCTTGCATTTCCTGCGGCCTTTTTGGCGCCGATTCAAACAACAGATATTGGCTTTACCCTTGATAATTTTGAATATCTCGCCTGCCTTACCATTTCGCCTGAAGCCATTATTACCAATAAACATTCTGATATAAAAACCATCCAACAAGTTTTAGCGCACGCAAAGGCTAAACCTAATGAGCAAAAATGGTGTGGACCTGGGAGCGGATCTTTAGATCATCTTATGGGTGTAAAAATTTGGGATAAGGCAGGTATCTCAGCAAAATGGATTCCTTATAGTGGTGGCGGACCGGCCATTGCATCTGTGATGGGCCAACACAACCATGTGTATGTGGGAAACCCTGAAGATATTATTGGACGGGAAAGTAATTTAGAAATTGCAGCCATTGCCAGCGAAGAGCGCCATCCAGATTTCCCAAATGCGCCTACATTTAAAGAATTGGGTGTTGATTTAACAACGGATGTCATGTGGCGTGGTTTTGCCGTTAAAAAAGGAACAAACCCTGAAATCGTCTCCTATCTTCAAAATTTATTACACGAAGTAAGCCAAGATCCGAAGTGGCAAGATTTTATTAAAACAACGCGCGTGCAGGGTGTCTTTATTGAGGGTGATTCTTTTAAAGAAATGGTAATAAAGGATGCGGTTTCCGCAAAAACCTATTTAAAAAAAGCTGGCTTTTCTGTCGGTGAAAAACCCAATTCTGCGCCAAGGCCTATTCTCTTTTTTCTTTTCATACTTGGGCTTGTTTCTTTCTTTGTTCATTTTTATACTAAGAAAAAAGGGTTCAAAAAATCAAATATTCCCTTTATTGCTGGCGCGGGATTTTCTATCGCGGTTAGCTTCGTTTTTATGAGTCGTTATTTTCCCCTTCCTCGAGCTGGAACTTCTGTGGGTGCCGGTACGGTTCCTCAAGTTTGGGCATTGTTTTTGATTCTCGTCTCCTTAATGATATTGTTCCAATATAAAGATACGCAAAAAATGTCCAAACAGGGTCGTGTTCGTTTGGTTTTATCTTTAATTGGGATGTTGTTTGTGTACGTATTGATTATTTCTTGGATTGGTTTTTTACTCGCAAGCGCTATTATGCTTATTTCTGGAATGATTTTATTAAAACATGAAGAAATAAAATCGATTATAATTACAACTGCGTTTGTAATCTTGTTTATGTATGGCATTTTTTATAAGGTGCTTCAAGTGCCGCTACCAACAGGAGTCATTTTCTAATGGAGTTGTTTGCAAGTCTATTATCTGGCTTTTCGGCTTTACTGGGAACAGAAACGATTGCCTGGTGGCAACCCGGCGCAGCCATTATGGCTGGAATTACAATTGGAATTTTTGTTGGGGTAATGCCCGGATTATCTGCGTCCACAGGATTGGCGCTTATGGTGCCATTTACATTTGGGATGGACCCTTTAGTTGCTATTGTTTTTCTTGTTTCCATTTACACCTCCTGTGCTTATGGGGGAACCATTACAGCCATTGCGATTAATACACCAGGAACACCTGCAGCTGTGGCGGTGGCTATGGATGGGTATGAACTCACGCAACAAGGTGAGCCAGGCAGAGCGCTTGGCACAAGTTTATTGGCAAATGTTATGGGAGGAATTACCGGTTCATTGATTTTAATTTTCTTCTCTTTTCCTATTTCTAAAATTGCTTTAAAGTTTGGTCCGCCGGCTTTCTTTTCTTTAGCAATTTTTGGACTTACCATCGTAGCATCCATGGAATCAAAAAATCGAACTAAAGCCTTTTTTAGCACGGCGCTAGGATTACTCTTTATGACTGTTGGTTTGGATATTATAAATGCACATCCTCGATTTACTTTTGGCAGGACAGAACTTTTTGATGGGTTTTCTTTTATTCCCGCTTTAATTGGTCTATTTGCTTTGGGTGAAATACTTTTGAATATTGAAAAAGATACAGGCGTTAAAACAGCTGTGAAAACATTTTCAAGCAAACTTCCAAAGTTCGCTGAAATCTGGGATATCCGAAAAAATATATTTAAAGGTGGGGCTATTGGCGCTTTGGTTGGCGCTGTTCCCGGAGCGGGTGCAACGATTGCTGCATTTGTGGCTTATGGTGAAGCAAAGCGTTCCAGTAAAGACCCAGATAAATTTGGAAAAGGTTCATTGGAAGGCATCGCGGCTCCATCCGCCGCCGCTGGCGCAAGTGAAGGTGGTGCGTTAGTGCCTTTATTGACTTTGGGAATTCCAGGCTCTGCAGCAACGGCTGTGATGATTGGCGCTTTAACTTTACATAATATTACTCCAGGACCAGAACTCTTTACCCGAAATTCTCAACTGGTTTATGCGCTTTTTGCTTCATTACCTGTTGGGATTGCCTTTATGCTTTTGGTGGGGTTTTTAGGTACCAAAATTTGGGTAAAACTCATCGCAGCGCCCAAAGCTTTGTTGTTGCCTGTCATTATTGCTGTGGCTTTTGTTGGGTCTTATGCGGTTAAAAATACGATGTTCGATGTGTATGTATGTCTTGGCTTTGGAATTTTGGGCTGGGTCCTCAGGCGAAACAGTTTCTCAACAGCGCCGATGGTATTGGCTATGATTTTAGGTAAAATGGCAGAAACAAACTTTAGACAGGCCCTCTTGGCGGAAGACACTTGGACTGTTTTTTTTACAAACCCATTAAGCTTAGGATTGCTCATATTGGCTTTTCTCTCTTTATTTATCCCGCTATATAAAGAGCGTAAAATAAAAGAAATTAAATCAACCATTGTTAATTAATAGGAGAACCCCTTAATGAAACAGTACCGACTCATAATTATTACACTTTTAGCCTCTTTTAGTGTTTTATTGTTAAACCCGCTTTTCGCAGGATCAACCACAAGCTCTTCTGATGTGTTTTCTTGGGGAAAGCTTGTTATGACCCTTGCGGGAGGATTAGCCTTTTTCCTTTATGGAATGGAAAAAATGAGTGAGGGCATGAAAAAATCTGCTGGCGATCGCATGCGGAATATTTTATCTGCTTTAACCAACAATCGAGTGGTTGGGATGTTTGTGGGTGCTTTTGTTACAATGGTTATTCAAAGCTCTAGCGCAACAACCGTTATGTTGGTGAGTTTTGTTCAGGCCCAGCTTATGACCTTTGTTCAGTCGTTGGGAGTAATACTTGGGGCAGATATTGGAACAACCATTACTGCTCAATTGGTCGCGTTTAAATTGACAGACTATGCGTTGGTCATGATTGCGGTGGGTTTTGCATTAACCATGTTTTCCAAAAAAGATTCTACTAAATATATGGGTGAAGCAATCCTTGGTTTCGGAATTCTATTTTTTGGAATGAAACTTATGTCCGATGCTATGAGACCTCTGAGGACTTTTCAGCCATTTATAGATTTGCTAAAAGGGTTGGAAAATCCGGTGTTCGGCTTATTGGTGGGAACTATATTTACTGCCTTAGTGCAAAGCAGCAGTGCATTTACAGGTATTGTAATTGTGTTAGCGCAACAAGGGTTGCTCACGTTGGAAGCGGGAATTCCTTTAGTAATGGGCGCAAATATTGGTACGTGCATTACGGCTGGATTAGCCAGCATTGGGACGTCGAGAGAGGCGAAGCGTGTAGCTATTGCTCATGTTATGTTTAAAGTTGGCGGTGTTCTTTTATTCATATTTTGGATACCAACCTTTGCTGAAATAATCCGGTCTATTTCTCCTACTTCATCTGGCGTTGGGGTTGATAAGCTGGCGGCAGAAACACCGCGTCAAATTGCAAATGCACACACTATTTTTAATGTAAGCTTTGCTTTCTTTTTTCTCCCGTTTACTACATTTTTTGCCAATACTATTATGAGATTTTATCCAGAAAAAGAACAGGAAAAAGGAATCCAACCTGTTACGTGGCATTTAGATGTTAAGGCTGTCTCTACTCCTGTGTTAGCCATTGATCTCGCTAGGAACGAAATATCAAGAATGTCTGACATCTTTGGACGAATGTTAACATCTGTCATTGAACCTTTTAAGTCTAATGAACCGCTTTTTGATATAAAATACCCACAACTTACTTTGGTTGAAGGGATTGAAATGCGAGAGGAAAAATTAGATTTTCTTGAAGAGCGGATCGTAAATTATTTGCGTAAAATTGGACGCCAAGAATTATCGGACAACCAAATTCAAGAAGTTTATGGTATGATGTCGATTGTAAATGACATTGAAAGTATTGGAGATATACTAGAGAAAAACATGATTCCACTCATTGCAAAAAAATCTGTATTAAAAACAGATTTTTCAAAAGAGGGAAAAGAAGAAATAGATATGTTCCACACCAAAGTTTGCAAACAAATTAGTCGATTAAAAGAAGCGTTTTCTGAATTAGATCCAGAACTGGCAAAACGCATTATGGCTAAAGAAGAAAAGTATACCGATTTGGAAGCAGAATATCGTACTCGACATTTAGAGCGACTACATGAAGAAAGAGAAGAATCAATCCAGACACATGAAATTCACATGGAGCTCATGGATTTATTAAAACAAATCAATGTATATGCTGGTAATATTGCAAAAACAATTCATTCAATGGGCGCTAAAGATTAGTTGAAAAAATGAAAATGCTTTTTCAATCGAAAACATTTATCACATTATTTGTGATGCAATACTTTTGAACCTTTTATGGAACTTATGGACTTGTTAAAACAAATCAATGTTTATCTAGCAAATATTGCAAAAACAATAACGAGTATGGATTTGCCAGAGTAGGGTTATTAACAAAAAAGGACACAAAATGAAAATACTAAAAAAACTATTCTTTTCATTCTTATTTATTGGATTAGTCATGGGACAGGCATCCTTATCTGATTCTTCTGGTTGGACTGATAATGGAAAGTTTATTCTGAAATCATCTGATGGGCAATTCAAATTACGTTTCGATATTAGAATGTATATTGATGGCGCATATTTTATGCATGACACTGCAGAAAAATTGAGCAACGGCACTCATTTGCGTAAAGCTCGTTTTGCCGCAAAAACACAACTTTGGGGCGACTGGAATGCTGAATGGGATATGGATATTGCTGAGTACTCAGTCGAAATTAAAGATATGTGGTTAAGCTTTAATGGATGGGATAATGCCCTGTTTAAAATGGGACATTATAAAGTTCCATTTGGATTAGAAATATTAACAAGTTCTCGCATCATTTCTTTTCCAGAAAGGGCTTATAATGCATTAGCCTTTAAGCTGGGCAGAAGAACATCTATCGGATATACGCAGTGGGGAAATAAGTGGCATTTTAGTGGTGCGCTATTCGCACAAGGAATGGATGATGATAAAAATCAAAATACAGAAGAAACGGGCAATGGGTTTGCTGCGCGTTTTGTTGTTGCTCCTATTATGAAAGACAATTTATTGATTCATCTCGGTGGCGCTTTTGCTCAACATACCCCCAATGATGATAAAGGTGTTATTGATTTTAACGCTGAACCTGAAACAAAAATTGGGGACATTGAAATAGTAGATACAGATAATATATTCAAAGTAAACACTGTAACTCAAACCGGTTTAGAGGGTGCATTAAGATTAAAAAGTCTATCGCTTCAGGGCGAGTTTATGCAAACATCTTTAACGCGAGAAGAAGGCTATTCTGATGCTTCTTTTGTAGGTGGATATGGTTTTATTAGTTGGTTTGTTACGGGTGAAACTCGGCCGTGGGTTGTAAGCGAAGGTGAATTTGGACAAGTATTACCTAATAATAAAAAATGGGGCGCTTTCGAGCTTTTGGCTCGATTTAGCCATCTTAACTTATCCGATGAAAAAGCCATGATTTATGGAGGTAAAGCAAACAATATTACGTTAGGTGTTAATTGGTATGTTAATCCTAATATTCGCTTTTATTTAAATTATGCTATGGTTGACAATTCAACAAATGCAACAGGCGGTGGCGTACCATCAGATTATGATTTCTCTTATGTCCAGTTTAGAACGCTGGTCTTTTTCTAATCAACAACAAAAAGGAAACAAACATGAAACTAACTAAATTATTAATTGGCCTATTATCGGTCTTGCTCCTTGTTTTTACTGGGTGTGATCTTGGTGAGGATGAAATAATAGAAGTTCCTCCAACTGAGGAGGGTGTTCTTGTTATTAATGAATTCCTCGCAAGCAATGATGCTAATATTTCTGATGAAGAGGGTGGCTTTGATGATTGGGTAGAATTATATAATGGAACATCTGAGGCAATTGATGTCGGCGGCATGTATTTTACGGATGATCCTGAAGATACTGAGCCAAATCAAATCCCAACCACAAGCGCTGATTTAACAACTATTCCGGCGGGAGGTTATTTAATTCTCTGGTGTGACAAAGAACCAGAACAGGGTGTTTTACATATTAACACTAAACTCTCAAGTGGCGGTGAATCCGTTGTATTGATTGATACCGATGGTTTAACTGTTATTGACACTTATACATTTGATGCTCAAGAAGCGGATGTGTCTATGGGTCGCACAACAGATGGCGCTGATACTTGGACCACATTTACAACACCAACGCCGGGCGCATCAAATAATTAGAAAATGAGGCTGGTTTGGATTATTCTTGTTGGGTTTATGTATTCATCTTGCAGTTTAGATGAATCACCCCCATTAGATGATTCTGAATCAAAACTCATTTTTATTGAAAGCGTAAGTCTAGACGTTCCTGAACCATCTGGGCTTACGCTTAATGGCGATGGATCTGCTTTATATGTTGTAAGCGATCCGCCAGACAATTCAGTTTACAAGATTGACCTTTTGGGGAACATTAAAAGAACCCTTTATTATTCGGGGTATGATTTAGAGGGCGTTACATATGACCTTCGAGATCATACGCTTTGGATTGCAGAAGAGTCTTTATTGGAGATTGTTCATATAGATACGCTTGGGAATTTATTGTCCAGACATTCTATTTTGTTTGACAACAGTGAAAGTAACAAAGGGTTTGAGGGTATTGTGTTAAATCCAACTACAGGCACCATCAACTTATTAAACGAAAAAAATCCCGGTGTTTTCCTTGTGCTTGATTCAGCGCTCATTAAAACTCAAGAGCTTGAACTGGGTTTTGCTCAGGATTATTCAGGTATTTGTTTAAATGATATTAATGGTAATTATTTTATCGTAAGCGATGAGTCTAAACAAATGTTTGAGTGGAACGAACAAGATGGTGTTATTAATACATATTTCCTCAATTTTGAAAAAGCAGAGGGAGTTGGTTTTAATTCAATTACGAACCGTATTTATATTGTAAGCGACTCCGAACAAAAATTATATATTTATGAATTTCAGTAACTAAAACAGGAGGTTCGTAATGAAACGAATAATGTTGATGTCTTTGCCTATTTTGATATTGGCGCAGGCACCAACACTTTACATAAATGAGTTCATGGCAAGTAATGATTATTACATGGCAGATGAAAATGGTGATTTTGATGATTGGATTGAAATTTATAATCCAGGTCCCGATTCTGTAGATATTGGCGGACTTTGGATTACAGATGATTTAACCGACCCCGCATCTCACCAAATTCCCGAAACAGCATCCGACACAACAACCATTCCACCTGGTGGTTTTTTAATTTTGTGGGCAGACAAAGAGTCTGAGCAAGGTGTGCTTCATGTGGAAGAAAAGTTAGGTGGAAGTGGAGAACAAATTGGCTTGGTTTACATTTCTGGATCCGACACTATTTTTGTCGATTCATTAACCTTTGGTGAACAAATCGCTGATACAAGCTCTGGGCGAGTGACAGATGGCGGCAGTGATTGGGCGTCTTTCCCTGATCCAACTGCGGGAGTGTCAAATACATGGACGGATGAAAATCTATCTGGAATTATGGTTAATGAGTTCCTCGCCAGTAATGATGCATCAGTAACAGATGAAAATGGTGAATATGACGATTTTATTGAGCTGTATAATGCGGGTCAAAATAACGTAAATATTGGCGGAATGTTTATTACAGACGATTTAACTGATCCTGCGTCTTGGCAAATTCCTACAAGCGAACCTGAGGTAACCACTATTGAGCCTGGCGGTTTTCTACTGCTTTGGGCTGACAAAGAATCAGAACAGGGTGTGCTGCATGTAGAAGAAAAACTAAGCGGCGGCGGAGAACAAATCGGACTCGTGACTATTTTTTCAGGTGATACCAGTTTTGTCGATTCTTTGACGTTTGGGGAACAAACAACCGATATTTCTTACGGGATGTACCCCGATGGATCTGGGTTGTGGGATTCTTTAATGCCGTCACCCGGTTATGCAAATGAGCTACTTTCTGTAGATGGTACATCAATTATTCCAAGTTCGATTGCTCTTCATCAAAACTTTCCTAACCCTTTCAATCCAGAAACAACTATTCGTGTGGACATAAACAAGCAGTCCAATGTCGTTGTGGCCGTTTCAAACATGTTGGGCCAATCTGTGAGAGTTTTGCATTCTGGAAGTTTAAGTGTTGGTGTTCATACTTTTACCTTTAATGGGAAAGATGATATTGGCGCATCTTTAACATCTGGTGTTTATTTTATCTCTTTAAATACAGATAATTATTCCCAGACGAAGAAAATGATATTGCTTAAGTAGTTTAATATTTCATTTATAAAAAAGGGCTGTTTTTACAGCCCTTTTTTATTTAATACATAGGGACTGTTGGATCGATATTTATTGACCAAGCATGAATTCCACCTCGAACATTTGAAGCGTCAAATCCAGATTGTTCTAAAAAATGTGTAACATACTGCGATCGAACTCCCGTATGACAAATAACATAAATGGGTATTTTTTTATCTAGTTCGTCTATTTTGGCGGGAATCATATTCATAGAGATGTGGGTGTTTGGCTGAATAGATGCTTTCTTTAATTCAAATAATTCTCTAACATCCAACAATACAAAGTTCTCGCCATTGTCTTTTTTCTCTTTTAGATCTTGAACAGATATTTCTTTTAATTTCATTTGCGTATGAGATAAAACCCTTTTTTATGAGGGCCTATATTTTCAATTTCAAAAATATCGCCTATAATTTCAAATCCAAATTTTTCATAAAATCCAAATGCAGATTCGCGAGCATTGCACCATAAATATTTTGTATCTGTTTTATCTCTTAAATACATGATGCATTGTTTTAATATTTGTGCTCCAAATCCCTTGCCCTGATATTCTGGATCGGTCGCCATTCCGCGCAATCGATAAGCAAGTGAAAAATTATATTCAACCAAAGGTTCGGGATATATAGTAGCAATACTTGTTAAAAAATCGTCCAAATAGAGTGCATAATGTACCGTATCTTTATTTTCATCTTTTTCAATTTTTGTTGTATGAAATGGTTGCCCCGGTCTTAAAACTTTTTGCCTTAACGGGCGAACAATATCAGCATCAACTCTTTTGATTTCCATTTATTTTTCAGGGACCAGCTTTAAATGCTTAAAGTGGTCTGCGTTTCGAATATAGTTTTCATCAAACCACGTTGTTCGATATTCGCCTTTTTGAAACATATCAGCTTGATCGTCATAATGTGGGCTATTATATAACCCCGATTGTCCTGTAGGAAGAATAAACTGTGTTTGATTTAAATTGCTAAAATCAACAATGCGTCTCATGGATGCTCCAGCCGTTTCAATATAGGGTATAGACGTTGAATAGCCCGCAGCTCGAGGAGATTTATCCGAACCGCCCTGTTCAAATGGACCTACATTAAAACCAAAGATCCAATCTAATATTTTTATTTTTCCCAACACATGCGGATGTGTTAATGTATGAACTCTTCCCCATTTCCAATTGGATATATTGTGTCCTACTAGCGCTTCAATTTCGATCACCGCCATTTCCATGGATCTTCTTAAAATATCATCTTTTGTTTCAATATAGTCTTGTGTTCTTACGTCGTCAAACCAACTTGATGTTCCTTTTGAAAGAAGGTCGCGCAAATTACGTGATTGAATATGCTTTAAGCCAATGAAGCTCTCTAAGTATCCTTCACCTAATAAATCTAATTCATCCCCATACACATTTTTAACTAAATGAATAAAAGCGGAATTAAAGATAAGCGCCGCTGAGGACTCCGGCCCCTCGTGCCCATCCCATTTTTTCAAAAACGCATATGCGGCCTTAAGGCTCCCTGTTTCGTTTCCTGTTTCAGTCTCGATAAAATAATGTGCTGTTTCTTTTGCAAAGTTGGACGTCATATCAAGCTGAACAGACTTCATGTCGTCAACAGTCATATTTTCCATCGATGACAACCTTTCTTCAATGCGGCTTGCGCGACTTGGATCTGCCCAAAGCCCTGAAATATAATATGGGAATTCATCCCCAATTGTCTTGTTGTTGGCGGTAGAAATAAAGCCTTTTTTAGGGTTATACAAAAAGGGCATTTCTTCAAAAGGAACCTTTCCTTTCCAGTCATAATTCGGGTCATGCCCCGGTCTTGGAAGTAAGCTGGATCCTTCTTGCCGAATGGGAATAAACACGGCTGGGCGCCATCCAATATTTCCTTCTTTATCTGCATAAATCATATTCTGCCCCGGTACACCAAACGATTTTACCGTTTCAGTAAAGTCATCCCAGTTTTTCATTTTATTAAGACCTAAAAATGTATTCATTTCGTTGGTTTCCCAATGCCCTGTCCACGCCATAGAGACGGTTGTGTTTCCTGATTTTAATAGCGGATGAATATCGCTAATAACAGGTCCATGCTTTGTAATTCGAATAACAATTGTTGTGTCACTTCCATCTTTAAGGGGAATCGTTTCTTGAATTAATTCCATATCAAGCCATTGATCGCCCGATAAATACTTATTGGGGTTGTTTAGGTCTGTTTTTTCCACAAAAAAGTCCACATCATCAATCATTACATTTGTGAACCCCCAGGCGCAATTTTCATTTTGTCCAATAATGGGAACTGGAATACCGGCAATACAAATTCCGCTTACATTAAATCTTCCTCCTTTAAGGTGCATTTCATACCAACGCGGTGGTTGCATAAATTCTAAGTGGGGATCATTCGCGAGAAGCGGTTCTCCGGATTCTGTTTTATTTCCGGATATTACCCAATTGTTTGATCCATAATAGGGCGAACTAAAGCCTAATAAATTCCGAACTTTATTTTCATTCTTCATAACAGATGTGTAGACCGGAGTCAGTTCTTTTCTTTTAAGTAGATTTGCTATTATCGGTTGATCATCGGAATAATTTGGGTAAATATCTTTAAATTTTTCGAGTCCATAATTTTCTACTATTGCCCCATAAACCACTTCTGTTTTCCATGATGACTGTAATTCGTGGGCCATCAAGCGCGCATAGCCGATTACATCTGACGGTTTCCAATATAATGGCTTAATGCCCAAAACCTTAAATTCTATAGGTAGATTTTTTCCCAGTTCATTAATGCGTGTATTTATTCCATCACAAAAAGTGGATAGTATGTTGTAGGTTTCTGAATCTAAGCTTTTTTCAACGCGCTTAGAAACAGCATTAATGCGCCAAGTTCGGAGATAAATATCGCTATCAATAAAATCATCCCCCAGCGCTGATGATAATTCCCCTCTTACAGCAAAGGCAACCATGGACATTTGAAATAATCTATCTCTTGCGGCTATATATCCTGCTGTAAAAAAAAGGTCGCTTTCGTTTTCGGCAAAAATGTGTGGCACACCAAATTCATCTGTAAAAACATCTACTGGTTTTGTAATTGATGGCACACTTTTTTTGCCTGTATATTGCGGTAGCGGATGATGAATATAAATTCGTACCCCAATAAAAGTTAATAAGAAAATAAGAAGTAATGCTTGAATGGCTTTTTTCATTTAATTTTAATATCCTGATTGCATTTTTGATCGGATTGAATTTCTGAATTAATTTTCATAATAATAAGGATAAAAGGATACTTTAGTTAAATAATATCCATTGTGTGGGGTCTACCCTTTTTACATTTTTTATTTTTCGTTTACCCGGTTGTATCTTTACAATTTCCCCATTAAATGTTTCAATTTCAATAGGCATTAGGAAATTTGGGTTTTCCCAATTGATTGTTTTGGTTTTCCATCTGTTTTTAATGACTAATTTTGGCGGATCCTTTTTCTTCAAGTAAACGTCAAAAAACCATCCAAAATCTTCACTTGTAATCTCGTTAGTAATATCGATAAAGTCTTGTGTTGAAACATGATTATGAGAAAGGCTTTTTTCTGAATGAAGTGTCGTGTTTAATATAGAAATAAGTTTTTCTTTGCCTATCAAATATCTTAGCATATGCAAAACCATAGCTCCTTTATAATATACATCTAATCCTTTAACGTCTTGAGATATTGCGTTTTGTTTAGGAACAATTGGTATATTATTTGAAATTTTGCTACGTACCGTTTTTTTGAAAAATTCATGGTAAGCATCAATACCAAAATTCTCTTCTATAAATAATGCTTCAGCATAAATAGTTATTCCTTCGTGAATCCAAAAATCGGCCCAGTCGTGTACGGTTAAATAATTTCCCCACCATTCGTGCCCCATTTCATGTAATAATAAAAAATCGTATCCGGGTTTTCTGATTTTATAATTGTTCCCATAGGCGATAATTGTTTGATGCTCCATTCCCCAATAAGGCGTTTGTACCATTCCAAACTTTTCGTTGCTCCAAGGATATGCGCCAAAAAGTGATTCATAAAATTTTAGATATTTTTCAGCTTCATTTATAATATAGCCGCTTCCTTCTAAGTATTCTTGTAAAACAAAATATTGAAGATGTGTCGGGTTTTTTAAATTTAAATCTTTTTCAATTAACTGAAACTTTCCAATCGTAAAATTTATATTATAAGCGCTAATAGGATAAGTTGTTTTCCAATGCCAGGTGGTTTGATTGTTATCTGCTGTTGTATCTATTAATAAGCCGTTTCCTGCAACAACCAGGTGTTTGCTTGTTGTTATAAATAGGTCAACGCTATCCGCCTCATCGCTGGGGTGCTCTATACATGGAATCCAAATATGGGCTCCATTTGTTTGGCACGAAACACCTATCCAGGGATATCCCAAACTATCAGATTCCCAGGAAAAACCTCCATCCCAAGGAGGGTTGTTCGCTTCGGGTGGTTTGCCACTATAATAAATACGAATTGTATTAGAGCGTACGAGACTTGTTGGGCTAATAGTAATTTTATTATTATTATGGCTGAAGGATGACATTAACGCGTTTACTTTGATTTTAGATATATCAAATTGATCAATCAGATCTAACTCAAGTCCCTTTATGGTTGTGTCTTTTACATTTATCCCCAATTCGACATAACCATGTATTATTTTTTTTTCTGAATCTACTGTTAAGTGTATATCATAATAATGCACGTCCATATTGTTTTGGATTAGTGAAAGCTTCCCTCCTGAATATATATCCATCGAAAATACGATGGTTACTGTTAAGAATATGCTTAGGTATTTTAACGACATATTTTATATTGATCTTGAAATATTCGATTTGTATTGGGGATAGGAATCGAATCAATTTTTTCTAATATTATTTCGCTATCAAGATTATGGAAAAGTGGAATTCCATCACCAAATATGAGCGGATGAACGGTTAAGTATAGATGGGTTAAATAGTCAGAAAACCGTGTAAATGTTTTTTCGCCACCAATTATAAAGCATTTTTCGTTGTGTATTTTATCTAGCACACTCTTGATGGAGTCATGCCTGAAAACAATTATATTTTCTCGTCCTGGGAGATTTTTTCCTATAATATTATGTGTTTTAGGGCCCATAATAATGGGAAACCCAAACGTTTGTTCTTTAAATAAAGCCTTATCTCTTGACCAAGAAATGTCATCCTTGCTGTTTCTTGCTATATACCCATCAGCAGAAATGGCTGCAATAAGAATAATTTCTGATGGCATTTATTTATAGGTGCGTGATTTTTTCCATTGATCTAAGTCGTCGTAAGAAGAGTGAAGTTCGTCCTTGTTTTCATGTTGTTTTGCAAAAAGTAAGTTTGTAATCATTTTCCTAGACTTGGGTTGGATCGCATTATTAAACACACGAACTACCGTTTCTTTTTTTAGAACTTTCAATGCTTCTATGGTATCTTTATCTCGATTAAAATCTGCTCCATATTCAAAAATTAACGTTTTTAAATCTCCTGCTTTCTGAGATATACTTTTTTCTTTTTCTTCCAGTTTTTCAATTGCAGCTAGTTTTATTTGCTCAAAAGTTTCATCCTGTAATTCATTAATAACTTCAGGTAATGTAATAATTAAACTATCCGCTCGCCTTTCAACCTCTGCAGCATCATATGCGCCTGACTGAATCGTGTAAACAATAACGTGGTTTTCTTCATAGTTTCTATCATAGGACCAAACAATATACCCTAATTGCTGATTTGTACGCATTTCATTATAAAAAGGTTGTTGTGTTGAAAGTGTTATGACATCTCCAATAGCTCTGATTTCGGGTGAATCATATCCTAGAAAATATTGGCGATTAAAACATGAATTGTTCACTTCGAGCGTTTCAACCTGTTGTATACTTTCTGGTTCTTGGTGAGAGAGAAGCGAAACTTCGAAGGCATCTTCCCTTGAGATCGGTTTTGTATTTGTTTTAGATAATAAATAATCCGCTGATTCTTTCGCCATACCCTGGGTCATGTCGCCATACACAAACCCTTCAATATATGTGTTTTCAAATAAGGTTGATGTGAAATGTGTTATATCTGAAAGAGTGATATTTTTAGATTTTTTTAATACATCATCTTTGCCGTATTTAACTTTTTGCATTATTTCCGCATTTCTTTCTCTGCCGATTCTCCAAGCATCTGAAAGGGGGAAATTTTGATAATCTCGAACAATGTTATCTTTTATAGCTTGAAATTGTGCATCCGTAATCTGAAAGGATACCATGTGGTTAATCATTTCTTTATATAGCGCTAAAGCGGATTCGCTATATCCGCGGACAGAAACATATAAACCTTCATATCCATCTTGTAGGCTATAATGTAGTCCTGCGCCTCGCGCCGGGTAAGCCAACTCATTCAACGACTCTCTAACGCAGGCGGCGTAGAAGGAAAGTTTTACCTTGTTATCCAAACTCATTCTTGTTTTTGGAAAGCGTATTTTATAATTAATAACACCTTTTGGGCGTAAAAACTCAAAGTCTTGTCCAAAATAAAGTTGTATTCCTTTTTCTTCAAAAATAAGTTCCGGGAGAGCGTCTTCCTTTAATTCCCTATCGGGGATGGATGCGTTTTTAGGAATAAAGTTGTTTGGTTCTGGAAAAACAAATGCATCGTTGATTGGCGTATTTATCAGTTGTTTATAAAATGTTTCGTCCTCGGTGTAAGCATAGTTTGCTTGATAATAATGTTCTGTTTTATCGGTCTCAACGCCTTTAGCCATTAGGACACAAGCCATATTTTCGGGGGTTAGTAGGGACAAAAGTTGATTATAGGCATCTGCTGATTCATTGCGATAAATATAATGTGTTCTTCCGGCATCTTTGAACGGGTAGTTGCTTAATTCATTTGCCAAACCAACCGCGCGCCACGCGCCTTCGCCTTTATCTGAATATATTTCATCTAAGGCTGCCATTGTTTTTAATTCATTATATACAAAAGACTGATATCCTTTTTCTTTCATGAGCTTTATGAACGAAGTGGCCGCCTCTATTACTTTTTTGTAATCGGATACGCCTTGAGCTGTCAGTTCAATATGAACTGTGGCCCAGCCGTAATCGTTAGAGCTCGAACCGGCGCCGGCACTAAGTGAGATAGCCCACCCTTTTGATTTAAGGTAAGAGAGTAAGCTTCCTTTTCCTTCATGACCTAAAATAAAGCCAAGAACTCTTCCGGGTTTACTTTCATAATAAGGGCGAGTTGTTGGTATAGCAAAATTTAAATATAAATCTTGCAGATCTTTCACTGGATCTATAGATATTAATCGAAAAGTTTCTTTTTTGTCATATAGGTCAGGTGAATATGATAGTTTTTCAGCGTTTTGATTTGGAATGCTTGAGAAATATTGATTTACCCATTCTTCCATTTGATCAAGACTATGTGTGCTACACAAGGCAAGCGTCATTCTGTTGGAACTATAATATTTATTATAAAAAGCGATTAACTCGTCTCGAGTAATCGTACCTAAAGTTTCTAAATTTCCTGTGGAAAATTTTTGTTCGGGATGTCCTTCTTTTAAAAATAAGCTTGTAACTCTAAACATGCGCCACATATCGTTCATAATGTTTTTTTGGTGCTCAGAGTTCACGGCGTTTACTTCTCTTCCGGTATATTCCTCTGTGAAAAGTGGGGCGATAAAAAATTGGGAAAAGCGATCAATTGCTCCTTCAAATTTGTTTGGCATAATTTCAAATTGGTAATTTGTGTGATCGCCTGCGGTATAGGCGTTTGCATACCCGCCATTTGATTTAAGATAAGTTCCATACTCATCTGAGTCGGGATATTTTTCCGTACCCAGAAATAACATATGTTCTAAAAAGTGTGCTAATCCGTCACGCCCTTCCGGGTTTTGAAGAGAACCAACTTCTACATTCATGGATGCGGATGCTTTATTAAAATTGGGATCGGATAATAAATATATTTTTAATCCATTCTCTAGTATTATTTTTCGATGCTCAGATTTGTCGAGCGGGTGTTTTTCTGTATTCTGTGTCATTGTGGTCATTTCTATTGTTTTGGGATTGCAGCTTATTGCGATGATTAATAAACCAAGCAACGAAAGATGTAATTTCATTTTGATCCTATTTAGTTATCGAGTGTTTTCTTTATTTTGTAAGCCAAATATTCGCGATGGGCTTTTGTGATATTATTTGTGCCTTGTTTTTTCGAAATATATTTTTTTATTTGTAATAACCCCGCGTGGGAAGATTCAACCGATATATTATCGTATTTAATTTTTCCTTTATTTTCCAGTATAACAATAAGTCTATTGGTAATATTTACTTGAAGATTTGCCCGAGAAGTTGAAATGTTTTTATTGGCATCTACCTTAAAGCTTGCGTCAATAATATCTCCAATAACTTCATTGAGCGAATAGGTATTTCCATACAGGCTTGTATCTGTAATGCGTTTCATAACAGCTCTATGGAATACGTGATTTAGGATTCCTTTTTGTACATTGAATTTCAAATCGTGTATTCTCGGATCTGGTGTCCCACTAAAACCTCGCCTTTGTGGTTTTAAATATTGAATCATATTTTCTGGAACTTTCATTGCTTCTTTTGAAAAGAAGTAATCTGAGAGTAATTGCATTGCTCTCTTTTGTTTCTTGTATGAAACGGGTGTAAGGGGTGCTCTTGGTTGATTTTGCCCAACGACTGAACGGTCCACATAAACACCTCCGATATAACGAGATATTGTATTTGCTGAAAGAGTGTAATCCCTGAAAAGAATTCCAAAGGCATTATTCAGCTCGTGATAAGTTTGCCCATCTTTTGAATATCTATTTTTTAAATCTTTCATTAACATATTTGTGATGCCAATTCGCTCTTCTGCATAGGCGAGAGGATCTGAACTCATATCGTTTATCATAACCCGAGGGTCTATGCCTCGACCTGGCGACCTCATATCGTCGGCATCATTTCCAAAACCCAGTATTGGATTAGTCGATTGGTCTAATAGTGGCTGGAGCTTATTTATGTCTGTTTCATATCCATATTGAATAGCCCATATATCATAAGGTCCCGGCGTGGTTGAATAAAATTGCCCATGATTTCCCGGGGAAACATTAACATAAGCATAATCCATGACTGAAGATGTTAGCCCTACAGGCTCTGTAATATCTCTATTGTGAATATCTTTAAATGGATGAAGCATGGATGCATAAAAATTATGATTCAGCCCAAGCGTATGGCCCACTTCATGAAGAACAAGTTCAATAATGCTTTCTTCAATAAGTCTGTGTTCATCAAGTGTGCCGTCAAGTGATGTGCTCTTTAAAAAAGTTTTACCATATAAATTGCCTTGCTGGATAGACTCACCGTTTGAACAAAAATAGGGTTTATTGACTTCCCTCTTGTTTCCAGCTTGGAATAGTTGTTCATACTTGACGCGATTTGTGAAATACACATATTCTAACATAATATCTGCGCCCAATATTTCACCTGTCAATGGATTTACAAAGCTGGGGCCAAGCCCTCCAAATGGCGGGTTAGGAGATGATGTCCATCTTAATACATTATATTGAATATCGCCCGCATCCCACTGAGCGTCATCAGGTTGTACTTTCACCTGAAGGGCATTTTTAAATCCCGCCTTTTCAAAGGCGCGATTCCACCTTAAAACACCTTCTTTTATCGCATCTCGAAATTCGTAGGGCGTGGTGTTTTCTATCCACCAAAGAATGGGTTTTATGGGCTCTGAAATCTCTTTTTCGGGATACTTTTTTTCTAGGTTCCAACGATGAATATAATCTCTAAATGGCGCAACATCAATGGATGTCATATCTGTTACTTGTGTTGTAAAATATCCAATACGTGGATCTTCAAGGCGAAAGACATAGTCATTTTTTGGTAATTGAATAAAACTGTGTTGGAGTGAAATGGATGTATATCGCGGGTCAGTAACTCCGCCTGTTCCAAAATTTGTGGGTGAGGGGTTGTTATAAACATATTGAACCACAATGTCAGAATTTTTGGGATAATTTTTTATAGATACGATTTTTGTTTTTACTTTATCGAGTTTCCCAAGTTTATATTTATTTTTTGTTTTATCGGCCGGGTTTATTCCTTGGGTGATTTGATGGAGCGCTTCAGATCGAAACAAAGGATCTACGTCTATTAAATATTGGCCTGTTTCTTTGTCGTGGAATTGAATTTTTTGAGAGGCAGTAACGCCCTCACTAATATTGGCGTTTGATGCTCTAGCGAGAGGATTGTTCGGGTCAAAGTAATAAGATGTATTTTTAAATATAAATTCAATCTGATTGAAGTGTTTTTGCAAAGTGAAAATGCGACTTCCTTGGTAGGCGCCGCGCACAAACCAACCCGCATCCACCACCCCATCTCTTGCGTGGTTAAAATATATATAATCTTTATTGAGCTGAGCTTCTTTTAGTAATAAAAATACTTGGCCCGTTATAGAATCCTGATAAAAACTTAAAAAACCGGGTATTTTTATTTTTCCACCTAAATGATCGCTTAACGTTTTTGGTTCTTCTTCAGAAACATTAAAGCCAACTGCCTGTTTTTGTGTTTCGGTATTATCCTCTGTTTGACCAAATAATAACGGGATTAAACATGCCGTCGCAAGGATGGCAATGTATTTTTTCATGTTGAACCCTCTAATAATAATGCAAGGTTACATTTCGCCTGCGCCAACAGAACTGTGATCGTTGTCTAACCATTCTCCAATAAATTGATGTGCAAATTTTAGATCGTCTAAAGATGCGAACATAACAACCATGTCTTGTTCTTTTCCTTTTAAATCTTGCACATAATCAGGCAAAACACCCTCTATTTTAAATCCTAGATTATTATAAATTTCCATCAAGTCTTTTTGAGGGCGCATAAATTTAGTCGTGATTTTATTTATCTTTTTCTTTTGTGCGAAATCATATAAATCTTTCGCCAGTGTAAACTGAATCCCTTTACCCGTATATTGCTTTGGAACAACGAGTCTAATATATGCAGTACCGCTTTTCCATCGGTCTGAGCTAATTTCAATGGAAGCGTCCCCGACTATTTCCCCATCCATTAATGCAATTCGTCGGACAATTTTGCCTTGTTCGGATTGAAGAGCCCTCTCTTTTAAGTGATCAAGATTTGTAACGTCGCTCCTAAAAAACCGTCTTTTAGATTCTGGAATTGCATTAAAAAACGCCTGAGACTTTTTGACGTCTTTTATTGAAAGGTTTCGAATAATTATTTTTGACTTATCTTTTAATAGAAACGTTTTTTCAATCATTTAAATAACTCCTGCTAATTCCTGTAGAATACGCCAGTTTTTTAAACGATCTTCTTGGGTTCCTTTTATTATTTGGTCTGGGTTTCCGTCTTTATCAAAATGTTTCGCAAATCGGCCTTCTGTTTTTGCAAATGAAATGAAGTCGGTTGCCTCATCTGTTTTTGGATTAACAAACCAATCTTTATTTTTAGCTGGATTTCCTTGTAGAGATAACCGTTCTGAGAATCTATCACCTTTACTTGGGTCATAAATAAAGACCGGGAATGCTCGTGAATCTGCGGCTAATTTAGCTTGATTCATTGCCATATCATCTGCAACGCCGTGTTCAGGTTGGCAGGTTGTATAAGCATTAATAACAGATGGTCCATCATATTCGTTCGCTGCCATAATAGCTTTATAGAAATGATTTGTGTGTGCGGCGGTTGTTTGAGCCACAAATACATCCGGATGCATCATGCAAAGATTAGCAATTTCTTTTCTTCTTTCTGTTTTTCCACCAATAGCTTTACCAACAGCAGACATTTTTGCTTCCTGTCCGGTAAAAGTTGCTGTGGATGCTTGACCGCCAGTGTTAGAATATACCTGCGTATCTAAAATGAGTACATTAATATTCATTCCTGACGCCAACATACGAGATAGAGCTTGAAAGCCAATATCAACCATTGCTCCGTCGCCGCCAATGGCCCATAATTTTTTATCTTGCCATCCCATTTGATCCCAACGCGCACGAATACCCATCGCATCCGCAGACACATTTTCGAAAAGGGAGTTTGTCCATGGCACCATAAACGGATTGTAAGGATAAGTCGAACCATACACCGTATTACATCCTGTTGCAGCTACCAGGCCAATACTTTCCTTACCGTAAACAAAACCTGTTGCGGCTAACATCATTCGCAAAGTCGTTCCTTCTCCGCACCCCATACACGATCCGGCACCGCCGGTAAACAACATGGAGTCGCTTGCCAGCATCATATCCACAAGAACTCGCTCATTGATATAATCTGATGGTGTTTCTCCTAAAGAGTTAAAAAAGTCGAAAGCGCCTTGATAGGTTGGAATTGTTTCATCAACCTTAACAATCATGGATAGCGCTTCATGATCTCCACATGCATCCACACACTCAGCGCACCCTTTACATTTTGTGGGGTCCACAAATATTCCAAACTTCGCGGGCTCTTTCCCTTGTTTTGCCGGTACTTTTGAAAATTTATTTGTGTCTGCCCATTGATCTGATATCCATCCTTTTAGTTCTCCAGACTCAAGTTTTGAAAGCGTTTCTTCTAGCGCAGATTCTGGAATAGCTTTTCCAAGAATAGCTGTATCTGGGCATTGAGTAACACATTCCATACAGGCGACACAATTCTCAGATGTAAACTTTGGTATATCGGGTGCAATATAACTGAAATCTCTAAGTCCAGCTGTTCCTGCGGGGATTAAACTTCTTGCTGTGGTTGCATCCGCGGGCAATCCATCGTCTGCTGTTCCGTTATTATACGCTCCGACAATTCTTTCATTAAAGTCTTGAACGTCTAAAATGTCATGGGCTGTTTTTTTATTTAATTCTGAAACTAAGGTACTCATACTAACACTTCCTCTTTATTATCCTGTTTGACCTCAAAAACTTCATTGAAACCGCGCTTAACAGCCTTTAAGTTATCTTGAACGACTTGTTCTCCGCGTTTTCCAAAATATTTACGTAATGATTTTTCAACACCCAACATCAACTCATCTTCACTCACGCCAGACTTCTCTAAAAACGGTGTTGCTTTTAAGAAAATTCCTAATAATACAATTCCTTGCATTCTTTGAATAAGATCAGGACGAGAAGATACTTCTTTGGCGATTTTTACAGTATCTAATGCTAATACAGTTATATTTTCTTTATGAATTGTTTGTTGCGCCCATTTTGGGAAATCGCTCCAAATATCATTAGAATCTGTTTTTGCGCTCTGAACAAATAACATTCCGCCGGGTTTTAATCCTTTTAACGGATTAGCAAGGTTGAAAGCATTTATATCATTTAGGGGCACAAATTCAACAAACTCCAACTCATTGTGTGTTTTTACTTGTTCGGGGCTTACTGTTAAATAGTATGTTGTTGGTAACCCCTTTTTTTCAGAACCATATTTTGGATAAGCCTGAACATACATATCAAAAAGATCCGCGACAATTGTGGCAATAATTTTATTGGTTGTTACAGATCCATATCCGCCGACAGAGTGGCCGCGCATAGAAAAGGTTCCATCACACCGGATATCTGTTGAATCGCCTGTTTCAAGCGCCAATTCATGAGCGATTCCAATGGCAAAGAACTTTTTATCTTCTTTAAACATATTTTCAACGACTGCCATAATATCGTCCGGCCTAACATCTCTTGAGCCTAAACCAGCTGAGCCAGAATATATTTTCGGAATTTTAATATTTCCATTTTCGTCGGGTTTGAGATTGTCTGTAAATGCGGCTTTTATTTCAAGTGTCAGCGGGTTGCTTTCTGCTAGCGGGTTATCCATTCTTTCAAGAACAGAAAAAGCCTTTACATTTTTTAACGCTTCCACAATTTCTTTTCCTGGGAATGGTCTATATGATGTAATATGAACAACGCCGACTTTTAATCCCTTTTCGCTTCTCATATAATCTGCTGTTGTTTCTGCTGTTTCAATCATGGATCCTAAACCAACAATGGCATATTCCGCATCATCCATTTTGTATTCAGAAATTAATCCGTATTGCCTGCCGGTCAGTTCATAGAATTCATCCATGGCCTTAACCAGCGAACCTTCGATTTTATCTGTATAAAGTCGTTGAGCAATTTTCCCCTTCATATAAGAATCTTGATTTTGAACAACTCCAGACATGATAGGATGATATGGGTCCATCATGTTTACTAAATGGTCCTGCGGCTTACCTACAAACTCATCCATCATTTCTGGCTCGTGTAATAGAACATTCTCGATGGTGTGTGTGGTTAAAAATCCATCCATTATATTAAAAAAAGGTGTATCTGTGTCTTCTGCCACCCTTCTCGATATTAATGCAAGATCGCCCGTTTCTTGAGCGTTTCTTGCGAATAGCATTCCCCAACCCACGTCAGAAACAGCCATAACATCATCGTGCCCAGCATGAACGTTTAATGAGTGCGACGTAAGCGCTCTTGCGCCTATATGAAAAACAACGGGAAGTCTTTTTCCTGATATTGTATAAAGAACTTCTTTCATAAGAACAAGCCCTTGTCCGGATGTGAAGTTGGTAACACGGCCACCCGCGAGGGCATACCCTTCGCAAGCCGATGCTGCGCTATGTTCGGATTCTGACTCAATAAAGGCCATGTCTTCGCCCCAAATATTTGTACCGCCATTGGCGATGACAGCTTGATAGCCGGATCCCATGGTTGTGGAAGATGTAATTGGATATGCGCAAGCACCTTGTGTGATGTGGGTTTCTACCCAAACAACGATCGCTGCGCCATCAGCCGTGGATTTAATTCCTGAAAATTTTGGCATGTTTCTCTCTTTTTTCTAATTGAATTGTAAAATAATTCTGCTCGATCGAGCCTTGAATTTATAAAAATATTTTACCCGTTTATACTTCTATCTTCTTCCAATCGCCTTTTTTTATTTTTATGGCCATTAAGACAGCAAAAGATACGATCATAAAAAATATTGAAGCCCAAGGCGCATAAAACCCAACACCCACAACAACCCCAAAGTAATAACTAGCAGGCAACATAAAGACCCATATTAATATGGATTCTACGACGGCTGGATAAATCGTATTTCCCGCGCCAGATAGGGCAAACCATAATGTCATACCTACTGCATCAAAAAATTGTAAAACACCAATTATTCGAATCCCAACAATGCTTAATGATTGCACCTGTGTGTCATTTGTAAATAATGGCACAATCCAATGAGGGAATAAAATAAAAAACAGTCCAACAGAACCCATAATTATTTCTGAAAACCGCACGCTCTCAACTATACTCGCTTCTGCTTTCCCTAATTCTTTTTTCCCCATATATTTTCCAACCAAGGTGGAGCAGGCTTGACCAACTCCAATGGCGGGCATAAAAGATGCGTGCATCACTTGAAAGGCTAATTCTGTTGCGGCTAATTCAACAATCCCAATTAATGCGACTATTTTGTAAAAAACCGACCAACCAAAACTATTAAACATTTCCTGAACGCCCATAGGGAGTGCAAGCCAAAATTGTTTTTTCATCATACTTTTGTCATGCGAAAAAGACAGGACATTAAATTTGGATTTTATTTCTTTCGAAAACAGAAATGTAGAATAGTGCAAAAACGACCACCCTGAAGCTATAACCGTTGCAAGCGCCGCGCCTTTTACGCCGAGGGCCGGGAAGGGAAACCAAGACCATAAGGGTATTAACCATCCAAGATTAACTGATTCAAAAAATGTGGTTAATCCGCCCAAACCATAGATTAATCCAGCGTTTAAATACACATTTATAATATTACTTGTAATTGAAACTTGCATGTGAATTTTTGTTTTTTCAACGCCAGCATAAAACCCCTGGAAAATAAAGGCTAAAGATGTTACCGATACGCTTAAAAAGGCCATTTCTGTATAATCAATGCATAAGTCTGCTGTGGGGCCTGAAAGAAAAAATGGGACAAATTTTCCAGCTAAGCGATATCCTATAAATGATGCTGGAATGCCGTAAATAAAAGCCATAAAAAGGCCATTGTGAAGCGCTGTGCCACATTTTTCATACTTTTTCTGTCCTAATCGCCTAGCGGTCAGTGTTTGTGTTCCTGTACGCAATCCAATGGCAAAGGCTATAATCGCCCATGTTAACATGGCGCCCATCCCGGTTGCTGCAAGAGCAGATGAGCCCAACCTTCCCACCATAGCCATATCAACTAATCCCATGAGGACTCGGCTAAAATTGCTGAAGATGATTGGCCATGCCAATCGAATAACTTCTTTAGAAATGTCCGGATGTGTGGGTTTAAGTCGAAAAATATCTTTAAACATATTTATACATCACTTAGAAATACCGTGAAAATCTTTTTTAATTCTAATGCTTTTTTTGTTTTAGAACATATGGGGGCTGATGTGACTAAAACAACTTTATCATATTTTTGTCTTTTGTAGATTTTTTCCGCAATGTGTAAAATCTTTTCATAATCTTTCATAATGATTCTGCTCTTTCTCTCGATCATTATGGCAATTGTCTTTTGATCGACTTTTGAAAGTTTTATGCGTGGCGGTAAGCCATAATCTGTTGGGTCAATCTGTTTCACTTTGTTCAAATCTCTCTTCTTGTGTGTTTTCAATTTACAGATATAAAAAACGAGTTCGGAAGGTTCTTCATAATGAATAAATTGATACCATGAATATTCATTTTTCACCTGAGGTAGGCGCAGCATTATCCAACCAAAAGCCGATTTTAGCTTTAGAGTCTACCATTATTTCTCACGGGATGCCTTATCCACAAAACCTATCCTTTGCCCAAAAAGCAGAATCTCTTTGTTTGTCTTTAGGTGTAACGCCCGCCACGATTGCTATTATTAATGGTGAAATTCATGTGGGTTTGTCTCATGATTTATTAGAAATAATTGCTTCGAGCGATGATGTAAAAAAAGTAGCTCAACACGAAATTGGGTTTGCTACTTCAAACTTATGGACTGGAGCAACAACCGTTTCATCCACAATGCATATAGCACATTCTGCCGGAATTCAAGTGTTTGCCACTGGCGGTATTGGGGGTGTTCACAGAGGCGCGGAGCTTACTTTTGATATTTCTCAGGATTTAAATGCACTTTCAAAAATTCCAATGGTGGTTGTTTCTGCAGGAGCAAAGGCTATATTAGATATTCCAAAAACGGTTGAGGTGTTGGAATCTTATGGGGTGCCTATTTTAGGTTTCCAGACAAATGAATTTCCTGCTTTTTATTCAAGAGAGTCTGGTGTAGAACTACATTTGCGCGCAGACTCTTCTCGCGACATTGCTTCTATTTTTACATCGCATTTACAAAACGATTTAAAGTCGGCTATTTTGGTGGCAAACCCCGTTCCAGATGATAATGAAATACCGTCTAATGAAATGGAAAAATATATTTCTGATGCAATCTTGCTTGCTGAAAAATCAAATATAAACGGAAAAGCTCTTACTCCGTTTTTGCTCCATCAAATTAAAAAAGATACCTTGGGAAAAAGTTTAGAAACCAATGTGGCTCTTGCTTTAAACAATGTTCAATTGGGGGCAAAAATAGCATCATCCTTAAGATCTTAATTTTATAAACTGTTACAAACTGCCAATGATTGATTGACAAATTCTAACATTTTTTCATCGTCGATGATTTTTGCATCTAAAGGAATATTTTTTATATAAAGCGTATTTATGGGGTTTTTAAGTTGGTCTTTCGCGTGCTTCATATTGTTTCGGCTTTCGTCAATCATATTTAGAATATTTGTCTGCCCTTTATAAATATCATCAAGCGCTTTTGTTAGATCTACATCTTGCAGTCGATCTAATTTTCTCTGGTTGTATTTTTGATTCGCTTCTAAATATGAAACATTTATAATGGGATCATGATCATTTTTTAGTTCAATTTCTGTTACATTTATATAACGTGCTTCTCTCCCTGTGGAAAATAAATAAGGACCGCCATCTAATTGTTTCATCATTGGGCGCGTTAATAAAGTACTACCGCTTGTATAAATAATATCTGCTTCTGAAAATGCCTTTGTTAATAATTTTTGGTCTTTTTGGCTCGCGTTAACCAACATAACAATAATATCTACTTGGTTTTTGATTTTATCAATCATGATTTTACCTGTTTCAATATAATCGTCTGCTTTTATATCGCACTCAGTTGCCGGCAATAAGTTTGTTAAACCAATCACGCCTACTGATAGCTCATTTCGATTAATAATTACATAAGGATCAAAAAGAAGTTTGTTTGTTTTTGAACTTTTTAAGTTGGCTGAAATAAATGGTATTTTGGTTGATGCGCTTGTTTCTAACAGAAATGTTAACCCGGCGGCTAACTCATAATATCCAACATTTATTACATCACATCCGATTTTTTCATAACCCATTAGCATGGCTGATGCGCGATATTTTTCTGAATCTCTCGTTGAATCATGTAAAACAGGTTTGGTAAAAAATAAATCTCCCGCATCGAGAATAATTGGGTTTACTCCTTGTTCGCGTATTTCCTTGATGATTGTGGATTTTCTAGACAGACCGCCTAGTGGTTTCTTTTTTCACCCGCAAGGGTCAAGTTGCCCGTGAACGCTACCTGTTGTAACGATTGTTATATTATGTTGGCTAAACCCTATACTTAACAACAAACATAAAATGGTTAAAATATGTTTGTTCATTTTCATTATTCTTCTTTTAATAAGTCGTCGATGATTTTTGATAAATCTCCTTCAAAATCTTCATCTTCATTAAAACCTTTATTCACTTTTCGAATTGTTCTATACTTATCCACAACAAATAGCCTTGGAAGTGTTTTTGCGCCATATCGCTCCTTTGCCACGCCGCGCGAATCATATAATATGGGCATTGTGATTCCTTTTTTTTCTAAGAATGGCCCCGCCTTTGGCATACCTTCAAGCCCTTTTACCGTTCGGGTGGCTTCGGTAATGTCGATTAAAAAGAATTTTATTTTTTCATCTTTATATTTTTCATACAAATTTTGAAGATGAGGTAATTCTTTCATGCATGGTTTACACCAAGTAGCAAAAAAACTTAACACCAACACATGGCGATCAGGTTGCGTCATGGGTTTCCGAAGTTTTTTTCCTTTTTCTTCAGTCCAGTTTTTTAGGAATTCAAATTTACCTGGGCCCGACATTAGCGCCCAAGATGGTGCAATATCGCCCACCTGAAGACCTGGGTCTTTTGTTGTATCATTTGGAACGACAGCCACTTCGCCGTTTTGAGCAAAGAGTTGTACGCTAAAATAAAAAATGGAAAAAATTATTATTTTCATTATGGGTGTTTTTTGAGTACTGTTTTTCAATGTTTTTCTCTTCCTTCCTGTTTAATGGTTTATTAAATATGACTTATCCTTTTTACTTAGATAATCTCAAGACGGCTCGGTTTCATTATCTGCTTTTTTAAATTATTTTTTCTGATTCTGTTTACTTATTATCCAACAATAAAAATAACGCGACAATCTTTTAGAAGTCCCGCCGCACCTTCTGCTCGCATCATTTTCGCCGCATCTTCATTGCTAATAATTAAGTCTGCCTGAGAAGATCCTGAAGCAGAAGCGCCACGTATAATTAACGGATTTCCCTGCACCCGTGAATCAGCTTTAGCCTGATCGATGGTTTTTGTATATCCAACGACGCCATTTAGCGTCGCATACTCCCGACTATAATTCCCTGGACCATAAATCACATTTCCACTTTGATCTAAAACTCTTGGCGACATGGCTGGACGAAGCCCTAATCCTGATCCGTCAATAATAATACCTGTAACGCTTCCAGATGTGAGTGCTTCCGTTGGTGTGTTTGTGGTGGGTTGCGCCGGTTGAGGGGTTGTTCCAGAAATGGTGGTTTCTCCGTATGTTAATGTTGGTGCGGTTTCTGCCATTGGTAATAACACCCTAGAAATGTCGTTCATACTCACTTCGTAGGTTACTTCAACGGATGTATCACTTAAATAGCGCGTTTCGCCAATCTTTCGAGCGCCACGAATCGCACCCTGTACTTGCGATTTAATGACATCATCAAACATGGCGCCTGAAACAGTGGTTTCTGATGTAACATTTACGCCATTGACAATTTCAATAAGTTGCCTAAGGGCGTCTTGTTTTGCAATGCGCATGGCAGCACGACGAGCTTGCCCTGCATTAATCACATTTTCGGGGATAAATCCGATACCGGTTGCTTGAATGGTTCGATTTCCATAGTCAATTTTTCCTCGATCAAACACATCCCCAATAAAACTGTCTTGGGCAAATATCGTTGTTACAAAGAGACAAAGAATTGTTAATTTTTTCATAATATACTCCTTTATTGGCCCACTTCTGCAGTAATGCGATTCCCTACAATGCCGGTTACTTTAATGTTCATTCCGTCAGGTTGTGTTTTGCTTAAACCCATAGCTAAATCCATTGCTTTTCCTTCAAATTCAACTTCATATTCAGCAACACCATCATTTAAACTTTTTGAATATGCATTCCGGATTCCATTCACTGTTTGAGCTTTTAAGAATGTTTCGAAGGTCATATATGACATAAAATCTGCATTTTTTAGCACAATATACACCTTAATAAAGTTGGACTGCTGTGTGCTCCATTTTTGGATAAGTTGACGTAAAATTTCTTTTCCTAATTTCCCCGATGCATCATTCATGGCGTTCACACCTGCGGTGGATGGTGAAATATGCGGTTTCTTTCCGTGAGCATTTGGAACCACCGCGAGGATTTCGCCCGTATCTACCCGAACTATTTTTCCGTTAATGTCCGCTTGTCCAGATGTCATATTATACACCTTTCCGCCCGAAGATATTTTAGCGGTACCAATAACAATAATGTCAGCCCCTAATTGACCCGCTACCTTAGCCGCGGCACTCACATTACCAGACAAAGCTTCTTCGTAGTCTGGCTTACCTTTTAAGGCTTGAACCAGTTGGCGATCAACCACATCAAACCCCTTATCATAAAAAAGGCTTAAAAGTTTTGTTTCTGCAAAATCGGTAGGCACATTATCAATTAAATTTTCTTCTCGAATTAAAAATACAATACGCGGTCTATTCATGGAGTTGAGCAATGTTTGAAGCGCCGCTTCATCTTGCATCACCTGATCCAACATAGCTGTTACTTCTGCAGAAATGGTTATTTCCCAGTTTCCATCTGGGCCTTTTGATTCATTGACAATTTTAAATGTTTTTACAAACCCCTGCGCTTTGGAATAAATATTATCCGTAAGCGTGGTGGCGGTGACGACTGTCTCTGAAGAAATATAGGCACCAAGCCCAACTTCAACCGCGTCTCGTTTGGCTTGCTCTATGGCTGCATCTTTTGTGAGTCCATATCCTACGCCCTCTACTGTTTCCGCCATTAACGGAAAAGTTAGTAATAAAATTATCAGTATTTTTTTCATGTGTTTTTTTGTTTCTACTTTAATCGTTATTGGGGTCTATTTGCATCATTTCTCTCTTTCTTTGGACCGCCCCTTTAATTCCCATCCTTATATAAGGAGATGATCCAAATGGGGTGGTCAATGAATATATTTTTATTTTCGATATTAATAAACCACCTAAAATGTTATCCTTAACGCGTTTTGGAATGAGCGAATACTGAGTAAAGCATCTGCCCCAGAAACGGGTTTTCCGGGCTCGAACTTTCCCGTCATCATATTCGCTTGCATGATTCCACGCTCAGCACATAAAGCCATTGCATTATAGGCGGGATGACTGCTGGGCACATCTTGAAATCGAGATGGGTTTTCACCAAAATACCGCATTTCTAATCCAGCATCACCTGTAACGATTGTTAAAATGCGTTGAATCGCCATACAATATTCAGCTCGATTTATGGCTTCATCCGGATAGAAAGGTTGCCCGGGGGCGCCTTCCAAAATTCCATATCCTGATAATTCATTAATCCATACTTCTGCCCAATGTCCTTTGGAATCTGATGGAGCTCCGCTTCCCGCGGTATTGGTTGCCATTTGGGATGGTGTTTGGAATCCTTGCGCGGGTGTCGTTTGGCGTTCAGCCAAAGTGCTGATTTTTAATTCTTCGGCTAATAGAACCGCTAAGTCAGCTCGAGTAATTTTTTCATGAAGGGCAATTTTTTTACCAACAGATGTGCCCGGCATTGCACGTACTATTTTTTGACTTGTTTGCCACATTTTATCTGCTTTTCCGCTGTATTCGCCTTTCATTTCTACCACAGCTCTAAACTGATCTTCTGCTTCGCTAAACATATATTGATATAAATATAATTCGCCCATGTAATAGGTGGCGCCTTCATGATTTTTCTTCCGCTTAAGAGCTTTTTTAAGGAGTTTTCCTGCTGGTTTAAACCACTTTTTTTCTTGGTGGCGTAAATCTATCCAAACACGGCCGCAAAGAGTGAGCACACCTGGGTCTTTCCCCGCTAAATCTTCAGCTTTTCCTGCAAATTTCTTTGCTTTTTTTCTGTTGTCTAAATTCGCATAAGCGATTCCCATTCCTGCAAAGGCGGGTGCGAACTTTTTGTCTAAATCTACTGCGCGTTGAAATGAAATAAGTGATTCTTGAAATTGTCCTATTTCAATATGGCGCATACCAGCTTTATGATGATACTCTGGATTATCGAGTTCGCTTGCAGGCTTAACTGCGCAGGCAGAAAGAAATAATAAAACAGAAAAAAACAAACCATGTATAAATGGTTTTATATAATACTGGGAAAAAATATTCATTTTGTCCTCCAACTTAATTTAAGAGATACGTCTCTTGTTCTAGTAAGATTACTACTTAAATCATACTAATGTCAAAAGAATATGCACAATTATTTTAATAGCATCATTTTAATTGTTTTAATATAGTTTTTTCCGCGTAATTGACAAAAGTACATACCTGCACTTATGGCATTGCCTTGATTATTTAGGCCGTTCCACAGAATATGATGATAGCCCGCTTTTTGTGTTTGGTTTAATAGCGTGACCACTTCTCGTCCCATTAAATCATAAATAACCATTTGGAGTTGTCCATCTTCCGGTACGTCATAATTAATCCGTGTGGTAGGATTAAAAGGATTGGGATAATTTTGATGAAGCGCGTAATCGTCTGGAATGGCAATTACTTCAACCATTTTTCGTCCGCTAGATATTATCTGATTATTTTGATCGTAAATTTTATATCCCACATCAATAGACGCGTTATTTCGATCTAACGATTGCATACTGAAAATTATTTCTTTTTCATCTGTTGGACTTATATAGGCTGTTTCAGATATAAATAAGCCTTTTTCTTCAGATTTATAAGATAACTGCAATCTGTCTTCAGAATGAATTTCACCCTTTGCTTCTATGGTTTTACTTTCTTTTGGATAGTAAATGGAAATGTGGGCTGCGCTGGCTTGGTCCGGGAGATTTACAATAATATTATGGTCGTCTTGTGTCACATCTAATTCCGGTCCATCTGAACGAAAAGCCATGAGTGGTAATGCGCTTGTTTCGTGAGAATAATGCCACATACGCGTAAAAGCCATTACATCTCGCAAGTCATAGATTTCATTTCTAGATGGAATAAAGTGTGGCGGTGTCCCAGATACGGGGCCCAACTCAAAACTATAATCATCATTCGCCCATCCTGTTACAAAATTAGATAGGTCGGCCACATCAATCGCGAAATCTTGATTATAATCACCCAATAGATATGTTGTAAATGTGAATTGCTTATTATCTGTTGTATTTCCAGCCCAATCAACAATTCCGCTCAAAGTAAATAAGACTGTATCTAAAGAAGCCCATGGGTCATTTATGATAATATTTATTGCGGTGTCTTCTTCCGTATAATTTAAGTCAACATTCATATTTGCATAAGCAATTGAACTTACATCAATAAGCCCAACATCGTTTAGCGGCTGAGAGAAGTATAAAGATATTTGATTATTATACTGAATTGTTCCGATTGTGTCGGGTATGATACGTGTTATATATGCTTTTTTTGGGAAACCGCTCACTGTATTAGAAACGACACTTTCATTTCCAAGGCTGTCAACTGCGGTAACGTACAATTCTATTAATTGTGTTTCTTGATATTCGTTCTGATATGCTTCAGATTCTGAAATATTTGTTTCGTGAATAATGGTTGCTTGCTCGGAATCAGCGCTTCGCCAAATTTTGTACTTTAATAAATCTGGTTCTGTGTTGTTATCCCAGTTTAGATAGATTCTTTCGGAAGAGAAATATCCAATCAAATTTTCTGGAGCATTAGGCGCAGATATATCAATAAAAACCCCATCACTTACTGAGGTATTACCTGTGTTTAATACATTATCTATACCTCTTACCAATAGGTGATATGTGTGGTTTTCTTCTAAAGAAAGTCCGGATAAAAATATCGTTGTGTCTAGGTTAATAGATATCCATTCTTGTGTGAGTGATAACGCAGTGCTATCATATAAGGCAAATTCGTGGCTTTGTAACCCCGATAGTTCATCTGAAAAAGATGGCCAATGACCGGAAAAAGTAGCCATATCATTTTGCCGATCAATATCAGTAGAGTCCCCATCCACCACGAGTGCAATGTTTGGCCCCATCTGGTCTGATGTAATTCCGTTACTCGATATAACATCAGATATATTTCCAACATTGTCAATTGCGCGAATGGAAACAAAATATGTTTGACCGTTGGTAAGAGAAAATGAATCATCAGTAGCAACTGTATCGCTGTTTACAGATGTCCATGCTTTTAAATCAATTTCTAGTTCATTAGAACCAACTCCATATTCATAAGACCCCACTCCGCTTAAATTGTCTAAGAAGCCACTCCAGGAAGCCATTAGCGAAGTTGTTGATCCTGTATAACTTTGGTCTAATTGATTGTCAATTTCTGAAATATCAATCACGCTCCCAACTGAAGGAGGTGTTAAATCAACCGTAACGCCATCCCCGTGAGAAATTATTGCATTTCCCGCTAAATCTGTGGCCATTACAGACGCCCAATATGTTTCTCCTTCTTCTAATTGTAAGCCAGTAGCGATTCCAGCGGTATCAAGGCCTACGTTTTCCCAGTTGGAGATGGACGTGTCTCCCTGTGATTCTCCAAGACTAAACATAAATAACTCAACACCAGAAAGGTTATCAGATCCGCTCCAGAATACAGAAATCGTGCTATCGCTTCCTTGATAGGGGAAATCTTCTTGAGACACCTCTGAAATATATGTAATGGTTGGGGGAATAATATCGACTGTAACGCCATTACTTGATGCTGGCTCCGACGCGTTGCCAACATTATCAACAGCCTTCACATTAAAATAATATAAAACACTATGATCTAGGCTTATGTCGCTATGAGTATAAACGTGGGTCGAGTCTATAGCTGTCCAACTTATTATATTATCTTCACCAACTGTTGTGCTTATAGAATAGATATAATAATCTATTCCGGAAAGCGCATCGTTAAACCCAAGCCAATTTGCTGTTAATGTGCTATCATTATTGCTCCAAGTTATATCACCTGAAATACCGTCGTATACAATTCCTAATTCTGGGGATACTAAATCTACCCCAACGCCATCAGAACTTATAATTTCACTTATATTTCCAACAGCGTCAACGGCATATGCGTTTATGAAATATGTGGGTCCAGGCGATAAAGTGAGAGCTTCAATAAAGGAAGTGTCGGGCCCATTGGATCGCCAGTCGAGCACTTGAGTTTGGCCTTGAGCTAAACCAACCGAAACCCAATATTCAACAATCCCGCTTAAAGAATCACTAAAGCCCGTAATCATACCTTCGAGTTGATAGGTAATTGAAGTCCAATCCAAATCTTCTATTGTATAGTCATAAATAACCCCGGTTGATGGAGGCGTTTGATCAATTGTTATGCCGTCGCTACTTAATAGTGCGGAAATATTTCCTGCTTGGTCATAAGCCCTTACATTTCCGTAGTAGGTAATCCCGTTTATAAGTTCCATATTTTGAAATGTATAATTTTCTACACCTTCAACATTAATCCACCCAGCTGTATTGCTATCTAATGGCGTAGTGCCCAGCGAAACTTCGTAATAAGAAATATTTCTATTTCTGTTGTTTGTAGATGATGTGTTTTTGTTCCCTAATTTGAATTCTTGTTCCTGTGTGGTATTCCGCGAATCTGCTCCACCCCAATAAATAGAAATAATTGTATTATCAAATTGATAATCAACATCCAACGATTGGTCACCTTCGTAAACATATGATATAATGGGCGGGATGGTATCAACCGATACACCGCTAGATGAAATTATATTAGAAATATTTCCCGCTCCATCTGTTGCTCGAATATTTACAAAGTATTGTGCTCCTGACTCTAGAGAAAGAGATGAATCAATAAAAAAAGTATCTGTACTTACATTTGTCCATGGTAATAATTCATTTCCAAATCCATCTTCAATTAAATATTCATAGTAATTAATTCCACTTATAATATCTGTAAAACCCCACCACAAAGCGGAAATAGCTTCGCTTTCATTAGACCATTCTAAATCATTTAGAGGGTCTAAGCCGTCAATAACAATTCCATCCGGAGGGCTTGTTTGGTCGTAAGTAAATATATCAAGACCGTTATTTGATTGGATGTTTCCAGCAACATCATATGCTTTTGAATGAATTCTATAAACGGAACTATCGCTTAATATGTCGTCTGAAAAACGAAAGAACCACGGGTTAATCCCCAGTGTTGGTGTCTCCCAATATTCAAAGGCGCTCCAGTCTGTGCCGTTATACCACTGATTATCACTTATTCTTTCTACTGCAACAATAATTGAATCAATTCCTGATCCACCATCAAAAGATTGTCCTGTTATTGTAGAGTCTAGATTCCATGTTAGTTGATTATAATAATCTAATTCTATTTCTACGGTAGAAACTGGCGCGGCTGAGTCAAATATAAAGCTGGCTTCAGATGGCGATTCATCTATATTTCCTGCATTATCATAAGCTCTAGAAAAAACCTTATAGGTATTTTCATCACCCATAAAGGATGAAGAAAACCGATAGCTCCATGAAGTGTCTCCCATTGAAACGACCCAAGATGTATCTTGTAACCAATCGGCTCCATTCCAAAAAGTATTATCTTCTTCGCGATTAATTAATACTTCAACATAGCTGATTCCGGATGAATTGTCTTCCGCAACTCCGGATAATGGATTTTCGTCATCCCATTTACCGGGACTATAAAAAAGATTATTAAATTGCATAGCTGTTGTTGGGGGAATAATATCAATAGTAACTCCATCTGATGACAGGCTCGCGCTCTCATTTTCCACCGAATCAACAGCAATAACATTTACAAAATAATTAATTCCATCATTTAGATTTAAATTGTTAAATGTTTTGGATGAGTCATTCCTAACGATTGTCCATTCTACAATATCTTCCTGTCCTGGCGAAGAGCTTATGGAAACTTTATATTCTTTAACGCCGCTTTGTGAGTCGGAAAAACCGTTCCAATTTGCTGAAAATGATGTGGTTTGGTTTGTCCAATTGATATCTACCCCCAGACCATCAAAGACTGATCCTTGTTCTGGTGACGTTAAATCAATCGTTAGCCCTGCGCTTGATTCAACTTCTGACGTGTTTCCTGCTCTATCTATACACCTAACAGAGAAATAATATATATTATCAACTTCTAGAGATAAATTGTCCACCGTAATGGAAGTATCTGTGATGTTGGACACCCAATTAAGTATGTCAGAACTTTGAATATCTGTCCCAATTGAATATTCATAATAGTCTAAGCCTGAACCATTATCGGAAAAGCCTGCCCAGTTTGCAACATATGTGGATGTTGAGCTTGAGAATTTTGCATTATTTTCACCGTTGTAAACAGTTCCTTTTTGTGGATTTGTATAATCCATTAAAAAACCGTCACCCGATTCTTCTTCTGAAACATTTCCCGCAACATCAAATGCTTTAACCCATAATGAGTATGTGACTCCATCCATAAGAGGGAGATTCTCTATAACAACAGTGGTGTCCTCCCCATTGTTTATCCAATCTATTATAGTGGAATCTCCATTAAATATCGTATACTCATAAAATTCAATACCTGATGCATCGTCGGTACCAGACCACGTAAAAGTTAGGCTGGAGTTGCTATTATAATAATCAAGATCCGCTTCGGGATTAATTTCGATTAATCCATATGGTGTGGGTGAATCAAAATCAAACTGAAAACCATCACTTATGGTTGTGTCTGAAATTTGATTGTCTAAATCTGTTCCTCGAACGCTTATATAATAGTTATCTCTATCGTTCCCGCCAGATAATAAAAATGTGTATAAAGTATCACTACCAACATTTTGCCAATTTTGAATATCATTTAAAATGTTTGTTTCAGATCCGATTGCAAATTCATATGTAATTGTACTATCATCTATAAATGGCTCCCAATTAATCGTAACGGTTGTGTCTGAAAACCAATCTTGATCTACATTGTGCCCATCATAAACATTTCTAGATTTTGGTCTTTGGTTTACGAGTGGACTTTCAATAGCTCCTAAATCTGGATATCCAGATGTGGGGTTGGGACGAATATTATTATATAAATCAACATTAATATCTAATCCGCTATAGCCGCTACCTATAAGTGGTGAAAAATCAGATAATGAATAATCATTGGTGTTTCTTAAAATAAATATTTCATCCCCGCCTTGATTAATATTGTTTTCGCCCCAAGTAATATCCCCGTTTGCTGATATAATTCCACCCTCACCTTGCCCAACAAAAGTATAATCTATTTCAATAAAACTTGTTTCTTCGGCGTCTCCAATTACAATATTATTTTCTCCGTTGTTCGTAATAATACTGTTAATTATTTCAGATTGACCGCCATCATTTAGATATATACCACCACTATTTTCGCTAGACAGGTTGTTTGAAATTGTATTGTTCCATAATGAACAGAACGCAAACGCCTCACATGAAACACCGCCGCCATTTGTCGCATTATTGTTAACAATTAATGAATTGCTTATTTCGGTCTGCGCTCCTAATAAATAAATACCGCCACCATTACCCAGAGCTGTGTTTTGGCTTATAATTATCTGCTTTAATGTTAGAGCAATGTCTTGGGCAAAAACGCCACCACCATTCTCCGATGTCCCGTTTGAGATTGTCAGATTTTCAATTGAAACACTATTAAAAATAATACCTGTTACTGTTACAGCAGAACCTAAGTGATCACCATCTATGATTATATTATCTGGGTTGCCCAAACCTCTTACCGTAATGCTTTTTTCGCTTATGATTATATTTTCAGAATAGACCCCCTCTAAAACCATAACAGTATCACCGTCAGAAGAATAGTCTATAGCATATTGGATTGTTTCGAACGGATCGGTTATATATCCTATGTTATTGTTGTTCCCTTGATTTGATACATACCATGTCGGCCCCGCATAGGGCGTTGATTGTACTTCACTGCTAAAATTACTTTCATTGTATAGTGTGTCAACCGCCGTGACGGCAAATGTGTAAGTGGATCTATTTTCTAATGGGAAAATTTGTACGGTTGTTTCTGTGATGTTTTCTGTGGAATCAATAATAGACCATATTGAATCAGAATCCATCATATAAACTCTATAGCGGAGAAAATCATCCACAAACACCGGATCCCAAGTTAAAACAACCTCTGAATCACCCGGATCTGCAAAAAGCGATTCTGGTATTGGGGGTGGCGTTTGGTCGTAAGGGGTGGCATTAATAATCGTTGATAGTTGGCTTCTATTATTTAATTGGTCCACTGACTTTATACTGTAAAAATATTCTATATTATTTTCTACTGTGGAATCGATATATGAACTATAAGCAAAACCAACACTATCAAATAAAGATATGGATTCTGGCGTTAATCCTTTAAATAGTTGGTATCTTGATAAATCATTTTCCTCATTGGGAATCCAAGTTAGGGTAACTTTTTTGTCGCCAATTTCTGCCACAAAACCTGTTGGTGTCGTTGGGGGTATTGTATCAAGAACACCAATTAAATACATTTGAGAATCTGTTGAACCAATATATATATTTCCATTTGGTCCAATGGCAGCTGAAGAAGATTGAATTTGACCTTCCGTGGAATAATCCCAAATAATATTTCCATCATTATTTAGAGCATATATATTACCATCCGTTGAACCAAAATAAATATTCCCATTCGCTGAAACAGCCGGTGAATTCCGAACATCTCCACCCGTTGAATATTTCCATCTTGAAGACCCATCTGATTGATTAATACTATGAAGTTTGTTGTCGTCAGAACCAATATATACTTCTCCGTCTGGTCCTATCGCAGGAGAAGAATACCAAATACCGCCACTTGTTGAGTATCTCCACTTTAATGTACCGTCTGGGTTTATGGCATATAATTTTCTTCCTGATGATCCGACATATATGACTCCATCTTCGCCTACAGCTACTGACCCTAGTAAATACCCATTTGTTGTGTGGCTCCACAGGGTGTTTCCTGATTCAATATTAACCGCATATACTTTTTTATCAAACCCGCCAATATAGAGTGTTGTTCCGTCTAGTGAAATAGCCGGTGAAGAATATATTCTATTACCTACAGATGTTTGCCAGTATAAAGTACCAAATTCACTATCAAGGCATGTTAGGTTTCCTCCTAGGTCGCCAAATATTAGTCGACCGCTACTGTCGATTACTGCCGATGAATATATTTCATTGGTGGATGTATATTCCCAAATAACATTCCCATTATCTCTATTAAAACAATAAAAATTTCCACTACTACTTCCCACATAAATACGATCCATTGTGGCTACAAGAGGTGCGGCTGTTACCCCGCCGCCTGTAGCATAGCTCCATTTTAACGAGCCGTCTACATTAAGAGCGTATACATTGCCATCTTCTGATCCAAAATACACATCTCCCTTTTCGTCGATGACCGGAGAACTGTTGATTTCACCGTTTGACTGAAAAGTCCAGACGGCTGCACCAACCTCTGTTCCATTAATAATCGATTGCCCAGTGTTTTGATTGTTTCTGTGAAATTTCCCCCATAGGGATGCATTTAATAATGTCGGTGTTTCTGCTGTTTTTTGGAAAACAATATTAGATACATTAGAAGCATTCCCGGTGGTGTCTATCGCTCTTACGCCAAAATAATATATGGTTTTTGGATCTAATGCGGTAATTGAAATTTCTTCTATTGTGCCTGGCTCAGATGGATTTGGTAACAAAACAAGAACTGTGTCTGCGTCCAAAAAGTTTTCAGCGGTTAATTCATTTACCGAATATCTCAAATCATAATGGTGAGCTTTACCATAAACACCATCATCTCCGGTAGCCGTCCATCGTAATAAAATATAGTTTGATGTAAAGTCAATAATATTTAAATCTGTAATATCTCCCGGGGGTGTTAAATCTATTGGCGCCCCAATAACCATTGGACTCATGTCGCTTTCATTTCCCGTGGTATCTGTTGCGGTTAAATAATAATAATAAAGAGACCCATTATTTAAACTTGTATCTAAAAATGATGATAGGGGTGGTTCCATAGAATTATATAGCGATGAAGAATCGACAGTAAACACTTCGTTTAAACTTCTATAAATGGAATAATAATCTAAGTCACCTTCTGTGTTAGGATTCCATGATAATTCAACTTGGTTTTCTCCACTTTCAATAATAAACCCTTCTGGTGAATTCGGCGGAGTCAAATCGAGCGGTATTTCAAATGTTTGTGCGCTAGGCGAACTAATATTCCCACCGGCATCCATAGATGCTAATTTATAATAATATATCAATCCTGTTGTTAGGGCGCTATCAATAAATATTGAGTCTGGCGATATAACCGTTGTTATGGAATCATCTGCGGTTGGGTCAAATCCGTCTACAAAACTTCGATAAATAACGGTACCTGATAAATCATATTCTTCGCCTAAGCTCCAATTTAATGAAATGAGACCATCTCCTGCGCTAGCAAGAATATTTGTAGGCGGGTTTGGTGCTAAGTCAATTGGAGTTCCGGTTATTTCTTCGCTCGGCTCACTCCTATTGTTTCCAACATCTGCAGCAATAATTTTGTAATAATATGTAATCCCATTATTTGCGGACGCGTCTATTATGCTTATTGTTTCGCTTGATACCTTTATCAAACTATCAGATGGTATTGGTGTAAAGCCGCTCGTTTCGCTTCTGTAAATTAAATAATACCATAAGTCTCTTTCCGTATTTGGTGCCCATGAAAGAGTAATATTGTGGTCTCCGCTTATGACGGCCAATCCGGTCGGCGGGTCTGGCGGTGTTTGGTCTGTGGGTGTACCAATAATCAGGTCCCCAATTAAACTTTCATTTCCGCTCGTGTCAACAGCCGTTAGTCTATAATAATATGCAAACCCATTTACAAGACCTGAATCTATATGGGATGATTTAGATGATTCAATTGTTGCAATTTTGTCTGCAGACATAGGGGTAAATGTTGAGTCGGAATTTCTATATAAATTATATCCTCCTAAGTCACCCTCGGCGTTGGGGTTCCATGAAATGGTTACTTTTTCGTCTCCATTATGCACAACAAAATTTGTAGGTTGCGATGGGGCTGTTAAGTCTTGTGGTACACCAAATGCTTGTTCGCTTTCTTGACTGATATTTCCGCCAATATCAAAAGATGATATTTTATAAAAATATGTCCATCCAGACACTAAACCACTATCTAAAAATGTAATTTCTGGTAGATATATCGTTGCAATTGAATCAGCTGGCACAGGCTCAAAATTGTTTATTTCGCTCCTATAAATAATGTGGCCATAAACATCATATTCGTTACCCGGTGTCCAAGTAAGAGTAATTGTTCCATCCCCAACAGATGTTAATAATTCGGTTGGCGGGAGTGGCGCAAGATCAATCGGAGATGCTACAACCTGGCTACTCGCCTGACTGATATTTCCATTTACATCTTTCGCTTTTATTCTATAATAATAGACTTCTCCATTTATTACAGATGTATCAGCAATGTTGGTTGTCGTTTTCCATACTTCTGTTAAGCTATCTTCTGGGGCCGGAACAAACCCATCTATACCGCTTCTATAAATTGTATAATATGCAATATCTGGATCCTGATTTTCATCCCAAGACAATAAAACATTTCTATCACCATTTATAACATTTAATGTTTGTGGAATTGCAGGAGGGATTGTGTCTCCCATACCAAAGGAGTATAAAGCATTATCATAAGAACCAATAAAAATTTCACCCCCAGAACCAATGGCTATTGAAGATGTTTGTATTTGGCCACCTAATTCAACGCTCGTTTCTAATTCCCCATCTTGGGTAAGTTGATAAATAGTATTGTCGGTGGAACCGAAATACACATTTCCATTTCCGGCAATGGCTGGAGAATTTCGAATGTCACCGTTTGTTGTATAATTCCACCTTAGACTACCATCAGCTCGATTAATACAATATAATTTATTATCATCTGAGCCTATGTAAATATCGTTATTTGACCCAAGCGCAGGTGATGAATACCAAATAGAGCCTCCTGTTGTATAGGTCCAAATAAGTTCACCCCCTGGAGATATGGCATACACTTTTTTATCTGAAGAACTCGTATATATATTTCCTATGGAATCCACAGCTAAAGAACTAAGGATATAGCCATTTGTAGCATAGTTCCAAATGGTATTCCCGGTTTTAACATCAAGAGCATACACTTTTTTATCAAATCCGCCTACATATGTAATTGAACTATCGGGAGAAAGGGCGGGGGCTGAATAAATTCTACTTCCGACTGTAGTGCTCCACCAAACATTTCCAAATTCACTGTCTAAACAATATAGCTTACCGTCTAAAGCTCCGAAAAGAAGTCGACCGCCATTATCAAGTGTCGCGGATGAATAAATTTGGTCATCTGCTTGGAATGTCCATAATGTATCTCCAGATGTTCTGTTGAAACAATAAAATTGTCCACTTTTTGAACCAATATATAGTCTGTCTAGGGACGCAACAAGTGGCGCTGCCGTTACGCCGGCTCCTGTATTGTATTTCCACTTAAGAGATCCGTCAACGTTTAATGCGTATACAAACCCGTCTTCTGAGCCGAAATATATATGCCCAAACTCATCTATAACTGGGGGGGAGTTCACCCAGCCGTTTGTTTCATATTTCCATAAAAGTGAATCAAGCGTTGCGCCGTCTGCTGGAGAGGCTCCTGTATTAAATACATCATAATGAAATTGCCCCCAATAGGCGCCCTTTTCAGTTATGGGAACAGGCAATGTTAAAATGCTTAATATATTTGATAAAGATGATGTGTTGCCTGCATCATCCGTTGATTTAATGCCATAATAATATTCTGTATTAGGCTCAAGGTTTGTTACATATGTCTGTTGAATCGACCCCGGTTCTGCTGGCGCGGGAGTGGAGTCGGGCATAATTTCAGCAAATTGAAAATTTTCTTCTGTAATGGGCGTGTCTGAAATTCGAATATCATATTGAACAGCCAACCCTTCATTTTGATCGTCGCCTGGTGCTGTCCATTGAATCGTTGCAGACCTCGATGTTGTTTGGGTTGCAGAAATATCTAAAATAGGGCTCGGAGGAATAATATCTCCCACAACCACCTGAAACACATTGCTAATCCCCGATTCAACATAAGTAGAAATATTTATATTATCCGACAAGCTCCAGGTTTCACCGCTAGATGGTTTTACCAGTTTTACTGGCATGCCCGGATAATCATAAAAAACAAAATTAAGTGTTATTTCTTCTGATACATCTGTATCAAAACTAAAACCCCAAACTTGCGTTGTATCATTCAAGTTTATAATAGGTTTTATATCTTGTAAATAGGCGTTATTCTCATTTTCTGACCACTCGGGTCGATCAAAATACAACAACCATTCGCTTTCATTGTTTGCAATAAATTCAAAGGAATTATCTAAATTATTTGTTGTGTTTTCGGATGCGCCTAAATAAACAACCCTTTCATTATTTTCGTTTGTTGCTGAAACTTTTATCGACCAATAAATAAAAGATATATTAAATGTATCTGTTGTTGTGAATTCTCCATCTGTTGCAGATACTATAAATTCTTCTGTGCCGCCAAATTCTCCATTTAAGCCAATGGAAAGTGTTTTGTCTTGAACAAAGGCAGAAATGTTATTTCCCGTTGTTTCTACATCATAAACAAGAGCATCGTTTTCAATATCATAAAAAGTATTGTCTAAATTTTCTGAAATAGTATAAATACCTGAATTTCTATATATAACTGTATCTTGTATATTGCTGAAAACATAGGGTGCGTCATTTATTGGATTAATGACAACTGAAAATGTATCTGTATCTACGGCGGAACTATCATCTGTAGCTGTTATCATAATAATAAAAGTACCAGATGAGTCTGCGGTCGGAGAGAGTGTTAAAAGGTGAGTACTATCATTTATGGTTGATGAAAGAACGTTTTCATTTCCAAATAGTATAGATGATTGAAGTGTTATTTCGGTTGAATCATTATCCGTATCGTATACATAATCATTTAAATGAACTAAATAGGAATTATCTTCATTGAATGATATATCAGGCAGCCCGTCAATAACAGGAGCATCGTTTGTGGGTAATACGTTAATGGCTAATGTATCATACGCATAAAAATATCCATCAAATGCTCCAATGTATGTTTCTGTCACGCCCGACCAATTATCTGCGGGTGTTATCGATAATTCTGTTGATCCATTAATATGAGCGTTAAGAATGTTTGTATCGGAAGGTATAGCCACAAATGATAGTGGGTCGTGTGGATGAATAAAATAATCGTTAAAATTTATTGTAAATGAATTTTCGCCCGAATCTTCATTTATGGTAATATCATCCATATTTTGAATATGAGTAGGGCCCAATGTTTCTCCGCCGGCCGTTAGAGCTACGGCTGTAAAGGGTTGAGCTCCAAAACTTCCTGTTCCCACCAACGGAATATAGTTAGTGCTAAAAACTTTTTTTTGATTATACCTCTGCGTAAAATAGCGAAATGAAATTGGATTCCCCGGTATAAAACCAGGCAATTCATTGTCAGCATCCGCCTCCCAAGCAATTCCACTTAATGTGGGGCTATTACTTGACATTGCTGTAAAGGGTACATCTGTGCTCCAAGTTGCGCCTTCAATTACTCCAGCGTTGTTTTGTATCAAATCCTCAGCTAAAGAACCATCTCCGCCATTAAAAGGCCAATAACCCACAAGCCCGATTTCGCCTCCGCTAAGAGGTGTAAACATATAATCTTGAACTTCTGATTGCGATAACGCTCTTGACCATAATTGAATCTCATCTATTAATCCATAATAAGCTCTTGATCTTTCTAGGTTTTCTCCAATAAGTAAATCATAGCTAGAGTGATCATCTATTGGGCCTGATGGCGAACCCCAGGGTTGAGAAATGGTTTGTTGCGTTCCATTAATATATATTTCCACGACACTGCCATCGTAGGTTGCAACTATTTGTTGCCATTGGTCGAGAGAAATGGAGTTTTGTTGTGTGTTTGACGCTAGATGGGTTGAAGTTAGTTCATCGTATATATTAAAAACCAAACTATAGTCATAGTAATTTTCATATGAATTGTTATGTAAATATAGTTTTATTGGACCTTTCTCAAAAATTCTCCCATAGCCCTTCCCTTCTACTTCCCCCCAAGAACTCGGTTTAATCCATGCAGAAATAGTGATGGCGTTTCTGACGTTTAAAGACTCATCATTTCCACAATTTACAATATCGTCGTTTCCAAAAAACGATAATGAATTAGTGTTTAATTGTGATAAGTTTGATTGGTCTTTTGCCACAACAACACCCACAGGCGTACTGCCGTCAAAAATACCAATTTCATCTCCGGGAAAAACCGAATCTTCGGGCGCCATAAGACTATCAATAATTACGGTGTAGGGTAATCCCGTAGGCTCTACAACATTAAAAAATCCGCCATATCCAAAAGCACTAGTCGGTATTGATAACATGGGGTTGTTGGCTGAAGTGTTATACAATATAATAGATGTGCTATACATACTTACACTATCCCCCGGAGTAAAGGATAATGGCATATTTACTGTTTGTCCGGAATGAATATAAAAAGTTTCCCATGCACTAAAAAATGACGGGTTTGATGTTTGAATTTCTGTTACTGTTATTGTTCCTGCGCCTGAATTAAAAAGGGGCACCATGACATTAGATGTGTCTCCTATAGCCGTGGGTGGAAATTCTATTAACCTGTTTAATGCCTGTATTTCTCCGTCATTAGATTGTAAACCTTGACCCTGAACATTAATGAATATTTCCTGATCGTTTGGGTCGTCTGAATAAATCGTTATTTGTCCAGACGCAGGCAAAGATGTTTGTGGACTAAAAACCAAATTAACGATTTGAGTATCTTCAGGAGAAATAACAAAGTTTGTTGGGGTCGAATAAAAAGAGCTGTTGTTTGAATTTATGCTATTAATGGTTAAGTCTCGCTGACCTGTATTATATATTTGAATAGGTTGAATGGCTTCTGTGCCTATATGTGTGTTTGGGAAAAAGACCGATGATTGATTTGTAGAAATGGCTGGTTCAATCCCGCTTTCAATCGTAAGTGAAACAACTGAATATTCTCCTTCTCCAAAAGAGCCATTTCCTTCAATCCATGTTGCAATAGGATATAGTTCTAATGTTGAATCAAATGTGGTTGCCCAACATTTAATGATAATATCGCTCCCGCTTGTAAATCCGCTCAACCCTAAAGCGGGATCTGCTTCCCATGCAATAATTGGAATTACGTTTTCACTGTCTCCTGTATATATAAAGGATCCTACGCATAAATCGCTTTCTGTCGTGGAATTATATTCAAAAACACCTATTTCATCTCCGGGGGTTAAGGCGTTGCCATCAATGGTAATATCGTTAATTAATATATTATAAGGAAGACCTGTTGGCGCAATCGGTGTAAAATAGCCATCCATGCCCGAACCTGAGAGATAAAGTGTTGTATTGTAAGCGTTGGGCGCATTGCTTTGTATGGTAAGTTCAGAAGAAAATGACCCGGATGTATCGGGAGCAAATAGGACACTAAAAGATTGGGTGCCTCCAGGAGAAACAGTGAATGCATTATTTTGTATACTGAAAGAACCGTCGGTATCATTTAAAGTATATGTGAAAAATAAAGATATATCTAAATCTGCCGTACCTGTATTGAATACTTGAACTTGTTCCGTTGTGGATGCGCCCACAGTTATGGAGCCATAATTAATGGCATTTGTTGAAAAAGTTGCTACCGGTTGTGTGGTAGGCAGTCCCTGTCCTTCTAATTCGATAGAAAAATTTGGCGTATCTGGATCATCGGTAGAAATAATGAGCTGGCCACCTGTATAAGTCGATACTGTTGGTTCAAATGTAATTTGAATTGTGTCCGATTCGTTTGGCTGTAAAATTTGGTTAACCCCATTGTGATTAAATTGATTATTGGTGGTTATAACTGAATTGATTTGTAATGGCACTAAACCAACATTTGTAACAATGATATCTTCTTGAGCTGATTGTCCTAACTCTAATGTTCCAAAATCAATCGATGTCCTATTTGTTTGAATGTTCGGCTCTACATCTGATGTAATGGATAGTTCAAATGTTGAATAGGTCCCGGTACCATAATTCCCATCCCCCGTGGACACATGAATGGTTGGTTCATAAATATTCCACGTATTGTACATATTGGTGCGCACCAATACGCGAATAGGATTCCCGGAGGAAAAACCGGGAAGGGGTGGGTCCGTGCTTCCTTCCCAAGTTACAATACTGTTTGATTCAGTCGGATCATACTCCGCAGTGCCAACACATGTATTGCCGTCAAATAGGCCAATTTCTGTCCCATAAGGCGGGCTTCCGCCGTTTAGTGAAATATCTGTAATAACAATATGGTATGGAAGGCCTGTGGGATCAACAGGAATAAAAGGATATAAGCTGTCGATGGGTGAGATGGGAACATCTGTGTTCCAGGTAGCGCCGTAGATAGTTCCATTATTCCCATTAGATGTTTGATCTATTAATGTTGTTCCTTCGCCATTATTAAAACTCCAATAACCTGCCAAATTTGGTTCGTTACCTAACGATTGAGCATACATGTATTCTTGAATTCCTTCTTCTGATAATGAAATTGTCCAAGTTTGCAGATCGTCAATTGATCCCCTTATAAACCTGTTTGCGCTTTCATTTGCTGCAATGCGCATTGGCGGCGGCGTTAAGTCGCCATTTGGATCATCAACAGAAGCTATAAGTTCTCCATTTATATAAAAGGACTTCGTGTTACCAATTTCTCTCGTAAGACAAAAATGGGTCCAGGTATTGAGCGGCATATTATACAGCCCGGCTGTATTCATGTTGTGATAATTTCCCCCATTATCATCTCTGGTAATTATGTGGAAACTTCCGTCAGATTGAAGGGAAATATCTATTCTGTTTGATAGGTTAGATGTTGTGCCAATTATGTCCCCTGATATGTCTGGGTACGATTCTAATTTGACCCAGGCTGCGTAGCTAAAACTACCAGATGATGATATTTGATTGGTTGTGATGTCAATATAATCATCCACACCATCAAAACTTAAGCTATAGTTTTGGGCGCTCACCGCGGTCAAAACAAAAAATGGAAATAATATTTTATACCGTATACTGCGCCACCGATTAATATATTTTAAATAGCGTTTCATTTATGTGTCTATGATAAGGGGTGTCATTTTATTAACATCATTTTTTTAGTTGACCGAAAAGGCCCTGCGGAAAAATGTAAAAAATATATACCGCTCCCAAGGTTTGATCCGTTTATGACAAAGCGATGTTTACCTGCGGGTTTTTGGAAAAACTGTATTTGATTTATTTCTCTTCCCGTAACATCATAAATCGTTAGTGCCACGTCAGATGTTTTTGGAAGATCATATTCGAAGGTTGTTGTTGGGTTAAATGGATTAGGATAATTCTGATAAAGAGCAAATGATTGCGGTAATAACCCATCATTAAGACTTAGAATATCTTGAATATCAATATAAACTTCTGTGGGTCCATTACTTGCCCAAACGCTATCTATGCCGTCTGTCGCATATACATTCCAAGTCAAAACTGTCGTTCCAAATTCATAATTTAATATTGCATCAACAAGTTCTTGATACGAAACCTGAAACGTTGTTCCAGAAAGAGTAGAATCAAAATTCATTAAAAGAATCTGCCCATTTTCTTCTGTGAGTGTTAATTCACCCAGAAAAGAATATTGAATAGGATCGCCATCTTCATCGAGAGCTTCGCTCCACTCCATTAATAATGATTCTATTTCTATATTTTGTTCTGTAATAAAAACAGTGTCTAAATAATTGAGTTCAAAATCTTGAGGGGTGTCATTTACAGGCTGAACAATAACGAGCACCGTATCGCTTATTTGATCTCGAAGGGTGCTGTTGTAGGCTGTAAAAACAATGGTTGTATTTCCAAAAGCATTTTCTTCACAATGAAGAGTGGCAAGCGTACCTTCAAGATTAACGGAAATAATTTGGTCATTATCTACCTCTACTGAATAATTCAGTTCTTGATCAATATCTTCAAAAACAGTAGACAAATCTCCAATTAAAGAGTCTGGGGAATCTTCGTTAATTACAATATCTGGAATTGGATTAATGACCGTTGGAGGATCGTCTTCGCTTTCAACCTCAAGGTTAATGAATATATCGGCATCTAATAATCCATCACTTGCCGTTACTTGAATTTCTCCTTCGCCAAACCAATTAGGTTCTGGAATCGCTCTTAATTCAAATCCGTCTATTGTTACATTTATATTTGGTTCAAGTGACTCTACCGTCACGGAAATACTGTCATTTTCTGCGTCTGAAATGTCAAGTATATAGTATAAGGTATCATCTTCCGTCATAATTAATTCTTGAACTTGGCCAATAACAGGAGCATCATTTACAGGAATGACCGTCAATGAAAAAGACATAGAATCTATCAATTCACCATCGCTTACATAAGTAGTAATGAGCGTCACCCCGCTGCTATCCAATACGGGTGTAAATGTAGCAAAACCATTTTCGTATGTGGTGTTAATTAGATTTTCATCTACTAAAAATGTGACATCTAGCTCATCTTCGTCCACATCGTTTGTGGTGATAGGTAAAACAAGGTGCGTATCCTCAAAGGTTGATGTGTCCGCAACTTGCGCGATGGTTGGCGCATCATTCATACCGTCCACTGTGAGTTGAGTTGTGTCTGTAACATAAAAATATCCATCTGTTGCTGTTACAAATATATCTGTTACACCAAACCAATTTTCATCTGGTGTAATAAGCAATTCTAATTCGGCAGATAATTCGGTAATGATTGATTCAGAATCTGAAGACTGAATCGTGTATGTCAACGGATCGTATGGATGGGAAAAATAATCGCCCATAAATAGGCCTGATTGAAATAACCCTACATCCTCTGTTGTGGTTATATCTGGAATAGAATGGTTGACTTCCGGAAAAATCGCTGTATTTGTGGCGCTAAGTGCTACAGAAGTATATGGGTGGTTCCCAAAGTTCCCTGTACCTGTAATGGTAATATGATTTACGTCATATATGACCGGAAGATTGTTTTCATTTGTAAAATACCTAAAGGAGATTGGGTTCCCGCTTGTAAAGCCAAAAAGATCATTATCCGCATTCGCTTCCCACGCAACACCCGAAAGAGTGTCATCTCCCGTAACAACAATGACGCCCACCGCAAGAGACCCATCAAATATGCCTATTTCGTCCCCCGTATGAATTGACTCGAAGGGGCCTGTTAAATCTTCAATAACAATTGTATGTGGCAATCCGGTTGGAGAGACTGTATTAAAAAAACCTTCAAATCCAACTCCCGACAGATCAATTGAAAAATAAGAATTGTTGATAGAGCTATTTGCAATAGATATCATACAATTGTTTACGCCAACAAATGCCGGGGTAAAAGAAATGGGTATTTGGGCAATTTCTCCCGGGGCGATTTCAAATCCATCTTCAAGTGTGGAGTAATATTCGTCACATTCAAACTCTATAGTACTAACGGTTACGGCTTCTGAGCCTGAGTTAAATAATGGAAAATATAATAAACTTGATTCCCCAATAATGGTTGGGGAAAATGAAATGGGCTCAAAAGACACTTCTAATTCACCGGATGTTTCAGGCAACCCCTGCCCAAAAAGAGTTATTATATTTTCTGGAGAATCTGGATCGTTTGAATAAATATGTAACTGCCCATAATGCGGTGTGTCTGATTGAGGTGTAAAAACAACATATATTTCCTCACTTTCATCTGGATAAATGACAAAATAATCATCGCTATAATCAAAAGCATCATTGTCTGTTGTAATATTAGTAACAATGAGGTTCGTTTGACCCGTATTTGAAATAAGGACACTTTCTGAATAAGATTGATCCACCTGTATCGGCGGATATTCAATCGCGTCGGTATTTAAAGATATGACTGGAGCAATACCACTTTCAGCGGTTAAAGAAACAACAGAAAATTCACCAAACCCAAATGTACCATCCCCAACGGACCAATCTGCTTGCGGCATTATTTCAATTGTTGAATCAAAGGTGGTGATCCAACATTTAATCACAATATTATTACCACTTGTAAATCCATCAAGCCCCTGTTCTGTGTTTTGTTCCCAAGCTATTACTTGGAATGATTCTGAATTATTTTCATTTATAACAATGGATCCAACGCATATGTCGCTTTCTGTGGATGAATCATATTGGAATAAACCAATTTCATCGCCCGGTGTTAAGCCGTGTCCGTCAACAGATAATGATTGTACAATAACGCTATAGGGCAATCCTGTGGGAGCAACCGGTAAAAAATAACTATCATATCCTGCGCCTGATAAATTTATGGAAATGGCGCTATTGTTTGAGGCGTTACTCCACAAGGTTAATTGTTCATAATATGTGGTGTTGGCTGATGGTGAAAATGACACATCCAAATTATAGACACCTCCAGGTTCTACAGAAAAAGATTCTTCCTGTACGCTAAAGGGAATAGAAGTAGACGATAATGATATATCCGTAATCGTTAATAGGACAGATCCAGAGTTAAACACCTGAATTTGTTCATGAATCATTGAACCAATATTCACCGTTTCAAAATCCAACGCATCCGTGGATACATTAATAATAGCTTGGGATGGTGGCACACCTTGACCGGATAGATTAATTATTTTACTTGGTTCGTCTGGGTCATTTGAAACGATGGTTATTTCGCCATTCACCTGCTCGGCATCTTCGGGAGTAAATTCAACAACCAGAGTAATGGATTCATTCACCGAAATTGTTCCGCTGTAATTTGGAATTTCATATTGAGTGTTATTTGACGTAACAGATGCTATATCTAGCGCAACATTTCCTGCATTTGTTATTTCAATAGACTGTTCCTCTGTCTCTCCAACTTGAACAGCTCCAAACTGTAGCTGTGGATTATTTACAGATATATTGGGGGCTATTCCTGCAATGCTTGATAAAGAAATAACAGAAAAGGAGCCAGAACCAAAAGTGCCATTTCCTGTTTCTGGAGAAATGGTGGCATCAATTTCCATTGCTGTACCAAACATATTTACATATAATTTTGCTGTAATGGCGTGCCCGGCTGTGAATCCCGGGAGAGGTGGGTTGGCGCTCCCCTCCCATGTGACTATATCTATATTTCCGTCGGATAAAACATGTCCAAGCCCCACACAAAGTGTATCATCAAAAACGCCAATTTCGGTGCCTGGAGATGCAGGTACATCATCTACCAAAACGGAAGAAATGATAATATGATATGGCAAGCCGGTTGGTTCAACAGAATTAAAATGCGTTTGGGACGTTAAGGTAAAATTTCCGCTTTGTGCGTCGGGCCCGACGCCTTCAAATAAAACATTATTATTGTTGTCTATACAGTCCCAGCTATTTTCTGATGGCCAGTTTCCTGGCGTATAAGACCAATTATGAGTCCCATCACTAAGATCCACCATAAATGAACTTTCATATCCTTCATCAACGGTATAGGAATTTCCTGCAATTGTTAAAATACCGCCATTCCATCCATCGCCATATGAGTCGTGCAAATTTAGGGTAATAATATTCTGACCTATTGCAACGCTTCCTGCCAGTAAGGTGATTAAAAACCATGAGAATTTATTTTGTGTTTTTTGCATTTGCCTATCTCCGGTCATCTCCGGCGGATGATGCCATCCGCCAGAGATAAAACTTATTTTCAGATTTATGGTTTATTTTTTGTTTCATGTGATATCTATAATTCCTTTTGAAATTCACATTCCACTATTTCAATAATACCATTTTCCGTGTGTCTGAAAATCCATCACTCACCATTCGAATGAGATACATACCTGCGCCTACATTTTCACCGCGTTGATTTAAACCGTTCCAAACAATGGAATATTTCCCCGGTGCATGAATATCATTATTGATAAGACGAATGACTTCTTGTCCCATAATATTGTATATCACCATTGTAACGGGAGAGTTATCTGCCACATTATATCGAATGGTTGTGGTTGGGTTAAATGGATTTGGATAATTTTGCATTAAGGCAAATCTCTCCGGAATTAAGCCCGGTGAACCACTAATCGATGTTCTGGAATAAGAAGAACCATTAAATGTTTTTTCTTCTGCTGTTGGATGATTAGAAACAACATTAACCGCTGTTTTAAAACGCGATTTATACACTTGGAATGTCATTGTATTTCCGGGTGTATAGCCGGGTAATTCATAATCGCTATCTCCCTTCCAGGCGCTAATAATATTGCTTGTTTCTGAATTCCATACAGTTGCGCCTACACATAAACCGCCATCAAATACAGCAATTTCATCTCCATCTTCCAGTGGATGACCATCTGTTAATGCAGACTGAATAACAATGGTGTAAGGTGTTCCTGTTTTTTGGAATGTATATTGCGTTGGAATTGCTTTTTCTTCCATAGCGAGTGTTCGTGCTGTTGGCGCCACATAAGAACTATAAGTAAAAGTAACAGCTGTATCAACCGTTGTAAATACTTGATATCCTTTTCCTGGGTTTAAATTCCCCATCGTAACACCCAATTCTGGAATCCAGGCGTTTCCGGCATCATCTTGAACAATATTCACTACACTTGCAATATCGGCCATCGCTAATTCAGCATCCATTGCTCCATTATGTAAATAAGCAATAGAATTGAATTGGTTTGGCTGAAGCGTTATGGACCAATCAGATGCATTAATGGCTAATCCTGATACCATTAAAGTTTGATTATTTCCTTCTGCAAATAAATGATATCCTTCTGTCAGCTCTATGTCCCCAATGGTATTAATGCCATATTCTGGTATCAGAGCAGACCCGTTGTCTTCATACACAATTCGCAATCCTTCTAAACCACCAAAAAAGGTAGATGAAGATGGTAATTCAGGATAGAGATAGGAAGAAATAAGATTAAACATACCTCCTGTAATAGCAATATTTTGCGTATGATAAATGGTTCCTGTTAAGGATACTTCAGCAAATCCGCCCGCCACGAACGTTTCACTTCCAGAAAGATGGATAGCGTCCATGCTGGCAATGCGCGATTCACCAAAATCCCACGCTTGAACCGTAATAGAATCACCATTATCAAATCCCGGTTCGTCTGGCGGTACAGTGCCCCACGCTTTAACCAAGAAAGGCATTACACCATTATACATACCGGCACCCACACAAATATCTTCATTAAATAAAGCAATTTCATCGCCTGTTTCTAAAGTATAATCATCAATAGATGCAGATGTAATAATATAGTAGAATACCTCTGTTGTTGTGTCGGCGGAAGTAAAGTGTTCTGACGCAAGTCCAGATGGACTACCTACAATATTTAATGTATGTAATGTATCTGTTAATTGAGTTGGGTCGTTACTTGTTAATGCAACAGCTCCCGTATGAAGCCCATTATTCCCGTGAGATAAGACTGCATTTAATTCAGCACTTTCGTTGGGTGCTATGGTACCTGTTATTGGATCAGATAGCATAGATGATCCGTCGTTATTTACCTGAGTTCTTGTGTAGGAAAAACCTCCGCCCTGGTTGCCATCTTGCCACCAATGCCACACAACATCAAAATAAATATCTTGATCAATAAGATGAAGAGATGAAATATGTTCATTTGCCATATTATCATCAGAATCACACCAACAACAACTATTCTCATTTGGCGGGTTATAACAGCGTTGAAACTCTTGAAAATTCCACGCATTATATCCGTTGCCGCCTGTGATTACCTCTTCGGTGGAACCCCAAGCCCACTCCGTTCCTTGCACATATCCATCCCAATTGTTTTGGGTATATGCGTTATAAAGAGATTGGTTGTCCTTTCTTATTAATGCCACTTCATCCGGTATTATAATGTCCCAGTTGGCTTGATCATTATAATCGACATAATTTTCTTTTGTAAATGTGACTGTTCCCAATCCCGACTCAATGATTGCGCCATAGGTTAAATCCTTCGAGCCGGTATTTGTAATTGTAAATGGAACAGCTGTACTATCGCCTTCATTTGAATTTGCAATTAAATACCTAGGTGAAACAGAAAATTCTGGAACACCTGGTTTATTTTGAATTGTCTGGCTCAAATTACTTTCTGTAATCATATAAAGAGCCGAAACAGCAAAATCATACAATGCGTTATTTGTTAGATTTGTGTATTCTGTAACCATCTCTGTTGCGGGCATTAATGTAGCTGACCACGTGTCTTCCGTTGCCAATTTATAATAAGGCTGGTATCCGGTTATACTATCTGTTTCCACAATATCCCACGATAAGGTAACGGTGCCGTCTCCTGTAGATACGGTTGTTAGGTCTTTTGGTGTATAGCCAAAATTAAAGAAATGGCTTCCAATATCCGGGAGAGATCCATCTGGGTCGGGCATACTTGCAGACCCCGCATCAATCAGCGGTGAATTGATCGCCGGATGATAATCGCCTCCATCTCGATCCACAAATTGCGGATTCATTTGTAAATTACCAAACATATCTGCACCATCGCCATTGATGTTAAAATAGCTATCCACACCTGTGTCATCTGCAATACCGGAACCGGTATAATTGGAACTATTATTCAATAAATTGGAATAGAGTGTTGCTTCCGACGTTGCGTTTAAGCCGGTGCTATATCCATCTACAACGGTACTATTCATATTTAAGGAAACACTCTCTTCTAAATGAATACCGGTTCCATTTTCATTATTACTGACAAATGTAGATTGTTCAACGTTAACCGTTCGGCCGGCTCCAGAGGCATATATGGCATAATCGCCGGATGTTTCTATCGTCACTTTTTTAAGGTCAGCGCCAGCACCACTAACGGTTAAACCTTTTGTTACGCCCGTAATTGAAACATTTTCTAACACCGCTTCACCGGAGGACACATAAATAGCCTCATATCCGCTATAATGGTATTCGGGAGCGCTTATAATTGTACCCGACGCTGTTATATTGTTGCCGGTCATACCCCTGGAAATATTGTATATAATTAAGGTATCATTGGTGCTGGAATAGCTGATGCCGGAAATAGCAGACTGGTACAAGGCATTTTGATCAGAGGTATTATACACCTCCACATAATTATCTTTCAAAACTGCATTACTTCCTAAGTTGACAAAACCTCCACTACGATAACTAGTCTCTTTTGAGCCTATTTTGACCCTATTTTTAACATATTCATTATTATGTGAATCATTTCCAGAGGCGTAAAAACCTCTAATATACTTAAATTGATTATTTTCTTTATATAGGGTTATATCGTTCCCATAAAAATAATTATTATCTCCGTACCCATAAAAACCAATCACATCGTAATCGTCACTTCCTGTAAAAGTTATTGTATTGTTTATTAAACTATCATGGCTTGAATTGTATAAATCAAACGCTAGATGGTGAGCATTGTTTACAGTGTTGTTTCTAAAAATTCTGCCATCTGCCCAAGAAACATAAAAACCGGCGGTATATTGATCCCCCGATGGTAAAATAGAATTGCCAGTATAGGTAGCATTTTGACCCTGTTCATTATTTATCCCATAATTGGTTTCCACATAAATTGTATTGCTATCTACACGAGCATCGTGGGTTCCATAAATATATATACCGCGGTCAGCAACAATTGTATTGCTTACAATTTCATACCCATATCGCTCTGTTCCGCTATCATCATTGTTGCTATTTACTTTTCGAAGACCACAAGCATTGGGTGCATCAATGGTATTATTGCGTATTTTGGCATATTGAGGTTCGTAGAGTCGAATACCGTCGGAACCTACGGTGGTATTTTTAATCACACAGCCGTTTACTGTAATGGTATCCACATTACTTACATATAGAGCAGATGTGGAATAAGTAATATTGGCATAATTAATTTCGGAATTGGTATGATACATATTTAACCCTCCCCAATCACCAGCGGCAGGAGAAAAGGCTCCGGACGTAAATGAAACCATATTGTTTTCTGTTCCATTTACCAAAAGAAGGCCGTTGCTATTAAAACTATAATTCCCCTTAAAAAGCACATTTGTGCCTGCTTCAATTGTTAATGTTTCACCGGTTGGAACAGTTACATCATCTGTTACAAAATAAAGGGTATCCCCGGAAAGGGTGCCATGGATATTGCCCGATATTTCTCGACTTCCGCCTCGGTCTAAGACAAGAGTATCTAGGGTGGTTGTTACGGCTAAAAACATATCCCCCTGTGTAATGGGCTGATATCCATCTTTGGTAAAATGAATATGATACATCCCATTAGATAATATAAGATTAAATTCACCCGTTACATCTGTCACCATGCTGTCGCTGGCAGCTGTGGGAGACACAGCCTCCATAAGCACTTTTACGCCGGAATGGTCCGGAGGAAATGTAGCATCGGCCAATTGAACAACGCCCATTATGCGCAATAGGGTAGAATTGTCACTTACAACTGAAACCTCTGCAGAAACGAGCGCTTCTGTGCCACTATCTAATACGCCGGTTAATTTATAATAATACGCAATGCCCTCTTCTGTATCGGTATCTGTGAATGTGGTTGTACTTGCGTCTAATTCTTGGATTAAATTTGTTTCTACAAGAGCCACATTTGGATTTAAACTTTTATACAATTTTATTCCCGTTAATGTGCCACTAATGGGCGTAGGTGTCCCCCAGGTTAATTCAATATCGCCATTGGTAGCAGAATTGCCACTCATATTTGCAAATTGACTAAAGAGAGATACAAAGAATGAATATCCGCCATTTGACACATTAAACGGCATGGTGGATGTATGTGTCCCATCTGTTCCGGAAAGATAATATTGAACGGTTGTATTTAATGCTTGCCCGGGAATATCTGCATAAAAGGCATCGCTCCCTGCATCTGTCATGGCGATTTCGGTAAAGTCGCCCCCATCTACGCTATAAAAAACAGAGCCGGTTGGTGTAAGTCCATCTGTACTAACGATCGTTCCGTTCACGCGGTATGGCCCCGTTATGTCGTCTGTATTACCTAATGGCGTATGGGTCATAGCCACATAAATATGATAATAATGTGCTCCAATATCAGACACCGAACCATCTGGGTCTGTCATGGTGCCATCGCCTGCATTCACTGCTGGAGATGCGGCCTGTAAGGTAAAATCGTTTGAATCTGGCTCTACAAAAAGTGGGTCAAATTCAATATTATTGTAAATATCCGACGAAAGTCCATTGGCGTTTTGGTCAATCATATTTCCAGCCAACGGTGGAAGGGCAGATCCTTCAAATAACTGAGCATCTATATCCCAAAATAAATTATGAGCCAAATTATAATTTTGAATGGTATTCTCTACATAAATCCCCTTATTGAATCCTGTAATAATATTATTATATACAGGTACATTCGTTTGGTTACTTTGATAAACACCATAGTCGCCACTTTCGGATATAAGCGTATTGTTATAGATTTGGCCACTGCTAGAGCTACCCATTTCTATACAACGCCCACCTGTGTTTAATGTATTTCCTCGAATGGTTGCATTTGTATTTTCTGTAATAATACCCTTATGATTTGTGGTTAATACATTATTTTCAAATGTAACGTTGCCGCCAGTAAAATATATAGCACGATCATCTACACCATTAATGGTATTATTGCTTACCGTAGCATGGCTTGCAAGAATGCCAATACAGGTATTTCTATTATCAAAATCAAATGTAATTATATTATTATTGATTTGGCTTTGTGCGCTTTCGCTTCCGGATGTATAGATTACATACGAACTATAGTAGGATTGAAGAAAAAGTGTATTATTGGTAATAATATTTTCATTACCTTCAATGCAATGGTTGTTACTCACCCCTGCGTTTATTGTGACTATATTCGAATCAATGATAGCATTGTGGCAATATATACCTTTCGAATAAGTGTCCACACCTGGAATAAAGATAACATTAGATCGAATGATTGCATTTGAGCCTTCTTCTTCATTATAAATACCATATTTACTGTATGTGTTTGAATTATGCGATGTTAGGTTGTTTCCTATGATAGACGTATTCTCGGTATTGTGAAAATAGATACCGTAATCTTCAAACTCAGTTACAGTGTTGTTTGTAAATGTAAGGTTGTTTCCATTCTCACAATTAAAACCATAATACTTTACCTCCATTATGTTATTAGAAAAGGTTGTGCTATTTGTACCGTCAGAACGAATACCGTAGTCGGGCCTTCCAATAATTTCATTATTATCAATTAAGCTATTATTGCAATTCGATGCCCAAATACCATAGCTTGTTGATGTTGTAATAGTATTGTTTGAAATTGTTGAATTATGCGCCCCTTCAATAAATAGACCATAACCCCCAGCAATAGAAATAAAATTATTTGTAAAACTATAACTTTCCCCGCCATAAAATTTTATTCCATTTGCAGATAATGCTAAATTTCCCTGAATGGTCAGGTGGTCTATTGAAGTTCCTGTTGCATTATTTCCTGTGATTCCATCAGTAGCAAAATCATAATCCATATAGGTAATAACATTATTTTCGCCGTTTAGGGTTAGGTTGCCCCAATCGCCGGGTAAAGGTGTAGGTTCTTTCGATGTAAATTTTACATGGGCATCGGCTGACCCATTGGCTAAGAGGGTGCCATTTACAGTCATGCTTTTCCCTTCTAAAAACTTGACTCGAACGCCGGGGTTAATGGTTAATGTTTGTCCGGCGGGGACTGTAATATCGTCCGTTACATAATACACATAACTCGTAGTCCAGGTTGTACTATTAATGGTTCCAGAAACGTCAGACACCTCACCCGGAATCATAATAACAGAATCTAATACCGTATTTTCTGCTAAGGATAATCCGCCTAATTCCCAAGGGACATACCCCGCTTTTGTCCATTCTACCAAGTAATATCCTGGGGAGATATTAATGGAATAAGCGCCATTTGTATTTGTGGTTGTAAAATCTTCTTCAACCATTGATGGAAGATTGTAGAATTTAACCTGTACGCCAGAATGGTCGCCTAAAGCAATCATTTGGTCTTCCAGTTGAACAATACCGCTTACATTGTAAGTCACTTGCGCAAATAGAAGTGAGGCAAAAAGTGTTAAAAGAAAAGTAGATGTTTTAACGATGGATTTCATGATATGTCTCCGTTTTTTTATTCATAGTTATTGGATTAGTTTGCTGTAACAACAGCCTCTCCAAATCCGTTTATTTGAATGGATTCATCGTCCGGGTTTACCATTTCACATTCTAAACCAAATGTGAGGGTTGAGTGCCCAGAAACGAGTGATGTAAAAGTAATTTGAGCTAGGCTACCTTCTTCGTTAACCGATGTTGTTTGGCTGCCTAAAAAAGATGATATAATGGTTGCCCACCCATTGTTTTGATTCTGTTCTGTTAAAAAAATGGGTTCTTGATTTGTATCTTCAAAAAGGGTTCCCGGTATAATGGATGCGACTTGAAGCCTATTTTTATCAAATTCAATACGAATATTTGAACCGGCTAATTGTTCAAACCCCATAGCAAAAATCTCAACATCAAAACTTTCGCCGGGTGAAATAGTAATATCTATTGGAAAAAAAGTTAGAGCTGGGAATGCGTATTCCACTTCTTCTTCATCCAGCGGATTATTAAAAATATTTTCCGTCTCCGGATCCGGTATTTCATTCATACAAGAAAGAAAAAATAAAAGCATTAATAAGGAATAAAAAATTTTCATATCGCTACTGAAAATGAAAGTTGGGAGCGGTGTGTTTTTGGGTTATATGAGAATAGAATATTCTTATTTGTATCATAGGCTAATTCATTGGGAGCCACCATGGCAGAATGAATAACGCTGGCTCCCCATACAAGGCCCGCTACAACGGAAAATGTGAGTGACATTTTATTTGCATCATTCATATTTGTAATCGCTGTGGTTGTTTCCGTTTTATATTTAACAATATCTTCGGCTGTTTTTGCGTTTCTATAATTGTTTAAAGCAATATCATAAACTGTTTTTGATGTATTGTAATTATTTATACTCATCGCCGTTAGGCTAACGCATAATACCTCTGTGCCTAAATAGGCCCATCCTGCTTTATTATAATTCCCATAAATTTGCCCTAAGCCAGGTATAATGATGGATCTAAAAATAGCTCCACCTTTTGTTTTTGGGAGCGGGGTGTTGGCGGCTAAAGCTGACATACCTTTTCGTTTTTTCTGAATCAAGCTTTTTGGAGGCGCTAACCCAAGGATTTGCCAAGCTAATATTTCAATTTCTATAATAAGGCCATCTACTTCACCTTGGTATGTAATATTTTTCATGTTTTCGGCAGCACCTGTAGACACTTTGAACATTTTGGCGTCAATGGTATAAGTATTACCAATTTTTCCAATAGCGCCACTAATCATTAAATCAACACCCAGTAATGCGCCAACTTCTGCGGCACATTCATCGCTCGTGCACCCTTCAGTTTCATACCCTTGCTCATTTAAGACATCATTCATAGTGCTTCTTTCTACAAGAATCACTTTTTTTGTGCGACTTAATTCTGTAATGAGTCGATCGGTAAGTGTTTGTGCTTCTGTGGCGGGAATACCGCGTCCCTCAAAATCCATCACAGCAAGTGTGTTAAGAGTTTGGTCCCCTTCTCGTTTTAGCTTTAGGTGGGTGGGAGGTTCTAGTCCAACAATGTCCCATGCTAGTATTTCAATTTCTACTAATAAACCATCAATTTCTCCATCAAAGGTGGCGTTTGCGGTTCGTTCCGTTTCGCCCGTTTCTACAGAAAACATTTTTATATCTACTGTGTAAGAATTTTTTAATCGCCCAATATTTCCGCTTATCATAAATTGAGCGCCTAAAAGTTGTCCAACATCGGCCGCACATTCATCTGTAGTACAGCCCGTTTGTTGAAAGCCTTGTTCTTCCATAATCTTTTCAATGGCTTTTCTTTCAATAAGGCGCACAGCTTTTGTGTTGCCAATTTCTGTCCTAAATCTTTCGGAGAATGTGAGTGCTTCACTTTCGTCAATACCTTGAGATTCAAAATCAAAAACAGCGACTGTTTTCCCTTGTGTGTGTTTCTTTTCTTTTGATTTTTCAATATTATTTGTTTCTGGCTGAGAAAAACCCCCAGAAAAACATATAAAAATCAAAACAAAACTTTTTGACATAATTCTTAAAAACTGATAGCTCTGTTGGTGGCAAAACTTGTACATTTAGAAATCTTCCATCTTTATAATAAAGATTAAAAGGGCGCCCATTATTGTCAATATATTGACATGACCTGCTGTATGGTTTAGGACGCCCTTTTTCTTCTTTAGAATAAGTGGTTTCGTTTTTAGGTATACGGAATGGGCGTTTTTAAGTGTGTTTTTTATTCTTATCCTCGAAAACAGGGTTGTTTCTAGATGCACCCGTAGGTGTTTCCTCTCGACAGATCGAGAAACAGTCGAAAATAAGTATACATTATTAAGTTTAACAGCAGGCACCTTCATAAGGTAAAGGTACAAAACAAACCTTTCAAAAACCCTTACAGGAGTCTTACAAAAACTCTTAAATTTTTATTTTTTTTCTGTTAAGGTCCATACGCCATTCCAAGGTTTTTTGGGAGGCGATTGTATTAATATGTTACACCTGTTTATATATGTTTCCGACGGGGATGTTGTCTTGTTTTGATAGTTATGTTCATAATGAGACGTTTCTTCAAATAGGTGTTTTGCTTTTTTAAATTCTCCTTTTTGAAAAAAATCAATTCCCTGAGAAAATATTTCATTTATTTCTTTATACCATTCCGGCTCTTGGCCTTTTAATGAAATAAGTTCATATGTTTTAACCGGGTTTTCTTTCCCAACCACCCGAACATTATCCAATTCTCTAACAGATATACGATCTTTGACTGCGAAATATGTTTCTTCTGAAATTTGAGTATATATACCATATTGTTTTGCAGATGCTTCGAGTCTTGCTGCAATGTTTACCGCATCTCCCATCATGGTATAATTCATTCGATGTTCTGATCCCATATTCCCCGTAACCATTTTCCCTGTATGAATTCCAATTCTCATTTGCATTTGATGTACAATGTTTGGCCAACGATTTCCCTCTGTTTTCCATTTGCTACGTAATTCTGATAATTTGTTTTGCATAAGAATAGCCGTTAAGCATGCTTTATATGCATGGTCTTTTACGGGAACCGGTGCGCCATAAAATGCAACAATAGCATCACCAATATATTTATCTAATGTGCCATTATTGTCTAATAAAATGTTGGTCATTTCGGTTAAATATTCGTTTAATAGTTCCACCAAATCTGTAGGGGATAATTGTTCAGAAAATTGGGAAAAACCCTGTATATCTGTAAAAACGGCTGTATGAATATCTTCATCTCCGCCTAATTTTGGTTCCGTTTTTCCTTCCACCATCTGTTCTATTAATTTGGGTGATATATAGGTTCCAAATGTGTTTTTTAAAAAACGTTTATCTTTGTCTAAAATAATAAAGGTATATGCAAAAACACCTAACTGAGTTAGTGTAATAGATACAATAGGTCGTATAACTTCCCACACAACAGATTCACCCAAAAACTGACTATAGGCAAATATGATCCAGCTGCCCGCCCCTATGATTAAAAATATAAATCCATAAAAAGGTTTTTTGGGTGCGCCTGCTAATGCCCCAACTATAAGAGACAAAAGGAGTGTGCCTAAATAATTCATTCCGATCGTTTTGGGAAACATAAATTGGTTTTCTAATATTCCATGTAACGTATTGGCGTGAATTTCAACCCCCGGAAATGATTCTTGAACGGGGACACTTCTAAGATCCATGAGGCCCGGAAGTGAAGATCCCACAATGGCTGTTTTTCCTTCCCAATAGGTTGGGTCTAACATGTCTGCGTCAAAAGCATACATGTATGGGATATAATAAAATGTTTTATGCGGACCAAAAAACTTGATAAGCATTCGCCCTTGGTTATCAATAGGTATTTGCCTAACCGTATCTCCATGTATGTCTACAAGGTGTAGTTTGTGTTTTTCAAAATCATATTTAAAACCGTCGTTAGGAATATTTAATATGTTTTTTACAGCCGAAAAGGTTAAAGATAAATATGTTTTATTCGGACCATCAAAATGAATCGCTGTTGGTGCTCTTCTAATTATTCCATCTTCGTCTTGTGGAAAATTGGCTGCGCCCGCGCCTGGTGATGCGGTTAATAATTCTACATATGTATTTCCGATACGTTTGGCGCTGGGAAGTTTATTGGCAACATAATTTGGAACATGTATCGTGTGTTTAGAATCTATATATCCATCTGGTACATCTTCCATTTGATATAAAAAATTCAATGTATCTTCTCTTTCAAAAACAAGAGAATGGTGGGATATTAAACTTCGATTAATGCTTTCTACAAATCGCTCCGGATCTGTGCTCATTAAAAATTGTTCTGATGCACTCTTTAGATCTGGGTTTTTTGTTTCTTGAGATAAAGCATTAACTAAGGAGTGGGTATAATCATCTTTTTTATCAAAAATGATATCAAATAATAACGCTTTTGGGTTTCCTGAAGAAATAACGTCAGTTAATTGTCCGTGGTATGCATGTGGCCACTCATGATAATTACCTAACGTTTCAACAGAATTTTGTTCTATATCAACTATAACAACACGATCAATCGTCGATTCTTCAACTTGATTTACGCTCGCTTTCATTCTAGCGTCATACGACTGGTGCTCGTATCTATCAATGACCTGAGTTAATACAAAAGAATTATTTCGTGTCCCAATATGAATAAGTGTTGAAAATAGAAGGGCAAAAAAAACGCCTGATACTATTCTCTTTTTTCTATCAGACATTCGGCGGGGTGCGACTTTTCGGATTATTGACCGTCTTGCTGTTTGTTCCAACGAACAAATTCATCTTCATCGTCTTTTGTTTGGTCAAATTTAAACAAGTGATATTTTCCGTCTTCTCTGATGTTGATTTGCATTCCCTCAGCTAAACTGATCCAATCTTCCAATGAAATTTCATAAGGTCCGGATACTTGGGTGGGTGCCTTAATTTCCGTAACAGGCCCGAGGGTAAACCTGGGTTTCCCTGTGGGAGCTTCTTGCCCAAACCCTTTTCTTTTTTCTTTTCTTTCTTTAAGAAAATTGTTGGCTTTATTTACATCCACATTTCCTTCATAAACCTGAACGGAGCTTTCTGTGTCATTGCTTTTTGCTTTAAATATGGTTCCGCGAATCGCCGCAACGGCGATGGGTGTTCGAATAGCAATATTCTTTTTTTCGCCAAAAGCGGCTTTGGCAGATACCCACACACTTCCTTTTTTTAGATGTGCGTCAAATTTCTTTTCCATAGGCTTCACAGATGCGCTATTTAATTCTAATTCAGAATTTTCGCCTATGCGCACTTTTCCGCCACCCATTAATGAAATTTCACATCTGGATTTTGGGGCTGTTTTAATAATATCATTTACAAAAACTTTTCGGTTGGGTTTTGCCTTTTCCCATGTGTGTGTTGTAGATGATTTTATGGATACTTTTCCGAGCGGGAGAGATATTTTTCCAAAGGGCGTCGTTTCTGGATATGTGGCTGAAAGCAAACAGCCCACACAGAGAATATAGTATATATATTTTTTCATTATTTCATATAAATCATTTTGTTAAAGCTTTGGTAAAGTAACTCTCCTTTATTGTTTTTCATAATGGTTTGATAAAAATACACGCCCGATGAAAGCGGTGACGCTTGTCGGTTTGTTCCGTCCCACGTTACAGTATGATACCCGCTTCCCAAATCTACGCTTTTTAATAATGTGTTTACTTCATTCCCAAGTATATTAAATATATTTATTGAAACAGTCGCCGGCTCATGAAGGTGAAGTCGAATAGACGTGGTTGGGTTAAAAGGATTTGGATAATTTTGTTCAACCATATATTTGCTCGGTAAAACGTCAAATTCTTCTAATGATTTCTCTATTTCATTTGATTCTCCAACCAAAATAATTAATTCTCGTTCAGTTTCGTTTCCGCTAGATATAAATGTATAAATATTGGTTTCACGCATATTTTGATGGCTTCTATTTTGCAAATCAATTAAATATATTTCGTATTCAACTGGAATAGACTGAAAATCAGAACACTGAATTTCTACTCGTCCTTGTATATTCGTTTTAACGGTTGGAGTCCAAATATATTTTAGTTTCCCGTCTTCTCTATAATCTGTTGAGAATAATCCGCTCTTTACCCATTCATTATGCGGGAAGGCGAGTTGGACAAAAGATCCGATTACAGGTGGTTCGCGAAAATCGTTTACGTCATATCCGTCTAGTGATACAGCATGAACGCCCGCTCGATTCTGTGCGTCAACAAAAGATCCACTTTTCGCAGAAAGATTAAATGACCAATTTTCTGCTACTGTTTTAGCATTAAAACCCGATTGGTCTGTTGGTGAAAAATCAATTGACGCTCCAGCTTCATTTGAATAAAGCCAATACCCCTTTGTGTTATAAAGCGTTGTGGATTGAATATATCCATTTCCGTTATATCCCCATAAAATAGGTTCTACATTTCCGTTGATCGTAACTTGGTTTGGAAAAGAAAAATCGATTCCATATGGATTTCCAATCATATTCCAGCCCTCATTTAGAGAAACAGTGTGTCCGTCTTTTAATGAAAGCGATGTGCCGCTTCCGGCGGATAATGATGTTGGGTCTTTCGTAATAATCCAAAAGGCGTTTCCTGGTTCTATAGAAAAATTATTTTCACCATAATCAGATCCATTCCAATTAAAAAGTCGCCAAACAGATTTATCATATTCACCCAACTCATCTTCAAAAACGCTTGGGATAGAGTTTGATGATAAAACGTTTGGTATAGATGTCATTTGGTATTTCTCAGCCTCTGTATTAAGAAACGGAATCGTCGAAAAGGACACGGCAACATCAAATGTATCTGAAGTGGTTGTTCTGTCTAAAGAATCTGTTGCTGTTATCCACAAAAGGCCACCTGTTAATGTTATATTATCTCCATTTATGGATGATGTATAGGTGGTGTTATTTGAAAACACCATAGAGCCTGACGATGTATTTCCTGAAAATATATCCTTACCTGAAATCCAATTATATGTTACATCTTGGATGCCGGCCTCAGCCTCAATTGAAACATTCAAAACAAAATCTTCACCTTCGGGTATATTGCTACCGCTAAAATCAAATTCCGGGATGAGCGTTGGTGGGTCGGGTAAAAAATTGGTTCCTGATGAGTCGCTACCGATGGCCCACTGACTAAACGACGTTTGGTTGTCAGCGCAAATAATCCCATCTTCCTCATTGAAAGATAAATCGTTTTCTGTCATGGTTATCCATGCGTCATTTGAATTAAGCGCTCTTTTAATAATTATTAATTCTGAAAAACTATCTATTTCGCCAAGGTCGCTAATATCAAAACAAATATCTGCTATAAATGCATCATCATCAAGAGAAGATTGAATATCCCAATATCTTGGACCCACAACAATACCCGAACTTCCGCTGGGGGTGGGTGGAGACGTTCCGTCCACATAGGTTACTTCCACGCTCCCTTCCGTTGATACATCGCTAAAATCAAAAGAAAGCGCAGCTGTTTCTGTTAAGTCGTATGTCCCATCACTTACATCTTCAATTTCCTCTGTAGATATTTCAATTTCGCCAGATTCAAAAACTTCGATTTGGTAATCAATCGACGCTGATGTTGTAATCGCATTATCTAAACTAAACGTAATGGTGCCTGTGTGTACTCCAGCGCCACTTGTATAATCTAACACAATTAAAAAGTCTTTCGTTTCGCCTGAAAGGAGAGTAACCGGGAAGTGTTCATCTTCTATTACATATATTTGAGATGGTTTTGTTGACGAAACTTGAGTGACGTTTAATTCCCCGTCGCCAATGTTTGTTACTGAAACGTTTGTTGTGTCTATATTTTCTTCTTCAGCTACCCAATAGAATTGAGAATATTCTGTTGAAAACTCTCCTTCTGCCGGCGGTCCGCCGTCACAATTACCTAACATAATGGATCCAATATTGTTTGTACCCCATACATTAATATTTGTTAATGATGCCCCTAAGTCTTGACCTGCGTCACAAAATTCCGGTCCACTATTTTGAGATCCATCTTCATCAAAGAAGAAAGCAATGGCGTAATTGTTTCCTTCAATAATTCCACCAATAAAATCTGTTTTAGACCCCGTATTAAAATCATGCCAAATTGGACCTACGCCCACATCGGGTTCACCTGTTTCTATATTCCCAGTATAAAAAATACCAGCATAAATATTTCCGGATGAATTTGTTGGAGATTCAATTGTGAAATCAACACGTCCATTTCCAGATTGTAAAAATACATGTTGTTCGTTTGTTTCATATCTGGGTACGCCACTATGATCATACATATATAACTTATAATAATTATCTCCCATATTGGGGGTGTCGTGAAGCCAGCTAACAATATTCGGATTACTTTCCGTTAATATACTCATATCGCCTTCATTTATTCCGGGAGAATTTTTCCACCTAATTTCATATTTATTAAAATCTCCATCATCGTCCGGCCACCGATCCCATATAAGGTTTATACCGCTTGAAGATTGAGATGTGGACCAAAGAGTAACAGTTGTTCCCACTCCTCCCAGCGGGGTATCGGTATTCCATGTTCCTGTTCCAAATCCAGACCCATCTAGGCCGTGCGCACTTATATCGGTAAGCGTTTCACCGCCACCCTCATTACAGTCCCATAAAAGTTGTGTATTTTGATCTGGGGAATAATTATTATTCCATGGGTCAAAACTATTTCCAGAATATTGAGCAAACGTGCTAATGCGAATTACATCACCAAGTCCGTCTAAATTCCAACCAACCGTAAGTGGGTCAACTGGCCCCTGAATTGGATTGGACGCAGGAACAGATGCCATCTGCAAACCATCAAAATAAATGCTCATTTGAGTTCCATCATAATCGGCCGCTAAATGATGCCATTCGTTTGCTGGGAAGCTTGTGCTCCATGTTGCTGAGCCTATACCTTCAAGCTCAAAAATGAATTCGCCACCTTCGTAAGCAAACAACAACCAGTCATTTGCTCCCGCTACATCAAACAAGTCAAACGTCGTGTCGTTCGTGTGAAGCTTTATAAACATTTCCACTGTTATTTGATTGCCGGCCGGATAATAAAAATTATTAACATCAGCTCCATTGGATGTTGTTCCAAAATCAAATGAAAAATCACCACCACCTGTATCGTTATTTTTACCTACGCTAATTTCTGTAAATTCGGGGTGGCACCCATTGTTTTGGTTTCCGCCTACTTGAGTTATCGTTAATCTTATTTTGTCTGTAAATACTTCTTGAAATGAATATTTAATTACCTTTTCTGGTGTCGGGTTATTTATATCTACCACCCAATCCCAATTTTGACTGCCATCATCCCATACTTCAAGATATCCTTCTCCAGCCCAAAAACACGCATCATCATTACTGTCCGTTTCTGGAAAACCATTTTCCAGCTTTATTTCATTAATAGATTGATGCCCATTTTCTAATCCAAACTCTAAATAAAAATCTGGATTTCCTCCAATTCCAGATGATGATCCTGGGTTGCCATCTACCATCGCTTCCATGATAGAAGCGTTTGCGGGGTTACAGGTTTGGCTGTCGCCACTTCCACATATTGGATATAGAGGTTCTGCTGTAAAATTATCTCCGCCTAGTAAAATATTATAAAACATTCCATAATTATCGTCATACCCGAAACTTTCATTTGGCCCCTCCCAGAATCGTATTCGAACATCAGAATCTTCTTGTTGTGACTGAATCGTATATTCCCAAATATTGTCTCCATTCGAATCATTCATAGAATAAATACCCGACCATGATCCTGATTGGTTCATATCCCATTGAATATATACCGGGTTCGTTTGAGGTGGTAAGGCGTCATAGCTCTCAAGGTTGTAATAAATGTTTATAAAGTCGCCTGGTTGTGGGTTTGGAGGATCCCACCATACATGTCCCATAGATGTGTTGTCCCAAGGATTTGACATATCCCAGCTGCCGCTTCCATCAATGTTCCCATTGTTGGTATTATAATACCCATCATCAATAAGTTCGTTTCCGCCGTTTTCATTACAGTGCCATAATAATAAGGTGTTTGGGTCTAGATCTGATGGAATCCAAGGGTCCTCGGGAACGGGTGCGTTGGCGCCATAATCTTCACTTGTGGTACGAATACGAAATTCATCCATTGATGCGACAACATCCACGCCAAATATTAATGGATGATCTGATGTTGGCATATATGCGCTTGGTGCGGAGGGCCAAGTATTTGCAAACAAAGTACCGTCCCAGAAAAATTCCAGTCTGTTTAACCCGCTTAAATATTGAATATAAATATGGTGCCATTGATTGTCATAAATATCCATTCCTCCCGCAAGCAACGAACCATAATGAGTTCCGTCTGTTCCAAGGTTTAACCTAAACTCTTGAGTGTTGTTTAACCATTGTAGCGATAAATCTTTTGTGCCTCCTCCATCTGCTTCTCTTTCAAATATAATTTGATCGTTGTTTGTATTGTAATGAAACATGACAAAAAACTCGATACTAAAGTCTGTCGCACCGTCTAATTCATTTGCGTTTGAACCCTCCTCAAAGACTTTAACCGGGGCTCCAAGTTCAAAATCGTATGAATAGTCAGTTGCGTCTGAATTGGACATCCAAATTGTGCCTGTATTAAAAGTTCCGCCTGAAACATAAAAAGGCCCAAACGCCCCAATGGGATCGCCTGCGTCTGGTTGAGAATTTCCATTTATGTCAATATATGCAACAACATGCCAACCGTCTCCGTCAGTGATCCACGTGGCGTCAAAATTAAAAGCTAAATCAGTTCCAGTTGGGTAGGAGTGATCCCCGAGGGCCGTCTCCGCAGAACGATTTACCCAATAATTGTGATCTGATCCTGGTTGAAATAGGCCAACATAAGTTTGTCCATATACTGTATTGTTACTTTGTACAAAACCTTCTATATGTCCACCATAAAGCGCGCCTATTAATAAAAGTATATTTATAATAATAAATTTTCTCATTTTCGGCCTCCCATCCAAATACGAGGGGATTGTGGCGGAGATGGGGGTTCGCCAAGTTCTTCTGTTGGGGGCGTTTCGCTTTTTTGGCTAATCGCATAGGCGACACCCGCACCAACGGCGGCGGTTGTTAATCCTCTAATGAGCCATTTTTTTCCTTTTCCGCTAGAAACTACTTTTTGTTTTTTAATAGAAAGTCCTGCTTTTTTCTTTAATGCGTCGGGCGGTTCAAGGCCCGCCAGCTCCCAAGCAACGAGTTCGACTTGGGTGATTAATTCATCTACCTCACCTTTATATGTTTTATTGACTGCTTGAATTGTTTCCCCGGTTTCCACTGAAAATAGTTTTGTTTCAATGGTGTATGTTTTTCCTATCTTCCCAAATGAACCCGATACCATTTGTTGAACGCCTAATAGGTTTCCAATCTCTACAGCGCATTCTGATGTTGTACAACCCGTTTGTTGAAAGCCTTGTTCTTCTAGTATTTCTTCCATTTGAGATCTGTCAACTAAAATAAAGGCATTGGTGTTTACCATTTCTCCTGCTAGGCGCTGGGTCAATGCAATAGATTCGGATGCTTCAATGCCCAGTCCGTCAAAATCTAAAACGGCTGTGGTTTTTTTTTCAGCTTGCCCCATTAAAAGCGTTACGGTTATTATGGATAAAACAAAATGTTTTGCTTTCATATATTTGCCTTAAGGTTGAATCGTTTTTAATAGCGCTATAAGAGCGCTTTGATTGGTCATTTTTATTAAGTGGGTTGGGCGGTTGTTTGAAATTATGACCTTCATGTCGTAATATGCTCAGCTTGTGCTGAATTTAAGACACTTTATAAATAAAAAACTATCAGGTAGTGTGGATTAAATATATCGACTTATGTGGGTGTTCCAACCCCGCGGACCGCAACGCCAATATAATGCCAAACGGGTGCAACAATACCAATAGTCTCAGATATAATTTCTTCTGATTTTGTTGTTGTATTAAACCTATCTGGCCCTAAAGTTTGAACAATAATGTCAAATTTTTCTGCATGATTGTATATGTGGGTAACATCAGGAAATGTTGGAAATGACTTGTAGGGCGTTTTGCTTTTTAAAAAATTTAAACCTGATTTATTTATGTGATCTTTTATTTGTATATCTGATTGGATATTTTTAACTCGATCAATAATTATAATATTTTCAATAGAATGTTTAAGCTTAAGCTCATGAAGAGACTTGGGGGAAATGTGGTCACTATCAAAAAATTTTGGCCAAATATATGTTTTGTTTTCTTCTGTAGAAGAATAGTGATCTTTATCGTCTGTTTTGTTGGGGGTTTTTATGCCAAGCTTCGCTGGGCCCATGGGTAAATAAATATATTCCATCAAAATTTTCTCCTTCCAAATAGCGCTGAACCAATTCGCACCATTGTGCTTCCCTCTTCTATTCCTATTTCATAATCGTCGCTCATTCCCATAGAAAGTTCGGTTAATTTATTTGTTGAAAAATGTGTATTTATTTTCTCTTTTAATTCCCTCAATACGGAAAACGATTCTCTTATCTTTTTTTCGTTTCTCGTTAGGGGCCCAACAGTCATTAACCCCTTTACAATAATGTTTTGAGTGCTTGTGGCAGCAATCATACTGTCAACATCGTCTGGATTGAAACCGTATTTTTGGGGTTCTCCGCTTGTGTTTACCTCCAGCAAAACTGGAATTGATTTGTTTTTATTTCCAATTTTCATCGCAAGTTTTAAAGAATCTACAGAATCAATTGCGTCAAAGAGTTCGAGGCATTTATTGATTTTGTTCGATTGTAAGTGTCCGATAAATCTTTTTGTTAAGCCGGGCATAGAGTCGAAGGAATTAAATTTTTGAAGCGCCTCTTGAATCCTGTTTTCGCCGATAGTTTTAATCCCGAGAGCATAACATTCTTCAATGGAAGAAAAAGGATGTGTTTTCGTTACAGCTATAAGCTGAACGGAGCGGTTTAAGCCGCTCCGATTTTTAGCATTTTCTATCTTATGATAGATTTTTTCAAGGTTGTCCGATAGGCTCATTCTTCATTTGAACTGCTTGCCGCATCTTCAATTGTAAGTTGATTGTCTTCCGGTTTTGGCTCTTCAGTGGCTTTTTCTTCACTAATAACGCGAGTAATGGTTGAAATACTTGCCCCGGCGTCTAGCTTGACTAAACGAACGCCCTGAGTTACTCGCCCAATCGTTCGTATTGCACTAACAGGCTGTCTCATTAATACACCAGAGTTTGTAATAACGATTAAATCGTCCGAATCAACAACCTCCATTATTTTTACCATTTTACCGGTTTTGTCTGTGCAGCGCATTGTAAGAGCCCCTTTTCCGCCACGCGTTTGGGTTCTGTATTGAATAACGTCGGTTCTTTTTCCGTATCCTTTATCCGTAGCAACTAAAACAGTTCCTTCTCTTTTTACCACAAGCATGCCAACCACATAATCAGTAGAAGAACTTAATGTTATTCCTTTAACGCCCATGGTTTTTCTGCCGCTCGGTCGGATATTTCCTTCCGAAAAACGAATCGATTTACCTTCATATGTTCCCAAAAGAATGTCGTGATCTCCGTTTGTGATTCGCGCTTCGATTAGTTCGTCTCCTTCACGAACTTCAATAGCATATATTCCACCTTTTCTTGGATTGCCATACGCAGAAAGAACGGTCTTTTTCACGATGCCTTTTTTGGTCGCCATTACAATATAGTGATTTTCGTCAAACTCTTTAACGCTAACAAAAGCTTTAATTTTTTCACCCGTATCACACCCAATTAAATTTACAATTGCGCGCCCTCGCGTTGCTCGACCTCCCTGCGGAATGTCATAAACCTTTAGCCAATAACATTTTCCTTGGTCTGTAAAAAAGAGCATGTAATTGTGCGTATTTGCAATAAATAAATGTTCAACAAAATCCTCATCTTTGCTCATGGCGCCCTGGACGCCGCGTCCGCCTCTTCTTTGCGTTCGATAGGTGTTTAATGCTGTCCTTTTAATATACCCTTGGTGGGTTATTGTAAGAACAACTTCTTCCTCGGCAATCATATCTTCCATTGAAAATTGTGCGTCAACAGGTAATATTTCTGTCCGTCTTTCGTCGCCGTAACTTTCTCTTATTTCCATCAGCTCAGACTTAATAATATCCATTCTCTGGGTTTCGCTTTCCAAAATTCCTTTTAGGTGAGCGATTAATTGAATGACTTCTTTATATTCAGCAACAATTTTTCCAACCTCAAGCCCCGTCAGTTTCTGTAAGCGCATATCTAAAATGGCTTGACATTGTTTTTCAGAAAGATTGAATGCGTTCATTAACCCTTCTTTTGCCTGCGACGGATCTTTGCTTGCGCGAATAATAGCAATTACTTCATCAATATTATCTAGGGCGATTTTTAATCCTTCAAGTATGTGGGCGCGAGACTCTGCTTCTTTTAGATCAAACTCTGTTCTTCTCACAATTATACTGTGTCTAAAATCAATAAAATGTTGAAGAATTTCTTTTAAGCTCATGATTTTCGGAACATCATTAAAAAGCGCAAGTAATATGATACCAAAAGTTTCCTGAAGCTGAGTGTGTTTATAAAGGAGGTTTAAAATAACTTCCGGAACAGCATCGCGTTTTGTTTCAATTACAACCCTAATGCCGTCTTTGTCGGACTCATCTCGTAAGTCCGAGATACCTTCAACTTTTTTATCCCGAACAAGATCGGCTATTTTTTCAATAAGCCTTGCTTTGTTCACCTGGTAGGGAAGTTCGGTTACAATAATGCTGTCTTTACCGCTTTTAGCTGTTTCAATGTGAGCTCTAGCTCTCATTTTTACAATTCCGCGACCGGTTTTGTAAGCATTTTTAATGCCGTCCATTCCCATGATCAGCCCCGCCGTTGGAAAGTCTGGCCCCTTAATATGTTCTTGTAGTTCTTCTACAGTGATTTCTTTATTGTCAATCAGCTCTATAAGTCCATTTATAATTTCTGTAAGATTGTGTGGCGGAATTTTTGTTGCCATTCCCACAGCAATACCTTCGGAGCCATTTACTAAAAGTGTTGGCACCATGCTCGGTAAAACAGCTGGTTCTTTAAGCGTTTCGTCAAAGTTTGGTACCCAATCCACTGTATCTTTATCAAGGTCTTTAAGCATTTCGCTTGCAAGTCTTGTCATTCTTGATTCTGTATAACGCATTGCCGCAGCGTTATCTCCATCAATAGACCCAAAGTTTCCTTGGCCGTCTACAAGCTCATACCTCATAGAAAAATCTTGCGCCATTCTTACAAGGGCATCATAGACAGAGCTGTCGCCATGGTGGTGATACTTACCTAAAACATCACCAACAATTCTCGCGGATTTTTTATATGCTCTATTCCAGTGTGAGCCGAGATCGTTCATTCCAAATAGAATGCGCCTGTGTACAGGTTTAAGCCCATCTCGCACATCCGGAAAAACCCTTGAGACAATAACAGACATAGAATAGTTGAGGTAGCTTTCTCTCATTTCATCTACAATGTCGCGGTTAATGGTGTTGTCGCGATTAAAATCAACCATAATTATTTTTTCCTAATTTTTATCAAATATCTAGATTAACAACAAATTTTGCGTTTTTTTCAATGAACGTCCTGCGCGGTTCAACGTCGTGCCCCATTAAGTCTTGAAACGTTTCAGCTGCTTTGGCGGCATCCTCAACCGTGATTTCCATCAACGTTCTTCTTTCTGGGTCCATGGTGGTTTCCCAAAGCTGTTCCGGGTTCATTTCCCCGAGCCCTTTATATCTTTGAATACCTACTTTTGTCGTTTTGTTTTCTTTTTTCATTCTTTCCATCACAAGGTCGCGCTCATTATCATCATAAACATAAAATTCTTTCTTGCCCTGGTGGAGTCGGTAAAGCGGAGGAAGTGCTAAATATAAATTTCCATTATGAATTACGTCGGGCATCCTTCTAAAGAAAAACGTTAATAAAAGTGTCCTAATGTGGGAGCCGTCAACATCGGCATCAGTCATAATAATAATTTTGTGATATCTAAGTTTTTCAATATCAAAATCTCCCGCAGAGCGTTCGCCGGTATCTTCGCTTGTTCCGCCAAAACCAGCGCCAAGCGCTGTAATAATGGATTGAACTTCGTTGTTTGATAACAGTTTGTCGACGCGCGCTTTTTCGGAATTAATTACTTTTCCACGTAAGGGTAAAATAGCTTGCGTTCTTCTATCCCTGCCTTGTTTAGCAGAGCCTCCCGCAGAGTCACCCTCAACGAGGTACAGCTCACTAAAAGCGGGATCCCTGTTAGAGCAATCCGCTAATTTACCCGGAAGAGAAGAGCCTCCAAGTGCGCTTTTTCTTCGAATAAGTTCGCGTGCCTTTCTTGCGGCGCTTCTGCTGCGCGCAGCCAATAAAGCTTTTTCGACTACTTTGCGACCAATGGATGGGTTTTGTTCTAAAAAATCTAATATACCTTCATATACCGCAGCATCAACAATTCCCTTAACATCGCCGTTCCCTAGTTTTGTTTTAGTTTGTCCTTCAAATTGCGGCTCTGGAACTTTAACGCTAAGAATGGCTGTTAATCCCTCTCGGAAATCTTCTCCGGATAAATTAATTTTTTCATTCTTTTTTGCTTTTATTAAATTGTTTTTTGCGGCGTGATTGTTCATGGCTCGCGTTAGAGCCGACCTAAACCCAGAAAGGTGCGTTCCGCCCTCTATCGTATTAATGTTATTTACGAATGTTAGTATGTTTTCGTTATATGTTGTGCCATAACGAAACGCGACATCAATGGGTATTTCACCGTCTTCCTTCGAAATAGTAATTATTTTCTTATGAATCGGGTTGTTGTGTTCGTCTAAAAATTTTACAAAATCACTTAACCCACCCTTAAACTTAAACACATCTGATTCTCCGTCTTCCGATCTTTTGTCTTTTAATCGAATTTCAAGACCTTTGTTTAAATAGGCGAGCTCTCTTAATCTGTCTGCAATAATTTCATATTCAAATGTCGTGGTATTAAAAATGGTACTATCTGCAAAGAAACAAACTTTTGTACCTGTTTTTTTAGTTGTGCCAATTACCTTTAGTTTATTTTGTACGATGCCAATTTTATAATCTTGCCTATGAACTTTTCCATCACGATGGACTTCGACGTATAGTTTTTCAGAAAGAGCGTTCACGACCGAAACACCAACGCCATGAAGGCCACCAGAAACCTTATATGATCCCTTGTCAAATTTTCCACCCGCATGAAGAACCGTCATAACAACCTCAACCGCAGGCTTGTTTTCTTCTTTGTGTATATCAACTGGGATGCCTCGCCCATTATCATCCACAGAAACGGAACCGTCTTTATTGAAAGCCACCTTAATCACAGAACAGTGTCCCGCTAGCGCTTCATCAACAGAGTTGTCTACCACCTCATATACAAGGTGGTGGAGGCCGCGCTTTCCGACGTCTCCAATATACATTGCGGGCCTTTTTCTTACAGCTTCTAGTTCCTCAAGAACTTTAATGCTTTCTGCGCTATATTGTTGTGTTGTCATAAAAATAAAATATCCTTAATTATGTTTTGATCTAATTCTTTGTTTAATTTTTCAATTATTTCTTTTTTTTTAAACTGGAGTTCCTGTCTCCACGTTGGGTTTGAAACTTTAACTTTTATTACCCCGTGTTCAACGCTTTCTGGTTTTGTATTTCTGCCAACGGCGTCTCCAACAACGTCGTTCCAAATCAGAAGTGCTTGTTGTTGTGTAACGCCTTTTTCTAAACCGGCTGTTTTTAAAAAATTCTCAAGCGCTATGCCTAGGCGTTGCATATTCTTTTTAGGTGAAATGTGGGTGTTTCAGTCTTTTCAATTTTAATTCCGCTTTTTTCTAAATTTATTAAATCGGTTGTAGTAATAATTGTTTGTATTTCGTGTCCGGCTTTTTTTTCAAAACTTTTAATAAGACTTACAATCTTGCGGCTTCTTCCCGAATCAAGCTTTGCAAATAGGTCGTCCAACAAAAGCGTTGGCGTTTGTTGTGTTCTTTTTGAAATATAAAACAGTTCCGCAAGCTTTATTAATACCAACGAAAGTTTGTGTTCTCCTTGTGATCCATATTTTTTAACATCTTTCTCTTTCCACAAAACTTTAATATCGTCTCTGTGTGGACCAAAATTTGTTACTCCTGTTACAATGTCTCTTTGTTTGTTTTTTCTTAGATGTTCTTTCATGTTTTCGTTGTTAAGCGCTGGTGTCGAATATTCAAGCCTAACTGTTTCTTCTGTACTAAAATTCTTTGTTACGCTTGTTAGTTCTTTTTTGTATTCCGCTAACAATGCGTCCCTTTTTCTCCAAAGCGAAAGAGCTTCCCGACCAATCGGCTCATCCCAAATATCTATTTCTTCCGCGCTTGCTTTGTTGTCTCTTGTTTTTATAAGCGCTGCGTTTCTTTGTTTCAGTATTCGATGATATTGAACCAATGTTTCTATATACTCTTTTGAAATAACTGAAAAGATTTTATCAAAAAACTGTCTTCTGTTTGCTGGAGGTCCTTTTGTGACCCCTTGCTCTTCCGGCGACAAAACAACAACAAGGTTTTTACCCATTAATTCTTTTAATCCTGTAATGGGGCTTTTGTTAATATGAAATCTTCTTTCCCCCTTTTTGTTTTGATGAAGCGTTATAACATCCTTGTCTCCATTTTTTACAAAAAGTCCTCTGATTTTCAAAAAATCTTCTTCTGCTTTTAATAATTCTTTATGCCTGTTTGTTCTAAAGCTTTTTCCAAACGATAAACTGTGTATCGCTTCAAGAACGCCCGTTTTCCCAGACCCATTTTCTCCCCAAATTACATTTAAACCTTTGCCAAACTCAATGTGCGTTCTTGAGTGGTTTCTAAATGAAACCATTTCAATCTCCATAATTGCCATTGATCATTAAGAATATTTTAATCGTTAAGCCGAATAGGCATCAATAACATCGTTGATTCAATGTTTTCATCCGCGCTTTCGGGGTTAAACAATGCCGCACTAATAGGTGTGTTTAGGCTTATTATAACTGTTTCGCCGCCAACATGATTTATAACATCTTTTAAATATTCTGCATTATATCCAATCGTAAGAGATTCGCCTGTGTACTCAGCTGAAATTTCTTCTTGCGCTTTGGATGATTTTTCTGGGTCTTCCGTAGAAATCAAACATTGTTTATCAGAAAGGTTAAAGGCCACCTGTCGTGTTGTTTTGTTAGAAAAAATTGAAACACGCCTAATTGCCCCAGAAAGGTCGCTTTTGTTTGTTTTTAATTTTTTGGTATTATCACTCGGTATAACACTTTCATAATCCGGAAAACGTTCGTCAATGGTTCTGGTCAATACCGTTACTTTATCCATCACTGCGGTCATATGATTTTCGCCAACGACCAAACCAACTGTTTCGTCGTCGCCCGCTAACTGAAGAGTCATATAGTTCAAAAACTTCCTCGGTATAATAACATCTCCGGTAAACCCTGTCGACGCAAAATCTTTTCTGATGTGTTTAACAAGTCTATGGCCATCAGTAGATACCGCTGTCAAGTTTTTTGCATTAAACCTAAAAAGGACCCCCGTTAATGCAGGCTTAAGATCGTCTCGACTAACAGCAAAAACGGTAGATTCAATAACTGATTTAAATAGGCGGGAACCCAACGATAATTCTTTGCCGTCACTTGTATCTGGTATAGACGGAAATTCTTCAGCCGGTTTTCCCATTAAATCATAGACGCCCATTTCTGTTCTTAGTTCAATTTTATTATTACTGTCTACAATAAGCGTAATTCTTGTTTCGGGTAATTCGTTCGTGACGTCTAGTAGCGTTTTTAGAGGAATAGCAGCAGAACCAGGCTCCTCTATACTGACAGGTATTTCAGCAATGATCGTAATTTCTAAATCGGTTGCCCTTAAGACTGTTTTTTCTTCGGACGCTTCAAACAAAACACAACCAAGGATAGGAAGTGTTGACCGTGTAGGCACTGCTTTTGAAAGCTTTTGGAGAACATTTTGCAACTCTGTTTTTGATGTGGAAAATTTCATTCTATATCCATTATTTTGTGGATTGAAAAAATATGTATTTTCAAGTAGAAAATAGACCGATAATTTTACTCTAAATAGGTGTATTTCTCAATATTTTTTTCTAACTGGAAATCAAATAATAACGCTCTTTGGTTAGAAAAAAATATTTTTTAGTAAATCTAATTTAAATACTTATTATTTATAATAAGCGTAAGACGGTGGATAATTAACAGATGTATAATCAAATACTTTATTAGTTCGCGCTTTAAACACACAAACCTTAAGAAACACTTTAGGTGTATAACTTTTTAATAATAATCTTTTTTGTTTAAAAGTCGTTATCAGCGTCTGAAACGGAAGTTAATCAGATTATTAATAAACACAGTTATCCCTATGTGGATAACTCCTGTGGATAACTTATTTTTCATTAATTGAAATATAAAAGTTTTTTCTCGCATCGGTTATCCAATTATCATACCATTGCATTTTTTTATAATTAAGAGCCATACCTTCGATTTCCGACCAATGCGTTTCGAGAGTGGGTATTCCTCCAGGTTTGATTTTTTCTACCCACAACAAGTGAAAGCCCATTGATGAGTTGATGGGGGGGCTGCATTCTTCAATGTTTATATATTTCACAGCCTGACCTATTTCGGGTATTGGGTAATTTAGAGGGTCTATCCACCCCAAATCTCCACCAATTTCAGATGTGCGCTCGTCCGCGGAATATTTTTTAACAAAATATTTATAATCGTCAAATGTTTTGGATGAATCTTTTAAAGAAAGAGCAAACCTGTAAGCCAACTTTTCGTCATCTGGCGTTAGTTGAGGCTGAATTAAAATATGCCTTACTTTTATTTTGTCGCCTTTTTTTTCTAACGTTTCGATTAGGTGGTAACCAAAATCTGTTTCGACCGGATGGCTAATTTCGTTAATATCCTGAGAAAAGGCCACCGCCTCAAAAGGTTTAACAAATGAACCCCGGTTTACAAACCCAAGATGACCTCCTTTTGTTTTAGAGCCAGGATCCATTGAATATTGTTTAGCGAAGTCTTCAAAGTTTCCCCCGGTGAGAATAATTGAACGCAAGCTATCGAGCGTGTTGTATGCCGCATCTTTTGACGTTTTGTTTGGCGACGGTTTTATAAGAAGGTGCCGCATTTTAACCATTGTAGGTACGGTTGGAAGACTGTCTTTAAAAAGAGTATAAAAATCAAATACACCATTTCGAGTCACCGAAATATTATTTAACAATTGTTGTTGATATTTTTCTGATACCAGCCTGTCTCTCATGTCGTACCAAAACTCTCTCCGAAAGGACTTAAGAGTTTGACCTAACATTTCTTCTGCCTTAGCCTCTCCGCCCGCTTGAGCAATAATGTTGGAGATTTGTTGGTCTAAAGCTGTGTTTATTTCCTTTTCTTCTACTTCAATTGAATCTAAAGCAGCCATTTCTAAAATAATTTTTTGATCTACCATTTGGGTAATTACATTTTCTTGCAAAGACTCAAACTCTCTTGGATGGGTTTGGGGATTAATTTTTGACTGAAGTGCTGTCATATTAACAAGCTGAACCAAGTCGCTTTTTAAAATGACATTATCTTCAACGACAGCAGCGACGCCGTCAATAAACTGTTTGTCGGCAATTTCTTGTGAAGCCAAAAACGAAAACGCAAAAGCAACAGAAATGGTTAAAAGTTTGTTTTTATTCATTTTAGTGTTATTTCCTTATTTATATAAATTGTAGAAGAACGCCTGAGGCTATCCATAACGACAGACATAGCAGTGTTTTTTTCTAATTGTAAAAACCGATTATAAATTTCATCATAAGCTCGATCTAAACTAACGACGGATCCTTTTTTATGTTTCTTAATAATTTGAACAACATGATAACCTGAGCCAGCAAACACCGGACCCACGACAGATTTATTATTTTTTGAAAAGATTTTTTTATCTAGATCGTCGATTAAAAACCCTTTCTTAACGATGACGGGCTCAACCCTATGCTTCAAAAAAAGAGCCTTACGCTTTTTGCCAGCCGAGCGAGAAAGTAAAGTTTTTTTAATGGCCAAAGCGTCTTTCCTTTTTGAAACAAAAAAGTGATAAAGAACGGCCTCTTCATATTTTCTGGTAAAAGAAGGTTGGTTTTTCTGATAGTAGTTTTTTATAGCGTCATTTTTAATACTTGTTTTCTGAGAAACAGCAGAAGCCAAAAACGAAGAACCGAGTAACCCGCGATAATAACGGTCTCTTTTCTTAATTAAAGACACGTCGAGATCAATCTTTTCGTTTAAGGCCGCCTGATAAAGCAACTCCTCGTCGATCCACTCTTGTGCAAATTTCGCCGCAACATCACCCGAAACCATACTTTCCCCCAACCCTTTTTCAACATCACTTAATGTAAGGAAAGCATCGTTTACGCGAGCGACAGGCGGCGAATCAAAGTCTTTCTTTGGCGAACACCCGCCCAGAAAGAGAGACACGCTTAATAATAATAGAAATTTCATGGCCTGAAAATTAATCCCCCGAAGACCTTAATAATAGAGGAACAGAATTTTTTACTATATCTAAACCGCCACCAAGAGAAGCCGCAGGCAGCCGAAGACCGATAAAACCATTTTTCTTTTCAGAAAGCTTTATTTCTCCCGCGTAATTACCAAGCACAGTATAAAACAAACTTAATAAACTATTCACATCTTCAAAGTGACCTAAAGCAGAAAAAACAAATTCGACCCTTTTCTCTTTTATTGAAACAGAAGAAACGATTGAGTTGGCTAAATTAATTTTTATTTTTGCGATCAATATTAACTGAACAGCGTCAAGAGGCAATACCCCAAACCGGTCTTGCACGTCTCGCTCAACCTTTTCGATTTCTTTACGGGTTGTTGCTTTTGATAGTTGATCATAATAAAACAGTCGAGCAGATGCTTCTTCAATATAATTATCCGGAAGAAGGGCGCTCCCATCAAAAAGAACAGTCGGAAAAACAAGTTCTTCTACAAAGTTATCATTGGCGCCACGCATCGCATCCTTTAATAAGTCACAATACATTTGGAATCCCACAGAAGAAATATGACCGCTCTGTTTATATCCGAATAAAGCACCCGCACCCCGAATTTCAAGATCTTTAAGTGAAACTTCATAACCAGAACCTAAGGATGTGTGTTGTTCTATCGTTTTAAGGCGACGATAAGCATTTTTTTCTAGATGCGCATGTGGCACTAACAACAAACACGACGCTCGATGGTGTCCGCGTCCGACGCGTCCGCGAATTTGATATAACTGCGACAAGCCAAAATTTTGGGCGTTATTAATAATAATCGTGTTTGCGTTTGTTACGTCTAGTCCAGACTCAATAATTGTTGTGCATATTAAAATATCTACATCTCCACGAAAAAAAGAAAGAATGGTTTTTTCTAACAACCGGGACTCGAGTCGACCGTGAATAAAGGCAACAGATTTACTCGGGTATTTTTTTATAATTTTGTCATAAAAAGACGGAATAGATTCAATATCATTATGTAAAAAATATATTTGACCGCCACGCGCCAATTCAAGGTCTATTTGAGAATAAATGGCGTCAAAACTAAAATATTTTATATGAGTAGAAATAGGCCTTCTAGAAACAGGCGGTGTTAATATTTTACTAATATTTTTTATCCCAGAAAGGGATTGTTGCAATGTTCTCGGAATAGGCGTTGCAGAGAGGCTTAAAATGTCTAGCCCGGTTTTTAATAAACGAATTTTTTCTTTATGTTTTACTCCAAAACGATGCTCCTCGTCAACGACCAACAAAGAAAGATTTGGAACAAAAACGTCTTCACTTAACAGTCTGTGCGTTCCAACGAGAACGTCAACGCGCCCACGCGACGCGAGAGAGATTGTGTTTTTCTGCTCAGCAGGTGTTTTAAATCGCGACAAAAGCTCAACAACAACCCCGAGATGTTCAAGCCTTTCCCTGCATGTAATATAATGCTGGTCCGCTAAAATAGTAGTTGGGCACAAGAAAAAAGCCTGCTTCCCAGATGTAACCGCAAGCATAATGGCGCGAAGAGCCACCTCGGTTTTTCCAAACCCAACATCGCCACAGATAAAACGGTCCATCGGCACAGGTAGAGACATGTCGTTCAAAACATCACCAATAGCAGACGCCTGGTCATCTGTTTCGTTAAAAGGAAAAGTGTCGACCAGAGCATGATAGAGCTCCCCGGGTTGATCATACAAAAAGTCGCGCTTTTGATTTTTTTGTGAATAAAGATTTATAAGTTCACCCACAACAAGCTCAACAGATTTTTTTGTTTTTTTAATATCGTTAGCCCAACGCTTACCGCCTAAGACGGAAAGAACGGGCGCATCGCTAGACGAAAGATACCTGTGTACGAGATCCATTTTATCTAACGCAACAAAAACTTTCGAACCATGAGCGAACTCGAGCTCCAAACACTCTTGCTCACCTCCGGCGCATCCCACCACCGAAAGACCGCGATACTTACAAACGCCAAAAGGTCGATAAACCAAATAATCACCCACGGCGATTTCAGCCAGACTATTAAGCCCAACATTTGAAACAGCTTTTTGAGTGGGCTCCCAACGAGACTTTGCGCCCCCGCCAATAAAGTCGTTTTCCGACAAACAACACAGGCCGAGAGATTCAGAATAAAAGCCACAAATTAAATCAGCATTAATATGTGTTAACTGCGAGGAATCTATGTACTTTGAAATAAGACCAACATTATTGCCAAAGTAAAAAATTTGTTGCCCCACAAAACGACCCACAATTAAAGCCAAAGCTTCTTTCTTTGCTAAAAAGGGCAATGTTTTAATATTTATATCACTAACCCCAACGTTAAAACAGCCGCTTAAACCACCGTCACCAGCGCGATAAAAACGATGAGTTTGGCTATGATATTTATATTCAACAAAATGCGGTAAAACAGACCTAAGTGATTGATAATTGTGCGCTTGAGCGACGTTTGTAATCACAGGCGTTAACGAAAACGACTCTAGCATGTGTAAAGTTAACTGAGATGACTGATCAAAGGTTCTGATGGATACGATAGCGGAAAACTCAAACTCTATTCGAATTGGGTTTGTCAAAAACAATGGAAAAAAATCAACAATATCACCGCGCGTTGAGTATTCCCCGGGGTTTTCAACAACAACAACTTTTTCATATTTCCAAGAGCTCAACAACTCAGAAAGATCGCCCACATCCATCTCGTGTCCGAGGAACAGTTTTAGTATCTTTTCTCGCGCCGGGAGACTAATATTGTTTTCATTAAGAGACTCGCTTGTTGTGATTATAACAATGTTTTCACGCCCACCAACAGATAGGCGTTGAAGCAATTCTTCTCTGTACCTATCGTTTTCCCCTACAAACCCACCCACATCAGACTTTTGGGAAACCGGAAAATAAAAAGTGGTTTCAGGAAAAGTGTAGTAGACAGAACTATAAAGAGAAAGCGCTGAAGCGCTATCGTCACACAGAACCACCGTTGGCTCAAGAGCACGAGATTGGATATATGATATTATTACAACAAGAGACGGCTGGTTAATCTCTTCAAAAGAACCGCTAGACAAAGTTTTGTCGCTAATGGCGTTATATACATCGCTCAGACTAGCTGGAGTTCTTTTTGTTGGCGTTTCACGTGAAACGTTCATTTATTTTCTCAGATAAACGAATAAAACAGAAACGTCTGAGGGCGTTACTCCAGATATGCGCATTGCCTGCCCCATTGTTTCGGGCTGGATTAAGACAAGCTTTTCCACCGCTTCGTTCGACAGGCCCGCTAAAGACCTATAGTCTATATCTTTAGGCAAAAATACTTTTTCTAATTTTTTGTTTTTTTGAATATGCACATTTTGCCTGTCTATATAACCTTTATATTTTATTGAAACAAACGCCTCGTGAAACAACTCTCTTCTTTCCCACGGCTCTAAGAAGGGCGTTTTAATGTTTAAAAAATAGTCACGAGGAAAACTATCTATAGTAACCGCTGGTTGTTTAATAAACCGGATTGCAGGCATGGAGCTGTCCGTAAGGCCGGGCGCGGTTAAGATTTTAGAGTTTATGGTTTTTGACAAAAGATTTAGGGTGTCGCTAAAAACGCCTTGTTTTTTATTGTGCTTGGCAAATAAGGCGCTGTCACATAAGCCAAAACGGTTTGAAAAGCCAAAAAGACGAGAGTCGGCATTAGAATAACGAAGAGACAGGCGGTGTTCGGCGCGAGATGTAAACATCCTATAGGGCTCTAATGTGTCTTTTGTTATCAAATCGTCGATTAAAACACCTATATATGATTCGTCTCGACCAAAAACTAAAGAAGCCTCTCCGCGTAAGCGAGACACTGCGTTAACGCCCGCAATAAGCCCCTGAGCGGCGGCTTCTTCGTACCCAGATGTACCATTTACTTGTCCAGCAAAAAACAAACCGGGAATAATTTTTGACTCCAGGGTTGATTTTAATTGTGATGGTGGAAAAAAATCATATTCAATCGCATAGCCAGGCCTAAAGAAATCAACCTTTTCGAATCCGGGAATTTTTCTTAACGAACCCAGCTGTACCGATTCCGGCAAGCTTGTTGAAAACCCGTTTAAATATATTTGATCAGAGTTTTCCCATTCAGGCTCAAGAAAAAGAAGGTGCGACGGGTGATGAGAAAACCGGTGTATTTTGTCTTCAATTGATGGGCAATATCGAGGCCCCACGCCCCCGATGTCTCCGGAAAACATTGGGGAAAGATTAATATTTTTCTTTATCAAGTCATGCGTGCTCTCTACCGTTCTAACCGTGTGGCAAGGTTGGTTGGTTGGAGAAAAATTTTTTGTTGAATATGAGAAGGGGGTGGGGTTGTCGTCCCCTAGAACGGTTTCAGTTTTAGACCAGTCAACAGAGTTTCTTTTTAGTCTGGGCGGAGTTCCGGTTTTTAGTCTTCCGGTCTTAATTCCTAAAGAAATTAAGTTTGAAGTAAGCCCAACAGAACCCGGCTCCCCCATGCGCCCGGCGGGTATTTTTCGATCTCCAATATGGATAAGGCCATCCATAAAAGTACCCGAAGTGACTATTAAGCTTTTTGTGATGATTTTTTGACCAGACCGGAGAACACACCCCGCCAACACATTGTTTTCGGTAATTATTTCTACAACCTCATTGCCGACCAAGGTTATTAGGTTGTTGTCTTTTATTTGCCGCGATATAAATGACTCATATTTTCTTTTATCAATTTGAGCCCGCGGAGACCAAACGGCCTGTCCTTTGGATTTGTTTAACAACTTAAACTGAACACCGCAGTGATCTGTTGCTGCGCCCATAAGGCCACCCAAAACATCAATCTCACGAACGATCTGCCCCTTGGCGGATCCGCCAATAGCGGGATTACAAGACATTCTTGCAAGCGCATTTACATCCATTGTAACCAACCCTACTGACGCACCCCTTTTTGATGCAGCGTGAGCTGCTTCTACGCCCGCATGGCCACCACCCACAACAACAACGTCAAATGTTAAAAGAGGCTGTTTCACGTGAAACTATTTACCAACACAAAAAGAATTAAACATTTTATCAAGCACATCATCCGCAGATGTTGGACCCATTAATAAATCTAACCCATTAATTGTTTCGCGAACTTCAAACGCCAAAATATCCGCCACAAGAGTGTCTTTTTTCCAAGAAGACACGATGCGATCCAAATTATTTCTACAATCTTTAATTATATTGTTTTGTCTAGACGTTGTTAGGTATAAGTCAGATGTATGAAAACTTTTCCGAAGCAACCCGGTTAAAACGGCGCTCTCCAGCTCGTCAATCCCATTCTCGTTGATAGCGGAAATTGAAACAACATCATTATGTTTTTTTAAAAAAGAGCTAAGTTCTTTTTTTAAAAAGGTGTCCGACTTGTTTAAGACGATAACGCGCTTAACATCAGCAGTATCAACAGGATACGACAAGCTATCTATTACGCGCAAAACCAAGTCAGCGGTTTCAATTTCCTCAACAGATCGATTAACGCCGTCCGACTCAATGACGTTTTCAGTGTTTCGAATTCCAGCAGTGTCAACATAGCAAACAGGTATTCCACCTACAACAGTATTTACCTCAATTGTGTCTCTTGTGGTGCCGGGGATATCACTTGTTATTGCTCTGTTTTTTCCAAGCAACATATTTAACAGTGTTGATTTTCCAACATTTGGAACGCCTGAAATAACAACTCGAGCGCCCGACGATAAAATCCTCCCATCGTGGTAGGTTTTTAACAAACCATTAAAAGCGTCTAATACTGACGCCAGTAAAGAATAGGCTTTTTCGAGTCTGTCTTTGTCAATCTCATCTTCAGACACGTCCAGCTCAAACTCCACTAAAGATAAAGCTTCTACCAAGTCTTTGCGAAGGTCTGTGAGCTTATTGGATAAAGCACCCCGCACCAACCGCACGTTTAATTTAGCCGCATCAAGCGACCTTGAGTGAATTAGCGATGCGACGGACTCCGCCTGAATTAAATCAAGTTTTCCGTTTAAAAAAGCACGACGAGTAAATTCGCCCGGGTCCGCAAGCCGACACCCAAAATCAACACAAAAAGAAACAAGAGAAGAAACGATAGCCGGGCTTCCATGACAGGATATTTCAATAATATTCTCTCCCGTATAGGAGTTTGGCGCACAAAAAAGCGTTACAACAACATCGTCAAAAGGGTCGCCGTCAGGCGCTACGATTAATAATGTTGTGGCAACGCGATCAACAAGAGGGTTTGTTTTTATTCTCGGAATAAGCTTTTCCGCGACAGGTATTACACCATCACCGCTCATTCGCACAACCGCTAAACCTCCAAAGCCAAAAGGCGTTGATGGCGCAACAATCGTATCTGTTGGGAACATTATTTTGCGGGTTTACCCGCAGCGGGGACAAACTTTTGTTGAGCGATTGTTAATACATTAAATAACGTATAATATAAATTTAATCCAGATGGAAAATTGTTAAACATCAAAAAGAAAAAGCCAGACATAAAATAAGACATCATTTTTTGTTGTGCCTGCTGCCCTGCTCCGCCCATCATGCGTTGCTGTATAAACATAGACACGACCATTAACATAGGCAGTACGCTTACTTGATCACCATAAATAGGAACAGTAAAAGGTAGGTGGAAGATGGTGTCTGGGGCCGATAAATCTGTTATCCATAACCCAAACGGTTTACCGCGAAGCTCGATGGTTGTTCGAAACACCGTAAAAAGACCAAAAAGAAGGGGCATTTGAATTAACATTGGAATACAGCCGCCAAGCGGGTTTACGCCCTTCTCTTTATAAAGCTGCATGGTTGCTTGGTTTAGCTTGTTTGGGTTGCTCTTATATTTTTCTTTCAATGCGTTTATTTCGGGCTGAACCGCCTGCATTGCCTGAGTGGATTGGTAGCTTTTTTTTGTAAGAGGAAAAATAACAATTTTCACAAGGAAAGAAAAAATAATTAATACGAAACCGTAGTTTGGAATCCAGGTATACATTTTTTTAAGTAACCATAAAACCCCTTTAGAGATCGGCTTTATAAAGCCCCACCCAAAGTTCATAATGCGTTCTAGTTCAACGCCCAAGTCGCGCACACGATTAAACTCTAATGGCCCCAAATATAACTTAGTTGTCGTTGGGGCAGAGCCAACCAGCATAAGAGACGCGCTATATGTTTCTTTTTCTTTATATTCGCCGTAAACACCAGCGCCCAATGTTAATTCGGGGCGTTTTGGGATAAGGGCTGTTACAAAATATTTAGATCGAATAGCAACCCAGTCGGTTTTCCCGGGAAGGTCGTCTTTTTGCGACTCATCTTTTTTAACTTTTAAATCGTGTAATTCGCCCCCCTGAAAGGCATAGCTGTAAAAATACGTCTGGTCATCTTTGATGTTTGGTTCAGTCGAAGTGAGCCCACCGTTCCAAGAAAGAATAATATTCCCATTTAATAGATCGGCTTTTGCGCCAGAGAAATCAACGGTAATATCAATCGAATAATTATCAGGATAAAACACGAGTGTTTTTTCAACCGGAAGATTATTATTTGGACCAATATAAGTTAAAAAAGAGACCTTAGATGGTTTTTTGCTTCCATAGCTTATGGATTCATAAGACAGCTCCCACGGCTCAGAAAGTTCAACAATTTCTCCATCTTCAGATAAATAGGACAAAAGTAAGTTTTGGTTATTTACCCCATTAATAAGCTCAACAAAAGAGCTGTCTTTTTGTTTATAATCTTTTAAGGAGAAAGCTTTAAGAGAACCACCATTAATAGATGACAAAGTAGCACGATAAAGATTTGTTTCTATTTTTAAAACCCTTTCTTCAGCGCCAGGTTTTCGGGATGCTTTAATTTGCGGGATGTTGGCAATCGATTTTTTAATGACAGGCGCAGGCGCCTGTCCAATTAAAGAGTCAATATGTGTTTTTTGAGCAATCGGTTGCTGTTCTTGCGGCGGCGATACTATATCCATATAATAAGGAGTAAATATCATTATAAGCGCAATTAAGAAAAAAGCGACAAGCGTATTTCTATCCATGATGACTGTATTGGTTGATTATGTGTGTAAGGATTGTAAAAAGAAAACAATGTGGCCCAGAGGGCTTAAAAAGCATAATGACTAGGCGGTAAGCTGTTTGCGCCCTTTTTTGCGGCGGCTCTTAATAACATTGCGCCCGCCCACAGTTTCCATGCGGGATCGAAAGCCATGCTTGTTTTTTCGTTTTCTATTACTCGGTTGATATGTTCGTTTCATTTCGGCTCCAAAATAGCCCGCGAATATATAAAAGAGAAATGAGTGTCCAAAACACATTTTTTCATAAAATTAATTTATTTTTGAAAAATCCAGTAGAACCATATAGGAAAATTCTCATAATTTATTACTTAACAATACCTGTGGATAACTTGGGGATAACCTATTAATGACCAATATGACAGAATTGTGGGCGACAACAACAAAACAGTTGAAAATTTCGCTTCCACAACACGCTTATAACACGTGGCTTGAGCCTATTAAGCCCGAATCAATCAACGGGAATACGATTATACTAAATGTCCCAAATCAATTTTTTTATGAATGGATCGAATCTCACTATGCCTCAACGATTAGGAGTACGGTAAAGTCAATTTCGGGCGATACAGATGTTAAGTTTGTGGTGACGAACGATGAAACGCCAGAAATCAAAGATGCACCGCAACAATATATAATAAAAAAGCCCACAACGGCCCCGAATCTCAACAGGCATTTTTCCTTTTCCGCATTCATTGAGGGCGAAAATAATCAATTTGCAAAAGCGGCAGCGTCCGCAGTTTCTAAGTCCCCAGGAGAAAAATCGTTTAATCCTCTCATTATATATGGAGGTGTAGGCCTTGGAAAAACACACCTTCTTCATTCGATTGGAAATTCCATATTAGAATTAAATCCAAACGCAGGCGTCGTAATCGCTTCAAGCGAAAAATTTACACAAGACTTTATTTCTAGTATCCAGCGCAACAAAACGGTCGCATTTGCAAAGCAATATAGAAGCGCCGATGTGCTTCTTATTGATGATGTTCAATTTTTTCAAGGAAAAGAACAAACGCAGGAACAATTTTTTCACACATTTAATGAATTATACCAAAACGGAAAACAAATTGTATTAACCGCGGACCGATATCCAAGCGAAATGGTTGGACTTCAAGACCGCCTATTATCGAGGTTTCAATCGGGTCTTGCTGTAGATATTCAGCCGCCAAACTTTGAAATGCGCGTTGCCATTCTTTTAAATAAGGCAGAACAAAACGGATTAAACCTTCCGTATAATATGATAGAATTTCTAGCAACCCATATAAAGAATAATGTAAGAGACTTAGAAGGAACCATTATTCGTTTATTAGCCCACTCGTCATTAATGAATAGAGATATTGACTTTGACTTGGTTAAAAATGTGGTAAAGGAACGCATAGGGAAAATACCAACATCAACTGTTTCGGTCGAAGATGTGGTTCGCCGAGTATCCGACACGCTAGATATAAAGGAAAAAGATATAGTAGGAAAAAGCCGAAAACAGGAAATAGTAGAAGCAAGACAAATAGCCATGTATTTATGTCGACAAATTATTGGCTCTTCGTTTGCCAATATTGGCGTTTATTTTGGAGGGCGGGACCATACAACCGTTTTACATGCCGTAAAAACAATTGAAAGAAAACGAAATGCAGATATTAGGGTGGGTGATTTAGTAAAAGGATTAAAACAAGAATTTTTACTCCTACCCAATTAAATACGGAGCAAGAAAGACTTGCGTATGTAGAACCCCTTTTCTATATTTCTATTAGGCGTTACGCGGGGGATAAAGCACTACCCCCCCCCACAAACAAAACAAACTTGAAAAACAACAACAACAAAAGGAGTCTTGTTATGAGAAAAGCGATAGCTTTTTTAACGGTCTTTATGATGAGCATTACTTTGTTTGCACAAAGCAATGATTCAAAATATGGACTTGGCAAAAGCGCACCTGAAATTCAGCTACCTTCTAGCTTAGATGATAATGCGCGAACGGAGGATTGGACATTATATATGGTTGATTCTTGGGGCGACGGCTGGGATGGCGCATATATGGACGTTTCAATTAACGGCACGTTAGTATATGACGACATAACAGTTGATGCGTCTGAAGCAGCCTTTACACTATCTGTAAACGATGGCGATGTTATTCAAACAGCCTACACAACAGGTGATTATGAAGCCGAACACGCTTACGGTATTTATGACCACAATGGTAACTTAGTTGCGAGTGATGGCCCAAGCCCAAGCAGCGGTATAACAGTAACCGTTGTATTAAATCCTCCACCAGCCGTCTTCTTTTCAGAATATGCTGAAGGTTCAAGTAATAATAAATATTTAGAAGTATATAACGGCACAGATGCTGTTATCAATTTAGACGAATTTGTTATTCGTGGTAATTATAATGGTAACCCATGGAGCGAAGCGTTTACATTTGCTTCAGGGGCAACTCTTGCAAGTGGCGACGTTTACGTTATTGCAAATTCAAGTTCTACAGACGCCATACAAGCGCTTGCAGATGAATTATTAGCTTACGGAGACCCGTGGTATACGGTGGCTTTTAATGGTGATGACGTGCGAGCACTTTGTCATGTAAGCGGAACAGACACCACAATTCTTGATATAATTGGCACACTTGATGGTGATGGCGATGGCGTATCAGGCGAAGGTTCTGAAGATGATCCCGGTAGTGGCTTTAATGTTGCCGGTACAGATAACGCAACAAAAGATTATACCTTAGTACGAAAAGATGAAATAACAAGTGGAAACGGTGGCGACTGGGCTGCTTCTGCGGGCACAACAGCTGATGACTCTGAGTGGTTGGTTGGCGAACGCCCATCTGCAGATTATACACCTCCAACATTAGGTTGGCACATTAATGAGCCATGTGAATCAAACGATATTACATTTACCATGATTGATTCTTATGGTGATGGTTGGAATGGTAGCACATATACATTCACAAACGGTGCGGGCGAGGTTGTAGCTACAGGCGGACTCGAATCAGGAGAGTTTCAAGAAGATACTCTATGTCTTGCTGATGGTATTTATAATTTAGTTGTGGGCGGTGGAGCCTGGGAGAGTGAAGTGAGTTGGACAATTTATGATAATACCAACGACGTTGCAGTTGCAGAGGGCGGTGCGCCGTTTGATGCAGATGTTGCGATTAATGTAGGAACAGTACCTGGCTGTACAGACCCAGGCGCTATTAACTACAACGCCGATGCAAATCTAAATGATGGTTCTTGTTATTATGAAGGCGATTCTTGTTCGGTTGCTATTCCCGCCAACGCTGGCGAAGAAGGAAACGGCGCAACGGGCGCAGAACAATGGTTTTCTTATACCGCGACAATGGATGGATTTATAACAGCAACAACATGTTATGAGGGTCAAACAGAAGACACATATGTAGATGTCTTTGACGCATGTGACGGAAACCTTATTGCAACAAACGATGATGCTAGTTGCGGTGACGTAACAGGCGGAAACAATTATGCATCACATGTAGAATTTCCAATCACAGCAGGAGAAACGTATTATTTCTTCTGGGATGATGCTTGGAGCCCAGATGCTTTTACTTGGTATCTATACGAAACACCTCCTCCCGCAGGTCCTGAAGATCTCGTTGCTTTTGGCGGAGTGGAAGTTGTTGATTTATCCTGGACACCTTTAGCACCAACAGGTGACGGCGGACGCTCTAACCAGCCTAGTATTTCTTATGAAAACCACATGGGTAATCCAAACGGTTTAACAATTGATGAATATTTATCTGAACTTGAACTTAAAAAAGAAGAACAAGCACAAATTCCATCAAAGACAAGAGCCGAATTAATAGAACGTTATGCATCTCAAGCGAACAGTCGCGATTTAGATGTTTATGTAACGCTTTATGATTCTTATGGCGACGGTTACGATGGAAATGGATATTTAGACACAGAAGATGGAACTAATATTGCAACATTCCCGGGCGGCGCTTGGGGAAGCGAAGCTGCATACGGACCCTTTACGTTAGTAGATGGTGTTTATGTTATTCATTTCGATGATGCAAGTTGGGCATCTGAAACAACATGGCAAGCAACAGATGTTGATGGTAATATTCTAGCTGAAGGCGGAGTATCAACTCCAGTATATTTTGCTGTGGGTGATGGCCCCGTTCCTCAAGCCGACATTTCTATCGCAAGCATGTGGTATGATGGTTATGAAGATGCTTTAATGATTGAAATTGTAAATACAGGCGATGCAGATGCGGGTCAGTTTTATGTGACTTACTATCTTCAAAACCCGACAGATGGCACTTGCTTAAACGAAACATATGAAGCGTGGGGCTCTATTGATGGTCTCGCAGCGGGCGCAACAACAGTCACTGGCGTTGCGGGCGTACAGCCTTATATGGGTTGGGGTTCGTTTGAAATGGGCGCTTTTGCTGATTGGTATTGCAGTGTTGAAGAAAGCAATGAGGATAATAACACAATCACAAGTACAATTGATGTTGTAAACCCACTTGACGGCGTACAATGGAATGTATATCGCAGTGATGCGGGCGCTGACTTTGCTTTAGTTGCTACACCAGAAACAGATCCAATGTTTAGCGACGAAACAGTCGTAGGCGATGTAGAATATTGTTACTATGTAACACAAATTCTAGAAGATGCGTCTGAATCAACATCGTCTAACACAGCATGCGCAACACCTGTTCCCGCTGTTAATTTACCAGCACCAACAGACTTGGTTGGCGAATATGCAAACTGGGAAGTTATGTTAAGTTGGACGGCTCCAGACTTAGATGATTTGGGTCGTTCTAATAGCGCATTTGATATGGAAGAAAAAATCGACGATCCTATGGATTATCCGATTTATAATAAATCTGACTATCCAGATAGAAGTCGTCAGGGTGGCGATACGGTTGATGATGCTACTGTGATTGAATCACTTCCATATTCTAACTCCGGAACAACCGAAGGTTATACACACGATTATGATGAAGTGTGTCCTTACGATGGCAGTGAATCTCCGGATGTTGTATATAGCTATACAGCAACAGAAGATGGAGTAATGGATGTTAGTCTCTGCGGTGAAGGCACAAACTACGATACAAAAGTATATGTATATGAGAATGCCGCAGGAACACTTGCCCAAACAGTAGACGGTTTTGATGCGTGTAACGATGATGAGTGCGCAAACTCAACCACCAACTGGTTAAGTTTCATACCGGGCGTTTCTTTGACGGCCGGTAATACCTACTACATTGTTGTAGATGGGTATGGAAGTGACGCAGGCAATTATGAGTTAAACATAACAGTTCCAAGTCCGCTCATCGGATATAATGTTTACAGAGACGGTGAAGTCGTCGGACAAGCCCCTGGTGATGCACTTGGTTTCTCTGAATTCGTGTATGATCTTGGTACATATAGTTACAACGTAACAGCAATCTATGCTGTATATGGCGAATCTGAACCAAGTAATACGGTTGATGTAGAAGTTGTGGAACCACCACTTGTACTTCATCCTCCAATGAACCTTTTTGCAGAAGCAATGGGGAACGATGTGTATCTGAATTGGGATCCACCTCAAGGAACCGCTGCATGGTTACATTATGATGATGGCATTAACGCAACAGGTATTGGTGTGGATGGCCCAGCAGATTTTGATGTATCTGCACGATTTACCCAAGCCGAGTTAATGGACTTCAATGGCGCTGTTCTTGAAAAAGTTAGATTCTTCCCATTAGTGGAAAACAGTGAATATTCTGTCCGTGTTTATACAGGCGATGGACAAACAATGGTTGTTGATCAACTTGTTACGTCCCCCGTTATTGGCGACTGGAACGAAATTGTTTTAGACGATCCCGTTTCGATTGATATGACTGTTGACCTTTGGGTTGGATACCGCGTAAATACACAAGAAGGTTATCCTGCAGGTTGTGATGCCGGTCCCGCTGTGCCTTTCCAAGGAGACCTAATTGGTTGGCCAAACGCTGAAGGCGGCATGGATTGGGTTTCAATGGCGACAGATTATGGTTTAGACTATAATTGGAATATTCAAGGTTTTGTTGCTCAGGCAGGAGGTCGTACAGACATTCTTGAACCTGTAGCGCTAAGCCAAGGAAATCGTCAATTATCATCGAATCTTAATGTAGCTCATGGTGAAATAAACCAAGAAGCGTCTCCATCTATTAATAGTGTAAGTCGTTCACTGCAAAGTTATGCGGTTTACAGAGATGGTGAATCAGTCGCATCTGTTCCAGCAGATATGTTGAACTTTGAAGATGCTGATATGGATTATGATGTTACATATTCTTATTATGTTACAGCTGTATATGATGAAGGCGAATCAGAGCCATCAAACACAGCAGATGCTACACCGCATAATAATGCACCATCCGCATTTAACCTTATTTCTCCAGTAGACAATACAGTGATTACAATCACTCCAGATAATGTGGCTACAGGCGAAGCAATGTTTATGTGGACACCATCCGCAGATGCCGATGGCGACGTTGTTGAATACACCTTTGGGTGGGTACAGCCAGGCGCATGGTATGGTGACGATTCTGTTACAACAGCTAACTCTATTGTGATTCCTTATTCATATGCATATGAGCAAATTACAACACACGGCGATTCAGCTGGCGGTTGGTGGTGGCTTGTTGAAGCATCTGACGGTGTGGATACCACAAGCTCAACTCCGCAGTATATGACTGTCGTTTGGGATATTAGCGCAATGCTTTCCATTGACGAGTTTGGACTTCCTGATGAATTTGCATTACATCAAAATTATCCAAACCCATTTAACCCAGTTACAACAATTGCATTTGATGTTCCAGAACAATCAGATGTATTGGTTGAAATCTATAGCGTAACAGGTCAACGTGTTAAAACGCTCGTTAACCAAAATGTAGATGCTGGTTTCCATAAAATAATGTGGAATGGAACAAACGATGCTGGTGTTGGATTAGCTTCGGGTATGTATATTTATAGAATTTCAGCCAACAACTTCACAAATGTGAAGAAGCTGATTTTTATGAAATAAACCTGAACCAAACATAAAAAACAAAAAAAGCAGGGGCTCTATGAGCCCCTGTTTTGTTATACGAAAAAAAAGACTTGCGTCGTTTTGATTTTTATGTGTAAATAATAATGCGCATGTAAAAAACATGGCGCTTAATGAAATGTAATCAAAGTAAATAAGGAGTTGAACTATGCAAAAAAGCAGTGTCAATAAAGCAATCATCGTTGGTCGATTAGGACAAGATCCAGACGGACGATTCACCCCACAAGGAACAGCTGTTTCCAATTTAAGTATCGCTACAAGCGAATCTTGGAGAGGAAAAGATGGCGAAATCCAGGAAAAAACAGAATGGCATCGCGCTGTTATGTTTGGAAAAATGGCTGAAACAGCAAACGAGTATATGAAAAAAGGTAGCCTCGTTTATGTAGAAGGACGTTTGCAAACACGTTCATGGGAAGACAATAATGGTGTTAAAAAATATTCGACAGAAATTCTGGTAGATAATTTCACCATGCTAGGAAAAAAAGGAGATACAGGAGGAACATCTCAAAGTGCACCTAAATCAGATGCGCCTACAGACGACGATCTCCCCTTTTAAATCATCTAAAAAATGGAGGGCGGTTCTCCGCCCTCCATCAACCAATGGCAGACTTAAAAAAGCTAAATAAATTCTCACCCCAACATCATAACGTAAGATATTTATCTGGTTTTTTAGGACTATTCTTAGGGGCTGTTGCAGCAAAAGTCACCGTAAAAGGAAGACACAATCTTCCAAAAAACGGACCTTTTATTATCGCATCAAACCATTTTAGTTATATAGACCCACCAATGATTGTATATGCCATTCGTCGCGCAATCAATTTTATTGGCGCAAGCGATCAAATAATTAAATGGTATTATATGTGGGCGCCTATTTTGTATGGCTTTATTCCTGTAAATAGAAAAAGCGTTGCACCATCCACCATTAAAATGGCATCAAAGGCTCTAAAAAACGGAGAAATATTATGTATTTATCCAGAAGGGCATTTAGGTAATCCTGTATTAAGGCCCGCAAGAAATGGTGTGGTGTTTTTATCTACTTTAACGAATGCGCCTATTATACCCGTTTCAATTTGGGGTGGAGAAACAGCATTGCCCGGCTTCGGGAAAGGATTGCGCCCGGATATCGAAATTAGAATTGGTAAACCCTTCGGTCCATTTGAGCTCCCGAAAGAAAAGGAAAAAAAGAAACGAAAAATTGAAAGGGTGGGAAAAGAAATTATGCATCAGATAGCCGCACTATTACCCGACGATAGACATGGCATTTTTTCCGGCGATAAACGCATTTCTGATATTAGGAAGAAATACGACTTACCTGTTCCCGAATAATAAAATATAAACCAACAAGTGTTAATGCTCCACCGCCCAACGTAGCGACTGAAAAAGACTCATTAAACAAAATGAGAGCCAACCCAGAGGCAACAATAGGTTCGCCCAGCGGGATAGAAGCCACCATCGTTGGCGAAACAAACTTCAGAATAAAACTTAACACAACATGACCAAAAATAGTTGGAACTAACCCTAAAAAAACAAACCAACTAAAGTGCTGAAGGTTAATGTTTAAAACAGCTTCATTCCGAAAAGTTGAAATTGAAAATAATACAACCGCAGCCACAAAAAAGACACTCCTGCTATAAGTAATTGAGCTGGAACCCTCCCTTACTTTTTCTGCGATCATCCAAGAAAGAGCAATACATAAGGAGCCTAAAATAGCCATAAGGTTTCCAACAAATGGTTCATTATTAAAAGAAAATTGATCTCCGTTTATAACGAACGCCCCAACAAGACTTATAACTAAACCAAGAATAAGAGCTTTATTGAAAGATCGGCGGTAAATAAACTTTTCTACAAATAAGGTGAAAATAGGAGCCAAAGTTCCCAACACAGTTGCGTTGGCTATGGATGTTAATTTGACTGCCCCAAAAAATAAAGCAAAATGAAACCCCAATAATACGCCAGAATAAAAAACCCGTTTTCGGTTTAGCGATGAAAGAGTATTCTTGTGGTAAAAACTATATATCCACAAAAACCCAGAAGCAATGGCCATTCTCCAAAAAGCAATAACAACCGCAGGGACATCCGCCAAATGGCGAACAACAAGGGACGATGTGCTTACAGAAAAAAGCGCAACACCCATTAAAAAAACAATTCTAAACGACACGCATTAAGGGTGTTCTGCTAATATGGATGCCACACAACAAGATAGTTTTTTTGCATAAGGAATATGTAAAAATTCATTCGGACCGTGCGCGTTTGAAGCGGGACCCAAAACGCCCGTTATGATAAATTGCGCCTCTGGAAATTTTTCTCCTAACATGGCCATAAATGGAATAGTTCCGCCCTCACCTAATGCGCTGGCACTATGACCATAAAAGTCAGTAGACGCTTTTTCGATGGCCGAATCTAACCACGGTTCTGTTTTTGGGGCATTCCACCCAAAAGCCGCTTCTTCTGTTTCTACTGCAACTTTTGCATCGTAGGGAGGATTGTTAGTAAGAACTTTTACCAAGGCGTCTTGAGCTTTTGGCGCATCCACCATTGGAGGAATTCGCATGGATAATTTTAATGATGTATATGGGCGAAGAACATTACCCGCTTTTTCTCCTTCCGGCAATCCATCTGCGCCCACAACCGAAAGAGCCGGCCGCCACGTTCTTCGGAGCACTGCTTCTACCAAATCTTCTGTAGATGGTTTCATATTTTCCACAAAAGGGAATTCTTCTACAACACCACTTCCTAAAATAGAAACCATTTTTTCAACTTCTTTAATGCGATGCTCAGGAATGTCTGTATGGAGAGAATCCACGAGCACAGTTCCTGTTTTTGGATCTTCAATTTTAGACAACAACTCTCTTGCCACGCGAAATGAAGATGGCACCAAACCGCTTGCACTTCCAGAATGTACCCCCTCGCTTAATACATCAACTCGCATAGAACAACCAACCAACCTCGTAAAGAAGTGGTGGTCCAAAAACGTTCATAATCACCGGCCCCAGAATCTAAACAAACAACCAAATTAGGCGAACCGATTGTTTCAGAACATAAATCAATATAATGGGGCAAATCAGGCGAACCGCTTTCTTCGCAGAATTCAACTAAAATTAAAATTCTTGGTAAAGCAATATTCTGCTCTTGAAGCGCATTAACCAACCCAATAGACGCAAAAAGCGCATATCCATCATCTGCTCCACCTCGGCCATATAATTTTCCATCTTTTAATACAGGCTTCCACGGTCCAAGGCCCTCATCCCAACCTTCCATTTCCGGCTGTTTATCTAGGTGACCATACATAAGAACATTTCCATCTTTTTCGCCAGGAATATCCACAAGAATGAGCGGCGTCCGACCCACAGTATGTTTTATAGTTAATTGTCCACCTTTTGGCATATGATTTTTTGTCCAATCAACAGCCATATCTAATACACGATCCATATGACCGTTGGCTTCCCAATTCGCATCAAAGGCGGGCGACTTATTAGGAATTTTAATATAATCAATAAGTGCGGGAGTAATTTCATTGTCCCAAAAGGCGTTTAAGTAATTTTGTAATGCTTCATTATTCATGTGTTTTCTCAATGTATAAAAGGTGAATAGAGTACAATTGTTTCATGGAAAATTTACGCACGATCCTTTTTATATTTTACTCGTTTAACGCAGTAAGTGTTGTTATTCCGGAATTTTAAAAAATATCCGGAATCTATCTATTGAGAAGCCATAGTTGTTTCCCAGAAAGAATTATTTTATAGATGACTATATTTTTTATGAAAGACGGTTTTATCTAAAAAGTCTAATGGATGATACCGTTAATTTTTTTTAGATAGAGCAGCGCTTAAATAAACGAGAGACCCATCTTGAAATGAATCATATACTTTACTTCCTTCTACACCCGCATAAGACTCAAACACGTTTTGGATAAAACGAGGAACAGTTTCTCGTATAGCTTTTTTTCTACTTTCCGTCATTTGACTAAGGGCCGATAATATGTTTGAAGTAATATCGCACTTTTGAAGAAGACTAAAACCTGCTTTTTCAAATTGATTAAACACATCATCTTGACCATCAGAAGGGCGCAAATCACACCAAAGAAAATGCCCCCCTGGTTTTAACACGCGATTTACTTCCGATAAAAATTGATCTACATTTCCATAACAATGAGATGATTCTACATTTAAAACCACATCAAAAGAATGACCGTCAAAAGGTATATTTTCAGAATCACCCACAGAAAAGGAAAGAGTGTCAACGCTATGAATTGATTGACATAATTCTACTGCAGATTCCGAGATGTCCATTCCCACAACTGAAGAGGTTTGAAGATAGCGCGACACATAGGATGCGCCCCCCCCACGACCCGACCCAATTTCTAATATCGTTTTTCCCGTTACATTTATTTGGGAGGCTACATGATGGTATAAATGAATAGGGTATCGCTCAAGCTCATCTTCGGTGTGTAGTTCTGGAAAAAACCCATCTTCACTAAACCCATAATTCATAAACTTAAAATCAGGGTTTTGTGCTCTATTAGCAAAAACAGTATACCATTTTTTCCAGAACCATCGTTTTGTGGAAGGGGAGAATTGGATAAACCAAACAATTATTTTTTGTAACATGACCTAACTTAAACCAGTTTAGATCTTTTTAGTACGAATTAAATTTTCCAGTAAAACGATATAAAAGGCCTCTGGAAATGGAATCCTATCCATAAATTATCTGATTGACCTAAAATCCATAATAATGGAATTTTATTCGTCATAAAACCCACATCAAAATGAAGAGCATTGTTATTTTTATTGTCCTCCATTAAATCAATAAATTCTGGATGATATGCGTCATAAAAAACTTCTGACATAACTTTTACATTTGGCGTTACATCAATATCAACCGCACCATAAAGTCGCGGAGCCACATCTTCTCCAGGATAAAGAACAGCACTGGCCCCTACAGTTGTATTAATACGGCCATTTCCTCCAGCGCGTAATTTTGAAACAGTGTAGGCACCAAAAAGCTCAAACCACATTTTTTCTCCATCGCTTGGACTGTTTCTATACTGTTCCCAGTCGTCTCCGTCATCACTTTTTTCAGCGCCCAGCCTGATGTAGCCACCCTCTGTTGTATAAGAGCCTTCCCCGGTTTCATTGTCCCAACGCCAATCCCGATTAGCATCTTCTACCCACTTATATTTCCCGGGTAATCCGCGCGTATGAAGATGCGCCCCGACAGCAAACGAAGATTGTGATTCAACATTCCCGCTTTGAAATAGGGTCACTTTTGGGTGTAAATTAAAATCTTGGTAAAAATAATTTGTCCATTTTGATGTTATTTGAATTTTATCTGTTATACCAAAACCCCAAGAAAGACCGCTTAGATATAAAGTGTTTTTTTCAATAATAAATCCCGTTGGATCAAACCACACATCCATGAGACGCTCTTTACTAAAAAACCATTCTTCCTCTTTTGGCGTAGGCGCAGATGTAACCTGAACGCCGTATGGCGTATGTTGGATTACGGGGGAAGGTGAATTTTCAGAATCTATTTTTTCTATTTGATCGGAAGGAATTGAAACAGATCCAAATGTTGTTTGAATAACAAAAATATCATTATCCTGACTTAGTAATTCACCTCGAACAACATCGCCAGACTTTAAAGAAACAATAACAACTTCTTGTTTTAGATCAGATTTATTAAGCACAACCTCGCCCATAAGCGGGTTAACAATTGTAATTGTATCATCCGTTTCAGACATAACCTGGCCTGTTATTTTATCGCCTGATTTTAGTCGAAACGTTTTTTGATCTTGAGAAAAAACAACCCCAACAATAGCGAATACTATAAAAATTTTTATTATATTTTTTCCACCCAACACAATAATCTCCCAATCTTTTTGTTTGCGAATAACTTAAGTTAATGTTAATTTATTTTAAGAAATACTTAAATAACAAGAAAATAATAAAAATAAAGTAAAGAATATGACAAAAGCTTTAGAAATAATTAATTCTATTATGGACACAAAAGGATTTCGTCGAAAAAGAGATGTGGCGGAATATTTTGGCGTTTCCCCGCAAGCCTTAAGTATTTGGATATCTAAAGATGATATTCCGGCTAAACATATATTAAAGTTTACAAGAGAAGAAAACCAACATTTGGCAAACCAAACCGTTAGCGAGAAATCGCCAGATGAAACCCAGGCAGTTATTAATTATCTCATGCGAGAAAATGTAGCCTTAAAAAAAGAATTGGAATCGCTTAAATCGACTAAAACGCAACATCAAAAAAATTCAAAAAAAGGACATTTAATTGATAAGATTGTATCGGAATCTTTATTGATTTCCGGAAGAGCTTCCAACGGAATGATAACAAGTATTGACGGTAAATGGTTTGAGTTGATGGGATACAATAAAGATCAGCTGATTGGCCATCGATACGATCGGGAAGATTTGATTCATCCGGAAGAATTTGAAAAAACAAAAAAACACCAAGAAACCATTCGACAATCGGGAGGAATTCGTGAAACAAAATTCAGCACCATTCAGCGCTGGAAACACGGCATTACAGGAAAATATGTCTTATTAAGTATGGTCTGGTATGTGGATGTTGAAAAGGACCTGGTAGATGTAGTCTGTAAACCGATTGATACATTTTTAGGCCAAGAAAATATAATAAACTAATAAAAGCTACACACAGCAGTGTGACAATAACGCGGAAAGGGATTCCCGTGTTAACAAACAAAGAAAAGAGAGGAACAACGATGAGAAAATTAAAAAGGTTAAGTCTAGTAATTATTATAATGTTTAGCACATTATTTGCTGGAAATATAAAATTAACACCACGCTTAAAACAGATAGCTAAAGCAATTGAAGCACAATACCCAAACATGACCCGCGCTGAAAATGGCCCTATTTCTCAAACTCAAAAAATGGTTTTAATGAAATAAAAAGGTAATCTATTATGAAAATAATAAAACAAATTATTTTAATCTGTTTGTTATTAGGGCTTTTATTGGGTCAAAGCTCAACACGAACAAAAGGCTATTTCGCGGTTGGGTTTCTAGACCATAAAATGGGCACAAGTTTGGTTGGGCTTGCAAAAACGTTATGGCAAAAAGATCATCATGAAATATTTATCGGTGGCGGAACATTAATTGCTGCATTTACCGCATCATTCGGTTGGAAGTATTATTTTAGCAATACACCTGTTCGACCTTATGTTGTTTTGGCGATTCATGGTATTTCAGGTATGGGAGGTAGTTTTAAGGCGCCTTTTATTTCAGTCGGGTTAGAGAAAAATATATGGAAAAAACTATATATCAATGGAGGGTTCAATTCAACCATACGGCCTCATTCTGAAACGGGGCTGGATTTTATCAACCTACCAACGATTAACCTTAATTATCGATATTAAAAATATCAAAATAAATGTGGGTAACGAGATATAATTATTTAATAAGCGCATTGTATTTTTGTTTAGTTTCAGCTCAACCTTCCGAAACAAACACCCAAACCGGTCACCCCAACGAAATAACCTTAGATGGGCAATCTTTTCCCGGTCGTGTTCACCCGTCTGGTATTTTAAAATTTTTTCAAGGGCAATCGACGCTCATTTTTAAAGATGGAATGTTTATCCCGTTTGGAGCAGAACCTATTGATACCTTTTTCTATAAAATGGCGATAGAAAATGAACAACTCTATTTTTTTGCGCACGGGGATGTAAAATATGATGGCGGATATATGGAATGGGAAGGGTTATATGACGGCGTGAACATAAAAGACGTTAAAGGGTATTGGCATCGCGGAAAAGATGGAACTATTTTTCACGATATATTATTACCCGATATTGTTACATGGACTTTTGTGCCTGAATTAAACTATTCAATGGTGTTGATTCCTGGCGGATCCTTTGAAATGGGTCGATCTGACGGAAAACCCGAATATGACAATACGCCAATCCACGTGGTAAAAATTGATTCATTTTATATGGATAAATATGAAGTAACAGTGGGCCAGTTTAAAAAATTTATCCATGAAACGGGGTATAAGTATGATTGGGGATGGTGGGAAAAACATTTTGTGTCGCCGTCCGATAATCATCCCATGGCGCACGTGAATTGGAATGATGCAACCGCTTATGCAAAATGGGCGGGAAAACGCCTTCCCACAGAAGCAGAATGGGAATATGCCGCTCGAGGTGGATTAGAAGGAAAACGATATCCTTGGGGGAATTTTATTACAAAAGATGATGCGAATTTTCATAAATACTGGAAAAAGGATGAAGGATACGTTCAACAGTCCATAAGCAGAAAAGATGTATGGAGATATACATCTCCTGTCGGCAGCTTTCATCCAAATGAATATGGATTATTCGATATGGTTGGAAATGTTTCTGAATGGTGTCAAGATTGGTATCAAGATGATTATTATAAAGTATCAGATATAGAAAATCCTAAGGGGCCAAAAACTGGAACAACAAAAGTAACCCGTGGAGGCCATTGGTATAGTTGGCATAAAGGATTACGCGTATATAATCGAGGAAATAATCCGCCAGATATAGAACGATGGCAAGACGTTCAAGGATTTCGATGTGTAAAAAATATACAATAAAAAGGTAAAGGTCTCATGAAGGGTCTTATAATAAATTTTACTTTGATGGGCGCCTTAATGGCTACACGCCCCACATTTATCAATATACAAACAACAGATGGAACGATTCATTATCCCACCATTATTTCTGCGTCTGATACAGATGTAATAATGGCAGGTGGAAATTCTATATCACTAATGAGTATCAACAGCGTTTTGGCTTATGGAGCATCAAAGCCTTTATTGCCAATCCTTAGTGCCGTTGGGTGCGGGTATCTTGGCTATTTTCCTGGATGCCTATTGGGGCAAGATATTCATTCAAAACAAAAAAGCACCATACCTATATTGATTGCCAAATGACGTATCTCGATAAAGGCGTTTGATTGGGCGGCGGGACAGGATTAGCTTTTATGAACGGGGAACACTTAACAAAGTATAAATATTATGAAGGCTGGCTTGTTGGGGGCGCCGTAAGCGAATCGTTGATTGGTGAGAAGAAGCCATTCTTTAGAGCGGTACATGCCGGCATTGCTATTCCTATTATAGGCACAATGCTCTACCCTTAAAGAATTAAACAAACAAAACAGCGCTTCTAATCCGCTAACTGTCATAATAAATTCACTAACACTATTTAGGGAATCATGAAAAAATTACTCATTATATTATTAAGCATTACAAGCGGTTTATTAGCTATTGATGATATACAAGGCGACCTTGCATTTCGTTTGGTTAAAGATCGTTTAGAAGGCAAAAATGTACCATTAGACTTTATTGAAAAAGCTTTTTCTAATAGTCTTATAACAACACATCAAGAAATTCCAGATCGTTTTGCTCGTCCATGGGAAAAGAAAACCTGGGAGCAATATCGAAAATTATTCGTAAAAGAATCTCGCATTGTTGCCGGCGCCAAATTCTATAATGAAAATAAAGCATTATTCGATCGCGTAATAGAACGCTTTAATATTGATCCATTTATTGTATGTAGCATAGCAGGAATAGAAAGTAATTATGGAACACACCATAAAGGATTTACCGTTTTTAATTCTCTTTATACCCAAATCCACACCATGCCCAAGCGAGCCAAGTGGGCATCAAAAGAATTAGCCTCTTATATTGATTATTGCTACAAAGATCATGTAGACCCTCATTCAATTGAAGGTTCTTATGCGGGCGCGTTTGGGTTTGGTCAATTTATTCCATCAAGTTTTGTGGCTTATTCCGTTGACTTTGATGAAGATGGTGTACGTCGACCCTATGATTGGCCAGATGTGTTAGGAAGTATTGCAAATTATTTAGTTCGTCACGGATATAAAAAAAATAGTAATGATTATTCCAAAACAGGAAGTATATATAAATCTATTCGAGCGTATAATCATTCAGATAATTATGTCATGGCTGTAATAGAACTTGCTGAGAAAATACAAAAGCGCGCCCAAGAGCCAAAAGGCGCCACAGATTGAACCCACCAAAACGCGAACCGCCATCTGATTACCAAAAAGTAGTTGGCTTAAAATATCAATTATATAATTCAATATTTCTGACGCTTCCTTTAGGAGGCATCAAAGATATTGGTGTTCTTATTCCAATATTAACGGATGTTTGTCGAAATAAATTATCCAAAGGCGAATCTCCAAAACAGATAATAGACACTTTTTTAAAAGAACAATTCAAAAATAAGAACGAATCAGATTTGTTTGATTTTTTATTTCGTGTTATTCAATTCATAGAGCGACAAGTTGTTCTTATTGATGCTTTAGAAGATGCAACTTTTGAAACATTAAACAATCTTGATGGCGATGGGTCTGTTACAGATTTATTATCCAGAACAAACAGGGAAAATAAAAAGAATAAACTTGAAAACAGTTTAAGCCAATTTTCCATCCGCCCCGTTTTAACCGCCCATCCAACACAATTTTATCCGGGTCGCGTATTAGCCATTATTACAGATTTAACCGATGCAATTGCTAAAAATGATATTGATTTAATTCACACCTATTTAATGCAATTAGGTATGACGCCATTTTTTAAAAAGAACAAACCATCGCCCTACGATGAAGCGGTAAACCTAACGTGGTATTTACAAAATATTTTTTATAGTTCTGCCGGGAATATTGCCACTTGTCTCAGAAAACATTTATCAAAAAAACCGGGCTACATTCAATCAATCCAACTTGGATTTTGGCCTGGCGGGGATCGAGACGGCAACCCTTATGTGAATACAACAATTACATTAAATGTGGCTCGCCGATTGAAAGAAACGATTTTAAAATGCTACTATACAGATATTCGGAAAATTCGTCGACGCATTTCCTTTTCTGGGGTGTATGACAATTTGCTCAAGATTGAACAAAAAATCTTAAAATGCATTCGGGGTCATGATTTATGGTCTGCGCAAGAATTATTGGATGAATTGCACATTATTTTAAATGACATTAATACTCACCATAATGGCGTCTTTAAAGATTTAATGGAAGATTATATTGATCGAATCTCCATGTTTGGGTTTTATTTCGCAACACTCGATTTTAGGCAAGACAGTAGCATCATTAAAGAATCAATAAATCAACTATTGCCGAAAAAAGATGGGAAAACCATTACCGCTGAAACACTTTTTTCACACGAATTGATAACCGATTTATCTCAATCCACAAACGACCGAATTGAGGATACGCTTCAATCGTTTCAAACCATGAAGCAGATTCAAGAATCAAACGGCGAAAAAGGAAGTCATCGATACATTATTTCAAATTGCCAAAGCGACAAAGATGTAGCAAGCGTATTCTTTATCGCAAAACAAACCGCATTTCAAAATGGACCAATGCCCGTTGATTTTATTCCATTATTTGAAACAATTAACGATTTAAATAATGCAGAACAAATCATGACAGCTCTTTTGAACAATAAAGATTACTTAAACCATTTATCAGAACGGGGAAATAAGCAAATTGTTATGTTGGGGTTTTCTGATGGCACAAAAGATGGTGGTTATTTAAGCGCCAATTGGAACATGTATAAAGTAAGAAAACAATTATCGAACCTTTCCGAGCGACTAGGAATACACATTGTTTTCTTTGATGGTCGCGGTGGCCCGCCCGCCCGCGGTGGTGGAAATACCCACAATTATTACGCATCTTTGGGGCCCAAAATTGCTTCGACCGAAATTCAACTTACGGTTCAAGGGCAAACGATTTCGAGCAAATTTGGAACCAAAGAATCTGCTCGTCTAAACTTAGAACAACTATTAACCGCAGGTCTAGATAATTTACTTTTTGACGATCAACACAAAAAACTTTCAGAAGAGAATTATACCCTTTTAGAGCACATGTGTTCAACAGCTTTAAAGACATATACAGAATTAAAAAACCACCCACTATTTACATCTTTCCTTGTTGATATGTCTCCATTAAAATATTACAGCAGAACCAACATTGGGTCTCGCCCAGACAAAAGAAACAAAACAGACAAAATAGAATTTGAGCAATTAAGAGCCATCCCATTTGTGGGCGCATGGTCCCAAATAAAACAAAATATCCCGGGGTTTTATGGTTTAGGAACGGCACTTAGAGAGATGGAAGAAAACGGAAAACTAAACGAAATAATACAACTTTATTCAGAATCTCGGTTTTTTCGAGCTCTAATTGGAAATTCAATGCAAAGTATGTGTAAAACATATTTTCCTTTAACCGACTACATGAAACACGACCCTACTTACGGCGAATTTTGGGTAATTCTAAAAGAAGAATATGATTTAACTGAACGATTAATTTTAAAAGTTTCAGGTCAAAAAGAATTACTGGAAAACAATCAAAATATTAAAGAATCAATTGCATTAAGAGAAGAAACGGTACTTCCTTTGTTGGTTATTCAACAATATGCCCTTATGAGATTAAGAGAAAACGACCTATCGAAAGATCAAATAAATATACTGGAAAAAATGATTGTACGCTCCCTATTTGGGAATATTAATGCATCTAGAAATTCGGCTTAGGAGCTAATTTTCTTATTTATTCTTAATGAGTAGCGGACCCTATAGGCTGAACAGATTTTTAGAATTTAAGATATATAATTCTGCGAGATTTTTCATTAAGCCTCCAACGCTTTTCTTTTGTTGGGTTACTTTTTATATATACTTGCCTTATCGTATTTCCTTCTAAGGTTGACATATAATTTTTATTATGAAACAGAAGTTATATTTTATATTTTCCCGCTAATTTTTTACTAAAACAAATACGGATAACACATTAATGAAGCAAATATTTCGCCCATCAATCATTTTAATTTTAACCACATTAACCCAGTTAACTGCGCAAGTAGTTTATCCTGGCGAAGTGGATATAACGGGCACAGAGGAAGTTGTTTTTGATTATACAACAGACGCATGCTCTGAAGATGATATCCCTGATACGCCCGCACGATTTTTTAGAGATGCAAATGGACAAATTCAAATGCTTGCGGTACATTATGTTAATTACAGGTCGATCGGGTCAGACTTTGATAATTTAACACGAGACTGCAGTGCACCAGTATTTGACTCAGACCATAACAGCAACCCAAGCACTTTTAATAACAACGAATGGTTGTCTAATTCATATACCCTTGACGGAAATACTATTTATTCAATTGTTCATAATGAATACACACCCGACACCGGAAATGATTATTGGTATAATACTTTAACGTTTGCTACATCTACAGATGCGGGACAATCTTACACTCAAGCCGAATCACCCGACCATTATTTGGCGGGAACTCCTTACGAACTAGATACAAGCAATATACTCGGTATTTTTGGGGGAAGCTCACCGGTGTATAATGCGAATGATGGCTATTATTACGCGATGGTTCATTTGGAAGCCTATGGGTTACAAGATTGGGGAGCGGGCTTAATTCGTACTCAAGACTTAAGCAACCCAGATAATTGGCGCGGGTGGGACGGTGAAGGTTTTAATGTAGAGTTTAAAAATCCCTATCATGATGTTATTTTGGATCCAGCAGATCATATTCTTGCGCCAGTTTCAAAAAATAAAATCGCAAAAATGTGCGGCAGCTTAACGTATAATACTTATTTTGAAAAATATATGGTAGTGGAATATGGCGAGTTTTTTGATCCACCATCTGGGCAAGCAAAATATGGATTCTTTTATTCGTTATCCGAAGATTTGATTAACTGGAGTCACCCAGTAATGATGTACGAAAGTCCGATTCAAACTTGGTGGGACGTAGGCGGTGTATTTTATCCAAATATTGTTGATCATACAGATACTACGCGAAATTTTGAACGTCCCGGAAGAGAGTGTTATCTCTATTTTACGAAATGGAATTCCGGAACATATGACAGGGATTTGGTTCGAGTTCCAATTCGATTTAATAAAAAAGATATTTCAACAATTACAGTAAATAGCGTAGGAGATGATGGCGCAAACCATGCTTATATCGGAGATGCATCCACTGGAACTACAATTGCAAACGGCGAAGATGAAATCACCTTAAGGTCCGCCATTGAAACAATTAAAGCCTCTCCAGATACAGGCGCTACATTTACAATTAATTTTAATATTCCCGGCGATGGCCCACACACCATTTCTCCGGGCTCCAGTTACCCAACATTAACAGGTTCAATGATTATTGATGGATTCTCTCAAGCCGGAGCCGTTGCAAATGCTAACAATCTTGCTAACGGAAATAATGCGACGGTGCAAATTGAGATAGACGGAAGTAGCGCTGGAACTGACGTAAATGCGTTTGTGCTTGATGGAGCATCTTTTGCCATTAAAGGATTATCTATATATGGGTTTGATGCTGGGATTTTTATTGAGAATGGAAGTTCATCCAGCATTGAAGGTTGTTTTTTAGGATTTAATGCTCTCGGAAATCGTATTGCTGATGAGATGGGTGTAACAATTTTTAATACAGACAGTATAACAATTGGTGGAACGTCCGCTGCATCCCAAAATGTAATATCGGGTAATGTTATAATAACAGAAACGGGAGCAGAGAACAATGTAGTTTCTGGTAATTATATTGGCGTATCGCCAGATGGAGCCACATCAATTAGTAGCGGGATGGTTATTCTTGATAACGGAGCATCGTTTAATACAATAAATTCAAATTTAATTTCCGGGTCTAGCTATAGTATTCACATTATTAATAGTAGCCTAAACACAATTCAGCAAAATATCATTGGAACAAACTCTACAGGTTTAACAGCCATTGCGCAGGGGACCATTGTTTTAACTGATAATGCAAGTCTAAACACAATTGATGATAATTTAATATCAGGGACAGGGAATGGTATTGAAATAAATCAAGACTCATATCAAAACACAATTACTAACAATTTGATTGGCACAGATGCTAGTGGCACATCAGGCTTAAATGCAGGTTTATACGGAATTTTAGTTCAAACAGGGGCCCACGACAATCAGATTGGAACGGTTAATAATGGAAATATAATTGGAGGGCTCACCGAGGTTGGGATTGGCTTAAATGGGGTAGATAATAATGTACTACAAGCGAATTATGTCGGGACGAATCCTACTGGTGATAATATTTCAATTGCCACAGAAGGCATTTGGGTTGGCGGTGACTCTGAAGGGAATGTTATCGGCGGAACTTCTGCTGGAGAAGGAAATATTATAACCAATAATGGCGGTTCTGGGATAAGCCTATCTGGATTAACCGGACAAGGGAACGCTTTTCTTGGTAATGCAATTTATAATAACGGACTTTCAGGTATTGGAGATATGACAGAAATTGATGTCCCCAGACCCGATATTGTAATAGCAATGAGTCAGAATACTACGCTTGATATTATTGGAAATATATCTGGCGAATCGAACTCAACGTATCGAATAGAGCTATTTAATAATTCAGAATGTGACGCATCGGGATCTGGTGAAGGAGAAACCTTTCTTGGGTTTATAGATGTGACCACAGATGCAAGCGGCATTGGCTCTATCAATGAAACAATTAATGCGAGCGTTGTGTCTGGTGATATTGTTACTGCAACGGCGACAGGAGAAAATAACAGTACATCTGCCTTCTCAGACTGTGTTGATGTTTTTAATAATGTTGATGCTCCCACAATGACTTTATCTGAGTCAACATTTTCATTTGATTTTCCATCATTTATTCAACCCATAGTTTCTGCAGATATAGTTGTAACAAATTCGGGCGCTTATGAGTTAGAATGGGAAGGAAGTTCAAACGCAGATTGGTTGACATTGAGCCCAAACATGGGAACAACATCAGCGGGCGCTGAATCAGAAATAGGATTAAATGTTGACTTATCAGATTCTTCCGTTGGTACGTATTCAGCTTTAATTACACTTAATTCTAATGACTATCTATTACCATCACAATCAATCTCTATGACTATTCATTATGGTACGGGCGGCCCGACAAACATTTCACATTCACCAGATACCGTTTTTGTAGATGTTTCTGAAGGTCCAGATACACCCGCGTCATTTTTTATGCTCAACATTGGGAATGAAACCGTTGATTGGACCGCAGGGTTTACTGGTATTAATTGGGTTAATAGCGTAACGCCTAATAGCGGCTCCACATCTCCTGGAGATTCCGTCGAAATATTTTTTAATGTTCGCCCCGCTAATTTGCAACCCGGTGAAAATTCTGGTCTTGTCTGGGTAAGTTTAAACCCCGAATTAACGCAAGTCATGGAAGTGCCAGTCATGGCAACATTACTCGTACCTTCAATATCTGTCTATCCAGAATCAATTGAAGAAGACTTTGAGCCGGTAGCACCAGACCCAACGCTTTCTTTTCAAATAATGAATACAGGTGACGCAAATTTAATATGGACAGTCGATGATTTTATTGGGAACAATTGGACTTACTCTTTCAACCCATCTTCAGGCGCAACGCCCCCGGGAGACTCTACGACGATTTCATTTAACGTGAGAATTAACAGTCTTGATGAAGGGTTAAATACGGGCATTATTCCTATTTCATCAAACGACCAAAGCTCATCAACTCTTCAAATCCCCGTTACTATAAATTATTCATCTAATTCAGCTCCAAACCCAGAGCTAACGATTGATTCACCTTTAAATAGTGCTACTTTTTTCTCATCAGATGTGAATATACATTTTTCTGCACAAAACTTTAATATTGGCGCAGAATCTGACTCAACAGATGGGCACCTTCATTACCAGTTAAATAACAATGATCCTGAAATGCATTATAGTGAAAACGCGGTTCAACTATCTGGGCTTTCGCTTGGTGAACAAACAGTCATTTTATGGTTGGTAGATCACAACCATAATCCATTAGAACCTCATGTAGCAGACACTGTTTTATTTACAATTGAAGAGGCGGACGAACTTTACAATCCTTATGATGACGTATCTTATGATTTAATATTATTGGAGTCAATTTCTGGAGATAATATTAATGGTTCAAATAATTTCTTAAATAGAATGCCTGAAGATGCTATTATGGTATACGAGACGAATGAGGGTAGGTTTGGGAAATTACAAATTGTTCATTATGGAGAAACGTTAACAGTGGCTTGGAGCACATACGATGATTCTGGTCAAATCTATTCATCGGGAGAATCTCTCGTTGTGAGTGATGGGGTAGCTGTCGATTTAGATGAAGGAGGCATAACAACAGACGAAAGCGCACAAGATTTCTCATGGGATGTAGTTAATGCAATTGATCGGTGGTTCAATGTTGAAAATTCAGCGCAATTTGGGTTATATGGGTATTGGGGTATTACTCGACAAATGGTGCAAAACCAATCTGGAAATTTATCAAATGCTAATATAGCCGCTGTAGATGAAGGTGAAAATAATTTAGAAGATGGTCAGGTTTTGCTTTATCGAACAAATCAAAACAGGTACGGAAAACTTCAGGTTGAAGAATATGGACCCGCATTGCGGATTCGGTGGTGGACATATAACAATCAAGGCAATATACACTCTATGGGAGACAGTCTTGTTATTGCAAGTAATGCATCTTGCGATTTAGAGATGGGACAACAAACCCCAAACAACTCCCCTCATCGTGATTTTTACTGGGAGCAAGTATCCCCAGGTGAAATGTATTTAGTGCCTCGTAATGCGTCGCAATTTGGCGTTTATTCACCAAATCATGCTCCAACAGCAAACGATCAGTATTTTGAAACCAATGAGGGAACTTCTGTAGAAATTGTTTTGAATGCAGTCGATGTAGATGGGGATGATTTAATGTATGATATTAACGAATGGCCACAGTACGGCTCCCTGTCAGGCACACCTCCTTCTTTTGTGTATGCCCCCAACCCAGAATTCATCGGTGGAGACCAGTTTGTTTATACAGTTACAGATGGAGAGCTATCTAGTTCGGCAACGGTTTATATTTCAGTTATAGATGGCGGCGGTAATAATAGCGCTCCAGAATTCAATAATTTTTCGGATTTAGATATTGTTGAAGATTCAGAAGAAAACAGTGTTTATGAAATTTCTGCTAACGATCTTGATGGCGATATGTTAACATTTTCATTGAGCTCTAACAACGAATCTGTTTCGTGGGCTGATGAAGGGCAAACAAATACATCTCAGCTTTTTAGATTAGTCGTTTCACCTAATTGGTATGGTAGCGCTGTTTTTACGGCCATTGTTTCTGATGGGGAATTAAATGATACATTAAATTTTAATGTAAACGTAACCCCTGTAAACGATTCGCCTACGGCCTCTGATTTAACAATTGAAACACAGGAAGATATACCTGTCGCATTTGATTTTATTGGAAACGACATTGATGGCGATGAACTAACATTCATCATTGTAAGCAACCCACAGCATGGCTCTTTTGATGGCGAGTATCATCCCAATGAGAATTATTTTGGAGAAGACACTTTTCAATATGCTTCACATGATGGAACCGCCAACTCTGAACCGGCAACTGTGATAATTACTGTCACCCCAATAAATGATTCACCAATAGTTAATGATTTAGAAATTACTTGTTTAGAAGATAATTCTGTTGAAATCAGCTTAGATGGAACCGATGTTGATGGAGACGATTTAACTTTTAGTGTTTTAACGCCACCAGGACATGGCACATTTAATAATGGTGTTTATTCGCCCGCAGAAAATTATTTTGGAGAAGATACTTTTACATTTACAGCTTCCGATGGAATTGAACTTTCCAATGAAGGTGTTGTGACAATTGAGGTTGAATCAATCAATGATGCGCCAGAGCCATTTGAGTTGCTGTCCCCCGCAAACACTCATACTATCTCAATTTCCAACGCCACCTTTAATGATACTCTTCGATTTAAATGGACAACATCTCACGATATTGATAATGATGAAATAGCATATGATTTTGTCGGTGAAGGATCATTGGCGTTATTAGAAAGCAGTCTCATAGCAGATAGCGATACAAGTGTGTGGATTCTATATTCAACGCTTGCCAATTATGTTGATTCATTGAGTGTTATTCAAGGCGATTGGTCTGCCATAGCGATAGATTTACAAGATTCAACTTTAGCTACGAATGGTCCTTTTTCTTTAACAATTGATTTAAATGAACTCTCTATTGATGATATAAATGAAGTTCCGAGTTTATTTGCCATACACCAAAATTATCCAAACCCATTTAACCCAACGACAACACTTCGATATGATTTACCAGAAGACACCCATGTTCAAATTGTTATTTACGATATTATGGGGCAACAAGTTAAAACGCTGATCAATGAAGAGCAAAATGCTGGCTTTAAAGCAGTTGTTTGGGATGCGACAAATCATATTGGGCAGCCAGTGAGTGCGGGGATGTACTTATATCATATAAGTGCGGGAGGATTCAACAAAACGATAAAAATGGTTTTATTGAAATAAACATTCTTTTACATTTCATTTAGAGAAAAGGCATCGCTGACGTTTGCCTTTTCTCTAAATGAAAGCGCTATAAAAAAGATGTTTTTCGCTCCCTATTTGGGAATATTAATGCATCTAGAAATTCTGCATAAAAGCACCTAGCTTTTCCATATGAAACGAAGAGACTTTATTAAAACAGGGATTGTAGGCACAGCGGCACTCGGTTTTACCCCAACAGCACTATTAAAAAGTCAAGACTGTCCCCTAACTCAAAATGATATATTGGGACCCTATTGGACAGAGAACCACCCAAACAGAACTCTTTTGGCAAACGCAGATGAACCGGGAACGCGTATTTTTATTTCAGGAACAGTAAAAGCTAACGACTGTGAGACGCCCATTGAAAATGCAATTGTTGATGTATGGCATGCAAACGATAATGGCTGTTATACGATATTTATGGAATGCGATTCAGGAAACTCAGATGATGATCCTTATAATTTACGCGGTCAAATGATAACGAATGAAAATGGAGAATATGCCTTTGAAACTATTTGGCCTGGATATTATGCCGGTCGCCCAAAACATTTTCATTATAAAATTACAACACCCAACGGGCTTGAACTTGTAACGCAATGTTATTTTGAAGGAGACGCTCAAATTGATTCACAATGGGAAGAAGACCATCAGGGGCTCATTATTCCACTAGATGAAAGCGGAAGTAACCTTTATGGTGTTTTTGATATTGTGATGGATGAGGAATTAATCCAAGTTGGAACCCAAAACGAAAAAGCCCATCTTCTAGAAAAACCAATTTTATATCCCGCATATCCCAATCCTTTTAATAGCTCAACTCAAATAAAGTTTAACGTATCAAGGCAAGGACACATGAGTATTGGTGTCTATGATATTTCAGGGAAATGGATAACCAGTCTCATGGAAAAGCATATATCACCCGGGGCTCACAAGCTAAATTGGAACGGGAATGATATGTTAGGAAAACCTGTTTCAGCCGGGCTTTATTTAGTCATATTGAAATTTGGTGCACACACAATTTCGAAAAAAATCTCTCTTTTGAAATAAAGGAATAATGAAACGAAGGGATTTTATACGTACGAGCCTTTTGGCCACCGCTGGGTTAACGCTTATTTCATGCGAAGATCAAGAAATTGTTATTGACGACACGCCGGGACGACTGACAAAAACGAACAATCCAAAAGATATTATTATTGGAGCAGGAATTTCAGGACTCGTGGCTGGGTTTGAATTAAAGCGTGCCGGACACAATGTAACTATTCTAGAAGCTCGAGGTAGAATTGGGGGGCGAATTTTTACAGTAAGAGAACCCTTTAGCAACGGGATTTTTGCGGAGGCGGGCGCAGCACGAATACCAGACAATCACGATATTACTCTTGGATATATTGATTATTTCAATCTTTCACTAAACCCTTTTTATCCAGATGGTGGCAACTATACCCAATTATTAGATGGTGAAAAATCCTACATAGAACCGGATGTATTTTTAGAAGACAGGCCCTGGCCCACATCCGTTAAACATAAAGAATATTCAAAAATCGAATCCGGAAACGATCAACTCCCAGAAGTGCTATATGAAACATTAATGGATAATGTCCATTTATCAGAGCCAGCTATATCAATCGAACAAATGAACGATGGCGTTCGCGTGGAGACAGATAATGGAGCAACCTATCTAGGTGATAAAATTATATGTACCCTTCCATTACCTGTTTTAAATAAAGTTTCTTTTTCTCCGTCGCTATCAACCCAAAAACAAGAAGCCATAAACGGAGGTTATACATATAATACAGCTACACGCGTCATGTTTACATCTCCAACCAGATTTTGGGAAAATGAAGGTCAAAACGGGTTTGGAAAAACAGATTGGCCAGAAGAAATATGGCATCCAAGCTGGGATCAAGACAGCACAGCTGGAATATTGTTAACGTATCTTCGAAGAGATAAAGCGATTGAGGCAGACGCTCTTAATGATGCGGTCCGGAATATTCAAATATTAAATCGATGGGAAAATGTTTTCCCTGGAGTACAAAATAATATAACTCATGCCTATACACATTCTTGGGCAAAAGAAGAATGGTCTGGAGCCGGCTGGCCTGCACCCACAGAAGAAGAGGAAGAAGCTTACGGTTCGTCCTTAGGTTTAGTAGAAGGACATATACATTTTGCGGGCGAACACACCACAGAATACCACGGCTGGATGCAAGGAGCGCTTTTATCGGGTATTCGAGCCGCCAATGAAATCAATGACGGCGCAATGACGTAACGAGATTAAGTATTATTTATATTTAAAGTTGAACGTCTAAGGTTAGTGGTTTTCCACCACGAAGAACTTTAACTGTAATTTTTTGCCCCTTTTTCAATTCACCCATTCTTCCCATATACTCTTGGATGTTTAAAAGTTTTTTCCCATTAATTTCAATTAACACATCCCCTTTTTTCATGCCCGCTTTACCCGCGGGGCCATCTTTCGTGCTAACGCCATCGATAGCCATTCCTTCTTCTGAGCCACCTCCGCCATAGGCAGGTATAATTCCAAGCGTAACTCCGTCGGATCGCCTTCTTTTTGGTGCTTCTTTTGGACCCGCTTCAGTAAATAACGGTCGTTCATCCATTCGATTTAAGGTTAACGTAATATCATAAACAAAATTCAAAATTTCTTTTTCACCCTTTGCATTAATTAAATCCCAATCATCTTCAGGTAAATGGTATTGGTGGTGAAATCCGGAAAAGAAAAAGAGAACAGGAATATCGTTCACATAAAAACTCGCATGATCGCTGGGGCCATATCCAGAATAGGATTTCCCAATAGACATTTCAATATCTTTAGCTAAACTGTCGATAAGGGGTTCAAAAAATGGAGACGTTCCTATTGCGCCAACATTTAAAGTGGAATCATCTAAACGCCCAACCATATCTAAATTAAGCATTGCAACAATATTTTCTTTTGGAACGGTTGGGTTTTCAATAAAATACTTAGATCCAAGTAAACCTTTTTCTTCCGCATCAAACGCAATAAAAATAACACTTCGTTTTAACTTATTTCGATTGGCAAATAATTTTTGACTTATTTCTAATATACCCGAAGTTCCAGATGCATTATCATCCGCACCATTATGGACGGCGGTTGTGTCTTTATTCCGAGATCCCGTATGGTGACCACCCATACCTAAATGATCAAAATGAGCTCCAAGCACAATATACTCATCTCTTAATTCTCTATCTCGCCCACGAATCATTCCTACAACATTTCCCCCGCGAAGGGTTTTCTCTTTTAAATCAATATGGGCCGTTAATTCTATATTGTTTATTTCAAATTGGACCGATTTTAAGGATGAATCCATTTTCTTTTGTATAGATGAAATAGACTGGTTGTGTGGCCGAAAAATTTGATTCGCCATTTCGCTCGAAAGATGAATTGCGGGTATATTACCTTTTGATTGATGAGTAGAATGTCCAAAAGCCACTAATTCTGAATCGCTTTCTTGAGATACAAAAATGATACCACTGGCCCCAAAATCTCTCGCAACCATCATTTTTTTGTTTAAAGATGCATGTCCGGAATAAATAGAATGGGGATGAATTTGTTCGGGACCGCCGCGCATCACAATCACCCACTTTCCATCTACATTTAAGCCAGCATAATCATTCCATTTTTTATCTTCATCCATGTTAAATCCGTAACCGGCAAAAACAGCTTTAGATGAAAAATCACCATTTCCGGAAAAAGTTAAAGGGGTGAAATCGACACCAACAATCAACTCGGCGCCATCAATAGAAAAAGATGTTTCTTCTCCGATTTCAACACCGTCGGCAATATCAAACGGCTGAACATAAGTATCATTTGTTCCAGCAGGTTTTACGCCGGTCGAACGCCATTCGTTGGCAATATAAGAAATAACGTCTTTAGATTCTCTTGTCCCCGGGTAACGCCCCTTCATATTATCTTCAGATAAGAAAATAATATGATCTAATATTTCTTCTTCAGTGATTTCGGAACTATTACCCACAGAAAGACCAGCACTATTTTGTAAAAATAAACCGTACCCCAAGACGACCAAAACGGCCATGGCGATTAATGTTTTTTTCTTTTCATTCATAAGATGTTCCAAATGTTAATAATGTAATAGATTCAATGTATTAAGAGATAGACAATCTACAAAGAATCATATGGAAAAAGAAAAAAACATCAAAATCAACGTAAAGTCTAAGTACCACCCGGAAAGATCAAACCCGCACAGAAATGAGTATTTCTTTTCATACCACATTACAATAATAAATATAGGCGAAAAACCAACGCAACTAATAAGTCGGTATTGGCATATAACTGACGGCAAAGGAAGAATCGAAGAAGTGGGCGGTCCTGGCGTTGTGGGGGAACAACCCCGATTAAAAAAAGGAGAGCAATTTGGCTATACCAGTTTTTGCCCACTACCAACACCCTTTGGTGTTATGAAGGGCGCATTTACAATGATGGACGATAAGGGCAGCTCTTTCGATGTTTCTATTTCACCCTTCCAATTAGCCACGCCAGAAATACTAAATTAAGCAAAGTTGAATCATTTCGATTGATTCAATGCAAATTGTAAAAGCGATTTCCCAATTTGAACGTACCTTATTATCGTTCAATTCAAGATATGATAATTATTTTTATGGAGATTTCACGGGATTTACAGAATCAGAAACAAATGGTTTTGATATTTATTTTTCTGAAAAAGGCGACTGCATTCATTGTCACGCCGGCCCTATTTTAACCGATAATGAATTTAGGAACAATGGCCTAGACTCTGAATTGACAGATCTTGGGCTCGCCGACGTAACAGGACTATCAACCGATGAAGGTAAATTTAAAGTACCCACATTAAGAAATATTGAATACACCGGACCCTATATGCATGACGGTCGATTCGAAACACTCGAAGAAGTGGTTGAGCACTATAATAGTGGCGTTCATGCTGATTCACCCAACCTTGACGATGAAATGCACAATGCTTCTGAAGGTTTAAATTTAACCAATGAAGAAAAAACAGATTTAATTAATTTCTTAAAAACGTTTTCTGAGCCAGACTTTTTAACGAATACACATTTTTCTGATCCGTTTATAGATTAAAAAAGTTCTTTTAGCGTATGGTGCATCTTTGGTACGTTTATGCCTGAAAGTTCTTTATGTCGTGTTAATCACTATTGTTGGATTATCGATTTATTCTTGTGACGATAGTCGGTATTTGGTTGGTTCAAATAATGTAATTGAACTTGAAGATGTCCTTTTTACAATTACGGAATATAGCGTTGAAGATTCCACGCGCCTGAACGCAAAAGGTACAGCAAAAAACACCGGTCCAAATAGCATTTATCCAACTTGGTATATTGAGGGACATTTTTATACAGATTCAACGCTTGCCTTTAAACTTGGCGACGACAGACAACAAAAATCAATATCATTAGAGCCAGGAGCGTCTTTGTCGTGGTCGTTAGAGTATAAATCTTACGAAGAAAATTTAAACCAATATCCCAAATTTAGAGTCTCTCAATTACGCGCCTACCAAGAACATCAAGACGATTGATTTAATAATGTAAAAGTAGCGAAGCTACCAATAGAATATTTTAGAAATGTTTTAGTGAATGTTATATGTTCCTGTTCATCTAGACTTGAAGCGGGATCAATATAGGCAGTATCAGACGTGAAAGTTGTTTGCCCAAACAAATATGATAGCACAAATACAATCAGCCACAAAAACTTTTGGTTATTCTTCTCCAATATCTTCATTCCAAACTTCGGGATTCTCTCGAATATACTGACCCAACATTGAAATACACACATCAGAATGAAGGTCTATAATTGTAACACCATTTTTTTTTAACCATTCGATACCGCCTGAAAAATTAACGGATTCACCTACAAGGACTGTTTTTATATTAAACTGTCGGATAAGACCGCTACAATACCAGCATGGCGCTAGCGTTGTAGCCATAATAATGTTTTTATAAGATGTCTGTCTTCCCGCATTTCTAAAGGCATCCGTTTCTCCGTGCACCGATGGGTCGTTATCTTGTATTCGCCGATTTCGTCCTTTTCCTAATAAGGATCCACCTGCATTAAAAACGGCAGCCCCAATTGGAATGCCTCCCTCATGCAACCCTTTTTGAGCTTCTTGGATTGCGACATTCAACATAGATAAATAATCATTATTGTTCATTTTATTTCCAATATTATTTTGTTTTAAAATATCTTAATATCCGAATATATTCAGGGTTCGTAGAAGGTCAAAGCGATCATTTTTTGATGCCCGAGCATTAAAAAATGGTATTTACAAAACAGATATTTAGAAAAAGGATACCCATGCAGTGCGGAAAACTTCATTATTATATAGCATAGACGACACCCCGCCAATATCTGAAACAATTATACTAGGCTTTCAACATTATTTAACCATGTTTGGTTCGACAGTAGCGATTCCTCTTTTATTAGCCCCAGCGTTTGGCATAACAGATCCAGTACAAAAAGGTTGGCTAATAGCAACCATGTTTTTTGTTAGCGGAATAAGGACACTCCTTCAATCTACCTTTGGCAACAGATTGCCAATTGTTCAAGGCGGTACCTTTTCTTTTTTAGCGCCCACATTTGCCATTTGCGGTATGGCAACATTAGCAAATGCCGGCTGGGAAGTGCGCATGCAGCACGTGCAAGGCGCAATTATTGCAGGATCAATTGTTGAAATATTCGTAGGCGCAAGCGGAATGGTTGGTCGAATGTTAAAATATATTGGCCCCATAACTATTGCACCCACTATTGCATTAATCGGTTTATCCTTATTCAAATTTGGAGCACCGGAAGCAGGTCGCCACTGGCCGATTGGCGGCTTAACAATATTCCTCATCATTTTATTTAGCCAATATTTACGCACAAAACATAGAACATTTGAATTGTACCCCATCTTGTTGGCCATAGTAGCTGCATGGGGCGTGTCTGCGCTATTTACCATGTTGGGTGTTTTCCCAGAAGGGCACCCTTCTCACACAAGTTTAGCCAATTTAAAAAACGCATCATGGTTTAGAGTACCATATCCATTCCAGTGGGGATTCCCACAGTTTGGGGCTGCTGCGATTGTGGGAATGTTGGCAGGTTATATCGCATCCATGGTAGAATCTATTGGAGACTATTATGCCTGCGCTCGACTTTCGGGCGCACCCGTTCCAGATAAAAAAACAATCAACCGAGGTATTACATTTGAAGGGATTGGATGTTTTATCGCTGGAATCTTCGGAACAGGAAATGGAACAACATCTTATAGTGAAAACATTGGCGCAATTGGACTTACTCGCGTTGGGTCTCGACGCGTTGTACAAGCTGGCGCTGTCATAATGATTCTTTTAGGAACTTTGTCAAAATTTGGCGCCTTATTTACCACAATCCCACAACCCATTGTTGGTGGTATGTATTGCGCTATGTTTGGTATGATAGCGGCTGTAGGATTATCCAACCTTCAATTTGTGGATTTAAATTCAGCAAGAAATTTATTCATTTTAGGATTTTCCTTTTTTATGGGACTCTCCTTGCCTGAATATTTTATCCAAAAGCCCATTATTTTTGAACCGGCTTGGCTTGCAAGTATCATAAATACACTTGGTAGCACAGGAATGGCTGTAGGCGCTTTTACAGCTCTTATATTAGACAATACTATTGCGGGAAGCGATGAAGAGAGAGGGTTAAAAGCTTGGGAAAACACAAAAAAAATATAAATTTTTTAATGAGAATATCTAAGGAATAAAACCATGTCTATATTAATTAAAAATGGCCGAATTATCACAGCGGTTGATGACTATATGGCTGACGTATTTATCGAAAACGAAACAGTAACCATCATAGGTAAAAACCTTGAAATGGAAGCAGATGAAGTTATTGATGCTTCAGGAAAATATCTTTTTCCTGGCGGGTTAGATCCGCACACCCATTTGGATATGCCTTTTGGGGGCACCACATCTGCAGATGATTTTGAAACAGGCACCCGAGCAGCCGCTCACGGTGGCACAACTACATTGATTGATTTTGCTATCCAATCTAAAGGTCATTCAACATTAGAAGCGCTGGATACATGGCACGCGAAAGCTGATGGAAAAACAGCTATTGATTATGGATTTCATATGATTGTAACCGACCTAGAAGATAATAGAGTTCATGAAATGAAATTGTTAGTAGACGCTGGAGTAACTTCATATAAATTATTTATGGCTTACCCGGGTGTGCTCTATGTTGATGATGGAACTATTTATCGCGCAATGAAGAAAGCTGGTGAAGACGGCACGGTCGTTTGCATGCATGCTGAAAATGGTATTGTGATTGATGAAATTGTAAAACAAGCAGTCGCTGATGGAAAAACAGCTCCTAAATATCATGCTATTACGCGACCGACTCGTATGGAGGCAGAAGGAGTTCATCGCGCTATTTCAATTGCAGAAGTTGCACAAGTTCCGATTTATATTGTTCATTTATCGTCATCAGATGCATTAGAACAAGTTATGTTAGCTCGAAATCGCGGTGTTCACGCCTTTGCTGAAACGTGTCCACAATATTTATTTTTAGATGATTCCTATTATGACCAAGAAGGATTCGAAGGTGCCAAATATGTTATGACACCCGCATTGCGCGAGAAATGGAATCAAGATGAATTATGGAAAGGGTTAAAGTTTGGAGACCTTCAGTCCATCGCCACAGATCATTGTCCCTTTTGTTTTAAGGATCAAAAAATATTAGGAATGGATGATTTTTCAAAAATTCCAAATGGAGCTCCTGGCGTGGAAAATCGCATGAGTCTTGTTTATAATGGCGGCGTACATGCGGGACGAATTTCATTAAATAAATTTGTTGAATTAACATCGACAGCAGCGGCAAAAACATTTGGACTTTTTCCAAAGAAAGGAACGATTGCGGTTGGAAGCGATGCGGACATTGTTGTATTTGACCCAAACAGAAAAGAAACTATCAGTGTTAATAATACGTGTACTCACCATATGAATGTGGATTATAATTCGTATGAGGGGTTTGAAGTAACCGGATTCACTGAAACCGTACTTTCTCGCGGAAAAATCATTATTGATAAATGCGAATATGTTGGAAAGAAGGGCGATGGGCGCTTTTTAAAACGCGGTCTATATGGCGGTATGAAATAAAAAAATTCAAGGAGATTACACATGGCTAGAAATATAAAATCTGGGCTCATTCAGATGAGCCTTCCTATGACAGAGGGAGAAGGAACCATTGCGGAAATAATGGATGCAATGGTTCAAAAACATATTCCATACATTGAAGATGCAGGCAAACAAGGCGTGCAAATTTTATGCTTACAAGAAATATTCAATACACCGTATTTTTGTCCAGGACAAGATAATGCGTGGTATGCATCTGCTGAATCCGTTCCGGGACCCACCACAGAGTTGATGCAGGAATATGCCAAAAAATACAATATGGTTATTATTGTGCCTATTTATGAGAAAGAGCAGGCGGGTGTATTCTATAATACAGCGGCGGTCATTGATGCAGATGGCGAATATTTAGGCAAATACAGAAAAAATCACATTCCTCACACATCAGGGTTTTGGGAAAAGTACTTTTTTAAACCAGGAAACCTTGGTTACCCCGTTTTTCAAACAAAATATGCTAAAGTGGGTGTTTACATTTGTTACGATCGTCATTTTCCAGATGGAGCAAGATGTCTTGGTTTAAATGGGGCAGAAATTGTATACAATCCATCTGCAACGGTGGCTGGGTTGAGTGAGTATTTATGGAAACTGGAACAACCGGCTCACGCAGCGGCTAATGGCTATTTTATGGGTTGCATCAATCGAGTTGGAACGGAAAAACCGTGGAACTTAGGCGAGTTTTATGGTACATCTTATTTTGTAAATCCACGCGGACAGATTATTGCGGAAGGATCAAGAGATCAAGACGAATTAATCGTTTCTGAATTTGATTTAGATATGATTGATGAAGTACGTTCAACGTGGCAATTTTTTCGTGATCGACGTCCGGAAACCTATGACAAGTTAGTTGAACTCTAAAACAAACAAATAAAAGAGACTATTATGGCAGACATAAGTATAGAAGTAAATGGTATTAAATTTCCAAACCCATTTGTAATTGGGTCAGGACCGCCGAGCACGAATTCAAAAACAATCATAAAAGCGTTTGATAGCGGGTGGGGTGGCGTGTCCGCAAAAACCGTAAGCCTAACAGAAACACCTGTTATTAATGTTGCGCCAAGATATGGAAAATTAAAAACCCCAAAGGGCGAAATTATTGGATTTGAAAATATTGAATTAATATCCGACAGGACGCTTGAAGTATGGCTAGATGAATTTAAAACAATAAAAGACGCTCACCCGGACAAAGTGTTAATATCATCCATAATGGAGAAATACAATAAAGATTCATGGCAGGAATTAGTCGGACGAATAGAAGAAACAGGCGTAGATATGTTTGAGCTGAATTTTTCTTGTCCTCACGGTCATCCAGAAGAAGGTATGGGGGCAGCCATGGGACAGAATCCAGATATGGCTAAAGAAGTAACAGGTTGGGTTGCAGAAGTAACAGACTTGCCAATATGGGCTAAAATGACTCCAGACATACAAGACATTACCGTACCGGCAAAAGCATCAATGGAAGGTGGCGCTACCGGCATATCTGCGATCAATACAATTCCATCTATATTAAGTATCGACCTTGATACATTGGCCCCAACACCCTCCGTAGAAGGACATTCAACGCCCGGCGGATATTCCTATTATGCTGTAAAACCCATTGCGCTACGAATGGTTTCGGAGATTGGCAGAGGCATTCCTGGCGTAGAAATATCAGGTATTGGCGGTGTCATCAGTAGCCAAGAGGCGATAGAGTTTATTCTTATGGGAAGTTCTACGGTTCAAGTCTGTACGGGCGTTATGTTGCAGGGATATGAAATGGTTGATGAAATGTGTGAAGGCTTATCAAACTTCATGGATAAACATGGTTTCAAAACAGTGCGAGAGTTTGTCGGGCATTCGTTACAATATCTTACCACACATCACGATTTGGCGGAAAAACGACTTGCCAAAAAAGCAGGAGCGCTTAGCGCGAATCGAGACAATAATTGGACAGGTGATATTAAAAAGGAAACAGACGAATTAGTCAGTAAATAAGTTTCTTGTTTTTAAAATATCTCGTTCTGAAATAAGGCAGTCAACGCGCGGTCGAGCGCAATGGGCTTGAATATATTTTAATAATAAAACATCAAATAAAAAGTATTAATAATTGAAAAAAAGGAAAATAAATGAGCCATAGTCAAAATATACGCGAAAAACACAATGAATATCTTTTTGCGGCAGTAAAGAATTTTTATAAAGAACCCATTGTTGTCGAATCAGGAAAAATGTTTCGCGTGAAAGATTTAGATGGAAAATCATATCTTGATTTTTTTGGTGGCATACTTACCGTATCTGTTGGGCATGCAAACGAAGAAGTAAATACTGCTGTAATATCCCAGGTTGAAAAGTTAACCCATATTTCATCTTTGTATCAAAGTGTCCCAGTTGTAGAGTTTGCAGAGGTTATGGCAAAACTCGCGCCCAACAACTTAGAAAAAGTATTTTTTACTGCATCCGGAACAGAAGCAGATGAAACAGCCGTAATGATGGCACAAGTTTTTACAGGAAATTCAGAACTAATTGCGCTTCGCCATGGATATTCTGGCCGATCATTACTGGCCCAATCTTTAACGGCTCATTCATCATACAGAGCCTTGCCCACTCAAGTTAGCGCAATAAAACATGCCCTATCGCCTTATTGCTATAGATGTCCCTTTAAACAAAAGCCAGATACGTGTGGAATGGAGTGCGCTAAAGATGTGGATGAATTAATTAAAACAACCACAACTGGAAAAATCGCAGGCATGCTAGTTGAACCTATTCAAGGAGTGGGAGGATTTATTACACCGCCAGATGAATATTTTCAAATTGTGGCTGAAATCGTACGTAAATACGAAGGTATCTTTATTTCTGATGAAGTTCAAACAGGGTTTGGAAGAACCGGAAAAACATGGGGTATTGATCATTCGGGCGTTGAACCAGATATGATTACCACAGCAAAGGGAATTGCAAACGGCATGCCGCTTGCAGCCGTTGTTACAACAGATAAAATTGCATCATCATTAGATAAAAACACCATTTCAACCTTTGGTGGAAATCCTGTGAGTTGTGCGGCTGCAAACGCTACAGTAAACATTATAGAGAGAGACGACCTTACTTCAAATTCAGAAGAAATGGGCAACCATTTATTTGACGGTTTAAGGAAAATTCAAGGTAACCATAAAGAAATAATGGGCGACATAAGAGGAAAAGGACTTATGGTAGGTGTTGAATTAGTTGTGAATGAAACCACAAATGACCGCACGCCAAATACAAAAGTGGTTGATCAGCTATTAGAAGAAACAAAGAGTCGCGGACTTTTGATTGGTCGTGGCGGGTTATATGGAAACTGTGTAAGAATTACCCCCGCATTGAATATCACGAAAGATGAAGTTGATGAAGCAATTGAAATTTTAACAGAATCTTTTAATGCCGTCGATTAAGACAAACGAATAAAAATATAGAAATAACAAATAAAACAGAGACAACAATTATGAGCAATAAAATACAGTTTAAAAATTATGGACCCCAAAACAATTGGATTGATGGAAAATACCAACCGTCAAAATCAGAAAAAACAATTTCAGTTATATCGCCTTATTTTGATAAAGAAATTGCTACAATTCCAGAGTCTAATTATTCTGATTTAGATGATGCTGTTCAAAAGGCAGAAGCGGCATTTCCTTCGTGGTCCAACCTCAATATCCGAGACAGAGCTGAAGTCATGTTTAATCTAAAATCTATTATGGAAAAAAGTGTAGATGAATTAGCAGAACTCATTTCTCTTGATAATGGTAAAACAGTTCCAGACGCAAGAGGAAGTATTTTGCGCGGAAAAGAAGTGGTGGAATTTGCTACATCACTGCCAACACTACTGCAAGGCGATTCTGCTCCAGTTGGTGCCGGGATAAACTGTACAATGACTCAAGTACCACTCGGTGTAGTTGCGGGAATAACCCCTTTTAATTTCCCAGCCATGGTTCCTTTATGGATGATTCCTTTGGCTGTTACAACAGGGAATTGTTTTATACTAAAGCCATCCGAACAAACACCGCTCTCTACCTTTAAATTAGCTAAATATTTAAAAGAAGCAGGTCTTCCAGACGGCGTGTTTAATATTGTAAATGGTGCTAGAGAAATTGTGGAAGGTATTTGCGATCATCCGGGAATTAAGGCGGTTGCTTTTGTAGGATCATCGACTGTAGCTAAAATTGTTTATTCTCGGGCCGCTTCAAACGGGAAGCGAGCTTTATGCTTAGGTGGAGCAAAAAATCACATGATTGTCGTTCCAGATGCAGATCAAGATTCTACCACAAAAGGGTTATTAGCAAGTTCAATGGGTAGCGCAGGACAACGCTGCATGGCCGCGAGTGTGGCCGTGGGTGTTGCTGATGTTGATCCTATAATCGACCAACTTGTAGATGAAGCCAAAAATTTTAAATTGGGAATAGACATGGGTACGATTGTAAGCAAACCTGCTTTTGATCGTATTACCAATTATATAGACGAAGCTGAAAAGATGGGAGCAAAAGTTCTTATTGATGGAAGGAAAGCAACACCGCCAGAAGGGTACGAGAACGGTTATTGGATTGGAGCTACTATATTAGATAATGTCGATCCAGACTGGCCTAGCGCTACTGATGAAATATTTGGCCCAGTCCTTTCAATTATTCGAACCGACACTTTAGAGAATGCAATGAAAATTGAAAATGGGAATCAATATGGAAATGCTGCAGCTGTGTTTACCACATCTGGGCAAGTGGCAAAAACTATTTCTGAATCTGCATCGGCAGGTATGATAGGAATCAATATTGGTGTACCCGTTCCTAGGGAACCGTACAGTTTCGGCGGTTGGAATGAATCTAAATATGGACACGGTGATATTACAGGAAGAAGCGGTGTTGACTTCTGGACGAACCTTAAAAAAGTAACGTCACGTTGGCCAGAATCAGATGAAGCTTGGAAAAAATATTTTTAACCTGCGGTGAAAATAGTTTAATTAAGGCTAAACCCGGCGTTTAATAAAAACGCAACATTATCTTCGCTAACTGTGCAAAAATACCGTTCGCCTGTAGGGCAACTACATGCAGCACAAACAGCATCATATACCCACTCGGAATAGGCGTCATATATTTTAACACCTAACGCTTCATAGTAATCGGTAAATATTTTTAAACGACCACTTTCCGTTGCTGGGTATTCATCATATTCATGCGTTTTTAACCAATCATTGTCCCATTCATTACTTAAACACTGAGTGGGATCGATAAAAACAGATTCTCTATCTTGGTTTTGATTGCAGGAAAAAAACAGAAAAACCGAGAAAAATATTAATAATAATTGTTTCATCCTTTTATCCATTATTTTAGAAAATCGCTTAATGATTTTGTGGTACAATTGATGTCTAATAATAATAAATCTGATACAAGTGGCGCAATTTGTACAGACTTCATTTGTCCAATATTACCATTTTTTGGAACACCCCTACCCGCAGACATAAAGCCGGTAAAAAGAGTCGGCTCATCAGGGTTTCCGCCATGGTTTCCACCTCGAGATTTATAAATATATGGTTTTTTATTATTTTTTATAAAGTTGAATCCGTCCTTAGCTAACAAAACAAAATCTTCTTTATTGCTTGAAGAAAGTGTACCTGTTAAATGTCTGTTTTCTAATAATTCAAATTCTGACTGCCGAGATAGAAGTAGCCGAACATCTTTTTTTAAAGTTTCATTTTTTGGATCTTTTAATCGAACAAATGCAGAACCGCCCGATGACAAGCACACAACATCCCAATTTACAACTTGGCCCATATTGTTTATAGTTAACCAACCTTGATCTGCAAATAATCTATTAATATTTACCCCCATATTGTGGTCTTTAAACCCATGATCTCCTGTTACAATTAATGTGGTTGTATTCCACAAATCATTATTATCTATGAGCGTTAAAATGTTCCCAATTAAAGAATCTGCGAACATATAAGCTTTTTTAACATCCGGTGATATTTTTCCAAAATCATGCTGCTCATAATCGTTTTGAATAATGTGATATAAACTTAAGTGAGGCCGATAACGTTCAAACGAGTCTAGAAATAATTGATGTAATAATAAATCACGATCATAATCCGTTGGTGTTTTATCACCTTTAATAACGCCGCGAATTTTTGCTTTTTCTAAAAATAAATCAGGCACATCATATTTTCGAACTAAGTCCAGCGTAGACACAGAATCAGATGTTGATTGAATTTCTGCTAACATATATGTAGCAGGTGCCCCCACTGTTACCGGCCATGAAATGCTTAATGTAATGAGCTTTTTCTCGTATGCCTTATCGATTAAAGTGGGCACCTTAATGGAATCTGAAAACCAATACCATTCTGAAAAATTCGTTTCAGGAACAAAGGGACGATTATTAATTATGCCATGAACGGGAGGCGTTTCGCCGGTAATTATAGATGTATGAGCTGGATATGTTTGTGATGGGAAAATGGTTTGTACCTGCCCGGAATAGGCCCCCATTTTCTTCAGGCGCGAAAAATGCGGTAGCTCATTATCTTTAAACCCAAATTTTTGCGGACGAAGAACGATGTCGCCCCGAAGTCCATCAATTGAAACAAGGATGACGCGACGGTCATCCCAAGATCCTTTTTTTTCACATCCATGAAAAACCACCATAAATGAAAAAAAGATAAATAAAATGAAACGATGAATGTGATTTTGCAAAACTACACCTAAATTTATTCCATGAATTTAAACAGAACTAAAATACTTGCAACAGTTGGACCTTCTTGCGATACAATTGAAAAACTTCAATCATTAAGCGACAAAGGCGTTAGCTGCTTTCGTATTAATATGTCCCACGGAACCCAAGAAAATAAACGTGCATACATCCAAACACTTAAAAAAGTAAAAACAATTTCCGGAGATCGCCCAACACTATTGGCTGATTTAGCTGGACCCAAGATCCGCGTCAATGCTATTTCTGAAGACATTCACGTTGTTCGAGGTGAAAAAATTATTATTACGAATGAAGGGATATCTCCAGAAAAAAACATACCTATTTCCGGCGGTTTTCTGTTTGGAGATATTCATGATAAGGCAAAAGTATTAATTAATGACGGCCGAATTCAGTTAGATATAATTAATAAAACTTCAGAAGGAACTCTTGAGTGTGAAGTTACCATTGGGGGAACAATCCAAGGTAGAAAAGGAGTGAACTTCCCCGGGATTGAGTTAGACGTTCCTACTTTAACCGAACAAGATAAAAAAGATATTGACCTCGCTCTAGAAGAAGGGGTTGATTGGATTGCCTTATCCTTTGTTCGTTCCGCCATTGATGCGGATGTGATTAATAAGTATTTATCTGAAAAGAATTCACATATACCCATTATGGCAAAAATTGAAAAGTGGGAAGCGGTTAAAGATTTAACACATATTATTCGAAAATTTGATGCCGTCATGGTTGCTCGTGGCGATCTTGGCGTTGAAATTCCCTTAGAAAAAGTTCCAGCAATTCAAAAAGATGTCATTCAAAAAGCAAAACATCAAGGAAAGCCCGTTATTATAGCAACACAAATTTTAGAATCAATGGTAAAAAGTCCCGTGCCAACGAGAGCTGAAGTTAGCGATATTGCAAATGCCATATTAGATGGCGCAGACGGACTTCTTGTTACAGGCGAAACAGCTGCGGGAAATAATCCAGAAGCTGTGATTGATGTTTTAAAAACAGTGATTGAAGAAACAGAGAATACAATTTCTTTTGAAATTTATGATTATGAACCGAGGCAAGAACGTTTTTCGACTGCGCATGCTATTAGCCACGCTGCCTGTAAAGTTTCAAAAGAAATCTCGGCGGACTGTCTTGTAACTATGACCCATAGCGGGAGTACAGCAAGAATGATTTCGCGATATAGACCAGAAGCTAAAATTATTGCATTAACGCCCAATAAAGAGTGTTATCGCCAGCTCAAGATTGTGTGGGGGGTAAAACCGGTGTTGATAGACCCGTATGATAATGCAGATCAAATCCAAGGTATTGCAACAAAAGTTTTATCTGATAAAGGGCTTATTGCGCCCAACCATAGATTTGTTGTAACCGGAGGCGTCCCTGTAGGTGTTTCTGGTACAACTAACTATTTATCTGTTATCAAAAGTATTTAACCACCTGCCGACCCAATTCCCATGAAACAATTATATAAAATATTATTTTTTATTTCGTTCATTTTAGCCCAAGCCCCAACAGGGTATTATGACACCGCCGAAGGATTAAGCGGAGAAGATTTACGTTTGGCGCTTCATTTAATAATAGACAATCATTCCAGCCAATCTTACTCATCTTTATGGACACATTTTCAATCCACAGATAAAAAACCGAATAATAAAGTATGGGATATGTATTCAGACGTACCCGGCGGAACACCGCCTTACGAATATACGTTTGGGTCAGATCAATGCGGTAATTATGGCGGAGAGGGTGATTGTTATAACAGGGAACATTCCTGGCCAAAAAGCTGGTTTAATAACGGCTCGCCCATGAATACAGATTTGTTTCATCTTTATCCCACGGACGGATACACAAATGGGATGCGATCTAATTACCCTTTTGGTGAAGTTTCGAATGCAACCTGGACATCTCAAAATGGCAGTAAGCGCGGAACAATGGATGCCTATGGGTTTAGCGGAACCGTTTTTGAACCCATTGATACATATAAAGGAGATTTTGCGCGAACTTATTTTTATATGTCTACACGGTATTATACAGAAGATTCTGGGTGGGATAATAATGATATGGTAAATGGCGCAGACTTAAAAGATTGGGCTGTAGATATGTTGCTTGTTTGGCACGAAGCTGATCCTGTAAGTGAAAAAGAAACAAATCGAAACAATGCAGTGTATGATATTCAAAATAACAGAAACCCTTTTATTGATCACCCCGAATGGGCAGAATGTATTTGGGGAGAGTGTGGAACCGGTACAGAAAATACACCGCCGGTGGCTAATGCGGGCCCAGATCAAACGGTTTTAGTTGGAGGGACTGTTTTTCTAGACGGGTCTGGGAGTTATGATTCTGATGGATCCATCGATTTGTATCAATGGGAGCAAGTCAGCGGAGAAAGTGTTACACTTTCTACATATAATGGAGAATTCTGTTCTTTTGAAACATCCGTCACGCCCGGAAGCTTTTCTTTTTCATTAACTGTGACGGATAATGAAGGAGCCACATCAAGTGATATTATTCATATTTATTCAGTTGAAACAATTGATGGCGATTTGTTTATTAGTGAATACGGTGAAGGGTCTGGCGTAAATCGATATTTAGAAATATTTAATCCAACGTCACAAACAATTGATTTGTCTGAGTATGGATTTCCAAGCGTTGGAAATACCCCAACAACACCGGGAGAATATGAATACTGGAACAGTTTTCCAAATAATGCAACCATTGCCCCACTTCAAGTATATATTATTGCTCATCCCGAAGCAAATTCAACCATATTATCTCAAGCTGATGTGACTCATCAATATTTGAGTAATGGGAACGACGGTTATGCGCTCGTGAAAGGAAATGAAACCAACTTTACGATTGTAGATTGGTTAGGTGATTGGAATGGAAATCCTGGAGATGGCTGGAGTGTAGCAGGTGTAACCAACGGTACTTTAGACCATACTTTAGTGCGGAAACCGTCCGTTATTTCAGGTAACACAAATTGGGAATCATCTGCCGGAACAAATACCGATAACTCAGAATGGATTGTGTATGAACAAGATATGTGGGACTATTTAGGAGCACATGAATTTGATAGCGGAACTCAGAATACAGCGCCTATCGCCTATGCGGGTGAAGATCAAATTGTTATGGAAAATGAAACGGTTTATTTAGATGGGTCGGGATCTTATGATGCAGAATCAAGTGAATTAATTTATCAATGGAGAGTCCCAAACGGGATTGAATTAGATGATAATACATCCCCAACCCCAACCTTTATCGCCACAACGACAGGAGATACAATTGCCTATTTGTTTTCTCTTATCGTATCAGATGGTGAATTATCATCGGAACCGGATACTGTCATTATTGCCGTAAACCCACAATTGGATATTGAGCAACACAATTTTCCAAGAGACTTTGAACTATTAACCGTTTTTCCAAACCCATTTAATCCTACAACCACGATACAGTTTCATTTAGACAAAGCGAGCGAGGTATCCATAGATATTTTCAATATTAATGGAAAGTTGGTAGAAATATTATTTAGCGGATTTAAACATATCGGAAGCCATAAAGCTCAATGGAATGCATCCAATCAACCGAGTGGTGTTTATTTTGTTAAAATACAATCGGGCTCAAAAAGTCAGTCGCAAAAAATAATTCTTCTTAAATAAAGCATTATTTTGGCAAAACGCAGATGTCTCTTTGGCAATTGATTATTTTAAAAAACATCTCTAAATCTTTATTATAATCCATATTGTTTTCCGATGATGAAGAGTATAGACTTAAGTTAAAACGACCTATACTCATAAGCCATGTTTAGTGATAAAAAATTAAAACAAACTTTATCAACCATTGATGGCAAAGGCTATAAGGCGTATAAGCAGATTGGTGGTGAGTTTTGTTTTACAACCCACACATTATATATAGATCACGTTCAGGGCGATCCTTTTGCCCATCCATCAAAAGTAAGGCTTCGTGTTCATGGAGAAAAATCTAAATTTCCGAAAACCATCTGGGGAAATTCTGTGCGAAAAATCGCATTAGAAGATTTTATTGCTCGCGCGATTCGAAATGTCATTCAGAATATTGTTGGCCCTCAAAAAGGGTCAGGAAAGAGTGGAATCATTTATATCGATGCTGGCAGGCAAGAAGTTTTAGATCGGACAGCTGTTGTTATTTCTGAAAACTGGATCGAAGCTCGTATGCAAATAGGTCTTCCTGCTAATGGAAGGAGAATTTTAGGGAGACAAGCGATTGACATATTTTTCAATGAATTACCACACATTGTTGAAAATGCGCTGTATTGGGAAAATATAAATCAAGACATCTGCAGGTCATTTGTGAGTTGCGTGGAAAACCAAGAAGCCATCCGCCAACAATTAGACAATTTAAATATAACCGCTTTTATTGCAAATGGTTCAATACTTCCGAGAAAATCTGGGGTGTGCGATTTGCCGTTATCCGGAGAATCGGTCGTGCCGTTTCAATCTCCACAATCACTGGAAGTAACCGTAGAAATCCCAAACCCTTTTTCAAATGGGAAAACTGAAATGAAAGGTATGGGAATTCCGAATGGAATCACACTCATTGTTGGGGGAGGATACCACGGGAAATCCACATTATTAAAATCAATTGAGCGATGTGTTTATCCCCATATTCCCAGCGACGGAAGGGAATATGTTATTACAAGAATAGATGCAGTGAAAATTCGTTCTGAAGAAGGGCGACGCGTTGAGAAGGTAAACATTACGTCTTTCATTGATAATTTACCTCAAAGAATCAGCACAGATTCGTTTTGCAGTGAAGACGCAAGCGGAAGCACGAGCCAAGCGGCCAATATTATCGAAGCGTTGGAAGTTGGGGCAAACCTTCTCCTTTTAGATGAAGATACCTCAGCGGCGAATTTTATGGTCCGGGATGCTCGAATGCAAAAATTGGTCCACAAAAAGAATGAGCCTATTACGCCCTTTGTAGATCGGGTACGAGAAATATATGATGACTTTGGCGTTTCAACTATTTTGGTAATGGGAGGTTCTGGGGATTATTTTGAAGCAGCGGATACCATTATAAAAATGCAGGATTATACACCAAATGATGTTGGGAATTCTGTGGTGGAAATTGTAAAAAAATTCCCAACCCAAAGAAAAGCAGAATCACCGAAAGCCTTTACAAAACCCACAAAGCGCTCCCCGCAAAAGAAAAGTTTTGATGCATCTAGAGGCCGGAGACAGATTAAAATTGACATTAAATCTCGCGATCTTTTGATTTATGGGAAAAACACAATCGATTTACGCTATAGTGATCAATTGGTGGACCCAAGCCAAACAGGCGCAATTGGCTACGCTATATTTTATGCAACCCAAAAACTAATGAACGACGTTTTATCGATTAAGGATGTCGTTGAGGAAATAGAAAAGCTATTCAACGAAAATAGCTTAGATTTTTTGGATCCATATTATCAAAAAGAAAAGCATCCTGGCAATTTTTCAAGACCACGGAAATATGAAATAGCCGCCGCTATAAATCGACTTCGCACTACACAGTTTATCCAAAAGATATAACGACGGTTACAGGCATCCACTTTTTTTCAAGTATGAATTGGCAGGTTTTTTACTATTATGTATTGCAAGGTACTAAACTATACATATTTATTAGTTCGGTCAAATAATAAAATAATAAATGAAACTTGAAAACACAAAAGCGCAAATGCGAAAAGGCGTATTGGAATATTGTATTCTTTCCATTTTAAAAAATGGTGAAGCATACCCTTCTGATATTTTGATAAAGTTAAAAAAATCAAATTTAATCGTTGTAGAGGGGACATTATATCCATTATTAACTCGCTTAAAAAATTCCGGACTTCTATCTTACCGTTGGAAAGAATCAAAATCGGGCCCACCGCGAAAATATTATTCTGCCACTTCAGAAGGGATTGTTTTTTTATTGGCACTGGATGATACATGGAAAGATTTAGTTAAAGCAGTTCGGTTAACCACCAAAAAAAAATAATCCAATGAAAAAAACAAATACAATCAATTTGGGCGGAATCATATTTCACATAGATGAAGATGCCTTTATTCAGTTACAGAATTATCTTAATACAATACGAGATCATTTTTCAATATCAGACGGTCAAAATGAAATTGTAAACGATATTGAATCCCGGATCGCTGAAATTATGCCAGAAAAGAAATAGATTTTACGCTCCATCAAGTTTTGTCGGACACCTTGAATTTGAAACTTGCACCGCATGACTATTTTTACTGGGATAAACGAGATACAAAGATCATCGAATCAGAAAATGGCGAATACAGACTGGCATCAAATATCCGGTTGAATATCCGTCGTTCCCGAGATACCTTGTTTCATTTAAACGTAAAAAAACGTGCTCATGCCAACTCTTATTATGATGCGAAAGATTATGCAGAAAATATCTCTTATAACTTTTATGAAGATCAATCATCGCTGTCCTTTGATCAATTCTTTAAAGTGCCTGCTGATTATCCCTACCAACAGCAAAAAGTGAAATTAACTCTGTTGGTGCCCACAGATAATTCCATTTATTTGGGTGAGCAGTTGAAATACTTTATTTATGATATTCGAAATGTACACAGGATGCACAATAGGGATATGATAGGTAATACATGGAAAATGACACGGAAAGGGTTGACGTGTCTTAGTTGTAATAATCTTGACACCCAGTAGTTGCTGGAATTTGGAAATAGATGTAGATATTGATGATGAAAATGAACAATTAAAAGACCTTGAAATAAAACTAAAATCGCTCCAAAAAAGTGGACTTGATGAAAAACGCCAATTGTTAGAAGAATTTGAAATTAATCAAGAGTTGGACTTGTTACAAAAATCGTTCGCTAAAAAGAATAGCGCCGAGGGACTCATTCATCGGGAAATTATAATATCAGAATAAAACTAATATAATCCTTTAACCCATTCAGAGTCTTCAAGAGAAAGAGCATTCCCCAACAGTGCCGCCGCTTCAACTTGTTCCACATTTCTTTGCCCTAGCAAAACACACCCAGTTGGCGCATCAGAAAGAAGAGTATCCACCAACCCATGCATTAATGGATTTGAATGGTTTGAAAATCGCTCTTCCAGCCGTGAACGGTTTTCCTTCATTTTCGCAATAACATCAGCACTTTGAAAATCAGGAATACTTGTTCGAAAATCCCCTTTTTCAAATACGGGCGGCTTATCATATTTACCAGTTAATAATCCATGCTTGATTGGAGAAAAGAAACAAATACCAATATTATTAGATTCAATCCACTTTTTTAAGCCACTTGATTTGTATGTATCATCCATTACATTTCGGTATGGCTGAACGACATCGGGGTTTACTCTCTCTATAAATGTCATTATTTTAGGAGAAAACCAATCAGATAATCCAATGAACCTTGTTTTTCCTTCTTCTTGAAATCGTTTTACAATTTCAAGGGCATCATCAAACATTTCTTCTTGATTCCCGAAATTGCAATGGTGTAGATACATTAAATCAACACAATCTGTTTTAAGGTTTTTCAAAGACCGTTCCATATTATTTTTCATATGATCTGGGTGATAAAACATTTTATGTGGTCCCTTATCCCACCCAACTTTTGTTGCTAGAAAAATATCATTTCGCGGAAGATCGTTCCACATGGATCCAATAATTGTTTCTGACCTGCCATCGCCATAAACATCTGCAGTGTCCCAATGAGTAATTCCTTTTGAATGGGCTGATATTAAAGCATCAATAGAATCTTGATCTGATTGTCCGCCCCATCCAACAGGCATATTCGAGTTTGGGCTCACTCCGCCATAAGACCATGTTCCTAAACTTATAGTGGGTACTTCAGCTCCGGTGCGACCTAATACAATTTTATTCATAATTCTTCCCATTTATTTAATATGAAAAACTACATTTAAATGAAATAAAAGGGTTAATTTTTTCAAGGGGAAACGGATGTTAATTCATGTAATATTCCCGCCGATTTATGGTTACAAAACAAAAATTATCACCCAAAAAACCTAAGAAAAAATTAGCGTTAATTGGGTGGAGAGAATGGATTTCTTTCCCCGATTATGACAATTTTTTATTAAAAGCAAAGATTGACACGGGCGCAAGGTCATCGGCCCTACACGCAACACACTTACTTCCTTATGAAAACGGAGAAGAGAAAAGAATCAAATTCCGGGTTTATCAATCAAAAATATTTCATTATATCGATGCCCCGATTTTGGGTTATAAAAAAGTAAAAAATTCCTTTGGTGTATCTGAAATAAGGCCAATCATTCAAATGAAAATCAAATTAGGGAAAGAATCTTGGTATACCGAAATTACATTGGCGCGAAGATCGGGTATGTCTTACCCAATGCTTATTGGGCGAAATAGTCTGAAGAGAAAACATATTATTCACCCACATAAATCCTTTTTACAGGGCAAAATAAAAAAGAGTAAAAAATGAACATTTTAATTTTATCTAGAAATAAAAATCTTTATTCAACTAAGCGGCTATTTGAGGCCGGTGAGAAACGAGGGCATACAATCCGGGTGGTAGATTATTTGAGGTGTTTTATGAATATAACATCGAAAAAGCCAACAGTTTACTATGGCGGCGAATCTTTAGGAAAGGTGGACGCCATTATACCCAGAATCGGTGCGCCACACACCTTTTATGGCACAGCCGTTGTGAGACAATTTGAAACAATGAATACCTATTGTATTAACCCGTCAGATGCCATCTCTCGTTCCAGAGATAAATTAAGGTCATTGCAAATCTTAGCTATGGAAGGAATCCAAATGCCCGTTACAGGATATGCAAGTCACACAAAAGATATTGAAGGAGTGATAGAAACCGTAGGCAGTACACCTTTAGTGATGAAATTATTACAAGGAACCCAAGGACAAGGCATTGTTTTAGCCGAAACAAGAAAAGCAGCTGAGTCGGTTATGAGTGCTTTTCGCCAATTAGACGCAGATATTTTAGTTCAGGAATTTATTAAAGAATCAAGCGGAACAGATATTCGCGCATTTGTTGTTGGAGATAAAGTTGTGGCATCCATGCGTCGAGTGGCGCCAGAGGGAGAATTTCGCTCTAATGTTCATCGAGGTGGCCGTACAGAACAAGTTGAATTAACAGAAGAAGAAATAATAACAGCCGTCAAGGCGGCGCATTGTTTGGGATTATCTGTTGCAGGTGTAGATTTAATGAGATCTAATAGAGGGCCGCTTGTGTTGGAAGTGAATTCATCTCCTGGGCTTCAGGGTATAGAAAACTGTTCAGGTGTAAATATTGCAGATGAAATTATTTCATTCACAGAAAAGGCAATATCAACAAAAGAATAATTCTAGAATGAAGAAAAACTCTAAAATGAAAATTGTTGATATTGGACATACAACAAATAATTTATTCCACGCAATGACCCTATTAGAAACAGCTGTAAGCGAAGCATCTTTTGGAGGAAGTATTCGAGCTGTAAAAATAATTACAGGACACGGTACTGGCCAATTACGAGACGCCGTTCGAGAATGGTGCATGGAACAAGAAGGGAGATTTAAGGCGGTTATACCAGGCGAAGATTATGATATGTTTCATTCTGATGCGGTAGATATGCGCGAAGAATGCAACCAACCTTATGATGTAGATTATGGGAGAAAAAACAGAGCCATTATTTATATTTGGCTTTGGTAAATAATCATCAAAAAATAAGCGAAAAAATTATGGTGTCACAATCCACAAAATATGATCATTTGTTTTATAATATTATCCCAAATGCTGTTGGGGGAATTAAAATATTTACCAAAAAAGATCAATATATAAAACAACAAAAGTATAATGATATTACAAACCTAGAAAATAAACTCTGGGCGGAACTATATCAAAATTTAGAATTTTTATTAAACCAGTATGCTTCTAGGGAATATTTATTAGGAATTAGGTCACTTCCAATTCCCAATAATATGTTTCCAGAGTTTGACGCTATTTCTCCAATTATAAAAAATGCTACCGGGTGGCAGCTGACGCCTGTCGCGGGTTTTGTTGATGAAGAATTATTTTTTCAGTTAAATAAAAACAGACAATTCCCCGTGACTGACATAATTCGAAACTCCCCTCGATTTGAAGATAAATACACAGGGGTAAATATTCAAAATGACGAAGGTTACACACCCGAACCGGATATATTTCATGATATTCAAGGCCATATTCCCTTTTTAATGAATAAAGAATATGCTGGATTTTTAGCGGAAATGGGCGAGTTAGGGTTTGAGCTTATTAATGATGAAAAAGGATTGGGTGTAGACCTTGTGGCTCATAATTTAAAACGCCTTCAAAACTTTGCGTGGTGGACATATGAATTTGGTTTAATTAAAAATAATGGTGAAACGGATACTTTTCGTCGAGTAGCAAATGATATGGATTATGAAATCTATGGAGCTGGAATTATTTCAAGTTTAGATGAAACAAAAAGTGTGGTTGCATGTTCTAAAGGAGAGTCAAGTTTTTCTGAATTTAAGCCATTTGATATAGAAGAAATTATCATGACAAGATTTGACTATAGCACCATACAAGATCGATATTTTGTTGCAAACTCAATGGAAGATATGTATCAAGAATTCAGAGATAATAAAAATTTATTTAATTTTGAAGGATAACATGAAAATATTTTTTACAACCATTATAGTCTTGTTTTTAATGGGCTGCGCAGGAACAAATTATACTTCATTAGCCACAAACGAACCCAAAAAACTTCTCGCAATGCAGGATTCGTTAATGGAAAAAGGGGCAAACAATCAACGCTTAATCCAAGCCTTGACTAAAGCGCACAATAATGTTGGTTTAGAAGCTTTATATACAAATGACCTTAAAACCGCAAATAAGCATTTTCAAGAATCTTTATCTCTTTCGCCAAAAGATAGTACAGCCCAATATTATACATGGATTACAGAAGGGCGAATATTGATTAAGACCGGGAAGAAAAATAAAATTTGGGATGCGATAGAGTTATTTGGAAAATGCGATAGACTTATGGTTGAAAATGGGGAACATCATTATTGGACAGGTAAAGCCTATTATAAAATTGGAGACACTGATTTTGATTTAATTTTAGAAGCTTTTTTATTAGCCACTGAAAAAACCCTACCACCCCATTTGGTTGAAAAAGCTGAATTAGAATTAAAAAAACAGTTAGCCAGAAAAAAGAAATTAGACGATTTTTGGAGGTAAGTTTCTGAAAATCCAACTGAAAACAACTTTTTGTCCAATTTCATTTGGTTCTTGACACATTTTGTATTTCGAGCTAAAATCTCGAGCCTTTAGTGATGATAGTCATTGAGGTATTACAAATCCGAGGTAAAAACAATGAAATCATATTATGGTCTAAATAGGCGAATTTTATTCGCTATCTGCGTCTTTTTTGTCGCTGGGACACTTGCGTTCTCGAAGGGAATTAAGCTTTCTGGGAAAATTACAGATGTTGATGATAAAAAAGTGAAAAAAGCAATTGTTCAACTTTTAGATATGAGCGGTGAAGAGGTTGGAGAAGAAAAAACGGGCGGAAACGGAAAATATTCGTTTAAAAAATTAGAACCAGGTGAATACACTTTAAAGGTGTCTCACGAGGAAAAAGGGATCGGTCAATCTTCTGTTGTTCTTGCTGATGGCGACAAAAAGAAAGAAGTAAACGTTACTATTTCTGTCGACGCTACACCAGCTGTAACACAGGCTGCTACCGACGGGCAACCAACGTCAGGGTCTAGCTCATCACCTCTTGAGAAAAGACTCATTCAAGACGCCAATGCCATTCCAACAAAAATAAAATCCCCAACAGCAACTGGAGGCTCTGATAAGGATTTTGTTCTAAATGAATTGAATTTTGAAATAAAAAAGCTTACAGCTGAATTCAAATATATTAGCCAAGAGCTAGACGATCTTAAAGCTTTAAGCAAAATGTGGATTAATCCATTAACGATTTATTCTAAAGAAATCATTTTAAAAAACGGAAGTACTGTTTTTGGTAAAATTATTTATCAAGATGACAAAACATTAAAAGTAGAAACATTGGTTGGTTATCTTATTATTGAAAGAGACCAAGTGATTCGTATTATTGATAATGTAATTACAGATGACTCGCAGGAATATATTCCGGAACAAATTCGAGACAGCTACACGCCACCTCCAATGCCAAAATTAGCAGAACCAAGATACACGTCGAATAATAATAGCGCTCGCAACAACGCTAAACATTTTTCAGCAAACTGTGTTTTGGTAGGCAACATTACCGAAAAGAAAGATAGCCGTGGAAATATTATCTTTACGGGCGAATTAAAAAATATAGGTGGCCGTAGAGCAGATTTTACAAAGATTGATTTTGTATTTAGAAAAAATTGGAGCGGTGAAACAAAAACGCTTACAACCTTTGCTAAGGGATCCTATAATACATTTGAGAGCGGTATTGTATCAGATGCAAGTTTACTTCCAGGTGCTGTTGGAAATTTTGAACTTTATGTTCCATCAGAGTTTGGCACTTTTATTGGGTATTCTTACGTCATAGATTGGGAAGAATACGAATAATCGACTCACCGAGCTAATTAAGCAGAGATAATGATATAATGAAAAAAGTAAATACACACTTCTTAGCATTCCTATTATTGGCAAGCATAGGATACAGTTCAACGCGCGTTGTGTACACTCGCCCAGGTCTAATGATGCGAGTTCCAACGACTAGCGTAGGAAAATCTCCATATTTATTTAGAGCCGGGTTTGGAACGGAGTTGCACAATTTTGATCCAATGAATACATCTAAAGGGGTGTATTTTGATATGGAATTATCTCGCGGATTCTCATTTGGATTCTCATCCGTGCAAGGTGGAGACACCACATCGCTTGCAATGTTAAGCGAATCTCTAGTGACACCGTCTGTTGAATTCGGCTTTCACTTTCAAAAGAAAGTTTACACTTATAACGATATATCGTTATCTGTAGGCATTCAGGATGTCGTTTTTAAGACGGACCCAAATTCTGATAAAATGCTTAGTCTAAATACAGAATTATTATCTGCGTTTATGGTTTTGGGCAGTGAAAAAGATTTAGGCAAATACAAATTTAATACTTACATGGGATTTGGGACCGGCGGTCTTGCTCCTATGGATACGATTGAAGTCATAGATACAACTAATTCTACAAAATCAGGTGTATTTTTAGGCTTTTTATTCAAAACACCCTATTTGGCAAATTGGGGTGGATTAGATATAGTGGGTGAATTTGACGGAACGGGTGTCAATGTGGGACTCCGCATCCCCCTTACCTCGGATTACCGCCTGAACCTAGGGTTCACCCACTTAGATAAATTACCAGAATGGAAAACACGCTATTGGAAAGGTCACCCGGGGTTTACAATGGGGTTTGATATGGTTGTGCCGCGAAAGGATAAAACAACCGTTCCAAGTCGCGGTCCGTCTGGAGAGCCATTACCCGGTTATGGCGTAAACGGTTTTGAAACAATCCCAATGCATTTAGACACGACTCTTTCGCTAGCTGATTTAATGGTAACAACTCTTAGAGATTCCATGTCTCTCATGAATAATGAAATGAGAAATATGATGATACGGCTTGCGTCAATGGAACAACAATCTAAATTTCTAAATGATTCATTGAAATCCATCACATTAAAACAAAATGTAGCCGAAGATAATATGAACGAGGCAATGAGGTATTTATCGAGGTCTCTTAGATATTTTTATGCAGGAGATTATAGAGAAGCATTAAAAGAGATTGACCTTGCTTTGGAATTAAATCCAAACATGGCGTTAGCTTATGCGCGACGAGGATCAATATATTATAAATTAGGCGACGTTCAGCGTGCTACAATTGATTGGAATCTAGCCTTAAGACTAGATCCAGAGTATGATGATGTTCGAAATATTTTAAAAGCATTACATGAAAATAGGCTGAAATCAACCAGCTTATTTGAGGAGGAATAAATAATGGATTTAGCAATTCTCATAGGTCTAATTTTAGGCATTGGGTCAATCTTTGCTGGAATATATCTAGCCGCTGCTGCATCTGGCGCAAGTATGGGAGGGTTTATCTCAGGCTCTAGTTTCGCTATTGTTTTTGGAGGTATGATTGCATCCTTAGCGGTTGCGTTTCCTTTAAAAGACGTGATTGGCTTAGGGGCAGCAATTGGAGCTGTTATGAAGGGCGATGGACCTCCATTAGGAGGGTTAGTTGACGATGCTGTGAATGTAGCAGACGTTGGAAGAAAAGGCGCCGCAGATTTAGAAAAAAATCTAGATTCTATCCGAAACTACTTTTTTAAAGATGGCTGTCAAATGGTTGTAGATGGGTATTCTCTAGATGAATTAACAGATATATTAGAAACGCGCATTGAATACCGCGAACAAAGAGAAAAAACACAGGCTGATATGTTCAAATCTATGGGCGAGATGGCTCCAGCATGGGGGATGATTGGAACGTTGATTGGTTTAGTTATTATGTTAGCAGGATTCGGTGGTGCGGGCGGTGCAGATGCTCTTGGGCCGGGTATGTCAGCTGCATTAATCACTACTTTTTATGGCGCTGTTTTTGCGAATTTATTTTTCCTACCTATGGCTGCAAAATTAAACCAAAAACAAATTGCATCCACCACAGCACAGGCATTACTTGTGGAAGCGGCTCGACTAATTCACCAAAGAAAACATCCTATTATTGTGCGGGAAAAACTAAATTCATTTATACCTCCAAAAGAATGGAAGCGAGAAGGATAAATTAAATGGCAACGGCCGGAGAAAAAAAAGCCTGGAAAGCAGGTTATAAAACAGGTTATAAAAAAGGAGTTGATTCAGTTGCGGAAGGATTGCCGGGTTGGTTTGGTACATTCGCTGATATGATGACCCTCCTATTTGCTTTCTTTGTGCTTCTTGCAGCTTTATCCACGATGGATCCAGTCAAAATACAAGAAATGGCAAATTCAACAGGAAAATCGCTAGGAAGTAAAATCAAAATGGACGGCGCTGCTGAGCTTGAAGGTGAGTTTGAAAAAAAGTTGGATAACCTTTTAGACGTTAGAGACTCTCTTCAAGAGATGGTTGAAAAAATCAAAGAAGATATGCAAAAAGAAGGGAAAGAAGGCGACCCACCCATTGATGTAACGACGAGCCCAAAAGGTGTGACATTAAATGTCAGTGGTGATTTTAGTTTTAAATCTGGTTCAGCAAATTTGAAAAAAGAATTAAAAGATTTATTAAAAAATGAAATAGCGTCAAAAATAACAAATAGTATATTTCAAATTGAGGTAGCAGGTCATTCTGACAATGATAAGCTACCTAGAAGTATTCGTAAAAAGTTTCCAAGTAACTGGGAATTATCCGCGTCTCGCGGGGCAGCAGTCATAAGACATATAACAACTGAATTGGGTGATAATAATGTTGATCCTAGAAGATTGATAGCCGCAGGATATGCCCAGTATGTACCTCGAGAAAAAGGTGAATTTAAAGATTTAACTGAAGAATATTTAGCAGAACTCAATGCAACGAACGAACAAAAAGGAAAAAACCGACGCATTGAAATTACTTTTCTAAAACCATCTCATCATAAAGCCGATTTTGTTGAAGGTGAGAAATAAAAGAATTTTACAAGGAGTGAATAATGAAAAAAGGGTATAGGAACAAACGCGCCATATTGGGATTATTCCTTTTTCTAGGCATGTCTATTGGGCAAGAAAGTTATATAGCTCAAAAACTCATGGTTGAAAATAATATTCGGTCACGCATAAAAGACGCACTGTCTAAGATTGTTGATGAATATAAATATGTTATAAATGTGGATGTTGAACTAGAGATTAGCGATGAAGTAAACGAGCAGTTTACCATGCAACAACCAAAAACTAATGGTGTTTCAAAAGCAGAATCAACATCGCCATATCAGGCCACAACACAAGTAACTGAACCCACAAAATCTAAAAACAAATCTGATGGGAGTATGTATTCAATTGGATTACCAATACCTGGTTTTGAAATAGAAATGGCAGATGGTAAAAAGAAAACATTTGAGACAAATTCTCATGAACCCATTAAGGAAACGATCGTTGTTGTACCGGAAAACAGTGCATCTAACCAAAGTCAGGCTTTCCAAAAAACGGATATAATTAAATCAAGAAAACGCCCAAGTAGAGCAGAAGTTAATAGAGTCGATATTAGTTTAATATTACAAGAAGGCGCTGCGCCCGAACTCATTGAAAATATACGGCAACTCACAATGGCCGCTGCAAACTTTAACCGAAATCGCGGGGATAAACTCACGATAATGACAGCAAGCTTTAAAGAAAGAAGAGACCAGCGATCAGCTGAAACAATCTTACTGAAAAATATTGCTGAAAAAATTGAACTACTTGAGAATAAACGCGTCGTAGATACAGATTCTCGAGAAGAAAGTTGGAGAGAAGAATTACAACGATATAGAGATGAAGAAACAGCAAGGATTACATCGGTAGAAGATTTACTTAAAAGTGAAATTGCCCAATTAAAAATAGAAGCAAGAGATCGCGCATTTCAAGAAGAAAAAAATGCCATGCTTAAAAATGATTCCCTTAAGTTGAAAAAATTAAACGACGAAATCCAAGCGCTCAAGGATATGCAATATTCAGCTCAAGATAAAGAGTCAGTCAAGCAGTCATCTGTTGACTCAGTTAAATATTCCAATTTAGATACAAAACTAAAATCATTACAGGGTATGTTGTTATCAGCGATGATGAAAGATTCTTTGGCAGCGAAAAAAATTGCTGAAGAAAAAATCGCTAAAGAATTGGCAATAAAAGAGAAAGAAAAAGCATCTAGAGATTCACTAATTGAAGAAAAACTTGCTATGCTTGAAGCGACTCAAACAGAATTAGATCAAATTCAAACAGAAATTGAAAATGCTGGCCCAGATATGAAGACTATATTATTGGCGCTTGTAAGTGGCGTAGCAGTACTTCTTTTAGTTGTTTTACTTATGAATAAATCTAAGCAGCCACCTGCGCCGCCTTGGATGTATCCTCCACCGCCTCGCAGAAAGCCAAAACGTAAAAAGAAAAAGAAATCATCTGAGAAATCAAAAAAAGATGAAAAGGACGAAAAAGAAGTTGTTGAGGAAAAGAAACCATCTGAACCTGAAGTAATTGCAGAAGCACCTGAACCCGCTCCAGAGCCAACACCAGAAATAGAGCCACATCAATCCCCAAAATCTATTGACGATGACCCAAGCGTTTTACAAAGCGAGGTAAATGATATTCGCAAATCTGTCATTTCAATGAGCGTTGGGCAACCAGACAAAACCACCCAGATTGTTAAGGATTGGATGGAAGCACCTGCGCCACCAGAACCAGAGCCAGAAGCACCTGCGCCAGAACCTGAATCAGGTGACGATGATAATTCTGATAAGAAAAAGAAGAAATAGAGGCAAAATATGATAACAGATTATAGTCGATTATCCGGCCTTCAAAAAGTTGCCATTTTGTTTTCAATTCTAGGTGAAAGTTTGGCTATGAATTTAATTCAAGACCTTTCAAAGACAGATATTCGAAAAATTAGATCAACAGCTAGAGACATAGGTGAAATTTCATTTGCAGTCAAAAAACGCATAATGGAAGAATTTTATTTTAGTTTTTTAAGTGAAGAGTATCAAACAAAAGATGATGGGCCTCTAAAACCATTTGACTTTTTAGAACACCTTAATGACGAACAAATGATTGCCTCGTTTCTAAAGAAGATACACGAGTTGTCGCCATTGTGATGGCACAGCTTGAATCTGACAAAAGAATGAATATATTAAACCGGATGGCGCCCGAAGATAAAGGTGCTATTTTATTAGAACTTGGCGGATTAGATAATGTGCCCTTAGAAGGAATTATTGAAGTAGCCAATAAACTTCGTGAAAAATCGCACTTTTTACCAAAAACAGTTGACTTTTCACGTGGCGGTGGAAAAGAGATTGCTGAAATAATTGGCTCAATGAGTTCTGAAGAAGAAGAAAAATATTTAGCCGCAATTCAAAATGATGATCCGGAATTATATAAAGAAGTCAAAAAGTATTACCTGACGTTTGAGGATATTTTCGAATTTTTCCCAGATAATATTATTCGAGATCTAATGAATTCAGTAGAATTAGATTCTCTTGCAATGGCCATGAAAGGCATGGAACAAGAAAAGGTAGATCGTGTAATTGATAACCTCCCACAAAAGAAACAAGCCATGTATGAACCCGTTGAAGGGGCTGTCGCTAAACGCGAAGTGGATGGTGCGCGAAAAGCTATTGTAACCGCCGCCAAAAAGATGGAAGAAGATGGCGCCATTAATTTAGCAGATATGCTTGGTGGTGGAGAAATGATTGAATAATTTACACCCCATATTTTAACAAAAAGCCTTCATGTTTCATGGAGGCTTTTTTATTTTTCAAGGATTAATATAAAACATGAAACAAAAAGAATCGATTTTTAGAACAGTCATTGAACCGTTTATTATTAAATCAATTGAACCTATCGTAATGACAACAAGAGCAGAGCGCGAAGAAATTATAAAGAAAGCTCATTATAATCTTTTTAAGGTAAACGCTCAAGATGTATTGATTGATTTGTTAACGGATAGCGGAACAGGTGCAATGAGTTCTGAGCAATGGGCAGCCATTATGCGAGGCAATGAGTCTTATGCTGGAAGTCAAAGCTTTCAACGATTTGAAACATCAGTCAAGGATATATTTGGATTCAAACATGTCATTCCAACACATCAAGGACGCGCTGCGGAAAGAATACTTTTTTCTGTCATGTGCAAAAAAGGATCAATTGTACCAAACAATACTCACTTTGATACAACAAGAGCTAATGTTGAATATCAAGGCGCCCAAGCATTAGACTTAGTTATTGAAGAAGGAAAAGATCCAAAAAATCTCCATCCATTCAAAGGAAATATGGATGTTGAAAAATTAAAAAACACCCTAAGTAAATATGGATCAGAAAACATACCATTATGTATGATAACCATCACCAATAATTCAGGTGGAGGTCAACCCGTATCAATGGAAAATGTAAAACAAGTAAAGGCTGTTCTTTCTAACCACAATATTCCCCTTTATTTTGATGCGGCTCGTTTTGCAGAAAATGCATATTTTATAAAAGAACGTGAAGCGGGATATAAGAATAAAACGATAAAAGAAATTGTTCATGAAATGATGTCATATGGCGATGGCTGTACCATGAGTGCGAAAAAAGATGGTATGGCGAATATAGGTGGCTTTTTATGTACAAACGACGATTTAGCGGCACAAAAACAAAAAGACTTACTTATTTTAACTGAAGGGTTTCCTACATACGGCGGTTTAGCCGGAAGAGATCTTGATGCGCTTGCCGTAGGCTTACAAGAAGTTTTAGATGAAAGTTATTTACACTATCGCATTTCAGAGACACGTTATTTAGGCGAACATCTAACTGAGATTGGATATCCAATTTTACAACCTCCTGGCGGACATGCGATATATATTGATGCGAAAGAATTGTTTCCTCACATTCAGCCATTACAATACCCCGGACAGGCACTCTCGGTTGAAATGTATATTGTAGGAGGTATCCGAACGGTCGAGATCGGATCCGTTATGTTTGGGCGAATTGATAGAAAAACAGGACAAGAAACACCGTCAGAGATGGAGTTAGTTCGCCTAGCGTTACCACGAAGAACGCACACCCAAAGTCATATTGATTATGTAATTGAAGTAATGAGAGAAATATATGATTCAAGAAATGAACTAAACGGGTATAAAATAACAAAACAGCCACCGTTTTTAAGACACTTTACAGCAGATTTTGAACCCATTAGTGATTATTAACTCCGGTCAAATCTCCCACAATAAGAATCATAATTACATTGAAAATATTTTTAATTCATAAATCCAAATAAATCTTATATGAAAAACAATAAATACATACTCATAAATATTATCATTCTAGTGACATCGTTTCTTTTTGCTTCCGATCATTTGTCAGACGGCTTTTATCATAATTTAGAAAAAACGGATTCGCTTACTATTTCAGGAAAGGGGAATTATATCTCTCTCTCCAGCGACAATGGAGCAAATTACACTTTTCAAAAAATAGATGGTTCTTACCGAACAGGTAAATTGTCTGGAGATGGCTTTTTTATTATTAAAATAAAGGATAATAATAATTTTGAAATAATCGATGGTAAATCAAATATATCATCGGGCCTTTATACACTTTATGCTAAACCCGGATTGTTTAAAAAGCTATTATCAATACTCGTATCGAGTGCTCTTTTATTTTCGGTGATGCAAGCTTATTTAAAAGTGAACAAAATTTGGAAACGCCGAAAAAATGAAGAAGTTGCTAATAGTATTTCAATTGTTGCTGCCATGTTAGGCTTTGTTGTAGGTGTTCCATTCTTATTAAATAATATATTTATTACACATGATTTTTTCTCTGCAGGGAAAGTTGTGTTAGGGTTATCGCTTGCGGTCCTTTTCACTTTAATTGGTGCAGGTTTTTTCGTAGATGCCAACCGCGACATTGGGTTTATTAAACTATTTATTAAAGCATTAAATCTTGAGAAAAAGGAATCGGGAGAATTATTAAGCGCAATGCTTAGACCAACGGGCGCTAGAAAAATTATTGATATTTTGACTAAGCTTGCAGCAATTGACGACGATATAGCTCAAGAAGAAATCGATTTAATTAACGAATTTGCAGATCGATGGCATATTGATATTCCCGAATTAAAATCAGGCAAGCCAGAGCAAGTTACTAATTTGATGGAACTAAAGGGGCTAGTTCAATCCTATTTAGACGATAAGCCAGATATAGATGTTGCATCTGGGTTAACAGATTTAATTAATCTAATGGCTGAAGCGGATGATGAAGTTACAGAGGAAGAAGTGATGGCAATCGCTGAATTTACAGGTATGATTTCTCATTACATCAGCGTAGAGAAGGGCGGAGATATAACCATTTTTGATGTAAATATTGTTCCTCAAGGCGAAGACCAAATTCAATCAGTAAAAGAATTACTTCCGGAGTTAGATCCAATACAAGAGCGTGGCGGAAAAGTCTTTAAAGTTGGTTCCTTTTTCTCTGAAGAATATGCGGACGCCGTTTGCCGTAAATATATAGCACTAGGCTTATATACAGATACGAATAAGGCAATTATTTCTTCTAACGACACTTAATTCATTACCGAATCATTCCTTATAACCAGATAATTCTCTTGCTGAAGGGTCTATAACATCTGTCCACCTTGGCATCCAAAATTTTGGAATTAAATGATCGTTTGTTCCAAAAAATGATTGAAATACTTTTCTATAATAATAACTTTCTTTTAACATTGGCGTGCAATGATGAATAGATTTTGCGGATTGAAAAAACTCTTCATCTGAAATTTGCTTGTCCACAAATTCTTGTATGACGGTATGCCAAGATGTTTTTTGTGAACTTACACCATCAGAAAAGGCGCACTTTCGTCTCCATAAAACATTATCGGGGATAATGTCTAACCCATCAAATGCTTTTCTAAGAAGATGTTTTTCAAGTCGCAACTCTCCATCAAACTGTTTTAATTCTGGTTTAATAGATAAATAATATTTTACAAATGATTTATCTAAAAATGGCGTCCTCGCCTCGAGTCCGTTAGAGCTTATACTGCGATCCGATCGAAGTACATCATATAAATATATTTCTTCAACTAGTCGCTCACTTTCTTCTTGAAGATCCAATGGCGAAGGAGCGTTTTTTAAATAAACATAACCACAGCAAACTTCATCCGCGCCATCTCCGTTGAAAATGACTTTACAGTCGGAATTTTCAGAAATAAATTTAGAAACCAAATAATTTCCAACGCTTGCTCGAACGGTTGTGGTGTCATATGATTCAATATTATAAATGACCATTTCTATTGCATCAAGAAATTCATTTTGCGATAACTCAATTTGATGATGATTTGACCCTAAAAAATCAGCAACACCTTTTGCATATTCAAGGTCAACGCTTCCAGTCATCCCAACAGTAAATGTGTTTAAACCTCGACCATTATATTTTTTAGCCACCAATCCCGTTATAAGGCTTGAATCTAACCCTCCTGAAAGAAGGCAACCAATTTCTCGATCAGCCATGAGTCTTTTATCCACAGCTGAAGTGAGATAATGTCTAATAGACTCACAAATTTTATCTTCATCCGTCTCGGTGTTTATGGGTGTTGAATATGTAAAATACCGGTTAAATGTTTCGGGGGATTTAGATGTCCACCATGTCCCTGGCTTAAAGGGTGTTATTGTATCACAAAGATCTGTTAATACCTTTGCTTCTGATGAAATAAAAATATTATCGTCCATTTTCCCGATAAACCCCGGGCGAACACCCATTGGGTCCCTTCCGGAAATGAGTTCGTTTTTTAATTCATCATAAATAACAAACATAAAGACGCCATCAAGTTCTTGGATTGTTTTTTCTATCCCAAACTCTTTATACATAAATAAAATGATTTCACAATCACTACCAGAATGGAGTTCAAAATTGTATTTTTCTGCTAAATATTGATAATTATAAATTTCACCATTACAAATTAAAGTAATCAAATCATCCTTTGGGTGTTTCATAGGTTGGTTTCCATCATCTGATAAGCCCATAATTGCTAATCGATGAAAAATAAAATGTATATCCCGTGATATACTTTCATAATGAGAGTTGTCAGGCCCTCTGTATTGAATTTTATCTACATGAGTTTTTATATCTTCAATTGAATAAGTTGATCCGGCGTAAGAAACGATTCCGCACATTTTATGTATTTCCTTTTCTTTTTTAGTAAAAAAAAACCCTCACAAGCTTTCGCTGTGAGGGTTTGTGTAATTTTAATTGGTGATCTAGATTACACAACATCCCCCACGCTTATATTATTAGCGTTATTATTGTTATTATTAACAAAGATGTTGATGTAATTCAGATGCTTCATAACTATAATAAGTATAAACATATATAGCATAGTTGAAAAGCAATTTATTTAAATTTCTAATATTATATTTCACTTGGGTTAATTATTCTACACATACAAAAGAGAGGAAATAATGAAGAAAAAGAAAAATCAACCAATCGTAATTATGTCGGAAGCGGGCAAAACATACGCATGGTGTTCATGTGGACTAACCGAAAAAGAACCTTTTTGTGATGGGGCACATAAAAAGACAGATTTTAAACCTATCGTGCTAAAGTGCACTCAAGAAAAAAAATTAGCTTGGTGTGGGTGTAAACACTCAAAGAACAAACCTTACTGCGATGGGTCGCATTCAGGTTTGTTATAATATAGGTACTTTTTTTATTTTCTCAAATTTGCTTGCGCTGCAGCAAGTCTTGCAATAGGAACTCTAAAAGGAGAACAAGAAACATAATCTAAACCAACGCGATGGCAAAATTCAACAGAACTTGGTTCCCCTCCATGCTCTCCGCAAATACCGAGTTTTATGCCAGGGCGAGCTTGTCGTCCTTTTTCGCAAGCCATTTCAACTAATTGCCCTACACCCTCTTGATCTAACACTTCAAATGGATCATTTTTCAGAATACCTTTTTCCAAATAAACAGGAAGGAACTTCCCAGCATCATCTCGAGAATATCCAAATGCCATTTGAGTTAAATCGTTAGTTCCGAAGGAAAAGAATTCAGCATATTCAGCAATTTTATCGGCCGTAAGAGCCGCTCTTGGTATTTCAATCATTGTACCCACTAAATGGTCTATAAAATCATTCTTTTCATCAAATAAATTTTTGATTGTATTGCGTACAACTTGTTCTTGTAATTGCATTTCCGCAACAGTTCCTGTTAATGGAATCATAATTTCAGGAATAGCTGTTATGCCTTTCGATTTTAATGTGAGTGCAGCCCCAATAATGGCTTTTGTCTGCATAACTGTAATTTCAGGGTAAGTGTTTCCTAAACGACATCCACGGTGACCAAGCATGGGATTAAATTCTGATAAATCATCTACTTTTTCTTTAATAACATCAATAGAAACATTCATCACATCTGCCATTTCTTGCTGACCTTTTTCTTCATGAGGTACAAATTCGTGTAAAGGTGGATCTAAGAGACGTACAGTAACAGGGAGTCCTTCCATAGCTTCAAATATGCCTTCAAAATCTTTTTGTTGAATTGGAAGAAGTTTTTCTAATGCAGCCTCGCGACCAGCTGTATCATCAGCTAAAATCATTTCCCGCATAGCAACAATTTTTTCTCCTTCGAAAAACATGTGTTCTGTACGACAAAGCCCAATTCCTTTTGCGCCAAACTCTCTAGCTACTTTACTATCATGTGGAGTATCTGCATTTGTGCGAACAGACATTCTTGCATATTTACCCGTAATATCCATTAGTTTTCCAAAATCCCCTGATAGTTCTGGGTCAATCGTTTTGATTTTACCTTCAAATATTTCTCCAGTGGATCCATTTAACGAAACCCAATCTCCTTCTTTAAACGTTTCGCCACCTACAACCATTAACCTGGTTTTATAATTAATTTTTAATTCACCAGCTCCAGAAACACAACATTTCCCCATTCCTCTTGCCACAACAGCTGCATGAGAAGTCATTCCGCCACGCGCTGTTAAGATTCCGTTTGCAATATTCATACCCTCTAAATCTTCTGGAGATGTTTCAATTCGAGCTAAAATTGCATTATCATATTTATGGGCTTCATCTGCGAAGAATACAAGTTGACCTGTTGCTGCTCCCGGAGACGCAGGAAGCCCTTTTGTTAATACTCGAGCATCAGCCATTGCAGATTTATCAAAAACAGGATGGAGTAATTCATCTAACTTGTTTGGTTCCATCCTAAGGAGAGCTTCTTTTTCATCAATTTCTCCATTATCTAACATTTCCATCGCAATACGAACCATTGCAAAACCAGTTCGTTTTCCCGACCGTGTTTGGAGCATCCACAATTTTCCATCTTGCATTGTAAATTCTACATCTTGCATATCTTTATAATGTGCCTCGAGTTTATTTTGAATTTCATCCAGCTCAACATATATTTCTGGCATTAACTCTTCAAGAGACGGATATATGTTTTTTCTCACATCTTCTTCAACACCCGCTAATTGTGCCCATCTTTCAGATCCGATTTTTGTAATCTGTTGTGGAGTTCGTACACCAGCAACCACATCTTCTCCTTGGGCGTTGATTAAATATTCACCATTAAAAATATTTTCACCTGTTCCAGCATCTCGCGTAAAGGCAACGCCTGTTCCAGAATTATTGCCCATATTACCAAATACCATCGCTTGAACATTTACAGCCGTTCCCCAATCATCTGGGATTTTATTAATTTTTCTATAATAGACAGCACGTGGTGTTTCCCAAGAATCAAATACAGCCATTACAGAACCCCAAAGTTGATCCCAGGGATTATCAGGAAATTCTTTCCCTGTTTGTGTTGTTACGGCAGATTTAAATTTATATACAAGTTCCTTTAAATCTTCTATTGTGAAATCGGTATCAAGTTCAATTCCGCGACTTTCTTTTAATTCATCCATAATTTCTTCAAAAGGATCAATATCTTCTTTGGATTCAGGCTTCATTCCAAGAACAACATCGCCATACATTTGGACAAAACGCCGATAGGAATCCCAAGCGAATCGTTCATCGCCAGCTTTTTTGGCTATTGCTTCTACAGCAGAGTCATTTAAACCTAGATTCAATACAGTATCCATCATGCCGGGCATTGAAACACGCGCACCAGATCGAACAGAAAGTAATAATGGATTGTCGGCACCACCAAATTCAGCGCCCATAATTTGTTCTACATTTTTAACGCCCAGCTCTACTTCTTCTTTAATCATCTGAACTGTCTGGTCTTGACCTACTTTATTGTATTCGGTACAAACATCAGTTGTTATAGTAAATCCAGGTGGGACCGGAATGTCTAATAAATTCATTTCTGCGAGGTTGGCGCCTTTTCCGCCAAGTAAATTTTTCATATCCGCCTTACCGTCAGCTTGGCCATTTCCAAATGTATATACGTGTTTCATTGTATTGTATGCTTTCTTTTTAATAAAATTGTAAGATAATAAGGTGCCGAATTTAGAAAGAAATTGTGGCATCTTTCTAAATTATCAGAAGGAGAGAGATAAAAGTTAATATATAGATAATAATTATTTTAATAGGAGACACTTACCCATTTGAGACGTATTTTCTGTTGAAATTTTATAAATATACATCCCAGAGGCGTAGTCTTTTGCATTCCAACTAATTTCATGATATCCAGAATGATATAATGCTTGGTCTAATACATCAATTAATTGTCCTGTTAAATTATAAATGGAAATATCTAAAAATAAATCGCGATTTAACTCAAAAGATAGGGTTGTAGTTGGGTTAAAAGGATTTGGAAAATTGGGGTGTATAATAAAGGATTCCGTCAGGTGGTTTGTCTCAGGTATACTTGCGAAATTTTGATTGTAATAATTTCGGATTCAACCAATTTTTTCTTTCAAATTGCTAATACCATGGGCAAGCGAATCGCCAGAACTAGCGGTTAATGCAAAAATGACTTCCTGAGAATCGCCAGCTGCTAAATTAAATTTTCCTGTGGATACCATATAGCCAGCCATACCACCTGTACTTACACCTTGCCACCCACCGCCGGTTATAGGGTCTCCCGTGAACGTAAAAGATGTTTCCTCTCCGGAAACTGGATTCACAATTGGAGAACCGTCATGACGTAACCCAGTAGAAAAATTGTAAACATGTTCAAGCGTTACAGGACTTCATCCAAAGTTTTGAGGTGGATTTGAATCATCAGAGATGCCCCAAAAAGCACTCGTTCCTAGATTGTAATATCCAATCTTTTGTTCACCAAAAGAATATCCAACGAATGCATCTGACGGCGCAAGAACTAAAGGCCCTTGCAATAAAAAATAGCTAGCAGTCATTGGAGCGTCCGCTGGAATTGAATCAAGGTCATAATACATATATCCAAAATCCATTTCCAAATCATACGCTGGCATATTACTCCAGGGCATCCACAAATCAATATCATTCCAATGGGTTATAACCATACTGTCTAAACTGTAATCGCCTTTGTTAAAAATTTGCCATTTAAAAAATATTACATCTGCCAAAAAGCTGGATTCATTATACCCCCAAACAGTTTCACGAACTTCTAAATGAGTATTTGCGTTAGAATCAGAATTGTTTTCAATCCACCCGTGAACATCCGGATGAGCATCATTATACGCATGCCACATCGTAACATCGCCTAGAAGCATAGGCGTTCCATCTTCGTGTGCTGGTGCTCCCCAATGAGACGGCCATTCATCATAATCTAAATCACCAGGTCCAGATTCGGATGTAATGATATAACCCCGATAAAGCGCAGAATCTTCAGGAGAAGCAATAATGGCTGCTTGGCCATCGATCATAGGTCCGGGTGTATAGTTGGCATCCCAAAACGGAGTAACGCCAATTAATGATTCATTTTGGTATCCAGTCAGCCATAAACCATGCTGAAAAACTATTGTTGATTCATTTTCTTTTGGCCAAAAAATACTACCACTTCCTCCCCAGGGGTATGGAGATTGATACCACAGTCGGCCATCATTGGTAAATGCCGCATAGATTTCATTTGTCTCAAAGGCGGAATAGTTTATAAATGATTCTGATTGGCCATTTACTGCCAAATGAAACAAAATGACGAATAAGAGTTTTTTCATAATGAAACTCCTTTAAAGAATAATTGTAGAGTGTCTAAACCTACCCACGAAGCAGGTTGTAGCGCAACAGCTGGTGTATTTAGGCTATTTAAAAGATGGAGAGAAGTATCGAACTTCTTTTAAGTTTCCGTCAACATTGTAGAAATACCATTTATCCACCATTTTACCTTCGCGATAAGTTCCCTGCATTTCTTTTCTTCCGCGCTCTGCATCCCACCAACTAATCCAAATACCATGTTTTTTCCCGTTGGAATAATATCCTTCTGTCGTACGGCCATCATCAAACCAAGCAACCCATTGTCCGTTTTTTATACCATTACTAAAAGAGCCTTGTTGTACTTTTAGACCTTCGCGGTCCCAAAAATCCCACACGCCATGCGCATTTCCTTCTACCAATTGACCCTTCTTTTCAATAGCGCCATTGTCAAACCAAAAAGTCCATTCACCCGTCATGATACCTTCGTTATATTCGCCATGTGATTTTACATGTTCATTTCCATACCATTCTGTCCACATGCCGTGTTTTTTACCATTTTTATAGGAACCTTGCTCTTCTTTATTTCCGCTCCAAGGTTTAAAAGGTTCAGGTTCGGGTATTTCTGTAATAGTTACCTCAGGTACTTTTTTCCCACCAGGATACCACTTAATCCACGGGCCATCTTTTTGCCCGTTTTTCACAGCGCCTAAAAATAAATACCCAGCTGTTTCAATATCATCTACTATAACACCTGTAAATGGAGTTTCGTCTCCCAATTTATAGAAAAGCCCTTCATTTTCATTGATTTGAGCTATTTCAATTTGTTCTAAATTGTTTCCAAAGTCGAAGTCAAAATCTTTATCGCCTTTTGTATTCCAATAGGACCAAACTGCTTCAGGCTTTCCTTTACTGTAATATCCTTCTTTTTGCTTAACGCTATCGGAATACCAATAGGTTGTTAAACCGCTTCGTTTACCATTTTGGTTAAAACCTTGTTCTTTTATTTGCGTATCGTTTGGATACCAAATAACCCAAGGGCCTTCAGGTATATCATTATTGTAAGATGTCATCGTCATACGATAACCATTTGACCAGTAGGTGCTCGGCCCGTCTAGTTTTCCATTTTTGAAAAACTTCTCCCATTCTTTTTCTTCAGCATTTAACCACTTAGAAGATCGTCCATGGCGTTCGCCCATTTTGAATGAAATTTCTTCAACAACCACCTCATCTTCTGTGTAATAAAGCCATAAACCATCAGGTTCGCCGGACGTATAATTTCCTTCAGATTCTTTTGTGCCATTATTGTACCACCAGGTCCAATGACCGTGTTCAATCCCATTAAGATAAAATCCTTCTTTCTTTTTATTATCATTATGGTACCACCACCAATTCCATAATTCTTCACCATCTTCTAGGCGGTAGGTGTCACCGCGATAACTCCAACTTCCTTCTGAAAATTTTAAATCATGATCGTGTTTATACCACTCAGTCCATTTCCCGTTTTTTATACCACGGCTATATTGTTCTTCTCGCCATAAATGACCATTTGGATACCAATATTTATAAACACTGTCTACTTTTCCGTTAGAAAAATAACCCTGTTCTTTCCGGTATGTATCCTCGTCCCAATATTTAAATGTCCCACCACTATATTCCCCTACGGTAAAAGCTTCCATTTTTTGCATCTCATCTTCACGATACCATAAAGTCCATTCACCCTGTTTTTGTCCATATCGATAAGACCCATGAATTGATTTTTGACCATTCCGATGCCACTGAATCCATTTTCCGTGCTTTAAACCTTTTTCAAACCGACCAAGAAGTAAGTATTTTCTAGCACCACCTGTTTCAACAATAATACCTGTAAATGGTTTTGCTTTCCCAATTTTATAGTAAACACTATCTCTTTGTTCTAGCCCAGCAATAACAGATCTATCCAATCCTTTTCCATAGTCAAAAGTATAATCAATGGTTCCATCCGGATTCCAGTACGACCAAACGCCTTCATTTTCACCATTTATAAAAATACCCTCGCGCTGTTTATTCCCATTATTAAACCAGGTCGTTAATTTTCCATCTAATTTTCCGTTGACAAATGTTTCTTCTAACTTTTTATGATCTGCTGTATTCCAGTGAATCCATATACCGTGTTTAAGATCATTAATATATGTTCCTTCTAAATCTTTAATACCATCAATACGCCACCAGATCCATTTCCCGTTTTTATTTCCATCTATGTAATTCTCTTGTTTCTCTTTTAGTCCATTGTCATAGAAGTAAACCCATTCGCCATCTTTTTCTGATTTTTTAAAATGCCCTTCTAATACCTTATCACCGAAAGAATTCCACTGAACCCACGGGCCACTTTTTGTGCCATTGTCATATGTAATTTCTTCTGTTTTTCTACCTTTTTTTGACCATGTTGTCCAAAGAGAGTGCAATTTATTTACATTATATTCACCACTTTTTTCCTTAAAAATTCCATCTTCATACCAAGAAATCCATGGGCCGGTTAATTTACCATCAACATAAGTTACAAGAGATTTTCTATTTCCATTTGGATACCAAACAACCCAAGTACTATCTTTTTCTCCGTTCACATATTTTCGAACTTCTTTTTTAGTCCCATCTTCGTACCAAAAAGTCCATTTCCCCTCTTGCTCTCCGTCGGAGAAAAAAGCTTCTTCTTCTTTTATTCCATTTTCATAAAACCAAGTCCAAACGCTATCTTGGACCCCGCCAACATAAACACCACCTTCTTTTCGATTTCCATTTTCAAACCATTTATTCAGGTGTCCGCTTAATTTTCCGTTTTGATAAAAGGCTTGTTCTTTTTTATTTCCATTTGGATACCAAAAAACCCACAGACTGTCTCTATTACCAGACACATAGAATCCTTGAGTGGCCAGTTGGGGCGCATCATAAATACCGTTATTATTTAAGTCAAGCGTGATGGATTCTGTTGAATCCCAGACTCCATTTCCCTCACCTTCGTCTTGAGTGTTTGGTTGGCCGTCGGTCCCAAAATCTTCATAAACTTCACCCTCATACCATTCGGTCCATAAACCATCTCGAACGCCTTCGGTATAAAACCCTAAAGATTTTTGTGCACCACTTGAGTAAAAAGTGGATACAAGACTGTCATTCTGGCCACAAACCAGACTAAATAATGCGATTACGCATAGGTATCTGCGCATAGTCAGATCCTTTCTTTGAAATAATGTTTATAAGGGAGAGAATATAAAAAGAATGCCTTATTCTCCCTCGGATTACCTTATGTTCGGTAAAGTTAAGAATACCCATTGGAAAAATCAAAAAATCAATTTTTATTAATTCGAATCCAAAAACTCTGCCCAAACTTGTCATTTAAGTTAATGAGCCCTTCATTTGAATTATTTGTGCCTAAAAATGCGGTTTCAGTTTCAAACTTATTATTGGTTCTTAAATAGCCGCCACCATCAGCACCCGTTCCTAAGAAAGATGTCAATTTACCAAACTGATTATATGTACGGAAATATCCATTCCCGACGAAACTAGCTGTTTCTCCAGCATTGTCATAAATACGAATTTGTCCAGTGCTATCAGCGCCCGTTCCAAGATAAACACTTTCTCGCCCATCAAAATTATAGGTGCGCATATAGCCACCACCCGTTTTTCCTGTTCCTAGAAATAAAGTGCGCTCACCGTATTGATTATAAAACTGAACATATCCATCGCCAAGATATGAAGATGTTTCCCCGCCTTTACTATAAATACGAACTTGTCCCGCATTATCGGAGCCAGTTCCTAAATAAGTTGTTTCTTTTCCACTATTATTAAAGGTGCGCATATAACCTCCGCCAAGGCGCCCCGTGCCAACATAAGCAGACTCATCACCATTTCCATTATAGGTGCGCATATAACCACCACCATCTTTCCCTGTCCCAGCAAATAATGTGGATTCGCCATATTGGTTATATGTTTGTACATATCCATTGCCAATATAGGTCATAATAACGCCACGGTCATCTTCAATGGTTAAACTTTTAACCACAAGGTTACCTAATTCATCAGTTTCTGTTCTAAAGCCATACGTAGATAAAATGAGCAGTGTAAACAATACACCAATCAATAGGCTTTTAATGTCTATGGTTTTCATGAGACCTCCTAAATTATTCGGCATGATACCGAAGGCTTGAATTTAATCATATTCAAAGATGGAAACGTTAAGTGGAATTTTATCATTTGTCCGGTTGGGATGATTAGGGTTGAATTTTCGAATCATAAATAATCGGTCATTTTCCGAGTAAGAATAAATTTGTTTAAATAACAAATTTCCCGCACCGTCATATTGTCTTTCTTTTAATAATTTTATATGGGAATCAAAATCATAAATGAATTGCCTATGAATATACCCCATTTCATTATAATGTGTTGAAATAGCTTGATTTTGTTTATAGACCCATTTAATAGAATCTTGAACAAGTCCATCTTCATTAAATGTAATTGTTTTATTTTGGCGACCAAAGCCGTCGTAAGAAAATGTGATTGATTTTACAGATATACCCTGATTTTCAACGATTAATTGATGTTTTATTTTTCCCAATTCATTGAATTTATAAATACTTTTTTGAATAAGAGATGGGTCATAATATTCTTGAAGTAGTGTCTGTTTACCAGATTCGCTTAATCGATAAGTCGTACGTTCAATTAAAAATTCATCATAGAATTCTTGATGCTCCATCATTGTTCCTGTTGTATCATAAACAAATGCTTCGGTCCATGAGCTTATTTGGTTTTGTTTTTTTAAACGAACCATGCTTTGTTGTGGTTCAGCCTTGTCCGGGTTAAAGCGAATTGTTTTTAACAAAACTCCATTAGGCGAATATTTGTAAAATTCTTTCCAAAGGATTTGATTTGTTTTACCTGTACAAATAATATTTTCCAGCACGCCATCCAAGTTATATTCATATAGATAGCGATCAATAATTTCTTTATCCATTTTTCTTAAGAGCTGAAGCCCTTCTTCGGATCCGCCTACATAAGCATACTTTTCACTTAAAGGAGTTACATAAGAATAGTTTGTTGAATCTAAAATAGAGCCATCCGATAAATAATGAATTTGCGCCAACCCCGTTAACTCTTTTACCTGATTGTTGTCACTCACTACAACATGGTAATGTTTAATTATTTTTTGTTGAATGGGCTGTTGTGCAAAAATTGTGCCCATGGAAACAAAAATAAGGATACAACATTTAATTTTCTCTAAGAGGTACATCTACGTATTTTAGCCGTCTTTTAATTTATTTCAAATGTTCAAATAGGCTTTCTTTTTGGCCGACGATTCGTAAGTTAAACAAGGCAAATTCTAAACAATTATCAAAACATGGATTTATCAAACAGTTTACAATGTCCTTAAACGAACGTATCCAATCAGTCATTTTATCCAACCTAACCGATCCTGAAAATAGAAGAATTGGGGTCGAAATTGAATGTTTTTTTTACGACGCAAACCTGAAGCGAATCCCCGTGAATAAAACGGATCGATTTTCCGCTATGGATTTTATTGAAGAAATAAATGAATTAGCTACAGGAGAATCTCCAAGATCAATTTATTCGTTAGAGCCGGGCGGACAGTTAGAGTGGGCATCGTCGCCCTACACAAACCTTCATCTGATTCACAGGCAAATGTTAGCTCATTTTAATCGAGTGAAGAAAATTGTTCAAAAACATAATTTAGTTCATATGGATTTTGCCTTAGAGCCTCTTTACGCACCCGATGAAATTGATTTGATAAAGCAAAATAAATATCAATTAATGGATCAGCGTTTTAGGCAAGTTGGGAATCATGGACCCTGGATGATGCGAAACACGACAAGCGTTCAAGTTAATTTAGACATTTCATCTAAAGAAGAAGCAGAAACGATGGCATGGCTATCAGATGTATTAGAACCATTCTGTGCGCTTCTTTTTGCCAATAGCCCGTTTATGAATGGACAACCAACCGGCAATAAAAATAAGCGATATGATATATGGAATGATACTGATAATGCCCGATGTGGAAATTTAGTAGATCACGACATTACTTCACCGAACGGGTTGTTAGAAAAATTTAGTTCTGTTGTGTTAAATACACCTGCGATTTTTATATATAAAAATGATGGAAGCGCTGAAGGATATAATGGCTCTCTAGGTAAATACTTAAAAGAAATGGATACCAAAAAATCCATAAATAACGAACATATAATGGCGGCATTACATCAAGTTTTTACTCATGTGCGATTCAAAAATGTACTAGAAGTACGTGGCGCTGATCGTCCACCACGAAGGTTTGAAATGGCACCGGCTGCCTTTTGGATGGGATTATTATCTGAACCAACCATTCAAGAAAAACTAGTGGAAATCTTTTTACCATTCACATTAGAAGACAGGAAACAACTTAATCAAGCAGCTAAAACATTAGACTTAAATCAGCCGGGCCCTCAATCAAAAACTATGGGAGAGTGGATTCGAATTATTTGTGAGTTGGCGCAAAAAGGGTTAGATATAAGAAGCAAATCACTAAAAATTGAAAATGAACGCGTTTTTTTAGATCCGTACTTAGAGTTGTTTTATTCCTCGGGGTTTATGAGTATTCAAACACAAAATCTGTTTAAAGAAAGTAAGAGTGATTTAAAAACATTTTTGTTAGGCAAAAATGGTTAAACCGCTAATTGGTATTAATCCATATTATTTTTATCACAATAGTTCGTGGTGGAATGGCACAAAAGAAAACTACTATAATGCGGTCTGGTTAGGCGGTGGCGTTCCCATGACCATACACCATTCAGCAAATGAATCGTTTGTTGATGAAATTATTCAACATATAGATGGTTTACTAATGGTTGGCGGGCCAGACTTACCTATTCAAACATATTCTGGAAATCAGCCGGAGTTATTAGATGACGATGTTATGCATCAAAACCGAGAAAGCTTTGACCGTGCAATTTTTAAATCTGCCTTAAAATTAAACAAGCCTATTTTGGCTATTTGTGCAGGGTTTCAACATATAAATATCATTTATGGAGGAACACTCTATGAGGATATTCCAACTCAAGTGGAAAGAAATGTATTTCATGGTGATTTCAATGGGGATTGGGCTGAGCATACCGTTCATTTAGAAGAAGGAAGTCTTATATCTCGTGTCATGGGGCATAATGATCCAATAGTAGCAAGTACACACCACCAAGGTATTCGAAAATTAGGCAAAGGATTGCAATCCGTAGGTCGGGCAAGCGACGGACTTATTGAAGCGGTTGAAGATACGGAAAACCCTGAAGCATTTATTGCTGTGCAATGGCATCCTGAATTATCAACGGATACCTCCAAACATTTGAATTTATTCAAATGGTTAACATTAAAAAGTTTAGAAAGAAAAAATACATAATAGCCAAAATTCATTTGTATTTTGAAATACAGCCATTTTATTTAAGACTGTTCTGTCATAAATTAAGATATGTTTTTTAGTCTATCGAGGTTGACATGAGCTGGTTTTCTACATTTACAAATTCGTCCATTGGCAAAAAGATATTTATGGCCCTATCGGGTCTTTTTTTGTCATTATTTCTAATTATACATTTAATCGGAAATCTGACCCTTTTTGGCGGTCCAGATCTTTTCAATGGCTATGTTTCTGCTTTATCGAGCGTGAAACCGTTGGTGCGATTTATAGAGGCAATATTAACGATGATATTTTTAGTACATATCGTTAACGGCATTCGAATAACCCTTGAAAATATGAAAGCAACTCCAAACAAATATTTATCGGATAAAGCAAATGAAAATAGTTCCTTTTTCTCAAGAAATATGGGATTGACCGGAAGTATAATTTTTATTTTTCTTATCGTTCACCTTCAAACATTTTGGTATCAATTCCAAGTGCAGCACGATGATGGCCAGTTTTTTAATATTGTTATTGATAATACTATCGGATTTGGAAACATATTTGTAACGCTTCTATATAGTATAGCAATGGTTTTATTATCGTTTCATCTTCGACATGGGTTTCAATCCGCATTCCAAACATTTGGTATACGATACAATAAATATGGCAAATTAATAGAATGGGTTTCAGTATTTTTTTGGTTAATCATCCCATTGGGCTTTTTAACTATTCCTGTTTATTTTGGATTTATTAAAGGAGGATTCTAATATGTTTCCTGATTCAAAAATTCCTTCCGGACCTTTAGCTGAAAAATGGACAAAACATCAATTTGATTTAAAATTGGTCAATCCATCTAATCGACGAAAATATGATATTATTGTTGTTGGCACCGGTTTAGGTGGCGCTGCCGCTGCCGCATCTTTTGCAGAAATGGGGTATAATGTAAAAGCATTCTCCTACCATGAATCACCGCGAAGAGCTCACAGTATTGCAGCTCAAGGCGGAATAAATGCAGCAAAAAATTATCCCAATGATGGCGATAGTGTATTTCGATTATTTTATGATACGATTAAAGGCGGCGATTATCGTTCGAGAGAAGCGAATGTTTATCGGTTAGCAGAAGTTAGCAACGCTATTATTGATCAATGCGTTGCGCAAGGAATCCCTTTTGCTCGAGAATATGGAGGGTTATTAGATAATCGATCGTTTGGTGGCGCACAAGTGTCTCGAACTTTTTATGCTAGAGGACAAACAGGGCAACAGCTTTTATTAGGTGCATATTCTTCTCTTGTTCGACAAATGCACAAAGGTAAAGTTCAATTTTACCCGCGTCACGAAATGTTAGAACCGGTTCTAATTGATGGAGAAGCCAAGGGTATTATAACGCGAAATTTAGTTACAGGTGAAATAGCGTCTCATTCTGCCAATGCAGTTGTTTTAGCTACAGGAGGCTATGGAAATGTGTTTTTTCTGTCAACGAATGCTATGGCAAGCAATGGAACTGCAGCCTGGAGAGCTTATAAAAAAGGCGCCTACTTTGCAAATCCGAGTTTTACTCAGATACACCCCACATGTATTCCTGTAGCAAGCGACCATCAATCAAAATTAACATTAATGAGTGAAAGTTTGCGAAACGATGGGCGAGTTTGGGTTCCTAAAAAAGAAGGAGATGACCGTCATCCGAATGATATTCCTGAAGAAGATAGAGATTATTATTTAGAACGACTTTATCCGTCATTTGGCAATTTAGTTCCAAGAGATGTAGCAAGCCGTCGCGCAAAAGAAATGTGCGATGAAGGACGTGGTGTTGGACCAACAAAATTGGCTGTTTATTTAGATTTTGAAGATGCAATTAACCGCATGGGAAAAGATCAGGTAACAGCAAAATACGGTAATTTATTTGATATGTATCAACAAATCACAGGTGAAGACCCCTATAAAGTACCAATGCGTATTTACCCCGCTGTCCATTATACAATGGGCGGTATTTGGGTTGATTATAACTTAATGACAACGGTACCCGGATTATACGTTCTTGGTGAAGCTAATTTTTCAGATCACGGAGCAAACCGTCTCGGGGCAAGTGCGCTTATGCAAGGCTTGGCAGATGGATATTTTGTAATTCCCTATACAATTGGTGATTATTTATCAAAAAAATTAGGCGAGGAAGTTTCTACGGACCACGATGCATTTAAAGAAGCGACGTCTAATGTAAATGAAAGATTAAATAAATTAATCTCTATCAATGGGAATAGGACTGTGGATCATATCCATAAAGAATTAGGTCTAATTATGTGGGATCATGTTGGAATGGCAAGAGATAAAGGCGGATTAGAAACGGCCATTGAGAAAATCCCAACCCTTCGAGAAGAATTTTGGTCAAATGTTAAAATATCTGGAAAGCTCGACGAGTTAAATCCGGAGCTTGAAAAAGCCGGCAGACTCGCCGATTTTCTCGAATTAGGTGAATTGATGGCCAGAGACGGATTAAATAGAGAAGAATCTTGCGGTGGCCATTTTAGAACTGAATATCAAACGGAAGACAATGAAGCATTACGAGACGATGAGAATTTCACATATGTAGCTGCTTGGGAACACAAAGGAGACACAAGTTCACCCGAATTACATAAAGAAGAATTGGCGTTTGAAAATGTTGAACTCACAACGAGGAGTTATAAGTAATGAAAATTCAAATTAAAGTCTGGCGTCAATCAAATGCTAAATCTGAAGGAAAATTTTCAACTTATCCTCTTGATGGTGTTTCTGAAGATATGTCATTTTTTGAAATGTTAGATAGTTTAAACGATAATCTTGTAATGGGCGGAAAAGACCCCATAGCGTTTGACCATGATTGCCGAGAAGGTATTTGTGGTACATGCGGTATATTTATAAACGGGAGAGCTCATGGTCCAATTCGAGGGGTAACAACCTGTCAGCTTCATATGCGAAGCTTTCAGGATGGCGAAACAATTGTCGTAGAACCTTGGCGAGCAAAAGCCTTTCCTATTATCCGCGATTTGATTGTGGATCGTCAATCATTTGATCGTGTTATGGAATCGGGCGGATACATTTCTATTAACGCAGGAAACGCTCAAGACGCCAACGTCATTCCAATAGCAAAAGAAAATTCAGATCTAGCAATGGATGCCGCTGCATGTATTGGTTGTGGTGCGTGTGCTGCAACATGTAAAAATTCATCAGCGATGTTATTTGTTTCAGCTAAAGTATCCCAATTTGCCTTGTTGCCACAAGGGCAACCAGAAAGATCTAGTCGCGTAAAAAATATGGTAGATCAAATGGATGAAGAAGGATTTGGAAATTGTACCAATACGGGTGCGTGTGAAGTAGAATGCCCAAAGGAAATATCACTGGTTAATATAGCTAGAATGAATCGTGAATTTTTAAAAGCATCAATAATGTAAAAGTATTACTATATATGCAGTAAAAAAGCCCGCGTAATTACGTGGGCTTTTTTACTTATTTAATGACGGTTGAGTTTATTTTAGTTTAAAATTGACAGGAATTGATATCCAAACACCCACAGGGCGTTCTCTTTGTTTTGCTGGTTTAAAACGCGTTTTTCTGATGGCTTCCATAGCCGCTTCATCTAATCCGGTATTAGGAATACCTTTTAAAATAATGGTTTCTTTTACGCGACCTTTTTCATCGATAAATGCTTGGACAACAATAACACCTTCAATTCCAGCTTCTTGTGCGATTTCTGGATAGACCGGCCGAATACCAGATATTGCTTTGGGCGGATCATCATAAGGAATAAATTTTACTTTCGGCCCCGAAGGCGGCGGCGGTGGAGCTTCCCAATCTATTTCGTCAAAGTCCATTTCATCAATGGTTAAATCGTCTGCAATATCTTCATCATCGGAAGGAACAGGGATAGATGGACGAGCAGGCGGTGGAGCTTGATCTATCTGTTGTGTTTGAGGTATATCAATTGAATCAATGACAATCTGATCAATATCATCAAATACAACAGTAGTTAAAAAACGCGGAAATATTAAAAACATTAGAATGACTAGAAAAACACCAATCAAGCTAGTTGCTCTAATAACAACTGGATATTTGAACTTTAATGGATTAGCCATATTAATTAACCAATGTTTTTGTTGAGTAATTCAACTTTAAAGCATCTGCTTGGCGCAGTTCTTCGTGAATTCCTGAAATAAGTTCCATTTTAGCAGATTGATCTGCTTTGAGCGACACAGTAATCATTGGGTCAGAAACTCGTTTATCATACATAATATGTCGAATATCTGAAACATTAAAAAGTCTATCGTCGATAGATATTAGTCCTTCTCGAGAAACCCAGATTTGAGCAGTATGACGCCGAGATTTAAGTTTTTCTATCCGCTTTGCCTTCGGAAGTTCAACAGGAAGACCGGACGATTCTCTTAAAACAGTTGTTACCATAAAAAAGATAAGTAACATAAAGATAATATCGGGCATGGAAGCCGTAGGGATTTCACTAGATATTTTTGTTTTACGTGTAAATTTCATTTATTAATTGGAGTTTGCTATGGAAATACGCATTGCATTTGCCATTTTAAGTTGATCAATAACCCGAACATAATCGCTATACTCTGTTTTTTTATGTGACTTAACAGATACAATTAAAAGGGGGTTTTCTGCTAGACGCCTTTTTACAACTCCATTGATTTGATCTACAGGAGTTGGTTCTTCATCAAGCAAGACAGCGCCTTGAGAATTAATAAGGCAATTCATGATATTCTTCTTTTTGATTTCAATTTCCACATCACCAGGTGGAGGAAGAACAATACCCAATCCTTTGTCTGTATCGATTGTAGTTGTTACTAGAAAAAAGATAAGCAGAAGAAAAGCAATATCCGCCATTGAAGACGTGGGGATTTCTCCGCTTTTAAATCGGCGTTTATTTTTCATTGAAGAAGGTGTGCCTTATTTTTTAGATTCGTTTTCGTATAAATGATCCATGATTTTAACGGATTGTTCTTCCATATCGAGGATTAATTTATCAATGCGCGCCACAAAAACATTTTGAAATGTTTGAATAATCATAGCAACGATTAGCCCAAAAGCAGTTGTTAATAATGCTTGAGAGATACCACCAGCCACAACAGCGGGTGAAATATCATTTGCAGCTTTAATAGCATCAAATGCAGCAATCATACCAACAACAGTTCCAGTAAACCCAAGCATAGGCGCAATAGTAATTACAGCATTTAACCAGATCATATTTTTTTCTAAAAACGCCATTTCTATTGAACCCGCATTTTGGATTGCTTTTTCAACTTCTCCTAATCCTCGGTGCATTCTAGAAAGACCTGCATGAAAAATTGACGCAACAGGACCAGATGTAGTTTCACATAATTCTAATGCTGTATCAGAGCCGTCATTATCGATTTTTTCAATAATTTCATCAAAAAATTTCTTTGAATCAATCCCCGACATCATCAAGGAGTAAAAACGTTCTATAGCAAACCCCAGCCCGAATAAAAGGGAAATGAGAATCGGCCACATGAAGTCTCCACCGTTGATAAAATATTGTACCATTTTGTTCCTCCGTTAATCTGTTTAGTATGTATGAATTAAATTATTTCTCTGTAAAGGGCTGAATTTAATGCGAAGTTTGCAGGAATGCATCTGCTTCCTTAAAAAAATCTAACGCACCCATTACTTGGTTATCTGTTTGTATTCTAATCGCCGCAGATTCATCTTTTCCAAATGCAACACCGGAAATTTCTGCTTTAATTCTATTCTGTATATAAGATAAATCAATCAAAAGTGAATCGCGACTCACTTCGATTGAGTCAGTTGCTAAATATTCATAAAAAGAGTTAAATACATCATTTGAAACAACCCATTCTTTTTTAAAAGCTTGAGCGTTGCTTATTTCCAACGAATGATTTGATGCGTAGTTAGACCCAAAATTGAATATAGGTCTTTTGGCGCTTCTTATGACTTTTTGTGTATCCCTTGTTAATTTGTTTTTAAATGGTAAATATATATCAGGAGTTATTCCACCTCCACCATAAACTGTTCGCCCACCTTTTGTTAAATATTTTGGTCTCAATTCTTTTAATGAGTCCATTTTAGCTTCTCGGTCTTTATCATACAATTCTCGGTAATATGCATGGTCTTTTCCGTCTTCGTATGGCCGTTGAATTAATCGTCCTGTTGGTGTATAATAACGCGCAATTGTTACTCTAAGTGCCGAACCGCCTTCTAGGGGGAGTTGGCGCTGAACTAATCCCTTTCCGAAACTAGTTTCCCCAATGACTAAACCGCGATCTAAATCTTGTACAGCACCAGCAACAATTTCACTCGCACTTGCAGATCCGCGATTGATTAATACAATTAATGAATAATCATTACGTCCTTTTTTTGGGTCAGCCATAAAGACTTGATTTGATTCTCGAATTTTTCCTTTAGTAAAAACTAATGTATCAGGTGTAGTGATAAACAAATTTGATATTGCAGCCGCTTGTTCAAGAAAACCTCCACTATTTCCTCTTAGATCAAAAACGAGGCGCTTCATTCCACTTGCATCTAATTTATCGAGAGCTTTTTTAACTTCAATATCTGTTGTAGCGGAAAAGCGTCTTAGGAAAATATAACCCGTTGAATCGTCAATCATCGAAGCAGCAGCTACACTATAAATTGGAATGTCGTCTCGAATTATTGTAACGCCAAAAGGTTTAGCAACGCCGATTCTTTGAATAGACAAATCAACCGAAGACCCTTTCTTGCCACGTAATTTTTTAAAAACCTCATCCTTAGTTATTTTATAAGCATCTTCTTCATTGATTGAAATAATTTTATCACCCGACTGTAATCCAACATGATCTGATGGACTATCAGGGATAGGAGAAATAACAGTAATATATCCTTGAAGAATATCAAATTCGATACCAATACCCTGAAACTTTCCTCGAAATAATTCGTCTATATTTTCTTGGTCTTTCGCTGGAATATATGTTGAATGCGGGTCTAATTCATCCATTAAACCATGGAAAGCTCCATCCATTATTTTCTCTAAATCGACATCATCGAAATAAAAATGATTCACATAAGTTATAATTTGGTTTAATACATTAACCTTTTCTTTTAAAATGCGATAAACATTTTGATTGCTCGAAAAAGCATAAGACGCCATTAATACTATTGCGAGCAAGAACCCTAGTAACCCTGATCCCAATAAGGGAAGTTTTCTTTTTAGTTTAAAATTCACTATTTAATAAATATAGGTTGTTTATAGGCCTAGATATAACATTGTTCTAAAAGTAACACCTTGTATAGTCGTCTTAGGTGAATCACTTATTGGAACGCGCCCATTCAAATACCACCTTCCTGCTTGAATAGTTCCCTTATTAAAACCAGCACTTATTCGTAACCCCATTCGGTCTAGAAATTGCCATTTTACAGCCAAGTAAGGTTGAAAATTGAAGAATAAACCACTTAAATCTGTCATTACACCGGGCATATTTGCAGCGCTAAATCCTCCAGATTGAGCGCCATCAATATCCGTTACTTTGTAATAAAAAGTCCCAGTTGAATCCACATCGCCATAAACACTACTAAATGCATTTTCCCATTTTGGGGTTCCTGTGTGTTGATCTACGGTAACATTTACGTGGCCCAATCCTAACAACGCTCCAGCAGATAATTCTAAATCTTGTAAAATAGGCATAACATATTCCACTGTTGCTGCCCCAAGTGAAAAACTAAACTTTGCCTCTAATGATGGAGAAAAATCGCCATTATAACTAACGGATGTATCTGCGGCTGTGAAGGTTCCCGTACTGTCTCTGTCAATATATAATTTAATATCGGGTACAGTACTAATCCTTGAAGTACCAAGTCCGGCATAACCTCCAATCCTCCAGCGTCCTGTTATATGCGCAAAACCTTCACCGCCGTGCAAAACAAAAGGTGTTGTGAAATTTGTAGGATCTAACCCCAGCTTAGTTAGGGATGCAGATCCCGGAATTGAATCCAAAGAGATATACATCGGACTATATCCGATTCCTCCGCCAAAAAAGTCTTCAACGGGGTACAGGTCCATTTGGGCTGTTGCCAAAGATGCACCAAAAATGATGTAGAGCAGTTTTTTCTTCACGATGTTAGGAGTCTCCGCATTGATTAACCTAAAAATTTAGACCACATTCAAAAAATACAAAAGAAATTATACGTTTTAATTGAGAATTCAATGATATAGTATTTATAGGTCTTTTTCTTGATTATATAACGTATGAACACCTATATTTGTCGAGACAACTAACCGAGGTAAGGGAGGTCAATAGTATATTCTCTCCCTATAAAAAGTATATCTATTAGGATTTAACATGAGCAGACGTGCGTACATGCGGAGGAATTCACGTGCTGAAAGCAAGGCTTTTAGCGTCGGACTCCTATTTTTTCTGACTATTGCAATAGCAAGCGGCCCTTATCACATGCAAGGTGTATATGACTTTGATGGCGACGGGAAAAAAGAGTCGATCGTCCAGAATTTCTCGTCAGGACCCACACTTAGTCTATTGGAATTTTCTTCAAGAGGCGCATCTCAATTAATATGGTCATGGGAAATGGATCATAGTGGTGTCGTTATGGATTTTGAAGTGATGGATGTAAATCAAGATGGTTTTAATGATTTAATTGTTATTTCTAATCGCCTTCCCGGGGAGGTAATCCAACCGTGGTTATATGTATTTGTTGGAAATGGTACTGGACTTGCGGAAAAGCCTCTCAAATTATATCCATCTGAACTTGGCCTTTCTAGTGTTAGGCCAACAACAATTTCATCTCTAACGGGTTCGACAGGAAAAATGGCCGTTTCTCTTGGATCGCCTGTTAGAAAGACAGCAATATTTTCCTTAAGTATAAATGAATCTATACTTAAAGTTGAGAATATTATTTATGTTGGGACCAGTTTAATCGAAAATGGTTATGGAAAGTTGGTGTCGAATATTTACCGTTATAATAATCAAGATTATGTTATACAGCTATCATTGGAAAATAACACCATTAAAGCTGGCATTTTTGATGATGTTAATTTTTCGGAAATCTCATCAGATGTATTAGTGTCTGATGCAAGAGGAAGTCTATTAAGTTCGAGTTTGTCATTCTTTTCGGCTGGAACCGCCAAAGAAGATGGTTTGTTATTACCGTTTGATTCCGGAGACGTAGAACGTATCTTTTTTGATGGAAAGAACTTAAAATTAAGTTCATCTCTTTATACGGGTAAAAAGCTATTCATCGAAAAAGACCCAATTAAACGACACAAACTATGGTCTCAAGAGAGATTATATCCTATGTCTGGGCCAACGTTATCTGATTTTATACAAAAAGCAAAAAAGGATATTGTACTAGAAAAAGAGTTATTACCCATTAATCAAATTCCAAGTATTTCCACCGAAATGGCTTCAGATTTATTGGTGATTAATGGTGCTGGCAAAAATGTAAAAATTGTTGAGGCGGATCTTATTCCAGAACACCCAATTTTACCTCCAGACGAAAAAGATAAAATACCAGGCATTGACAGCGGTGTGTCAGTTTTCTCTGAAGCAATAAAAGATACAATCGTAAAACAATCTACTCCAGATACAACAGTTAATATTGAGTTAGAAACTAAATTTGTACCTATTGATTTATACTATGCTCAAGTGATGACGCCGATGGAGAAAACACCCAGCCGATTCGTTTTTGATGGTGAATCACCTTTTGGTGTGGGTGTCAATCAAATGCCACTCATCGGCGACCCTACCCACATACAGCATAGTATTTCTGCTAACTTAGCCCACTTAAATAGAGGTTCAGTATATGATTATGCTTATTCCATTCGAAATGCTAGATTGGATAGTATAACCACTATTTCTATGGTACACGATATGCAAACAAACGTGGTGTTCCTTTCAATTTCTCCTTTAAAAGACTCCTTAAGCCAATCATATCAACCAGTATCATTTGACCCAACGCTTTTTGAGTTTCCAGATTATTTTTTCGAAGGATTTCCATCGTCACTTGGAATGGATTTTACAGATCAGTTAATACGGTTTTCATTTGATGGCGATTCAACAAATGCTCCCGAGACACATGGAATTTATTTATCAGCAACAAGTCCGTCAAATCCCGCGCAATCTTTAGCGGTTTTTCTTGACCAAGGCGAGTTACAAGCTATACGAGGTGAAGTTAAGGTTCGAGAAAATGGATCCAAAAAAATCACAACAGAATTTGATTTAGTTGGACAAGTAGAACCTGCCGTCATGTTTTCGAGATTAATAGAAGAAGTTTTCCCAGATTCATTAAAAGTAAGACTTCTTCAAGGAGGCACTTTTGAAGAGCCACTCTGGAGATCTGCGGGACAGTTCCCTGAAATCTTAATAAAAAAAAGACTCCCAACAGAATTAAAAGAACAAAGTAACCCAATTGTGCCGATTAAAGCGGCGCAAAGTCACGTTCCCGAAAAAGATTCCCTCAATGTAGAATTGCCATCTGGACCGAAGCCTGCGGAAATGTCAAGTGAGGAAGCGATGCTAGAAGAGCCCGCCCTCCCATCTGAACAATCCCCAACGGATAAAGTGGAAGATGAACCAAAAAATCAGATAGATATTATTGAACCAGATGTCCAGGATTCAACCAACCAAACACCAGCGCCTAATTAATTTACGAATTGATATTGTTTTGAATTATTTTCAAAAAATTGCAGCAATTTTTATTTTGGTTACCCAAATGGTGATAGGGCAATCGCAAAAGATTGTTCATTTAGAAGGGTCCTATGATCTTGATGGTGATAAGCGACAAGAGTTTATTGCTCTGGAATTAAACCCGTCTGAAGAATATTTTCCATCATCCGTACACTACTATGAGGTAGACAATGATGGATATCAGACTAAGACATGGGAATTTTCCCCACCCGATGAATTAGAAGGCTATTTTGTAAATGCCATTATAGGTGACATTCAAGGTGACGGCTCACCAGATCTCATTACCGTAATGAATCTATCTCGTTTTGGAGATAATTCATCACCTCATGTTTTTATAGCTATTTATTCTTGGGGAGGTGAAACATTTTCAGAGCTTCCGTTTGCCACATTGGATGTTGGAAAGCAAGGTCAATCATTAAGGTGTAATAATTTTGCTTTATTAGATATGAACGCTGATGGGACTCAAGAAATAGTCCTTTCTTTAGGAAGTCCATTTAGAGGCTTTGCTTTTATTGGTATTGGAGAAGATGATCAATTATCTGTTAAAAAGAAAATTCACCCAGACGATCTTTTGGTCGGCTCTGGATTGTTATATGCCGGTGTTGTGGATTATGATATGGACGGATATGATGATTTAATCGCAATTAGCCCCGAAGGAAATATTCTCAAAGCACAACCATTTTATAATGTGGGAGGTGTTTTTGATTCAGGCGCATTAATTAAAAAGACATTTCAAGGATTAAGTGGAATTATCCACCGCTCCATTGTTTTAACAGACTGGGACGCGGATGGTTTTCAAGATCTCGTGTTGCCCTTCCGCTCCGGCGATTTAGTTGCATTAACCCTTACACCCGCAACTCTTGTGATCGATAAATTACCGATTTCTGGCGGCCCATTAAGTCAAGTTGTCACTACGGACTTTGATCAAGATACTTTTGATGATTTATTAATTCTTTCTACAGATATTAATAATTTATCTCTTTATTCTGGGAAATCAGCTGTTGTAGAAAATATTTCAACAACAATCGATAATGCTATTGATGGATTTCAGATTTCAAATATACTTCCATTGATACAGCAAGGACATTATACCGGAACAGTACTTGTCGCTGGATGGGACGGAACAGAGAGCGCAGTATATATGATGAATGTTGGACAAAAGTCTGAAGATTTTGACCAAGGTTTTATTGTAAGCTCAGATTTTATCGCTAATAATCTTCCTGAAATGCTTTCAAATGCTCAAAAAGAAGACGAACCTGTTCCGGAGGTATATATTGAAGTATTACCTGATAGGGAACCTCAACTACCTCAACCTGAAATTGAAATCATTACAGACTTAGGAGAAAAACCAAGAAAAAGACTCCCTAAGGCATTAGAGCCAGAAAGAGATGAAGTTGATGTATTAAAAGAGCAACCGAGATCTCAATCCCCCAAAAAAATTACGCGTACCTTAGAATCACCCAAACAACCAAGGCCCGTGGAAACAGTTGGTCAGAGGCTTCCTAAACATGTACTACCGCGCTATGTTCTTTCAAGTAATGCTCAATTCGAATATGAATTACATCGCGATAGCACAGAACAGTTTCACAGTTTTAGATGGGAATTAACGCCACCAAGAGGCATGTTTTTTCATTATGAAACACGTTCAATCCGATGGGTGCCAAACGAAAAACAACTTGACGCCTTCCCTTTATCGTTTCATGTGAGAATGAAGGTAGATGAAATGATGGAGCCAGAATCTGCAAGCGGTGAAAGGACGCAATCCTACAAAGTTGTTCCAGTGTTAGAAGGCCGAGACGAAGAAATGTGGATATATGTCAATGACCCGCCAGTCTTCTTAAGCGAACCAGCTGGAACAGAATTTGTTGCCGGAGATTTATTTAGATATCAACCGTTAGTGCAAGATAGAAACAGAGATGCAATGCTCCAATTTGAGCTAGAAAAAGCCCCTAAAGGAATGACGCTAAAAGACGGAATTATATCATGGAAGACAGATAGCTCTCATGTAGATGTATATGATGTTAGAGTTGTGGTTTCGGATGGCTTCGATCGTACAGCGCAAGAGTTTAAACTATTCGCACAAGCGGGGGTTAAAATTTTATCAGATGCTCCCAAAGAAGCAAAAGTTGGGCAGGATTATTCATACGAAGTAAAGCTTTGGCGTCAACAAAAAGATAAACCGGTTCAATATAAATTATTACAAGGACCCGACGGAATGGTTCTTAATAATAAGGGGGTACTAAACTGGACGCCAAACCCAGTTCAAATTGATACAATGCCATTTGCTATTATGGTTTCTCACGGAGTTGCATCTGATACGCAATATGTTAATCTTTTTGTAAATCATCCTCCTATTATTAAAAAAGCACCTCCACCCATGAATTTGATAACTTTAGGAGATACGTGGGATTTTCAATTGATGGTTGACGATCCAAATGCTGGCGATCAACTCGTTTACACAGCTCATAAGATGCCAGAAGGTATGCGTATGGATGCGTATTTAGGTCGGCTAAAATGGGATCCCACATCACAAAACCTTGATTTTTCTGAATTGAAAATTGAAATATCAGACGGACATGAATCTAGAATTATTGAAAGTGAATTTTTTGTAAATGCGCCAACAAGAATCGTTTCCATACCGCCCATGAGCGCTACAGTTGGCGATGAATATAAATATGAAATGATGATTGTTGATCAAAATAAAGGCGCATTACTTCCTTTTGACAGGGTGGTTAAAGTAGAAAATGTAAATAGTATCCGTATTTATTCAATTAATATATCTGATGATGTGTATCTCGAGAACATCCATCGTTATATCAGCGAATGGCAAAATGCAGATGCAATTTATAAAGTCAATAAAGATTATCCAGCCGATACGTTATTATCTCGATTGAATCTAAAAAAATATGTTCATTCTATTTTCTTTGAAGACGATAGGCTTTACGCCATCTTAGAAACCATTGACGATCGTACTATCAAAATGAAAGATTTTCTTTGGGAGTTTTTCCAAGGCAATAAAGGGAAGCCTCCAAGAGTTGTTGTTGAGCGAGTCAGCCCTTTCAAATATACGCTAACAGAGTTTCCAGAAGGCATGGTTGTTGATGATCCTTCGGGAACAATGTATTGGACCCCCAATAAAGATCAAGTTGACAGACATCGGATTTCTGTGGTTGTTTCAGATGGATATTCTCACGATGAACAGACGTACGAATTATATTCCAATCATTTACCCACAATCGTTTCCAATCCACCTAGAATGGGTCTCGTGGGTGAGTTGTATAAATACCAACTGAGAGTTGAAGATAGAAATACAGATGCAAATCTAGAATACACATTAATTCGCGGACCTCACGGAATGCAAATGGATAAACATGGACGCATTTTATGGGTGCCTAAAGCCGCACAGATTAATTATAGCACATTTGAAGTACAAGTTTCTGATGGGTATGGTAAAGACATTCAATCTGGTAAAATGTATATTAATATGCCGCCAAATATTTTATCAACACCTAAACCTGTTGGTTTAACAGGCCATACTTGGCGTTATAAACTTGCAGCAGAAGATTTAAATAGCGATAAAATAACATTTCGACCGGTTCGGCTACCCAAATATGCCCGCTTCAATAAAAAGAAAGGGTTTGTAGAATGGACGCCCAAAAAGAATCAAACAGGTCCAAATGATTTCATTTTTATGGCTATTGACGAACATGGCGCTACAACGGCTCACGAATTTCAAGTACATGTTTTTTATGACCCAAGCGCAAAGCAACTCATTAATACCGGTTGGCCTTTAATGTTAACCTTTGTTGGTGTCGTTTTTGCTTGGGGTATGGCTCAGATTTAATCGAGTATTTGATTAAACGTTAATCCGTTCGGTAGTTTCATTTTTACAGGCAAATAAAATATAGGCAATTCTTTCCACCCATTGCCTAGCTTAACAATATCTTTTTCAGTTGTTATAATAAAGTCTGATTCAGTTTGATTAAACTGAGATTCAATTAAGGTATAGTCCGTTTTTGTATATTTATGATGATCTGGAAATGAAGTCGTTCCGCCAATTTTTATACCCAGATCTTTGGTTAATTTGAAAAATCCCCGATTATCACCAAGGCCTGAAAACAAAAATGCTCTCCTATTTTCGAATTCTGATATATCTTTATTCTCACCATCAAGGCTTCTTAATTGATTCTCGAATAGAAATTTACTTGATAAAGCAGGGCATTTAACTGCTTTCAATTTTCGGTTCAAATAGGGCGTTACTTGGTTTTGATTGTTTTTAGTTGTTATAATAAAATCTGCCCTAACGATTTGATCCCAAGGTTCTCTGAGTAAACCGTAGGGTAAAAGTTTGTGATCGCTTTGTGTGTCTTTACTATTTATTAAAACAATATCTAAGTCCCGATACAATGCTCGGTGTTGGAACCCATCATCCAGTATAAAAACATTAGGTTTATATTTATGGTATAATACCATCCCTCCTCGAAACCTATCTTCATCAACAACAATGGGAATATTATAAGTGTTTCGAGCCATTAAAGACGGTTCGTCGCCTATTTTGTCCCAAGATGGCGGAGGCGTTACTCCGTCGGTTACTATCATGGTCCCTTTTGTTTTGCGGCCATATCCTCGACTAATGATAGCTGGGCGATAACCATCTTTTTGAAGTTTATTAGCAATAGAAATAACAGTAGGTGTTTTTCCTGTTCCGCCAACGGAAATATTCCCAACACTAATCACAGGAACCGGAAGCTTTTTTATCACGAAAAAACCAAACTTATAAAATATATTTCTCCAATAAATCATTCCCCAATAAAACAGCGCCAAAGGGAAGAGTATCCAAACGAGGTACTCTTTATTATGATTTATTTGCATAATACAAATTATTCTTTTCAAGTTCAATCATACTCTGAGTAAGTATATTTATACAGCTTTCCATGGATTCTTCTTCTGGAAAATAAATGGGTTTGCCATATTCAATCCAAATTTTCCCAAATGGTTTTTCCATAAAGAAAGTGTCCCAATTTGTGAATGCCCAATTACGCGACGAATGAACCGTAACGGGGACTACAGGTGCACCTGTTTTTTGAGAAGCACGAATGACGCCGGGTTTTGGAACTCTTGCTGGGCCGCTGGGTCCGTCAGGGGTAATGGCCAATAATGTTGATTTCGATGTTAAGATATCTACTATTTCAGAAAAAGCCTCCTTTCCTCTTTCTTTGCTAGATCCACGCAGGAAAGTCCATTTCATTTTATTTCCAATTTGAGAAATAAGTTCAGCATCTTTGTGCATCCCCGTTAATCCGTGATAATTATTACCGGACAAGTGCATAAAGACAGCTAACAACTGCCCGTGCCAACAAGATATAATGACAGATTGGTTAGAGGATAATACATTTAAATAATGGTTAGTCCCTCTTATGTCCCAGCGATTGAGACCATAAAATAATTTTAATGTCCATTTCCCGAAAAAGGATAATAATGATATTTTCATTTTTGGCGAGAACTAGCGATTATTGCCTGAGCAGCGCGGTCGTATACACCAGGCAATCCAAGAGATCTTCTAACTTCATTAAAACCATCTAGCATTACTTTCCTTTCGGCGGATTTTATTTTTAATAAAGGGATTAAAGCGGATGAAAGGTTTTTAGGCGTCATATTTGATTGTAAATACTCAGGCACGATTTCTCTGTTCAAAATAAGGTTGACCATTGATGCGTATTTCACTTTAGTAGCGTGTTTAATAATTAACCACGACAATGCAGAAAACTTGTAACATACAATTAAAGGAATGTCTTCCACGGCACATTCAAGGGTAGCTGTTCCAGATGCTGTTATTGCCGCCGTACCAAAAGCCATTGCTAGTCGAGCATCGGGCTCAGTTTTAATATAATCTGGACACGGTTCAAGCTTAATATGTGGACTTTTTCCTACAAGAAATTGAATTTGATCATTTGCTTGTTTTAATCTTTCTACAACATCTAAATAAATGGGCCAATGGCGATCTATCTCTTGCTGTCGACTACCGGGTAGAAGTGTTAAAACGGGTTGTTCGGTAGAGAATCCAACAGTGTTATAATATGATTTTTTTGATACTTTCAATGGATGTCGGTCCGCAAACGGATGTCCTACATAATTTGCTGGAATTCCCCGAGACTCGAACCACTCTTGTTCAAATGGGAATATGCACAATGATTGATCAATAAATTTATTAATTGTCTTAACACGGTTTTCTTTCCAAGCCCACACTTGAGGTAGAATAAAATAAGTTATTGGGATATTTAAATGATGAACATTTTTAGCGAGTCTTAAATTAAATCCAGGATAATCAATTAAAATAATTCTATCAGGTTTTTCGATTTGTATTGTTTTAATAGTTTCACCCATTATTTTTAACATTTTTGGTAAATGTTTTAAAACCTCTGTAACCCCCATTATAGATAAAGTATCAATATGTTCAATGATTAACATACCTTCATTAGACATTTTATTTCCACCGTGTCCAATAAAAGTAGCATCAGATTGAAGTAATTTTATAGCACGAATTAAGTGAGCCCCATGAAGATCACCAGATGGTTCGCCAGCAATGATAAAATATTTCATTTTATTACAAGACTATAAATATTGACTTTTTAAAAGAAGAATTAAAATGATGACTGCAAGATTTTGAAGTGTTCTTCGTTCGGTCTTTAGTGTTTTTATAATGGATGACGGAATTCGATTATCATTGTTTTTCCATGAGGAAAACCTTGGAAATAATCGAGGTACATTATTTTGGTAATCGATATATGGTTGACCAAAAAGCTCGTAAAGCGTTGATTCTTCTAATTGCACAATTAGAGTATATTGTATAGAGAAAAACAAAAAACTAATCAAAAGCAATAACCACATATGGGGTCCAGCTGCAGCAATAATCACTCCAGAATAAATAATCATATTTCCAATATAAAGCGGGTTTCTAGTTCGAGCATATGGTCCAGCCGAACACAATGCAGGAGCGCCCACCTTAATGGTCCTTGTCTCTCCACCAGCATATCGGACGGCATTTAATCGAATAAATTCACCAATGGCTATGATAATACCTCCAAACATACATTCTGGATAGGAAATATTCGAATAATATAAAATGGATAAAACGAGCGGGATCGGAGTAAAACTTCTATATTTGAAAAAAAAGTTATGAATTGGCATTTGATTTAGGTGGTTTAGGTGGTTAGTGGATATCTTGAATAATCATATCTTGAATTTTAATTGCAATCTCTAGGGCGTCGCGCCCAGCTTGTCCATCAACAATCGGCGTAGCATTTCCTAAAATTGATTGAATGAAATTACTTAATTCATCTCTTAAAGCATCATTTTGAACAACAGGCGGTTTTGTATATGAAATAATTCGTTTTCTCCCGTGATACTCGAATGGGGCTGTGGTTGGCGATATTTCATCATTTGATTCATCGTTAACTTGATACACTTCGGTCAACCCTAATAATAAATCCAAGGTAGCATAAAAATCTTTTTGGAATAATTTTATTTTACGAACTTTATCTTGAGCAACACGGCTAGAAACTATGCTAGCCACAGTTCCATTTTCAAAACGAAGACGAGCATGCGCTATATCAACGGAATCGGTTAAAATAGATACGCCAGTTGCTCTAATATTTGCTACAGGAGAATTAACAATAGAAAGTAGTATGTCTATATCATGAATCATTAAATCTAGCACGACCGGAACGTCTGTACCACGCACGGTATAGGGGGCTAATCGTTGAATTTCTACAAACTTAGGAGAAATTGAAAATGGTTTTAAGGCTAAAATAGCTGGGTTTAGCCGCTCTATATGTCCAACTTGAATTAATATATTATTTTCATTTGCGATGCGAACAAGTCGTTCAGCTTCTTTAATATCTTTTGTTATAGGCTTTTCAATAAAAACGTGTTTTCCTAATTCGATACACTTTTCAGCCACGATGGCATGTGTTTCAGTAGGGGTTACAACAGACAGCGCATCACAGGACATTATCAATTTTTCCATTGAAGAAAAAGATTTAACTGGATATGTTTTTTGAATAATATCCATCTGTCTTGGATTAACATCGTGGATGCCAACAAGATTCACATTGGGTAGTCCCAAGTAATGTTTTACATGGTATTGGCCTAAATGGCCCGTGCCGATAATACCGATATTTATTTGTTTGTTCATTCTAGATATAAAATTAGGGATGGGAAGTTACATCCTCGATATGGAAACGTGAAAATAATGAAAAATAAACCTTTTTTGAAAAATCTTGATTTTACTGTAAAAAAATGCCAATTTGTCGAGCAGTAATCCGAAATTAACTAGAGTTTTAACTATGTCAAATGATATAAAGTCTGGAGTGGGGTATATGATCCCCGCATCTGCGGTAATTGGGTTTTTCGCATCTCTATTCGCAGGATCATATGTTTTAAGCATTGCAGTAGCCGTATTTGGTATACTGGGATGGTTTGTTTACATGTTAGTTGTGGAGAGTAAACCTCCTTCACTTCTTGGCAACCTCATTATTCTTTTTGGGGTTTTACTTTCTGTGGGTGTTTTTATGGCTTACGGTATTACCAAGAATATGTGGGGGGGCATGGAGTTTAAAACAGAAGGTCTTCTTATATCCTTAGTTGTTTTATTCTTTTCAATTTTAACAGGCATGTTATTTCGAGGTCAATTTTCATCCGATTCAGCTGGTGCTTTGAGCTCAAATGAAAAAGAGTTAGTTCGTCAGGCGATTGAATCATCCGAAAATACAACTACAGCAGATCCTCGCGTAATTGTGGTGAAACAAGAAAGTGCACCCGTTCCTGTTGTTGAGAAAGAAGAAGAAAAAACACCTGAATATCCTTATGGCTATGATCCTTATGCATATGCTTATCCACCCGATTATGATGAAGATGACGAGGAAGAATATGACGAAGATGATGAATGGGAAGATGACGAATATGACGAGGATGAAGACGAATAAATCTTCATTAAATTTATTTTAAAAAAAAGGGCAGATTTTCTGCCCTTTTTTATTTAATTATTAAACATTGAATTTGAAGAAAATACAATCGCCATCTTTGACGATATAATCCTTTCCTTCTTGTCGAATTAATCCTTTATCAGATAAGATTGATTCAGAACCGTATTGATTAATTTGATTGAAGGAAAATATTTCTGCCTTTATAAAACCTCGTTTAAAATCTGTATGGATTTCCCCGGCGGCTTCGGGCGCAGTTGATCCTTTTTTAATTGTCCAAGCTCTTACTTCCGTTGGGCCTCCAGTGAAAAAAGTTTCTAATCCTAATAAATCAAAACCAGCATGAATTACTTTATTTAAGCCAGGTTCACTGAGATCATATTCAGCTAAAAAGAGTTGCTTTTCCTCAGAGTCAAGTAATGCAATTTCTTGTTCTAATTTTCCACAGATCCGTATGGCGCTATTTCCTTTTTTTTCCGCATAATCGAATAATGACTGGACAAGTTCATTTCTTTCCGTGTTAACAATTTCATCCTCATCCACATTTGCTATATAAAGTATAGGCTTTTGAGTGAGCAGGTGTAATGTATTTATAACGGATAATTCTTCTTTAGTTGCTTTAAACGTTCTCGCTCGGTGCCCATTAGAACAATGATCTAAAAGTCTATTGATGATTTCTAATTCAACTTGCATTTGACGATCACCAGATCTAGATAATTTTTCTGTTTTTCGGTGACGTTTTTCAAGCGTTTCCAAATCTGCAAATAGGAGTTCAGCCTCAATGGTATCTGCGTCTCTTACAGGATTAACGCTCCCGTCTACATGCGTTACACTATCATCTTCAAAACAGCGAACAACATGAAGAATTGCAGAAACTTGCCTAATATTACCTAAAAATTTATTTCCTTTACCTTCACCTTTACTCGCTCCACGAACTAATCCTGCAATGTCCAAAAATTCCACCGTTGCAGGTGTAATTTTTTCTGGATGGTAAATTTCAGCTAAGCGGTTAAGGCGGTTATCTGGAAGGTTGACAATTCCAAGATTAGGTTCAATCGTGCAAAAAGGATAATTCTCTGCCGGGATTGATAATTCAGTGAGCGCATTGAAAATTGTGGATTTCCCAACATTGGGTAACCCAACGATTCCACATTGAAGTGCCATAGTGTATTTGCCTTAACTAAAAAGTGTCTTGTGTGGGATCGCCACCAAAATCATAAGTTAAATTATCGAAGAGTCCGACTTGAAGATTTTTGGCAATATAAATTACACGATCGCCGATACTTAATTCCCCATCACCCCAAATTATATAAACAGGTTTTGTAATGAGTTTTTTAACATCAATTTTGTAGGTGATTTTATCATGATAGGGGCGAACTTGGCCTTTGAATTTTAAATTGCCGACACCGAGTGCCCGCCCGCGACCTTCACCGCCAACCCATGTTAAGAAAAAGCCAATAAGTTGCCATAAGCCATCCAACCCCAAACATCCGGGCATGACAGGGTCTCCTTTAAAGTGACAATGAAAAAACCACAACGATTCATCAATATCCATTTCTGCAATTATTTGCCCCTTACCATAAGTTCCGCCATCATCGTTGATGTTTAAGATGCGATCTACCATTAACATTGGCGCCTGTGGAAGTTTTCCGTTTTCTACTCCAAAAATTTCACCCTCGGAAACCTGGAGAAGCTCTTCTTTTGTATATGATGTTTTTTTATTCATGAATTCCTAATTATTATATGATTTAATAGTTGAAAGAGTACACAAATTATTCGGTAAATTGATATTTAATTTTTGGAGGAAATATGTCTAAATGGGTTTTAATTCTTGGCGCATCAACCGGACATGGTGGCGCAACTGCAAAAAAGCTTGCTGCTGAAGGCTATGGAATCATTGGGTTCCACTTTGATCGCGGCGAGGCAAAACAAATTGCAAAAGAAACAATAGCTGAGGTCACAGAATTAACGAAGGGTCGCTGTCATTATTATAATACAAATGCCGCATCTGAAGAAACAATGGAGAAATATATTCCAGAAATAAAGGAAATTACAGGCGGTGAACCTTTAAAACTTTTATTACATTCAATTGCATTTGGAACAACAACGAACTTCTTTGGTGAAAAACCGGTTACTCAACGTCAAATGGATATGACTGTTCATGTCATGGGAAATTCACTTCTTTATTGGACTCAAAAACTATTTTTTGAAGGGTTACTTGGGGAGGGTTCCCGCGTAATGGGTTTAACGAGTGAAGGAAATTATTTAGCCATGGAAGGCTACGGCCCTGTTAGTGTCGCAAAGGTAGCCATGGAAGCAATTATTCGGCAAATCGGATGGGAGCTGGGTCAATTTGGGGTTACGGCAAATGCAGTTCAAGCCGGGATTACACCAACACGTGCTTTAACAAAAATAACGGATAATTGGGAAATGTGGGTGGAAAATACAAAAAAACGTAACCCAATTCGCCGCACAACAACACCGGAAGATGTAGCGAATACGATTGCAATGCTTCTTCAGCCTGGAGCAGATTTTATTAATTGTTCTATCATTTATTGTGATGGCGGAGAACATCGTTCGGGTGCGTTTTAATTTTTAATATACCTTGGGCTGATTAAAAATGGATCACCCATTTATATTTATTTTTATGAAAGGGGTAACGTTTTTTGGAAACGTGCCCCTTTATTTTATTTATATAGCTGTGTCGTTTCCCTTTCTTAAAAGAAAAGATTGGTTCTCTTTTGTGGGAATAATTGTACTATCTGGATTTATAAATGAATTGCTTAAACATGGCTTAGCGCTTCCTCGCCCTCCAATAGATAACCATAAAATATCTGTGGTGGGATATGGATTCCCAAGCGGTCACGCACAAATGGCTGTGGTTGTTTGGGGTTGGTTGGGATATCGGTATAAACAATTGGCGACAGCTTTAGTTGTAATTTTCCTGATCGGTTTTTCAAGAATCTATTTAGGCGTGCATTATCCAAGTCAAGTTTTTGGAGGTTGGTTTATAGGGTTTGCGATTCTTGGATTATGGATATGGAAAATAGAAAGTAAGCGCTCAAAAGCGTCAAGAGTTGAAGATGATTATGCAAAAGTTGCAAAACGATATGATAACACGATTGAACCTTTAGTGCACCATATTCGAGAAGCGGTCGTTGAGCGAATTAAAATAAAAAATCCAATAGTTATTTTAGATATGTGTTGCGGAACAGGGAAACAACTATCAATGATTTCTCCAGATATTGACAGGCGGGGAATCGACAATTCACCCGCAATGCTTAAAAAAGCATTAAGCATTGGATTAACAGGCTGCATCCTTGGGGAAGCCAACGATACACCTTTTGATGATGATACTTTTGATATTGTTTTATCCCAGTTTGCCTTGCATGAAAAAGATTTTGGAATGATCGAATCAGAATTAGGAGAAGTAAAGCGCATATTAAAAAAGGATGGCCGATTTATGGTTGTCGACTTTACTCATCCACCAAAAGTTTCTTTAAAATCTTTTATTTATAAATTAGGCATTAAACAAATTGAACGGTTTGCAGGGAAAAAACATTTTGCTCATTATAAAATTTGGATGCAAAAAGGTGGATTAATTCCAATATTAGAAAAAGCTGGTTGGCGTTTAGATCATTCTAAAGATTTTTTCTATGGCGCCATTCAATTATCTGAATTTAAAATATAAATAAAAAACCCCCGGAATTCGGGGGCGCATGAAAAAAACTTAAATTGAATTAATTTGAATTGAGCTTTATTTCAATTAATTCAACTAAATCGTGATTTTCTTTTCCAGGTTGTAGTTCAAAACTTGTTTGAGCTTCCTTTAAAGCAAACTTCCACCAACCTTTTTTTGTATAAGCCAAAGCAAGATTGAAATGAGCTTTACTTAATATTTGAAATTCTTCTCGTGTTAATTCACCAAAATCATTTGGATAGAGGCGAGGCACTTCTCGAAATTCGAGAATAGCTTCGTCAACTAAATCTTTTTGGAGATACCAACTTCCAAGTTTCAAGTGACGCTCGGGGTCTTCTTGGCAGCCCACGATAAAAAGGCCGATTAAGAAAACAATGAATAATTTTGTGTGATGAGGTTTATACATCTTTATCTAGTCAGTATAGAATTTTCAAGGTTATCAGTGGAAAATCAAGAAGAAAATCTTTCAATTTGTCTTATTGTTCCCGGGTCTTTTACAACGAAAATTAGTAGCAACAATCCAACACCGAGCATACCAGATACACTTATGAGTACAGATTTAGGCCCAAAGGATGATGAAAGTGTAGCAGAAGCGATAATAATGAGTACAACAAAGGGCGCTAAAATAGTATCAATGAGCGCCATGTACGTTTTTGTGTCTCGATCTCCTGCGAAATCATATACTAAATTCATGGATGCTGGCATGAAGGAACCAATTCCAATCCCTAAAAAGAAAAATATGCCATATACCCATAACATGGACTGGGAGAAAATGGCTAATAAAACAGCTATTAAGTGGCCAGAATAAGATAAAATGATAGATGATTTATGTCCATATTTATCTCCTAATTTTCCTGTTATATAAGCAGCGCCACCACCCGCAATCACATTTAATACCGTAAAAACACCTGCCTCACTAATTTCGAACCCAAACTTATCTTGGCAATACACGGCATATAAACTCATAGCGGGGAAAGTAGCCGTGCAAAAAATACGAGCTAATAAATATTTTTGGAAATTCCGATGTCCCACAATAATATCTTTCGTGTCGGCAATAAATTGTTTCACGGTTTTATGAGGAATATCCAAACGCCTTTCTTTCATGCGAAACCAGTAAAACAATGCTGACCCAATGGTAATTGAAAAGAAAAATATATAAAAGCCAACTCCAAAGTTTTGTGGAAAAGGAATTGAGCTGTCCAAAACCCATTTTACTGTTAAGCCGCCGATAAAACCCCCAACACTATTTATAGCAAACGAAATCCCTAAAAACCGTCCCCGTTCTTCTTTTAAAGTTGCATGTTCTAAAAATTCAACCCAGATAGGAAGTAAATATCCAATCGCTAGAGCATACCCAATAAATCCTGTATAAAAATAGAGCCACGCATTTGGCCCGGTAGGTATATAAAATGTGTAAATCGTTCCCATCATAAAAACAACAGATATTGGAATGCCGTGTATTAATAAAGATGCTCGTTTAATGTTCTTTATGTTGCGACCCATTAAGGCGGAAAATAATTGTGGTATGGCTACAAGAATGGCAAAAAGACCCGCTGTAGAAACAATAATAATGTCAGGGGCACCCAAGGATTTTAAAAATAAAGGTACTATGGCATACACAGTATGGAAGGCAATTCCGAACCCCCATGTAAATTCATGAAATAAATTTAAGATCAAATTATGACGATGATCTTTCCGTGTAAAACTATCCATAGGTTGTTTTTTCTCGGGTAAGCATCACGATAGAACCTAATAGTATTGTTGCGCCTAAAAACTGAATGGGAACTAGGCTTTTTTCTCGAATCACCCAATCAAATATTAAAGCAGAAATTGGCCAAAATAATTCATAAATCGCCGTATGAGATGCGGGCAATCTTTGTAACCCATAATAATAAATGAAAAGAGCAACAGAACCCGTTGAAAATACAATAATCAGTAAAGCTTTCCATTGTGAGCCGGACAATTGAATATCCGTTACATTCCCTTGTGTGTAAAGTAATACTATGCCCGCCACAGCTGCCGTCAACGCTAAACGCAAGGCTGTTACAACTGTAAATGAAAGGCGATTTAAAGCATGCTTTCCCAAGACCGTGGAGCTTCCCCAGCTAAAGGCAGCTAGGAGCGCCAATAAGGCAGCGATAATCATTTTATCATTCCATTGAGCTATGGAATTGTTTCCAAAAGTGACTAAATATCCTCCCACCATGGCTAACCCAGCTAAAGATAGAAATCGTTTAGTGATAGGTTCTTTTAAAATGATAGATGCAAGGGCAATAGCGAAGAATGGTTGAAATTTTTGAAGTAAGACAACTACAGATAAATTGATATAATCAATATAGCTTAATGCTTTTGTGTAGAAAAATGTGCCTAAAATTCCTCCACAAATACTAATCCACAATACAGAAACCCATCCACGTTGATTCATTATTTTTATATCACCCCATCCTTTAATTAAGAAGGGGAGAAATAATAATGCTCCGATTGCGTGTTCAATTGTGATAATTAGAAAAGAAGAAACAGAATGCAGCTCTTGGCGAAGAAACCCGTCAAAACTCCAAAGGAGCGCTGCGGTAATAACCGCTAAAGGTGGGATGATTTTTTTCACCCCTTAAATTACAAGAATCAGATAATCAAAAAGGAAAGAGAATCTATGTTTTTTATGATTATAATTTCTTTTTCAGTAATTCCACGTCTTCTTGAAGTTTTTTCACATCTTCAAAAAGTTTTTCCATTTCTTTTTTGTGGCGCATCATTCCAGGCATTATTTTCTTGGGAGCATCAAAAGGCGGATGATTACCCTCTTGCATTTTAAACATCATCATTCCGTGTTCGTCACCATCAAAATCATAATCCATATTGTGGTCCATTTCAACATTAAAGTTTGAATCTTTTGATTCCCCCAATTTGACAGTAATTTTTCTAGATCGGTTTTTTCTTAGAATGGATAATTTTACCTTTGTTCCCGGCTCAAATGAAGAAATAGTCTTTTTAAGGTCTTTAGGCGTTTTTATATTTATATTATCCACTTTAATAACCACGTCTCCCGCCTTCATTCCCGCTTTATTTGCCGGGCTTTTGTCCATTACATCCGTTATTAAAACACCTCCATTTTTCGCTCCAAAATAATGAGCCATTTGGCCTTCTAATGCATCAATCCCGACACCAAGAAAACCGCCTTTGCCGTGATGAGACATTTTCATCATTTTATGAGCTTTATCCATATTGCCTTTCCCATGACCCATTTTTCCACCCATGAGTTGATGAATATCAATGTCAATATCCAACTCATCTAATTCTTCTTTTAACACATGCATAGCATCCATATTGCCCAAGGGAATTTCAAACTGATGGTTTTCACCATTCTTTGTAATGGACAGAGTTAACATATCATCATTAACAGATGCGTTAACATTTATATCAATGGATTCATCGTTATCAGAATCTGCCTTTACAATCATCATTTTTTTGACAATTTTTTTATCAGAGGGCATTTCAGCTACCAAGAATGAAAAAAGTAAACCGAGGGATAAAATTATTTTTAACATATGATTACATCTCCTTTATTGTAATTGATTTACCAATAAAAAAATAAAAAGTTCCTTATAGAAAATTTTTATATTTGGGGTTTGAAATTTACGGATAGAATGTTGTAGGATAGACGATATGATTCAATCGATTCTTTTTCTTTCACTGTCTATTTTATTTGGGCAGTCAAGCCACCTGCTCCCTTATCATATTTCTTACAAGGGTATTTTAGGTTATGATTCAAAAAAAAGCGCGATATATGAATGGCACGAAGTTTCGCGATTTTCATCAGCGGTAAAGGTAAAAAGGTCAAAAAAGGCGCCTTATGGATTGTCAATTCGCTGGTTAGGAACATTTGGATTTGAATTAACGGATGGGAAAACATCCATTGTGATTGACCCGTTCGTTTCAAGGCCAACTCCAACAGACCAATTTAAACCGTTACGAATAGATACGGATGCGGTTGATCATTATGTGCTTAAACAGAATAAAACATCTGACCAAAAAGCTATTTTAGTTACGCACAGCCATTACGACCACATTCAAGATGTTCCTTATATTTTATCTCATTATCTTAATAATGAAACTCATCCTATTTTAATTGGAGATAGAAATACAAAACACATTATTTATTCCTATAATAAATCTGATATTTCTTGGAAAAACCCAAACAAACCACTAGAAAATGCAATCATATATGTTACCAATTTTTCATCTAAAGAGAATAATAATCAGTGGAAGGTGGGCCGGTTTAAAATAACAGCATTCCAGGGGCAACATCCGAAATATGATTTTTTCCCGTGGCGCGGACCAAGCGGACCCATTAAATCAACACCACCATTCTATGTTTGGGATTATAAATTAAACCACAATGAATCCATCGGTTTTTTAATCGAATATGGCGGGCTTAAAATATATTTTTCTGATTCTCCTTTTATTCAAAACCCAGAGAAAATTGGAAAGGTGGATATATTAATTCAAACGATTGCTTCTAGGGAAATGGAAAACAATATTGCTGAATGTATACAAGCGATGGAACCGACATATTATATTCCAGCACACTATGATAATTTCTTTAAATCATTAGATGCGTTTTCTATATTTGATCCTGTTATTGGTTTTGGATTCCAAGAAAATATTTTTGGAGATAATGAAGCGCCCCTTATTGATTTTGCTCAATTTGATTCATTCATAACTGAATTTGAAAATGAGTACAAAACACCATCCACAGAATTGAGATTGTTAAAATTATTGTATTATTATTCTATAGAAAGTTTGGTGCTAAAAAAATAAACTATACATTACGATGAATAGCTTTTAATCCTTCACGCTTACTAAGATTTGACAATCGCCCATCCCATTTATCAACAAAATCTATAACAGCATCCGGGTCAATATAACTGTATTGTCGCAATACCCACCCAATCGCCTTTCGAATAAAAAATTCACTGTCATCCATTCGCAATTCACAATATCTGAACAATCGATCTTGGTTCGTTTTTTCTTTATATTGAAGCTGATATAAAAGAGCCGTGCGGCGAATCCACATATTTTCATCTTCAATCCATTGATCCATTAGAGATATTAATCCTGGATGGTGTTGCACAATCATTCCAATTGGGTGTGCTGCCAAAGCATCAACTGTATCCCACCAGGATTTAGTTCGAATACAATATTCTAATGTTGGGATACTTTTTGGTGTGAGTTTTCGTTTATTTTTTTTAGCAATATCACTCCCAATATATTGGAATTCGCGTTGATTTTTTCCCCAAAGCAATTTCAATACATCGCATGTATCTGTTTCATTTACTATTGGATGATTTTTTAACCATTGTCTGGAAATATGGCGCCTAGGCGTTGATTGAATTCCGTAGAAAGGAAATTGGTTTTTCATATACTGAGCCATACGGACAGAATATTCGCGATTTCCGTTCTTAGCCAGAGTGTGTTGGAGTTCTGTTATTGCAAATGATTCCACAATAGAATCTGCCAAGAATATTTTATTTCAACAAGGATACCTTTGTGAATTACTCAATTTCAAGAATAAATATTCCATCCATTTCAGATGGGCCAGCAAATCCACAGATATATTCTACAGGTTCAATAGATAATTCGTATACTATGAATACATTCATATTTTCGGATGATTGAAAACGATCGGGAATGACAGATTCATTCTCCGGTTTATATTCTTTTTCTCCAATAGTGATAAAAAACCCACACCCATCCACGGCATAATTCCCGGTCCAACTTAAATTGGCACTTGCTTCTAAAATGTCATTATTTTGATCTTTATCACAACCCATAAAAAGAACGAATAATAATAAGGCATATTTCATATAGATCTCCTATTTCATTAAAACAAGTTTTTGTGTTTGGGTAAAATCACTAGAAATCATTTTTACAAAATAAATCCCACTTGGGTGATTTCCCGCATTCCATTTGATTTCATGTATTCCCGGTTCAATTATATCGTCTACCAATGTTTCCACAACATGCCCGGTAATATCAAATATACGTAGAGACGTTACATGTAACGTCTCTACCGGAATATTAAACCGGATCGTGGTTGTTGGATTAAATGGATTGGGGAAAGGTGATTCAAGTTTGAATGATTTAGGGAATAAAGTTTCATCATTGATATTTATCCAATAACACACACTTTGAAACTCAGATAATGTGGAAATTGTTTCTTCAATAATGAATGTTGGTTGGTCTGGCCACCCGGCTAAATCTAAAACATATTCACTGGGCTGGAAGGGGCCAAAAATGGCAATTAACATAATAGAACATTCACAATCACAGGGTGCACCAATATCAATCATGCTAACATAAAATGTATCGGCGACGAGTTCTGTCTCCCAAGCAGATTCAATACAGCAATTAGTATGTAATGCCCAATCTAACACAAGGTTTTGACCCTCTGTATTAAGCCATAATGTTTCATTTGGATCATCTACAAATCCGCAATTTGATTCTGTCGCTTCAATAAGCCAGTCGGGTTGAATGGTAAAATCGACACTTCCATAATACGTTGTATCTCCAAATTGATCTTGATCTAATGCGTAAATATGAGCGGTCCAAATTCCGGGAGAAAAACCATCAAGTGATACAGATAAATCAAACGTACAATTACACCATACCATATCACCCGTATCTATTTCAGTAATGGTTAAAGAATGGTTTTCTCCGATTTGAATATCGTAGGTATAGAGTGCGCCACAATTTCGATATGTTTCATCATGATGAAATGTGACAGAATCACCCGATACATTTGTCCATAAAAAATCAGGTTGAGCTAAGGAGAACTGAACAAATATTAGAATGAAACTGAAGTATTTCATACGGCACCTTATTGGGAATTATTTGTTTTCCTTTTTTTCAAATACACAACAATAAACCCAACAACAAAACCGATTATAATATATTTGAATTCCATTATTTATATCTCCTAATTCAATAAAATAAGTTTTTGTGTTAGAGTGAAATCACTAGAAATCATTTTTACAAAATAAATCCCGCTGGGGTGATTGCCAATAGCCCGCTCTGACGTCCATTCCGCATCTGTAGAAAAGGTATCTTGGGAAGAGCCAAACCACCCAATAAAGGCAACCATTAAAATGTAATATTTCTTCATTTTATCCTCCTTTTTTGGGGATAAAGAAATGATTTATATGAACGAAAGAAAGATTACAAAGAAGATTGATTTATATCAATTAAAATCAATATAAATTTTTTAGGCGTGTCCGCCAATACCGGAACTATGGCCTAAATCCATTCCGAGAGAGCCTGCAGCTTGTTTCCACATTTGTTCTGGTGGCATTTTAAAGACAAAATCGGATGTAGTGGATTGCAGAAGCCAATCACCATTTTCAATTTCACGCTCCAATTGTCCGGATCCCCAACCCGCATGGCCTAACATTAATTTATAGGGGATATTATCTGTTTTACGTAATTCAGATAATATTTGTTTTTGACTCGTAATGGCAAAATCATCTGAAACTTTTACAGTGCCTTCCGATTCAAATGATCCTGCATGAAGAACAATTCCACGCTCGAGTAAAACAGGTCCACCAAAGAAAATTTCCGGAACAGCTTCGAGTAAATTATCTTCTCCCACATATAATTGCTCAAATAAGTCCATCAAATCGGGTTGTTGAAATCGTTTGTTTATAACGAGGCCCATAGCACCATCCTTGGAATGTTCACAAATAAATACCACAGAACTAGCAAAGAAAGGGTCTTGCATGTGGGGCATGGAAATAAGGATATGATTTTGAAGGGATGCCATGAAAAAAAGTACCGCTTCTAATGATTCAAGTCAAGATGAAGAATGTTTCTTTTCCAAATATTTTTTGATTTTGGAATCCACTTATACCGGTGATAAACCAAAGCATGGATTCCTGGTCGAAGCCAGAAATGACACTTATTTTTTAAAGTCACTGCGAGTCCTGCGAAAAGCGGGATGGGACAGTCCCCTTGAATGGGTCCTGATTTAACCTAGGAACCGAGGAGTTTACGTCGTCATTTCATTCCTCGTAATGACTTGTTTGTTTTGAACGTCATTCAGGAACCTACTTCTGTAGGCAATACATCAAAGATTGGATTCCAGATCAGCGCTAGGAATAACTCTTTTTTTATTCAAAAGGATGATTTCAATTATTAATATATTGGGACAATCCAAAAAAGGATAAACTTCCTGTTAATAAAGTAGCAACAAGTCTCACTGAAGTCGGTAATGTATATCCACCAAATACAATGGTATTATTCCCGAATAAGGTGGACGCATAAAGCAAACAGACGCATCCAAAGAGTATGCCTGAAATGAGGAAATAGAGTTTTGAATTCATCGGCTAAATTAACAGCTAGAAACAAAAAAGCCCCGACACAATTGCCGAGGCTTTTTTGTAAATCACATTTCTAAATCAAATTAGAAATTAACTTTAATACCTGCGTTAAAGTAACGTGGCGCGCCTAAGAATACTTCTGCATTCCAAGCTTTATGTTCTTTAGAACCCCAAGAATTGTATTTGCTATGATCAACAGCATCTTGAACATAAACGTCATCAAGCGCATTGAAAATATGAGCAAATGCTTGCATTTTCATGCCAGCCATTTCTGGAAGGTCATAACTCACATGCACATCCATTTTTGAATAACCAGGAGCCATCCAAACTTGTTCACGATCTGCATCTGAATCGTCACCGCTATACTCACGACTGTCTGGACTCCAATCAGAATAGTTTTTATCATACATATTGTATAATACTTGGAGTTTTAGACCAGAAATTGGAGTTAAGGTAACACCCGCAACATATGCTGTCTGTGGCATATCACCTACAAACAAACCATCTAAAGCATAATCATAGGTTGTTGTCGTTTGTCCAATAACTTGACCCTCATCATTGAATTCATCTTCTTGGTAATCACCAGAAGCATCACCAACAAACTGCCATGTTCCTAAACTAACAGCAACATCTAAACGAAGCATATCAATAAGTTGACTTGAAGCTTCGAATTCAACACCGCTATGGTTTTGGTTAATACCTGTTAAGAAAATAACATCTGTATCACCGCTAGATCCTTGACCTGTTGTTACAGATTTTGTCAAGTTACGATCTTTCCAATCGGTATTGTAGTAATTCGCTTTTACAGCAATATTACCTACGTTGTAGTTCACACCCGCTTCCATGCTTTGGAATTTTTCATTAGCAGGATCTGAAGCAACCGTACCATCATAATAAATAACATTATCCATGATAGGTGGTTTTTCCACTAAACCGAAGTTAGCAAAAAGGCTTAATCCATCCATGACATCATACATGGCTCCACCTTTAACTTGTGTGGTAGAAATTGCATCAGCAACAATCTTTTCGTCTGCAACAGAGAAATGATCTTGGTAAGAATAAGCAATGGTCGAATATCCAGCCATACCATAAGCGGATAATGCGCCAGCTGAATAGCTACCTTGTCCAAAGAAACCTAACCAATCAACAGTTGTTTCATTATGATAAGCAATAATGTCACCGAGACCAACTTCTTTACCGTCAGGTGCATTATCATCAGCATAATCTACGTAGAAGGTGCCACCCATAAGGTCACGGACTTCACGTGCATGTTCGATACCAGCTGTACGCCAGTCTAAACCGAATTGCAATTTGATTGCATCAGATAAATCGTAGTTTAATTTTGTAATTAACCCAATTGTACTTTGACGATTAATAGAATTTCTCAAAATACCCACAGATTGACCTGGAGCTCTAGCAATAGCTTTTTTATCAACATAAACCGTATCAGCAGAACCAGAGTTATAATCAACTAATGTATTCCAGTCACGTGTCCAAGGACTACTTCCATAATAGAATTTATAGTCATCATCACCGAGGTTTCCATCAGCATCCATTGTAGGAATTTTACCGTAAGTACCGGTACCACCACCTGAACCACCTGACCAATAAAGGATAGATGATAATCTCATTTGATCATTCAAAGTAAGATAATGGTTTAAGTTAACTAACGGTTTATGGAAGAAATTTTCTCTTTCATTTAAGAAGTCACCCGCATGACGAGCTTGTGTTTTGTCGCCATACATATACCAGTATTGTTCTCCTGTATAACTTTCGTTTATAGGAGACCAGTTTTGGTTGAAATAACGACCAGCATCAGTTCCGTCTTCTTTTGTGAATTGTCCATTCCATTCATCCCAATCGCTTGTGCCGTCTTCGTCTGAATCTAAAACTTCAAGTTCAGCTTTATAATTATCAGCAGCGAAATCTTGGTCATAAGCCATCATATTTTGTTTATATAAGTTTTGTCCATGACGCTGAGGAGCACCAATAGCATATAATTCAAAACGATTTGCATCATTCATGGCATAGCTTGCACCAAAATAGTAAGCCCATGAATCTGTCCAAGCTTTATCAACAGTACCCTCACCTGTTTTACGAACAACAGTAGCACTAAATGCCATTTTGTCGCCGATTAAACCAGTGTTATAGTTCAATGTTGATTTTTTGAAAGAACCAGCACCGAGTTCCTGTTTAAAACTTCCACCTTTATTCAAAGCGGTAGGGTCGGTAATAATGTTCATGGTTCCACCAATGGAGGGGGTAGCCAAATTAACAGCACTTAAACCACGTTGCATCTGGATAGAAGATGTGGCATCGCCAACACCATCCCAGTTGGACCAATAGACCCAGCCGTTTTCCATATCATTCTGTGGAACACCATTAATCATCACAGCCACGTTGCGTTGGTTAAATCCACGAACATTGATTCGTGCATCACCCGCACCACCACCCTGTTGGGTAGCATATACACTAGGTGTTGTGTTTAATGCCATAGGAATATCTTGAGAACCAAGACGTACTTCCATGTCAGCTTTTGTTACATTCGTAAAAGCAACAGGTGTTTTTTCGCCAGCACGAGAAGCTAAAACTTCTAACGCAGACATTTCAATAGCTGATGGTTCGAGGCCAAAATTTAATGACCGGGCAGCACTTTTAGATTGGCTAGTATAACCAATCACAGAAGCTGTTACCGTAGCGCCAGCTGGAACATTATTTAAAGTAAATGCACCATTAGCGTCAGCAGCGGTTCCTTGATCTGTCCCGTCAACAACCACATTTGCTCCCGCAAGAGCAGAACCCGAATTAGCATCAGTCACTGTACCAGATACAGTCATTTGAGCAAATAGGATTGAGGTTAGCATAAGGACAGAGAAGCTCGCAATTATCCGAGTGGATCGTATCATGAGTGTCTCCTTGTTTGTTTTTATCATGAAGTTAGCGACAGTTACACTGCCGTTATAACGTGCTAAAATTGATAAACAGGAGAGACAAATCCAATAATAATCTTTTTAGAAAAATCAGGGTAAAAAACAGGCAATTTGTGTAAAAAATACTATTTAAAATAGAGTCATTGTTGGAAGATTATCTAACGGCTTTATGCATTCCGGCGAATTGTTTTTTGGCGAATTCACGAAGGGGGACACAGGTGAAAAGGCAAGAGATGTTTTTAAGGGGATTAAATGTTTTAATGCATCATTAGATGAATATTGATTTCCATTTAACCAAATAGGCATATTTTCTTCAGTTAAGATAACAGGCATTCTTGAATGAATAAATGCAATATCAGGTGAGGAAGTTGTTGTAATAACTGTATAGGAAAAAACGGTTGTTTGATCTTTGGATTTCCATTGGCTCCATAATCCAGCCATGGGTAAAAGTTTATTTTCCGGATGATGGATATAATAAGGTTGTTTTTGTTTCCCAACCCTTTTCCATTCGTAATACCCATCTGTAATAACAATACATCTGTTTTTGGATACTAAATTTTGGAAGGATGGTTTTTCGGTTAAAGTTTCAGCTCGAGCATTAATTAATTTTGGTCCAATAGATTCATCTTTTGCCCAGTGAGGAATAAGACCCCATTTCATCGTTTTTACTTGTGAGCCATTATCATGAATTAAAATAGGGGATGATTGCGTGGGTGTCATATTATAACTTGGGTGAAAATTTTCTGGGTTTTCCCATTCATCAATAGCTAATTCTTCTATGATAGATTTCATGTCTCTTGTTAATGTTTTTCTGCCACACATAGTTTAAATCTACAGAAAAAAACCTTTGGACTATAAAGTGAGTTTGGGAATTTCTTGTTACACTTATAGGGAAAAGAAAACCATTATGATAAAACTTGTTTTATTACGCCATGGCGAAAGTCAATGGAATTTAGAAAATCGATTCACAGGTTGGACAGATGTTGACCTTACAGGAAAAGGAATATCTGAAGCACGTTCTGCTGGAAAAGTATTTAAAGATGAAGGATTTGAATTTGATAAAATTCATACTTCCGTGTTAAAAAGGGCCAATCGAACGATGGAACTATGTTTGGAAGAAATGGGCGTTACAGATATTCCAATCCAATATGACTGGCGTTTAAATGAAAGACATTATGGCGCTCTTCAAGGATTGAATAAGGCAGAAACAGCCAAGAAATATGGGGATAAACAAGTACTCATTTGGAGAAGAAGTTATGATACGCCTCCGCCTTCTTTAGAACAAGATGATGACCGCCACCCGAAGTATGATAAAAAATATCAGCAACTTAACCCAGACGATCTGCCCGCAGCCGAATGTTTGAAAGATACGGTTGATCGATTCTTACCTTATTGGTTTGAATCCATTAAGCCTGATATTGAATCTGGAAAAAATGTTTTAATTGTTGCCCATGGAAATTCGTTGCGCGCATTAGTAAAATATTTAGACACTATATCAGATGAAGATATTCTAGGTCTAAATATACCAACAGGCGCTCCGTTAGTGTATGAACTCAATGATGATTTAACCCCAATTAAACATTATTATTTAGGAGATCAAGAAGCGATTCAAGCTTCAATTCAGGCGGTAGCCAATCAAGGGAAAAAAAGTTAATGATTTCTCAATAATGATTTTCTTAATTGAGCCTTATCTGTAAAAAACTGTTTATACGTGAATAATAAAACTAAAATATCCGTTATGGCTACAGTGGTAATCCACATGTACATAATCATAATTTGATATCGCACAGCAATCATAGGATCTATACCGGAAAGGATTTGCCCTGTCATCACTCCGGGGAGTTGGACCAACCCCACCATCATTAATCCATTTATATTGGGAAGCAATGCTGAGCGAATAGATGTTTTAAAGGCATCATCGATTGCATGCCTCGGCGAAGCGCCCAAAGAAAGGTACATTTCTATTTCATTTTCGCGGTGCTTCAGCTCTCCGATAAAACGATTAATGGCTAATGTAGATGAATTTAATGCATTCCCAATAATCATACCGGCAATCGGAATCATGGCATACGGGTAATACCAAGGTTCTATATTCAAAATCACCTTTAGAATTATGCCTAAAACAAGGATGACAGCTACCGAGATAGAGCCAGTCATAATCCAAAATAGATGAGGAATTTTAAATTCTTTTTGTCGTCGCGTTCCTTCAAATCCGGCGATTAATATCATTAAGGCAATAAGCGATACCATAAAGACCCAACTTTGTTGTTGGAAAAACCAGGTTAATACATATCCCATAAAACCTAGCTGAATAAAGGTTCGAATCGTGCCAATGATTAAAGAATTTTCCAATCCAATTTTTAACCATTTTATAAGACCAATACTAATCCCAATTAATACAAGAGAAACAAGAACATCTGTCCATGTAATGATATAAAAAGATTGAGTCATACTTCGGTTAATTCCCCGTGAGTCATTTTTAGAAATCGTTCCCCATATTGATGAACGCGCATTTCATCATGTGAAATCATGATAGTCGTTAAATGATATTCTTTTGTTAATGATTGAATTAAATCAAGAATACGATCAGCTTGATTTGCGTCAAGATTTGCAGTAGGCTCATCTAATAACAATACAGATGGTTGATTGATTAGCACCCTCGCAAAAGTGATTCGTTGTTGCTCACCACCAGATAAATCTTTCGCATCTTGATCTAAAGATAATGAATCGAGTCCAACTTTTTCTAAAATGGATGTTAAATAAGTACGGTCTAATTGATTTTGTGTTTTATGCCATTTTTCGCTTAAAGTAAGATTATCTTTAATCGTTCCACTTATAATAACAGGTGTTTGAAAAACCATTCCAACTTTCTTTCTGAGCTTTCGAAAATCATAATTCTCTAAAGATTGATTTAAATATTGAATTGTTCCTGATGTTGGGGAATGCAAACCATTTAACAATCGAATAAAAGTTGTTTTTCCAGAACCGGATGGACCTGTAATACATGTAATTACATTTGGGTAAATATCGAGGGAAATAGATTTCAATATTTCCTTTTCCTTAACGGAATAAGAAACATTTACTAAAGAAAAGATAGGCGCTTTATTCACGCCAAGAAATTACAAATGAACTTAATAAATAGAATTAAGAATAGCGGCAAGTCTTAAACCGCCGTTACGCAGTCTGCTTTCTAATAAATCTTTATTTTGATAGAAATATTTCCACTTCAAATTTCCATCTTCAATAATATATGTTTGGTTTCTAAATGTTGCTGATTCTAAAATGAAATCCATCAAATTTGCTGACATAGCTTTTTGCTTTTCATTCTCGGGAAATCCTAGCATTAAATAGTTGGCATATTCTGTATAACTTAATTTTTGATGATCAATTAAATGTGTATCCCAAATGCGATGCAAATTTGTTGACTCGGAAAACCATTTTACTTTTACATCATTTCCGCCACGATCTTTACCGTTTCCCACATGAAGTGGCTGGTGTAAATCGCCTACAATATGAACTAAGAATTTTAATGCGATTTCTTTTTCACTTTGAGATGAATGGTCGTCCTTTAACGTAGATATGAGGTCGTTCATTTTTTCATAAGCAACGCCTTCATGTTTTCCGGGTTCAAACGTTTCTCCATCAGGAATCGTCATAAAATGCCAATTCCAAGCATGTTTCCAATTGGGGTCCGATTTAATTTCATCGGACCAATTACCAATTCTAGATAAATCGGAATGGCCTAATATTTTAGCAATAGTCTGTTTAGCAGAATTGGATAGGTGTTGATTAGCGATTTCTCCCACAATGCGATGGCCGGTTTTCCCCCAACCAAACATAATGGATGTTAATATAACAGCAGAAAGTAATAGTCGAAATTTCATTTAATCATTATCTCCATTTTTTAAAATATGTTTAATACTATCTAGATTTCCATCAATATCTGAGTAGGGTGTAATGCCTAAAATATGAGCAATAAGAGGATTAACATGTATATTTTCAAACCCGGGGGAATTATACCCATCCTTGAAAGCTGGACCATCGGCCACAAACAAAGCTTGCATACTCCTTAATTCATTGTCGTATCCATGGGTTCCACCCGAATGGCTATTTGGATCAGCCGATCGCCCCGTCATACCCAAAATTGACCATCCTTCATCAGCAACTAATAAAACATCTTTAATCCGATAATGGTTTTTAAAATGATAGCGATCAGGAATATCTTTTTTTAAATAAGCCGAAAGATGTGGTATCTTTTTTAATTTTTTCACCAACCGCCTCATTCTGAATTTATTTTTTCCATATAAAAGAGAAAATGGACCATCGCCTTCCATGGTTATATCTTTCATATTCACATATTTTTCAAGATTAATCGTTCGGTCGGGGCTGATGGGTGTCATGCCATGATCCGCTACGGCTATGATATTTAAATTAGGATAAATATCCAATTGAGACATTGCATCTATGATGCGCCCCATTAAAATATCCATTGAATCAACCATCGCGGCGGTTTCGGGGCTTTTCGGCCCAAAACGATGGCCGGTATTATCTGGTTCGTGAAAATATAACATGACTAAATGCGGACGAGATTCTTCAGGTAAACTAAACCAACTGGCAACGGAATCAATTCGAGAATGGAAAGGGAAATGGTGATCATACTTTTTCCAAATACTTGAATAAATCCCTCCAATGGGCGCTTCAGATCCTACCCAATAATAAGACGCAGTTTTTACACCTTGTTTTTCAGCTGTGACCCAGATGGGTTCACCTCCATAAAATCGACTATCTTCTACTTTTGACCGATCGCTCAAAGTATATTGTTCATCTAAAACAGAATCATAAAAATGATTACCAACCAATCCATGATTTTCAATATACATTCCCGTTGCAAGGCTATAATGATTTGGAAACGTTTTTGAAACAAAGACAGGCTTCATCCCATCAGCTTTAACACCATGGCTAGATAACCTATCGAAATTAGGCGTATCATACCAATCGATATAGTCGGCCCTAAACCCATCAAAAGAAATCATTAATACATATGGGGCCTTTTCTATGTTTTGGGAGAATAAGAGTGAAAATATAAAAAAGAAAAAAAGTTTATTCATTTTGATTTATAAGATATAAACCTAAGTAACGAACCGGGGAATTTATCTGTTACAATTAAAAATCCTTTCTTGTCGAGCCGAACAAGCCCCTCCCAATTTCTAGAATTATCTTCTAGTAATTGAATTTGAAGCGGTTTTTGGTTTGTTAGATGTATAGCACCATTTTGTATTTGAAATTCCACTAACCTTTCAACAGCCTTGGAAGATTGATGTGTTTCCCCTTTTCCATATTTTGCTGAAATAAGATCCTCAGCAGGATTTAATCGATCAATATCGCCCGGCCATAAATAGTTAATAGTCCAAAATTTATTCTGATGGTCTATTTTAGTCACGTCTGTTATTCGATATTCTATATTAGGAAAGTCAATTCTCGCTGAATGATTATCATTCAAAGATACAATATGTTGCCAAGCTGATTTACGTAAATTTTTCCCATTAGCCTCATAAAAAAGAATGACAGAATTTTCATGAATAAGCGCACTTTCATAAGTCATATTTTTAACTTGAGTCGGCACAGGCAATTCTAATAAGTCTTCATCATTAATAATGGCTTTTAGTGTTTTAGGGTTTATTTTACCCCACGCCATATAACCATGCATTTTACCATCGCTTTTAGCTTCAAGGGTGACAACAAATTGATCACCGAAGAAAGCAATAGACTCAAAACCCTCAAATCCGGGTATCGTTTTAGAATAATCTGGCGTAATGAATGATATTTGATTCGGCGTAATTGGATTTGGATTATTTGAATTTATGGATTGGTAAATATCATCTTTTGATATGACAAAAAGAAAACCACCAAGATTTTCTGGAAGAAGAAACAGATTGTTTCCGTACCAGTCCATTCCAGAAATTTCCTGTTGACGATCCGTGATTAAACCATTAAGCGGGATCTCTTTTACAGCAATTTCATCAGAGAAGAGAAAGCAAGAAAGAAGCATAAAGATGGTAAGATTGCTTTTTATATTATTCATAGTATTGGAATTTAATTTGATTGGATGGAGAATATATTTATGTGTTAGACAATTTTTTCAATAATTCAAATGAGTACAACCCGGTTTTATGTCCATCAGCCCAATAAGGACGTAAAGCATAATACCCAACAGGCTCTAACTTTCGAACAATATAACTATTATCTGTTTTCAATTGTTCTGGTCCAATATACAAATTACCAAGAGCATCTTTTTCTCCAGCGCAATTGGCGCAAGGGCAATTATCTCTCAACTGTTTTAAGTCAATCATGGAATCAGAATCATCACTCCAGTTTAAGAGGAGTAAATCGTTTACTATTTCAAAGTTTTTAATATTCATTTGGATTAATATTATTTAATTAGATAAAGTTTTTGGGAGAGTCTTTTCCCGTTAAAATAAAGAACGGCAAAATAAATTCCACTAGAATATTCAGACGCATCCCACTGTATTGTATGCGATCCAACACTCATTTGTTTTTGAATCAATGTTTCTATATGGTCACCTTTAATATTGTAAATATTTAATAAAACCCTTTCTGAAGTTGGAATAACAAACCGAAGCGTTGTAGTTGGGTTGAATGGATTCGGGTAAGGACGACCTAATGAAAACTTATCAGGAGTCATTACGCCTAAGGCGTTAATGTTCAGTGAAGAAAATGCAGTTTTATTAACAGAAAAAAAACCATTTGAAATATTGATTTGCTGCAACGGCCATGTCACTTCACCCTTAAGAAATGTTCCATAGAAAGATCCTGCGAAAGATGAATCTGTGGTGGACTCAATCTCGAGAGCGCCATCAATTGATACGAAAACATCATCCAACAATCCTTGGATGATTAATGTTAGCGCGGAATCAATGGATGTGGAATCGGCATTTGTAGATGAGTCAGGAAAAATACTAGAAAATTGATTTACAAAACTGGAATCAATCCCCGGCACATATAACATTAAAAAATCGATATTTTCTAAATCAGTCTGAGCAATAGTCCAAGTACGAGGATGAACAGCTGTTGTTGTATCTTGCATAAGAGCCATGAATAAATCAAAAGTGTCAGGCGCCGTTTGATCTAAAGCTGAAACGACAACCCAAATAGAATCAAGATTTGTGCCTGTTAAAGCGCCGCCAGATGGAAGTGTGTCAAATATAACTGATTCGAATGTACCCTCATGCACACCGGAATAGTCAAACCCAACGGGTCCTATATATGAATTTTGGCCATTTATATTAGACAGAGTAAAGAAAATAGCAATTAAGGGAATGAGTCGAGACATTTTTATTTAACGCGCCTCAAAAAGAAAAGAAAAACTAGTTACGTTTTCCACGTTTCATAATCAAGGATGCAGAAAGCCCAATCGTTCCAAACCCAGTTTTAAGGTCTGAAAATTCACCGCTCTGTGGAATTGCATGAAATTCGCCAAACAATCTAATAACAATAGGATACTCTGGGAGCCAATAGTTAACAGCGCCTCCGAACATGATACCACCACCACCAGAATAGGTATCAACAATTCCAGCTAACATTGAAAGTCCTGTAATAGTTTCAATATGAATATTTTCGGGTAGAAAAAATAAGATTGGAGTGAAATCGATATTAACAAATGCGTTCAATGCTATGGCTTGAAAAGCAGGTAGTTGGCCATCACCAAATCCAATAGTCATAATGCGCCCGCCAGGGCTTAAGTCAACAGGCCCAAATTCATAATAAGGTGAATTCATACTCAAGCCAATATTCGGCATTCGAGTAGGCATTCCCCAATTATCCCCATCACCAATTTTGGCTAATAAAGTCGGTCTTCCATAAATTGGGAATCCACCGAAAAAAGACATTGAATAATAATCTGATTTTGTAAAATTTAAATCCCCTTCATCAAAATATTCATCTCCGTCAAGCGATACTTCATCGGTATAATTAATTTCAGGTTCGTATCCATCTTCTACGAGCGCCTGGGTCTTTGTAAGAAATTTGCCATTTCTATAAAGTTGTTCTACGCGTCCATCCAGAACCATTATAAACCCATTATCTAAAACAAGTGCTTTGATTTCATCTATGCCAATTTCATAAGTTGTAGTAAGGCTTTGTGGGATGATCAGCGCATGGGTACGCTCCACTATCGTGATTTCACCCTCAAAGGTAAATCCCGAATAAAGCGATATTTTCCCCTGAAGTCCAAAAGCAAGTTGGCTAAAAAGGATAAAGATGAATAGTTTCTTCATGGTTACATAAATTGAATGCGAGAAGATACAATAAATAAATAAAAAGCAAAATACGTTCATGAAAAAAGACAATATCAAATATTTTCTATAAAAACATGAATATTCACGGTTCAGCCAATAAAAAAGCCTCAATAAATTGAAGCTTTTTGTGGGCCCACAGGGACTCGAACCCCGAACCAACAGATTATGAGTCTGCTGCTCTAACCAATTGAGCTATGGGCCCAGAAACGGGGAGAAAGTTAGCTGAATATCTGTGGAGTTCCAATGGGGATATGTTAGGAAAAATGAAGAATATCTGAAATCTTCGTCTTAACTTTTTCTCTTTCATAACAACAAAAAGCAAAATTTAGATTATGATTATACAAGGAAAACATTACCGATCCATTTGGATGGAAGGAAATACCATTTACACAATTGAACAAAATAAACTTCCGGAAGAATTTGAAATTATTACGATTGATACTTTGGAAGATGTTGCAAAGTCCATTTCAACTATGATAATTCGAGGCGCTCCCGCTATTGGCGCAATGGGTGTATTTGGCCTAGCGCAAGCTATTCAAAAAATGGATGTTCCCAATGAGCAATCAATCCAAAAGATTCGTGATTTTCTTTTCGAAACACGCCCCACTGCCTACGATCTTCAGCACGGACTGGACTATGTGGTAAAAGATACGCTATCAGAATCCGATCCCAACATTATGAAAAAAGTAGCAATGGATTCAGCCCAATCTTATGTTGATGCATCCGCAGAAGCATGCCGTAAAATTGGAGAATTTGGCGATGCACTAATAAAAGATGGAGATAAATTATTGACTCATTGCAATGCAGGTGCTCTTGCAACTGTAGATTATGGTACCGCCTTAGCTCCTATGCGAATTGCTCACGAAAACGGAAAAAAGATTTTTATTTTTGTAGACGAAACACGTCCGCGACTCCAAGGAGCGAAACTCACAGCTTTTGAATTGTACGAAGAAGGAATCCCCCATGCGGTTATTGTCGATAATGCAGCCGGGTTTTATATGGCTAGCGGAGAAGTGGATATGGTTATTACAGGAACGGACCGTGTTGCTGCAAATGGAGATGTGGCTAATAAAATTGGCACATATGAAAAAGCGGTAGTTGCGCGCGAAAATGGAATCCCCGTTTATATTGCAGCTCCTATTTCGACGATTGATTTCACCTGCCCAACTGGGAAGGATATTCCCATTGAAGAAAGAGATGAAAATGAAGTATTAGACGTTAATGGATTGAGAGTTGCATCTCGGGGAAGTTCTGCATTAAACCCCGCGTTTGATGTAACACCTGCAAAATACATTACAGGAATTATTACAGAACAAGGGATTTTTAATCCCAGTGAATTGGATAAAATAATTCGAAATTGAATTTTTTTTATTTATTAATTTGTCCGTAATCCTTAAACAGTTCTACCATTTTTACCATTTCTTCGTCAGGTAGTATAACCGGATCACCCACAGTTTTTGCTTGAATGTAGAGCTGGGATATATACTCAATTTGTTCAGTTATATTAAATGCATTTTGAATAGTATCAGCTCCCGCAATTAACCCATGATTAGCTAAAAGCACTGCTTTTCTACCTTTCATAGCTTCTAGCGCATTTTCTGCAAGCTCAGGAGTTCCAAAGGTAGCATAGTCCGCACATCGAACATTATTGCCACCAGCAACAGCGATCATATAATCTATTGCGGGTAAGTCATTTCTTAAACAAGCAACTGTAGTTGCATATATCGTATGGCCATGAATAATAGCACTGACATCTTCCCTGTTTTTGTATATGGTTAAATGCATCTGTAACTCACTAGATGGCTTTAAACCTTCAATTAAATTTCCTTCTAAATCTAAAATGGATATATCTTCGAGCTGAAGAATATCAAATCGAACTCCTGAAGGAGAAATAGCGACTAATTGTTCCTTCCTATTAAAAATACTTACATTGCCCGAAGTCCCATTTGTCAAGTCTGCATTTAACATTTTCTCATAGTATATATATAATTCTTCTCTTTCTTTCTTGAGTAACATATTATCCTCTTGCAAGCCGATTGGCAGCTTTATTAAATTGTTCGATAATAATCTCTTCATCGTTTACCAATCTATTCTCCATTAATATTTCACCTTTTGAAACGGTTGTATGAATACAGCCACTATGAGCGGAATAAACAAGGTTTGGAATAAGATGATAATTAGGGATAAGGTGAATATTATTTAAGTCAAGCAATAATAAATCGGCAGATTTCCCGACGGCTATTTCACCCATATTTAAATCAAATAATGATGCGCTTCCTTTTGTAGCTAAATGGAACGCTTCTTTTGCGGGCATAATAGTTGGGTCTTGACTGGATGATTTTTGTAATAAGGCAGCCATTTTCATTTCATCCACCATATCTACATTATTGTTGGATGCAACACCATCTGTTGCCAAACCCATACGAACACCCGCATCTTTCATTCTTTTATAAGGGAAAATACCGGAAGCCAATTTCATATTTGATGTAGGACAATGAATAACACCAACGTTATTGTCCGCAAGTTTTTGGATTTCATCATCGCTTACCCAATTAACGTGAGCGGCTAAAAGGTGACTTCCCAACATATCCAAACTATCTAAATAATCCACAGGACGCATGCCTGTTTGATCTACCCATTCATCTACTTCTCTTTTTGTTTCTGAAAGATGCATATGAATATTTAAACCATGATCCTTGGCAAAATCCCGCGCCCATTCTACGCCCGAATTTGTAACAGTATACAATGAATGGATTCCCAAAGTAAAAGTAACATTTGGTTCATATTCATTCTTTCGATGATATAAATCGACCTGTTCAGCAATTTGTTTTTTTGTTAATTCACTATCACCTAGATCAATGAATGCGCTAGATAAATGAGCATGAATACCCGAATCAACTACAGCTTGAGCTGTTCCATCATAATGCCAATACATATCATTAAAATGGGTTGTCCCAGATTTGATCATTTCTATAATGGCGAGACGCGTTCCCCAATACACATCTTCTTCAGTAATATTTTTTTCAAAAGGCCAAATTTTATTTTCAAGCCAATCATGTAATTCCATATCATCTGCATAGGATCTCATTAATGTCATAGCACTATGTGTATGCGCATTCACAAAAGAAGGAATAACGGCTTTGTTTGTTCCGTTAATAATTTTATCAGCTTGGAAATCGAGGTTTTCCCCAATGGCATTAATTGTTCCATTTTGGATAAAAATATCTATGACATTTTCATTTAACAAAACATTTTTAATGAATAGGCTCACAAAATTTCTCTCAACAATTGTTCAAGCTTTACTTTGTTTTCTTTTTGTGTGTCGAATATTTGGTCTACAGATACATTTTCTCCGTCAACACCATTTGCATAATTGTCAACCATGCAAATAGACGCATAAGGAATACCCAATTCTTTGGCAAGCGTAGCTTCACTTCCTAAAGTCATTCCAATAATATCGGCGAAAGATTGTATCATTCGTATTTCTGCTTTTGTTTCCAAACGAGGGCCGTTTGTTTGGAAATAAATACTATTTTCAATAACAGGTAGTTGAAGAATTTTCGCTCCTTGAATAAATAATTGCCTTAATTCATCGTTTAATTCGGGTGTTACGTGTATGGCCGAATCATCATGAAAAGTATCGATGCTTCCTAATTGAATATAATCATCGGGTATAACTATATGTCCGGGAGCAATTTCTTTTTTCAAGCTTCCAACAGAATTAATGCCAATGATTTGATCTGCTCCCCATTCTTTACAGGAAAGTAGGTTGGCTTTATGGTTAACTTTATGTGGCGGAACGTTATTACCGTGACGTTGAATAAACTTCAAGCCATTCTGACTGAATTGAGTAAAGCCAGACCCTCCAATGATTGCGATTTTTTTCATATTAAATATATTTTGATCAGAAATTCAGGCGGAATATAAACAACTGAGATTAGGTTAAAAAAGTGTTCCATTGGGAAGTGAATCCGCCTTATTATTCAGGCAATGACAAATCCAAAAATTAAAAACCCCACCCCTTTTTCCATTTTCGGTTTAAACGGATGTACTGAACTATTACAATCAAGTAGATTTAAAATTCATCGCATTTATATTCAAGAAGGATCACAGGCCGATAGAAATAGGCATTCATTTGATCCGAAAAAACAGTTTAAGGAACAAATTAATTTATTATCTAAGCATCAATTTAGAAATAAATTTAACAAAGGTCGTACACAAGGGATTGTCGTTGAATTTTTTGGTAATGTTGTTGAGCAAGAAATACCGAATTATTTAACGACAGAAACAGCCTGTTTGTTAGTTTTAGATCAAATTGAAGATCCACAAAATTTTGGTCAAATTATTCGAACAGCAGAGTGTGCCGGAGTAGACGGAATTATTTTTCCGAAACACCATTCAGCATCCATTTCGAATGCGGTTTTACAAATAAGCCAAGGGGCATTTGTCCACACTCCATTATACGAAGTTACCAACTTGAAACATGAGTTTTATCGATTGAAAGATGAAGGTTTTTGGATCGTTGGATTAGAAAATAGCATTGATGCTAAACAATGGCATTCTTTGGATTATAAAGGAAAAATAATTCTTGTTGTTGGGAGCGAAGGAAAAGGCATTCGAGAAAAAGTTTTGGACTCTTGCGACTTTAAAGCAACCATACCTATGCAAGGAAAAACCAATTCCCTAAATGTATCCGCCGCTGTGTCAGCCATTTTATTTGAAAGATTGCGACAAGTGTCTTTATAACTAATTATTTGTAAATTTGTTCAAAGCTTAGCAACTAAATATGTCTAAGAAACGACTATTTACACTTTCCTTTTTATTTCTTTTTTTCACCATTCCGTGGGTGGGATTACTCCAGATTAAAACAACCATTTTCGGCTTTCCCTTGTGGGCAATTTATAGTTTATTCGCAGGATTAATGTATTGCATTATCATCGCTTGGCTCATTGAGAGAAATTGGGAAATAACGCACTCAGATTCAGAAAAATCATTTCATGAATGATATTTCGAGCCAACCATTATTAGGTACAAATGGTATCATTTTTATAGGTGTCTACCTTTTGTCCTTAATTGGCATTGGGTTTGCCGGCAGAGTTGCTCAAAAGGAAAAAACATTAGCCGACTTTTATTTAGCAGGAAGAGGCATGGGTGTTTTTGTTTTATTTCTTACATTATACGCAACTCAATATAGCGGAAATACATTAATCGGTTTTGCGGGAAAAGCTTATAGAACAGGATTTTCTTCTCTCGTGACCGTTTTATTTATGAGTTCGATTATTGGAGCATATTTATTGTATGCTCCTAAATTGTTTAGATTATCAAAAAAATATAATTTCATTACGATTGGCGATTTTATCCAACATCGATATAAGTCTAATCGTTTAACCATAACAATTTCCATCTTAGCGATAGTCGCCCTCGGGAATTATATATTAACCAATTTGAAGGCAATCGGGTTCATTGTAACAGCAACAACGGGTGGTGTAATCCCATTCGCAGAAGGTATTATTCTACTTTCTCTTATTATGGTGATTTATGAAACATTGGGCGGTATGAGAAGTGTCGCCTGGACAGATGTAATCCAAGGCATATTACTTATGTTAGGTGTATTTCTCATATTTTATACAATTCAAACACAATATGGCGGACTAGATGTTGCAGAAACAACATTAAAAAAAATCCGCCCCGATTTCTATGATGCATTAACACCAAAAGAATTAATGACATGGGGAAGCACAATGGTAATTGTGTTTTTTGGGATTTCAGTTTATCCTCATGCAATTCAGCGGATTTATGCCGCCAAAAATGAACATACATTAAAACGCTCATTTCAGATTATGGTATTTATGCCATTGGTGACTACTTTATTTATGGTGTATGTTGGAATAGTGGGTGTATCCAAATTCCCGGGACTTGATCGAGCGGGGAGCGAAACAGTAACATTGTTGTTGTTAAATGATTTAAGTCAACACATTCCGTGGATATCCGGATTATTAATTTTGTTTATTTCAGCTGCAGTTGCGGCTGTAATGTCGACGGTTGATTCCGCCTTATTGGCTGTTTCATCCCTTGCTACACAAGATTTTTATAGACGAATTAGACCCAATTCAAGCCAACGAAAATTAACTTATATAGGAAAATTCATTTCATGGCTAGTTATGGCATTGGCGGTTGTGTTGGCCATAAAGCTTCCTCAAACCATTTGGAAACTCTTTGAAATAAAGCTAGAATTATTATGCCAAATTGCTCCAGCTATATTTTTAGGCGTTCACATGAAAAATTTATCAGGAAAAGCTGTTTTTTATGGTATTATCGTTGGGACTGGAATTGCATTAATCATTATGGTAGGTCATTGGGTTTATCCTTTAATTCCATCTAAACCTTTGGGAATTCATGGTGGCGTATGGGGACTAATGGCAAATGGTATTGTTATCTGGTTTATACAAAAAAAAAGAACTCACGAATGAGTTCTTTATGAGTGGCTCGGGCCGGAATCGAACCAGCGACACATGGATTTTCAGTCCACTGCTCTACCAACTGAGCTACCGAGCCTCATATATATTACTTAACTCTTTATATATTAGGAGTTAGGGTTTCAAAATCACCTTAACTGAATTCTTGCTTCTGACGGAGAGATTTTGAGCAGATTAT